>Ga0268299_1000249_pt1 | contig 203353 bp, 186 predicted proteins | sample NOBtaG_FD_193484 | JGI IMG/M metagenome (GOLD analysis project Ga0268299, IMG submission 193484) | Activated sludge microbial communities from bioreactor in Nijmegen, Gelderland, Netherland - NOB reactor | ecosystem: Engineered > Bioreactor > Aerobic > Activated sludge | place: Netherlands... | reverse complement strand
CGCAGCAGCACGAAAAAAGAAGGAGTGAAACCCGCCCTTGACCCACAAATGACCAGAAATCCATAATCAAACCCGGGTCACTTCTCGATGGAAAACCCGGGTCACTTCTCAGTGGAAATCAACAGCCATGCCTCCTGTTCCCCGCCCACGCGGGGATGAACCGCGGATCAATGGCCTTGCACCTGCGCAGATTGTCTGTTCCCCGCCCACGCGGGGATGAACCGCGTTCCGGGCAGCCCCGCCAGCGCCGCCGTGCCTGTTCCCCGCCCACGCGGGGATGAACCGGGCGATCTGGCGGTTTTCTGGCGTGGCGACCCCTGTTCCCCGCCCACGCGGGGATGAACCGTCGCTCGCGCTGATGATCCGAATAAGTTCGGACTGTTCCCCGCCCACGCGGGGATGAACCGCTGACCGGATCGATCGAGGCCTACATCAGCCACTGTTCCCCGCCCACGCGGGGATGAACCGGCATCGGTGTCCGTCATGTCGGGGATGCCGGCCTGTTCCCCGCCCACGCGGGGATGAACCGGATTTCTTGTGCGGCCTTGCCGGCCTCGGGCTCTGTTCCCCGCCCACGCGGGGATGAACCGGGCCTCAGCGAATTGAATATCGTGCAGGCGGCCTGTTCCCCGCCCACGCGGGGATGAACCGAGGTCATTTCTCGATGCCCGTGAACTGGCTGTCTGTTCCCCGCCCACGCGGGGATGAACCGCCGGGGCAGTTCCAACAGGGACAAGCCGCACCCTGTTCCCCGCCCACGCGGGGATGAACCGCCAACTACCGAGACGCCCTTGAGGCGCGATGCCTGTTCCCCGCCCACGCGGGGATGAACCGAAGCTGATCGCGCCGTTCGTCGCCGAAACCCACTGTTCCCCGCCCACGCGGGGATGAACCGCGCGCCTGAATTGGTCGGGCAGTTCGGGAACCCTGTTCCCCGCCCACGCGGGGATGAACCGTGTGGGCAGGCGTCACAGTTCGGATGGACGGACTGTTCCCCGCCCACGCGGGGATGAACCGTCTTGCGGCCGCAGATGGTCGCTTTCCAGGACCTGTTCCCCGCCCACGCGGGGATGAACCGGCTTCGCCAGACCATGCCAGACCACAGACGAGCTGTTCCCCGCCCACGCGGGGATGAACCGCCCATCGAATATTTCGCTGCGGTGGCGGTCGACTGTTCCCCGCCCACGCGGGGATGAACCGATGATCCGGCCGGAAGGGAAACGACTTGTGTTCTGTTCCCCGCCCACGCGGGGATGAACCGCCAGCGCGGACGTGTGCTTGTCTGGTGTATGTCTGTTCCCCGCCCACGCGGGGATGAACCGTCCTGTTGCAGCGCGGACAGGAATTGTTCGCCCTGTTCCCCGCCCACGCGGGGATGAACCGTTCGACATGGTGGCGGCGTGACCGAGCTGTCACTGTTCCCCGCCCACGCGGGGATGAACCGACCTGACCTTGGTGCGCGACGACTGCCAGCCCCTGTTCCCCGCCCACGCGGGGATGAACCGATCGGCATACCACGTCTGCCCGATGACACTTGCTGTTCCCCGCCCACGCGGGGATGAACCGGTTTCGCGCGGCTTTGCAAACACCGTGCTTTACTGTTCCCCGCCCACGCGGGGATGAACCGGAACTGCGGGACAACGATCTGGTGGTCGAGACCTGTTCCCCGCCCACGCGGGGATGAACCGGCTGGTTTTCGGTCGCGGTGATAACGATCGCCCTGTTCCCCGCCCACGCGGGGATGAACCGGCGCGGGCGATCTTGGCGGAGAGGCCGCCCTTCTGTTCCCCGCCCACGCGGGGATGAACCGGCGTCGATCCTCAACACGAACGTCGCCAACAACTGTTCCCCGCCCACGCGGGGATGAACCGTCGGGGCCGTTGGCCCCGCTGGGCTTCTGATGCTGTTCCCCGCCCACGCGGGGATGAACCGCGGGGCATGCAGATCGTCTCCAGGGAAGGCGGCTGTTCCCCGCCCACGCGGGGATGAACCGACCGTCACGGCGGGCAGGTCGGGCAGCGTGGTCTGTTCCCCGCCCACGCGGGGATGAACCGCTATCGCCATCGCCTACCAGCGCCCGTCGCTGCTGTTCCTCGCCCACGCGGGATGAACCGACCTATCCATCGGCGCAAGACCTGCTGAGCCGCTGTTGTCCGCCCATCTGCGACTGACGCTTTCCTGCTCCGGCGCTCAAGCGCAGGCCCTCGTCCGCGGCGGGTCCTTGCGCCGGGGGCTTCCGGCGTGAGGCCCTGATGGCCGGCGCTGTGGCCTGGGTCACTTGCCGGCCAGTTCGGCGCGCACGATGTCGATCCAGCCTGCGTTCGCCGGCGGCAGGCGACCCTCGGCCTGCAGGCGTTCAAGGATCGCCAGGGCCTCCTGAAGATGCGGGCGCGGTGTCGCAACCACCAAGGCCAGCTTCACGTGACTGACGACAAGGTATAGTTGCGCTTCGGTTGAGCCTTGACGGATCGATGCAAGGGCTTGCCTGATCTTCAGCGCATCGCCATAGGCCGCCTCGGCCCCGGCCTGATCGCCGCGAGCCTTCCGGATGTCGCCGATCCTGTCCCAGCTGACCGAGAGATCGCGCTGCCATTCGGTGTTCTGCGGGTCGCGCGCGATCAGGGCCTGCCTGATCTTCAGCGCATCGCCATGGGCCGCCTCGGCCCCGGCCAGATCGCCTTGTGCCAAACGGATGTCGCCGATCCTGTCCCAGCTAACAGCTAGATCGCGTTGCCAATCGGTGTTCTGCGGGTCGCGCGCGGTCAGGGCCTGCGCGATCTTCAGATCATCGCCATAGGCCGCCTCGGCCCCGGCCAGATCGCCGCGAGCCGACCGGATGTCGCCGATCCTGTTCCAGCTGACCGAGAGATCGCGCTGCCATTCGGTGTTCTGCGGGTCGCGCGCGATCAGGGCCTGCCTGATCTTCAGCGCATCGCCATAGGCCGCCTCGGCCCCGGCCAGATCGCCTTGTGCCAAACGGATGTCGCCGATCCTGTCCCAGCTGACCGAGAGATCGCGCTGCCATTCGGTGTTCTGCGGGTCGCGCGCGGTCAGGGCCTGCCTGATCTTCAGCGCATCGCCATAGGCCGCCTCGGCCCCGGCCAGATCGCCGCGGGCCTTCCGGATGTCGCCGATGTTGACCCAACTGACCGATAGATCGCTCTGCCACTTTGTGTTCTGCGGGTCCTTCGCGGTCAGAGGCTGCCTGATCTCCAGCGCATCGCCATAGGCCGCCTCGGCCCCGGCCAGATCACCGCGGGCCTTCCGGATGTCGCCGATCCTGTCCCAGCTGACCGAAAGACCGCGCAGCCATTCGGTGTTCTGCGGGTCGCGCGCGGTCAGGGCCTGCCTGATCTTCAGCGCATCGCCATAGGCCGTCTCGGCCCCGGCCAGATCGCCGCGGGCCTTCCGGATGTCGCCGAGTTTGTTCCAGCTGACCGAGAGATCGCGCTGCCATTCGGTGTTCTGCGGGTCAGCAGAGGAGCGGGCACTTAATATGTCGCGCATCGCGTCATACACTTGCCCCGCCCCTTCAAGGTCGCCAGTCAGGACCAGCAGATCGCCGATGGTCCATAGCGCGTTCGTGCGGTCGAGCAACGCCTCGATCGGCAGCCCCAGCGCCTCGACCTTTCCCAGGTCGTCGGCGATCTGGCGGTAGCGGGCGATGGCGGTTTCGTGGTCGAGGTTGGCCTGTGCGGCCAAGGCGCTGGCCTTCAGCGTTTCGACCAGCGAGAGCGTCTCGGCCACCAGCGCGTCTGATGCCGACGTGGCTCGTGCCGCGCCAAGCGCCAGCGCCTGGTCGTATTTCGCCTGCGCCTCGCCATAGGCGCCAAGCCGCATCAGTTCCGCCGCCTCATTGCGCAGGGCAAGGATGCGGGGATCGTCCTCGCCAGGCGCCGCGACCTGGGCGATGAAGGCGCGGTATTCGGTGGCGGCCGCGGTCAGCTGCGCCTCGCGCTCGGTCAGGGTCAGGCTGGCAAGGTCGGCCGACAGCATCGCGGCGTAAAGCGGCGCCAGCGGCACGTCGTTCAGGGCGGCGATCCGTTCCACCTCGGCCCTGAGTTCGGGCGTCAGCCCGGCCATGGCAAGGAGAAGCGCGTCGCGCTCTGACAGGTCGGGCGGCGCTGCGGTCACGAACACAAGGTCCGGCAGGGCGGATTCGAAATAGGGCAGCTGGCGGTTGTCGCTGCGGTCATAGACGTCCTGCGCGACCAGCGTCAGGATCGTCGGCAGCGACAGGCCGGGCTTGGCCAGATGCCGCAACAGCGCCTCGGCATAGGGGGAATGGTCGCCGGTGCCGTCCAGCGCGACCGCGCCCGGGGCGGTGGCGAAGCCGTAGAGAAGGCCGTCGGCCCGCCCGACCCGCGCGAAGCCCGGCGCGACGGCGGCGTCGCCGGCCATGTCGTCGGTGCCGGCCCCGTCGGCGATTTCCGTCGCCGAACGCCCGTCGGCGGCCAGCGCCGTGCCGGCGAAGGGATCGTCGCGGCAGGCATCGACCAGAAGGATCGCCCGGGGGGCGATGGCGGTCAGCGCCTCCGCCAGTTCCGCAAGCGGGATGGCGCTTGCCGCCAGCGCCGCGGTCGAGCCGGCATCGGCATCGACCGGCAGAAGGTGGTTCTCGCCCGCGACCTCGACCCCGTGGCCGGCGTAGTAGACCAGCGCGATATCGGCGCCGGCGGCATCCTCGGCGAAATCCTGAAGCGCCCGCCGGGTGCGCCTTCGATCGCGCTCGGTCTCGATGGTGACCTCGAAGCCCAGGCGCGCGAGTTCGGCCCCGATCGCCATCGCATCATTGCCGGGGTTCTGCAGGTCGCGCAGCTGTTCGTAGTCGCCGGCGGCGATGACCAGCGCGAACCGCCCCTCGGCCAAGGCGGGCAGGGCCGGCAGAAGCGCAAGGACGGCGGCGAGCGCAAGGCGCATGAGCGTGACCCCGGGGCACCGGACAACTCTCACCCGGCCGGGGCCGCAGCGGCAAGCCGGATTTGCCATACCTTGCGTCGCCGCAGGCGCGGTCAGGCGACGCGGCTGCCGGCCACCCAGGTGCCGCGGGGCATGGCTGCGCCCGCGATGCGGCGGACGCGGATCAGGTCGGCGCGCTTCTGCAGCGCGATCTCGCCGCGGTCGGCAAGGCCGGCGGCGCGCGCCGGTGCGGCGGTGACGGTGGCGATGCCGCGCGGCAGGTCGTCCCAGAGATCGCCCAGCGTCAGCCCGGCAGACAGAAGTGCGGCAGGCACGTAGTCGGATGACACGATGTCCAGAAGCCCCGCCTCGGCCAGTTCGCCGGCGGCGACATTGCCCGCATGCGACCCGCCGCGGATCAGGTTCGGCGCCCCCATCATCACGGCAATGCCCCGGGCGCGGCAGGCGCGGGCGGCCTCGACCGTGGTCGGAAACTCGGCAAAGCGCGCGCCGTTCCGGGCCGACCGGGCCACGTCATCCGGCGTGGTATCGTCATGGCTGGCCAGGACCGCACCAAAGCGCCGCGCCCCGGCGACCGCGGCATCCTCATGCGCGGCGCCCACCAGCGCCGACAGCGCCTTCTGGCTGGCGATGTGGCGGTCGAATTCCTCCTCGCTCAGCCCGTGCCGGCCGCGGATGTAGGCGGCAAGCTGGGTAAGGTCGCGGAACTGCCGCTGGCCCGGCGTATGGTCCATCAGGCTGACGATGCCGATGCCGTCGGCGGGGCCGAACCTGGCCAGTTCGGCGATCAGGGTTTCGGAACAGACTTCGGCCCGGAGATGCAGGAAATGGCTGATCCGCAGCGCTCCCGTGGCCCTGAGCGCCAGGATTTCATCGGCCAGCGCGCGGGCGTATTCGCCATTGCCGGTCTTGCTGTTGCTGACGATCGACCCCACGCGCAGCGCGTCGAAGACGGTGGTGATGCCGGTGCCGGCAAGTTCCGCATCATGGGCGATGATGGCGGCGGCATGTGGCCAGTTGACCCGCGGCCGCGGCTGCATGTGGCGTTCAAGATTGTCGGTGTGCAGTTCGATCAGGCCGGGCATCAGCAGATCGCCCTCCATGTCCTCGGCCCCGGCGGGGACGCGGGCGCCGCTGTCGATGCCGGCGATCCGCCCGTCGCGGATCAGGATGCTGCCGGCGATGGTCTCGTCCGGCAGGACAAGGCGGGCATTGGCAAGGATGGTGTCGCGTGCGGTCATGTCGGTCGGTCCGGTCTTGCGGTTCGGTGCGGATGACGTCAGGTGGGGCGGAAGGCCAGGGAAGCGCCGCGCCCGGGTGACAACGGGCGGCAAGGATGGCGGGCATGATGGAGTATCGACGCTACGCGATCTACTACGCACCGCCGGCGGGCGAATTTGCCCGGCGCGCGGCCGGATGGCTGGGCTGGGATCTGGCGGGTGGCCATGCAGTTCGGCAGCCTGACCTTCCCGGCCTGCCGCGCCCCTTGCCGCTGATGACCGTCGACCCGCGCAGATACGGTTTCCACGGCACGATCAAGGCGCCCTTCCGGCTGGCCGAAGGGGCGACCTGCGCCATGCTGCAAGAGGCGTTGGACAGGCTGGCCGGGCGTAGGCCGCCCGTCGTGCTGGACGGGATGCATCTGGTGCGGCTGAAAGGGTTTCTCGCCTTCGTGCCCTTCGGTGACGAAACCGATCTCGTGAACCTTGCCGCCGATGTGGTGCGGGACATCGACGGCTGTCGCGCGCCGCTGACCCCGGAGGACATATCGCGCCGCCGCCCCGACCGGCTGTCGCTGCGCCAGCGCCAGTTGCTTGAAGAATGGGGCTATCCCCATGTGATGGAGGAATTCCGCTTCCACCTGACGCTGTCCGACAACCTGCCCGAGGATCAGGCGGCCCTGCTGGCCCCGGTCGCGGCAGGCTGGTTCGCAGATTGCCTGCCCCGCCCGTTCCGCATCGACGACCTGTCGCTCTGCGGCGAGGATGGCGACGGGCGGTTTAGCCTGATCTCCCGTCATGCGCTGACCGGCTGAAGCGCCGCAAGGAAGCGGCGGGTGCCTTCCCCGGGCGTGGTGTCGTTCTCGACCCGGACGACGCGCAGGCCCGGCGGAATATCCAGCGCGGCGCGGGTGACGCGGGCCTCGATGTCTTCGGGCGCCTCGCGGCCCCTGTCGGCAAGGCGGCGGGCAAGTATGGCGGCGGGTGCGGTGACAAGGATGACGGTCAGCCCGGGGAAGGCCGCGGCAGCAGCCACCAGTGCCGCGCGCGACCCGTTGAAGATCACATCGCGCCCCTGTTCGATCGGTGCAAGGTCGACGGCCGGAATCCCGTAGCTAAGGCCATGCGCCTGCCAGAAAAGCGCAAACGCGCCGGCGGCAAGGCGGCGGTCGAACTCGGCCCCGGTCACGCCTTCAAAATCCTCGCCCCCCGCCGATGCCGGCCGGGTGATGACGCGCCGCACCACCGCCAGATCGGGCCGCGCCGCGCGGGCCGCCGCGATCAGCGTGTCCTTCCCGGCGCCGGATGGCCCGACCACGGCGAAAAGGCGGCCCGGCGCTTTCATGCCGCAAGGCCCGGGGTGAAGGCCGCGACATCGACCAGCCGGTCGCAGAGGCGGGCGCGGGCCGCTTCGTCGTGGAAGATGCCCAGGATCGCCGCGCCGCGCGCCTTGGCCTCTTCGATCAGGGTCAGGACGACCTCGCGGTTCGCCGCATCAAGGCTGGCGGTCGGTTCATCCAGCAGGAGCGCCGGGTAGGGGTGGACGAAGCCGCGCGCGATGTTCACCCGCTGCTGTTCGCCGCCCGAGAAGGTGGTGGGCGAAAGCGGCCAAAGCCGTTCGGGGATGTTCAGGCGGGCGAGCAGGCTTTCGGCCGCCGCGCGGGCCCGATCCGCCGGCGTGCCAAGGGCGAGAAGCGGCTCGGCCACGACCTCGATCGTCGGCACCCGGGGGACGACGCGCAGGAACTGGCTGACATGGCCCAGCGTGGCGCGGCGAAGCGCGATGATCTGGCGCGGCTCGGCCGTGGCCACATCCACGCCGCCGACAAGGATTTCGCCCCCGGCGGCAAGGTAGTTGCCATAGACCATCCGCATCAGCGTGGATTTCCCCGCGCCCGACCGCCCGACCAGCCCGACGCATTCGCCGGGGCGAATCCTCAGCGCCGCGCCCGCCATCACCGGGATCACCGCGCCGCCCTGATTGTGCAGCGTGAAGGACTTGGAAAGGTTGCGGATGTCGATCATGGCCTAGACCTGCAGGACGGACGAGACGAGAAGCTGGGTATAGGCGTGCTGCGGATCGTCCAGCACCTGGTCGGTCAGGCCCTGTTCGACCACGCGGCCGTCCTTCATCACCATCAGCCGGTCGGCCAGCAGCCGCACCACGGCCAGGTCATGCGTCACGATGATGACCGAGAGGCCAAGGTCGCGAACCAGGCCGCGCAGAAGGTCAAGCAGCCGCGCCTGGACCGAGACATCGAGCCCGCCGGTCGGTTCGTCCATGAACACCAGCCGCGGCCCGGTGACCAGGTTGCGCGCGATCTGCAGCCGCTGCTGCATGCCGCCGGAAAAGGCGCGGGGCCGGTCGTCGATCCGCTCGGCGGCGATTTCAACCCGGCCAAGCCAGTCGAGCGCGCAGTCGCGGATCGCGCCATAGTTCCGCGCGCCGACTGCCATCAGCCGTTCGCCGACATTGCCGCCCGCGGTCACCCCCATGCGCAGCCCGTCGCGCGGGTTCTGGTGGACGAAGGCCCAGTCGGTGCGCGACAGCCGCCGCCGTTCCGGTTCGGACATGGTCAGCGTGTCGCGGGGGCCGTCGGTCGTGGCAAAGACCACTTCGCCCGCGTCGGGCGGCAGATGGCCGGCAAGGCAGGACAGCAGCGTGGACTTGCCCGATCCGCTTTCGCCGACGATGCCCAGAACCTCGCCCGGGTAAAGGTCGAAGGAGACATCGGCACAGCCGATGCGGGCGCCGTAGCGTTTGGTCAGGCCGCGGACGGACAGGAGCGGCGCCGTGGTGATGGTGGAATGAACCGTCATTCTGCGGCCTCCACCTGCGCTGCCGCCGGGGTGCCAAGCCGGCCGGTATGCCCGTCCTCACGCCGGCTGCGGCAATAGTCGGTGTCGGAGCAGACAAACATCCGCCCGCCCTGATCATCGACGATCACCTCGTCCAGGTAGGACTCCGCCGCGCCGCAGAGGTCGCAATCGTGATCGGCCTTGGAGGCGACGAAGGGATGATCCTCGAAATCGAGGCTGACGACCTGCGTCCAGGGCGGCAGCGCATAGATGCGCTGCTCCCGCCCCGCGCCGAACAGCTGCAGCGCCGGGCAGTCCGACAGTTTCGGATTGTCGAATTTCGGGATCGGCGAGGGGTCCATGACATAGCGCCCCTCGACCTTTACCGGATAGGCGTAGGAGGTGGCGATCTGGCCGTGGCGGGCGATGTCCTCGTAAAGTTTCACATGCATCAGCCCGTATTCCTCAAGCGCGTGCATCTTCCGCGTCTCGGTCTCGCGTGGTTCAAGGAAGCGCAGGGGTTCGGGGATCGGCACCTGGTAGACAAGGATCTGGTCTTCGGTCAGCGGCTGTTCGGGGATGCGGTGGCGGGTCTGGATCACCGTCGCCTCGGCCGTCGCCTCGGTCGTCGCAACCCCGGCGGTGCGCTGGAAGAACTTGCGGATCGAAACCGCGTTGGTGGTGTCATCGGCCCCCTGGTCGATGACCTTCAGCCGGTCTTCCGGCACCAGACAGGCCGCCGTCACCTGCACGCCGCCGGTGCCCCAGCCATAGGGCATCGGCATTTCGCGGCTGGCGAAGGGCACCTGATAGCCGGGAACGGCGACGGCCTTCAGGATGGCGCGGCGGATCATCCGCTTGGTCTGCTCGTCCAGATAGGCGAAGTTGTAGTCGTTCACAGCAGACCCCGCGCGATGAGCGCGGCCTCCAGCGCCTCGGGCGTGGTGAAGTGGTCGGCTTCCATGCCGAAGGCGCGGGCGCCGGCGACGTTCCTTTCGCTGTCGTCGATGAAAAGGCAGTCGGCCGGCGCAAGGCCGGCACGGTCGCAGAGGATGGCGAAGATGCGCGGGTCGGGCTTCAGCACGCGTTCCTGCCCGGACACCACGGTGACGCCGAAGGCGGTGCCCAGGCGCGGATGCGTGGCCACGCCCACCGGCCAGGTTTCGGCCGACCAGTTGGTGATGGCGTGGATGGCCTGGCCGCGCGTCCGCAGCCTTTCCATCAGCGCCCAGGTGCCTTCGACGGTCTCGGGGATGGTCAGGGCATAGCGCGACAGGTAGCGCGAGAAGAGCGCCCGGTCGGCCGGATCGGCGATTTCGCCGGCCATGTCCGAGAAGCGTTCCCCCGCATCGCCCCGCAGGTTGCGGGCCGAAAAATCGACGCGGCCAAGGAAGGCGTCGACGGCGGCGCGCGTCCCCAGATCGGGCAGGAAGGCTAGGGCCGCGTCCCAGCGGACAAGGACATTGCCGATGTCGAAGACTACGGCACGGATCGGGCGGGGAAGGGTCATTCGGCGGCTTCCTTGGTTGCGGCCGCTTGCGCGGCATCGGCTTCGGCCCGCAGGCGGCGGACAAGTTCCAGTTCCGACTGGAAATCCACGTAATGCGGCAGCTTGATATGTTCGAGGAACCCGGTCGCCTGGATGTTGTCGCAATGCGACAGCACGAATTCCTCGTCCTGCGCCGGGACGTTCTGGCAATCCTCGCCCAGTTCGCGCCAGCGCAGCGCGCGGTCGACCAGAGACATGGCGATGGCCTTGCGTTCGGTCTGGCCGAAGGTCAGGCCGTAGCCGCGGGTGAACTGCGGCGGTTCGGTCCTTGATCCCCTGAACTGGTTCACCGTCTCGCATTCCGTCAGCTCGACCTCGCCGATCTCGACGGCGAAGCCCAGTTCGGGGATGTCCATCTCGACCGCGACCGTGCCGATCCGCAATTCGCCGACGAAGGCGTGGGTCTTGCCGTAGCCGCGCTGCGTGGAATAGGCGAGCGACAGGATGAACCCCTCATCCCCCCGCGCCAGCGCCTGCAGGCGCAAGGGCCGGCCGGCGGGCAGCGACAGGGGATCGCGGGTCAGGTCGGGCGGCGGGGCATCGTCGGGCGACGCCGGCTCGATCAGCCCGTCGCGGTTCAGGAAGCCGGTGACATGCGGCACCGGGCCGTCGCTGGCGGGGGCCTGCGGCGCGGGGGGCGGGGCGTCGCCTTCGGCGGCCAGCGCGAAATCCAGCAGTCGGTGGGTGTAGTCGAAGGTTGGCCCCAGCACCTGCCCGCCCGGCGCGTCCTTGAACGTGGCGCTGATCCGGCGCGACAATTGCATCTTTCCGGTGTCAATCGGTGCCGAGGCGCCAAGACGCGGCAATGTGGTGCGATAGGCGCGGATCAGGAACACCGCCTCGATCAGGTCGCCCCGCGCCTGCTTGATCGCCAGCGCCGCCAGGTCGGGGTCGTAGAGCGACCCTTCCGCCATCACGCGGTTCACCGCCAGCCCAAGCTGTTCGCGGATCTGCGCGACGGACAGTTCGGCGACGGACCTGTCGCCCCGCCGTTCCTCGGCCAGCCAGGCATGGGCATTGTCGATCGCCCGTTCGCCCCCTTTTACGGCGACATACATCAGGCTTCCTCCACGATGGTGGACCGGGGCAGGGCGGCGACCCGATCTCCGCAGGTCAGGAACGTGTCGTAACCCAATGGGAAAAGCGCATTGTTGGCGCGGAAGGCGGCGGTTTCGGGCAGGCTCAGCCGCGCCTCGCCGCGAATGCCGGGGCCGCGCAGGCGAGCGCCACCGGCGGTCAGGGCAGGCATCTCGACCACCAGAGTCGCGGCCCGGTCGGGGTATTCCGGCGTGCCGATGCCGAACCGGCTGACGGGGTGCAGCGCCGGCCAGGTGCCGAAGGCGAAGGCCGCCTGTTCCGGCGCGACCAGCGGCGCGCCGGTATGGAAGGCCAGCCAGTCGCGCAGGTCTTGCCTGTCATGCCCGGGCGCCAGCCAGACCGGCGTGGTGCCGTCCAGCAGCGTCAGCGCCAGCGCGCCGGCTGCCCGCGACAGCGGCGCTGGCGGCGCCGATCCAGACATCGAAAAGATGTGCCCGGGCCGCGCCAGCGCGTTCAAAAGGCTGCGGAAGGCATGGGCGGTGTCATGCGCGGGGGTCGCGAAGCCGCCGGTCAGCGCGTCGGGGATCACCGGTCCTCTCCGCGCACCAGGGTGAAGAATTCGACCCGCGTCGCCGCCGCCTTTTCCGCGCGGGCGCTGCGTCGGGCGGTTTCCTCGGCCGCCAGCGGTTCCAGCACGCGCTCCCTGATCCGGCCGGCCTGGCCGGTCTGCATCAGCGCGTCGACGATTGCGGCGCGGCGGGCGTGGTCGCGGTCGCGGCCCTGCACATGGGCATGGCCGATGGCGCCGCCGTCAAGCCGCAGTGCGCAGCGGGTGACGGTCATCTCGCCCAGATTGAACGGCGCGCCGGTCGCCGACACGCGGCCGCGCACCATGACGGTGCCGATTTCGGGCGTGCGCAGCATGCTGTGGGCGGGCAGGGGTGCTGCCAGCAGATCGGCCAGCCGGGCCGGTCTGGCGCGGGCCAGCAGACCCATCCAGCCCTTGCGGTCGGTGGTTCGGGGATCCGGAATCGACATCTTTTCCGACTTGTCCAGCTTACTAGACAACTATACAAATAACCGGGACGGAAAACCATCCCCCGCATGCGCCGCCCCCGTGAAATTCCGGTGTCCGATGCCCCGCATCCCCCTCTGGCGCGAGATTGCCGAAACCCTGGCCGCCGAGATCGCGCGCGGTCATTTTCCCATGGGCACGCAGCTGCCGACCGAGGCCGGGCTGGCGGCGCGGTTCGGGGTGAACCGGCATACCGTGCGCCATGCGCTTGCCGAACTGGCGGGGCGGGGGCTGGTGCATGCGCGGCGGGGCGCGGGGGTCTTCGTCACCGGGCAGGTGACCGACTATCCGCTGGGCCGCCGGGTGCGGTTCCGCCGGGCGGTCGAGGCGTCGGGGCGGGTGCCGTCGCGGCAGCTGACCCGAAGCGAGACGCGGCCCTGCGACGATGCCGAGGCGGCGGCGCTGCGGCTTGACCCCGGCGATCCGGTCCATGTGGTCGAGGGCGTGTCGATGGCCGACGGCCAGCCGCTTGCCGTCTTCCGCTCGGTCTTCCCGGCCCGGCGCTTCCCCGGCCTGCGCGAGGCGCTGGCGGCGCGCGGCTCGGTCACCGCGGCGCTGGCCGATTGCGGGCTGCCCGACTACACCCGGGCGACCACGCGGCTGACCGCCACCGCGGCGCGCGCGACCATGGCGCTGCAGCTGCGGCTGGCCGAGGGGGCGCCGGTCCTGCGCACGGTTGCGGTCAATGTCGACGGCGCCGGCGTGCCGGTCGAATTCGGCACCACCTGGTTCGCCGGCGACCGCGTCACCCTGACCGTCGCGGGCGACTGACCGCCGCCCCTTCGCGGCCGCGCGCGATCCATTCTGCGCCTGTCACATCGCTGTCATGGTTTTGAAGGGATAAGGCGGCCGGGACATCGGGGAATCGTGCGATGGACGATACGGCCGGGATCACCGGGGACATGCGCTGCGATACGGCCTTCGGCCTGATCCTGGGCGATTGCACGGCCGAAATCGACCGGCAGCTGGCGGTGTTCCTGGGATCGGAGGCCGAAAGCGGGCCGCACAAGGCGCGGGTGGCGCTGCGGCGGCTGACGACGGCGCTGGATGTGTTTGCCCCGATCCTGAAACGCAAGACGCGGGCGGCGGCGCGGGGCCGGGCCAAGGGTGTTTTCCGCCGGCTGGGCCGGGTGCGCGATGCGGACGTGCTGCTGGCGGCCGAGGCCGATGCCGGCGGCCGGCTGGCGCGCGAGACGGCGGCGCTGCGGGCGCGCACGCGCGACCGGCTGCGCGACAGCAAGGCCGTCGTCTTCGCGCCCGCGCTGCTGCGCGACCTGAACGAGGGCCGGCTTCTGAAGGCCGGGCGGCGCGGGCTGGCGGCGCGGGCCGAGCCGGTGTCCGGCCTGGCGCAGGGCGCGCTGGATGCGGCCTGGGAAACGGGCCTTTCGCATGGCGCGGATGTCGCGGCGCTGGGCGACAAGGCGCGGCACGAGTTTCGCAAGGACATGAAGTCGCTGCGCTACACCGCCGAATTCTTCGAACCGCTCTGGCCCGAGGCGCGCTGGGCCGCGTTCCACGCCGCGCTGCAAGACCTGCAGGATGCGCTGGGCACGCTGAACGACATGGTGGTGGCGCGGGGACGCGGGCTGAAGCGGGCCACGGCGGACGAGATCGCGGCGCTGGACCAGGCGGCGGCGTTGTGGCGCAGGCTGGTGGCTGCGGGGCCGTTCTGGCGCGACGGGCAGAATGACCCGGATTGACGCCGATCAAGGCGCGGCCGTCTGGCCCGGGGCAGAAAGGCCCCCGAGGCGCGCGCTACGGAGGCCCTGATGTTCCGCCTGTTCATGATCCTATATTCCATGGTCGGCACGGCGCTGGCCGGTTCGCTGGTGGTGGCCGCCCTGACGATGGGGCAATACACGCTGCGGTCGATCCTGATCGCCGCCGCGGTCGGCGCGCTGGCGGCGGTGCCGGCGGCCTGGGTGATCGCGCGGCGGATCGTCGGCGGCGGCTGACCGGCGGCCTGGCCGGTCAGGCGTCAAGAAAGACGCGCACGGTTTCCTCGAACTCGCGCGGGCGGTCGGCGTGCAGCCAGTGGCCGGCGCCGGGCAGTTTCGCAAAACGGGCCTTGGGGAAGAGGGCGCGGATCGCCTCGCGGTGTTCGGGGCGGACATAGCTGCTGGCGCCGCCGGTCAGGAACAGGGTCGGGCCATCGAAATGGCCGCCGGTTTCGGGCCAGCCGACGATGCCGCGCATTTCCGATTCGAGGACGTCAAGGTTCAGCCGCCAGCGCGGCCCGCCTGCCGCCCGAAGGTCAAGCGACTGCAGGAAGAAGGCGCGGAGCGCCGGGTCGTCCACCCGTTCGGCAAGGCGGCGGTCGGCCTCGGCGCGCGTCGTCACGCCGGTCATGTCGGTGGCGCGCATCGACCGGGCATGCACGCTCTGGTCATGGTCGTAGGCGACGGGGGCGATGTCCGAGACCACCAGCCGCCGGATCAGCCCGCCCCGGGTCAGCGCAAGCTGCATCGCGGCCTTGCCGCCCATGGAATGGCCCAGCAGATCGGCCCGGCCGCCCAGCGACCGGATCACCTCGGCCAGGTCGGCGGCCATTTCGGGATAGCTGTGGGTCGCCATCCACGGGCTTTCGCCATGGTTGCGCATGTCGACGGCGATGACGTCGCGGCTGTCGGCCAGCCGCCGGGCGATCGCCCCCCAGTTCCGCCCTGAACCATATAGCCCGTGGGCGATGACCAGCGGCAGCTTGCCCGCGGCGGTGGCGGCTGCGTGCAGGATGGTGTTCAGCATGGCATCCCCGGGGCTGGCGTCGCGCCCTGCCTAGCAGAGCGCGCGGCGAAGCAAAACCGTCCGCCGGCCATCCCGCGACCGCCGGCAGTTGAACCCCGCGGGCGGCGCGGGTAGGTTCGTGCCACGGGGCGCAGGACGGTGACTGATGAGCGCGATGACGATCTCGCAGATGGCAGAGCGGGTGGCGGTCCTGATGGAGGAACGCCTGGGCGCGCGCGGCCGCGGGCTGGACGAGAAGGTGCGCAAGGCGGGCCGCAGGCTGCCGCGCAAGGTGCGCGACGCGGCGGTCGCCTTGGGCGATGCGGCGCTGATGGCGCAGAACCCCAAGCTGCTGGTGCGGGTGGACGAGGGCGAGGTGGCGCGCAACTATGACATCTGCATGCGCCACCTGACCGCGATCGACCGCGCGGCGCGGCGCAAGACCGCGGTCGTGAACATGATCGCGTCGGCGGCGTTTTCGCTGCTGCTGGTGCTGGCGGCCGTCGTCGCCTATCTGGTCTGGCGCGGATACGTCTGAACCGGCCGCCCCGGCGGATAAAGCGCGGCGCGGGTGACCAGCGTCACGGTCACGAAGGCCACGAACAGCAGCAGATACCACGAGCCGAGCTTGGCAAAGCTGACGATGTGGTCGGGCGACTGGCCGTTGTAAAGCCAGGTGCCGGTTGCCGTGCCGATGTTCTCGGCCAGCCAGAGGGCGAAGCTTGACAGGAACGCGGCCAAAGGCAGCGGCATCCACCAGTCATGGTCGTGGATGCGGAACCATATCCGGGTGCGGCCGAAGACCAGCACGGTCGCCACGAAAAGCGCGATGCGGATGTCGGGCAGGAAATGGTGGGCGAAGAAGTTGACATAGATCGCCACCGCCAGAAGGACGGTCAGCCAGAAGGGCGGATAGGGGGCAAAGCGCATGTCGAAGATGCGGATGACCCGCGCCATGTAGCTGCCTACGCTGGCATACATGAAGCCGGAAAAGAGCGGCACGTCGAGGATGCGGAAGAAGGCTGGCTCGGGGTAGGCCCAGCTGCCGGCATGGACCTTGAACCATTCCATCGCGGTGCCGGTGACATGGAAGAGAAGGATGACCCGCGCCTCTTCCCAAGTCTCAAGCCGCAGCCACAGGAACAGCGCCTGGGTGGCCACGGCGAAGAGGAAAAGCGCGTCATAGCGGTGAAGCGGCCAGTCGGCCTGCCAGACCAGTTTGGTGGCGATGATCGCCGCCAGCAGAAGCCCGCCGAACAGGCAGGCCCAGCCCTGTTTCAGCACGAACATGACGAATTCGGCCAGCGCATAGGGCAGGCGGGCACGGGCCCAGTCGCCCATGCGGCGTTCAAGGCGGCGGGTGGTTTGCGGCGGCGCGGGCGGGGGCAGGGTCACGGGCGGCCCGTTTCGGCAAGGCGGGCGAAGCGGCGGCCAAGGGCGCGCCAGGTGAAGGCGGCGACGATCAGGAAGCCGGCGGCGGCGGTATAGAACGGCACTTCAAGCGCCTGCGGCCGGGGCAGCGGCCCGTCGGCCAGCCGCACGATCACGCCCGAGAGGGCAAGGCCGATGGGCATCATCCCCCAGGCCAGCAGGCGGTAAAGGCTGTTGACGCGGCCCATCAGGCGGTTCGGGATGGCGCGCTGGCGGGTCGAGACGGAAACGGTGTTCCAGACGAAACCCGTCGCCTCGAACACGAAGAACATGGCGGCCAGAACCCAGCCGTTCGGGGCCAGACCGACGCCAAGGAAGGTAAGGGCCGAGGCCAGCATCATGACTTGCGCGGTGCGGCCGGGGCCAAGGCGGCGGGAAACCCAGCCGCCGGAAAGGCCGCCAAGGATGCCGCCCACGGCGCCGCCGGCCAGGACAAGGCCGTAGGCCTCGGCCGGAAGGCCAAGGTTTTCCTGCACATGCAGGATCAGGGCGACGATCATCATCTGGTGGAACAGGTTCCAGAACCCGGTGATCCAGGCCAGAAGCCGCAGAAGCGGCGCGTCGCGCAGAAAGCCCCAGCCCTCGGCCAGTTCGGATTTCCAGCCGCGGCGTTCACCGCGGGGTGGGCGGAAATCGCCGGCAACGGCGGCGACCAGCAGGGCGGCGAACCCGTAGGCCAGCGCGTTGACGGCAAAGGGCAGGGGCACCAGTGCCGCGACAAGAACCGCCCCCAGCGCCGGGCCGACCAGCGCGTTGCCGACCAGTTCAACGCTCCAGAGCCGGCCGTTCGCCTGTTCCAGCCGGTCATGCGGCACCAGCGAGGGCAGCATGGTCTGGGCGGCATTGTCGCGAAACACCTCGGCCACGCCGACGGTGATGGCCGCGGCCAGAAGGGCGGCATAGGCGAACGGCGCCGAAAGGCCGGTCTGCGGCGCGGGGGCCAGCGGCAGCGCGGACCAGAGCGCCAGCGCCGCCACGGCAAAGGCGGCAGCGCGGACCACGTCCATGGCAAGGATCAGGCGGCGGCGGTCTACCCGGTCGGCGGCGATCCCGGCGGGAATGGCGAAAAGCGCCCAAGGCGCGCGCAGCGCCACCGCGACGGCGGCGATCAGCAACGGGTCACGCGTCAGAAGCGAGGCCACCCAGGACCAGGCGAGCGTGGCGATGCCGTCGCCAAGGTTGGTCAGGCCGCTGGCGGCGATGAAGCGGGCCAGGGCGCCGCCGGGGCGGGGCGCGGCAGGGTGCGATTCCAAGCGGGTTCTCCGGCGCCCCGTGCCGAAATGGCAAGGGCGCGCCATGTTCGCGCGCCCTTGGCCGGTGTCAATGTCAGGAAATCACAAGGTCGGGTAAAGCGGGAAGCGGGCGCAAAGCGCCGCCACCTCGGCCTTGACCTTCGCCTCGACGGCGCTGTTGCCGGCGTCGCCATGGGCGGCAAGGCCATCGACCACCTCGGTGATCCAGCGGGCGATCTGGCGGAACTCGGCCTCGCCGAAGCCGCGGGTGGTGCCGGCGGGGGCGCCAAGGCGGATGCCCGAGGTGACGAAGGGCTTTTCCGGATCGAAGGGCACGCCGTTCTTGTTGCAGGTGATATGGGCGCGGCCAAGGGCGGCCTCGGCGGCCTTGCCGGTCACCTTCTTCGGCCGCAGGTCGGCCAGGCACAGGTGGTTGTCGGTCCCGCCCGAGACGATGTCGATCCCGCCCTTCATCAGCTCGTCGGCCATGGCGGCGGCGTTCTTCTTGACCTGCGCGGCATAGTCCCTGAACGAAGGTTCCAGCGCCTCCTTGAAGGCGACGGCCTTGGCGGCGATCACATGCATCAAGGGGCCGCCCTGCAGGCCGGGGAAGACGGCGGAGTTGATCTTCTTGGCGATGTCCTCGTCGTTCATCAGGATCATGCCGCCGCGGGGCCCGCGCAGCGACTTGTGCGTGGTCGTCGTCACCACATGGGCATGCGGGATCGGCGAGGCATGGACGCCACCCGCCACCAGACCGGCGATATGCGCCATGTCGACGTGCAGCCAGGCGCCAACCTCATCGGCGATGGCGCGGAAGGCGGCCCAGTCCCATTCGCGGGAATAGGCGGTGCCGCCGGCAAGGATCAGCTTCGGCCGGTGTTCCAGCGCCTTCTGCCGGACATCCTCCATGTCAAGCCGCTGGTCCTGCGCACGCACGCCGTAGGAGACGACGTTGAACCACTTGCCCGACATGTTGACCGGAGAGCCGTGGGTCAGGTGGCCGCCGGAATTCAGGTCCAGCCCCATGAACGTGTCGCCCGGCTTCAAGAGCGCCAGGAACACCGCCTGGTTCATCTGGCTGCCCGAGTTCGGCTGCACGTTGGCGAAGTTGCAGTTGAAAAGCCTCTTCGCCCGTTCGATGGCCAGCGTTTCGGCCACGTCGACATACTGGCAGCCGCCGTAGTAGCGCTTGCCCGGATAGCCCTCGGCATATTTGTTGGTCAGGACCGACCCCTGCGCCTGCAGCACGGCGAGCGAGACGATGTTTTCCGACGCGATCAGCTCGATCTCGTCGCGCTGGCGGCCAAGCTCGGCGGTGACGGCGCCGAAAAGCTCGGGGTCGCGGGACGAGAGGTCTTCGGTAAAGAAGCCGGTATCGCGGTGGGGGGCGTTCATGCGCGTCTCCGAGTCGTTCTGGGATGGGCTGAAGGGATTGCGCGGCTTTTAGACCACGACGGGGTGGCGGGAAAGGCGCGAAAGCGACACGCTTGCGGGCGGGTGCGAAATCGGCCCCCGGCGGGCGGGGCGGGGGTTGAGTTTGCGCAAGCGGCCGGCAATGGTGCCCGGAAGGAGGCCGCCATGCCGCAGAAGATCAGGTTCACCGCGTCGAAGGCCCCCGCGGCGCAGGATGCGCTGGCGCGGCTGACCGGGCGCTATGGCCAGACCGACCTGCGGCGGGCCGATGTGATCGTGGCGCTGGGCGGCGACGGGTTCATGCTGGAAACGCTGCATTCCAGCGTGGCGCGCGACCTGGCCGTCTACGGGATGAACTGCGGCACCGTCGGCTTCATGATGAACGCCTTCCGCGAGGACGAGTTGCCGGCGCGGCTGGCAGCGGCGGAAGAGGCGGTGCTGAACCCCTTGGCGATGCGGGCCGAGAATGCCAAGGGGCGGGTGACCGAGGCGCTGGCGATCAACGAGGTGTCGCTTCTGCGGCAGGGGGCGCAGGCGGCGAAGCTGCGGGTGCTGGTCGACGGGCGCGAAAGGCTGGCCGAACTGGTGTGTGACGGGGCGCTGGTGGCGACGCCGGCCGGGTCGACCGCCTACAACTATTCGGCTCACGGGCCGATCCTGCCGATCGGCTCGGACGTGCTGGCGCTGACGGCGGTGGCGGCGTTCCGGCCGCGGCGGTGGCGCGGCGCGCTCTTGCCCAAGACCGCCGAGGTGCGGCTTGAGGTGATCGAGGCGGACAAGCGGCCGGTGATGGCCGATGCCGACAGCCGGTCGTCGGTGCGCGACGTGGCGGCGGTGACGGTGCGCAGCGCGCCCGAGGTGACGCACCGCATCCTGTTCGATCCCGGTCACGGGCTGGAAGAACGGCTGATCAACGAACAGTTCGTGTGAGGGGTGGTGCGTGCGAGCACGCACCCTACGGGCGGGCGAAGTGGGTAGCGACCGGGTCAGGTCAGACGGCACGCAGGCGCTTCAGCCCGCCTTGCGGCCCCAGGCTTCCAGCTTGCGGTAAAGCGTCGAGGGCGAGATGTCGAGTTCGCGCGCCGCGCGCGGGACCGAGCCTTCGTGGCGGGCCAGCGCGGTTTCGATGGCGCGACGCTCGATCTCGGCCAGCGTCAGGCCGGCGGTCTGGATTTCGGCGAAGGGCACGGCGGGCAGCACCGGGTCGGGCCCGTCCTGGATCCCGGCGGTGGTCTGCTGCAGGTGGAGCGGCAGCATGTCGGGCGTTACCGGGCCGCCTTCGTTCAGGACCACGGTATTGCGGATCACGTTCAGCAACTGGCGCACGTTGCCGGGCCAGTCCTGCGCCATCAGGAAGGCTTCGGTTTCCGGGGTGAAGCCGTCGAAATACCGGCCCTCCTCGCTGGCGAAGCGTTCGAGTGCTGCCTCGGCGATCTCGACGATGTCATGGCCGCGTTCGCGCAGGGGGGGCATGTGGACGGGCACGACATAGAGGCGATAGAACAGGTCCTCGCGGAAATGACCGCGGCGGACGGCCTCGACCGGGTCGCGGTTGGTGGCGCAGACGATGCGCACGTCCACCTTGCGCGGGCGGACGGCGCCGACCGGCTGGATGGTCGATGTCTGGAGGAAGCGCAAAAGCTTGGTCTGCAGCGCCGGCGCCATCTCGCAGATTTCGTCAAGGAAGAGGGTGCCGCCGTCGGCCGCCGCCGCCGCACCGGGCTTGTCGGAAATCGCGCCGGTGAAGCTGCCCTTCATATGGCCGAACACTTCGGATTCCAGCAGGTCGGGCGGGATCGCGCCGCAGTTCAGCGCGATGAACGGGCCTTGCGCGCGGGCCGATCTGGCGTGAAGCGCAAGTGCTGCCAGTTCCTTGCCGGTGCCGCTTTCGCCGGTGATGAAGACCGTGGCGGTGGAACGGGCGACGGACGAGATGATGCGGTGGACGCGGGCCATCGCCTCGGACGAGCCGACGAAGCCCACGCCGTCGTCATGGCCGGGCAGGGTGGCGCGGTTGCGGCGCAGGGGGGCCGCGGCGCCGGTGGCGCGGCGGGTGGCTTCGTCGGCCGCGGCGCGCAGGGCCGTCAGGAACCTTTGCTCCTCGAACGGTTTCAGCAGGAAATCATGCGCCCCGGCGCGCATGGCGGCGACGGCGCGGTCAACCGATCCATGCGCCGTCATCACCACGATGCAGGTGTCGGGCGCACGGGTCAGGATCTGGTCGATCAGCATCAGCCCGTCGGCATCGGGCAGCATCAGGTCAAGCAGGACGATCTTCGCCGGCGTGCTGCGGAAATGCCGCATCCCCTCTTGCGCGGTGCCGGCCACGCGGACCGGAAACCCGGCGGCGGCAAGGACCGAGCGATAGACCATCTGCAGCGACGGCGTATCCTCGATCATCAGCAGGTCGGGCATGGCGGGGGCGCCGGTCATGGGCCTTCGGTCCTGCGGGCGGCAAGGCGGCGGGTCAGCGTGGCGATTCCGGCAAGGGCGGCCTCGGCGGCGGCGGCAAGGCCGGGGGCGGCGTCCGGGCCGGGGCCGGCGCGATGCGCCTCGGCGTTCAGGTGGCGGGCCTGCGCTTCAACCCCCAGCGCGCCCAGCGATCCGGCGACGGCGATCAGCACATGCGAGGCGGCGCGCAGTGCTGCGGCATCGTTTGCGGCAAGTGCTGTGGCGATGCGGCGGGCGGTTTCGGCAAGGTCGGTCTCGAACCGGGTCAGCAGCTCGACCGCGTCGGCCGGCCCGGCCAGCGCCAGAAGCCGGTCAAGACGCGCGGGATCGTCCCTGAGGCCCGGTTCGGCGGCAAGGCTGGTGCGGCGCAGTTCGATCCGGTCCAGCGCGGCGGCGATCATCGCCAGATCCTCGCTGTCGTCGGCGTTGCCCAGACGGGCCAGCGCACGCAGGCCCTCGCGCAGCGCCACAAGCGCGGCAGCCGCATTGTCGCCGCCTGCGTTCCGCAGCACCTGATTGCCCGGCATGCCTGCCATCGGTCGCACCCGCCATGCCCCACGCGGCGCAGGCTGCCACGGCAGGGGCGAACAAGTCCAGCCCGGCCAGGCGAAACCGGCGCGCAGGCGCAGATCAGCCGCGCGCCAGACCCAGCGAGCGCAAGGCGGCGGTGATCTCGTCCAGGATGGCGGGGTCGTCGATCGTCGCGGGCATTTTCCAGTCCTGCCCGTCGGCGATCTTGACCATCGTGCCGCGCAGGATCTTGCCCGAGCGGGTCTTGGGCAGGCGGTCGACCACCACCGCGCGCTTGAAATCGGCGACGGGGCCGATCCGTTCGCGCATCAGCGCCACGCATTCCCTGACGACATCGGCATGGTCGCGGGTGGCGCCCTTGTTCAGGCACAGGAAGCCCAGCGGCGACTGGCCCTTCAGGTCATCGGCGACGCCGATCACCGCGCATTCCGCCACGTCCCTGTGGCTGGCCAGAACCTCTTCCATCGCGCCGGTCGACAGGCGGTGGCCGGCGACGTTGATCACGTCATCGGTGCGGGCCATGATGTAGAGATAGCCCTGATCGTCGACATAGCCCGCATCGCCGGTTTCATAGTAGCCGGGGAAATGGTCGAGATAGCTTTTGCGGAAGCGCGCCTCGGCGTTCCACAGCGTCGGCAGCGTGCCGGGGGGCAGGGGCAGCTTCACCGCGATGGCGCCCAGCGTGCCGGGGGCGACCGGGTGGCCGCCTTCGTCCAGCACCTGCACGTCGAAGCCCGGCATCGGCACCGAGGGTGAACCGACCTTGACCGGCAGGGGTTCGATGCCCATCGGGTTCGCGGCGATGGCCCAGCCGGTTTCGGTCTGCCACCAGTGGTCGATCACCGGCACGTTCAGGTGGCGCTGGGCCCAGAGGATCGTGTCGGGATCGGCGCGTTCGCCGGCCAGATACAGGGTTTTCAGCGACTTGAGGTTGTATTCCTTGACCAGTTCGCCCTGCGGATCGTCGCGCTTGATCGCGCGGAGCGCGGTGGGGGCGGTGAACAGCGCCTTGACCTTGTTCTCGTTCACCACGCGCCAGAAGGCGCCGGCGTCGGGCGTGCCGACGGGCTTGCCTTCGTAGACGACGGTGGTGCAGCCGGCGAGAAGCGGGCCATAGCAGATGTAGCTGTGGCCGACGACCCAGCCCACGTCGGACGCCGCCCAGAACACGTCGCCCGGGCCGCAATCGTAGATGGCGCGCATCGTCCACATCAGCGCGACCATATGGCCGCCGGTCGGGCGCACCACGCCCTTCGGCGCGCCGGTCGTGCCGCTGGTGTAAAGGATATAGGCCGGGTGGTTGCCTTCCACCGGCACGCAATCGGCGGGTTCGACGCCATACTGGAACGTGTGCCAGGCGACATCGCGGCCCTCGACCAGCTTCGCCACTTCCTGTTCGCGCTGGAAGATCACGCAGAAGTCGGGCTTGTGGCCGGCCATGTCGACGGCGGCGTCGAGCAGGGGCTTGTAGTGGACGATGCGGCTGGGCTCGATCCCGCAGGAGGCGGCGATGATCGCCTTGGGCTTGCAGTCGTCGATGCGGACGGCCAGTTCACTGGCGGCAAAGCCGCCGAAGACGACGGAATGGATGGCGCCCAGCCGGGCGCAGGCCAGCATCGCCTCAAGCGCCTCGGGGATCATCGGCATGTAGATGATGACGCGGTCGCCCTTGCCGATCCCCTTGGCGCGCAGCGCGCCGGCCAGGCTGGCGACGCGGGTCTGCAGTTCGCGGTAGGTGATGCCCTTGCGCAGATGGGTGACGGGGCTGTCGTGGATGATGGCCAGCTGGTTGCCGCGGCCGGCGACGACATGGCGGTCCACCGCGTTCCAGCAGGTGTTGGCGACGCCGTCGGTGAACCATTCGTAAAGCGGCGCGCGATCCGTGTTCAGCGCGAAGCCGGGTTTGCTGACCCAGTCGATGGCCCCGGCGGCATCCATCCAGAAACCCTCGGGGTCGGACTTCCATCGCGTGTAGATGTCGGAATACCCCATGGCGCGCCCTCCTCCAAAAGCCCCTAGGGTGTTACGGCACGTCATGGGGCTGACGCAACGCCGTTACCGGAAACGGCGGGACGGGTGCGACAAAAAGTTTGCAGAAATCGCGATGTGCGGAGTGCAAATCTATGCAAAGCCGTCTGCGGTGCAGCACCGGCCGCAAACTTGCGGTAAGTTTGCAAACCTTGCCACCCCGGCGCTGCAATGCCGGCGCGACTCAGCTGTAGTGCGACACCGGCGTGCCGGCGATGGCCGACATGTTCAGCAGGCCCCGGGCGGTGATCGAGGGGGTGACGATATGGGCGCGGTTGCCCATGCCCATCAGGATCGGCCCGACCTCAAGCCCGCCGGCCCGCCGGCGCAGGATGTTGCGCGCGGCATTCGCGGCGTCGGTATAGGCGTAGATCAGGATGTTCGCCGCCCCGTTCATCCGCGATCCGGGGAAAATCCGGTCGCGCAGGTCGGGGTCAAGGGCGACATCGGTGCCCATCTCGCCCTCGTATTCGAAGCTGGCCTCGCGCGCGTCAAGGATTTCCAGCGCGGCGCGCATCCGGCGGCCGGAATCGGTGTCGAGGTTGCCGAAGTTCGAATGCGAGCAGAGCGCAAGCTTCGGTTCGACGCCGAAGCGCCGGGCATGGCGGACCGCGCCAAGGGCGGATTCGGCGATCTGTTCGGGGCTCGGCACCGCGTTCACATGGGTGTCGGCGATGAAGAGGGGGCCGTCCTCCTGGATCATCAGCGACAGCGCGCCATGCGGGCGCAGGCCGCCGCGGGCCAGGATTTCGCGGATATAGCGCAGGTGCCAGGAATATTCGCCGAAGGTGCCGCAGATCAGGCTGTCGGCATCGCCGCGGTGGACGGCGATGGCGGCGATGGCGGTGGCGTTGGTGCGCAGGACGGCGCGGGCGATGTCGGGGGTGACACCGCGCCGGGCCATCAACTCGTGATAGGTGGTCCAGTAGTCGCGATAGCGGCGGTCGGATTCCGGGTTCACGATTTCAAAGTCGCGGTCGGGGCGGATCGGCAGGCCGGCGCGTTCGGCGCGGCTGGCGATCACCTCGGGCCGGCCGATCAGGATCGGCTTGTCGGTGGTTTCCTCAAGCATCGCATTGGCGGCGCGCAGGACGCGCTCATCCTCGCCCTCGGCAAAGACGATGCGCCGGTCGGCAAGGCGCGACGCCTCGAACACCGGGCGCATGATCAGGGCCGACTTGAAGACCGATCCGTTCAGCCGTTCGCGATAGGCGTCAAGGTCGGCGATCGGCCGGGTGGCGACGCCGGTTTCCATGGCGGCGCGGGCGACGGCGCTGGCCACCACGCCGATCAGCCGCGGATCGAAGGGCTTCGGGATCAGGTATTCCGGACCGAAGGCCAGCCTCTCGCCGTGGTAGGCGGCCGCGGCCTCGGCGCTGGTGGTGGCGCGGGCAAGGGCGGCGATGCCGTCGATGCAGGCCAGTTCCATCGCGTCGTTGATGGTGGTGGCGCCGACGTCCAGCGCGCCGCGGAAGATGAAGGGGAAGCAGAGGACGTTGTTGACCTGGTTCGGAAAGTCGCTGCGGCCGGTGGCGATGATCGCGCCGGGGGCGACGGCGCGGGCCTCGTCGGGCAGGATTTCCGGCGTGGGGTTCGCCAGGGCAAAGACGATGGGGTTGGGCGCCATCTTCGCCACCATCGCTGCGGTCAGGACGCCGGGGCCGGAAAGGCCAAGGAAGAGGTCGGCGCCGGCGATCACCTCGTCCAGCGTGCCGGGCACTGACCCTTGCGCGAAGGCCGCCTTCTGCGGCGTCATCTGCTCGGTCCGGCCGTGGTAGACCAGCCCGGCCAGATCGCAGAGCCAGACGTTTTCGCGCCGCACGCCCAGCTTCACCAGCATTTCAAGACAGGCGATTCCCGCAGCCCCGCCGCCGGTGGAGACGACCCTGATCTGGTCGAACCGCTTGCCCGCCACATGCAGCGCATTGGTGGCCGCCGCGCCGACGACGATGGCGGTGCCGTGCTGGTCGTCATGGAAGACCGGGATATTCATCCGTTCGCGGCACAATTGTTCAACGATGAAACAATCCGGCGCCTTGATGTCTTCCAGGTTGATCGCGCCGAAGGTGGGTTCCAGCGCGCAGACGATATCGGCCAGTTTCACCGGGTCCGGTTCGTTCAGTTCGATGTCGAAACAGTCGATGCTGGCGAATTTCTTGAAGAGGACGGCCTTGCCCTCCATCACCGGCTTCGACGCCAGCGCGCCAATATTGCCAAGGCCCAGAACGGCGGTGCCGTTCGAGACCACGGCCACCAGGTTGCCGCGGGCGGTGTAGCGGCTGGCGGTGGCGGGCTCGGCCTTGATCTCGAGGCAGGCTTCGGCGACGCCGGGGGAATAGGCGCGCGACAGGTCGCGGCCGTTCGCCAGCGGCTTGGTGGCCCGGATTTCCAGTTTTCCGGGCTTGGGGAATTCGTGGTAGTCCAGTGCCGCCTGCCGCGCGGCGGCGCGGGCCTCGTCCTGTCGCGTGTCGGCGCGGTCGTTGGTCATCCTGCCCTCCCTCAAGATGGTTCAGCCTTAAACCATCTTCCGTTTCTCGCCAAGCCACCCCGTTCCGGCGCGGCCGGCCGCCGGCTTGCTTTTGCCTTCTCCCGCGCCCATCCTGCCGCGAAACCGGAGGAATGGAAATGACGGAAACCCGCGCCGAGCTGCGGCTGGCCACGACGAACCTGCGCGAGGATCTGCCCTTCTTCACCAGGACGCTGAAGATGCGGCTGGACATGATCTATCCGGCAGACAGCCCGGCGGTGGCGGTGGTTTCGGGGCACGGGCTGCGCCTCAGGCTAGAGGAAGGCGCGGGCGGCGCGCCGGGGCAGCTGCGCATCCTGACCGAGGCGCCGGAGGACTTTGCCGGCGGGGCGCGGAAGCTGGTGTCGCCGGGCGGCACCGCGGTCGAGATCGACGAGATCGACCCGCCGCTGGTCCTGCCGGAAACGCAGCACGCCTTCGTCGTCCGCCGGCTGGCCGATCAGGCGCCTTGGGTGATCGGCCGGGCGGGGATGATGTATCGCGATCTGGTGCCGTCGCGGCTGGGCGGGGCGATGATCGCCAGCCATATCCGCGTGCCGGACGGCAAGGTGCCGGACATGGTGCATTTCCACAAGGTCGGCTTCCAGCTGATCTTCTGCATCCGCGGCTGGGTGGATGTCCTTTACGAGGATCAGGGGGGCACGCGGCGGCTGCATGCCGGCGACTGCTTCATCCAGCCGCCGCAGATCCGCCACCGGGTGCTGGAATCCGGCGACGGGATCGAGGTGATCGAGATCGGCGTGCCGGCCGAGCATATCACCGAGATCGACCATGACATGCCGCTGCCGACCCCGCATTTCCGCCCCGACCGGGAATGGGACGGGCAGCGCTTCGTCCATGACATCGGCGCGGACGGCGCGTTCCTTCCGTTCCGCATCCCGGGGTTCGAGGCGCGGGACACTTCGATCAATGCGAACACGCGCGGCGTGGCCAGCGTCATGGTCGCACGACCGACCGGAGAGGACGTGCCCTGGGTCAGCCACGCGGGCGACATCCTCTTTGCCTTCGTGATGAAGGGCCAGATGACGCTGATGGGCGAGGGCAAGGCGCCCTTCCGGCTGGAACCCGGCGATGCCTTCGTGATCCCGCCCGGCATGGCCACCCGCTATGCCGAGGCGACGCCGGACCTTGAACTGCTGGAGGTGACGCTGCCCGGCAACCCGGAAACCAGCGTGGTGCCGGCGCCGGCCATGTAGGCCGGGGCGTGTCGCTTTCGGGATGGCGCGGCGGCCTGTCGGCGGCTAGCCATGGCGGGCGATGAACCAGGACCGCATCATTCCCGGCATCCTGCTGATGCTTGCCTTCTGCGTCCTGGCGCCGCTGCTGGACGTTTCGGCCAAGCTTGCAGCCGAAGGCGGCATTCCGGTCGGGCAGGTGACCTTCGCGCGGTTCGCGGTGCAGACGGTGCTGATGCTGCCCTTCGTCATCGCCATGGGCCATTCGCTGCGGATGGACGGGCGCGCGCTGTTCTGGGTCGGGCTTCGGGCGGTGTTCCTGATCCTGTCGACCTTTTCCTTCGTCTCGGGCATAAGGGTCATGCCGCTGGCCGACGCACTGGCCATCGTCTTCATCGAACCCTTCATCCTTCTGTTCCTGGGCTGGTGGATTTTCGGCGACAGGATCGGGCCGCGGCGGGTTGCGGCCTCGGCCGTGGGATTCGTCGGCGTGTTGCTGGTGATCCAGCCGTCATTCGCCGTCTTCGGGCCGGTCGCGTTCTGGCCCCTGGGCACGGCGGTGTTCTTTTCCTTTTACATGCTGGTGACGCGGGCGATCTCGGCCTACATGCATCCGGTGCCGATGCAGTTGCACACCAGCTGGCTGGGCTTGCTGCTTTGCCTGCCGCTGGTGGTGTTCTTCGCCGGCGGCAGCGTGCCGGAACTGGATACCGTGCGGCCGGTCGGATGGCAGTGGCTGTGGCTGTTCGGCGTGGGATTCTGGGCGGCGGTCAGCCACATGTGCATGACCTATGCGCTGAAATATGCGCCCGCCTCGGTGCTGGCGCCACTGCACTACCTGGAACTGGTGGTGGCGGTGACGGTCGGCTTCCTGATCTTCGGCGACCTGCCGAACCGGCTGACGCTGGCCGGCATCGCGGTGATCGTCGGCGCCGGGCTTTACGTCATCCACCGCGAGCGGATCGCGGCGCGGCGGGCGCCAGCGCCCTGATCGCGGCGTCAAGCCGCGTGCGCGGCAGGATCACCAGCATGCCGGGCGCGTCGAAGGCCAGATGCACATCCGGCGCGGTGACGCGGTTCGAGGTGCCGATCATGCCATCGGGGGCAAAGGCGATACCGTCGAGCGGCCAGTGAAGGCCGCGGCTGGTGGCCCGGACGGCTGCCAGCGGGAAAAGCGAGAACGGATCGCCGGGGCGCAGCCGCAGCGTCAGGCGCGGCGGGGCGGCAAAGGCCACGTCGCGCGGGCCAAGGACAAGGCAGGGCCGGTCGGCGTGCCGGACCAGCGCGTTCAGGACCGCAAGGCCGTGGTCGATCTGTGCGCCCTGAAACCCCAGCGCCAGGACAAAGGGCGCCGCGATGCGGGACAGCGCCTTGTCGAAATCGGTCGTGTCCTGGTCGGGGATCGGGTGCAGGTTTGCGGCCGGGATGGCGGCGCGGGCGGCGGCCGAGAGCGAGTCGAAATCGCCGATCACCGCCTTTGGCAGGATGCCGGCGGCCATCAGCCGGTCGGCCCCGCTATCGGCCGCGACGGCGACGGGTGCGCGGGCAAGTGCCAGGCGAAGGTCGCGTGCGGTGGCCGGACCGCCGCCGACCAGCGTCACCCCCAAAGCGGATTCGACAAGCGGGGAAATCATGCGGATACTGTTCGAATTAAGGCAGTGCTGATGAACATGGGCCACAATCAATCCTTCAAATTACCCTTGTCTGTCCATGGATTCGATCAGTCAGGCGGTAATGTTTCCGTCGAAGCGGAAGTGTGAGGGCTGCTGCATGCTGGGTGCAAACAAGATTCTGACCGTGTCCTACGGCACCTTCAGTTGCACGCTGGAGGGCTTTGACGATCCCTTCAACACCATGAAGTCGATTGCCGAGTATTTCCGCGATCTTGCGGCCGAGGATCGTTTCTTCGGGGCCGAACCGCCGCAGCCCGATGCGGCGATGCTGCACCGGATTGCCGAGCGTGAGGCGCAGCGGCGTGTCGAGGCGCGGATTCAGGACAATGGCCTGATCCTGCGCGCGGGTGAGGCGGCGGCCCCGGCCGCGCCGGTGCCTGCGGCCCCCGCCGTGGCCGCCCCCGCCGCACCTGTTGCCGAAGCCGTGGCGGCCCCGGTGGCAGAGGCTGCGCCCGCGCCCGAGGCGGCGCCGGTCGCCGTCGCCGAAGAGGCGATGGAACCCGCCCCGCCCGTCGAGGCAGAGCCCGAGCCCGAGATGCCCGCGCTGGCGCCGGCGATGCCCGAGGGCGTTGCCGCCAAGCTGGCGCGCCTGCGCCGCGCGGTTGCGCAGGCGGCGGTGACGGCGATGCCCGCGCCGGTGGCGGCGACGACCGAAGGATTTGCCGGCTCGTTCGAGGATGACGAACCGGCCGATGTGGTGGCCTTCGCGCCGACGGTCGACGACGTGCTTCAAGGGATCGAAGAGGCCGAAACGGCGCCCGCATCCGCGCCCGAGGCGGAAGACGAACCGGAGATCGCGCTGCTGGCCGACGATTTCGTTGCCGAAGCCGACGAGGCCGAGGTCGTGCCGGGCCATGCGTACGACGCGCCGGCGGCCGATGGCTATGTCGAGGCGGTCACCATCGAACCCGATGCGGTCGAGGCCGCGATGCCGCCGGCAGATGCCGAAGCCGGCTGGGAAGCCGAAGACATCGCCGGGCCCGAGGATCATGGCATCGCCGCCGAGACGGCCGTCGACCTGATCGAGGACGAGTTCGAGGACGACGATTCCGAGCTTGACCGCCTGATCGCCACGCTGGCCGGCGGTGCGGCCGATGCGGCCGACATCGCGGCGACGCCGGTGGAGCCGGCAGAAGAGACGCCCGACGAGATCGCCGCGGTCGAGGCCGCGGAGGCGCTGGCCGGGGACGACCACCTGCCGGCCGAGGAAATGCCGGAAGCGGCGGTCGAAGACCATGCCGAGGCCGCGATCGCGGCGGAGGCCGAGGACCTGCTGCCCGAGGATGCGCCGGATGCGGCCGCCGCCGGCGACGATGCGCTGGACCTTGCGGGCTTTGCCGTCGCGCCCGAGGATTATCTGCCCGAGGAAACGGCCGAGGCCGAGGCGGAAGGCACCGCGCCTGCGGCCGAACCGGCACCTGGAGCGGAACCGGAAGCCGCCGCCGAAGCCGCGCCGGAACCGGCCGCGGTCGCCGCGCCGACCCATGCGTCCGACCTTGCCGAGAAGGCGCAGCGCGCCCGGGCCCGGGTGATCAAGATTCGCCGCGCCGATGCGATGCTGCCCGATGCCGGCCAGGCCGAGGCCGCGCCTGTGGCGCCCGAACCCGCCGCCCCGGCGGCCGAGACTGCCGCGCCCGAAGCGGCGTCGGTCGAAACCCAGGATGGCGATGTCGACCGGCTTCTGCGGCAGGCCGACGACGAGATGTCGGGGCCGGAAAACCAGCGCCGGCTGGCGGCGATCAAGCACCTGAAGGCAGCCGTCGCCGCGACGGTGGCCGAGCGCCGGGCCGGCGTGCCCGCGCCGAACGAGGAAGAGCGCGCCGATCCCTACCGGGCCGATCTGGCCCGCGTCGTGCGCCCGGCGCGCCCGCGGTCGTCGGAAGCCGGCCGCAGCACGCCCCGGCCGGGTGCCGCACCGGCTGCGCCGCCCGCCGCCGCGGACGGCCGGCCGGCGCCGCTGGTGCTGGTGTCGTCGCAGCGGATCGACCGGGCCGCGCCGGACCCGCATGCGCCGATCCGGCCCCGCCGCGTTTCGGTCGTCTCTTCGGCCGGGATCGCGCTGGTGGCCGATGTGGCCGAACCTGAAGAGGCGGCGGAAGACCCGCAGGTCAATACCGAGGTTGCCGCAACCGTCCGCGCCGCGCTGGAAGACGAACGCGGCGTGAAGACCGATGATGCATCCTTCGAGGCGGCCGGTTTTGAAGGCAGCGACGAAGAGGCGGAAGACGCGGCCGATGCCGGGGCGCGCGCCGACAACATCTTTGCCGAAAGCAGCGATTTCGCCGATTTCGCCGAACGGCTTGGCGCGTCGAACCTGGCCGAGATGCTGGAAGCCGCGGCCGCCTATGCGACCTGCGTCGAGAAGCGCGAGCATTTCACCCGGCCGCTGTTGATGCGCCGCATCGCCTCGGGCCAGCCGGGCGAGAAGATCACCCGCGAAGATGGGCTGCGGTCCTTCGGCACGCTTCTGCGCGACGGCACGATCGAGAAGGTCCGCCGCGGGCAATATGCGCTGTCGGAAAGCTCGGCCCTGCTGGCCGAGGCGCGGCGCATCACCGGCTGAGCCGGCGCAACCCGCGTGTGCGATCCGTCAGGGGGCCTTGGGGCCCCCTGGTTCTTTCGGGGGGGCGTCAGGGTCGGGCTGGCCGATGCCGCGGAAGACCTTGCGGAACGGCAGCGCCCAGAGGACGCCGAGGCCGATATAGAGCGCGAGTTCGGCCAGAAGCGGCAGGCGGCCGAAGCGCGCATCGGCCCAGTTCACCGCGGTGACCGCCGCGACCACGTAAAGCGGCATGCCGACCACCAGGATCAGCAGCGACAGGCGTTTGCGCGCGGCGTAGGAAAGCGCCATCGGATCAGTCCGCGAACGGGTCGGTCACAAGGATCGTATCGTCGCGTTCCGGGCTGGTCGACAGCAGCGCGACCGGGCACTGGATCAGTTCCTCGATCCGGCGGACGTATTTGATCGCCGCGCCGGGCAGGTCGGCCCAGCTGCGGGCGCCGGCGGTCGATTCCGACCAGCCTTCCAGTTCCTCGTAGACCGGGGTCACCCGGGCCTGCAGGTTGGCGGCGGTGGGCAGATAGTCAAGCTTTTCACCGTCAAGTTCGTAGCCGGTGCAAATCTTCAGGGTCTTGAAGCCGTCAAGAACGTCAAGCTTCGTCAGCGCGATGCCGGAAACGCCGGATGTGGCGCAGGTCTGGCGGACAAGCACGGCATCGAACCAGCCGCAGCGGCGCTTGCGCCCGGTGACGGTGCCGAATTCGTGGCCGCGCTGGCCAAGGCGTTCGCCGTCATCGTCGAAAAGCTCGGTCGGGAAGGGGCCTTCGCCGACGCGGGTAGTGTAGGCCTTGACGATGCCGAGGACGAAGTCGATCGAGGTCGGGCCAAGGCCGGTGCCCGAGGCGGCCATGCCGGCCAGCGTGTTGGACGAGGTGACATAGGGATAGGTGCCGAAGTCCACGTCGAGGAGCGACCCCTGCGCGCCTTCGAAGAGGATGCGCTTGCCGGCGCGGCGGGCTTCGGTCAGCACCTTCCAGACGGGTGCTGCGAAACGCAGGATTTTCGGCGCGACCTCAAGGAGTTGCGCCTTGAGCGCGGCAGCGTCGACGGGTGCAAGGCCAAGCCCCGCCCGCAGCGCGTTGTGATGCGTCAGCAGCCGGCCGATGCGGGTGTCGAGCGTCGCCTCGTCGGCCAGGTCGGCGACGCGGATCGACCGGCGGCCGACCTTGTCTTCATAGGCCGGGCCGATGCCGCGGCCGGTGGTGCCGATCTTGGCCAGCGAATTCTGCGCCTCGCGCGCGCGGTCAAGTTCGCCATGGACCGGCAGGATCAGCGGCGTGTTCTCGGCGATCAGCAGCGTGTCGGGGGCAACGGTCACGCCCTGCGCCGCCAGCTTGTCGATTTCCGACAGAAGCGCCCAGGGGTCCAGCACCACGCCGTTGCCGATGACCGAAAGCTTGCCGCCGCGGACGATGCCCGATGGCAGGAGCGACAGCTTGTAGGTGACGCCGTCGATGACCAGCGTATGCCCGGCATTGTGGCCGCCCTGGAAGCGGGCGACGATGTCGGCGCGCTCCGACAGCCAGTCGACGATCTTGCCCTTGCCTTCGTCGCCCCACTGGGCGCCCACGACAACCACGTTGGCCATGCGGTCCTTCCTCGACTGGAATTGCGCGCACCCTATAGCGGGCCGCGGGGGCGGGGGGAACAGGAAAATCCGCCGCATCCGGGCCGCGGAGCGGCAGGGGCTTTCGCGGCTTTCCGTGCGGGCTTGACCGGGCGGGCGGCTTGGGGAAGGGTTCGCGCATGTTTCCCCTGCGCGACCACAACCCTTCGGGCCGGACGCCCTATGTCACCTTCACGCTGATCGCGGCGAATGTGCTGGTGTTCCTGGCCTATTTCCCGGCCGCCGCGAACGACTTCGCGCTGGCGCGGTTCTACTTCGACTGGGGCCTTGTGCCGGCGCGGCTGATGGCGGGCGAGGGCTACGGGACGCTGGTCACCCATATGTTCCTTCATGGCGGCTGGATGCACCTTGCCGGCAACATGCTGTTCCTGTGGATTTTCGGCGACAATCTGGAAGACCAGATGGGGCATCTGGGCTTTGCGGTCTTCTACCTGGTGGCCGGGCTTGCCGCGGCGGGGCTGCAGTTCGTGGCCGATCCCGGGTCTGACGTGCCGATGGTCGGCGCCTCGGGCGCGATCGCCGGGGTAATGGGCGGCTATCTCTTGCTGTTCCCCAAGGCCCGCGTCGACGTGCTGATCATCTTCGTCATCTTCTTCCGCATTTTCGCGATGCCTGCCTGGCTGATCCTGGGCATCTGGTTCGGCATCCAGGTGTTTTCCGGCCTGGCCACGCCCACCGATGGCGGCGGCGTCGCCTATTGGGCGCATGCCGGCGGCTTCATCGGCGGGCTGGCGCTGGCCTTCCCGATCTGGCGGCGGCGCGGGGCCGGGGATTACTGGCGCGCGACCGAGGGGCATCCGCCGCATCCGCAGGCGCAGTATCCGATGCAGAAGACCGGCATTCCGCGCGTCGGGCGCAGGTAGGCGCATGGGGAAGGCGATGCGGGGCACCTGCCATTGCGGCGCGGTCGAGCTTGAGGTGCGGCTGACGGACGGCTTCGCCACCGCCCGGCGCTGCGACTGCAGTTTCTGCCGGCGGCGCGGCGCGATCGCGGTTTCGGCACCGCTGGACGGTGTCACCGTGCTGTGCGGGGCCGAGAACCTGACGCTTTACCAATGGGGCACGCGGACGGCGCAGCACTGGTTCTGCAAGACCTGCGGCATCTACACCCACCACCGCCGCCGGTCGAACCCCAACGAATACGGGGTGAACGTGGCGATCCTTGAAGGCGTCAATCCGCGCGACCTGGGCGATGTGCCGTGGTCCGACGGGGTGAACCATCCGTCCGACCGGACCTGACGCCCGGGTGTCAGCCGCGGATCACCTTGCGGAAGCCTTCGAACAGCGCCTCGTTGCCGGCGATCAGCGCGCCGTCCAAGGGCGCCTCGCCCTCGCGCAGGCCGGAAACCATCCCCCCGGCTTCGCGCACCAGAAGGATGCCGGCCGCCACGTCCCAGGGCTGCAGCTCGCGCTCCCAGTAGCCGTCGAACCGGCCGGCGGCGACATAGGCAAGGTCAAGCGCCGCCGAGCCCCAGCGCCGCACCCCGGCGCATTCCGGCATCAGCCGGGCCAGGTCCTGCAACGTGGCGGGCAGGGTCTTCTTGGCGCCGAACGGGACCCCGGTCGCGAAGACCGCCTCGTGCATGTAGCGGCGGGCCGAGACGCGCAGCCGGCGGTTGTCGTTCAGCCAGGCGCCCGCGCCCTTTTCCGACCAGAACATTTCATCCTTCGCCGGGTCGTAGACCACGGCCGAGACGATCTCGCCCTTGTGTTCCAGCCCGATCGAGACAGACCAGTGCGGCATCCCGTGCAGGAAGTTGGTGGTCCCGTCCAGCGGATCGACGATCCAGCGGCGGGTCGGGTCCTGGCCCGCCTCGCCCCCCGTCTCCTCGCCCAGCCAGCCATAGGTCGGCCGGCCGCCCATAAGCTCCTCCTTGATCAGCCGTTCCGCCTCGCGGTCGGCCTTCGAGACGAAATCGCCGGGTCCCTTGGCCGAGACCTGCAGGTTCTCGACCTCGCGGAAGTCCTTGACCAGCGACCGGCCGGCCTTGCGCGCGGCCTTGATCATCAGGTTCAGGTTGGCACTTCCCTGCATGGGGCGTCTCCGGTCTTGGCGGGCGGGGCTGGAACTGCGGGTTCCTATCGCCAAAGCGCGGCGAAGGGAAGGGGCCGGGCGGCGGTCGCGCTGCCGGTCAGTCGCGGCCCAGAAGGTTTGACACGGTCACCACCTCATAGCCGCGGTCGTGCAGGCCGGCGATGACCATCGGCAGCGCCTTGCGGGTTGCGTCGCGGCTTTCATACATCACATGCAGCAGGATGATCGACCCCGGACCCACGCGGTCGATCACGTAGCTGGCGATCGATTCAGGCGTTCCGTCGACCCTGGGGTCGCTTTCGGGTTCGATGTCCCAGAGGACCGTCGTCCGCGACCGTCCCGCCGCGATGACCGGCATCAGCAGCGGGATGTTGCCATAGGGCGGGCGGAAGAGGATGTCGCCGGTCTGGCCGGCGGCCCGCAGCGTGGCATCGGTCAGGTCCAGTTCGCGGGCGATCCCGTCGGCATCCATCCCGCGCATGTCGGCATGCGACCAGGAGTGGTTGGCCAGTTCGTGCCCGGCGGCGACGATCGCCCGCGCCGCCGCGGCATTTTCCGAAGCCTCCCGCCCGGTCACGAAGAAGGTGGCGGTCGCCCCTTCGGCGGCAAGTATGTCCAGCACGGCCGGGGTGAATTCGGGGGTCGGCCCGTCATCGAAGGTCAGCGCCACCGCCCGGCGATCGGTTTCCACCCGGACGACAAGGTTGTCGAAAAGGAAAAGCCCGCGCACGCGGTTCGACTGGAGATACCCCGCCCCAAGCGCGGTCAGCCCCGCGGCCGCCAGCAGCAAGATCAGAAACCGCCTGCGCATCATCCGTGCCAGTCCCGTTCCGGTGATGCCACAGTGGGCAAACGTGCCCGTTCATGCAAGCGGCCGGTTGCCGGCGGGTCAGGGCGCGGCCTGGCGGTCAGTCGGTGATGACCACGCGCATGTTGTCCATGCCTTCGGCCTTGACCATGGCGAAAAGGATTTTCGCATTGGCCGTGGCCAGCCGCACGCAGCCGGCGCTGGCGGGGCTGCCCAGCTTGCGTTCCTGATCGGTGCCGTGGATGGCGTAGTGCCCGTCATAGAAGATGGCGAAGGGCATGGGGGCGTTGTTGTAAAGGCTCGACCGGTGGTTTCTGGACAGGTACTCGGGCTTGTAGATGCCGCGGGGGGTGATCTTGCCCTGCCGCGCGGTCGAGACCGGCCAGGTGTAAAGCTGCCGCCCCTCGTGGTAGACGACCATCACCTGCTGCGAGACCGAAACCCGGACCTCGATGCGTTCCGCCGCCGCCATTCCCGGCCCGAGTGCCACCGCCAGTCCAATCGCCAGCGCAGCCAGAATTCCGCGCATATCCGCCTCCGTTCAAATCGCCTGCGGCCCGGCGGCCGCCTGGAATATCCGCCGTTGCAAAGCCTTCCGATGGTTCAGCTTTCACGGGCCGTCAGCAAGGAATCAACGAAAATCTCGGCAAGATGGGGTCAGGATTGCCGCATGACGGGGGCAATGCAGGAATGCCACGGTGTCGACCAGTTCGCGCAAGAGCTTGCGGCGGATCGCCTCGGGGAAATCGGTGTGGCGCGTTGCCAGTTCGACAAAGGCACCGGGGCCGCGGATCAGGGTCGACCGGAAATACTCGGTCAGCCGCAATTCGTGCGATCCGATGGCCAGGCCGTTCACCGTTATCCCCTCCCAGCCGCCCCGGGCATAGATCTTTTCCGGCGTCGGGCCGGCGTTGTTGCGCCCGTCGCCGGCCACGTCCAGGACGCGGGCATCGCAGGGCGGCGCGCGGTCCAGAAGCGCGCGGCCAAAGTCGATGCCGGCCCCCAGCGCGGTGGGAAGGCGCACCTCGGGCGGGCGAAGGCGGCGGATACCGGCGATGACGGCGGGCAGGTCTTCGGGTTCGGCGATCAATGTCCAGTCGATCACCAGTTCCTGATAGTCCTCGCCGCTCCACTGATAGACGGCCAGCGCCACGTCGCCCGCAGGCGCGAAGAAGGCGGTCACGATGTCGGGCGCTTCCAGCGCGGCGGCCAGCCCTTCGGTCTGGATCACGAAATCCTTGGCGTCGACGGATCGCGACACGTCCATCGCCAGCGCCAGCGCCAGCCGGCATTCGGCCCGGACGGGCGCGGCCAGGATCAGGAACAGGCAGAGAAGGGCCTTCATCGCGCGCACCCCCGTTCCGGGTTGGGCGATGCTAGCGCGAATCCGCGCGCCTGGATCGAGAATTCTGGTGCCGCCGGTCAGCGCCGGGCGGTTTCGGCCGTGAAGAAATCCTCCGGTCCATCCACCTCGACCAGCCGGCCGCCGGTGCGGCCCGGCACGATCTGCCAGAACCGGCTGCCGACGGCGCGGACGAAGGCCCGGTCGTGGCTGACCAGAAGGCAGGCCGCGCCGTGTTCCAGAAGTTCGGCCTCCAGTGCCTCCTGCCCCTCGATGTCAAGGTGGTTGGTCGGTTCGTCAAGCAGGTGGAAGTTCGGTCGCGCCAGCCGCAGGAGGAGAAGCGCCAGCCGCGCCTTCTGCCCGCCCGAAAGTGCGCCGATCGGCCGCGCCTGCCAGTCGGGCAGGATGCCGGCGCCGGCCAGCAGGCTGCGGGCGACGGAGTCGGCGGATGTGACCTTGCTGACCATCTGGAACGGCGTCGCCGCATCGGGCAGGTGCGACAGCATCTGGTCGGAATGGCCAAGGACCAGCGCGGCCGCCGTTCGGATGGCCCCACCGCTGCCCTGCGTGGCCGCCAGCACCGCCTTCACCAGTTGCGTCTTGCCCGCGCCGTTCGGACCCAGAAGCACCACCCGTTCCCCCGGCCCGATCCAGAGCCGGCCGGTCTGGAACAGAAGCCGCCCGTCGGGCGCGCGAATCCCGGCATCGTCCAGCGTCACCAGCGCCCTGGCATGGGCGTCCGATGCCGAAAGCCGGATCGCGCCGGCGCTGCGGTCCCTGTGCGCCGGTCGCGCGGTTGCCTCGATCCGGTCGGCGCGTTCGGTCAGCTGCTTCGTCTTGGTGGTCAGCAGGTCAGAGCCGGAATTGATGCCGATGTTCTTCAGCTTGGCCGCCTGCCGGCGCAGCTGGCCGACCTTGGCGAGATCATTCTCGAACCGGCGCGCATCGGCGGCGTCTGCCTCGTCCAGTGCGGCGCGGGCGCGGGAATAGGGCAGCGCGAAGACGCGCGTGGCGTCCGGCCGCAGGAACAGCGTCCGCGTCGTCGCCGCGTCCAGAAAGGCGCGGTCGTGGCTGGTCAGGATCACGCCGGTGTCGCGCGGCAGGGCGGCCAGCCAGTCCTGCAGCACGCCGATCCGGGCAAGGTCCAGATGGTTCGTCGGTTCGTCCATCAGGTAGAGGTCGGGTTCGCTGACGGCCGCCCGCGCCAGCAGCGCCACCCGCTGCCAGCCGCCGGACAGGGCGGCAAGCGGCCGGTCGCGCAGGTCTTCGGGCACCGCCAGATCGTCCATGGCGATGGCGGCGCGCCAGTCCTCATCCGGGTCGCGCAGGCCGGTTTCGACCGCGGCGCGGAAGGTCAGCGGCAGAAGGCGTGCCGGCACGTCCTGCGGCACCAGCGCGGAAACCAGCCCGCGGGCGCGGGTGATGGTGCCGGCGGTCGGGTCCAGCGCGCCGGCAAGGCAGGAAAGCAGGCTGGATTTCCCCCGCCCGTTGGCGGCGACAAGGCCAAGCCGGTCACCGGGGGCAAGGCTGAAGGAAAGACTGGCGAAAAGCGGCTGGCCGATGGTCAGCGACAGGTCCTTGACGGCGAGAAGGGTCATGTTCCGGGTCCGTTGATGCAGGTGTGGCGCAAGGGCGCCGGCATGCGGGGCGGACGGGGAAAGGGGCCACCTGGGCCGGGACGTGCTTTCCGGTCAGCCCTGCGCTTCGGGGCGCAGGGCGGGAACAGGGCCAAACTGGCGGTTCCGGGGCACAAGGGTTTCCATTTGGGCGATCTTCGCGCAGGCAAGGCGGCGGGTCAAGGCCGGGGCGCGCCGGTCAGGCCCGCCGGACCTGACCCGCGATCGCCCCGGGGTTTCAGAACGACTTGTTCAGCCGCAGGTCAAGGCTGCGCCCGCTCGACACGTCCGAGCCGATCCCGTCGAACCGGATGGCGACCGATCCCTGCCAGCCGGCGTCGTCGCTGGTGCGCAGCCCGAACTCAAGCGACTGGCGCGTGTCTTCGCGCGTCGACGCATCCGAGCCCGAGAAGTTCCAGTCGATCACCGGGCGCACGAAGGCGAAGGCGGGGCTGCCCTCAAGCGGGAATTCGGCCAGAAGCGATGCGCTCGCGCGGCCAAGCTCGATCGTCCGTTCGGGCATGACGGCGGTATCGCCGCCGCTTGCGACGGTATAGCCCTTCTGCTTCTCGCGCATCAGCGCCACCTCGATCTCGGGCGACAGCAGCACGCCCGAGGCAAGTTCGTGGCGGCCATAGATCGACCCGCGCAGCAGCGCGCGTTCGGTGTCGAAGCTGCCGGCATAGGGGGTGCCGCCGCCAAGGACATCGACCGAGGCGTCGTTCTGCGAGGCACCGATGGCGGCGCGAAGCTGGAAGTAGACTTCCGGCGCGAACTTGCCGGTCATGTAGGGCCCGACCAGCCAGCCCTGGCCCGAGATGTCAGAATAGGCATCCGTCGTCTCGGAGGTATTGTCGACCTGCAGCATGAAGCCAAGGGCGAGGTTCGGCCCGACCAGATAGTCCATCCCGGCGGAGAGAAGCGCAAAGTCGCCGTCGCCTTCCCGGTCGGTGCCGAGGGTGAAGTCATAGGTCGAGAAGCTTGCCTCCATCCACATGTAGCGCGCGCCATCGTCCGACAGCCGGCCGCCGGCCAGGAAGAACATCGCCGAATCGCCGGTGGTCTGTGCCGACAGGCCGGTCAGGCCGCTGCGGCGGTTCTCGAAACCATAGCCCAGCGGTTCGGCCGAAAGGATGCGGTCCATGCGGTTGGAGATGAAGGTTCCGGTCGCCGTATCGAAGGCGGCGGCGACGGTCACGTCAGTGCTGCTGACGGTGATCGAGAGCGTGGCCGTCGCCGTGGCGCCAAGGCCATCGGTCGCGGTGACGGTATAGGTTGCCGATGCGCTGGCGGCCGTGGGCGTGCCAGTGATCGCGCCGGTGGCCGGGTCGATCGCCAGGCCGGCGGGCAGGGCAGGCGCGACGGCGAATGTATAGGCGCCGTCGCCGCCCGTGGCGGTTGCGGTGACGGGCGCCATCGCCGTTCCCTGCGTCAGCGAGACGCTGCCCGTCGACAGGGCAAGGGTCATGCCGGCGTTCACCACCTCGATCGTCAGGTCGGCGGTGTCCGTCGCGGCGTCGCCATCGGTCACGGTGACGGTGTAGGCCGTCGCGGCGCTGGCAACCGTTGGCGTGCCAGTGATCGCGCCGGTGGCCGGGTCGATCGCCAGGCCGGCGGGAAGTGCGGGGGCGACGGTGAATGTATAGTCGCCATCGCCGCCCGCGGCGGTTGCCGTGACGGGTGCCATGGCGGTGCCGCGCGTCAGCGTGACGCTGCCGGTCGACAATGACAGCGAGAGCGGCCCGTTCACCACCTCGATCGTCAGGTCGGCGGTGTCCGTCGCGGCGTCGCCATCGGTCACGGTGACGGTGTAGGTCGCCGATGCGCTGGCGACCGTGGGCGTGCCCGAGATCGCGCCGGTGTCCGGGTCGATCGCCAGGCCGGCGGGAAGTGCGGGTGCGACGGAGAATGTATAGTCGCCATCGCCGCCGGTTGCGGTTGCGGTGACGGGCGTCATCGCCGTGCCGGCGGTCAGCGTGGCGCTGGCCGTCGACAGCGACAGCGACAGCGGCGGGTTCAGGACTTCGATGTCGACCGTGGCCGTTGTCGAACCTGTCGTATCGGTTGCGGTGACCGTATAGGTCGCCGACGCGCTTGCCGCCGTGGGCGTGCCCGAGATCGTGCCGGTCGCCGGATCGATCGACAGGCCGGCGGGAAGTGCCGGCGCGATGGTGAAGGCCGGGGTGCCGGTGCCGCCATCATAGGTGGCCGTCACCGGCGTCATCGGCGTCCCGACAGTCAGCGAGGCCGTGGCGGGGGACATGACCAGGTTGTTGATCGTGGTGGCGTAAAGTCCGATTCCAATGTGCATGACCCCAAACTGCGGTTCGATCGGGTGGTCGTAGGTGATCGTCACTGTGCCGGGGCCATCGAACGGTCCGACGGGAATGGTCGCAATGCCGGTGGTCACGCCGGTTCCCGGAATAAGGCCCAGGTCCGAACCCCGCACGGTTGTCGTCCCGCCTCCGGGCCACGCCAGGGTGATCTCGATGTCTTGGGCTGAATGCAGGTAGTTGTCTATGATGACGTCGATGATGATCTGACTTACCCGGTCAGCACCGATGGAAAACGTCCGGGTCTGCGGTATCTCATCAACAACGATGAAGTCTTCGTGGTAGTTTCCCACCAAGACCTGCGCCCGGGCCGGAAGGTCCAGCGCAAAAAGCAGCATGAGTCCCGCAAGCAGCACCCGCACCCCAGCCAACACCCCATCACGCCACATACTCCACCCCTTCTGATCCGCTGTTTCAGTCTGCTTCCCCTATAGCGCCATCCTGGGCCGAAGATGCTGCCGGTTCGGGGCCGAAAGGTGACATTTCGGGACTGTGACGTTTCTGCCGCGTCCCCGCGCCCTTCCTGCCGGTCGGCGGCGTCCCGGGGGCCGGCCTGACCGCGCAGGATCAGGCCGCGCGCTGCAGTTTCACCGCCTCGGCCCGGGCAAGGCGCAGGAAATGCGCCATGTAGGGCCGGACCGCATCTTCCTCGCGCGTGGCGGCATACATGCGTTTCTGCGCCGGCGGCCGGCCAAGGGGCCGCGTCACATAGTCGGCGCTGGTCTTCACCTCGCGCAGCACCCAGTCGGGCAGGACGGAAACGCCCCGGTTCGACCCGACCAGCATCAGGATCACCGCTGTCAGTTCCGCCGTCCGGTGGCCGCGCGGTTCCACCTTGGCGGGGGTCAGCACCTCGGTGAAGACATCCAGCCGGTCGCGGCTGACGGGATAGGTGATCACCACCTGGTCGCGCAGGTCTTCGGCGGTGATGTAGGGCTTTTCCGCCAGCGGGTTGGCGGAGGAGGCGACGAAGGTCGGGTGATAGTCGAAGAGGGGGTTGAAGATCATGCCGGGCAAGTCCTTCGGATCGGACGAGATCACCAGGTCCACCTCCTCGCGGTTCAGGGCGGGCAGGGCGTCGAAGGCAAGGCCGGCGCGGATGTCCACATCCACCTCGGGCCAGGAATGGCGGAACATCTCAAGGACGGGGAAGAGCCAGTCATAGCAGGCATGGCATTCCAGCGTGATGTGCAGCCGCCCGGTCTTGCCCGAGCGCAGCGCGCGGAATTCCTCTTCCATGGCGTCGATCTCGGGCAGGATGCGGTCGGCGGCGCGCAGCATCCGGTAGCCCGCCGCCGAAAGCCGCATCGGTTTCGACCGGCGGACGAAAAGCTCCATCCCGGCCTGATCCTCAAGCCCGGCCACCTGATGCGACAGCGCCGACTGCGTCATGTTCAGCATCTCGGCCGCCCGCGCCAGACCGCCGGCCTGATGGATCGCCCGGATGGTGCGCAGGTGTTTCAGCTCGATATACATGAAGCGGCCTCATAATCATCCTGAGAACTATGAATTTGTCTCACATAGGGCGGCATGCAACAAGGGGGCCACAGAAGGAGCAGACCCATGGCCCGACCGCCGCGCATCAGTTTCGAGTTCTTCCCGCCGCAGACGCTGGATGCGTCGTTCCGGCTGTGGGAAACCGTGCAGGCGCTGGCGCCGATGGACCCGGGGTTCGTCTCTGTCACCTATGGCGCGGGCGGCACCACCCGCAAGCTGACGCATGACGCCGTGGCGACGATCCACCGCAACTACGGGCTGATCGTCGCCGCGCACCTGACCTGCGTCAATGCGACCCGCGCGGAAACGCTTGAGATCGCCGAGGCCTATGCCGCCGCCGGCGTGACCGAGATTGTCGCCCTTCGCGGCGATGCGCCGAAGGGCGCGGACCAGTGGACGGCGCATCCCGAAGGGTTCGCCTCGTCCGTCGATCTGGTGGCGGCGCTGGCGAAGACCGGCAAGTTCAACATCCGCGTCGGCGCCTATCCCGAGGCGCATCCCGACAGCAGCGGCGCGGCGTCGGACGTGGCCTTCCTCAAGCGCAAGATCGACGCGGGCGCGACCAGCGCGATCACCCAGTTCTTCTTCGAGGCGGACACGTTCTTCCGCTTCCGCGACCAGTGCGTGAAGGCCGGGATCGACGCGCCGATCATCCCGGGCATCCTGCCGGTGGTCAGCTGGGACGGTGCAAGGACATTCGCCGCCCGCTGCGGCACGCATGTGCCGGCGCGGCTGGACGACGCCTTCACCCGCGCGGTCCGGGACGGGCGGGAAGAGCTTTATGCGCTGGCCCATTGCACCCAGCTTTGCGACCGGCTGATCGAGGGCGGCGTCGAGGACCTGCATTTCTACACGCTGAACCGGCCCTATCTGACCCGCGAAGTCGTGCGCGCGCTGGGCATCCAGCCGCAGATCGTTCTGGAAAAGGTCGCCTGAATTCGGCCGCTTGCCGGCCAACGCTGTCTCCCTGTCCGGCCCCGTCGCCCTGGCGCGGGGCCGCTTTTTTTTTGTTCCGCGGCGGCGTGCCCGCCCGCCCTTGCCCGCCGGCGGCAATCGGCTAAGGTCGGCCGGACCTTTGCCGGGATGCGCGGATGCCGAAACTCATTACCCTTCTGAACGGGCCGAACCTGAACCTTCTGGGCCAGCGCCAGCCCGAAACCTACGGGCACGAGACGCTTGACGATGTCGTCGCCGCGGTGAACGACCTTGCGCATGACCTGGGCCTGTCGGTCAGGGCGCTGCAGTCGAACCACGAGGGGCAGCTGATAGACTGGATCCACGAGGCACGGGCCACATCGGCCGGGATCATCATCAACCCCGGCGCCTATTCGCATACGTCGGTCGCCATCCTTGATGCGCTGAACGCATATGACGGGCCGGTGATCGAGGTGCATGTGTCGAACATCCACCGGCGCGAGGCGTTCCGGCACCATTCCTTCGTGTCGTCCCGCGCCGACGGGGTGATCGCCGGCTGCGGCGTCGAGGGTTACCTTCTGGCGCTGCGGCGTCTTGCAACACTGGTGGACGGATGACCCTGCCTGCGAATGAATTCAAGCGCCTGCTGATCAGGGGGCAAAGCCAGATCGGCATATGGAACACGATCCCCGGCCCGGTGGTGGTGGAACTACTGGCGAGCATGGGGTTCGACTGGGTGCTGCTGGACACCGAGCATTCGCTGACCGACGTGCCCGATCTGATGGCCATGCTGCAGGCGGTGGCCGGCTATCCCGGGTCGGCGGTGGTGCGGCCGGCGGCGAACGACCCGGTGCTGATCAAGCGCGTCCTTGATCTGGGGGCGCTGACGCTCATGCTGCCCTATGTGCAGACCGCGGACGAGGCGCGGGCGGCGGTCAGCGCCATGCGCTATGCCCCGCGCGGCATCAGGGGCGTCTCGGGCATGTCGCGGGCCAGCCGCTTCGGCACCGTCCAGGACTATGTCCGCCGCGCCGAAGAGGAACTGTGCCTGATCGTGCAGGTCGAGACGGCTGATGCGGTGGGGCGGATCGCCGAGATCGCTGCGGTCGACGGGGTGGATGCGCTGTTCATCGGCCCGGCGGACCTAGCGGCATCCATGGGCCACCCGGGCAATGCCGGGCATCCGGAGGTGGTGGCGATGATCGAGCGGGCGATCAAGGCGGTGGTCGCCACGGGCAAGGCGGCCGGCATTCTGACCACCGATCCGGCCTTTGCGCGGCAGTGCATCGGCTGGGGCACCACCTTCACGGCCGTGGGGATCGACATGTCGATCCTTGCCGCCGGGGTGAAATCCCTGCGCGCGGCCTTCTGAGGCCGGCGCAGGGCAGGGGTCAGGCCCGCGACAACAGCGCGTCGGGCCGCGCCTTCGCCAGACCCTGCGCCAGCGCGGCGGCAAGCACGGCCTTCAGGACATCGCCCGGCACGAAGGGCAGCATGGCGACGGTCGCATCCTTCAAGGACAGGCCGGCATTCACCATCAGCCCGCCGATGCCCATGGCGTAAAGCACGATCACCCCGCCAAGGATGGCGCCGACAAAGGTCGCAAGGCTGACCGGGGCGCGCCATTTCTCGACCACGAGGCCGGTCACCAGCGCGGCGACGGGGAAGCCAAGGATGAAGCCCGCGGTCGGCCCGGCCAGAACCGCGAAGCCGCCCTTACCGCCGGAAAAGATCGGCAGGCCCAGAAGGCCAAGCGCCACGTAAAGCGCGACGGCGAGAAAGCCGAGCCGCCCGCCCAGCACCGCGCCCGCCAGCATCACGCCCAGCGATTGGGCGGTGATCGGCACGCCGGTCGGCAGCGTGACGGCCGGTACCAGTGTCAGAATGGCAATCAGCGCGGCGAAAAGCGCCACGTAGGCAAGTTTGCGTTCCATGCGGGTTCCCCTCCCAATGCGGCGGCGCACGTCCGTGTCCCCGCCCTGTCCCTGTTTCGCAGGTGCAGCATTAGCCGAGTCCGCCCCGCGCACGCAAGGCTTGTGCGACCTGTTCGGCATCGTCGATCGCGCCAAGGGTGGCAGGCAGGACGATTCGCCATCCCGCCCGTCGCGGCGACCGGGCGCGCCAGGCCTCGGTCAGGCGGGCGACGCGGTCACCCATGACGGGGATGAAGCGGATCACCAGGGCGACCGCCATGGCAAGCAGCCTTGGGTTCAGGCCAAAGCGGTGCAGCGGTGCGGCAAGGCGTTCGATCACCGCGATCATGTCGGAAAGCCGCGTCGTCATGGTGACAAGGTTCGCGGCCCCGATCCCGGCCACCAGCCGCAGCGCGATGCTGGCGCCGGTTTCGGGCGTGGCCGTCCAGAGGTGCCAGGCGGCGACGATGGCCACGAAGGGAACCAGCGGCCGCAGCATCCTGAGCCCGTGGCGGACGAAGGCCAGCCCGCCGGGCAGGTAGAGTGCGGCGACCGCGGCAAGGATCGCCGCCAGCACAAGCGGGCTGTCGATGCCGAAAAGGACCAGGGTGAAGGCGAGAAGCCCCGCCAGCTTCGGGCCCGCCGGCAGCCGGTGCCAGGGCGTCTGGACGGGCGAGGTCAGGGTCAGCATGGGCCGCCCCCGGCTGCGGCGCCGGTGTCATCCCCGGCCGCCTGAAGGGCCATTTCGGCGGCGAAGGCGGGAAGGACGGCGTCGGGCCGCCCGTCCGCCGCGACCCGGCCGTCGTCCAGCCAGATCACCCGGTCGCAGCCGGCGGCGGTGGCGGGGTCGTGGCTGATCAGGATCAGCCTTTGCGGCAGGGCGGCCAGCCGCCGTTCCAGCCGCAGCCGCGTGGGCAGGTCCAAGGCGGCAAAGGGTTCGTCCAGCAGGATGGTCCCGGGCGTCATCATCAGGATCGCCTGCAGGCAGAGGTATTGCTTCTGCCCCATGCTCAGCGCCTGGGTCGACCGGCCGGCCCAGTGGCTGCGCCCCTCGGCCGCCAGCACGGCGGCGACCGCGGCCTCGGCCTCGGCCCGGCCATGGCCCAGTTGGCGCAGGCCGAAGGCCAGTTCCTCGTCCACCGTGGGGAACAGGATCTGGTGGTCGGCGTTCTGGAACAGGATGCCGATCCGCCGCAGCGCCGCCTTGCGGTCGGTCGCGGGGTCGATGTCGCCGATGGTGACCTGCCCCGACACCGGGGCGACCAGCCCGGCGATCAGCCGCAGAAGCGTGGTCTTGCCGCTGCCGTTGCGGCCGACGATGCCGATGCGGCGCTCGGTCAGCGTCAGCGACATGGGGGCCAGGACGCTGCGGCCGCCCAGGACGACGCCCCCGGTCGCGATGGTGATGCCGTCAGGCGGGGGGGCGGGGTCGTTCATGCGCGGGGCCGGTCCTTCGCGGAAGCCCCCGCCTCATACAGAAGCGGGGGCGCCGTGCAAAGGGTTCGGCCCGGCGTGGTGCCGGGGGCGGTGCGGCCTAGCAGGCGGCGACGAACTGCCGGCCGTAGGCGTCGCGATAGACGCACTGGCCGGGCTGGTTGCTTTGCCCGATCAGCGTGCCGGCGATCGCGCCCAGGGCGGCGCCGGTCAGCGCGCCCTGCGTCTTGTCGCCATCGCCCGATACGGCGGTGCCCACCGCCGCGCCGGTCAGCGCGCCGATGGCCGTGCCTTGTTCAGCAGTGCCCACGCAGGCCGAAAGACCAAGCGCCGCAGCCAGCGGAAGGGCAAGAAATGCGGGTTTCATGGCAGACCTCTCTTTCGCCATTTCGACAGGGGCAGAACGTGCCACAGCGCGTCCGGTTCCCCAATCCCGCGGCCGGCCGATCAGCCGGCTTTCGCCGCTGCCACGGCTTCTTCAAGGATTCCAAGCGCTTCGGCGAAGTGGTTTTCGGGAATCGTGATCGGTGCAAGGAACCGGATCACGTTTCCGTAAACGCCGCAGGTCAGAAGGATCAGCCCGCGCTTCAAGGCCTCGGTCCGCACCCGTCCGGTGAAGGCGGCATCCGGCGCCTTCGTGCCCGGATCGGCGAATTCGACGGCGACCATGAAGCCCGGCCCGCGGATATCGGTGATCTCGGGCGTGACGGCGCGAATCGCCTCAAGCTTCTGCTTCAGCCGGCTGCCAAGCTCGTTGGCCCGGGCGCAAAGGTCTTCGTCCTCGATCACGTCCAGGACGGCGTTCGCCGCCGCCACGCCCAAGGGGTTGCCGGCATAGGTGCCGCCCAGGCCGCCCGGCTGGCTTGCATCCATCAGATCGGCCCGGCCGGTGACGGCCGAGATCGGCAGGCCCCCACCCAGGCCCTTGGCCATGCAGGTGATGTCGGCGGCGACGCCATGCGCCTCCATCGCGAACATCGTGCCGGTGCGGGCGAATCCGGTCTGCACCTCGTCGGCGATCATCACGATGCCGTTGTCGTCGCAAAGCTTGCGGATCGCCTTCATCAGATCGGTCGGCGCGGGGTAGAAGCCGCCCTCGCCCTGCACGGGTTCAAGGATGATCGCGGCGACGCGGGCGGGGTCCACGTCGGCCTTGAACAGCTTGGTGATCCCGGCCATCGCCTCGGCGGTCGAGATGCCATGCACTTCCTGCGGATAGGGCACGTGGAACACATCGGGCATCATCGCGCCGAAGCCCTTCTTGTAGGGCTCGACCTTGCCGGTCAGCGTCATGCCCATGAAGGTGCGGCCGTGGAAGGCGCCGCCGAAGGCGATGATCGCATTGCGGCCGGTGGCGACGCGGGCGATCTTGATGGCGTTTTCAACCGCCTCGGCACCGGTGGTGGCGAAGATCGTCTTCTTCTTCCAGGCGCCGGGCACCTTCTCGTTCAGGCGCTCGGCCAGGCGGATGTAGTTCTCGTAGGGAAGGACCTGGTGGCAGGTGTGGGTGAAGCGGCCCATCTGCTCGGCCACGGCGGCCATGACCTTCGGGTGGCAGTGGCCGGTGTTGACCACGGCGATGCCGGCGGCAAAGTCGATATAGCGGTTGCCCTCGATATCCCAGACCTCGGCGTTGAGCGCCCGGTCGGCGTAGATCTGGGTGGTCATCCCCACCCCGCGCGACACGGCGTCATCCCGGCGCTTGGCGACTTCGGCGTTCTTCATGGCGGTCTCCTCTCGGGCAGGGCGCTGCGCCCTTTCAGCGCCATTTGATCAAACTTTCCGGCCCCGTTCAATCGTGCCATGGGGCCACACCGGGCGTTTCGGTCGGTCCAGAGGCCGGGCGGCGGGTCCGGGCGGGATCGCGGCCGGAAAAGCGGGGGGCGATTCAGACTCCGTTAACCACCGCCGGTCCAGTCTGCGACTCGCGGATGAGACGAGGCTGGAATGGCGGACGGTCGGCTTTCGAACCCCACACACCCCACACCACCCTGGACGGAGGAAGACCGTCTTGACCGGCTTCGGCTCATCCGTTCCCGCCGCGTCGGCGCGGTGACCTTCCACCGGCTGCTGGCGGAACACGGATCGGCCCGCGCGGCGCTGACCGCGCTGCCCGAAGTGGCGCGCGCCGCCGGGGTTGCCGACTACCGGCCCTGCCCGGTTGAGGTTGCGCAGGCCGAAATGGCCGAGGCGCGGGTTGCCGGCGCGGTGGCGCTCTATCATGGCGGGCCGGGATACCCTTCGCTTCTGGCCGAACTGCCCGATGCGCCGCCCGTCCTCTGGGTGCAGGGCGACGCGGGGCTCCTGTCGCGGCCGATGATTGCCGTGGTCGGGGCGCGGAACGCCTCATCCCTCGGCATCCGCATGGCGCGGCGGCTGGCCGAGGGGCTGGGGCAGGCGGGCTATGTCGTGGTCTCGGGCCTGGCGCGCGGCATCGATTCCGAGGCGCATATGGCGGCGATGGCGACGGGCACCGTGGCGGTGCAGGCCGGCGGCGTCGACGTGGTCTACCCCGAAGAGAATGCCGCGCTCGCCGGGGAAATCCGCCAGAAGGGGTGCCGCCTTTCCGAACAGCCGATGGGTGTCGCGCCGCAGACCCGGCATTTCCCGCAGCGCAACCGGATTGTCGCCGGCCTTGCCCATGCGGTCGTGGTGGTCGAGGCGGCGGGACGCTCGGGCAGCCTGATCACCGCGCGGATGGCGCTGGATCAGGGGCGCGATGTGATGGCGGTGCCCGGCCATCCGTTCGACGCCCGCGCCGCCGGCTGCAACACGCTGATCCGCGACGGCGCCACTCTGGTCCGCGGCGCGCAGGACGTGCTTGAGGCGCTGGGCCATGCGGCGGCGCCCGACACGGCCGAAACCGGCGAGGTTGTCGCCGCGCCGGTGCTGCCCGGGCCGCCGCCCGGGCCCAGGCCGCCGCTGGCCGAAACCGCGGCGATCCACCGGCTGATCCTGGATCGTCTGGGCCCCAGCCCGCTGGCCGAGGATCAGCTGGTCCGCGACCTGGCGATGCCGCCTGCGGCCCTTGCGCCGGAAATCCTGGCGCTGGAACTGGAAGGCCGCGTCTGCCGCCAGCCGGGCGGGCTGATCGCGCGTCTCTGACCGCCGCCATTCCCGGCGTGGTTGACAACGGGTGGCCTTCTCCCACATCTAGGCCCGCCGCCAGGCTGCGTTTTGGAAAGGGGATTCATGCCCGTCGTCGTTGTGGAATCTCCGGCCAAGGCCAAGACAATCAACAAGTATCTTGGCCCGGACTATACGGTGCTGGCCTCTTACGGCCATGTCCGCGACCTGCCGGCCAAGGACGGGTCGGTCGATCCCGACCATGAATTCGCGATGACCTGGGAAGTGGCGGCCGAGTCGAAAAAGCATGTCCGCGCCATCGCCGAGGCGCTGAAATCCGACGACAGCCTGATCCTGGCGACCGACCCCGACCGTGAAGGCGAGGCGATCAGCTGGCACCTGAAAGAGGCGCTGGCCTCAAGCCTGAAGAAGGGCAAGACGGTCTCCCGCGTGACCTTCAACGCCATCACCAAGGATGCGGTGACCCGCGCCATGCAGGAACCGCGCCAGGTGGACGAGGCGCTGGTCGAGGCCTACCTTGCCCGCCGCGCGCTGGACTATCTGGTGGGCTTCACCCTTTCGCCCGTCCTCTGGCGCAAGCTGCCGGGGGCGCGGTCGGCGGGGCGGGTGCAATCCGTCTGCCTGCGGCTGATCGTCGAGCGCGAGATGGAGATCGAGGCGTTCCGCGCGCAGGAATACTGGACGGTCAAGGCGGTTCTGGTGACGCCGCGCGGCCAGGAATACGAGGCGGGGCTGGTCACGCTGGCCGGCCGCAAACTGCAGAAATTCGACATTCCGACGGCGGAAGCGGCGGAACTGGCGGTTCAGGCCATCACTTCCCGCACATTGGCGGTGACGGGTGTCGAATCGAAGCCGGCCAGCCGCAATCCCTGGCCGCCGTTCATGACCTCGACCCTGCAGCAAGAGGCCAGCCGCAAGCACGGCATGGGCGCCAAACAGTGCATGAACGCCGCGCAACGGCTTTATGAGGCCGGACATATCACCTACATGCGGACCGACGGCATCGACATGGCGCCGGAGGCGGTGATGGCGGCCCGGGCCGAGATCAAGCGCCGGTTCGGCGAGGCCTACGTTCCGGATTCGCCCAGGATGTACAAGAACAAGGCCAAGAATGCTCAGGAAGCGCATGAATGCATCCGGCCGACGGACATGGGTCTTTCCCCTGACAAGATCAGGGCCGAGGAAGACCAGCGCCGGCTTTACGACCTGATCTGGAAGCGGACGCTCGCCAGCCAGATGGCGGCGGCCCGGATGGAGCGCACGGTGGTCGACGTGGCCAGCCCCGACGGGCAGGTCGGCCTGCGGGCGAACGGCCAGGTGGTGCTGTTCGACGGGTTCCTCAAGGTCTATGACGAAGGCCGCGACGAGGATGGCGAGGACGAGGGCCGCCTGCCGCAGATCATGCAGGGCGAGGCGGCCGAGAAGCGGCAGATCACGCCCGAACAGCATTTCACCCAGGCCCCGCCCCGCTATACCGAGGCGACGCTGGTCAAGCGGATGGAGGAACTGGGGATCGGCCGGCCGTCGACCTATGCCTCGATCCTGACGACGATCGTCGACCGGGAATACGTCCGCAAGGACAAGAACCGGCTGATCCCCGAAGACAAGGGCCGGCTGGTCACGGCTTTCCTGACCAACTTCTTCCGCCGCTATGTCGAATACGATTTCACGGCGGGGCTGGAGACCGAGCTTGACGATGTCTCGGCCGGCGAACGCGACTACAAGGAACTGCTGGCCCGGTTCTGGCGCGACTTTTCCGCCGCGGTGGCCGAAACCGCCGACCTGCGGATCGGCGAGGTGCTGGAAAAGATCGACGATTTCCTGGCGCCGCATCTTTACCCGCCGCGGACGGATGGCGGCGATCCGCGCGCCTGCCCGGTCTGCGGGGCGGGGCGGCTGCATCTGAAGACGGCGCGGTCGGGCGGGGCCTTCATCGGCTGCGGCAACTATCCCGAATGCCGGTATACGCGGCCGATCGGCGGCGATGCCGAAGCGGCGACGGCCGATGGCCGCGTGCTGGGGCAGGATGCGGCGGGCCAGGATATCACGGTCAGGGCCGGGCGCTTCGGCCCCTATCTGCAGCGCGGCGAGGCGAGCGAGGCGCAGCCGAAGCCCGACCGCGCCAGCCTGCCGAAGGGCTGGTCGGCCGAGACGGTGACGCTGGAGCGCGCGCTCGACCTGCTGGCGCTGCCCCGGCCGATCGGGGCGCATCCCGAGGACGGCGCGCCGGTCGAGGCCGGGATCGGCCGGTTCGGCCCCTATGTGAAGCACGGGTCGGTCTATGCGAACCTGCCCGAGGTTGAGGAGGTCTTCACCATCGGGATGAACCGCGCAGTCGAGGTTCTGGCGCAGAAGGCGGCGCGCGGGGGCAAGGGCGCGCGCGGTGCTGCGGCGGCGCCGCTGCGGGTTCTGGGCACCCATCCCGAGGGCGGCGAGGTGCAGGTCATGCCGGGGCGCTACGGCGCCTATGTGAAATGGGACCGGGTGAACGCGACCCTGCCGAAGGACCTGGCGCCCGAGACGGTGACGCTGGAAGAGGCGCTGGCGCTGGTCGCCGAAAAGGCGGCGAAGGGCGGCAAGAAGGCGCCGAAACGGGCTGCGGCGAAGGCCCCGAAGGCGGCGGCAAAGCCCAAGGCGGCGGCGAAGAAGCCTGCGGCAAAATCGGCGGTGAAGAAGGTGGCCAAGGCCTAGGACCGTCCCGGAGGATGGTGTCGCCTTGAATCCAAAGGGGAATTCCGATCCGGCCAGCCAGCCGGAAAGGCCCGGTGTCCCTATCCGCGAGGGTTAAGGAGCTTGCCCATCACATCGGATGCCCGGATCGCGCCGATCGGGCGGCCGTCTTCGGTTACGGTCAGCACGCCAACCCCCGCCCGCATGGTTTCCATCACCTGCTTGACCGAGGCGTCGGCGGCAATCGTCGGCCCGTCGCCCGCTGCCCCGTCCGCGACCATCACGTCGCGCGCGGTCAGGACGCCCAGCGGGTTCATATGGGCGACGAAATCGGCCACGTAGTCCGACACCGGGTTGGCGATGATCTCGCGCGCGGTGCCGCACTGGACGATGCGGCCGCCCTCCATCAGCGCGATGCGGTTGCCGATCTTGAACGCCTCGTCCAGGTCGTGGCTGACGAAGATGATGGTGCGCTTCAGCTTGGCCTGCAGGTCCAGCAGTTCATCCTGCAGTTTCGACCGGATCAGCGGGTCCAGCGCCGAGAAGGGTTCGTCCATCAGAAGGATCGGCGCCTTGGTGGCGAAGGCGCGGGCCAGGCCGACGCGCTGCTGCATGCCGCCCGAAAGCTCACCCACCTTGCGGTCGGCCCATTGCGACAGGTTCACCAGCGCCAGCTGTTCATCGACCGGCGCGCGGCGGCGGTCGGGCGGGATGCCGGCCAGTTCCAGCCCCAGCCCGACGTTTTCGCGCACCGTGCGCCAGGGCAGAAGGCCGAACTGCTGGAACACCATGGCGATGCGGGTGGCGCGCAGGCGGCGCAGCGTCGCCGGATCGGCCTTGGTGACGGAAACCATACCGTTGCCGTCATGCACCCGCACCTCGCCCCGCACGACCGGGTTCAGCGCGTTGACGCCGCGCAGCAGCGTGGACTTGCCCGAACCGGACAGGCCCATCAGGACAAGGATTTCGCCCTCGGCCACGGTCAGCGAACAATCATGCACGCCAAGGATCTGGCCGCATTGTTCCTGCACCTCGGCCCGGGACAGGCCGCGGTCCATCAGCGGCAGCGCGCGCTGCGGGCTTTCCCCGAAGACGATGGAAACGCGGTCGAATTCGACGGCGGGCGTGCTGACGGCGGTCATTTGATCCTCACCCGCAGGGACCGGTCGAGGAGGATTGCCACCACGACGATGATGAAGCCGGATTCGAAGCCGAGCGCGGTGTTGACGCTGTTCAGGGCGCGGATCACCGGCACGCCCAGACCGTCGGCGCCGACCAGCGCGGCGATGACGACCATCGACAGCGACAGCATGATGGTCTGGTTCAGGCCGGCCATGATCTGCGGCAGCGCATAGGGCAGTTCGACCTTCCACAGCCGCTGGCGGGGCGTGGCACCGAAGGCGGTGGCGGCCTCCAGCAGCGCGGTGGGGGTGGACGAGACACCCAGATGCGTCAGCCGGATCGGCGCCGGCAGGACGAAGATCACCGTGGCGATCAGGCCGGGCACCATGCCCAGGCCGAAGAAGACGATGGCCGGGATCAGGTAGACGAAGGTCGGCAGCGTCTGCATCAGGTCAAGCACCGGCACCATGGCGGCGTAAAGCCGGGGGCGGTGGGCGGCGGCGATGCCGATCGGGACGCCGATCCCCATGCAGACGACGCAGGCCGACAGGATCAGCGTCAGGCTTTCCATCGTCTCGTCCCAGTAGCCCTGGTTGAGGATGAAGAGAAAGCCGAGGACGACGCCGAGGCAGATTTTCCAGTTCCGCTGCAGAAGCCAGGTCAGCCCGACGAAGATTGCGATGATGACAAGCGGATGCGGCGCGGAAAGGCACCAGAGGATGCCGCCGATCAGCCATTCCATGACCGCCGAGACGGCATCGAACAGGCCGCTGAGGTTTTCCTTCATCCAGTCGAACACGGCCTTCGCCGTCCTGCCGACCGGAATCTTGTAGTCTGTCAGCCAGTCCATGCCTGCGCCCGCACCCCTCTTGCGTGGAAGGTTCCCGCCGGGCGGGTGCGGGACCGTGGCCCCGGGCCGCCCGGCGGAGAGAGACGGTTACTGCAGCGCGGCCGTGACCGCGGCCTTGGCGTCGCCGCCGTCCTTGGTCGTCACGCCGTCAAGCCAGGGCTCCCAGGTGGCGGCATTGGCGCCAAGCCAGGCCTTCGCCGCATCGCGCGGGTCCTGGCCGTCGTTCAGGATCGCGCCCATGATCTCGTTCTCCATCTGCAGCGAGAAGACGAGGTTCGAGAGCAGCTTGCCGGTGTTCGGGCATTCGGCGGCATAGCCCTTGCGGGTGTTGGTATCGACCACGGCGCCGCCGAAGTTCGGGCCGAAATAATCGTCCCCGCCGGACAGGTAGGTCATCTTGTAGTTGGCGTTCATCGGGTGGGGTTCCCAGCCAAGGAATACGATCGGCTCACCGGCCGAGGATTTGTTGCCCACTTCGGCCAGCATCCCGGCTTCCGAGCTTTCGACAACCTCGAACCCGTCAAGGCCGAAGGGCCCCGAGGCGATCATGTCAAGGATCAGGCGGTTGCCGTCGTTGCCCGGCTCGATCCCGTAGATCTTGCCTTCCAGCGCGTCCTTGTGGTCCTTGATGTTGCCGAAGTCGGTGATGCCCAGGGCGGCCCCGGCCTCGTTGGTGGCAAGGGTGTATTTCGCGCCTTCCAGGTTGGTGCGGATCACCTCGACGGTGCCCGCGTCGCGGTAGGGGGCGATGTCGGCCTCCATCGTCGGCATCCAGTTGCCGAGGAACACGTCGACGTCGCCTTCGGCAAGGCCGGTATAGGTGACGGGCACGGAAAGCACCTTGGTTTCGGTCTCATACCCCAGGGCTTCCAGCACCAGCGTGGTGGCCGCGGTGGTGGCGGTGATGTCGGTCCAGCCGACGTCGGAGAAGACAATCCTGTCGCAGCCTTCGGCAAAGGCGCTGCCGGCAAGGGCGAAGGTCACCGTGCTGGCAAGCAGGACGGAATGGCGGGTCATGGCAGGCTCCCTGTTTTTTGTTGATTGACGAGTCAATAAACTTCGTGCTTCACCGGAAAAGCAAGCGATTTGTTGAGCCCCCGATATGCCGAAGCTTGGGATGGAGCCTATCCGAAAGGAGGCGCTGGTCAAAGCCGCGATCGTCGAGATCGGGCGGGCCGGGTCGCTGGACGTGACGGTCAGCCAGATCGCGCGGCGGGCGGGAATGTCGCCGGCCCTGGCGCATCACTATTTCGGATCGAAGGAAGAGATGTTCCTGGCGGCGATGCGCCATGTGCTGACGCTTTATGGCGCCGAGGTGCGCGGCGCGCTGGCCGCGGCCGAGGGGCCGGAAGAACGGCTGCGGGCGATCCTGCGGGCGTCGTTCAGCCCCGGCAATTTCCGGCGCGAGGCGGTGGGCGCCTGGCTGAACTTCTGGGTTCTGGCGCAGTCGCAGCCACAGGCGAAGCGGCTGCTGGCGATCTATCAGGGGCGCCTCAGGTCCAACCTGCGGGGGGCGCTGCGGCCGGTTGCCGGCGCGCGCGCGAATGAGATCGCCGAGGGGCTGGGCGCGCTGATCGACGGGCTTTACCTGCGCGAGGTCTTGAAGACCGGCGCACCGGACGGCAAGACGGCGGCGGCGACGGCGCTGGCCTATCTGCGGACGGCGATCGGTCCGGACGCATGACCGCGGCGGTGCCCACGCCGCAGGACCTGGCGGCAGCCTATGCGGTGACGCGGCGCGCCAGCCGGGTGACGCCGCTGATCGACGCGCCGCGGCTGGCGGCGGCGATCGGGGCGGCGGAACTGTGGATCAAGGCGGAAAACCTGCAGCGGGCCGGATCGTTCAAGCTGCGCGGCGCCTCGTGGCGGCTGTCCTGCCTGACCGCCGCGGAACGGGCGCGCGGCGTGGTGGCCTATTCGTCCGGCAATTTCGCGCAGGGGCTGGCGGCGGCGGGGCGCGATCAGGGCGTGCCGGTGACGATCGTCATGCCCGACGACGCGCCCGCGATGAAGCGGCAGGCGACCGAGGGGTTCGGCGCCCGGGTCGTCCTGTCGCACCACGGCGAAAGGCCGCGCGAGGAGGCCGCGTCGGAGCTGGCGCGGCGGACGGCCGAGGCCGAGGGGCTGGTGCTGCTGCACCCGTTCGACGATCCGCTGATCGTCGCCGGGCAGGCGGGGGCGGCGCTTGAGGCGCTGGAACAGCTGGGCCGGGCGCCGGATGTGGTCGCCTGCCCGGTGGGCGGCGGCGGGCTGATGGGCGGCGTCGCGCTGGCGATGCGGCAGGCCAATCCCGATGCGGCGATCTGGGCGGTCGAGCCGGCGGGCTATGACGGGATGGGCCGGTCGTTGGCGGCCGGGGCGCGGCAGCGGGTGGCGGGCGGGGCGACGGTCTGTGACGCGCTGCAGGCGACGATGCCGGGCGAGGCGCCCTTTGCCGCGGCGCAGGCGGCGGGTGTCCGCGGTCTGGCGGTGACCGACGCCGAGGTGGCGCAGGCCATGCGCGCGGCCTTCGAAGAGGTGAAGCTGGTGCTGGAACCTTCGGGCGCGGTGGCGCTGGCGGCGGTTCTGGCGGGGCACGTGCCCGTCGCGGACAGGGTGGTGATGGTGTTCGCCTCGGGTGGCAACATTCCCTTTGCCCGTTTTTCCGAGATTCTGGGGGCAGACAGCAGATGACGGCCGACTATGTGATCGTGGGGGCGGGGTCCGCCGGTTGCGCGCTGGCCTACCGGCTGGCCGAGGCCGGGCGGCGCGTGACGGTGATCGAACATGGCGGTTCGGACGCGGGGCCGTTCATCCAGATGCCGGGCGCGCTGTCCTATCCGATGAACATGGGCATCTACGACTGGGGCTTTGCCACCGAGCCCGAGCCGCATCTGGGCGGCCGCGTGCTGGCCACGCCGCGCGGCAAGGTGATCGGCGGATCGTCGTCGATCAACGGCATGGTCTATGTGCGCGGCCATGCCCGCGACTATGACACCTGGGCCGAGATGGGGGCGGATGGCTGGTCGGGGGCGGATGTGCTGCCCTATTTCCAGCGGATGGAACATGCGCATGGCGGTTCTGGCCGCGAATGGCGGGGCACGGACGGGCCCCTGCACATCACCCGCGGGCCGCGGACCAACCCGCTTTTCAACGCCTTCATCGAGGCGGGCCGGCAGGCGGGCTATCCGGTGACGCAGGACTACAACGGCCGCCAGCAGGAAGGCTTCGGCCCGATGGAGGCGACGATCTGGAAGGGGCGGCGCTGGTCGGCGGCGAATGCCTATCTGAAACCGGCGATGGCGAAGGGCAACGTGCATCTGGTGCGGGGCCTTGCCCGCCGCGTCGTGTTCGAGGGGCGGCGCGCCGTGGGGGTCGAGGTTGCCGCGCGCGATGGCGTCCGCGTGATCCGCGCCGCGCGCGAGGTGGTGCTGGCCGCGTCCTCGATCAACTCGCCCAAGCTCCTGATGCTGTCGGGGATCGGCCCGGCGGCGCATCTGCGCACGCATGGGGTGGAGGTTCTGGCCGACCGGCCCGGCGTGGGCGCGAACCTGCAGGATCATCTGGAAATCTATCTGCAGATCGCCGCCAGCCAGCCGGTGACGCTTTTCAAATACTGGAACCTGTTCGGCAAGGCCTGGGTCGGGGCGCAATGGCTGTTCACCGGGACCGGCATCGGCGCGTCGAACCAGTTCGAGGCCTGCGCCTTCATCCGGTCGAAGGCGGGGGTGGAATATCCCGACATCCAGTATCACTTCCTGCCCTTGGCGGTGCGCTATGACGGCAAGGCCGCGGCCGCGGGGCACGGGTTCCAGGCCCATGTCGGGCCGATGCGGTCGAAGTCGCGCGGGTCGGTCACGCTGCGGTCGTCCCGGCCCGAGGATGCGCCGGTGATCCGGTTCAACTACATGTCCCATCCCGAGGATTGGGAGGATTTCCGCGCCTGCATCCGCCTCACGCGCGAGATTTTCGGGCAAGAGGCGTTCAGGCCCTTCGTGAAGGCGGAAATCCAGCCCGGCCCGGGCGTAGAGACCGATGCCCAGCTGGACGATTTCCTGCGCGAGCATGTCGAAAGCGCCTATCACCCCTGCGGCACGGCGCGGATGGGGCGGGCCAGCGATCCGATGGCGGTGGTCGATCCGGAATGCCGGGTGATCGGGGTTGACGGCCTGCGCGTCGCCGACAGTTCGATCTTCCCCCAGATCACCAACGGCAACCTCAACGGGCCGTCGATCCTGGTGGGCGAGAAGGCGGCCGACCACATCCTTGGCCGTGCGCCGCTGCTGGCATCGAACCAGGAGCCGTGGATCAACCCGCGCTGGCGCGAAAGCCAGCGCTGAAGGCCCGGCCGTCGCCGCCGCACTTGACGGGGATCAAGGCGATGGCTTTGGCTGTGGCGTAGTCTTTGGAAAAGGCAGCAGAAGGAAACCAGCATGGCCAACACGCCCCACACCCTGCACGACGAATTCCCCGCCGAGGCCGGGAAGATCACCGCGCTCAAGGCCAGCGACGCACGGTTCGCTAAGCTGCTTGAGGAATATGACGAGGTGAACGACAAGGTGCACCGGGCCGAGACGCGCATCGACGCCGTGTCGGAAGAACACGAGGAAGGCCTGCGCCGCCAGCGGTCGCGCCTGAAGGATGCAATCGCCGCCGCCCTGCGCGCCGCGGTCTGACGCCGGCCGACCGGCAGGTGAGAAACGGAAGGCGGGCCATCCGGCCCGCCTTTTCCATTCAGCCGGCGATTTCGTAGGGCAGCGTATCGCGCCGGTCCGGGTTCACCCGCAGGCGCCGTTCCAGCGGCGGGACCGACCGCTGGTGGCAGTTCGGGCGGTCGCAGATGCGGCAGGAAATGCCGATCGGTTCGAACCTTCCCTTGAGGTCAAGCCCGTCGGAATAGACGAGTTCGGCCGCGTGCTGCACCTCGCAGCCAAGGCCGATGGCAAAGCGGCGGACCGGCGCAAGGAAGGCGCCCGCCGGTTTCGACACGTCGCGCGCCAGGCACAGGTAGCGCACGCCATCGGGCGTTTCGGCCAGCTGGCGCAGGAAACGGCCCGGGGTCTCGAACGCCTGGTGCATGTTCCACAACGGGCAGGCGCCGCCGAAGCGGGCGAATTGCAGCCGCGTGGCGGAATGGCGCTTGGTGATCGTGCCGGCCTGGTCGACGCGGACGAAGAAGAACGGAATCCCCTTGGCGCCGGGCCGCTGCAGGGTGGAAAGCCGGTGGGCGACCTGCTCGATCGAGGCGCCGAACATATCGGCCAGCCGTTCCAGATCGTGCCGCGTCTCGCGCGCGGCATCAAGGAAGGCGCGGTAGGGCAGCAGCGCCGCCCCGGCGAAATAGTTGGCAAGGCCGATCTTGGCGATGCCGCGCGCCTCGGGCGTGGAAAAGCGGGCAAGGTCGAGCGTCGCCTCGATCAGATCGTTCTGCGTCAGCAGGGCGACCTGATGCAGCAGTTGAAACCGCCGCGTCGGGCTTTGGGCGCGGCCCGAGATTTCAAGCCGGCGGGCGGCGGGATCATAGGCGCGGATGCCGGGCATGTCGGCATAGGAAAGCGCGATGCCCAGGCGGCGCAGCGTTTCCTCGGCGAGCGCGCCCACGTCCTTGCGGGCGCCGCCAGGCATGGCGAAATGCTCGGCCGCGCGGTCGACGGCGTCGATGTAGTTGTCGCAGTAGTGAAAGAAGTCGCGCACCTCTTCCCAGGGGCTGGGCTTCAGCGCGGCATCCTCGCGCCCCAGCGCCTCGTCCAGCGAGGCAAGGCGTTCGTGGCTTTGGCGATAGGCGCGGTGCAGGTCAAGGAAGGCGCGGGCAAGGGCCGGGGCGTTCGACGCGGCAAGGCGCAGGTCGGCCAAGGGCGGCGTGCCGCTGGTGAAGACCGGATCGGCTAGCGCCTCGCGCATGTCGCTGACAAGGCGTTCGCTTTCGCCGACGGTCAGTTCGGTGACGTCCAGCCCGAATTCCTGCGCCAGCGCCAGCACCACGGCGGCGCTGACGGGCCGGTGGTTGTTCTCCATCTGGTTCAGATAGGGCAGCGAGACGCCAAGCTTGTCGGCAAAGCTTTTCTGCGTCAGAGCAAGGCGGGTGCGGATCTCGCGCAGCTTGACGCCGGCATAGAGTTTCTGGCTGGGCATGGCGCGCTCCTTTGCAAAGCGCAAAATCGCTTTAGCAAAGGGGTGGCGTCAAGGGGGTGCCGGGATGCGTCAGCCGCGCACGCTGATCTGCCGCGTCCGGTGCAGGACATAGAGGATCGCCACGACCGAGGCGACGGACGAGGCCAGCATCAGCAGGATCAGCGGCATCTCGGTCGAGCCGGGGGTCAGCAGCGCGCCGGCGATCGAGGCAAGCGCCGCGCCGCCGCCGATCATGATCGCGCCGCCCAGGCCCGAGGCCGCGCCGGCAAGGCCGGGCCGGACCGAAAGGATACCGGCGTTGGCGTTCGGCAGCGCCATGCCGTTGCCAAGGCCCATGCTGACGGTCAGGCCGAAGAACACGACCGGGCCCGACAGGCCCAGCGCGGTGATCGCGGCCAGAAGCGCTAGGCCGGCCGTGGTGACCAGCGTGCCCCAGAGGATCATCCGGTTCATCCCGACGCAGACGGAATAGCGCCCGGCGAGGAAGTTCCCCGCGGCATAGCCAACGGCGGTCAGCGCGAAAAGCGCGCCGATCTCGGTCGAGCCAAGGCCGAAGACGGTGCTGCCGACGAAGGGCGCGCCGCCAAGGTAGGCGAAGAAACAGCCCGAGCTGAAGGCCGCAGCCATGCAATAGCCCCAGAACCGCGGCGAGCCGAGGAGGCGCGGATATTCACGCAGCTGCGCCAGCATCGACACCTGCCGCAGCACCGCCGTCTCGCCCAGGTCGGCCCAGGCCAGCGCCGTCACCGCCACCCCCATGATCAGGAGGAAGGCAAAGCTAGCATGCCAGCCGAAGGCGTCGTCGAGAAAGCCGCCGATGACCGGGCCGATCATCGGCACCAGGCTCATCCCCATGGTGACATAGCCGATCATCGAGGCGGCCTCGGCATCGGCGACGATGTCGCGGACGATGGCGCGCGACATGACGATGCCGGCGGCGACCACCGCCTGCGCCATGCGGCAGACAAGGAAGGTGCCGGCGGTGGGGGCGACAAGCGTGCCGACGGTGGCCAGAAGGAAGACGACAAGGCAGGCCAGCAGCACGTTGCGGCGGCCGTAGCGGTCGGAGAGCGGGCCGATGACGATCTGCAGAAGCGCCGACAGCAGCAGGTAAAGCGGCACCGACTGCTGCATCATCCCGTAGCTGACGCCGAACCATGCCGCCATGCCGGGCAGCGAGGGCAGGAAAATGTTCATCGCCAGCGCCGACAGGCCGGCGATCAGCACAAGCGTCACCAGATGCGGCGGCGTCGTGCGGTCAAGGAAGCGGGTGGCGGGGGGCATGGGGCGGGGCTACGCCAATGCCGGGGAAATGTCCATCGGCGCCGCGGATCAGGCCCAGCGGTGGAAGATGAAGAAGGCGCCGACCGCGATGAAGGCAAAGCCGAGCAGGTGGTTCCACATCAGCGGTTCCTTCAGGTAGAGGACCGAGAAACCGGCGAAGATCGTCAGGGTGATCACTTCCTGTATGGTCTTCAGTTGGGCGGCGCTGAACTGGTCATAGCCGATGCGGTTGGCCGGAACCATCAGGCAGTATTCGAAGAAGGCGATGCCCCAGCTGGTGAAGATCACCGCCACCAGCGGCGCCGACCGATCCTTCAGGTGCCCGTACCAGGCGAAGGTCATGAACAGGTTCGAGGCGATCAGAAGGCCGATCGTGACCACGGGAACGGGCAGCTGCGGCATGGGGCACCGGGGTGTTTGCGTCGGTGCGCACCCTAGTGCGGATGCCGGTCCTGCGGAAGGCGGATGCGGGACGCCCGGAGAAAACGGCCGCGGCCCCGCGGGGGTGTCCGCAGGGCCGGCGCGCCGGTCGGGGCTGTCAGTGCAGGCTGCGGGGGTCTTCGCCGCAGGGCATGTCGTGCAGGCCGGCCCAGAGGTGTTCGATGCAGGCGGCGGCCTGTTTCGCGGGCAGGTCCGGGCAGGCGGCGATATCGGCCATCACATGCGAGAAGCGGTCGCGGCTGACCGACCGGCGGATGTCGAGGCCAAGCTTCAGGAAGCGGCGGTAGCTGGCGGATTGCGACAGTTCCAGATCGGGCGGGGCATTGTCAGACCACAGAAGGCCCTGGAACAGGATGCGCGCCTCGTGAATGCGTGCCTGGTGGATGCGCGCCTCGGCGCCGTCGGCGGCTGCCGGCATTCCCACGGAAAAAGCGGTTTGCATAAGTCGACCTCCTAAAGCCCGCTGTCGACCGTTGCGAACCCGCGCAGCAGGCTGCGGGTGCGAAACGGTGCATGGGCCCCCAAACGGAGCCCGGCGTTACCAGGCCGATCAAATCGCGGCCGGCGGGGTGTGGCGTGGAATGTGGTTTGCGAAGGAACCATACACTAGCCTTAGCATAGGCACGGCATCAGTTCGACCCTTTGACCGGGGGCAAACCCGCAACACATCGTTTACGAAACCGCGCCGGTTGCCGGAAAATCCTGCGACTGACGCCACATTTCCGGCGGATTTCACGTTTCGGTTGACCCCGCGCGCGGCCTTCACATGGCGCCGGTTGGGCCGGCGCGGACCACGACCCGGCGGGCGGGATGCGGGAACCGCAGCAGCGGTCCGGCCCGGCATCGGCCCGCGCGGCGCGCAGCCCTGAAACGCACAGGCACGCCCCGGTTCTTCCCCCGCGCGGGCCGGCCCCGCGACGCGCCCGGCTGCGACGATTCGGCCGGCGGCGTGGCCGGAGTGCCGTGGCGCTGCGGGTGTGTCCGCGCCTGCGCCGGCTGGATGGGACGGTCGCCGGACCGTGCATCATGGCGTTGAAAAGCGGTCACGGTGGGCAGGTTTTCACCGCGAAATGGCAAAGTTTGCTGGCGAAACGGCGGGGCGGGGCGTAACGGGTTTGACGGACGGCCCCGGACGCGTTTGCGCGAACCGCGAGCGGAGGCCCGTCAGGGTAGAGTTACTGTGATCGGAGTATGAGCGGGATGACCTCTTTTCTGAAACGCGCGGCGCTGGCGGCGATGCTGGGGGCCTCGGCCCTTGGGCTTTCGGCCTGTGGCGCGACCTTCGCCACCGACTATGCGACCCCCGGCCCGGCCGAGGCCAAGACCGACTGGCGCGTCGCCAGGGTCGATGTGGCGGTGCCCGAAACGCTGGTCGCCAGCGAGGCGAACACATTCGTGCCCTCGGCCGACATCGTCTGGCACGGCGATCCGGCCGGCGACCGCAAGGCGCAGGTGGCGACGATCGTCAAGGACGGCATCTCGGCCGGCGTCGGTGAGTTGCGGGGTCCGAAGCCGGTGCTGGTGACCGCCACGCTGGTGCGGTTCCACGCGCTGACGCCCAAGGCTTATTTCGCCGCGCCCGCCGGAACCGGGGTGCATTCCGTGGCCTTCGACCTGATGGTGAGCGATGCGGCAAGCGGCGCCGTGCTGGCCGGTCCGGTGCGGATCGAGGCCGACCTGCCCGGCGCGGTTGCCGCCGACACCGGCACCTCGGGCGAGGGGCTTCCGGGTGCGCAATGGAAATCCTCGATCCAGGCGCATATCGCCGCGACGATGCGCAGCTGGCTGGGCACCGGCCCGGACATCCGCGCAAGCTTTGCACGGCTGGGCGGCTGAGGCGCCGACAATCACAGGTTTAGCCTGATCGGGGCACGTCGCCTGCGGCGCGCCGCGACGCCTGGAAAACACCGGCGCGCCAGCGGTTTGCGCGGCCCGAGGCTTGACTCGTGCCCGGGGTCTGCCCACGCTGACGGCTGGCCCCGGTCTGCAGCCGGCCCCGATGGCCGGGGCGGCGCGGCGGGGCCGGAAGGCGCAGTTGCCAGCACGGGGCGAAAGCATGAACCTCAATCGGCGAGACGTGATCCTTGGCGCCGGGGCGCTGGGCCTGGCGGCGGGACCGGCGGGCCAGGCATCCGCCGGCACCGGCTTTGACATGCGCATCGTCCAGTCGGGCCACAGCCTGACCGACGGGATCATGGCCCCGCTCGGCGACTTCCGGGCCTTGCGCGGCACGCGCCGCGGCGGGATCGAGAAATCCACCATTCCCGGCAGCCCGATGGACTGGCGCTGGAACAACGGTCCGGGACCGGACAGCGTGGACATCCGCCAGCCGCTGCAGATGGCGCGGTTCGACATGCTGGTGCTGACGGAACGGGTGCCGCTTTCGGTGACGGTGCCCTATCACAATTCGGCGGCAACGGCGCTGCTCTGGGCCGAACATGCCTGGCGCTACGGCCGCGAAAGCAACGGCGCGCCGACCGTGCTTTATGCGTCCTGGATCGAGGTGACATCCGGGCCGGACTTCGCCAACGAGGATGGCGATCCCGAGGGCAACATCCCGTTCCGCGACCGGCTGCCGCTGGAAATGGCGCGGTGGGAGGAGATACGGGCGTATGTGAATGCCGAAGGGCCGGCCGACATGGCACGGATGAAGATGATCCCGGGGCCGCTGGTCCTCGCTGCCGCGCATGACGATATCGTGGCGGGGCGGGCGCCCGGGCTTTCGGCGACGGCCGACCTCTTCCATGACGAGATTCACCTGAACGACCTTGGCAACTACCTGATCGCGCTGGCACATTTCGCGGTGATCTACGACGCCGATCCGCGCGGCCTGCCGCCGAACATTCCGCCCCGGACCGGCCCGAACCAGGCGCAGGCCGGCTGGATGCAGGATCTGGTCTGGCGGGTGCTGACCGACTACCGCGCCGCCGAGGCCTGAGGCCTGAGACCTGAGGCCGCCCGGCGACGGCGTCAGAAGGTTTCCTGCACCCGCAGATGCACATGCGCCGGGGCGTTGGCGTCATGCGCATGGGCGTGGTGTTCCATCGCGACCGGAACCAGATGCAGCGCGCCATGCAGGATGCCGCGTTCAAGATAAAGACCCTCGGCATAGTCGGTGACCGATCCGACCGTGCCCTTCATCACCACCACGTCGACCGAACTGCTGTGATCGACCGGCACCGACAGCGCCGCGACCGTCTGGTCGTGCCGGTCAAGCCGCCCCTGCGGCACGCGGCGGCCAAGATCGCGCACGGAATGATCAATCGCATAGCTGAGGATGCCGAAACAGCCGGCGCCGTCACGGTCGCGGTTGCGGGCGGAAAGGCCGCGGCGCACAAGATCGCGGATCGCCTCGGACCGGTTGAAGGCGCCCGAAGCCTCGATATGGGAATCGAGTTCGGCCACGAGGTCGTCGTCCATGGTGATGGTGATCCGCTGCATCCGCCCCTCCTGTGCCGGGTCAGAGTAGGGCGGCGCGGCGCGGCGGGGAAGCGGCAGATTCGGCCTTGCGCGGCGGGGTGGCGACATATGATATTTGTGGTGGTAAATCATACCGGATGAGGATGCCGATGCGCCTGCCAGCCGCAGCCCTTGCCGTTTCGCTGGCTTTCCCCGCCGCGCCGGCGATTGCGCATTTCCAGCTGCTGATCCCCTCTGACGACGTTCTGCCCGACGGCGGCGCGGTCTCGCTTTCGCTGGTCTTCACCCATCCGTTCGACGGCGGCCCGGTGATGCCGATGGAACGTCCGGTCCGGTTCGGCATGATCCGCGACGGCGCGACGGTCGACCTTATGGCAAGCCTGGTCGAAAGCCGGGTGGACGGCGTGTCGGCCTGGGCGGCGACGGTCGATCTGGCGGCGCCGGGGCCGGCGCTGTTCTTCGTCGAGCCGGAGCCCTACTGGGAACCCGCCGAGGGGGTGATGATCGTCCATTATACCAAGGTGCTGGTCGACAGTTATGCGAGCGGCGAGGGCTGGGACACGCCCGCCGGCCTGCCGGTCGAGATCATGCCGCTGGTGCGGCCCACCGGGCTGTGGGCGGGCAACAGCTTTGCCGGCATCGTCACCAGGGCCGGTGAACCCGTGCCCTTCGCCGAGATCGAGGTCGAGTTCGTCAACGACGGATCGGTCGTCGCGCCGAACGATGCCTTCGTGACCCAGGTCATCCGGGCCGATGCCGCCGGCGCCTTCAGCTACACCATGCCGCGCGCCGGCTGGTGGGGCTTTGCCGCGCTGATCGAGGGGGATGCGCCGATGACGAACCCCGAGGGCGCCGAGGTGCCGGTCGAGGAAGGCGCGCTGATCTGGGTGAAGGCAACCGCGATGGGGGGCGAGTAGGTGGCGCATATCCAGGATGGCGTGCTGTCGGCGCCGGTTCTGGCGGGCGGCGCCATGCTGACGATCGGCCTTTGCGCCTGGTCGCTGCGGCGGGCGCGGGACGCCGACATTCCCCGGGCGGCGGTGCTGGCCTCGGTCTTCTTCGCCGGGTCGCTGGTGGCGATCCCGGTCGGGCCGTCCAGCGTCCACCTGATGTTCTCGGCGCTGATGGGGATGGTCCTTGGCGGCCTTGCCCTGCCCGCGGTGCTGGCGGCGCTGATCCTGCAGCTGGTGCTGTTCGGCTTCGGCGGCGTGACGACGCTGGGCGTCAACGCCTTCAACATCGCGGCGCCCGGCATCGTGGCGGGCCTTGCGCTGCAGGGCGCGGTGGCGCGGGCGACGCCGGGGCGGGCCGCGGTGCTGGCCGGTCTGGGGGCGGGGGCCGCGGCGTTGGCGACCGGGGGGCTTGTCGCGCTGTCGCTGGCGCTTTCGGCCTCGGCCTATGTGCCGGCGGCGCGGATCATGGCGGCGACATACCTGCCGCTCGCCGTGATCGAGGCGGTCGTCTGCGGCGCGGTGGCGGCCTATCTGCAACGCGCCCGGCCGCAGGGCTGGACCGGGGCGCGGGCGTGATCGGGCGGCGGGCGTGGCTGGCGGCTTCAGTCCTGGTGGCGCTGGCCTCGCCGACCCTGGCGCACAAGCTGCGCGTCTTTGCCGCCGTCGAGGGGGAGGCGATCGCCGGCCATGCCTTCTTCGTCGGCGGAGGGCGGCCGCAGGATGTGCCCGTCACCTTTGCCCTGCCTGACGGTGCCGTCGCGCACGAGATGCGCACCGATGCCGCGGGGGCCTTCCGCTGGGTGCCGCCACCGGGCGCCGCCGCCTATACGGTCACCGTGGATGCGCAGGACGGGCATGCCAGCAGCGCGACCGTCGCCTTCGGCGGCGCGGCGCCTGCCCCCGGCCGGCCGGCGGCGCCCGTCGCGGGCGCCGCGGGCACAACCGGGCTGGAGGCCGCGGTCGCGGCCGCCGTCCAGCGCGAGATCCTGCCCCTGCGCCAGCAGATCGACGCGATGGACGGCCGGCTGCGTTTCACCGACGCGGTGTCGGGCGTGTTCCTGATCCTTGGCGCAGCAGGCGGTGCCCTCTGGCTGCGCGGGCGCCGGGGGTGAGCCTGCTTGACCACGCCGAAGCCGCGTCGTCGCGCGCAGCCGCCGACGACCTGCGCCTGCCGCTCTTGGCCGCGCTGGCCGTCGCGATCGGCACGGCGTCGCTCACGCGGGTTTCGGTGGCGCTGCTGGCGCTTGCGCTGGCGGCGGGGCTGGCGCTTGCGGTCCGCGCCGGCCTGCGCGCCGCGCTGCACCGGCTGCTGCATGTCGAGGCGTTCCTGCTGGTCCTGCTGGTGATGCTGCCCTTCACCACCGCCGGCCGCCCTTTCCTGCATCTGGGGCCGCTTGCCGCCACCGCCGAGGGCGTGGCGCTGGCCCTGCTGGTTGCCGCGAAGGTCAACACCGTGGCGCTGGTGCTGCTGGCGCTGCTGGGCCGGGCATCCACGCAACATCTTGGCCGCGCGCTTTGCGGGCTGGGCGCGCCCGAACGCTTCGTCCGGCTGGTGGACCTTCTCCTGCGGCACAGCCACACCGCGCGCGACGGGTTGCGCCGCCAGTCCGAGGCGATGCGCGCCCGCGGCTTCTGCCCGCGCGCGAGCCTGCACAGCTGGCGCAGCTACGGCCATCTCATCGGCGGCGCGCTTCTGCGGGCCTTCGACCGGGCCGAGCGGGTGGAAGAGGCGATCCGCATGCGCGGCGGTCATCGCCCGCCCGCGCCCTTGCCGCCGCTGCCGGCGCGGGACTGGCTGGTGTTGGGGCTGGTCGTTGCGGTGATGGCCGGGCTTCTGACCCTGGACCGGCTGCCATGACGCCCGAGGTCGATCTGGATGGCGTCATCGTCGACCGCGACGGGCGGCGGGTGCTGGACGGGCTGTCGCTGCGGCTGGAACCGGGCGAAAGGATCGGGCTTGCCGGCGCGAACGGGGCGGGCAAGACCACGCTCTTGCGGGTGATCGCCGGCTTGCAGCCGGTCAGCGGCGGCGAGGTGCGGCTGCAGGGGCGGGCCTGCCGCGGCGAGGCCGGTTTCCGCCGCGCCCGTCCGGCGCTGGGGTTCCTGTTCCAGGATTCGGACGATCAGCTGTTCTGCCCGACGGTGATCGAGGATGTGGCCTTCGGGCCGCTGAACCTTGGCCAGCCGCGGCCGGCGGCGCTGGCTGCGGCGCGGGCGCGGCTGGACGATCTGGGCCTTGGCCATCTGGCCGACCGCCCCGTCCACCGGCTTTCGGGGGGCGAGAAGCGGCTGGTCTGCCTGGCGGGGATACTGGTCATGCGGCCGCGCGTCCTGCTGCTGGACGAACCGGCGACTGCGCTGGACGGCGATGCCGAGGAACGGCTTCACCGCGAACTGGCGCGGTTCGCCGGCGCGATCCTTGTCGTCGCGCATGACCGGGCGTTCTTCGACCGGATCGGCGCGCGGGTGATGACGCTGGCGCGGGGGCGGCTGGAGCCGCTGCCTGCCGGCTAAAGGCATTCAGCCCCGTCGATCACCAGCGCCTGCCCGGTCATGAAGGACGACCGGGCCGAGGCGAGATAGACGATGCCTTCGGCAATCTCCTCGGCCCGGCCCCAGCGGCCCATGGGTATCTGGCCGGCGACATAGGTTTCCAGCGCCGCGCGGCCGCCCATCTGCGCCTCGAACCCGGCGTTGAAGGGCGTGTCGACGAAGCCGGGGCAAAGCGCGTTGCAGCGGACGCCGAAGCGGGCATAGTCGACGGCGATCTGCCGCACCATGGCGATCACCGCGTGCTTGGTGGTGCAATAGGCGATCATCTCGCGGTCATACTGCACGCCCGAGTTCGAGGCGGTGACGATGATCGAGCCGCGCCCCGCCGGCCGCATCAGCGCCATCGCCGCCCGGGCCGCCACGAAATGCGCCCGCACGTTCAGCCGCCAGCTTCGGTCCATCTCGTCGGCCGTCACATCCTCAAGCCGGCCGGCGACCTGCACGCCGGCGTGGGAATGCAGGATGTCCAGCCGCCCGAACCGCGTCGCCGTCCGGGCGATGGCGCCGGAAAGCGCCGCGTCGTCGGCCACGTCCAGCGCCAGCGCCTCGGCCCGGCCGCCGGTCGCCCCGATCTCGGCCGCGACGCCCGCCGCGCGCGCGCCGTCCTGGTCGGTGATCACCACCGTCGCGCCCTCGGCCGCCATCGCCAGCGCGCCGGCGCGGCCGATGCCTGATCCGCCGCCGGTGACGAAGGCCACATGGTCGCGCAGAAGGGGCGAGGGCAGGGTCATCCCGTCACCCGCGCGCCCCGCGCCCGCGCTGCAAGATGAACTGCGCCGTGACCAGCATCGCCAGCGACACGGCCAGGACCATGGTGCCGATGGCGTTGATCTCGGGCGTGACGCCGCGGCGGATCGAGGAAAAGACGTAGACCGGCAGCGTCGTCTCGCCGCCGGCGACGAAGAAGGCGATGATGAAATCGTCGAAGCTGAAGGTGAACGAGAGGAGGAACCCCGCCAGCACCGCCGGCGCGATCAAGGGCAGCGTCACCTGCCGGAAGGTGCCCATCGGCGTGGCGCCAAGGTCGGACGACGCCTCGATCAGGCTGCGGTCCATGCCGGCGATCCGTGCGCGCACAAGGATCACCACCAGCGCCATCGCGAACAGCCCGTGCGCGGCGATCAGCGATCCGTAGCCAAGCGCCAGCTGCGGCGGCGCGTCGCCGGGCCAGAGGGCGGCCAGCAGCGGGTTCAGCCAGCCGAAGACGGTGACCAGCGCGATCAGCGTGGCGATGCCGACGACGATGCCCGGCACGATCACCGCGATATAGATCAGCGCATCGAAAAGCGCGCGCAGCCGGCCCCGCACCGATTGCAGCGCCAGCGCCGCCATCGTGCCGGCGACGGTGGCCAGCACCGCCGAGGCGAAGGCGACGATCAGGCTGGTCCGCAGCGCCTCCATCACGAAGGGGTTCGCCAGCGCCTTGCCATACCACTGGACCGAAAAGCCCTGGAACTGCGCCGCATGGCGGCCGGCGTTGAAGGAGAAAAGCGCGATGATCCCGACCGGGATGTAAAGGAAAAGGTAGATGGCAAGGGCGTAAAGGCGCATCACCCCCTCACATCAGAGAAACATCGTCGCGGGCACCGGCCAGCCGCCGCGTCAGCCGCATGTAGGCCGCGACCGTGGCCAGCATGACAAGGACCAGCGCCACCGCGACCGCCGCCCCGAAGGGCCAGTTGCGCGACTGCAGGAAAAGGTCGACCAGGGCATTGCCGACGAAGAACACCTTGCCGCCGCCCAGCATCGCCGGGATCAGGAATTCGCCCATCAGCAGGATGAAGACCAGCATCGAGCCGGTGGCGACGCCGGGCATGGAAATCGGCACGGCGATCTGCCAGATGCGCCGCCAGGGCGGGGCGCCCAGGTCGGCCGCGGCCTCAAGCAGGCGCTTGTCCAGCTTTTCAAGGCTGACGTAGATCGGGAAGACCATCAGCGGCAGATAGCCGTAGACGATGCCCACCATCACCGCGAAGGGCGTGTTGATCAGCCGCGGGTTGCCAAGGCCAAGCGCGTTCAGGAAGGACGGGATGCCCTGGCCGCCCAAAAGATATATCCAGGCATAGGTGCGGATCAGGATCGAGGTCCAGAACGGCACGATCACCAGCACCAGCAGCAGCGTCTTCCATTTCGGATCGGCCCGCATCGCCAGGAACCAGGCCAGCGGCCAGGCGATCAGCAGGCAGAGCGCGGTGCCAAGCGGCGCGATGGTCAGCGTGTTCCGGAACGCCGTCCAGCGGCTGCCCAGGTTCAGGTAGTTCTCGAAGCTGAAGGCGGGCGTGTAGCCGCCCGCCTCGCCCCGCGCACCGAAGGAATAGACCAGGACGACGACCAGCGGCAGCACCAGCATGGCCAGAAGCCATGCCGCCGCAGGGGCCAGGAACAGCGCCGTGCGATACCGCGGGGCCATCGTCCGGTCCCGTGCCTCAGGCCGATTTGAACCGCGCCATCAGCTCGGCCCGGTTCGGATCGGTCAGGGTGACGGCGGCGCCGAATTCCAGCGCATCCAGCAGGTCTTTCGCCGGATAGAGGATCGGGTCGGCCAGAACCTCGGCCGGCAGCAGCGGGTCGACCCGGCTGTCGGCGACCGGATAGCCGTGGAACAGCGCCTCTTTCGCGTTCACCGCCGGATCAAGCAGGAAGTTGATCAGCGCATAGCCCGCCTCGCGGTGCGGCGCGCCCTTCGGCACGGCGTAGAAGTCCGACCAGATTTCGCCGCCCTCGCGGCCCAGGACATATTCGATCTCGGGCAGGTCGCGGTTCAGCTGCTTGCCGTCGCCCGTCCAGCACATCGTCAGCCAGGCATCGCCCGAGCGCATCGACGGCTGGTAGTCGGACGAGATGGCAAAGAGATGCGGCTTCACCTCGATCAAGAGTTTCTCGGCCTCGGCCAGTTCGGCCGGGTCGACCGAGTTGAAGGAATAGCCGAAGGCCTTCAGCGCGTTGCCGATCGTCGTCAGCTGATAGTCATGCACCATGGTCCGGCCCGAGAAGGCGCCCTTGGTGATGTCGAAGAATTCCTTCCATGTGGCGGGCTTGGCCGCATCGCCCAGGTTCGCGGTGTTGACGGCAAAGCCCGTGGTGCCCCAGTTCTTGGGCACGGCGTAAAGCTTGCCGTCGACCGTGCCCGGTTCGGCGAAGCGGGGGTCGAAGGCGGCGGCGTCGTAGTTCGGCAGAAGCGCCAGGTCCAGGGGTTCGATCAGGTCTTCGCCGACATAGGTGGTGATCGTGTAGTTGGTCGGAACGAACACGTCCCATCCCGAACCGCCGGCCTGCAGCTTGGCCAGCATCTCCTCGTTCGAGCCGAAGACGCTGACATCGACGGCGGCGCCGGTGGCCGCGGTGAAGGCTTCGAAACTGGCCGGGTCGTGGTAGTTCGGCCACGTCGCCAGCGCCACGCGGTCGCCGATGCCCTGCGCGAAGGCCGGACGGGCGCGCAGCCCGGGCATTGCCGCGCCAAGAACGGCCGACGCCGCGCCAAGCCCGGTCACCCCCAGGAAATGCCGCCGCGTGACCGATCCCTTCCGGTAGCGCTGCAGTTCTTCCATGAATCGTTTCGCACTGATGTGGTCGATCCGGTCCTTCATTGTCGTCACCCTGTCGCTTGTGGTTGTGGTTCTTGGTCGGTGTCAGTCGTCCTTCAGGATCAGCGCCGCGCCGTCGGCCCATCGCGCGACCGCGCCGTCGCCCGGATCGAACCCGCCGATCCCCGCCTCGGCCTGCCGCGGCACGAGGATCAGGAAGTCGCCAAGCTCGGCGTGGCGGACAAGATATTCGGTATGCTCGCCCAGGAAGATGCGGTTCAGGATGGTGACGGGCAGGCCGTCGCCAGCCGTCGCCCCGGCTGCGGGCGGCCGGGCAAGGGCGATGGCTTCGGGCCGCAGGCTGGCGACGGCGGCATCGCCCGCGGCAAGGGCGGCCGTTGCGGCGCCGGCGATGGCGTGGCCCTTCACATCCAGCACGGCAGCGCCCGCCGCCGCCGACCGGACGCGGCCGGGAAAGAAGTTCGACTTGCCGACGAAATCGGCGACGTAGCGGTTCACCGGCCGGTCATAGAGGTCGCGCGGGCCACCGACCTGCACGATCCGGCCGCCGCGCATGATCACGATCCGGTCGGACATCGACAGCGCTTCCTCCTGGTCGTGGGTGACCAGGACGAAGGTGATGCCAAGGCTGCGCTGCAGCGTCAGGAGTTCCAGCTGCATCTCGCGGCGCAGCTTGCGGTCCAGCGCGGCCATCGGTTCGTCCAGGAGAAGGATTTTCGGCTGGTTGACGATCGCCCGGGCCAGCGCCACGCGCTGCTGCTGGCCGCCCGACATTTCCCAGATGCGGCGCGGGCCGAAGCCGGGCAGGCGCACGGTTTCCAGCGCCCGGTCGACGGCCGCCGCGATCTCGGCCGCGGGCGGCTGCGGGCGGCGCTGGCGCAGGCCGTAGGCGATGTTCTGGGCCACGGTCATGTGCGGAAACAGCGCGTAGTGCTGGAACACCATGTTCACCGGCCGGCGGTGGGCGGGCACGTCGTTCGCGCGCAAGCCGTCGATCCGCACCTCGCCTTCGCTGGGCACCTCGAACCCGGCCAGCATGCGCAGCGCCGTGGTCTTGCCGCAGCCCGAGGGGCCAAGGAACGACAGGAATTCGCCCTGGCGGATGGCAAGGTCAAGCCCGTCGGCCGCCAGCACCTCGCCATAGCGTTTCGATGTGGCGCGGAATTCGGCGATGGGGGCGCCGGCGTCCCGCGGTTCTGGCTTTCGGGTGTCGGACAGGGTGGCCTCTGACAAGCTGGCACCGGCGGCATATGCTTTGATTGCCGCAAAATGGTAGGAAACTGCGCTGGGCCTGTATATACCACAAAAGGAATAGAAGCGGCACGAAGGGGCAAGGGATGGCAGGGGTCGCCCTGTACGAACCGCTTGGCGCGGCCATCGGCGCCATCGGCACCGCGCGCTGTCCGGCGCGGCTTGCGGCCATGTTGCGGGCGGCGCTGCCCTACACCTTCACGGTGATCTTCGGCTATCGCGGCGCGGCGCGGCCCCTTGACCTCTACGATGACTTCCCCGCCGAAAGGCGCAAGGTCTTTGTCACCGACTACCAGGACGGCCCCTATCTCTTGGACCCGTTCTACCTTGCCGCCAGCCGTCCGGTGCCGGCGGGGCTTTACCGGCTGCGCGATCTGGCGCCGGACCGCTTCTATCAGGGCGAATACTTCCGCAGCTACTATGTCCAGACCGGGCTGGCCGAGGAGATCGGGTTTTTCGTCGACACCGGCGGCGATTCGATGGTGGTCCTGTCGATGATGCGGGCCGACCGGCCGTTTTCCCCGCGCGAGTTCCGGGCGCTGGCGCAGCTTTTCCCCGTGGTCGAGGCGATCGCCCGCCAGCACTGGGCCGACCTTGGCCGCAGGTTCGGTGCCGGCGCCACGCCCGCCGGCCTGCCGCCCGGCGACGACATCGCCCATTCCTTCCAGGACTTCGGCCAGGGCGTCCTGACCCGGCGCGAGAGGCAGATCGTCGAATTCACCCTGAAGGGCCATTCGGCGGAGGCGGTGGGCGCGATGCTGGGCATATCGCCGGGCACGGTCCGCATCCACCGGCGCAACATCTATGCCAAGCTGCGGATCGGTTCGCAGGGGGAACTCTTCTCGCTGTTCATCGGCGCCATCGGCCGGCGGCCGGCGGAGCCGGGTCAGACATAGCCCAGGTCGGCGGCCAGCGGCGCGGTGATCGCGCGCACCGGGTTTTCATAGGGCGCGCGGCGGACGGGCGCGGCGCCGGCGGCAAGAAAGCCGGCCGCGCCGCGCAGCACGGGCGGGCGGAAAAGCCGCACCAGCCGGTCACGCAGAAGGGCTGCATCGCCCGCATCCTCCAGCCGGATCTCGGCATAGGCGGCGCCGCGGTCCAGCGCCCATTGCCGCGCCAGCGCGATGCTGCGGGTCCAGCCGGCGGCGCGGTCGCGCTCCTGGCTGCGGCGGATGCCGTGGCCGTGGATATGCGCGGGGTGGCGCAGGACATGCAGCACCGGGATGCTGCGGGTCATCCCGGCCAGCGCGCCGACCGGAACCCTGGCGACGCGCAGGCCGGGCAGGGCCGCGCGCAGAAGCGGTGCCAGCCCGTCGCCGGCGCCGTCGCCCAGGGCGTAAAGGTCGGCGTCCGGCGGCAGGGGCGCGGACGTTTCATCGGCGCGGGCGACGAAGAACGGCAAGCGGCGAAGGGTGGCGGGCCGGTTGCCCCGAAACAGCGTGGGGTCGGGGGCGCAGATATCGAAGGCGCGCGCGGCCATGCGGTTGCCATGCCAGAGCCGCGCCAGATCGCCCGGGGCAAAGACCCGCGACAGGTATTGCGCGCGCAGGTCGTCAAGCGAGAGGCCCGGATAATGGCGCAGGACCAGCGGCGTATCCGCCAGACGCGCCGGGTCGCGGGTGACGGTGTGCCCGCCCGTCCGCAGCCACAGCGCCAGGTCGGCATCGGCGCGGAACAGCCGCTGCTTCGCGTCATGTTCCTGCATCTGCACGAAGCTTTCCATGCTGCGCGGGAAGCTGTCGCTGTCGTGTTCCTCATCCTCGAACCGGGGCAGGAACAGGCGTTCGGTGGCGGCAAAGGCGATCTGGCCCGCGGCCTCGGCCCCGGCGATGCAATCGGCAAGGGTCGTCCCTGCCGGCGGGTCAAGGAATTCGTCGGCATCCGCGTGCAAGACCCAGCCGCGGCCCAGCCGGGCGATCAGGTCGCGTTTCTGCGCCAGCTGCGCGCCAAGGTCGAAGGCCCCGGTCCAGGGCGTGTCAAGCAGGCGGTCCCCGGCGCCCAGTCGCGCCGCGGCGATCTGCCGGCTGTCGTCGGTCGAGCCGTGGTCGATCGCGATCACGCCGCAGCCCAGCCCGTGCAGATGGTTCAGCGCGGGGCCAAGCGTCCTGCCGGCGTTGCGGAAGGTCAGGATCGCGGTCAGCGGCCTGGCAGCGGGCGCGGCCGGGACCGCGCGCCGCGCCGCAAGTTCCGCCTGCCGCGACGGGTTTCGCGCGATCGGCAGGCCCAGCAGGCGGTAAAGCCAGCCACGGCGGCGGAAGGCGGCGGGATGGTTCACGGCGACATATTCCTCGTGCTTGCGCAGGTTCAGGGCGGCCAGCGCCGGCAGCGCCCCGCGCGGCACCTTGCGGTCGCGGATCAGCTGCAGCGACATCTCCAGCACCGGCAGGCTGCGGTAAAGCCGCCGCGGGGTCTGCCCGTCCACCGCTTCGGCATAGCGGAACCAGGGCGTTTCCTCGCGGTAAAGAAGCGTCCGGGGCAGCGAAAGCTGCGGGCCGGCCGCCAGAAGCGCCACCATCAGATACCAGTCCCAGCCGGTGAAGGGCCGCGGCGGAAAGGCCGCCCGCGCCGCCTGCGTCCGCATCAGCCCATACATCCGCGTGCCGCCCGGATGCGCCAGATAGCGGCGGATGCGTTCGGCCGCGCCACCCTTCAGGAAGCCAAGGTTCGGCACCGGCCGCGCGTTCGGGCCGATGAATTCCGCCTCCGGCAGCGCGGACAGGGCGGCGGGCGCGGCCTCAAGCGCGGCGAGCGTCTCGTCAAGGAAATCGGGGTGCCAGTGGTCGTCCCCCGCCAGCCAGGCGAAGTAGGGTGTCCCGGCCAGGTCAAGCGGCGCGCGGAAATTCATGAAGCCCAGCCGCTGCGGCTGGCCGAGGAACCGGATACGGCCGTCTGCCGCCGCCGCGGCCCGGGCGATCCGGTCGCTGCCATCGGTCGATCCGTCGTCGCTGATGATCAGCAGCCAGTCGCCGAACCCCTGGGCCCGGACCGAGGCGATGGCCCGGTCGAGCGTGCGGACATTGTTCAGGACCGGCATGCCGATCGTGACCACCGGCGCGCGACTGGGAAGGGCGGTCGCCACCCTGATCACCGCGCCACGGGCGGCGGCGCGCGGAAGTCAAGCGTGCTGCGCTTGCGGGTCAGGGCAAGGCCGGCAAGGAAGCTGGCCGCGGTCGCCGCCCCGTTGCCGTCCATCGCGGCGGCGCAGCCGGCGGCAAGGCGTGCGCGCAGCGCGGGGTCCATCAGCCGGTCGAAGGCGCGGCGGAACCCGTAGGGATCGTCGGCCCGCGCCATCAGGGCCAGCCCGCGCAGCGCCGCATATTCGGCGCGCAGCCATTGCTCGTCCTGTTCGGGGTGGTCGTTCGGCACGTAAAGCGTGGGCAGGCCGGCGGCGGTGTTTTCGTGGAAGGTGTTGTAGCCCGCCGCCGCCACCGCGCAGTCGAAGGCGGCCAGGTAGCGGGCGATCGGAAAGGCATCCAGCAGCCGGACATGCGACGGCAGGGGCGGGGTCGCCTCGGATATGCGCCAGCGGGCAAAGACCACCTGCAGGTCGCGGCTGCCGGTCAGCGGATCGGCGATGGCGAAGACCGTGGCGGCGGCGCCCTTCAGGTCGAAGTTGTTGCCCGAACCCAGCTGCAGAAGGACGGCCGGGCGGTCCGGGTCAAGCCCCAGCAGCGCCCGCGCCGCCGGGCGGGACAGCGCCTCGTCCCGGTCGAGGTAGCGGATCGGCGCGACGCGGAAGGCTTCCGCCTCCTGCGTGGTGGTCGGTCCGCGATCGACCGGTGCTGCCAGTTCGCCGGGTTCCAGCACCACGTCGAACCGGGCCGAAAGCTTCAGGTATTCCAGCCCCGCCTCCGGTCGCCAGAGCGGCCGGCGCTGCCAGACCCGCCAGACCGCCGGGACGGCATCCAGCGCCTGCAGCATCCCGCCATAGGGCACGTTGCCGTCGAAGACGAAGACATCGGGGCCGTGGAAGCGCAGCATCTCGGTCAGTTCGTCGGCCAGTTTCGCGTTCCATTCCTCGTGCCCCAGCCCGACGGACCGCAGGTAGGGCAGGTATTCGACGGCGATCCCCTCGTCCCTGACCACGCCGAAGGCCTTGCTCATCGTCGCGATGACCGGCGTCAGGCCGGGGGGCAGGCGCCGGGCGGTCGCCAGGCAGCGGGCAAGATGGCCCATGCCGACGCCGTTCGAGGTGAAATAGAGGATGCGGCCCCCCGCTGCCGCGCGTGCCGGCCCGGCCGCCCGCGCCGGGCGGGGTGCGGCCGGCGGGCCGATCATCGCCGCCACGCGGGCGACGGCCGCCGCGGGGCCGAACCGGTCGCGCACGCTATGCGCCGCGGCCCGGGCCAGCGCCGCGCGGGCGGCCGGATCGGCCTCAAGCCGCCGGACATGGCCCAGCACATCGGCCGGCAGGCAATAGACCGCGGCATCGCCGAAAAGCGGCCGGAAGTCCGGCGGCAGAAGGCAGACAAGGCCGGCGGCCATCGCCTCAAGCACCGAACGGCCGAAGGCCTCGATCCAGCTTGATCCGTGGAAGTATGAGAAATAGTCGAGCGACCCGAGGAAATCGCGCACCGGCAGGGCGCCGAAGGGCAGCACCTCCCAGTTCGCGGGGCGGGTGCCGACCACCGGGTCCAGCGCCTCGGACCAGCCCATCAGGCGCACCGCGACCGACGGGTCGTCGGGATAGGCGCCAAGGAAATCCCGCCGGCTGTCGGGCCATTTCTCGGGCGAGGGCCGGCTGTGGCGGCCGATGACCGGCCGCGCGCCGGGCAGGCGCAGGCGCGGCATGGCCAGATCGTCCGGGTCAAGGATGTTGTGCCAGTCCCCCGCCGTCATCGGCGGCGGGATCGTCAGCCGGGCCAGCGTCGCGCGCACCTTGGGGCCGACCGGCGCCCAGGTGGCGGGGCCGAAGACCTCGGCCACCAGGGCCGAGATCGCCGATGCGTCATACTGCACCGCTCCCGCCGCGTCGGTGCAGGGATGGTGGGCCACAAGGATGCGGTGGCGGCTGGTCACCAGCGGCGGGACGGCGGGAAGCCGGGCAAAGGCGACGGGATGGTGCAGGCAGCAAAGTGCGGCATCGACCGGCGTGCCAGGCGGCACCAGCCGGGCGAGGCCGGTTTCGTGCAGCGCGCGGATTTCGGGGTGGATCGCGCGCCGCGCGGCCAGCGGCCCGGTCGCAAGCGCCAGAAGCCCGGTCCGGTAGCCCGCCCGGGCAAGCGCCCGCGCCTCGGATGCGATGGCGGTCGAGGTGCCGCCCGGGAACCGGAAGTCGCCGGCGATGATGACGTCCAATTCCATTCTTGCCGCATCCCGAAATGCAGGTATCACTATATGGAGGCTGGAAATTCTGTCCATGCCATAGGTTCGGAGGCGCGCTGCATGTTCGGCCGGTTCTCCCGTGCGATCGCGGCCGGTCGGCGCGCCGCCGCGGCTGCCGAAGCGGCGCGGGCGGTGGCGGCCCATGACCTGCCGCCGGATGCCGGGCCCGAGGTCGGCTGGGCGCTTCTGCGGCTGGGTGAGGTCGCCGGTGCCGATCCGCGGCTTGATGCGCATCGCGCCTTCTGCCGGGCGCGGGGTTACCGCTGCCTGCTTCTGTCCGACAGCATCCCCGCCGCCTGTGTCGGCGCGCGGGATATCGTCTTCGAACATGTGCCCTGGCCCCCGCATGGCGGCAGCCCGCCCGCGGGCGGCTTCCAGGCAGGGGTCGACTATGCGTTCCGCCGCCTTGGGCTTGCGCTTGCCTTCTGGCAGGTCGTCGGTTGCGACTGCGACGGGGCCGAAGCGGCGGGGCTGCTGGAACTGGCGCCGGCCGACGCGCATCCCGCCCTGATTTCCGCCCGCGCGGCGGCGGTTCACAAGGAACGGGCACTTCTCGAATCCGGCCGGCCGTGCTAGGATTCCCAGATACACATTTGCAGCCAGCGGATTTGTTTCATGGCCAGAGTCTCCCGATGGGCTTCGTTCTGGAGGGCGTTCATCGCCGTGCTTCTGGGCGGTTCGGCCGTCCACGCGGCAAGCCAGGCCGAAGTGAACGCCTGGAACGCCGCCGTTTCGGCCAATACGACCGACGGCTACTATCTTTACCTCAGCCTCTATCCCGCCGGCGACTATGTCGACGAGGCGATTGCCGCGCTTGGCCGGCTGGGGGCCGTGGGCACCGCGCGCCGCGTGGATCCGATCCCCGCGTCGCCATCGACACCCTCTGACAGCGCGGGCACCGACCCGACGGGGCTTTACTGATGCCGGGAATTGCCGCCATGTCGCCCCGCCTTGCCGTCCTCATCGCGCTGGTCGCTGCCGGATGCGCCGAAATGCCGGTCGGAGAGGATCGCATCGCCTATCGCCCGCCCGCGGCCGAGTCGGCGGCGAGGGTCGCCACCACCAAGGATTCCGCCGGAGTGGCCCAGGCGCTGCGCGCGGCGGGGTTCGACAATGTCACGGTCCTGCGCGACGGATCGGTGCGGCTGCGCAGCGACAGCGCCGCGCTGGTCGATTGCGGCACCATCGTCCAGGTGGCGCTTGGCAACCGGGCCGAGTTTCCGGCGACGACCGCGAAGGCGGTGCTGATCGCCGACCGGCCGCCGAACGATCCGGCGGTGCGCAGCGTGCGCACGCGGTCCGAGGTCAGGCTGGTGCCGCTGGCGGATGGCTCGGGGTTCGCCGTGGGCGAGGCACATCGCGTGACGGTCACCTACACCTCGGCCCTGACGGGGCGCAGTTCGCACAGTTCCGCCGCGTTCGACGGCACCCAGGTCGCGCGGCTTGCCGACAAGAGTTCGTGCCGTTCGGCCGGGCTGGTGCAGGACATCGTCGGCTAAAGCGCCGGCGGATCACCCCAAAGCGCGCGCGCGGTGGCGCGCATGGTCGCCGCGCGGCCCGACGCCGACGGTTCCAGCGCATCGAACGCCGCTGCGGCGGCCATCCAGTGCGCGCGCGCGGGCAGCGGGGGCAGCACGTCCCTGATCGCGCGGCTTTCCGCGGCGGTCCAGACCGGAACCTCGACCCCCAGGTGCCGGGCAAGGGCACGCGCGGCTGCTGCGATGGCGTCATCCAGCGCGTCGCCGTCAAGCGCGGCCAGGCGGCGCAGCCCTTCGCCGTCGGGCGGCGCGCCGGCCCGCGACAGCACCTCGACCAGTGCCCGGTGCCCGCCGAAATCCGCATCGCGGCCAAGCGTCAGCAGGGCGGGCGGCACCTCTCCGGCCGCGGCACCGATCCCCGCCTTCAGGGCGGCCGCCGCATCTGCCGGCGCGGGCAGGATGCCCAGCACCACGGGCAGCAGCACATCGGGCATGGCGTCGGGGTGGGCGGCAAGGTGCCGGGGTGAACCAAGCCGCACGCCGCCCTGGCGGGGCAGGCCGCTGACGGGGCAGAGCGACAGGTAGCCGACCACGCGGTCGCCGGTGGCCAGGTCCGGGTCGGGCAGGTGGGTCGCCATGGCGGGGGCCGGGGTGACGCCCGCGTCGAACAGCAGGCACAGCGGGGCGTCGCAGGCCCGCAGGTCGCGCAGCAGCGCCGCCCGCCCGCCGCGCCCGGCACGGATCAGCGGCAGGTCGCGCGCGGGCAGGGCCGGGGGGGCGGGCGGTCCGGCGCCAAGTTCGGCCAGATGGGCCGCCGCATAGGGGTTTCCCAAAGCCTCGGCCGCGCGGAACAGCCAGGCGGCGCGCGCCCGGTCGGCCCCCGGTATCCGGCCCTGCGCATGCAGCCGGCCCAGATTGTCGAACGCGGCCGGGTGGTCCAGCGCAACCGCGGTTTCCAGGATTTCGCGCGCGGCCTCGTCGCCTTCTGCGGTTTGCGACGATTGCATCAGCCGGTAGCCCAGCGCGTCCAGCCGGCTGGAGGTGACGGCGGGCAGCAGCCCGTCGCATCCCGCCAGATGGCGCGAGGCGTCGGGGCCGAATTCGGCAAGCGCCAGGCCGGTTGCGCGTTCGGCCTCGGCGCGCAGGGCGTGCAGGCCGGCCTCCAGCGCCTCCCAGTTCCAGCCGGGATCGGCGGGGCTGCCGCGCAGGTAGCGCGGCATCACCTGCGCCGTCCAGAGTGCGGCCACCGCATCATGATCGTTGACCAGCGCCGGGTTCCAGCCCGGCAGAAGCTGCGGCAGCGCCAGACCCAGCCTTGCACCGTAAAGCAGCCAGTGTCCGTTCGGCGCGTGCCGGCCGACGCTGCACCAGATGGCGAGCAGCCGCGCCAAGGGCATCGTCGACGTCCGGCCGCCGGCGGGGTTCGGCCCCGCTTCGGGCCTGGCTGAGGCGACTGCGGTATGCCGCAGGAACACCGCCTCGCGCAGACCGGCGCGGAAGGCGTGAAAGGCGGTCTGTGCCGGTTCCGTCACCGCGGCGCGTTCGGGCATCGTCACCTGCGCCGACCGTCCGGGCCGGATCGTGCCGATGTCATGGTCCAGCGACAGGGTGCCTTCGGGCGCGGCCTCATGCGTCCGCATCTCGGAGAGCAGCGCCTTCGGCCAGAGCTTGACGCAGCCGTTCCCGGTCCAGAGGCCGTTGACGGCGTTCCGGGCGGGCCAGTCCAGCCGGAAGTCGCCGGTCAGAAACCGCCGCAGCACCGGGGCGCGGGCAAGGGCAGGGGCGATCCGCGTGTCGGCGTCGACCGTCACCACCCAGTCGCCCGGCACCGCTTCGGCCGCGGCCTTGTGGCAGGCATCCAGCCCCTTGACGCCGTGGACGCGGACCGCGCCCGGCAGGATCGCCCGCAGGGCGCGCCAGTTCGCATCGGCCCAGGGTTCGTCATAGGACAGGAAGACCGCGGGAAAATCGCCAAGCTGCGGGTCGCGGCCGCCGTCACTCGCTGACAAGATTGAAGTCCAGAAGCCCGTACTGGTTGATCCAGTCGGTGGCGATCTGTTCGCCGGCGGCGCGTTCCTCGACCGTCATGATGGCAAGGATTTCGGCGATGCGGCCTTCGGCGTCTATCAGTTCGTCACGGGCATCGCGGGTGTCGCGCAGCAGTGCGGCCTCGCGGGCGATGATGTAGTTGGCATAGGCCTCGGGCCGGTTCGGCGCCTGTCCGGGCAGGCCGTCGCGCAGGATGTCGCCGATCAGGATATGCGCGCCCAGATAGTTGCGCTGCGCCGACAGGCGGAAGTAGGCCAGCGCCGTCGTCAGGTTCTTCTCGACGCCCCAGCCGTCCTGGAAGGCGCGGCCCAGCTGGAACGCCGCATAGGGATTGCCGGCGTCGCTGGACCGGACCAGCCAGTTGATGCCGGTATCGGTGTCATGCGGCGCGCCCTTGCCGCGCATATAGGCCATGCCGATCAGGTTTTCGGCGTCCGAACTGCCAAGGACCGCGGCCTTGCGGTAATAATCCACCGCCAGCGCCTCGTTCACCGCGACGCCCAGGCCCTTGCGGAAGAAATCGCCGTAGGCGACGTAGGCGTGGGGGAAGCCGTTCTGCACCGCCAGCGCCATCCAGCGCATCGCCTCGGGGTAGGATTGCTCGACACCCCAGCCTTCGCGGAAGAAGATGCCGGTCATCAACTGCGCCCCGGGCGAGCCGAGCAGCGCCCCGGTCCGCGCGGCGGTGAAGGCGCGCATGTGGTCGGGCGTGACGCCGATCCCCTGCCGGTAGAATTCCGAGATGCCGACATAGGCGGTCGGGTTGCCCAGATCGGCCGCCATCTCGTAGTAATGCAGCGCCTCGTCGAAGCGGTGGGCCAGGCGCAGGACGCGGGCCAGATGGTTCATCAGCCGGCTGTCAAGCGGATGGTCGCGCACCGCCTCGACGCAGGCGCGCAGCGCGGCGCGGGTGTTGACCAGATCGTGCGGCACCGGCTCGACCACCGCCATCGTGTCGGCGACGCCTGTCGCGAGGATGTCGCAGGCCGTCACCTCGGCCATCAGCCCGCCGGGGATTTCGCGTTCCGGTCCCGTCACCTCGATGTCCATCAGCGGGAAATCGGGCGCCTCGCCGGTGTCGATCTCGACCAGCTGGCGCTTCGCTATGTCGACCAGCTGATCCTCGGGGAAAAGGGCGATGAATTCCTCGAAGTCGCGCGGGTCGGCGCTTTCGGCGATGGTCAGCCAGGCGGTCGTCTCAAGGCTGATCTCGCGGCCCGAGACCATTTCCACCAGCACGTCGGGGGCGATGTCGTATTTCGGCCGGATGGTGATCGGCGCCTTGGTGTTGTCGATATACCAGGGCGTCTGGGTGCCGCCGGTGGCCAGCCGCACCCGCGCGCGGACCAGCCGCAGCACATCGCGGAAATCCTGTTCGGCGCCTTCCAGCGCCGAGGCGAGTGCCGCGGTATAGGGGCTGTTCGCGCCGGCGCCGTCATAGGCGACGGCACCCGGCGCCGTGGCATAGGCGATGATCGTGTTCAGCGGCGCATCGACCAGCGCAAGGCCCGTTCCGGTGGCGCTTTCGCCCGGCAGGGGGGAGTTGCGGCAGGCGTCCAGGACCACGACCAGGCTTTTCGTGCCGATCGCGTTCATCCGGGCGACCATGTCATTGACCGACACCGCGTCGGCGCGAAGCGCATCGCCCCCGGTCGGGCGGATGTCCGAGGGCAGCACAAGGTTCTGGCCGTCCAGCTGGATCGCGTGGCCGGCGAAGTAGAAGATGCCGACCTCGGCCCCGGGCTGTTCGCGGCCGATCTGGTCCATCGCCGCAAGGATTTCGGATTTCGCGGCGTTTTCAAGGTAATAGACCTTGAACCCCATGGTGTTCAGCGACGACGCGATGGTGCGCGCATCGTTCAGCGTGTTCGGCAGCGACGTGATCTGCGGGCTGTCATAGCGCGAGACGCCCAGCACCAGCGCCCAGCGGTCCTGCGCGCGCGCCGTGGCCGCGATCGAGAGAAAGACCAGCACGGGCAGCATCAGGCGCAATGTCGGCAGGATGTGGCGAAACGTCCGCATGGGCCAACCTCGCAATCAGGACCATTGCCGCGGGGGCAGAGAAGGCATGTTTCAATACATCTGATGCTAGCATATTCTGGGATTGCGGCCAGCCAAAAGGACCGCAGCCTCACGCAGCGGTGAGCCCGGAATGGATGCCCTTGCCCCCCGGACCTTCGACCTGATCGAGCATTCGAATGCCGATCACGCGCGGACGGTCCTGGTGGACTGGATGCTGGGCAACAGTTGCAGCTATGCCTGCAGCTACTGCCCCAAGGCGCTGCATGACGGATCGGTGCGCTGGCAGCGGGCCGAGGATGTGGTGGCCTTCTACGACCTGCTGCATGCCCATTACGTCCGCCATCGCGGCCGCCGGGTCTGGCTGCAGTTCACCGGGGGCGAGCCGACGATGCACCCCCAGATCATCCGCCTGCTTGAAGCGGCGTCGGAGCGGGGCTTTGCCGTCAGCCTGATCTCGAACGCCTCGCGCACGCTGCGGTTCTGGCAGCGGATCGCGCCGCATCTCGACAGCGTGATCCTGACCTATCACAACGAATTCGCCGCGCTTGACCATTTCCGCGACGTCGGCCGGCATCTGGCCGAAACCATGCCCGTCCATATCAACGTGACGATGCGGCCCGATCACTTCGACCGCACACTGGCCGAGGCGCAGGCGCTGCGGGATGCGCTGCCGTCGGCCTCGATCACGCTGAAGCCGCTGCGCGTCGATTTCGAGGATGCGCTTTTCGACTATGCGCCGGCCCAGCTGGCGGTGATGAACGCCGGGCTTCCCGCCACCGGCCCGGCGCAGGGCGCCATGCCGCGCGGCACGATGACGGTGTCGCGCGCCGGCGGGTCGCCGCAGAAGGTGCGGGCGAACGAGTTCATGCTTCGCGGCGAAAACCGCTGGAAGGGCTATCTCTGCAACGCCGGGATCGAGGCGTTGCGGATCAAGGGCAGCGGCAGCGTCACTCGCGCGGTCTGTTCGGTGGGCGGCGAGATCGGGCGTCTGGGCGGAGAGGTGCGCCTGCCGACCGCACCCATCGCCTGCACCGCCGAGGTCTGCGCCTGCGTGGCCGACATCCTGATCACCAAGTCGCGCCCCGGGGCGGCCGCGGCGGGTGCCTGAATCAGGCCACCGGCAGCCCGTCAAGGAAGGCATGGATCGCCGCCCGCAGCGGCGCGGCAAGGCCCGCGGGCTCCAGCAGCGGCACTTCGCTGGCGGCCGGCGTGCGGAAGGGTTCGGGCGGGTCGATCAGGCAGTCGCCATAGCCGTCCAGCGCCGCCTTTTCCTCGCGGGCGACAAGCGGATGGGCGGAGGACAGCGTCCGCCGCGGCGCGGCCGCCAGCGCGGCGTCGAAATCCGCCAGCCAGTCGGGCGGGCGGGTCTGCAGAGCGGCAAGCAGCGCCAGCCGCAGCCGTTGCTTCGCCGGATAGTCAAGGCGCCCCGCCACATGCAGGTTCATCAGCCTGACCAGCGCGGTTTCGCGCGCGGGCGGTGTGGGGTTTGCCCGCGCCGTCGCGAAATGCGGCGCTTCGTGGCCCAGACCCAGCATGTCGTCGATGAAGGCGGGGCCGGTGTCGTGGCCCGGCGCGCTGCGCGCCTCATGCACCATCAGGCGCAGGGCGTCGCGCCCGAAGGCGGCGGTCAGCCGGTCCAGCTGGCGGGCGGGCAGGACCGGAGCCGCGAAGGGCGTGTCGTCCGACGCGGCCACCCGCTCCAGATAGCCGTCGAAACCCGCCTCCTGCCCGTGCTTCACCAGTTCGGCCCAATGCGCCGGCCAAAGCTGCGCCAGACGCCGCAGGCTGTAGGCGACCCGCGGCTCGGCATCGGCAAAAACCGTGCGCAGCCGGTCCAGCGCGGCGACATCCAGCATGGCGAAGTTCTCGCTGGAAAGGACGACCGCCCGCCAGCCCGCCGCCTCGGCCGCCAGATCGCGCAGGATGGCGGCATCGCCGGTCCGGCAGGCTTCGGCCAGCGCGGCGTGGCTGTCGCCCATGCGGCCCGCGGCCGGAAAAAGGACGCCCAGCCGCGCCAGCCGGCCGGCATTCGCGGCCAGCACGCGCTGCAGCGCCGTGGTGCCGGTCTTGTGCGGCCCGGCATGCAGGACAAGGGTTGCCGTCACGGCGCCGTGCCGCGCAGCCGGTGGCCTTCGGGATCGAAGGGCGGCGCGGCCAGCACGCGCGCCGGGTGTGGCCGGCCAAGGATCATCACCTCAAGCGCGTCTCCGGCGGCGATCCCGGGCTGCAGATAGGCCAGCGCCAGCGATGCGCCGACATGATAGCCGTAGGCGCCCGAGGATACCCGGCCGGCCGGCGCGCCGCCCGGGGTGAAGATCGGTTCGTTGCCGGTCGCATCGGCGACGGTCGCCTCGATCGCCACCATGCGCAGCACCTCGCGCGCGGGTCTCGACATGGCGGCCGCGCAGGCGTCGCGGTTCAGGAACGGCTTTTCCAGCCGCACCAGCCCGTCCAGCCCGCATTCCTGCGGCCAGTATTCCGGCGAATAGTCGCGGCCCCAGCTGCCATAGCCCTTCTCGATCCGCAGGCTGGTCAGCGCCCGCCCGCCCACCGGGCCGGCGGCGAAGGGCCGGGCGGCGGCGATGAGCGCGTCGTATAGCGCTGGCTGGTCCGCTTCGGCGCAATGCAGTTCCCAGCCCAGATCGCCGGTGAAGGAAACCCGCAGCGCGATGCAGTCCACCCCCGCCACGGTGATCCGGGCCGAGCGGAAGAAGGGGAAGGCCGCGTCGGTGAGATCGGCATCGGTCAGGGTCTGCAGGATGGCGCGTGACAGGGGGCCTGCCAGGTTGAAGCCGGCCATCGCCTCGGTCACGCTCTGCCATGCCGTGCCCGCCGGCAGCGGCACCTGGTCGAAGAACCGGCGGTGGTAGCGTTCGGCCATGCCCGAGCCGATCATCAGATAGTCGCCGGCGGCCAGGCAGGTGATGGTGAAATCGCCGGCGATGCCGCCGCGCCCGCCGATCAGCGGCGCAAGGCAGGACCGGCCGGGAAGGGCGGGCACGCGGTTCGCGACCAGCGCCTCAAGCCAGTCGCGCGCGCCGGGGCCGGTGATCCGGTAGCGGGCATAGTTCGAAATGTCGATGATGCCGGCCCGGTCGCGCAGCATCCGCGCCTCGCGCCCCGCGGGGGCCCACCAGTTCTGCCGGGTGAAACCGGCGGTTTCCTCGCGCGGCTCGTCCGCCGCGGCGAACCACAGCGGATGCTCCCACCCGTAGTTCAGCCCGAAGACCGCCCCCATGTCCTGCTGCCTTGCGTGGACGGGGCGGGTGCGCACCGGCCGGCCCGCCGCCCGTTCCTCGTTCGGGAAATGGATCTTGAAGCGGTTGGCATACTGGTCGGCCACGCGGGCGCGGGTGAAGGCCTTGCCCGCCCAGTGGCCGTAGCGGGCCAGGTCCCAGCCGAACATGTCAAGCTTCGGTTCGCCCTCGACCATCCATTCCGCCGCCAGAAGGCCCAGGCCCCCCGATTGCGAGAAGCCGGGGATGATGCCGTTGCAGCAGAAGTAGTTCTTCAGTTCAGGCACCGGGCCGAAGAGCGCGGCACTGTCGGGCGACCAGATCATCGGCCCGTTGATCACGCGCTTGATTCCCGCCCGGCCCACCGCCGGCACGCGGGCGATGGCGCGCAGCATGTTCGGCTCGATCCGTTCCAGATCGTCGGGGAAGAGTTCGTGGCCGAAATCGGCGGGCGTGCCCGCTTCGGCCCAGAAGCGCATGTCGCGTTCATAGGCCCCGACCAGCAGCCCCATGCCTTCCTGACGCAGGTAGTATTCGCCGTCCCGGTCGGCGACCGAGGGCAGGCGGCGGTCCATCGCTGCGATCTCGCCGATCGTCTCGGTCACGAAATACTGATGCTCGGTCGGCAGCAGCGGCAGGGTGATCCCGGCCATCGCCGCCACCTCGCGCGCCCAGAGGCCGGCCGCATTCACCACCCAGCCGGCGCGGATCGACCCGCGCGGCGTGTCGACGATCCAGCTTCCGTCGGGCTGCGGCCGCGTGGCGGTGACGGGGGTGAAGCGGTGGACCTGCGCGCCCCGGGCGCGGGCCCCGGCGATATAGGCCATGGTGACGCCCGAAGGATCGACGTTGCCGCCCTGCGGTTCATACATGATGCAGCGGATGCCGTCGAAATCGACCAGCGGATGCAGGCGTTCGGCCTCGGCCCGCGTCACCTCGTGGAATTCCATCCCGTAGTAGCGCGCCTTGGCCGCCTGCAGGCGCAGCTGGTGTTCGCGTTCCCCGGTCTGCGCCAGATAGAGGCTGCCGGGCTGGAAGATGCCGCAGCCCTGGCCGGTTTCGGCCTCCAGCTCCTTGTAAAGGCCCATCGTATAGTGCTGCAGCCGGCTGATGTTGGTGCTGTCATGCAGACCGTGGATATTCGCGGCGGCGTGCCAGGTAGAGCCTGAGGTCAGCTCCGACCGTTCCAGCAGCACAACATCGCGCCAGCCCAGCTTGGCCAGATGATAAAGGATGGAGGCGCCCACCAGCCCGCCGCCGATGACGACGGCCTGGGCATGCTGCGGAAGGGGGGTGGCAGTCTCGGTCATCGCTCGGTCCCGGTCAGAGGGCGTTGTAAAGTGCGGTCGCATCTTCGTAGGTGAACTTGACCGGCACCGGCAGGTCTGTCCGCCACACCGGCGCCACGCCGCCGCCGATCAGCGACAGGGCGCGTGCCACATCGACGACGCCGCCGCCATAAAGCCGGTTCGCCATGTTCAGGACGGCGGTTTCGTGCATCGCGCGGCTGCCCGATCCGCAGGCGTCCTTGACCAGCAGCATCCTGACGCCCCGTTCCACCCCGTCCTTCACTGTCGCGGCAACGCAGGCCTCGGTCCAGCAGCCGCCGACGATCAGCCAGTCCAGCCCCAGCCGGGCGATCGCATGGTCAAGCCCCGCCGCGGCAAAGCAGCTTGCGTCGCGCTTGACGATCACCGTCTCGTCCGGCAGCGGCGCGACCTCGGGCGAGATTTCGGCGCCGGGCGTTCCGGCATCGCTGAAGGCAGACCTGCCATCGGCGCCGGTCGGGTGGAAGGGCCGGGTGGTTTCGCGCCCCGTATCCACCAGATAGGCGGCGTGCAGGACCGGCATCCCCCGCGCCCGCGCCGCCGCCAGAAGCCGGGCACAGGCCGATGCGACCCGGTCATAGTCCTGCACCAGATAGCGGGTGTCGATCCGGTGTTCCTCCTGCATGTCGATCAACAGAAGGCCCGCCTTGCCCGGGGGAAGCGTCATCACCTGATGCATCGGCTGATCCTGTCTCATCCCGCTGCCTGCCGCCGCGCCCGCATCTCGCGCGGGGTGCAGCCGAATTCGGCCCGGAACGCGCGCGAGAAGCTTGAGGCGCTGAGAAACCCGCAGGCGATGCCGACCGCGTCGATCTGCGCGCTGGAATGCAGCAGCAGGTCGGCCGCGTGGCGCAGGCGCAGATGGCGCAGGTAGCTGCGCGGCGACTGGCCGGTCTCGCGGCGAAACAGCCGCTCCAGCCGGTCGGGCGACAGGCCAAGCCGGGCGGCCAGCGCGCGGATTTCCGGCGGGTCGTCCAGCGCGCGTTCCATCTGGGCGATGGCGGAAAGCACCGTCTCGTCGCTGATCCCGGTCCGCAGGCGCAGGGGCATGCGCTGGCGGTCGACATCGGCGCGCAGCGGGCTGTGGACGAACCAGTCGGCCACCGCCGCGGCGATTTCGGCGCCGTGGTCGCGGCGGATCACCTCAAGCATCATGTCCAGCGCGCCGATGCCGCCGGTCGATGTCAGGCGGTTGCGGTCGATCACGAACAGGTCCTGCCGCATGTCGATGTCGGGGAACGCCTCGTGGAAGGCGGGGCGGCTGGTCCAGTGCAGCGTGCAGGCAAAGCCGTCCAAGAGCCCGGCGCGGGCTAGGAAGAAGGACGCATCCGCCACCGCGCCGACCGCGGCCCCCAGCCGAAGCTGGCGCCTGATCCACGAAAGCGCGCGGTCCGCCGTCAGCTTCTCGGCATCGCCGCCGGAGCAGACGATGATCCGGTCGGCATCCGGCGCCTCGGCCGCGCCGCGGTCGGGGGTGATGCGCAGCCCGTTCGACGCGCGCAGCGGCGCGGATGTGTCGGCGACGACCGTCCAGTCGTAAAGCGGCCTGCCGGCCAGCAGGTTCGCCGCCCGCAGGGGTTCGATCACCGCACTGAAGGCCATCAGCGGGAAGCCGGGAAAGACCAGGATCGCGTGGCGGATCGGCGCGGTTTCGCGGGAAACCGGGCCGGTCGGGGGGATATGCGGTCCGGGCGGCGGCGTCAGGATCATGCGGCCCCCAGTGCCTGCCCGAGCAGCGCCATCGCCGGTCCGGCCGGCAGCGACGACAGGAACCCATGCGCCAGTCCGTCGCCGATGATCAGCCTTGCGCCGTGGCGGGCGGCCAGCGCCCTTGCGTCCGGCAGGACCGGATCGTCGCCGGCGGCAAGGATCGTCATGCCGGGGGCCCGGGGAAACCCGTCCGCCAACGGGTCCAGCCGGGGATCGCCGGGCATGCGGCCTGCCGGGTCCAGCCGGGCATACATCGCGGCAATCGACCGGGGGCCAAGCCCGTCCGCCTCGCGCGCGGCATCCTCGGGGCCGGGCGCGGGGTGAAGGCCGGCCGCCGGGTAGATCAGCAGCATGTCCGGAACCCTCTTGCGCTGGCGGTCGTCCAGCGCCGCGAAGCCCCAGAGTGCCACGAGCGCGCCGGCGCTGTCACCCATCAGGCGCAGGGCGGCGTGATCCTGCAACTGCCGCAGGATTGCCGCCCGCGCATCCATCGCCTGCGCCGGAAGCGGGTGTTCCGGCGCCAGCCGGTAGCGGATGGAGAAGACCGACGCCTGCGCCAGATGCGCGATCCAGGCGGCGACGATGCGGTGCGTCTCGGGCGAGCCGACGACGAACCCGCCGCCGTGGAAATAGACGACCGGCAGGCCCGTCGGCCGTTCGGGCCGGAAGACCAGCCCGCCGGGGCAGGGGCCTTCTGCCGGCAGGGGCGCCACCGTCACGCCCGGCGGCAGCGCAGGGGCCAGCACCTCGGGCCGCCGGTCGCGCCAGCGCCGCAGCGCCGCCGGGTCGCCGCCGATCCAGTCGGGGCCGGCCGCATCAGCCATCAAGGTTGCGGCGGAAGCATTCGGCCGCCTGCGCCACGGCATCGGCGTTCAGCGTGAAGCCCAGCCCGGGCGCGGCCGGCAGGGCCAGCCGCCCGCGCACCGGGGCCAGGGCCGGGCCTTCGACGATATCCTCGCGCAGCAATTGCCACATGATCTGGTTTCCATCGTCAAGATTTGGAATCGCCCGGGCGACGTGATGCTCGGCGCAGGTGGTGATGCCGGTGGTCATCGACGAATGGATGCAGATGTTCAGGCCCGCGCCTTCGGCGATGGCCGCGGCCTTCATCGTGCCGCGCAGGCCGCCGATCTCGCGCGGGCCGACGGCGATCAGGTCGGCGGCGCCGGTGGCGCAGGTGCGGAACACCTCGTCCAGGGTGAACACCGCCTGATCGGCGCCGATGGCGATGGGCGCGCGTTCGGTCACCCGGCGCAGCGCCTCGATCGACCGGCTGGTGGTCGGCTGCTCGATATATTCGATGTCGTAGGGGGCGAATTCGGCCATGCGGCGGATGGCCGTCGCCGGATCCCAGGCTTCGTTCGCGTCCAGCCGCAGCCGCGCCGTGCCGATCGCTTCGCGCACCAGCCGCACCGCGCGGCGGTCATGTCCGGTTTCCACCCCCACCTTCAGGTAGATCACCGGATGCCCCGCCGCGACCGCCGCCCGCGCATCGGCCGCCAGGTCTTCGGGCGTGTCGCCCTGCAGGAAGTGGAAATACCCCACGTCCTTCCGCCGCGCGCCGCCCAGCAGATCCCAGACCGGCCGGCCCAGCAGCCTGCCCTGCAGGTCCAGCGCGGCCATCTCGATCCCCGACTGCAGCTGGTTGCCGTAGCGGGGCATGTTGCCGCCGAAGGTCAGGAACAGCGCCCGGTAAGCCTCGGCCCAGCCGGATGCGATGTCGAAGACCGATGTGCCGACCAGCCGCCGGCCGATCTTTTCCAGCACGCGCGCCTGCGCGGTTGCATCGGGCGCGGTCGTCGTCTCGCCATGGCCGATGGTGCCGTCCTCGGCCTCGATCTCGATCAGGTTGACCTCGAAGGCCGCTTCGGTGCCTTGCGACCAGACATAGGGCACCTTCAGCGGAAGGCGCAGGGGAATGACACGGAACGATCTGATTTTCATGGTTTCTTCGCCGGAAGGCCGCATCCCGGGCGGGCGGGATGCGGCGGGTGCCGTCAGGCCGTCAGCCAGACCCTGTCGAGATGGGCCTCGAACGCCTGCTGCATGTCAAGCCCGTTCACGCCCGGCCGATAAGAGCGGTAGATCGACCGCCAGAACGGCTGGATGATGATGCCCGCGTCGCGCAGGATCGTCTCGATCTCGGCCATCAGGGCGCGCCGCGCCTCGACATCGGGCGTTGCCAGCGCCTGATTCAAGAGTTCGTCGAACCGCGCATCGGCGAAGGCGCTTTCATTCCAGGCCTCGCCCGAGCGGTAGGCCAGCGCCAGGACCTGCACCCCCAGCGGCCGCCCGTTCCATTCCGTCGCCGAGAACGGATATTTCGTCCAGTTGTTCCAGAAGTTCGATCCCGGAATGACCGTCCGCTTCACCTTCAGCCCGGCCTCGCGCATCTGCCCGGCCACGGCGTCGCAGGTCATCGCCTGCCATTCGTCGTCGATCGAGATCAGGTCGTATTCGTGGTCGCTGGCCCCCGCCTCGGCCAGAAGCGCCGTCGCCTGCGCCACATCGCGCAGGGCGGGGCCGATGTCGGCGAATTCCTCGTGCATGGCGCCGACATGGTGGTTGTCGGCCGGGCGGCCGGCGCCGCTGACCCCCAGTTCCAGCACCACCGCATTGTCCACCGCCAGCTGCGCCGCGCGGCGGATGCGCACGTCCTGATAGGGCGCCTGATCGACGTTGAAGCGGATGGCGATCGTCGATCCGGTGGCGATCTCGCTGGTGACGGCGCCGAAGGATTCGAACCGCACCCGGCTGTCGGCGGGGGTTTCGTCGGTGGCGTCGATCTCGCCCGCCTCCATCGCCGCCACGGCGGCGCTGGGGTCAAGGCCGAGGTCAACGAACTTGACGCCGTCAAGCCAGAAGTCGCCCTTCCACCAGCCGCTTTCCTTCCGCTTCGCCTCGGCCGCGACGCTGGTATCCCAGGTGACAAGCTCGCAGGGCCCGGTCGAGATCGCCAGCGCCTGGAACGGGTCTTCATTGCCGTCATAGCTGCGGTGCATGACCAGCGCGGGATAGTCGGTCAGCCCGGCGACGAGGGTGATGTCGGGGCGGGGCATGTGGACGCGCACCGTCAGGTCATCGACCCGTTCCAGCGCGTCGGACAGGATTGTCTTGGTCGAGGGGTCGACCAGCACGCCGAAACGCGATGCCATCGAATTGCCCTCGATGTTCTGGTCGCACCAGCGGGTGATGTTGTGGATCACGTCCTCGGCCGCGAACGTGTCGCCGTTCGACCAGGCCACGCCGGGGCGCAGCTTCAGCGTCAGCGTCCTTGCGTCATCGCTGGTCTCCCACGCTTCCAGAAGCCAGGGCTCGAAGGTGAAATCGCTGTTCCAGCGCACAAGGTATTCGTTCACCAGCCGCGCCACCTGCGCGATCTGGTGGCCATCGAAGAGACGCGGGTCGCGGAAGGCCTTGACGTTCATCGCCATCCGCAGCGTGCCGCCCCTCTGGGCGGCCTGTGCCCGGGCCGGTCCCGCGCCCAGGGTCAGGCCGCCCAGGGCCGCCGCGCCCGCGGTCGACACGCCAAGGGCGGCCATCGTGGCCAGAAACTCGCGCCGGTTCAGGCGGCCGTCACGGAACTGCGCGGCCGCGGGCCGGGCCATCGGATGCAGCGGACGGTCGGTCAGCATGAAACGTGTCATCGGCAGCTCCTGCGTTCGGGGTGGACATGGGCCAGTATCCGCCCGTGCGAAGGCCGCGACTTTGCGCCATTCCGCACAAAATGTGCCGCAGGCCGCACAGACCCCGCCGCCGCGCCAGGCCATCCTTGGCGTCAGGGGCAACACAGGCCGGTGGAGCGCGCGCATGGAACGGATTTCGATTGCCGTCGGCAGGATCGAGGAGGTCGCCCGCGCCGCCCTGCTGGCGCATGGCGCGACGCCCGCCAACGCCGCACCCGTGGCGCATGCGCTGGCCCTGGCCGAGGCGGAAGGGAACAGCGTCTGCGGCCTGTTCTACCTGCCGCATTTCTGCGCGCATCTTGGCGCAGGAAAGGTTGACGGCCGGGCCGCACCGGCCGTCACGGTGGCGGGCGCGGTGATCCGGGTCGATGCCGCAACCGGCTTTGCCCATCCGGCGTTCGAGGCCGGCCTTCCGGCGCTGCTGCACGCCGCCCGGACGCAGGGCCTTGCCGCGATGAGCATCGCCAATTCCTACAACGCGCTGGCGCTTGGCCATTTCGTGCGGCCGCTGGCGGCAGCGGGGCTGATCGGGCTTGCCATGTCGAACGCGCCGGCATCCGTCACCGCGCCGGGCGGGCGGGCGCGGCTCTTCGGGACGAATCCGCTGGCCTTCGCGGTGCCGCGGGCAGGCCACCCCCCGGTGGTCGTCGACCAGAGCATGAGTGCCGTCACCAGGACCGAGGTGATCCGCCGCGCCGCCGCCGGCACGCCGCTGGAGCCGGGCTGGGCACAGGATGCCGAGGGGCGGCCGACGACCGATGCCGCCGCCGCGCTGGACGGGGCGCTCATGCCGGCGGGCGGGCAGAAGGGGGCGAACATCGCCCTGCTGGTCGAGGTGCTGGCGGCGGTGCTGTCGGGATCGGCGCTCAGCCCCATGGCCAGCGGGTTGAGCGTGCCGGAGGGCGGGCCGCCGCGCCTTGGCCAGTTCGTGCTGGCGATCGACCCCGCCCGGTTCGATCCGGGCGCCATGCCGCTGCTGCAGGCGCTGGCCGGCCAGATCGGCGATGCCGGGCTGCGGCTGCCGGGTGCGGCCTGGTCCCCGGCCGAAACGGCGCTGGTGCCTGCCGGTCTCTGGGCGCGGGCGCAGGCGCTTGCGGCCGGCCCGGGCTAGGGGCGCCTGCAGGCCGCCCGGCCGCAGGGCCGCGGGCAGTGCCGCTTCGCCGGGCAAATCCGCGCCTGCTGCCCGGAATATGGACGGGCCGAAGGGCAATTATAACATCTTGAATCCATTGCGTTCGAAACAAGCCTGACCCGTGGACAACCCCCGCCTGCGCCCCTAAACTCGGCCCGTTTCCGCAAGGGGGGTGTCCATGCAGACCATGATCGGCGTCATCGGCGGTTCGGGCGTCTATCAGATCGACGGGCTGGAAGGCGCGTCATGGGTCAAGGTCGACACGCCTTGGGGCGCGCCGTCGGACGAACTGCTGATCGGCCGGCTGAACGGGGTGGCCATCGCCTTTCTGCCCCGCCACGGGCGCGGGCATGTGCATTCGCCGACCAGCGTGCCCTACCGCGCGAACATCGACGCGCTGAAACGGTCGGGCTGCACCGACATTCTTGCGGTTTCCGCCGTGGGCAGCCTGCGCGAAGACCTGGCGCCGGGGCATTTCGTCGTGGTCGACCAGTTCATCGACCGCACCTTCGCGCGGGAGAAAAGCTTCTTCGGCCCGGGCTGCGTGGCCCATGTCGGCTTTGCCCATCCGACCTGCCCGCGGCTTGGCGGCGCGGTGGCCGAGGCCGCCCGCGGGGCCGGGGTGACGGTGCATGAAGGCGCGACTTACCTAGCGATGGAGGGGCCGCAGTTTTCCACCCTCGCCGAAAGCCGGCTTTACCGGCAATGGGGTGCCGATGTGATCGGCATGACCGGCATGCCCGAGGCCAAGCTCGCCCGCGAGGCCGAACTTTGCTATGCCTCGCTTGCCATGGTGACCGACTACGACTGCTGGCATCCCGACCACGATGCCGTCGACGTGGCCGCGGTCATCGCCACTCTGACCGCGAATGCCGCGCATGCGCGGGCGGTGGTCGCCGGCCTGCCGGGCCGTCTGCCGCCGGTGCGTGCTGCCTGCCCGCATGGCTGCGACCATGCGCTGACCCATGCGCTGATGACCGCGCCGGGGCGGCGCGACCCGGTGCTGCTGGCGCGGCTGGATGCCGTGGCGGGCCGCGTCCTGTGATCCGCCCCCGCCTTGCCCTTGTGCTGGCCGCCTGCCTTGCCGGCCCGGCGGCGGGTTTCGACGGGATACCGGCGGCGGGCCTTCTGCCGGACGAGGTGTTCTTCGACCTGGCCACCTGCGGCGCCCTGCCGGGCGGCCCCTGCCAGGGCCCGGTCGTGCGCTGGCGCAAGCGGCGGCTGGACGTGGCGCTGGTCCCGACCGACGCCGCGCTTCCGCCCGACCTTGCAGCGCTGCTGGAAACCTCGATCGACGATGCCATCGCCCAGATCAACGGCGCCGGATCGGCGCTGCAGTTGCGGCGCAGCACGCGGGCGGCGGCGGACATCAGGATACGGGTTTCCGCGGCGCAGCCCGGCGACAGCATGCAGTCGGTCGCCGGGATTTCGGCCGAGGGGATCATGGGGGTCGGCTACTCGACGATCTGGTGGAACCGCCGGCAGGAGATTGTCGAGGCGACGATCCTGATCTCGACCGCGATCGAGGCGCATGACCTGCAGTCGGTGGTGCTGGAAGAGATTTTCCAGACGCTTGGGCCCCGCTTCGATGTCGAGGGCGCGGCCTATGAGGGCGTGTCGATCATCGCGCAGGATTCGAACGCGACGCTGACGATCGAGGGGCAGGATGCGCGGCTGCTGCAATGGCTCTACCCGCCGGGCGGCGGGGCGGGCGCGCCGAACTTGCCGGGCGGTCCGGCGCCGTGATAGGCCGGCGCGGTTATGCCAGGGGGGCAGAATGGCAAGGACGGTCAGGGACTATATCCGCACCATCGTGGACTTCCCGCACGAGGGGATCCTCTTTCGCGACGTGACCACGCTTTTCGCCGATCCGCGCGGGTTCCGCATGGCGGTGGACCAGTTGCTGGCCCCCTATGCCGGGCTTCGGATCGACAAGGTGGCCGGGCTCGAGGCGCGGGGGTTCATCCTGGGGGGCGCGGTCGCGCACCAGCTGTCGACCGGCTTCGTGCCGATCCGCAAGAAGGGCAAGCTGCCGGGGCAGACGATCAGCCAAGCCTATACGCTGGAATATGGCGAGGCGGTGGTCGAGGTGCATGAAGATGCGATGGCGCCCGGCGAGAAGGTCCTGCTGGTCGACGACCTCTTGGCGACGGGGGGCACGGCCGAGGCGGGCATCCGGCTGATCGAGCGGCTGGGGGCCGAGGTGGCGGGCTGCGCCTTCGTGGTGGACCTGCCCGACCTCGGGGGCCGCAGGAAGCTTGAGGCGATGGGGATGGATGTTCATGCCCTCTGCGCCTTCGAGGGGCTTTGATCGCGACCGATGCCTGCGTCAGGCCCGCGTGATGCGGGGCGGCTCGATCGCGGCCGAGAAGGCGGCGATGACGGGTTCGGCGCCGTGGGTTTCGGCCAGCCGGAGCAGGGCGAAGCGGATGGCGGCGGCCTCGCGGTAGTAGTTCAGGAAGGCCGCGTTCAGGGCCGCGCCCGACAGCGCGCCCAGGACGGGCACGGCCTGCGCGGCCAGCTTCTGCGACAGCGCGGCGGCGAGTTTCGGCGCGACGCGGGCGATCAGGCCCTGGATCGCCGGCCCGGTCAGCGTCAGCCGCGCGGCGAAGAACGAGGTGTCGATCCCGTCATCGGCCGCAACCGGGCTGCCGGCGCCGAAGGCGCGCAGGGCTTCGGCGCGGATCCAGGGATCGTCGGGATCGAAGCCTGCCGCCACCGCCTCGCGGCGGATGGCGTGAAGCAGGACCGAGATGGTGAAGGGAATTTCGGCCACGGCGGTGGCGATGCCGCCGGCGCCGCCCGCGGCACCCGTGGCCAGCGCCATGGCGAGCGTGCCGCGGCCGCGGGTGGCGGGAAGCCGGTCGCCCTGTGCCGCAAGGCCGTACGCCAGGTCAAGCGCCTGGGCGGTGGCCGTCTCGATCCGGTCGCGCAGGCCCCGGGGCAGCACCGCAAGCTGGGTTTCCAGCGCGCCGCCCATCCGGGTGACCAGCGCCATCATCGGCCCGTTCGCCTTGCGCCAGCGGCGGGCCAGCGCCGCGATTTCCGGCGCGGGATCGGGGGGCAGGGTGGCCGGCAGGGCCGGAAGCGTCTGGTCCATGCATTCGATATGGGCGGCGGGGGGCGGCGCGCAAGGGCCGGGTGTGGCGGGAACCGGACCGGATGCCTGCCTATGCCAGCGTGCTTGTTCCGCGCCCCCCCACCCTCTCCCTCCCCACGAGGGCGAGGGAAGCGTCGAAGCGCCCGGCGGTTTGCATTGCTGACGCAACCTGAGGGCCGCGCCGGCCCGCGGGGTGGCGCGGCCCGGTCGCGGGGGCGACCGGGCGGGGACAGGCGCAAACGGATGATCCGCGTGGCCGTCGGGTCCGGGGTCGCCGGTCACGGTCTTGCGCAGGGGTTTGCTGCTGCCCGAGGCCCCGGGTCAGGCCCGGGGCGTCAGGTTGCGCGCGTCACCTTGCCGGTGATGCCCGCCCAGGCGCCGGTCTTCAGGTCAAGGCCAAGGACGCGGTCGGGGTTGGTGGGGGGCGGCATTTCCACCCCGTCCAGCCTGCGAAAGCCGAAGCGGCCGTAATAGGGCGCGTCGCCGACAAGCAGCACGCGTTCCCAGCCCAGACGCCGCGCCTCGGCCAGCGATTCGTTGATCAGGACGCCGCCCAGGCCTTCGCCCTGCCGGGTGGGGTGGACGGCGACCGGACCCAGGAGAAGCACGTCTTCCTCGCCCACCAGCGCCGGCCAGTAGCGGATGGCCGCCGCAAGCGTGCCGTCGCCGTCGCGAAGCGTCAGGCAGAGGGGCGCCACGGTCGGCACGCCGTCGCGCAGCCGGTAGGACGAAAGCGCGGTGCGCCCCGGCGCGAAGCACAGGTCGTATAGCGCCTCGACCTCCCACCAGTCGGCTTCGGTTTCCTCTTCAAGACGATAGGCCAAGGGGCCATGCCTCCCGAATCTGCTGGTATCGCCCCGTAACATGCGATTGTGTCAGGGGCAAACGCCCCGGAATGCGCCCTGAAGGAGCCCGATGTTCTACCGCACCGAAGACGGCCACGGCCTGCCGCACAACCCGTTCTACGCCATCGTCACGCCGCGGCCGATCGGCTGGATTTCCACCCGCGCGCCCGGCTGCGCCGACAACCTGGCGCCCTATTCGTTCTTCAACGCGATTTCGGCCAAGCCGCCGATGGTGATGTTCGCGGGCGATCCGAGGGACAGCGTGGCCAATGCGCTTGAGGCCGGGGTCTTCGCCGTGAACGTGGTCGAGGAGGCGGCGCTGCTGCAGATGAATGCCACATCGGCGCTGGTGCCGCGCGATACCGACGAATTCGCCCTTGCCGGCGTAGCCAAGGCCGAATGCGCGACGATCGACTGCCCGCGGGTCGCGGGCGCGCCCGCGACGCTGGAATGCAGGGTTCAGGGCCATATGGACCTGCCTGGGGGAACGACGCTGATCGTCGGGCTGGTGACCGCGGTGCATCTGCGCGACGACTGCCTGCACGAGGGGCGGTTCGACGTGACGCGCTTCGTGCCGGCGGCGCGGCTGGGCTACAAGGACTACGGCTTCATCCGCGAGGTGCGGGAACTGGACCGGCCGAAATAGGGCGGGCGGTTTTCGGAAGGGAGCGCCGGCATAGTCTGGCGAAGGCCATCGCCTTCGCCAAGGCGCGACGCCGGACCTTGCACGGCCGGGCCTTCGATGGCCCGGCCAGCGCCCTCCCCGCCCCAGGCGGGCGCTTCACGCCCGCCGGTCGGGCGCTGGCCTCGCGTCAGTGCATGTGGCCACCGTCTTGGGGTGATGCATCAGGCATACGGGCGGGGCGGGGCAGTGCCCCGCCTTTTGCGCCCGACCCATCGGCCTGGTCATGCTTGTCCCGCGCGGCCTACGCGCCGGGCGTCGCGCGCCCCGTCAGGCCCGCGCGTCGCGGTCGTGGTCGATCTCGATCACCGTCAGGATCAGCGCGCTGAGGATGAAATGCGCGATCACCGGCAGCACGGCCCAGAACAGCAGCCAGTGCGAAGGATCGAGCGCGGTGATCATCGTCTCGTTCAACAGAAGCATGACGAAGTTGTAGATCACCATCACCCGCGTCATCACCGGCAGATGCGCCCGCATCGGCGCCTCGGGCCAGAGCCGCGCCGCCATGTCCACCCGGTTGGCGATCACGTCCGAGACGAACATCATGCCGAAGACGATGAAGTAAAGGCTTTGCAGCCGCTGGCACCAGATCGGATCGTCCATCGCGGCGATCAGCATCAGCGGCGCGAAGGCCACGATCAGCGCGACATAGACCGTCTCGCGCAGGCTGAACTGCGCCACCAGCTGCCGCACCATCGATTCGAACCGCAGCCCGATGCGCAGGGCCAGCGCCAGCAGGAAGGCGGTCACGAAGGCCTGCCCCTCCTCGCCCGGACCCAGCAGCACCGACAGCAGCGGATAGGTCAGCAGCAGCACGGCGCCGGGAACGAAAATCCGCCGCGGCAGCGGCGGAATGTCCTGAAACTGACCCAGCAACAAACGGATCGATTCAATCGCCTGGCGCAACATCGGCAGTCCCTCGAGCAGCTTTGGCCCTTGTGGACAGGAATCAAGGCAAGGATGCGGCAGAAGATTGCCACTCGCGCGGCGCGGGCATTGACATTACGTCACTTGGGTCAACGCCCGTCGCCGCCCGCGTCGCTGCCGTCGTCGTCCCCCGCAGGCTTGCCTTCCGCTTCCACCAGATGCGGGCCAAGGGCGGTGATCTGCACCATCAGGAACAGGAACAGCGCGGCCGGAAAGGCGAAGGTTTCCAGCGTGACCCAGGTCGTGTCGCTCATCGTGCGCCAGATCACCTCGTTGGCGACGGCAAGGGCTGCGAACATCGCCGTCAGCCGCCGCGTCAGGATCATCCAGCCCTCGCGCCGCATCGGCAGCGCCTCGCCCAGGACGTATTCCAGCCAGCTTTTCCCGTTGAGAAGCCCGATCCCCAGCAGGACGGCGAAAGAGCCATAGACGATGGTCGTCTTCATCTTGAAGAAGCTGGCATCGTTGAACCAGGCCGTCAGCGCCCCGAAGAACACCACCGTGACGGCCACGAAGACCTGCATCCGGCTGATCCGCCCGGTCAGCACCCAAAGGGCGGCGATCGACGCCAGCAGGATCGGCACGAAAATCACCGTCGCGACGATGAAGCCGGAATAGCCGGTGCCGCCGAAGGTGAAGGTCCGGTCCTTCAGCCACATGTAGATGGCGAAGAACAGGACCGTCGGGCCCAGTTCCAGAACCTGCTTCAGGACGGGGTTGATCGTTCTCTCGGCCATGCGTCTATCCGTCCAGCCCGACCAGCGCGCGGGCGAAATCCTCGGGGTCGAAGGGGGAAAGGTCGTCGATCTGCTCGCCCACGCCGATCGCGTGGATCGGCAGGCCGAACCTGTCGGCCAGCGCCACCAGCACGCCCCCCTTCGCCGTGCCGTCGAGCTTGGTCATGATCAGGCCCGAGACATCGGCGATCTTGCGGAAAATGTCGACCTGCAGCAGCGCGTTCTGCCCCGTGGTCGCGTCCAGCACCAGGAGCGTGTTGTGCGGCGCGTCGGGGTCCTTCTTGCGGATGACCCGCACGATCTTGGCCAGTTCCTCCATCAGGTCGGCCCGGTTCTGCAGCCGCCCGGCGGTGTCGATCATCAGAAGGTCGGCCCCCTCGGCCTGGGCGCGGGTCAGCGCGTCGAAGGCCAGGCTCGCCGGATCGCTGCCTTCGGGCGCGGTCAGCACGGGCACGCCGGCGCGTTCGCCCCAGACCTTCAGCTGGTCGACCGCCGCCGCGCGGAACGTGTCGCCCGCGGCGATCACCACCTTCTTGCCGGCCGCCCGGAACTGGCTGGCCAGCTTGCCGATGGTCGTCGTCTTGCCCGATCCGTTGACGCCGACCACCAGCACCACCTGCGGCGTCTTCGGATAGATCGGCATGGGCCGCGCCACCGGCTCCATGATCCGCGCCACCTCGGCCGCCAGCGCCTCTTTCAGCTCGCGGGTGGAAACCTTGCGGCCGAACCGCCCCTCGGCGATGTTCGCCGTGACCCGGACGGCGGTTTCCACCCCAAGGTCCGCCTGGATCAGCACTTCCTCAAGGCTTTCCAGCATCTCGTCGTCAAGAAGCCGCCGCGGTTCATCGGCCGCTGCCGCCGCGCCCCGGCCGAACAGCCGGCCCAGAAGCCCGGGCTTCGCCGCCTCATCCGCCCGGTCGGCCGGTGCGGGAACGGGTTCGGCGGCCGGCGCGGCCGTTGTCTGCGCCACCGCCGGTTCTTCGGACGGCGCGGCATCCGCGGCGCCTTCGGCGACCAGCGCATCCAGCCCCTCGCCGATCCTGTCCGACGAGCGGAACATCCGGTCCTTGAGCTTCTTGAAGAAAGACATGCGGGCGGCCTCTGGCTGGGTATCCCTCACCTAATCACTTTGTCCGGCCATGGGAAGGATGCCCGCGATCGCGCCCCATGCCTCAAGCCCGGCAAGGACCAGCAGCACCTGGCCCAGCCAGTAGATCGGCCAGAGGATGCGGCCGAGCGTCCGCCGCCAGCCCGGATCGGTGACGACGAAAAGCCGGATCGCCAGCAAGAGGTCGGAAAGGATGAAAAGCGCGCCGCCGATCCGCATCTCGCGGGTGCCGGCGCCGCCGGGCAGCAGCAGCAGCGCCGCCCCCATCGCCGCGATCAGCCCCACATAGACACGCACCGGCAGCCGGAGCGCGCCGGTGCGGGGCGCAAGCCAGAATTCGGTCGAGACGACCAGCCCCAGAAGCAGAAGGCCGGCGGCGATCTCGGCCGGCGACCAGCCGTCGAACCCCGCGCGCAGCAGAAGCGCGGCCATCGCCCAGACATAGGCCAGATGGCCCATGCCGAAGGCCGCCATCCCGGCAAGAAACGAACGCTCGCCCGGCCGGGCAAGGCACCAGTCGCCGACCGCGCCAAGCGCGACGCCAAGGACCAGCGGCCAGGCCTCGGCCGGGCCTCTGGCCGCCACCAGCGTCAGCGCGGCGGCGGCGATGAAGCCGGTCGACGCGGTCTTGATCAGCGCCGCCGGCAGACCCTGGGTCTCGGCCGCGGCATAGGCCAGCCAGTAGATCACCGCGCAGGACAGCGCCGCAAAGGCGCAGAGGCCGAACAGGTAGAAGTCGATGCCCATCCCGCCCCCGCGCGTCACGCCGCCGCCTTTTCCCGGCTGCGGTTTCGTGCTTCCCTCGGCCCAAGATGACCGCGAACCCCGCAGACCGCAAACCCGCGCTGCCGATGGCAGCCTTTGCCGTCGCGTCACTCCTGCCGGTTCCGCTGCTTGGCCTGGGCGCCTGTATCGGGGGCGCATGGCTCTGGGCCGGGTTCCTTTACATGGCCTGCCTTGCCGCCGTGCTTGACCAGCTGCTGCCCCATGTCGCCGGCGACGCGCCCGAGGGGGCGGAGTTTCCCGCCGCCGACGCGCTGCTGGCGGTGATCGGCATTTCGGCGCTGGTCCTCGTTCCGCTTGCCACTTGGGCCGTCGCCGGCCCGTCCGGCCTTTCGCGCGTCGAACGGATCGTCCTTTTCTTCGGCGCCGGCTTCTGGCTGGGCCAGGTCGGCCACCCCGCCGCGCATGAACTGATCCACCGCGGCAACCGGCTGCTGTTCCGGCTGGGGCAGGCGTTCTACACCGCCATCCTCTTCGGCCAGCACGCCAGCGCACACCGGCTGGTCCATCACCGGCATGTCGCCTCGGCGATGGACCCCAATTCGGCGCGGGCGGGGCAAAGCATTTACCGTTTTTTCCCAGCGGCATGGAAGGGAAGCTTCATCAAAGGCTGGCAGGCCGAGGATGCGCTGCGTGCCCGCGCCGCCGGACCGCGCGGCCCGCATCCTTACGCTGTCTACATTTGCGGCGGCCTGCTGGCGCTGACGATCGCCTGGCTGGTCGCCGGCTGGCCCGGCGTTCTGACCTGGGCGCTTCTCGGCCTGCATGCGCAATGGCAGATCCTGCTCTCGGACTACGTGCAGCACTACGGCCTGACCCGCGCCATCTTGCCCGACGGGCGGCTTGAACCCGTCGGCCCGCGCCACAGCTGGAACACCGCGCACTGGGCCAGTTCGGCGCTGATGCTGAACGCGCCCCGCCATTCCGACCACCACGCCCATCCGTCGCGGCCCTATCCCGCACTGCGCCTGCCCGATGCCGATCAGGCCCCGCGCCTGCCCTGGCCCTTGCCGGTGGCCTGCACCATCGCCTGTTTCCCCCGCCTCTGGCGCCGCGCCATCCGCCCGCATCTGGCGCGCTGGCAGGAGACCGCCCCCCGGGGCGACATCACGCTTCCCTGACTGGCCAAGCCGCGCCGCCTCTGTCACCCTGCCCCTATCCCACGCCGGAGATGGCCCCGAATGCTTGCACGCGTCCCGTTCCTTGCCCTGTTGACCGCCGCCCTTCCGGCCTTCGCCGCCGCCGAAGACCCGATGACCGCGGCCGAGTTCGATGCCTATGTCACCGGCAAGACGCTGACCTATTCGCAGTTCGGCACCGTCTTCGGCATCGAGGAATACCTGCCCGACCGCAAGGTCCGCTGGAAGTTCACCGAAGACGTCTGCCAGTATGGCAGCTGGTTCCAGCGCGAGGACATGATCTGCTTCACCTACGAATATGACGAGGCCGAACATTGTTGGCGCTTCTGGCGCGAAGGCGAGGGGCTGGTCGCGCTGTCGGTGAACGACGCGCCGGGGGCCGAGCTGAACGAGGTCGCCCAGACCACCAACGGGCTGAACTGCCCCGGCCCGGATGTCGGCGTCTGATGGCGGGACGCACGCTTGCCGCCCTGGCGCTCGCGACGCTGCTGCCCGCCGCCGCAGCGGCGCAGGATGGCCCGCCACTTGATGCGCAGGGCTTTGATTCCCTGACATCCGGCCGCACGATGGATACCGAAACCGGCGGCTTCCTTTACGGAATCGAACAATTCCTGCCCGGCCGCCGCGTCCTCTGGCAAGATGCCGACCGCTGCGTCCGCGGCACCTGGGAACAGGTGGGCGACCAGATCTGCTTCACCTACGAGGACAAGGCAGACCGCCCGGTCTGCTGGGTCTATCTCGACCGGGGCGACCATATCGTCGGCTGGCTGCGCGGCGACCGGACCAGCGAACCGATCCGGCTGACGCCATCACAAACCCGCTTCACCTGCGACGACTATCTCGGCGTCTGAGGCGCGTCAGCCCATGCCCATGTGATTGTTCTCTTCGCAAGACAGTTCCCAGGGTCGCAACTCGAGCCGCCGCAGGCCACGTTGGACGAACGGGTCGGTGGCGGCGATCTCGGCCGCCTGTTCCGCGGTTTCCACGCGCAGGATCACCATGCCGCCGGACCCGTCGACGAAGGGCCCGGCCAGTTCCAGCAACCCGACCGACTGCAGGGATCGCAACCAGACGACATGCGCGCGGATCGCCGACTCGTCCGCCGCAACGCCCGGCACCGGGTGCAGCAAGGCGACATATCGCGTAAAGGCGCCCATCGTTGCCCTTTCAAAACAGGCTGCCCTGCCCGCCGTCGCCGCGCGGCTTGCGCGGCGCGGGCCCCCGCGGCGCCGGTCCGGGCTTCCCGTCCACCACCACCCGGCCATCGTGGAATTCGATCTCGATGACCGCCGCCGCCTCGGCCGCCGCCGTGCCCGTCACCACCTGCCCGTCCGCCCGGACAACCGCGAAGCCGCGCTTCAGCGTCTCGCGATAGCCCAGGGTCAGGCGCGTCCGGTCCAGCGCCTCAAGCCGCCGCGCCAGATCGGCAAGCCTAACGGCCGGCGCCGCCTCCAGCCGCGCGGCCAGCACAGCCGTTCGCGCCCGCCCGTCGGCCACCTGCCGCGCGCCCTGCGTCACCACCCGGTGCAAGGCCGGCACCAGCCGCGACGCCCATTTGTCGAAGGCGGCATGGCGCGCCTCGGACCGGCGGCCGAATCGGTCGGCCAGTTCGCCCGCCCGCCGCGCCAGCGCATCGCGACGGCGCAGGATCAGCCCGGCCAGAACCTCGGCCCGCATCCGCCCGGCCACCCGGTCGAAGGCCCCGCGCTTCCGGGCCGCCATCAGGCCCAGCGCCCCGGCCAGCCGCCCCGCCGCATGGTCGAGCCGCTGCGCCGCCGTCCCGGTCAGCGCATCGGGCCGCGGCAAGGCGCGCGACACATCGCGCAGCCTTTGCCCCCGCCGCTCGACCGTGACCGCAATCCCGCGCGACAGCCGCGCCGCCAGCGCATCCGTCGCCGCCAGCAGGTCCAGCCGCACCGGCACCGCCAGTTCCGCCGCCGCCGTCGGCGTGGGTGCCCGCAGGTCGGCGGCCAGGTCGATCAGCGTCGTGTCGGTTTCATGCCCCACGGCCGAAATCAGCGGTATCCGGCTGGCCGCCGCCGCGCGGACGACGATTTCCTCGTTGAAGCCCCACAGGTCTTCCAGACTGCCGCCGCCCCGCGCCACGATGATCAGGTCGGGCCGCGGGATCGGCCCCCCGGGTTCCAGCGCGTTGAAGCCGCGGATCGCCGCCGCCACTTCGGGCGCGCAGCGTTCGCCCTGCACGGCGACCGGCCAGATCAGCACATGGCGCGGAAACCGGTCGCGGAGGCGATGCAGGATGTCGCGGATCACCGCACCCGAGGGCGAGGTGACGACGCCGATCACCCCCGGCAGCCAGGGGATCGGCTTCTTGCGCGCCGGATCGAACAGCCCCTCGGCCGACAGGGCGGCGCGGCGCTTTTCCAGCATCGCCATCAGCGCGCCCGCCCCGGCCGGCGCCACATCCTCGACGATCAGCTGGTATTTCGACTGGCCGGGGAAGGTAGTCATGCGGCCGGTGGCGACGACCTCCATCCCCTCTTCCGGGCGCACCTGCATCCGCGCCGCCTGCCCCTTCCAGCTGACCGCCGCGATCACCGCGCGATCATCCTTCAGGTCGAAGTAGAGATGCCCGGACGACGGGCGGCTGACCCGCCCCACCTCGCCCCTGACGCGGACCAGCCCGAACTCGCCCTCGATCACCCGCTTCACCGCGCCCGAAAGCTCGGACACGGTGTATTCCGGCTGGTTGCCGGGGCCGGGCGGCTGATCCTCGAACATGTCCATTGCTCCTTTCTGCCCGCTGCCGGGCAGCAAGACAACCGTCGCTGGCCCCCATCTTCTGCCCGCAAATATCCCGGGGGTCCGGGGGCCGGCCCCCGGACGCTTGCCACCCCGCGCCCCGCCGCCTATGACGCGCCAAACGGGCGGAGACTGGCCATGAACATACTCATCCTCGGGTCCGGCGGGCGGGAACACGCGCTTGCCTGGGCGGTGAAGCAGAACCCCAAGACCGACCGGCTGATCGTCGCCCCCGGCAACGCGGGCATCGCCGCGCTTGCCGAATGTGCCAGCCTCGACATCCTTGACGCCGCCGCCGTCACCGCCTTCTGCGAGGACAATGCCGTCGACTTCGTGATCGTCGGCCCCGAGGCGCCGCTTGCCGCCGGGGTTGCCGACGCCACCCGCGCCGCCGGCATCCTGACCTTCGGCCCCTCGGCCGCCGCCGCCCGGCTTGAGGCATCGAAAGCCTTCACCAAGGAAATCTGCGACGCCTGCGGCGCGCCCACCGCCGGCTACGCCCGCTTCACCGACGCCGCCGCCGCCCGTGCCTACGTGCAGGCACAGGGCGCGCCCCTTGTCATCAAGGCCGATGGTCTGGCCGCCGGCAAGGGCGTGATCATGGGCATGACCGAGGCCGAGGCGCTGGCCGGCATCGACGAGATTTTCGGCGGCGCCTTCGGCGCGGCCGGCGCCGAGGTGGTGATCGAGGAGTTCATGGCAGGCGAGGAAGCCAGCTTCTTCATCCTGACCGACGGCACCGCTGCGCTTCCTATCGGCACCGCGCAGGACCACAAGCGTGCCGGCGACGGCGACACCGGCCCGAACACCGGCGGCATGGGCGCCTATTCCCCCGCCCCGGTGCTGACGCCGGCGATCCAGCAGCAGGCGATGGCGGAAATCGTCCTGCCCACCATCGCCGAGATGGCCCGCCGCGGCACGCCCTACCAGGGCGTCCTCTATGCCGGCCTGATGATCGACGGCGGCCGCGCCCGGCTGGTCGAATACAACTGCCGCTTCGGCGATCCGGAATGCCAGGTGCTGATGATGCGCCTTGGTGCGCAGGCGCTGGACCTGATGCTTGCCTGCGCCGAGGGCCGCCTTGCCGAGGCCCGGGTCCACTGGGCCGACGACCATGCGCTGACCGTGGTCATGGCGGCCAAGGGCTATCCCGGCGCCTATGCCCGGGGCAGCGCCATCCGCGGCCTTGACGCCCTGCCCGACGACAGCCGCCACATGGTCTTCCACGCCGGCACCACGGCGCGGGACGGCGCGGTCACCGCCGCCGGCGGGCGCGTGCTGAACGTCACCGCGCGGGGCGATACGCTGCGCGCGGCGCATGATGCGGCCTATGCGATGGTCGACGGGATCGACTGGCCCGAAGGCTTCTGCCGCCGCGACATCGGCTGGCGCGCGCTCTGACCGGCGCCGGGCCGGCCTGATCCGGCGGATGTTCCGGGCGGAGAAGGCGGGGCACTGCCCCGCCCGGCCCGTATGCCCGAGGCATCACCCCAAGACGTTGGCCATGCGCCCTGACGCGAGGCCGGCACCCGACCGGCGGGCGAGAAGCGCCCGCCTTGGGCGGGGCGGGCGCTGGCCGGGCCTTTCGGGCCCCGGCGGTGCAAGGTGAGGCGTCGCCCGATGGCGAAGGCCATGGCCTTCGCCAGACTGACCGGCGTGCCTGAACCTTGTCAGGGCGCCGCCGGCCGCACCGCGCGGGGCGGGGCGCCAAGGCCGGGCAGATCCGGCGGCTTCACCTCGGGCGGGGTTTCCGGCGTGCCCGCCGGCGCGGGCTCGAAGGCCGGGGTTTCCGCCGGCGCATCGGCGGGCGGCGGCGGCACGGGCGCGGGGCGGGCGACGGTGACGGGCGTCGCCGTGGTGACCGGCAGCGGCGCAAGGCTGCATTTCGCCGCCAGTTCCGAAATGCAGCGGCGGACCGCCGTCAGCACGCCATCGGCAAAGCGGGTCTGCGGCAGGTAGCCCTGTTTCGCCAGCGCCGGAATCCAGCCCCTCGCCAGGCCAGGATCGCGCCAGGCGGCCAGTTCCAGCCCGGCCAGCGCCTTGTCGGTGCGGCCAAGCGCCAGGTCGATCTGCGCCACGGTATCCAGCATGAAGCCGGCGAGCTGGCCCTGGTCGGGGGCATTGCGCAGGGCATCCGCCGCGCGGTCGGCCTGATCCACCTTTCCGGCGGTGAAAAGCGCCCAGGCTTCAAGATTCGCCAGGTCGAGCGTGCCGGCATGGGCTGTGCGCAGCGCGTCGATCTCGGCCCCGGCCTCGGCCGCGCGGCCAAGGAAGCCCAGCGCCTCGATCCGCAGCGCGCGGAGGCCGAAGGCCCATTCGGGCGACAGGTCCGGCGTCTGGGCCGGGTCCAGAAGCGGGGCCGAGGCGGCAAGCGCCTCGTCATAGCGGCCGGCGGCGTGAAGCGCGTAGACGCGGTTGCCGGCGGCGTCGATGTAGCCGGGATAGACGGAGCCGGCCGTATCGAAATCGGCGATGGCCTCGGTCTGGCGGCCAAGGGCGGCAAGGCAGCGGCCGCGCAGATTGTAGAACCACGCCTCGTCCTGCAGGCCCTTCAGCCGGGGAAGTGCCGCGTCCAGGTCGGCGACGCAGGCATCGGCGCGGCCAAGGGTGAACCACGCCTCGGCCCGGTCGGCCGGCGCATAGGGATCGACCGGGTCCAGCGCGGCGGCCTGGCCGAACATCGCGGCCGAGGTGCCCGGTTCCTTGAGCGCAAGGTAAAGCCGGCCGAGTTCCGCCCAGTAAAGCGCGCTGTCGGGGCTGTAGCCCAAAGCCTCATGCAGAAGGGGAAGCGCATCCTCGGTCCGGCCCAGCAGCCGCAGCGCGCGGCCCTGGTTGAACACCAGATGCGGAAAGCCGGAACGGTCCCAGACCCACGAAAGATCGGCCTCGCAATCGGCGACGCGCTGTTCAAGGTCAAGTTCCGGGTTCGGGTCGGCGCAGGTCGAGGCGAGGGCCGGCGCGGCTGCAAGGGTGGCGAGCGAAAGGGCGGAAACCGAAAGCGCGGCGCGGAAAGGCATCGGGAACACCGGGGCAAGGGGCAGGGCCAATGGGCCGAGCCTTGGCCAGAGTGCCGCGAAAATCAAGTGCGGCGGATGGGCCGGTGCCGGCTTGACCCTGCCGGTCCGAAGGCGTATGCCGCCCGGCGTGGCGCTTTGTTACCGGATTGCGGGCCACGTTAAACAAGCCGCTAAAGAGGTGAAGGGCATCCCGCCCCGGCGCCTCTGGTTTGCCGGGGCTTTTTCATGGCCGGGGGCCGCGACGATGACGAACGACTGGAAGACCCGCACCAAGCTTGTCCACGAGGGCAGCCGCCGCAGCCAGTATGGCGAGATGGCCGAGGCGATCTTCCTGACCCAGGGTTTCGTCTACCCCACGGCCGAATCCGCCGAGGCGCGGTTCATCGAGGCGGGCGCCGACGAATTCATCTATGCCCGCTACGGCAACCCGACGACACGGATGTTCGAGGAACGGATCGCGGCGCTGGAAGGGACCGAGGACGCCTTTGCCACCGCGAGCGGCATGGCGGCGGTGTCTGGCGCGCTCACGTCGATGCTGCGGGCCGGCGACCATGTGGTTTCGGCGCGGGCACTCTTCGGGTCGTGCCTCTACATCCTTGAAGAGGTGCTGGCGCGGTTCGGGGTGAAGGTGACCTTCGTCGACGGCGCCGATCTGGACCAGTGGCGCGCCGCCGTCACGCCCGGCACCAAGGCGGTGTTCTTCGAATCGATGTCGAACCCGACGCTGGAACTGGTCGACATCCGCGCGGTCAGCGAGATCGCGCATGCCGCCGGGGCGCTGGTCGTCTGCGACAACGTCTTTGCCACGCCGGTCTTTTCCCGCGCGGTCGAGCAGGGGGCCGATGTCGTGGTCTATTCGACGACCAAGCATATCGACGGGCAGGGGCGGGCGCTGGGGGGCGTGGTCTGCGGCACCAAGCAGTTCATCCGCAAGGTGCTTGAACCCTACATGAAGCACACCGGCGGCTCGATGAGCCCGTTCACCGCCTGGATCATGCTGAACGGCATGGTGACGCTGGACCTGCGCTGCCGGGCGATGGCGGACACCGCGGCGCGGGTGGCATCGGCGCTGGAGGGGCATCCGAAGCTTGCCCGGGTGATCTATCCCGGGCTGGCGGCGCATCCGCAGCACGATCTGGCGATGGCGCAGATGGGATCGGGCGGCACGCTCATTGCCTTCGACATTGCCGCGGGGAAGGAGGCGGCGTTCCGCTTCCTGAACGCGCTGGAGATCGCGAAGATTTCCAACAACCTGGGCGATGCCAAGACGATCGCCACCCATCCGGCGACGACGACGCACCAGCGCCTGCCCGCCGACCAGAAGGAACGGCTGGGAATCACGCCCGGGCTGATCCGCCTGTCGCTGGGGCTTGAGGATGCGGACGACCTGACCCGTGACCTGATGCAGGCGCTTGATCACGCTTGATGCTTGCTTTCCGGGTGCGAATGCCTATCTGATGGGCGTCTTCGCGCCCGGATGCGTCGGTCCCCGGGTGATCCGGCGCGGCGCGACAGACGTAGACTCAGTCCGGAAATTGATGGCCGCCGCCCATGGCGGGGCCGGAACCGAAAGGATCGCGCCATGAACCTCCACCTGCCCGAGATCGACCGGCCCCCTTCGCGCGAAGAGGCCGAGGCGGCGCTTGGCGTCTTGCGCCAGTGGGCCGGGCGCGCCTCGGATGACGAGATCGCCGCGCTGGACCCGGCGGTGGGGAACCTGCTGCCCGGCGCCTACCCGGCGCTGAGCCGCGCCTACCCCGAGGATTTCGTCGCCGACGCCGCCTATCGCGCCAGCCTGCCCGACCTGCAGAACGGGCCGGCCAGCCTGATTGTCGGCGACCGGCGGGTGATCGAGCATGTCGGCATCTCGAACTTCCGCCTGCCGATCCGCTATCACACGCGCGACAACGGCGATCTGGCGCTGGAAACCAGCGTGACCGGCACCGTCAGCCTAGAGGCGGAAAAGAAGGGCATCAACATGAGCCGCATCCTGCGGTCTTTCTATGCCCATGCGGAAAAGGATTTCAGCTTCCGCGTCATCGAGCATGCGCTTGAGGACTACAAGCGCGACCTCGATTCCTTCGACGCGCGCATCCAGATGCGGTTTTCCTTCCCGGTGAAGGTGGCAAGCCTGCGGTCCGGCCTGTCGGGCTGGCAATACTACGATATCGCGCTGGAACTGGTGGACCGCGCCGGCGTGCGCAAGCGGATCATGCACCTTGACTATGTCTATTCGTCGACCTGTCCCTGCTCGCTGGAACTGTCGGAACATGCGCGGCAGACCCGCGGGCAGCTCGCGACGCCGCATTCGCAGCGGTCGGTGGCGCGCATCTCGGTCGAGGTGAAGGAGGGGCCGTGCCTCTGGTTCGAGGACCTGATCGAACTGGCCCGCAAGGGCGTGCCGACCGAGACGCAGGTGATGGTCAAGCGCGAGGATGAACAGGCCTTCGCCGAACTGAACGCGGCGAACCCGATCTTCGTCGAGGATGCAGCGCGCAGTTTCTGCGCCGTGCTGCGGACCGATCCGCGGGTGGGCGATTTCCGGGTGATGGCCAGCCATCAGGAAAGCCTGCACAGCCATGACGCCGTCAGCCTTCTGACCGAGGGCGAGACCTTCGCGGCCGAAAGCCTTGATCCGCGGCTCTTCCAGTCGCTGTTCCACACCGGCTGACGCCGCTTTCCGGCGCCCGGCCGGAGGGGTTTTGCACCCCTCCGGACCACCCCGCAGGATATTTCCGGGCAGAAGACGGGGCGACGGGCCGGGACTGGGCCTGCCGGGCAGGACCGGCGGCCTTGCCGCGCCGCCCTGCGGCGTTTGACGGCCGCGCGGGAACCCCCTATCCCTTCGGCCATGATCGACCCGCGCCCCGTGGCCTATGTCATCGGCCGTATCCTGATTGTCGTTGCCATCCTGATGATCGCGCCGGCGATCGTGGACTGGCGGGCGGGGGATGCGAACGGTTTTGCCTTCGCGCGATCGGCGGTAGTGACCGGCGTCGTCGGGGCGGCGCTGTCGCTGGCCACGGCGAACGGGCTGGGCGCGGCGCTGGACGTGCGGCAGGCCTATCTGCTGACGGCGGCGATCTGGTTCCTGGTTCCGGCCTTCGCGGCCTTGCCGCTGTGGCTGGGCGCGCCCGGCCTGCCGCCGGTCTATGCCTATTTCGAGGCGGTCTCGGGCATCACCACCACCGGCAGCACCGTCATCGTCGGCCTGGATGAACTGCCCCTGGGGGCGAACCTCTGGCGCGGGATGATGAACTGGCTGGGCGGGCTGGGCATCGCCTTCATCGCGATGATCTTCCTGCCGCTGATGCGCGTCGGCGGCATGCAGTTCTTCCGGACCGAGGGGTTCGACACCTTCGGCAAGGCGCTGCCGCGGGCGACCGACATCGCCAAGCAGCTGCTTGTGGTCTATGCGCTGCTGACGGTGATCTCGGTCGCCGGCTTTGCCGTTCTGGGCATGCCGGCGGCCGAGGCGGTGCTGCATGGCCTGTCGGCCGTGGCGACGGGCGGGTTTTCCCCGCGCGACAGTTCCTTCACCGACTATGCCCCGCCGATCCACTATGCCGGCGCGCTGTTCATGTTCATCTCCAGCGTGCCCTATATCCGCTATGTGCAGCTGATCAACGGATCGGCGCTGCCCCTGTGGCAGGACCCGCAGGCGCGGGCCTATACGCGCTGGCTCTTGGCGGCGGTGCTGATCGTCGCGGGGTGGCAGGTGCTGGCCGAGGGCACGCATTGGGAGACGGCCTTCCGCGAAAGCCTGTTCAACCTGACCTCGATCATGTCGTCGACCGGGTTCTTCACCGCCAGCTTCAGCGCCTGGGGCGGGCCGATGCTGGTGGTGGCCTTCACCCTTGGAGTGATCGGCGCCTGTTCGGGGTCCAGCGCATCAGGGCTTTCGGTGTTCCGCGTGCAGGTGGCGATGGCGGTGGTGCGCCGTCAGGTGCGGCAGATCGCCAGCCCGTCCTCGGTCGATCCGGTGAAATACGCCGGCCGGACGGTGGACGAGGACGTGATCCACGCGCTGATCATGTTCATCTCAAGCTTCATCCTGATCCTGGGCGTCCTCAGCGTGGCGATGACGCTGATGGGGGTGGACGGGGAATCGGCGCTGTTCGCGGTCTGGACCTCGATCGGCAATGTCGGCTTCGGCTTCGGCCCGCTGGTCGCGCGGACGGGGACGTTCATCGACTTCCCCGAGGGCGCGATCCTGATCATGACGCTGGCGATGATCCTTGGCCGGCTGGGGCTGCTGGCGATCCTGGTCCTGCTCTTGCCGTCCTTCTGGCGGCGCTGAGCCGGAGTCAGTCCCAGCAGGAGACGAGGACCGTCATGTCGGTCGCGACCTGGGTCAGCGTCTCGGGCGGCAGCGCGCCGCCGCCGGTCGCTTCGGCATAGGGGATGCCGGCCGCGGTCAGGACCGCGGCGATGCCGGCGGCGGCGGTGGCGAAGGCGACGCCGGGGGGCAGTTGCCGGCTGCCGCCATCCGGCGCGGGCATCAGCATGCCGAGAACGGCGCCGGTCGCATCGACCACCGGGCCGCCGGCATCGCCGGGCAGGGTGGTGATCGCCAGCCGCTTGATCCCGGCCTCGCCGTCCAGGCCCTTCACGTCTTCCAGCACGCCCCAGGTCAGGACGGGGGCGGGAAGGCGATCCTCGTAGGAATAGCCGGCGACGGCGATTTCCGCGCCGATCCGGTCGGGCGCGATCTGGAAGCGGGCGACGCCGGGCGGCGAAAGCGGCCGCGCCGGGGTGACGACGGCAAGGCCGGTCGCCGCGTCCGAGAGGGTGACGCTGGCCTCGACCTCGCCCTCGATGGTGACGCGGCCGCAGGCGGCGACCGCCTCGGCCGTGGTCAGGACGGCACCGTCGGGCGTGAGGAAGAAGCCCGAGCGGCTGAACCGGGGTTTCCTGACCTCAAGCCCTGCCAGAAGGCCGCGGCGGGCGGCGTCGTCCAGGGGCACGAGGCCGGGGTCAAGCGCGATGTCGCCGACGCCGCGGAACGAGGCGTCCAGCACCTGCAGGATGCGGGCGTCGCGGTCGGCGGTGGCGGGGGTGGAGACCAGCATCCAGCCCTTGACGAAGCCCTTCTCGAACAGGGCGCGGGCGTGGCTGTCGCGGTCGGCCGATGTGCCGTGGATGCGGAATTCCCGGTCGTCGTGGCTGCGTTCGCCGGTTTGAGGCATCACCTCCAGCGATTGCAGGATGTCGTAGAGGCCAAGGAAGCTGCCGGCGTCGCCCGGCTGCGAGATCAGCATGATCGACAGGCCCGATCCGTTCCTTTCGCGGAAATGGACGAAGGGCGGCTCGTAGCGGTCGAATTCGACCAGCGCGAGGGGAAGGGTGACCTCGATCCCCGCCTCGCCATCGGTGACGGTCTCGAACCCGAAGGCGGCGACTTCGGCCTGGTAGTCGCCCACCAGCCGCGCCCGCTGGCCGGTGGTCAGGACGCCGGTCGGTTCCAGCCCGGCAGCCGCCTGCCAGGCGGCCATCGAGTTGCGGGTGCCGGGGCCGAAGGCGCCGTCGATGCCGCCCTGATAGAAGCCATACCATTGCAGCGCGGTCTGCAGGAGCTTGCGTTCGTCATCACTCAGCGCGGCCTCGGAGGCGCGGGCCTGCTGCACGGTTTCCTCGGGTTCGGGAACGGGTTCCGGCGCGGGGGCGGGTTGGGCGGTGGCGTCGGGCAGGGGTTCGGCGGTGACGGGCGGCACCGGATCGGGCGGGGTCAGCGCGGGCGCTCCGGCGGGCCAGAACTGTTCGCGGAATTCGGACCCGTCGGTGATGTAGCTGTCGGACGGGATCAGGTTTTCCCGCACCAGGCCCGCGAACTGCGCCGCGCCCTCGGCCGTGCCATAGGGGCCAAGCGCGATGCCATACCAGCCCGAGCGCAGGCGATAGCCCTGGGTTTCGGGGAAGACCGCGGCATAGGCGGCGGCGCGTTCGGCGGCCTCGGCCAGGGTGGGCTGCGCCTCGATCTGGACCCAGACGCGATCCTGCGCCCGGGCACCGCCGGCGGCCAGCAGGTTCAGGGCAAGGGTCAGAAGGACGACCAGCGCGGGGGCAAGGCTGCGGGACAGGACGGCGGAACGAAGGGACATGCGGGCGCGGTTTCCGTTGGGCAGGGCGGGTGGGCAGGGCGGGCTGGCACCCGTGCTGCCACGGGCGGCGGCCGGGGGGCCGGTCGGGCGCACATTAGCCATGGCCCGGTCGAGGGCAAGCGGGAATGGGCGACGACGGGGCCGGGGCGCGGCCCGCCTGACGGGGAATTGACCGCGCGGGGGCGGTTGGATAGGGAAGGCGGCGTCAGCGAAGGGGGTTCCCATGGCGACGGGCCGCGACACGCCGAAATCCTTCCAGGAGATCATCCTGCGGCTGCAGTCCTACTGGGCGGCGCAGGGCTGCGCCGTGCTGCAACCCTATGACATGGAAGTGGGCGCGGGCACCTTTCACCCGGCGACGACGCTGCGCTCGCTCGGGACGAAGCCCTGGGCCGCGGCCTATGTCCAGCCCTCGCGCCGGCCGACCGACGGCCGCTATGGCGAGAACCCGAACCGGCTGCAGCACTATTACCAGTATCAGGTGATCATCAAGCCGTCGCCGCCGGACCTGCAGGCGCTGTATCTGGGCAGTCTCGAGGCGATCGGCATCGACCTTTCGGTCCACGATGTCCGCTTTGTCGAGGACGACTGGGAAAGCCCGACGCTGGGCGCCTGGGGCCTGGGGTGGGAGGTCTGGTGCGACGGGATGGAGGTCAGCCAGTTCACCTATTTCCAGCAGGTCGGCGGGCATGACTGCCGCCCCGTGTCGGGCGAGCTGACCTATGGGCTGGAGCGGCTGGCGATGTATGTGATGAATGTGGGGCATGTGATGGACATGCCGTTCAACGATCCGCAATCGCCGATTGCGCTGAGCTACGGCGACATTTTCCGCCAGACGGAAGAGGAATACAGCCGCCACAATTTCGACGGCGCCACGGTCGAGATGCTGTTTCGCCATTTCGAGGATGCCGAGGCGGAATGCCAGCGCCTGCTGGATTTCCCGGCCGTGGACCCGAAGACCGGCAAGCGCATCGTCATGGCGCATCCGGCCTATGACCAGACGATCAAGGCCAGCCACATTTTCAACCTGCTGGACGCGCGCGGGGTGATCTCGGTCACCGAACGGCAGGCCTATATCGGCCGCGTCCGCGCGCTGGCGAAGAAATGCGCCGATGCCTTCCGCGAGACCGAGGCGGGGCGTGACGCGGAGGCCGTGGCGTGAATGGCAGGCTGGTCGCGGGGGGTATCGTGGTGACGGCGGTTCTGGCCGGGGCGGCAATCTGGTGGCTGCAGGTCTATGCCTTCTATGCGCCGGTGGTCTTTGGCCCGCAGGAGGAAATCCGGCTGACGCCGATCACCGGCGGCGCGCCCGAGGCGATCATCGCCGAGGGGCCGCAGGGGATTGATGCCGAAAGCTCTCCGCTTCGCTTCCGCGCCTGTTTCACCACGCCGCTGAGCCTGGCGCTCTTGACCGAGACCTATGCGATACACGAGACGCCGACGCCCACGGTCGGGCCGGGCTGGTTCGACTGTTACGACGCGGGGGTGATCGACGCCGGGCTGAAATCCGGCGAGGCGGTCGCCTTCATGGCCGAGCATGACATTCACCCCGGGGTCGACCGGGTGGTGGCAGTTTTCGGCGACGGACGGGCCTATGCCTGGCACCAGCTGAACGACGAGATGAAGGACTGAGGCCATGCCCGACCTGCTGATCGAGCTTTTCTCGGAAGAGATTCCGGCCCGGATGCAGCCCGCCGCGCGCGAGGCGCTGAAGAAGCTGGTGACGGACGGGCTGGTCGAGGCGGGGCTGACCTATGCCGCGGCCGGGGCCTTCTCGACGCCGCGCCGGCTGGTGCTGGCCATCGAGGGGCTGACCGCGGAATCGCGCCCGGTGCGCGAGGAGCGGAAAGGTCCGAACACCACGGCGCCGGCGGCGGCGATTGACGGTTTCCTGCGCTCGACCGGGCTGGCGCTTGCGCAACTGGAACGCCGGGCCGACAAGAAGGGCGAAGTCTACTTTGCCGTGATCGAGAAGCCGGGCCGCCAGGCCGCCGCCATCGTGGCCGAGGTGCTGGAGGCCGCGATCCGCAATTTCCCCTGGCCCAAGGCGATGCGCTGGGGATCGGGGTCGTTGCGCTGGGTGCGGCCGCTGCATTCGATCCTGTGCCTGCTGACCGACGAGGCCGGCGCATCGGTCGTGCCGCTGACGGTTGAGGGGATCGCCGCCGGCAACACGACCGAGGGGCATCGGTTCATGGGGATCGGCCGGTTCACCGTCGCCGGTTTCGACGACTACGCCGCCAAGCTGCGCCGCGCCAAGGTGATGCTGGACCCGGCCGAGCGCGAGGCGGCGATCTGGCAGGGGGCGCAGAACCTGTGCTTTGCCGCGGGGCTTGAGGTCGTGGAAGACCGGGGCCTGCTGACGGAAATCGCCGGGCTGGTGGAATGGCCGGTCCCGTTGATGGGGCGCATCCCCGAGGCATTCCTGGGCCTGCCGGCCGAGGTGCTGCAGACCAGCATGAAGGAACACCAGAAGTTCTTTTCGGCGAAGAACCCCAAGACGGGCCGGATCGAGGGCTTCGTTACTGTTGCCAATATCGAAACGCCGGATGACGGGGCGACGATCCTGAAGGGGAACCTCAAGGTGCTGGCGGCGCGGCTGTCGGACGCGCGGTTCTTCTGGGAGAACGACCTGCGGGTGGCGAAGGCCGGCATGGGTGACTGGGCCGAGGGCTTGAAGGCGGTGACCTTCCACAACAAGCTGGGGTCGCAGGCCGAACGGATCGACCGCATCGCCGCGCTGGCGCGCGAGATCGCGCCGCTGGTCGGGGCCGATGCGGCGGATGCCGAACGGGCCGCAAGGCTGGCGAAGCTGGACCTGCGGTCGTCGATGGTGGGCGAGTTCCCCGAACTGCAGGGGGTGATGGGGCGCTACTATGCGCTGGAGGCGTTGAAGGAAAACCCGCCCTCGTCCCAAGGCGAACCCGCCCCGGGGCGGGTATCCGCCATTGCCGACACCGCGCGCGACCACTGGCGGCCGAAGGGAGAGAGCGACGCGGTGCCCACGGAACCGGTCTCGGTGGCGGTGGCACTGGCCGACAAGATCGACACACTGACCGGGTTCTGGGCGATTGATGAAAAACCCACGGGGTCGAAGGATCCGTTTGCGCTGCGGCGGGCGGCGCTGGGGGTGATCAGAATCCTCATCCAACAGCCGGAGCGTGTTTACATCGAGGGTGTGCTGACGGACGCACTCCGTCTGCATGGCGTGAAGGATAACTTGGACGACCCGGAGACGGAGGGTTTGTCCGAACTGCTCTCCTCGCTCTACGGCTTCCTTGTCGATCGTATGAAGGTCTTGATGAGGGATCGCGGGCTGCGGCATGATATTGTGGAGGCGGCGTTGGCCGTGCCCGGAAAGGGCGATTTCCAATCCCCGATTGAATGCGCCGAAGCGTTGCAGGCTGTTCTCCAGACCGAAGACGGCGCCAACCTGATCCAGGGCTTCAAGCGGGCCAACAACATTCTGGCGCAGGCCGAGGCGAAGGATGGGGTCGAATATTCCTTCGGCGCCGATCCGAGGTTCGCCGAGACGGATGAGGAACGGGCGCTCTTCACGGCGCTGGATGCGGCCGAGGCGAAGATTGGCCCAGCGATGGGCGCGGAGGATTTCGCCGGCGCCATGCAGGCAATGGCCGCCCTTCGCGGTCCGATCGACGCCTTCTTCACCGCGGTGCAGGTGAACAGCGACAATGCCGTGGTGCGGCGCAACCGGCTCAACCTTCTGCACCGTATCCGGGCAGTCTGTTCCGGTGTTGCCGATCTTTCGCGCATCGAGGGCTGATTCGCCCCGCTGGCATGTTACGCTTGCGCGATGCGCCAACCGGCGTATGCTGCCGGCGCGAAAGGTGCTGCGGTGCAGAAACACGACCCGATTCCCTCGTTTGTCGAGATCACGCCGGCGGCGAAAATCGCCGCGGACGATCACGGCTGGCGGGCGAAATGCCTGCAGCGGCTGGTGCGGCTGGACCTGCCGGTGCCGAAATCGGTGGCGCTGCCGGCCTGGACGGTGCGCAGCATCGCCGCCGGGCAGGGCATGGATACCGCCGCCGTTCTGGCCCATTTCGGCGCCGCGCCGCTGGTCTCGGTCCGGCCCAGCCCGGCCAACCCCGACTGGGGCGGTCCGGCGACGATCCTGAACGTGGGGCTGAACGCGCATCGCCACGCACTTCTGCGCCGGACCCACGGGGATGAGGCGGCAGACGCGCTTTATGTCCGGTTTGTGCAAAGCTACGCCATCCATGTGGCGCGGCTGGACCCGGACCTGTTTGAAGATGTAAAGCCCGGGCCCGGCGCGCTGACCGAAGTGCTGCGGCTTTACCAGATCGAGACAGACGAACCCTTCCCCGACGATCCGGCACGGCAGCTGTCGGAAGTGTTGCGCAGCATGGCGCGGGCATGGGAAGGCACCTCGGCGCGGCTGTTGCGGGCGGCGAAGGGCGCGCCGGCCGATGCGGCGCTGGGCCTGGTGGTGCAGGAAATGGCGCAGGGCCTGGGCCAGGGGGTTTCGGGATCGGGCGTGATCCAGTTCGTCGACGGCGTGACCGGCCTGCCGCGGGTGACCGGGCGCTATCTGGGCCAAAGCCAGGGGCGCGATGCGCTGGCGGCGCAGGGCGCGCTTTACCTGACGAAAGACCCGCGCGGCCCGTCGCTTGAGGATGTGGCGCCCGAGATCATTGCCGATCTTGCCCGCCATGGTGCCGCCTGCCGCGCCCGGCTGCGCGAAGAGATGCAGATCGAATTCACCATAGAGGACGGTCGGTTGTCGGTTCTTGACGCTGTCAAGGTGCAACGCTCGGCCCGGGCCGGCCTGCGGATTTCGGTGGCGCTGGCCGAGGACGGGGTTATTGGCAAGGATGAGGCCGTCCTGCGGGTGGAACCGCGCGCGCTGTCCGAGTTGTTGCACCACCAGGTCGACCCGCGGGTGCCGCGCGACGTGGTGGCGCGGGGCATCGCCGCCTCGCCCGGGGCGGCGACGGGGCGGCTGGTCTTCACCGCCGAGGCGGCGCAGGCCAGCGCGGCGCGGGGCGAGTCCTGCATCCTGGTGCGGCGCGAGACGGCGCCCGAGGATATCCGCGGCATGCATTCCTCCGTCGCCGTGCTGACCGAACGCGGCGGCATGACCAGCCACGCGGCGGTGATCGCGCGCGGCCTGGGCCTTCCTTGCGTGGTGGGGGCCAGCGAATTGCGGCTGGACAGCCGCGACCGCAAGCTGACCGCCCCGGACGGCCGCATCTTCCGTGAAGGCGACATTTTGACGGTGGATGGATCAAAGGGCGAGGCGCTGGCCGGCGCGGCCGAGATGCTGCCGCCGGCGCTGGACGAAAGCTTCCGCATGCTGCTGTCCTGGGCCGACCAGTTCCGCGACATCGGCGTGCGCGCCAATGCCGACACGCCGGCCGATGCGGCGACGGCGCGCAAGTTCGACGCGCAGGGGATCGGCCTTTGCCGGACCGAGCATATGTTCTTTGACGAGGACCGGCTGGTCGTCATGCGCGAGATGATCTTCGCCGACACGCCGGCCGACCGGGCGGCGGCGCTGGCGCGGCTGCTGCCGATGCAGCGGGCCGATTTCGTGCAGCTTTTTGAAATCATGCAAGGGCTGCCGGTCTGCATCCGCCTGTTCGACCCGCCGCTCCATGAATTCCTGCCGCAATCGCGTGAGGGGTTGCGCGAACTGGCCGAGGCGCTGGACCGCCCGTTGAGCGAGGTCACGCGCCGGGCCGAGGCGCTGTCGGAAGTGAACCCGATGCTGGGGATGCGCGGGGTGCGGCTGGGCGTCGTCCTGCCCGAAATCTATGACATGCAGGCGCAGGCGATTTTCGAGGCGACGCTGGAAAGCGCGCGGCGGGGCGCGCCGGTGGTGCCCGAGGTGATGATCCCCTTGGTCAGCGCCCGGCGCGAGGTGGAACTGGTCAAGACCCGGATCGATTCGGTCGCCGCCATGGTCAGGACGCGGGCGAAGGCGGGGTTCGACTACAAGCTGGGCGTGATGGTCGAAACGCCGCGGGCGGCGCTCCGCGCGGGCGAGATCGCGCAGCACGCGGCCTTCCTGTCGTTCGGCACCAACGACCTGACGCAGATGACCTATGGCCTGTCGCGCGACGATGCGGGGCGGTTCATGAACACCTATGTCCAGCAGGGCGTGTTCCCCGAAGACCCGTTCCACATCCTGGATGTCGACGGGGTGGGGGAGCTGTTGCTGACCGGGGCCGAGCGGGGCCGCGGCACCCGCGCCGACCTGACGCTGTCGATCTGCGGCGAGCATGGCGGCAACCCCGAATCAATCGCCTTTTGCCGCCGCGCCGGGTTCGACTATGTCAGCTGCAGCCCCTATCGGGTGCCGATGGCGCGGCTCGCGGCGGCGCATCTGGCGCTGAAAGATCATGTGGACGGCTGAAATAGCATCACAAGATCATGTGGTTGCGGCGGTATCTTCGCAGGCCACATTAGGAATTTAGGCGAAAACCCGCCGAAATTGTGGCAAAGCGCGTGGCAATTATGTCACGAGACTGGACCCCGGCCCTTCACCTGTCGTAAGCGACGCGCTTGTTGCCCGGCAGGAGACTGCCGTGCCTGGGGAAACAGACCGGGAAGACATCATGATGGGCCTGCGGATACTGATCGCGGCCGGCATTTCGGCAAGCTTGGGCCTGGCCCATACGGCCAGCGCCGATGTCACCAAAGGCACAATGAACGATCCGCGGATCGTCATCGCCGACCAGATGGGCCAGCTTCTGGGGGCCGAGAAGAACCGGCTTGGCACGCTGCCCGCCGACAGGCTGGGGTCGATCGCGACCGGGCCGGAAAAGACCGTCGCCCTGCCCAAGGCCGATCCGAAGCCGATGGCGCCGGCGCTGGACGGGTCCGTCCGCTATGACGCGGCCTGGCTGATGTCGCTGCCCGCGCCCGAGGGCGGGGCGGAATGGCAATGCCTGTCCGAGGCGATCTATTTCGAGGCGCGGGGCGAGACGCTGAAGGGCCAGTTCGCCGTGGCCGAGGTGATCCTGAACCGCGTCGACAGCCCGCTATATCCGCGCACCGTCTGCGGCGTGGTCCGGCAGGGCTGCCAGTTCAGCTATACCTGCGACGGCTATTCCGACAAGATGCGCGAACCGGGGGCGCGGGCGCTGGCGCAGCGGATTGCCTGGGTCATGCTGAAGGGCGCGCCGCGGGCGCTGACCGCGGGGGCCACGCATTTCCATACGCGCGGCGTCCGGCCGTCCTGGGCGCGGCGCTTTCCGCAGACCGCGGCGATCGGTGCGCATCTCTTCTACCGCCAGCCGGGCGCGATGCCGCCGGCTGTGGTGACCGCCTCGACCAAGGGCTGATGTCGCCGGGCTTGCACGGGCTGCCGTCCTGAGGCAAAGCCGTGCCTTCCCCCCGTCCTAGATAGGGGGTAGCCTGCGCGCGTCCGGGAGGGGGCCATGATCAGCGACACGAGCCTTGCCTTCGCCCACCCCGAGGAGCGCGCCGAAGCCTCGGCCGGGGGGGATCCGCGCGACCGGATTTCGCTGCGCGACCATGTGGTCGAGGCCGAGATCGGCGCCTTCCAGAAGGAACGGGGCACGAAGCAGCGGCTGCGGTTCAACGTGGTGGTCGAGGTGCGGCCGGCGCGCGAACCGCTGGACGACGACGTGGACCGCATCCTGAGCTACGACCGGATCACCGAGGAAATCGCCGCCGAACTGGCGACGGGGCGGGTGAACCTGCTTGAGACGCTGGCCGAGAAGGTGGCCGAGCGAATCCTCGCCGAACCGCAGGCGATGCGGGCCTTCGTCAGGATCGAGAAGCTGGATGTCGGCCCCTATGCGCTGGGGGTCGAGATCGTGCGCTCGCGCGCCGAAGTGCCGGTCCGCGGGGCGGAAGGGGCGGCGGTGCATCCGCTGGTGGTGTTCCTGGACAACGAAGCCATCGCCTCGGCCGACCTGCCGCGGCGGATCGACCGGCTCTTGTCGCGGGGCCTGCCGGTGATCTTCTGCGTGGGCCTTCCCGAAGGGGCGCGGCCGGTGACCGGCCACCGGCCGACGCAACGGCGGATCGACCTGCTGGCGATCGAGCAGAATGCCTGGGCGCTGGCGGCGCGGGATGCGCGCTGCGTGGTCGTCGCCAGCCGGACCGAGATCGACTGGGCGGTGAAGCGCGGACAGAGCGTCGTCTGGGCGCCGTCGAAGCTGGTGCTGGATGCGGTGGACGGGCCGAAGTCGGCCGATCCGGTGGCGCTGGCGCTGTGGCTGGCGGAACAGGTTTCGGCGACGGCGCTGGTGCTTCACGCGGATGTTGCAATCCCGGCGGGAAGCCGCGTGACGGTGGAACGGGCCTGAGGCTTGGCCCTTGCCAAGTCTGGTGGGTTCCGGCATCCCCGCCACATGATCTATTGGCGACCACTGGTGCAATCCGGCACGGCGCGGCCGCGTGGCGCGCTGCCGCTGGCCGGTGGTGTGTTGTGGTTTTCGCATGTGGAACGGCTGGAGCGCGGCCGGGCGGCCGAGGTCGTCCCCGCCGCCGAGGCCGGGCCGGCGCTTGAGGCGCTGGTGGCGCCGCGCGCAGACCTTGCCGGGCTGGCGATGGGCCGGCCGCGGATCATGGGCATCCTGAACGTGACGCCCGACAGTTTCTCGGACGGCGGGCGGTTTCTGACGCCCGAGGCGGCCTTGGCGCAGGCGCGCGCGCTGGCCCTTGGGGCCGACATGGTGGACATCGGCGGCGAAAGCACCCGGCCGGGGGCGGCGCCGGTGCCCGAGGCGGATGAAATCGCCCGCACCGCGCCGGTGATCACGGCCCTGCGGGCGGGGGGGCTGACGCTGCCGGTGTCGATCGACACGCGCAAGGCGGCGGTCGCGGCGGCGGCGCTGGCGGCGGGGGCCGATCTGGTGAACGACGTGTCGGCCCTGACCTTTGACCCGGGCCTTGGGCCGCTGGTCGCGCAGGCGGGCGCGCCGGTCGTGCTGATGCACCATCAGGGCACGCCCGCGACGATGCAGGATGATCCGCGCTATGACGATGTGCTGCTGGATGTCTATGACTGGCTGGCCGGCCGGGTGGCGGCGGCCGAGGCGGCGGGGATCGCGCGGGCGCGGATCGCCGTCGATCCGGGGATCGGCTTCGGCAAGACCGCGGCGCACAACCTGACGCTTCTCTCCGGCCTCGCGCTGCTTCACGGGCTGGGTTGCCCGGTCCTCTTGGGCGCCAGCCGCAAGCGGTTCATCGGCGCGGTGGGTGGTGAGGCGGCCGGCGGCGCGCCCGGTCCGGCGGCGCGGATGCCCGGGTCGCTGGCCGTGGCGCTTGCCGGGGTGGCGCAGGGGGTGCAGATGATACGGGTGCATGACGTGGCCGAGACGCGGCAGGCGCTGCTTCTCTGGCAGGCGGTGACGGGAGGTGCGGCATGAGCCGGAAACTGTTCGGGACGGATGGCGTGCGGGGGCGGGCCAACGCCCATCCGATGACGGCCGAGGTGGCGCTGCGGCTGGGCGCGGCGGCGGGCCGCTACTTTCGCCGCGAAGGTGCCGGGGGCGCGCACCGGGTGGTGATCGGCAAGGACACCCGGCTTTCCGGCTACATGCTGGAAAACGCGCTGACGGCGGGGCTGACCTCGACCGGGATGAACGTGCTGCTGGTCGGCCCGGTGCCGACGCCGGCGGTCGGCTTCCTGACCCGGTCGATGCGGGCCGATCTGGGGGTGATGATCTCGGCCAGCCACAACCCGCACCAGGACAACGGGATCAAGTTCTTCGGACCGGACGGGTTCAAGCTGTCCGATGCGGCCGAGGCCGAGATCGAGGAAATCCTTGATGGCGCGATCGCGCTGGCGCAGGCGGAAAACATCGGCCGGGCGAAGCGGATCGAGGACGGGCGGGGGCGCTATCAGGAATTCGTCAAGACCAGCTTCCCGCCGGGCCTGCGGCTGGACGGGCTGAAGGTCGTGGTCGATTGCGCCAACGGTGCCGCCTACAAGGCCGCGCCCGAGGTGCTGTGGGAACTGGGGGCCGAGGTGATCCCGGTCGGCACCGCGCCGAACGGCACCAACATCAACGACCGCTGCGGATCGACCCATACCGAGACCGCGGCCGAGGCGGTGGTGGCGCATGGCGCGCATGTGGGGATCGCGCTGGACGGCGATGCCGACCGGGTGATGATCATCGACGAGAACGGCCGGGTGGCGGACGGCGACCAGATCATGGCGCTTCTCGCCGCCCGCTGGGCCGAGGAGGACCGGCTGAACGGCGGCACGCTGGTGGCGACGGTGATGTCGAACCTCGGGCTGGAGCGGTTCCTGCAGGCCCGCGGCCTGCGGCTGGAGCGGACGGCGGTCGGCGACCGCTATGTCGTCGAGGCGATGCGGCGGGGCGGCTGGAACCTTGGGGGCGAACAGTCGGGCCATATCGTGATGACCGATTTCGCGACGACCGGCGACGGGCTGATCGCCGCGCTGCAGTTCCTGGCCGAGATGGTCAGGACGGGCGAGAAGGCCAGCACGCTGGTGCGCCAGTTCGAGACGGTGCCGCAGATGCTGAAGAACGTGCGCTTTGCCGAGGGGAAGAAGCCCCTGGAGGCGGCGGCGGTGCAGGCGGTGATCCAGGCGAACGCCGACCGGATCAGCGGCAAGGGGCGTATCCTGATCCGCAAGTCGGGGACGGAACCGCTGATCCGCGTCATGGCGGAATGCGAGGATGAGCGTCTTCTGGCCGAGGTGGTGGACGAGATCGTCGGCGCGGTCCAGGCGGCGGTGTAGGGCGGGCGGGTTCCGACTTTCACCTTGCCCGGTCGCTTCAGGCGACCGGGCCGCGCCGACCCGCCCCAATGGGGCGGCGCGATGGCGCCACCCCGCGGGCCGGCGCGTCCCTCAGCGAATGAAGTGGATCTCACCCCTGCCTGCCGCCGAACCGTGCGGCAAGCGCCGGGTCCAGTTTCCCGAACGGCCGCGGATCGTAGGCTGCCGGTCGGAAATCGGCACCGAAGAGCGTGCGGTATTCCTCGCGCATCGCCTGGCGCGCCTCGGCCGGGCTGTTGGTGGCAGCGCCGCCGTGGACCTGATGGAAGGTGCCTTCGCCCAGGATCATCCATGGCGCCTGCCCGCTGGCCGCCACCACCCGCGTCCAGTATTCCAGATTGGCAAAGCCGCCGCCCGGGGACGCGAACCGCGGGTCAAGCCCGCCGCAGCGGGCGTGGAAGGCCCGGGTGATGAAGACGGCGTTCGATTCCGCGATCGGGGCGAACCAGCCGTTCGCGGAAGAGGCGGCAAGGACCGATATGTCGAAGAGGCGATAGCCGTCTTCCTGCCAGGGCACCGTGGCAAGCAGCCGGTCTTCCGTGGCCCGGTCATAGCCCGCGAAGACCGACCGCGCCTGCATGTCCGGCCCAAGGTGGAAGGCCAGCGTTCCGACGGCGCGGCTGTCGTCCCTGGCCAGCGCCGCCATCGCAGCCGCGATCAGGCCGGGCGAGGCCATCCTTGCCCCGTCGATCATCAGCGCAAGGACGCGGCCCCCGGCCCCGTCCATCAGCCGGTTGATCGCGGCGACCGGGGAAACCGGCGCGGGTTCGACACGGATCACCCGGACCTGCGGCGCGATCCGGCGCAGGGCGGGTTCATCCACCGGCACGGGCGATCCGTGGTCGAGCACAAGGATTTCGTAGTCCAGCCCGGCGATGTCGCGCTGGTAGCCCGCGCCCAGCGTCAGGACGGTGCGCGGCAGTTCGCGCGCCATGTCATAGGCGCAAAGGACGATGCTCAGGTCCATCCGATGCCCGTCCCGCGCGCGGTCATCCGGCCAGACCCAGCGCGCGGCGGATGTTCGCCTCGTCGGGTGGCAGTGCGCCTTCGCGGCGCAGCACATCGGCCGGCGGCGCGGGCTGCGTGGCCAGCAGGTCGCGCAGGACGGGGTTGTAGGCATCCCGGAGCGCCGTGCTGGCCGGATTGAGCCCGCTGACCACCAGCAGGCCCGAAGGCGCGGTGTCGAGAAGCGTCAGCCGCAGGTCGGGGCGCCGGCTGCGCAGCAGGGGCACAAGGCGCCAGACATCGCCGCACCAGACCCGCGAGCGGCGCTGCCGCTCGGCCTGCACCGGATGGTTGGGCAGGACATCGTCGATGACGATCGCGCCCTTGGGCGACATGATCCGTTCAAGGTTCATGAAGTCGCGCAGCGCGAATTCGGCAAGGTGCATCCCGTCGACGAAGGCGAGGTCGGCCTTGCGCCCGTCGAGGACGGCAGGCGCGGCGAAGAAGAAGAAATCGTCGCTGGCCATAGGGTGCAGGTCCAGCCGGGGCGCGGGCGCGGCGGGCAGCGCCGGTTCAGGGTCGATGCCGATGGCGTCGCATGCGGCCAGGGCCAGGCTGGCACCGGTGCGGACGCCGATCTCGACATAAAGCTGCGGCGCCAGCAGGGCATGGATGCGGGCCAGCACCTCCCGGTAGGGACGGATGCCGCCGGTCACCTCGACCGCGGGGTCGCCGTCCGGCACGTCGACCGGCGCGGGGACCGCGCCGCGCGGCGGCGCCGTGACCTCTTTCAGCGCGCCGCCCTTCTGGAAGACGCCGACAAGGTCGCGCCACGGCCCGCGATCGTCCAGCCAGCAATGGACCAGCCGCAGGCCCGCCCAGTCGGCGACCGCCTGATAGGCATCGGGGTAGAAGCGGTAGCAGTCCACCGGGTAGCGGTGGATCGGCCCGGCCGAGGGGGCGATGACGAAGGCAAGGCCGCCGGGTTTCAGGACCCGCGCCACTTCCTGAAAGACGCGCCAGAAATGCGCGCAATGTTCCAGCATCTGCCCCGACAGGATGACGTCCACCGATCCGTCGGCCTGCGGGATGTGATAGGGGTCCGCCATCACCCGGTCGACGCCGGGTCCGGGCGCCAGGTCAAGGCCAAGGTAGGCGGCGCCATCCGGCACGAGGCTGCGGTAGGAACCGTTCACGTCCATCGCGCCGAGGTCGACCACCTGCTGCGGCCCGGCCGGCAGATACCAGTCGATGCAGCGCTTCATGTTCTCCATCGAGGACGCGTGCATCGACCACCAGCCCGTTGAACCCGGCGCATTTCTGGCACAGCGGCCGGGGAAGGAAAAGCCAGGGTGCGACCGGTCGGGCGCGGCTTGCCAGGCCGGGCGTCAGGGGCCGCGCTCGGGCATCCAACCGCCGGTGCAGGACAGGCTGCGGAAGCGGATGGTGCAAAGGACCGTCTCGTCCCCCGGCAGGAGATAGGCGAAGCGGTAGCCGAACATCACGCCCTCGCCGCCCCGGGCCTGCGCCTCGCCCTCGGCGGCGGGCTGGCCGGGTTGCCGGACCGGGATGCGCTGGCCGTCCTTCGTGAAGGCGAGGACTGGCCGGGCGCCGATGTCGGCCAGCGCCATGGAAGAGCCGACATTGGTCAGGATGAACCAGAGGACGGCGAGGGCGATCAGGGCGGCGGGAATCCAGCGGCGCATCGGGCTGGTTTTTCAGATCAACTTAACTTGGTGCGTAGTGGGCGAAGACTGCTTCCTGCTGAGCGGCAAGAAATGCCTCGGCTCTGCTGAACTGATAGCCCATGGCTTCGGCGGCAAGGGCGAAGCCTGTCAGGGTTTTCTCCTGCATCCTGCCGGTTTCGAGGTTTTCCTTGTTCACGATGATGGCGCTGATCAGGATGCCGTCGCGTTCGTGGCTGAACGAGATCAGGTCCCCCAGATGCCTGTTGATGGTGAAATAGGCGATCTTCCAGTCAACGCCGTTGGCGTCGGCAAGTTCCTTGTAGCTGATGAACCTCCGCTCTTGCGCCGCCTTGCGGATCACCTCCAGCGAGGTTTCAAGCCTGAAGCCGGTCAGACTCTCGCGCGCGGCCAATAATTCCTCATAGCGGGCGCGGTTCCTTTCAAACAGACGGCGCCTGGCGACGTCCGGCGATGTCCGATAGCGCTCATAGTTGCGGAATTCGTCATCGATCTGCTTGTCGGACATGGTCGCGATAGGGCGGGGCATGGCATCACCTTCTGAAACGCCGCCACATATCCATGGGAATCGGGCAAAAGAAAGGGCACCCTGAGGTGCCCTTTCCCGGTCAATTCGATGAAACCGCTCAGTTCCGCGCCTTGTCGACCATCTTGCCCTTGGAAATCCACGGCATCATGGCGCGCAGCTTTTCTCCGACCTGTTCGATCTGGTGTTCGTCGTTCAGGCGGCGGGTCGCCTTGAAGAACGGCTGGCCGACGGCGTTTTCCTGCATGAAGTCGCGGACGAACTTGCCGGTCTGGATGTCGCGCAGGACCGCCTTCATCCGGGCCTTGGTCTCGTCATAGGGCAGGATGCGGGGGCCGGAGACATATTCGCCGTATTCGGCGGTGTTCGAGATCGAATAGTTCATGTTGGCGATGCCGCCTTCGTAGATCAGGTCCACGATCAGCTTCACCTCGTGCAGGCATTCGAAATAGGCCATTTCGGGTTCATAGCCGGCCTCGACCAGGGTTTCGAAACCCATGCGGATCAGCTCGACCAGGCCGCCGCACAGCACGGCCTGTTCGCCGAAGAGGTCGGTCTCGCATTCCTGGCGGAAGTTGGTCTCGATGATGCCCGACCGCCCGCCGCCGATGGCCGAGCAGTAGGAAAGGCCAAGGTCAAGCGCCTTGCCCGAGGCATCGTTGTGGACGGCGACAAGGCAGGGGACGCCGCCGCCCTTGACATATTCGCCGCGGACGGTGTGGCCGGGGCCCTTCGGCGCCATCATGATGACGTCGACGCCCTTCTTCGGCTCGATCAGGCCGAAGTGGACGTTCAGGCCGTGGGCGAAGGCAATCGCCGCGCCTTCGCGCAGGTTGTCATGCACATAGCGCTTGTAGGTGTCGGCCTGCAGCTCGTCGGGCATGGTGAACATGATCAGGTCGGCCCATTTGGCCGCCTCGGCAATGCCCATGACCTTCAGCCCCTCGCCTTCGGCCTTCTTGGCCGAGGGGGAGCCTTCGCGCAGCGCGACGACAAGGTTCTTGGCGCCCGAGTCGCGCAGGTTCAGCGCATGGGCGTGGCCCTGGCTGCCATAGCCAAGGATCGCCACCTTCTTGTCCTTGATCAGGTTGATGTCGCAGTCGCGGTCGTAATACACGCGCATCTTGGCGCTCCTTTCCGGGTTCGATAGCGGGCACAATAGGCGGCGCGACGCGAGGAAGACTGCAAACCTTGCGGATTATCGGAAATATGTGTGATGATCATGCGCGATATGATGATATCACGGGTCAATCATGCTTGACGACACCGACAGGCGCATCCTGCGGCACCTGCTGGCCGAGCCGGGCGTCCCTTCCGCCGAACTGGCGTCGCGGGCGGGCGTGACGCCGGCGACCTGCTGGCGGCGGCTGGAGAGGATGACCGAGGCCGGCGTGATCCGGGGGCAGCAGGCGGTGATCGACTGGCGCAAGCTGGGCTATGCGGTCGAGGTTTCCCTGCGCTTCACGCTGGACAAGACCGATCCGCGCGCCTTCGACGATTTCCTCGATGCCGCCCGCGGCGTGCCCGAGGTGCTGGGGATCGAGACCTTCCTTGGCCGGGTCGATGCGCGGCTGAACGTCATCGCCCGCGACATGGCGCACTGGCAGGACATCTATCGCCGCAAGATCCTGACGCTGCCGCATATCGCCGAGATCGAGGCACTGATGCTGGTCTCGACCATCCGCGAGACGGAAGGGCTGCCGGTATGACAGGCGACATGATCGACCTTGACGACACCGACCGCGCCTTCCTGCGGGCGCTGGCGCAGGATGCGACGCTGTCGGCCGGCGCGCTGGGCCGCCGCTTCGGCCTGTCGCAGCCGGCGGCCTGGCGGCGGGTGCGGCGGATGGAGGAGGCGGGTGTCCTTGCCGGGCGGCGGGTCGTGGTCGACCGTGCGGCGCTGGGCTTCGGCGTGACGGTGTTCCTGGGCATCAAGCTGGCGACCAGGGGCCGCGTCAGCCTTGAGGATTTCGAGCGCGCGGTGACGGCCATCCCCGAGGTGCAGGTGGTGCAGCATGTGCTGGGCCTCTTCGACTATCGCCTGCGGGTCGTCGCCCGCGACATCGCCGATTTCGAGCGGGTGCTGCGCCGCCGGATCATGACGCTGCCCGGCGTGGGCAATGTCGAGGCGAACGTGCTCTTGACCGAGGAACGACGCCCGGGGCCGCTGGGCGCGGCGGAAACGGTCGTGAAAGCATGACGGCGGGCGGTTAGGCTGCGTCATCGTGCCTTTGCAAGGCCTCTTCGCGCGCTGTGGCGACGAGGCCTTGCAAAGGCACGAGGCGCGCGCTGGAGATGGCCCATGAAGATCGTCAAGCTGGAAACCTTCGGGACGGAATTCGTCTGCTTCGTGCGGGTGACCGACGAGACGGGGGCGACGGGCTGGGGCCAGTTGTCCACCTATTGCGCCGACATCACCGCCGAGGTCTTCCACCGCCAGGTGGCGCCGCATGCGCTGGGCACCGACACCGACGATCTTGAGGACACGCTGGTTCGCGTGCATGAACGCGAGCACAAGTTCCCCGGCAGCTATCTGCGCCGCGCGCAGGCGGGGCTGGATACGGCGATCTGGGATTTGCGCGGCAAGGCCGCCGGCAGGCCGGTGGTCGAACTGCTGGGCGGTGCGCCCGGGCGGCTCCGCGCCTATGCCAGCAGCATGCGCCGCGACATCACCCCCGCGGACGAGGCCGCGCGGATGCTGCGGTTGCGCGACGAAAAGGGCTTCACCGCCTTCAAGTGGCGGGTGGGCGCGGAATACGGCCGCGACGTGGACGAATGGCCGGGCCGCACCGAGGCGGTGATCGAAACTGTCTCGAAGGCGCTGGGCGAGGGGCACGACAAGCTGGTCGACGGCAATTCCGCCTTCACGCCGCCGCGCGCCATCGAGGTCGGGCGGCGGCTGGAACAGGCCGGCATCGGCCATTTCGAGGAACCCTGCCGCTACTGGGAATACGGCCAGACGTCCGAGGTGCGGCGCGCCCTGGCCATAGACGTGGCGGGGGGTGAGCAGGATTGCGAAATGTCGATGTGGCAGATGGCGATCGAGCATCGGTCGGTCGACATTCTGCAGCCCGACATCATGTATCTGGGCGGCATCTGCCGCACGCTCGATGTCTGCCGGATGGGCCATGCTGCCGGCCTGCCGATCACGCCGCACGCGGCGAACCTGTCCTTGGTGACGATGTGCACGATGCACCTGCTGAAGGCGATCCCCAACCCCGGCAAGTATCTGGAACTGTCGATCGAGGGGCCGGACTACTACCCCTGGCAGGACGGGTTGTTTCTGGGCGATCCGTACCGGGTCGAGGCCGGCCATGTGACGGTGCCCGATACGCCCGGCTGGGGGGTGGAGATCAACCCCGCATGGCTTGAAGCCGCCCGCCATCGCGTGTCAGAACGGGGCTGACCCCGCGCAGGAGGAAGCGATGCCCGGATTGCACGCCCATGTCGACCCCGAGGGACTGGAAGAGTTCTCGGTCGTCTTCACCGACCGCAGCCTGAACCACATGTCGGCGCGCTATCAGCAGGTGATGCGCGACGTGTCGGGCCTGCTGAAGGAAGTCTACGGCGGCACGGCGACGGCGCTGGTCCCCGGCGGCGGCACCTGCGCGATGGAGGCGGTCGCGCGGCAGTTCGGGCGCGGCCGGGTGCTGGTGGTGCGCAACGGCTTCTTCAGCTTCCGCTGGAGCCAGATTTTCGAGACCGGCGGCTTTGCCGGCGAGGTCACGGTGGCCATGGCACGGCAATCCGGCAACGAGCCCTTGGCCCCCTTCGCGCCGCCGCCGGTGGACGAGGTGGTGGCGAAAATCCGCGAGACGCGGCCCGAGGCGGTCTTCGCCCCGCATGTGGAAACGGCAAGCGGCATCATCCTGCCCGACGATTATGTCGCGGCCATCGCCGCGGCCGCGCATGAGGTGGGCGCGCTGATGGTCTTGGACTGCATCGCCAGCGGCGCCGTCTGGGTGGACATGCAGGCGACCGGCGTCGACGTGCTGATTTCCGCGCCGCAGAAGGGGTGGAGCGCATCGCCCAGCGCCGGGATCGTGGTCATGGGGCCGCGGGCCGAGGAACGGCTGGCGGCAACGACCAGCGACAGCTTCGCGCTGGACCTGAAGAAATGGCGGGCGATCATGGCGGCCTATGAAGGCGGCGGCCACGCCTATCACGCGACGATGCCGACGGATGCGATCCTGGGCCTGCGCGATGCCATGGCCGAGACGAAGGCGATGGGTCTTGCCGAGGCCAAGGCGGCGCAATGGGCGCTGGGGCGCGCGGTCAGGGCGATGTTCGCCGAGCGCGGCATCCGCTCGGTCGCGGCCGAGGGGTTCCAGGCGCCGGGCGTCGTTGTCAGCTACACCGCCGATGCCGATGTGCAGACCGGCGCGAAGTTCCGCGCAACAGGCGTGCAGATCGCGGCCGGCGTGCCCTTGCAGGTGGGCGAGGGGGCGGATTTCCGCACCTTCCGCATCGGGCTTTTCGGCCTCGACAAGCTGAAGGACGTTGACGGCACGGTGGCGCGCCTGCGCCGCGCGGTCGATGCGGTCCAGGGCGGCTGATCGCGCGATCTTGCGGAAAATCCTATCTGGCGCAAAGGTTTGATGCTTTTGCCTGCCCGGAAGGGCCGGGCGTGGGCCGCGGCCCCGGCTGTGCCGATGCCTGAAATATGGGCAGATGCCCTGCGCGCGGCGCGGCGGCCCAACAAGGGGGCTTTACGCGAACCGCCCGGCGGGATTGACTGATCCCACAAGGCCGGGGGTGATGGTGAACGTCTACTTCGACGAGATGAACGGCAACGGCAAGGGTGTGCGCCCGCCCTATGCGCGGCTGCAGGACTGGATCGCCGCCATGCCGGTCGACCTGCGGACCCTGAAGCAGGCCGAGGCCGAGCAGTTGTTCCGCCGGATCGGCATCACCTTCGCCGTCTATGGCGAGGGCGGCGATCCCGACCGGCTGATCCCGTTCGACATGTTCCCCCGGGTATTCTCCGCCGCCGAATGGGCAAAGCTGGAACGCGGCATCAAGCAGCGGGCGCGGGCGCTGAACGCCTTTCTCGTCGATGTCTACGGCCGGGGCGAGATCGTGCGCGCGGGCCGCATCCCGGCGCGGCTGGTCTACCAGAACGAGGCCTATGAGAAATCCTGCGCCGGCTTCGTGCCGCCGAAGGGGGTCTACAGCCACATCGTCGGCATCGACATCGTGCGCACCGGGCCGGACGAATTCTTCGTGCTGGAAGACAACTGCCGCACGCCATCGGGCGTCAGCTACATGCTGGAAAACCGCGAGATCATGATGCGGATGTTCCCCGAACTCTTCCGGGGCAACCGGATCGAGCCGGTGGACAGCTACCCCGAGAAGCTGCGCCGCACGCTGGCGAGCGTGGCGCCGGCGAAATGCCGGGGTGAGCCGGTGGTGGCGATCCTGACGCCGGGCCATTTCAACAGCGCCTATTACGAACACAGTTTCCTGGCCGATCTGATGGGGGTCGAGCTGGTCGAGGGGCAGGATCTGTTCGTCGATGGCGAATATGTCTTCATGCGCACGACCGAGGGGCCGAAGCGGGTGGACGTGATCTATCGCCGGATCGACGACGCCTATCTCGATCCGCTTTGCTTCCGGCCGGATTCGATGCTGGGCGTGCCGGGGCTGATGGATGTCTACCGTTCGGGCGGGGTCAGCATCTGTTCGGCCCCGGGCGCGGGCGTCGCCGACGACAAGGCGGTCTATACGTTCGTGCCGGAAATGGTGCGCTTCTACCTGGGGGAAGAGCCGCTTCTGCAGAACGTGCCGACCTGGCAATGCGGCAAGGACGCCGACCTGAAGCATGTGCTGGAACACCTTGGCGATCTGGTGGTGAAGGAAGTCCACGGATCGGGTGGCTACGGCATGCTGGTCGGCCCCAAGGCCAGCAAGGCGCAGATCGAGGCGTTCCGCACCAAGGTCATCGCCGATCCGGCGAACTACATCGCGCAGCCGACGCTGGCCCTGTCGACCGTGCCCTCGTTCGTGGCCGAGGGGGTGGCGCCCCGGCATGTGGACCTGCGGCCCTATTGCCTGGTGGGCGAACGGATCGAGCTGGTCCCCGGCGGCCTGACGCGGGTGGCGCTGACCGAGGGAAGCCTTGTGGTGAACTCGTCCCAGGGCGGGGGGGTCAAGGATACCTGGGTGCTGGCGGAATGAGGAACAGGGTCGTGGCGGGTTGCGATCAGATGACGGCGGGGTGCCCCCCCACCCCGGTCCTCCCCCACAAGGGGGGAGGGGGGCATCCACCGGATTGCGTCGGGCAGGCCGCCACGCGGGCGACCTCGAAAGCCGCGGTCGGCGTCGGGCGCCTCCCTCCCCCCTTGTGGGGGAGGACCGGGGTGGGGTGCGACCCCGCAACCGCCAGAAAGGCCCGCCCATGCTGAGCCGGACGGCAGACAACCTTTACTGGATCGCCCGCTACATGGAGCGGGCGGATACCGCGGCGCGGCTGCTGGAGGTGGGCAGCCGCATCTCGCTTATCCCGACCGCGCAGGGCTACCGCAGCGAATGGGACAGCCTGCTTCACGCCAGCGGCATGGCCGAGGGGTTCCAGAAGAAATACGGCGATCCGGTGCAGCGGAACCTGGAAAGCTGGCTGTTCTTCGACCGCGACAACCCGTCGAGCGTCGCCAGCAGCATCACCGCCGCGCGCGAGAACGGGCGGATCGTCCGGACGGCGCTGACGGCGCAGGTCTGGGATGCGCTGAATTCGGCCTTTCAGGAACTGCGCGGGCTGGAGCGGCGGGAACGCTCGACGCTGGAACTGTCGGAACTGACCGACTGGGTGACCCGGCAGTCGGCCATGGTGCGCGGCGCGATCGACGCGACGCTTCTGCGCAACGACGGCTACAACTTCCTGAACATCGGCTATTACCTTGAACGCGCCGACAACACGGCGCGGCTGATGGACGTGAAATACTACGTCCTGCTGCCGCGGGTGGAATTCGTCGGCTCGGGCCTGGACAACTACCAGTGGTCCACGCTTCTGCGGGCGATGGGGGCGCAGCGGGCGTTCCACTGGGCCTATGGCGGCGAGGTGACGGCGGCGAAGATCGCCGACTTCCTGATCCTGAACCGGCAATGCCCGCGGTCGCTGACCACCTGTGTTGCCGGAATAGAGAACCATCTTGGCCGGCTGGCCAAGGCCTATGGCCGCCAGACGCCCGCGCAGGACTGCGCCCGGGCCATGCTGGCCGATCTTGAGGGCGAGACGGTCGAACGCATCTTCGACGAGGGGTTGCACGAATACCTGACGCGCTTCATCCATGATGCGGCGCGGCTGGGCGGCGCGATCCACGAGGTCTATCTGAGCGGAGAGATGCGCTGATGCGTCTGACGGTCGATCACGTCACCCGCTATCGCTATGACACGCCGGTGCGCAGCCTGGTGCAAAGCCACCGGCTGACGCCCGCCGATTGCGACAGCCAGCGCGTCCTTGACTGGACGGTCGAGGTATCCGGGGGCACGCCGGGCGGGTCCTTCCGGGATGGCGCCGGCGACAGGGTGCAGGGCTGGACGGTGGCCGGCCCGACCGACGAGGTGGTCGTCACCGTGCGCGGCGTGGTGGAGACGGCCGATACCTCGGGTGTCCTGCGTGGCCTGCGCGAGACGGTGGTGCCCGCCTGCTATCTGGTCGACACGGCGGCGACCGGGATCACCGCCGCGCTGGCCGAACTGGCGGCCGGTGTGGAGGCGACCGATCCGCTTGCGCTGGCGCACGGGCTGGCGGCGGCGGTGACCGGGGCCATCGCCTACCGGCCCGGCGCCACCCATGCCCATACCACCGCCGGCGAGGCGCTGGCGCTGGGCGAGGGGGTCTGCCAGGACCATGCGCATGCGCTGATCGCCTGCGCGCGGTCGCGCGGCCTGCCGGCGCGCTATGTCTCGGGCTATCTTTTCGCCTCGGCCGACGGCAAGCCGCATGAGGCGGCGCATGCCTGGGCGGAACTTCATGTGGCCGGGCTGGGCTGGGTGGGGTTCGATCCGGCGAACGAATGCTGCCCGGACGAACGCTATATCCGCCTTGGCAGCGGCCTTGACGCGCGGGATGCCGCACCGATCAAGGGCGTGGCGCGCGGACGGTCGGGCGACGCGCCGGAAGAACTGGACGTGGCGGTGGCGGTGCTGTCAGGGGCACAGTAACGCCCGGCCTTTGCCGAATTCCTGCTGAAATTCCATGCGATTCCCGCCCTGGGGGCCGAAGGCGCAGGAATGGGACTGAACTACGACATCGACATCCTTCCGGTCATCCCCGAGGAGATTTCCGAAGACCCCGACCTGCGCCGCCTGCTGAAGGTTGCCGGATTCGCGCCGCATTCGCCGGCCAGCCGCATCGGGCTGTTCCGCGATCCGGCCACGGCCGCCGCGCTGGCGCGGGCGCCCGAAGCGGTGCGCGTCTTCATGGACCATGTCGGCGTCGGCGCCGACCCGCATGTCAGCACGGTTCCGCCGGGCCGCTACCTGACCGGGGACGAACCCGGCCGGCTGCAGATCACCCGCGCGGCGATGGAGGCGATGGAGCAGGGCCGCTTTGCCCTGCCGCGCGAAGGCCAGGCCGATCCCGGGGGCGGGCATTTCCTGGTCAGCCAGTTCATGCTGGCGCTGACCCGGGCCGAACCGATCGACCCCGACATGGCGGCGACCATCGCCGCGCTGGTCGGGCCGGATGTTGCGGTTCCGGCGCTGGCCGCGGCCGGGCCGGAGTTTGCCGCGCCCGCGCATGGCAGCGGCGTGTCGCACTGGGGGTTCCTTCTGGGCGTGTCGCTGGTGGGTCTTGCCTGCCTCGGTTGGCTGGCAACCATCTGACGCGGGGCGTTTTCCGCTTTTCAACGCGGCTGCGCACAATTAAGCGAATCCCGGCGATGGGCCGGCAAGCTGCGCGCGCGGGGGGGCGGCAATGACGTATTGCGTGGGACTTCTCTTGAACGACGGGATCGTCTGCCTGTCGGACACGCGCACCAATGCCGGGCTCGACAATATCTCGACCTATCGCAAGATGTTCACCTTCGAAGACCCTGGCGAGCGGATCATCGTCATCATGACGGCGGGCAGCCTGTCGGTGACGCAGACCACCATCGCCCGCCTGCGCGAGGCGATCGACGACCCCGAGGCCACCGGCGAGACCAGCCTGATGCTGGCGCCGACCATGCTGAAGGTGGCCGAGCTGGTGGGCAACATGCTGGCCACGGTGCGCGCCCAGGTGGACGAGAAGCTTTCGGCCATGCAGGGCGCCAGCGCCAGCATGATCGTCGCCGGCCAGCGCCGCGGCGGGGCGATGCGGCTTTTCCTGATCTACCCCGAGGGCAATTTCATCGAGGCGACCGAGGACACGCCCTTCCTGCAGATCGGCGAGCATAAATATGGCAAGCCGATCCTCGACCGGGTGGTGAAGCTGACCACCAGCCTGGCCGATGCGCAGAAGGCGGTGCTTCTGTCGATGGATTCGACGCTGCGGTCGAACCTGTCGGTCGGCATGCCGCTCGACCTCTGCGTGATCGAGCGGGACGCCTGCCAGGTGACCGCGCGCCGCCGGATCGAGGCGGGCGATCCGCAGTTCCGCGCCATGTCCGAGGCCTGGTCGACCGCGCTGCGCGAGGGATTCAGCCGCATCGTGATCTGATGTCGCAGCCGTTGCGGCGGGGTTTGCGCCCGGCCGTCCGCGGGGGTAAGGTCGCGCGATCAGCAGGAGGTGCCGGATGCCCAGGCTCGTGCGTCTTTACATCCAGTCGGTCGCCATCGGCTTTGCCCTCGCCGCGGTCTTCGCCGCCGTGCTGGTCTGGCAGGACGTGATGGGGATCGGCCGGCTGATCCTTGGGTCCGACATGGGCCTTGTGGCGCTGGCGATGCTGGTCGTCTTCAACGGGATCGTGTTTTCCGGCGTGCAGTTCGGCCTGCGGGTGATGCTGATGGCCGAGGATGACACGCCGCCGAAGCGGGGCCTGCGCCAGCACATCGGCCCCGCGGCGCCGGTCCGCGCCGGGGCGAGGGCGCGCGCGCGCCGCTGAGCCTTCTGCCTGACGGGAAAGGGTGGCGGGCCCGCAGCGACCGTGGGGTATCATGGTTTCCCGAGAGCCAGAGGTCTCAGGTGGGCGCCAGATAGCCGGGCCAGAACCCGGCCAGAGCCAGCCCCCGTTCGCTTGCGTATCGGCCACTGGAAAGTTGACCCCTGCACGCGAAGAGCAGCACCCGCCACCCCCGAATGTAGGGCGCAGGCCCGGCGGCCGCAAGCGGCCCGGGCGCCCGGGTGGCGCATCTGGACAGATGTTCCCTTTTGGTTCATGGTACCGCGATGGATCATGGCGCCGAAATCCTGCCCCCGATGCCCGGCCAGCGGCTGGCGCGCGGCGTTGCCCGCGCCTTGCGCGGCCACGGCTTCGTGACGGTGGAAGAGATGGTGCTGGCCACCGGCCTGCGGGTGGACCTGATGGCGCTTGGTCCGAAGGGGGAATTGTGGGTGGTCGAATGCAAGTCGGGCCGGGCGGATTTCCGCACCGACCGCAAGTGGCAGGGCTACCTTGACTATTGCGACCGGTTCTTCTGGGCGGTGGACGCCGATTTCCCGGTGGACCTGCTGCCCGAGGGGACGGGGCTGATCCTGGCCGATGCCTATGACGCGGAAATCCTGCGGATAGGGCCGGAATCGGCGCTGGCCGGCGCCCGGCGCAAGGTGATGACCCAGGCCTTCGCCCGCCATGCCGCCCTGCGGCTGCAGGCGCTGCGCGATCCGCTGGGGGGCGGGCGGTAGCATCTCCGGTTTACGCGGCGCGGTGGCGTTCGCCGGAACCGGATCAATCCGGCGGCTGGTCCGGGCGGGTTGAGGCGGGGCATTGCCCCGCCCCGCCCGGCAACGCGACACTGCCCCCCAAGACGGCAGCCATCGCGCGCCTGCGCAAGGCCAGCGCCCGACCGGCGGGCGAGAAGCGCCCGCCTGGGGCGGGGCGGGCGCTGGCCGGGCCTTCGGGCCCGGCCGTGCAAGGTGAGGCGTCGCGCCATGGCGAAGGCGATGGCCTTCGCCCGCCACGCCGCCCTGTGCTTTCAGGTGCTGCGCGATCCGCTGGGGGGCGGGTTCTGAGGCAAGGCAGGGGCTTTTGCCCTGCCGGACGGCCATGCCGGGGGAACAGCAGCGTCAGCCGCCCCCCGCCCCGCGCCCGACCGCCCCTCCGGGCGGGCGCTATTGCGCCATCAGCGCCGGTTCCGCCCGCCGAAGACCTGACGCCATAAAGCGCCTTCCCCGCACCCTTGCAGCGCCCACCCGCGGTCGGGCGCCGGCCTTCGCGCCTACCGCCGGCGGGGCCGGTTCTCGGCCATGCCGCGGGCGGCCTCGGCGGCGGCGCGCAGTTCCTCGGCAATGTCCTCGGCCTCGTCCGGGTCGAAGTCGAGCGGCAGTTCGATGCCGCCATCGGCCTCGATATAGATGCGGACCATGCCCTGATCGGTCGGCCCGATCTGGATGTTCGCCGCGATGTCGCTTTGCTTGTTGATGCCCATGGCCCGCTCCGCCCCGATGATCCTTGGCTAGCGGCAGGCGGGGCGGGTCGCAAGCCGGGAATTGCTTGACAGAATCAAGCAATGCGGCGGAACTGGCGCGATGGACCAGATCGACCGCATCCGCGCCTTCAACCGCCACTGGACCCGGGCGCTGGGCATCCTTGGGAAAAGCTATCTGGGCAGCGGCCTTGGCCTGGCCGAGGTGCGGCTGCTGCATGACCTGGACGCGGCCGGCGGCGATATCCGCGCGCGCGACCTTGCTTCGGCGCTGGGCCTCGACGAGGCGCAGGTCAGCCGCAGTCTGCACGGTTTCGCGGCGCGGGGCTGGCTGGAGCGTGCGGCGGGCCCCGACCGGCGGGCGCGCCACCTGCGGCTGACGGCGGAAGGTCGGGCCGAGGCGGCGCGGCTGAAGGCGGAATCGCGGGCGGCGATCGCGGCGCTTCTGGCCGGCATGACCCCGGTGGCGCGGGCCGGGCTGACCGGGGCGCTGGTCGATGCGGCCGAGGCGCTGGACCCGCCCGCGGTCGCGCTGGATGCGCTGCGTCCGGGCGATGCCGGCTGGGTCATCGCCCGCCACGCCGAACTTTGCGCCCGCGACGAAGGCTATGACGCCAGTTTCGAGGGGCTGGTGGCGCAGATTCTGGGCGGCTTCCTGCAGGCGCATGATCCGGCGCGCGAAAGGGGCTGGATCGCCCGGTCGGGCGCGCGGCGGCTGGGGTCGATCTTCGTCATGGCGGACGATGCCGAAACGGCGCGGCTGCGGCTGGTGCTGGTCGAACCCGAGGCGCGGGGCACCGGGCTGGCGCAGCGCATGCTGGACGCCGCGCTTTCCTTCGCGCGCGCCGCGGGCTACCGGCGGATGCTGCTCTGGACCCATGAAAGCCACCGGGCGGCGGGGCGGCTTTATGCCCGCAACGGTTTTGCGCTGACCGCCGCCGCCCCGGCCCGCGCCTTCGGCTGCGACGTGGTGGACCAGACCTGGGAACGCGCGCTCTGAGCGACCACGCCGCCGCCATTCACCCTTGCATTCCGCCCGGCCCGGCGCTATCTGGCCCTTCAGTGCAGCCTTAGCTCAGTTGGTTAGAGCACCAGATTGTGGATCTGGGGGTCCCCCGTTCGAGCCGGGGAGGCTGTACCATCCCCCAAGCCAGACCTGCCGGTTTCCCGATCCCGCCCCGGTGCGGCAACCCCTTCGGGGCTTGCCTTCGCGCCGGTCGCGGCTATGGTCGCGGCCCCTGCGCGTGAGAGGAGCCTGCCATGACCGAAGCCGCGATTCCCGTCCTTATCGCCGCCGAGATCGGGGCGACGGCTGCACAGGTGGGGGCGGCGGTGGCGCTGCTGGATGGCGGGGCGACCGTGCCCTTCGTGGCGCGCTACCGGAAAGAGGCGACGGGGGGTCTGGACGACACCCAGTTGCGCCGGCTTGAGGAACGGCTGGCCTATCTGCGCGAACTGGCGGCGCGACGGGTGGCGATCGTCGATGAGATCACCCGGCAGGGCAAGCTGACCGATGCGCTGGCCCGCCAGATCGCCGGCGCCGCCACCAAGGCCGCGCTTGAGGATATCTATCTGCCCTACAAGCCCAAGCGCCGCACCAAGGCGATGATCGCCCGCGAGGCGGGATTGCAGGCGCTGCTGGATGCGATCCTCGCGGACCGCTCGGCCGATCCTGCGGCGCTGGCGGCTGCGCATGTTTCGGAAGGCTTCCCGGATGCCAAGGCCGCGCTGGACGGCGCGCGCGACATATTGGCCGAAGGGCTGGCCGAGAACGCCGCCCTGCTCGGCCGGCTGCGCGACCATATGCGCAAGGTCGGGCGGCTGGTGGCGAAGGTGGTCGCCGGCAAGGAACAGGCGGGGGCCAAGTTTTCCGACTATTTCGACCATTCCGAGCCTTTCGCGACTGCGCCGAGCCACCGGGTTCTGGCCATGCTGCGCGGCCGGGGCGAAGAGGTTCTGACCGTCGAGCTTGAGGTCGACGCCGACGCGCCCCGCGGCGAAAGCCCGGCGGAACGCGCCTGCGGCGCGGTGCTGGCGGCTTCGGGGCAGGGCGCGGGCGATCGCTGGCTGCGCGAGGCGGCGGCCTGGGCCTGGCGGGTGAAGCTGCGGACCAGCCTGACGCTGGACCTGATGGCCGACCTGCGCGAGGCGGCCGAGGCCGAGGCGATCCGCGTCTTCGCCCGGAACCTGAAGGACCTGCTTCTGGCCGCGCCGGCCGGGGGCAAGGCGACCATGGGCCTCGACCCGGGCATCCGCACCGGGGTGAAGGTGGCGGTGGTCGATGCGACCGGCAAGGTGCTGGCGACCGACACGGTCTATCCGTTCCAGCCGAAGAACGACCTGCGGGGCGCGCAGGTGGCGCTGGCCCGGCTGATCGCGGCGCATGGGGTGCGGCTGATCGCCATCGGCAACGGCACCGCCAGCCGCGAGACCGAGAAGATGGTGGCGGACCTGCTGGCCGTCCTGCCGGGTGAGAAGCCGGCCAAGGTGGTGGTCAGCGAGGCGGGGGCGTCGGTCTATTCCGCGTCCGAACTGGCGGCGCGCGAGTTTCCGGGGCTGGATGTTTCCCTGCGGGGCGCGGTCTCCATCGCCCGGCGGCTGCAGGACCCGCTGGCCGAACTGGTGAAGATCGAGCCGAAGTCGATCGGCGTCGGCCAGTATCAGCATGACGTCGACCAGCACCGGCTGGCGCGGTCGCTGGACGCCGTGGTCGAGGATGCGGTGAACGCGGTCGGCGTCGACCTGAATACCGCCAGCGCGCCCCTCCTGGCGCGGGTGTCGGGCGTGGGTCCGGGGCTGGCCGAGGCGATCGTGGCGCATCGTGACGAGAACGGCCCCTTCGCCAGCCGGCGCGAGTTGCTGAAGGTGGCGCGGCTTGGCCCCAAGGCGTTCGAACAGGCGGCGGGTTTCCTGCGGATCACCGGCGGGAAGGAACCGCTGGATGCATCGTCCGTTCACCCCGAGGCCTATGACGTGGCAAGGCGGATCGTCGCCGCCTGCGGGCGCGACATCCGGGCGCTGATGGGCGACGGGGCGGCGCTGAAACGGTTGAATCCGGCACAATTTGTCGATGACAAGTTCGGGTTGCCGACGGTGCGCGACATTCTGGCCGAGCTGGAGAAGCCCGGCCGCGACCCGCGGCCCGAGTTCCGCACTGCAAGTTTCGCGGAAGGGGTGCACGAAATCTCTGACCTGCGGCCCGGCATGCTGCTGGAAGGCACGGTGACGAATGTCGCCGCCTTCGGCGCCTTCGTCGACATCGGCGTGCATCAGGATGGGCTGGTGCATGTCAGCCAGTTGGCCGACCGGTTCGTGAAAGACCCGCATGAAGTGGTGAAGGCGGGCGACGTGGTGAAGGTCCGGGTGACCGAGGTCGATGTGCCGCGCAAGCGGATCGGGCTGACGATGCGCAAGGATGGCGGCGGCGGGCCTGCCCCGCGCGACGACCGGGCCAGGGGACCGGCGCCGAAGGGACGGATAGAGGCCGGGCCGGGTTCGGCAGGCGGCGGCGCCTTTGCCGAGGCGCTGAAGGGCAAGTTCGGCCGCTGACGGGCCGCGCCTAAGCCGCCTGGCCGCCCACGGTCAGCCCGCCGATCAACAGCGTCGGCTGGCCGACGCCGACCGGCACCCATTGCCCGGCCTTGCCGCAGTTGCCGATGCCCGGATCAAGCTTCAGGTCGTTGCCGATGGCGCGAATCTGCCGCAGCGCCGTTGCGCCGTCGCCGATCAGCGTGGCGCCCTTCAGCGCCTCGCCGACCTTACCGTTCCTGACACGGTAGGCCTCGGTGCAGGAGAAGACAAACTTTCCGTTGGTAATATCGACTTGCCCGCCGCCGAAACCCACGGCCCAGATGCCGTCTTTCAGATCGGAAACAATGGCTTCGGGTTCGTCGTTGCCATTCAGCATGTAGGTGTTGGTCATCCGCGGCATCGGGATATGGGCAAAGCTTTCGCGCCGCCCGTTGCCGGTGGGGGCGACGCCCATCAGGCGGGCGTTCTGCCGGTCCTGCATGTAGCCGACAAGGATGCCGTCCTCGATCAGGACATTGCGGCCCGAAGGCGTGCCCTCGTCGTCGATGGTGATCGAGCCGCGGCGGTCGGGGATGGTGCCGTCGTCCAGCACGGTGACGCCGGGCGCGGCGATCCGCTGGCCCATCAGCCCGGCGAAGGCCGATGTCTTCTTGCGGTTGAAGTCGCCCTCAAGCCCGTGGCCGATCGCTTCATGCAGCAGGATGCCGGGCCAGCCGGGGCCAAGCGCCACGTCCATCATGCCGGCCGGGGCGGGCATTGCGGCAAGGTTCACCCGGGCGATCCGCAGCGCCTCGTCCACCATGGGTTTCCAGCGGGCGGGGTCCAGAAGGGCTGCCAGCCCGTGCCGGCCGCCGCCGCCCATGCCGCCGGATTCGCGCCGGCCGTTCTCTTCCAGGATGACCGAGACGTTCAGCCGCGCCATCGGCCGGGTGTCGGCCAGCACCTGCCCGCCGGGCCGCAGGATGGTGACCTCCTGCAGGGACGCGCCCAGCGAGGCGGAGACCTGCATCACGCGGCGGTCGACGGCACGGGCGTAGGCGTCGATTTCCTTCAGGATGTCGATCTTGCCGGCGAAGGGCGCGTCGGCCATCGGGTCGGCCTCGGTGTAAAGCCGGCGGTTGGTGCCCGGGGGCGGCGCCGCAAGGACACCGCCGCCGTCGCCCACGGCAAGGCGGGCGGTTTCGGCCGCGCGGCGCAGGGCGGATTCGCTGATCTCGGTCGCATGGGCGTAGCCGGCGACCTCTCCCTTGACCGCGCGCAGGCCGAAACCTTCCGAGGCGTCGTAGGCGGCGTTGCGGATGCGGCCGTCGTCAAGGACAAGGCTTTCGCCGCGGCGGCGTTCCAGGAACAGCTCGCCATCCTCGGCCCCGTCGGTGGCGGCGCGCAGGGTGGCCAGCGCGGCGGCCTGGTCGATGCGGGTCTCGAAGGGGCGGAAAGGGGCGTCGGTCATGTCGGGCCTTGCACTGCGGGGCAGGCCCGGAACCTAGGCGCGCCGGCCGCCGGCCGCAAGGCGGGTGCCGCCGGATACGGCCCGCGCCGGCTGTTTCGCCAGTGCGACACGTCCTTGATGCAGATCAAGCGGCGCGGCTTTGTCGCATCGGTTTCTCTTGTCGTGGCGCGGCCGATATGGTTTGAACGCCGAAGCAATCAACGGGATTCCGCCCCCCAGGGGGCGAGGTACCCGACAGCGAAGCGGCGCAATGCCGCAAGGGAGACGGAAGGGCATGCGGATGATTTCGTCGGTCATGGGGCGCGCGGGCGCCTGGGCGATGGCGGGGGTTCTGGCGCTGACGGCGGGCGGCGCCCTGGCGCAGGGGCTTGAGATCGTCGGCCAGCCGCACGAGAAGGGCATCGCCTTCCAGCCGGCATCGACCTCGATCGCGGTCGAACAGCAATGGCTGGATCACATGATCCTTTATATCATCACCGCCATCGTGATCTTCGTCCTCGCGCTTCTGACCATTGTCATCCTGCGCTACAACAGCCGCCTGAACCCGAAGCCGGGCCGCTTCACCCACAACACCCCGCTTGAAATCGCCTGGACGGTCATCCCGATCGTGGTGCTGATCTTCATCGGGTCGTTCTCGGTGCCCGCGCTCAAGGACCAGCAGACCTTCCCCGAGGGCGAGGTTGTCATCAAGGTGACCGGCAGCCAGTGGTACTGGAGCTATGAATACCCCGACGAGGCGATCGGCCCCTATGACAGCTTCATGATCGGCGGGCTGAACCTGGGCGGCGACGCGCGGATGACGCCGCAGGTCGAGGAAGAGCTGAAGGCCGCGGGCTATGCCAAGGAGCAGTTCCTGCTGGCGACCGACACCGCCATGGTCGTGCCGGTGGGCAAGACGGTGCTGCTGCAGATCACCGCGACCGATGTGATCCATGCCTGGAAAATCCCGGCCTTCGGCGTGATGCAGGATGCGGTGCCGGGCCGGATCGCGCATCTGTGGTTCAAGGCCGACCGCGAGGGCATCTTCTTCGGCCAGTGCAGCGAGCTTTGCGGCAAGGACCATGCCTATATGCCGATCACGGTGAAGGTCGTCTCCGAGGCCGCCTATGCCGCCTGGGTCGAGCAGGCCAAGGGCGGCGACGTGGTGCTGTCCGCGGCCCCGGCGGTGACGGCGCCGGTCCAGGTGGCCGCAAACGACTGATGACGCGCGCGAAAGGTGGCGGCCCCGAAACGGGCCGTCCGGGCTAGCGAGACACGGGCGATGAGCGATATCGGCACCTATCAGGGCACAACGGGAACCCCGCGCGAGGCGGGGTTCGGCGACTATGTGCTGCTTCTGAAGCCGCGCGTCATGTCGCTTGTGGTCTTCACCGCGCTGGTCGGGCTGCTGGTGGCGCCGGTGCGGCTGCATCCGGTTGAGGCTTTCGCGGCGATCCTGTTCATCGCGCTGGGCGCGGGCGCGTCGGGTGCGCTGAACATGTGGTGGGACGCCGACATCGACGCGGTGATGAAGCGGACGAAGGGCCGGCCGGTCCCCGCGGGCCTGGTCGAGCCGGGCGAGGCGCTGGCGATCGGGCTGGGGCTGTCGGGGATCAGCGTCGTCATGCTGGCGCTGGCGACCAATGTCGCCGCAGGGGCGCTTCTGGCCTTCACCATCTTCTTCTACGCCGTCGTCTATTCGATGTGGCTGAAACGCTCGACCCCGCAGAACATCGTCATCGGCGGCGCGGCCGGGGCCTTCCCGCCGATGATAGGCTGGGTCGCCGCGACGGGTTCGGTCGGGATCGAGGCGGTCCTGATGTTCGCGCTGATCTTCATGTGGACGCCGCCGCATTTCTGGGCGCTGGCGCTGTTCATGAAGTCGGACTACCACCTGGCCGGCGTGCCGATGCTGACGGTGACGCACGGGCGCAAGGCGACGCGGGCGCACATCCTGATCTATACGCTGGCGCTGGCGCCGGTGGCCGTTGGGGCGGCGCTGACCGCGATCGGCGGGCCGCTGACGCTGGCCGTGGCGGTGGCGCTGAACCTGTGGTTCATCATCGGCGCCGTCCGCATCCGGCAGCGCGACGAGGCACAGGCCGAGGCCGATGGCTATGCGGCGGAAAAGGCGTTCTTCCGCTTCTCGCTGGTCTATCTGTTCCTGCATTTCAGCGCCTTCCTGGCCGAAGCCGCGCTGCGCCCGTTCGGGCTGGGGGGCTGGTAGGATGGCGATCCACGTCACCCATGACCTGCACAAGCGCCGCTTCGGCCGCAACCTTGGCGTCGCGCTGGCGCTGGTGTTCTTCGTGGCGCTGGTCTTCGCGCTGACCGTGGTCAAGGTGCAGCGCGGCGATCCGATGCAGGGCTATGACCATACCATCCGGCCCGAGATGGTGCCCGCCGCCGAAGGTGCCGCGACCGGAGGCACGCCGTGAAGCCGCGTCGTCCCGACGGTCCGCAACGGACGGCGATGATGCTGGCGGGCGTCGTCGTGGTGATGGCGTCGCTCTCCTTCGCGGCGGTGCCGTTCTACGACTGGTTCTGCCGCGTCACCGGCTTCGGCGGGGCGACCTCGGTCGCCGATGCCGCGCCGGACAGGATCCTTGACCGGGTGGTGAAGGTGCGCTTCGACGCCTCGACCGACCGGGGGATGCCGTGGGAATTCCGCCCCGTTGTCCGCGAGATGGAGATTCGCGTCGGCGAGACGGGCCTTGCCTTCTACGAGGCCTATAATCCGACCGACCGGCCGATCGCCGGCACCGCGGCCTATAACGTCATGCCCTATGCGGCGGGCGGCTATTTCACCAAGATCGCCTGCTTCTGCTTTGAAGAGCAGGTGTTGCAACCCGGCGAGCGGGTGGAGATGCCGGTCAGCTTCTACATCGACCCGGCGATGGTCGACGATGTGGACGGCCGGAACGTCAAGGAAATCACGCTGAGCTACACGTTCTACGAAACGGACCTGCCGAAGACGCAAGCCGCGCTGGCGCCCGCGCCCGGCACGGCCGCGGCGCCGGCGAACTGACAGGATAAACGAGGGAAGCGATTTCAGAGATGGCACACGAGAAGAACCACGACTACCACGTCCTGCCGCCCTCGATCTGGCCCTTCCTGGGCGCGGTGGGCGCGATCGCGATGCTGATCGGCACGGTGCTGATGGTGTCGCCGCAAATCTCCGACCAGAGCGCGCTGAAACAGCCCTGGCTCTTCCTGATCGGCGTTGCGCTGGTGCTTTACGTCATGTACGCGTGGTGGTCCGAGGTGGTGCACGAGGCGAACACCGGCGACCACACGCCGGTCGTGCGCATCGGCCTGCGCTACGGGTTCATCATGTTCATCATGTCGGAAGTGATGTTCTTCTCGGCATGGTTCTGGACCTTCTTCAAGCACCGCATGTATCCGATGGGACCGGAAAGCCCCTGGGTCGACGGCCAGTGGCCGCCGGCCGGGATCGAGACTTTCGACCCCTGGCACCTGCCGCTGATCAACACGCTGATCCTGCTGCTGTCGGGCTGCGCCGTCACCTGGGCGCACCATGCGCTGGTGCATGAGAACAACCGCAAGGACCTGGTGAACGGGCTGATCATCGGCATCATCCTGGGCGTGTTCTTCACCCTGCTGCAGGCCTATGAATACAGCCACGCCGCCTTCGGCTTCGCCGGCAACATCTATGGCGCGTCCTTCTTCATGGCGACGGGCTTCCACGGCGCCCATGTCATCATCGGGACGATCTTCCTGACCGTCTGCCTCTTCCGCGCGCTGAAGGGCCATTTCACCCCCGAGCAGCATGTCGGGTTCGAGGCTGCGGCCTGGTACTGGCACTTCGTCGACGTGGTGTGGCTGTTCCTGTTCGCCGCGGTCTACGTCTGGGGCCAGTAACCCCTACGGCATCACGTTCCTTGCGCGGGCCTCCGTTGGCCCGCGCTTTCCGTTCCGGGCGGGTCATGCGGTCCATTCTCTTTGCGCTGGTCATCGGTCTGGCAGGTGTTGCCGTCCTTCTGTCGCTTGGCGTCTGGCAGTTGCGCCGGCTTGAGTGGAAGGAAGGCCTGATCGCCACCGCTGGGCAGATGATGGAGCGTCCGGCCACGCCGCTGCCCGCCACGCCCGACCCTGCGGCCGACCGCTATCTTCCGGTCACCGTCACCGGCCGCTTCACCGGCGACGAGGCGCATGTCCTGACCGCCGACCGCTTCCGGGGGCCGGGCTTCCTGGTGATCGCAGGGTTCGAGACGGCGGACGGCCGCCGCATCCTGATCGACCGCGGCTATGTGCCCGAGGCAGAGCGGCGGGCGCCCCGTCCGGCCAGGGCGGCCGATGTCACCGGCAACCTGAACTGGCCCGACGACATGACGCCGTCGACCCCGCCGCATGACGAAAAGACCGGCATCTGGTTCGGCCGCGACCTGCCCGGCATCGCCGCCGCGCTGGGGACGGAACCGCTGCTGGTCATCGCGCGCAGCGATACCGGCGACGGGGTGACGCCGGTCCCGGCCGCCGCCACCTTCCGCAACGACCATCTGCAATATGCGATCACATGGTTTCTGCTGGCGGCCGTGTGGGCGGGGATGACACTGGCGTATCTCTGGCGTATCAGACAGCGTAAGGCGTGAAGCGGGGGCGTTCTGGGCGCGGTGATGGACTATGTATCGACCCGGGGGCAGGCCCCCCGTCTGGGTTTCGGCGCGGCGATGATGACGGGGCTGGCGCGCGACGGCGGGCTTTACGTGCCCGAGACGGTGCCGCAGTTTTCAGCCGCCGAGATCGCCGCGATGGCGGGGCTGCCCTACGAGGACATGGCCTTCCGGGTGATGCGGCCCTTCATCGGCGGCTTCTTCGGCGATGACGAATTCCGCGGCCTGCTGGCCCGCGCCTATGCGGGCTTCGGCCATGCCGCGCGGGCGCCGCTGGTGCAGCTTGGCCCCAACCATTTCCTGATGGAGCTGTTCCACGGCCCGACACTGGCCTTCAAGGATTTCGCCATGCAGATCATCGGCCAGATGATGCAGGCGGCGCTGGCCAAGACGGGTGAGCGGATCACCATCGTCGGCGCGACCAGCGGCGACACCGGATCGGCGGCGATCGAGGCGTTCCGGGGGCTGGCCAATGTCGATGTCTTCATCCTTTTCCCGCATGGCCGCGTATCCGAGGTGCAGCGCCGGCAGATGACGACGCCGGTCGAGGCCAATGTGCATGCGCTGGCGATGGACGGCGATTTCGACGATTGCCAGGCGCGGCTGAAGGACATGTTCAACGACTTTGCCTTCCGCGACGGGGTGCGGCTGGCCGGCGTGAACAGCATCAACTGGGCGCGGGTTCTGGCGCAGGTGGTTTACTACTTCCACGCGGCAACCGCGCTGGGGGCGCCACACCGCAGGATCAGCTTCACCGTGCCGACCGGCAATTTCGGCGACATTTTCGCCGGCCATGTCGCCAAGCGGATGGGCCTGCCGATCGACCGGCTGGTGATCGCGACCAACCAGAACGACATTCTTGACCGGGCCCTGCGCGGGGGCGACTACCGCACCAGCGGGGTGCGCCCGTCGATCAGCCCGTCGATGGACATCCAGGTGTCGTCCAACTTCGAGCGCGCGCTCTTCGATGCGCTGGGGCGCGACGGCGGCGCGGTGCGGGCGCTGATGGAGGGGTTGCGGCAGGGCGGCGGCTTCTCGATCCCCGAAGCCGCGCTGGCGGCGCTGCGGGGCGAATTCGACAGCGGCCGCGCCAGCGAGGACGAGACGCGGGCGACGATCGCGCGGGTGCTGGCCCAGTCGGGTGAGCTTCTGTGTCCGCACAGCGCCGTCGGCGTGAAGGTCGCCGAAGAGCATGTCGGCCTCACGCCGATGGTGACGCTGGCCACCGCGCATCCGGCCAAGTTCCCCGATGCGGTCCAGGCCGCCAGCGGCATCCGCCCGGCGCTGCCGCCGCGGATGGCCGACCTTTTCGAGAGGCCCGAGCGGATGACGCGGGTGCCGAACGACCTTGCCGCCCTGAAGGCCCTGGTGCAGGACAGGATCGCGGCGCGGGTCTAGGCCGCCGTGCAGGGGTAGAAGGCGAAGGCGCCCTCGGCATGGCGGCTGTCCGGCCCGGGCGGACCTTCGCCCAGGGCGGCGCAATGCGCATTGGCCGCGGAACGGGCCAGCGCCTCGTCGCCGACCCCCAAGGGCGCCCCGTCGCGCCGTGTCACCACCAGTGCTGTGACGATCGGAAAGGTCGAGATGATATCCGGCCCGACCTGTGCGCCCGATGGCCAGTAATAGCCGTCGTCAAGCGTGACCTGAAGCTCGACGCCCGCAACGCTCTGGGCAGAGCCGCCGGCAGAGACACAGGCGCCAAGCATCAGCGCCGCCAGGAGGGGCAGGGGGGTCTTCATGGCGAAGACAATAGTCCCACGCGCCCCTTTCGCAAGCGGCCATGCTGCTCTATCACCCTCAGACCAGAGTCTTGTGAATGGACGGCGCCTTGACGCTACGCACCCATACCCTGCCCAACGGCTTCCGCATCGTGACCGAAACCATGCCGGGGCTGAAATCGGCCTCGGTCGGGATATGGGTCGGGGCCGGCGGCCGGCACGAACGGCCTGAACAGAACGGCATCGCGCATTTCCTTGAACACATGGCCTTCAAGGGCACGGCCAGGCGCAGCGCGCTGCAGATCGCCGAAGAGATCGAGGATGTGGGCGGCTATATCAACGCCTATACCTCGCGCGAGATGACGGCCTATTACGCGCGCTGCCTGTCGGCCGACGTGCCGCGCGCCCTGGACGTGATCGCCGACATCGTGCTGAACCCCTTGTTCCACCTCGACGACATCGAGACGGAGCGGCACGTCATCCTGCAGGAAATCGGCCAGGCGAACGACACGCCCGACGACATCATCTTTGACTGGCTGCACGAGGTATCCTATCCGTCGCAGGCGTTCGGCCGCACCATCCTTGGGCCAGAGGATCAGGTTTCCGCCTTCCGGCGCGACGATTTCCTGCAGTTCGTCGGCCGGCACTACGGGCCGGACCGGATGATCCTGTCGGCCGCCGGCGGGGTCGACCATGCCGCCATCGTGGCGCAGGCCGAAGCGATTTTCGGCGAGCTGAAGCCGGTCGGCCTTGTCAACGCCGAACCGGCCGGTTTCGCCGGGGGCGAGCGGCGCGAGATCAAGGATCTGGAGCAGGCGCATTTCGCGCTGAACTTCGAGGCGCCGGGCTACCGCGACCCCATGGTCTATACCGCGCAGGTCTGGTCGATGGCGATGGGCGGCGGCATGTCCAGCCGGCTGTTCCAGAAAATCCGCGAGGAGCGGGGCCTTTGCTACACAATCTATGCCCAGAGTGCGGCCTATGACGACACCGGCCAGATCACCATCTATGCCGGCACCAGCGGCGAGGAGATCGGCGACCTGACTGAGTTGACGGTCGCCGAACTGAAACGCGCCGCCGACGACATGACCGAGGCCGAGGTCGCCCGCGCCAAGGCGCAGATCAAGGCCGGGATGCTGATGGGGCTGGAAAGCCCGTCCAGCCGGGCGGAACGCAACGCGCGGCTGCTGTCGATCTGGGGCCGGGTGCCCGATCTGGACGAGGCGGTGGCGCGGATAGACGCGGTGACCGTCGCCGGCGTGCGCGACTGGGGGGGCTCGCTGCTTTCGGCGCGGTCGGCGCTGGCGATCTACGGCCCGGTAGACGCCGCGCCGGGCGTGGAGGCGATCCGGGCGGGGCTGGCCGCATGATGCTGGCCCTGCGGCCGCGGGTCCGGATCGAGACCGAACGGATCACCTTGCGCCTGCCGGTCCATGGCGACTGGCGCAACTGGTCGGCCCTGCGCAGCGAAAGTGCCGCTTTCCTCACGCCGTGGGAGCCGGTCTGGAGCACCGATCACCTGTCGCGCCGGGCCTTCACCAACCGGGTCTACTGGGCCAGGCGCGCCGAAGCGCAGGGCACGGCGCTGCCGCTGATGCTGATCCGCCGGGGCGACCAGGCGCTTCTGGGCGCGATCACACTGGACAACATCCGCCGCGGCCCGGCGCAGACCGGGACGCTGGGCTACTGGATCGGTGCGCCGCATGCCCGGCAGGGCTTCATGCGCGAGGCGATCCTTGCCGTCGTCCACCACGCCTTCAACCGGCTGGATCTGAGCCGGATCGAAGCCGCCTGCCTGCCGGAAAACGCCGCCTCGCGCGGGGTGCTGGAGAAATGCGGTTTCAAATACGAAGGCGTGGCGCAAAGCTACCTGCAGATCAACGGCAGGTGGCGCAACCATGTGCTTTACGCCAACCTCCGGTCCGACCGGCGCGGGCGCACCGATGTCGGCCCGGCCTGAATCTGCCGCGCCTGAACCGCGCGCGATCTTCCTGCGCGGGGTGAACGTGGGCGGCGCCAATCGCCTGCCGATGGCGGAATGGCGCGACGTGCTGGCGGGGCAGGGGTTCGGCAGGCCCGAGACCTATATCCAGTCCGGCAATGCCGTGGTCGACGCCACCGGCGCGGCGGGCGACATCGCGCTTGCGGTCCGCGAGGGCATCGCCACGCGGTTCGGCTTTGCGCCCGCGGTGTTTGTCCTCTCCGGGCAGGAACTTGACGCCGCCCTGCGCCATCCGTTCGGCGTGGCCGATCCGGCGCGGGTTCATGCCGTGCTGCTGGCCGAAGTCGCGCCCGCGATCGACAGGGACCGGATCGAGGCGCTGCGCGCGCCCAGCGAAACGGTGGTGCTGCGGCCGGGGCTGATCCTGCTGCATGCGCCTGACGGGATCGGCCGGTCGAAACTGGCCGAGGCGCTGCCGCGGCTGGTCCGCTGTCCGGTGTCGGCCCGCAACCTGAACACCATGGCGGCGGTGCTGGCCATGCTGCGCTCGCGCAGGCGTGAAGACGGGGCGGGGTGACGGGCCGGCAATCCGGGCTATCCTTCCCCATCCCGGAGGTGCCGCGATGATCCGCCTGCCCCTGCTTGCCGCCCTTCCCGCCCTTGCCGCCACGGCCGCGCTTGCGCAGGTGGAACCCGACCGCATCCCTTCGCACTGCATCGCGCTGGCGGCGGGGCCCGAAACCATCATGCGGGCGGCCTGGGGCGACGGGGTGGCCGAAGACCGGGTGATGATCCGCTACCTGGACCACGCCAGTTTCGCCATCGCCACCGGCGACGGCACGGTGGCGGTCACCGACTATACCGGCTTCCTCGGCGTGGCCGATCTGGTGCCGGACGTGGTGACGATGAACAACGCCCACGCGACGCACTGGACGGCGCGCCCCGACGGGCGCATCGCCCATGTCCTGCAAGGCTGGCCCGACGCCGGGCGCCCGGCCGAGCATCGGCTGGAACTGGGCAGCGTCCTGGTGCGCAACGTGACGACCGACACCCGCGGCCCCTTTGGCGAGGGTGCGCGGGCCGACGGCAACTCGATCTTCATCTTCGAGGCGGCGGGTCTCTGCATCGGCCACCTCGGGCACCTGCACCAGATCCCGTCGGATGAGCAATATGCCGCGATCGGGCGGCTCGACATCGTCATGGTGCCGGTCGACGGCGGCTATACGATGCGGGTTTCCGACATGGTGCAGGTGGTGCGGCGGCTGAAATCCTCGGTGGTGATCCCGATGCACTGGTTTTCCGGCGCGTCGCTGACCCAGTTCCTGATCGAGATGGAGGGCGAATTCGACGTGGTCGAGACCGGGCTGAACGAGATGGAATTCTCGATGCACGACCTGCCGGCGCGCCCGACCATCCTGGTGCTGGAACCGCGCTGGCTGGAGTGAGGGCCGGATTCCGGCGGTACTAATATTTTAGTCTTTCCTTGGCGGCACGGCCGGTCTAGGTCTGGCGCAAGGAGAATCCGCCATGCTCAATCCCTGCGACCAGTCCTTTGCGGACGCCTTGGCGGGGCGTCTGCCCGAAGGCCGCATCCGCCCCGCCGAACACCGCCATATCGAGGAACCGCGCGGCATCTGGCACGGCCGCCCCGGCCCGGTGGCGCAGCCGCGCAGCACCGCCGAAGTGGCCGAAGTGGTCCGCGCCTGCGCCGAGGCGCGGGTCGGCATCCTGCCCTGGGGCGGGGGGACCGGCCTTGTCGGCGCGCAGATCAAGCCCGACGGCCCGCTGCCGCTGATCCTGTCGGTCGAAAAGCTGACGGCGGTGCGCGGCACCTGGCCCGACGAGAATGTGCTGACGGTCGAGGCGGGGCTGACGCTGCAGGGCGTGCAAGAGGCGGCGGCGGCGGTGAACCGGCTCTTCCCGCTGTCGCTTGCGGCCGAGGGCACGGCGACCATCGGCGGCAACCTTGCCACCAATGCCGGCGGCACGGCGGTCCTGCGCTACGGCAATTCCCGCGACCTGACGCTGGGCGTCGAGGCGGTCCTGCCGGATGGCAGCACCTTCAACGGGCTGAGGCGGCTCAGGAAGGACAATACCGGCTATGACCTGCGCCACCTGCTGATCGGGTCGGAAGGCACGCTGGGGGTGATCACCGCCGCAACGCTGAAGCTGTTTCCCCGCCCGGATCAGCGGGTGGTGGCGCTTCTGGTCGTGCCGTCGCCCGGGGCGGCGCTGCGGCTTCTGCGGCGGTTCGAGGCGCGGGTGGGTGGCCTTGTCTCGGCCTTCGAGCTGATCGCGAGGACGGGGCTGGAATTCCTGTCCGAAACCGGGCTGGACCGCGCCTATCCGATCGACCCGCTGCCCGAATGGTCGGTCCTGGTGGAACTGGGGCTTCCCGCCGCGATGGAGCCGGAAGAGACGATGGCCGCGCTATACGAGGATGCGGCCGAGGCGGGGCTGGTGCTGGATGGCGTCATCGCCGCGTCCGAGGCGCAGGCCGATGCGATCTGGAACATCCGCGAGACGCTGCCCGAGGCGAACCACCGCGTCGGCGCGGTGTCGAGCCACGACATTTCGCTGCCGCTTGAGGCGATCCCCGATTTCTTCGCCGAGGGGCCCCGGCGCGTGGCCGCGTTCGGCGATTTCCGCATCAACGGCTTTGGCCATCTGGGCGACGGCAACCTGCACTACAACGTCTTTCCGCTGCGGGGCCACAGCCGCGACGAGTTTGCCGGCGTGAAGATCGCGGTCAAGGAAGCGGTGCATGACCTGGTGCATGAAATGGGCGGCTCAGTCTCGGCCGAACACGGGATCGGCCGGCTGAAGACCAACGACCTGGTGAAATACGGCGATCCGGCCAAGGTGGCGGCGATGCGGGCGATCAAGGCGGCGCTCGACCCCCTTGGCATCATGAACCCGGGCGCGGTCTTCGCCTGACGGCGACGGGCCGATCAGCCCTCCTGCGCCGCCAGCCAGTCCATCAGCGCGGTCCGCGCGCTTTCGGCGCCCTCGGCGCGGGCGCGGTCGATCACCGCCCTGACCTCGTTCAGGTCCATCCGCCGGATCAGCGCCTTGACCGGACCGATCGACGCCGGCCGCATCGACAGCGCCCGGAAGCCGATCGCCGCCAGCGCCAGCGCCTCGACCGGGCGGCCGGCATCCTCGCCGCAGAAGGAAAGCGTGGTGCCCGTCTCGGCGCAGCGGGCGATGATCCCTTCGAGGAAGGTCAGGAACGACAGGTTCAGCATGTCGTAGCGGCGGCGCACGCGTTCGTTCTCGCGGTCGGCGGCGAAGAAGAACTGCTTCAGGTCATTGCCGCCGACCGAGATGAAATCGGCCATCTCGAAGAAGGCGCGGGGCGCGAAGGCAAGCGAGGGCGTCTCGCACATCGCGCCGATCTCAACCCGGTCCGGCACCGGATGGCCAAGCGATTTCTCGCGGTGGAGTTCGGTCAGGACGGCGGAGCGGGCGGCGACGAATTCGGAATGTTCGGCGACGAAGGGGAACATGATCGTCAGCGGCCGCCCCTTGGTGGCGCGGATCAGCGCCTGCAGCTGCATCCGCAGCACGCCCGGCTTGTCCAGCCCGACGCGGATCGCCCGCCAGCCCATCGCCGGGTTCGGCTCGTCATTGGGCTTCATGTAGGGCAGCACCTTGTCTGACCCGATGTCGAGGGTGCGGAACGCCACGCGCTTGCCCTTGGCCGCATCGATCACGCGGGCGTAAAGCGCCGCCAGTTCGGCCCGCTTCGGCATCTGGTTGCGGATCAGGAACTGCAGTTCGGTACGGAAGAGCCCCACGCCTTCGGCGCCCGAACCTTCCAGGCTGGGCAGGTCCGCCATCAGGCCGGCGTTCATGTGCAGCCCGATGACCGCGCGGCATTTCGACTGGGCCGGCAGCTTGCGCAGCGACGCATAGCGTTTCTGCGCCTCGGCCTGCATGGCGATCTTGTCGCGGAAGGCGCGGGCGACGGTTTCCTCGGGCCTGAGGTGGACGATGCCCTGGTCGCCGTCGACAAGGATATGGTCGCCGTTCAGCGCCTCGGAGGTGATGCGTTCGGCATGGATCACCAGCGGGATCGCCAGCGCGCGGGCGACGATGGCGGCATGGCTGCCGACCGATCCTTCCTGCAGGACCACGCCGCGCAGCTTGCGCCCGTAGTCCAGCAATTCGCCCGGGCCGATGTTGCGGGCGATCAGGATCGGGTTTTCCGGCATGGCGGCGCCGGTGTCGGTGCCCTGTCCGGTCAGGATGCGCAAGAGCCGGTTCGACAGGTCGTCCAGATCATGCAGCCGGTCGCGCAGATAGGCGTCGGGCACCTGTTCCAGCCGCGCCCGGGCCGCGCCCTGTTCCTTTTCCACCGCCGCCTCGGCCGAAAGGCCGCGCATGATGTCTTCCTCCATCCGCCGCAGCCAGCCGCGCGAATGGGCAAACATCCGGTAGGCTTCCAGCACCTGCTTCTGGTCCTTGTCCAGCTGTTCGGCTTCCAGCAGGTCGTCGATCGAGACCCGCAGCTCGCCCACCGCGCCGCGGATGCGCTCGATTTCGGTCAGGGGATCGTCGGCCACCGGGTTCGTCACCACGACCCGCGGTTCGTGCAGCCACACGCGCCCCTCGGCCGCGCCTTCCTGGCCGGTGCCGCCGCGGAACATCACCGGCTGGCGGTGCAGCGGTGCAAGGCCGCCGTCATCGCCGGTGAAGGCGCCAAGCTCGGTCATCTCGGCCAGCACCATGGCCACGACTTCCAGCGCATAGACCTCGTCTTCAGAGAATTCGCGCGCCACCCGCGACTGCACGACAAGGACGCCCAGCTTTTCGCCGACGCGCTGGATCGGCACGCCAAGGAAGCTGGAAAACACCTCTTCCCCGGTTTCCGGCATGTAGCGGAAACCCTTTTCGGCCGGCGCGTTGGCGCTGTTCACCGGAATGCCGGTGCGGGCGACGCGGCCCGTAAGCCCCTCGCCCAGCTTCATGCGGGTCTTGTGGACGGCGGCCTTCTTCAGCCCCTCGGTCGCGCAAAGCTCCAGCGTGTCCTCGTCGCGGAACAGGTAGATCGAGCAGACCTCGGTCTTCATCGAATCCGCGATCAGATGGGTGATGCGATCCAGCCGTTCCTGCCCCTTGACGGATTCGGCCAGGGCATCGCGCAGGCGCCGCAGAAGCTTGCGGCTGTCACTCTCGGTCCGTTCGGGCATGATTCCGGCGCCGTCTCCGTCCTGGGGTTGCGTTTCTTAGACCACATGGCCGGGCGAAACGGAACGCCCGCGATGCGGAACGGCGTGTCGCAGGGGGCGCTCCGGCGGGAAACCGGGCAGCGGCGACGGGACTGCCCGGTTCAGCGCCGCGCCAGCCACATGAGCGGCACCACCGCCGGGGCCAGCGCCCAGGGGCGGGACTGCGCCAGTTCCTGCAGCATCAGCGCCAGATACATCGCCGCGGCAACGAAGCCGCGCACCGGCGCCGGCCCCATCGTGCGCCCCGCCGTATCCCCCGGCGCATCCCCCGCAAGCACCATCGCGATCAGGCCGTTCAGCACCATGACCAGCAGCAGCGCCAGCGGCCAGGCGATCAGCGCCGCCAGCAGCCGGTTCTGCCGCCACAGGGGCTGCAGGATCGCCCCCGCCATCGCCGCGGCAAGAAGCAGGCTGATCACTTGACGCGGCCCGAAGGGCAGGGCCAGCATCACGGCCGCGGGCGCCGCGAAGGCCAGAACCGCCGCCGCCGCCGCCGCCATCGCACAGGCGTGGATCGCGCGTTCCGCCATCATCCCGGCCGCCCCGAAGAAACACCGCCAGCCGCCGGCGGCATGCCGGATCAGGCCTTGTCCAGCTCGAACGTGTCGTGCAGCGCCTGCACGGCCAGTTCCATGTACTTGCGGTCGATCAGGACCGAGATCTTGATCTCGGAGGTGGTGATGACCTTGATGTTCACGTTCTCGGCCGCCAGAGCCGCGAACATCTTGGCGGCGACGCCGACCTGCGACCGCATGCCGATGCCGACGACCGAGACCTTGGCAACGTCGGTATCGGTGACAAGCGAGGTGAAGACGAACTTGCCGGCCGCCGCCGCCTCGTCGATGGCCTTCTTCGCGCGGTCGACCTGGTTGGTCGGCAGGCTGAAGGTCATGTCGGTATGGGCGCGCTTGTCGGTGGGGTCGTCCTGTTCGGAAATGTTCTGGACGATCATGTCCACGTTCACCCCCGCATCGGCCAGCGAGCCGAAGATCGCAGCGGCGACGCCGGGCCGATCCTCGACCTTCAGCAGGGTCATCTTCGCCTCGTCGCGGGAATAGGCGACGCCAGAAACGACTTTCGATTCCATGATTTCATCCTCGTCGCAGACCAGGGTTCCTGAAGTTTCGTCGGTTTCCTCGAACGAGGACAGCACCCTGAGGCGCACCTTGTAGCGCATCGCCAGCTCGACCGACCGGGTCTGCAGCACCTTGGCGCCCAGCGAGGCCAGTTCCAGCATTTCCTCGAAGGCGACCCTGTCCATCTTGCGCGCCTTCGAGACGATGCGCGGGTCGGTGGTATAGACGCCGTCGACATCGGTATAGATGTCGCAGCGTTCGGCGCCGAAGGCGGCGGCGAAGGCGACGGCGGTGGTGTCGCTGCCGCCGCGGCCCAGGGTGGTGATCCGCCCCTCGGCCGAGACGCCCTGGAAGCCGGCGACGACCGCCACCTTGAAGCCTTCGGCGAACTTGGCGTCGATATGGTCGCGCGGGATCGACACGAACCGCGCCGCGCCATGTGCGCTGGTGGTGTTGATCGGCACCTGCCAGCCCTGCCAGCTGCGGGCCGGGATGCCCATCTCCTGCAGGCGCAGCGCCATCAGGCCGGCGGTGACGTTCTCTCCGCTGGCGACCACGGCATCGTATTCGCGCGCGTCGTAAAGCTTGGATGTCTGCTCGACCCAGCCGACCAGTTCGTTGGTCTTGCCCGACATGGCGCTGACGATGACGATCACGTCATAGCCGCGATCGACTTCCTGCTGGACCTTCCGGGCCGCGTTCCCGATGCGGGCAAGATCGCCCACCGAGGTGCCGCCGAATTTCATCACGAGAAGCGGCATGGCGTTCCTCCCACGGCCCTTCGAAGTCGCGCGCTTCCTAGCCGCGCGCGGCCCCCGGCGCAAGGGGCGGCGGACCCGGTGGCGGGCCGGCCCGCAGGCCGCGCGGCGCGGGCCCGGGTCAGTGGAAATCGCGGCTGGGAAACAGCGCCTTGGCCTGTTCGCGCGGGTGGCGGGCCGAGCTGCGCAGGCTGCCGCCGGCGGGGCGTTTCGTTTCGTCGGCGCGGCCGTCGTTCGCCTCGATCGGCACCGGGCGGCCAAGGGTCAGCAGAAGGGGGGACAGATCCTCGACCCGTTCGGCAATCACATGGATGACCTGGCCCTCGCGCTCGATCCTGCCGGTCACGCGCAGAAGGCGGCCGGTGACGACCTCGCGGCGGAATGTCTTGTAGACGCGCTGCCAGACCACGACGTTCGACACGCCCGTCTCGTCTTCCAGGGTGATGAAGATCACCCCCGAGGCGGTGCCGGGCCGCTGGCGGGTGATGACAAGGCCGCTGACGGTGACACGGGTGCGGGGTGCGGTTGCGGGCAGGCGGTCATGCGGCAGGCTTTCGGGCAGGTCGGGGCGCAGAAGCCCAAGCGGATGGGCGCGGAGCGACAGGCGCAGCGCGACATAATCCTCGATCACCTCCTGGCCGGGCGTCATCTGCGGCAGGGTCACCTCGGGCTCGGCCCCGCCTTCGCCATCCTCGCCGAAAAGCGACAGGGGCGCCGGCGCGCGCAATGCCTTGGCCGCCCAGAGCGCCTGGCGCCGGGTCAGGCCAAGGCAGGCGAAGGCGTCGGCCTCGGCCAGCCGTTCCAGCTGTGCGGGCGCCACGCCGGCGCGGCGCCACAGGCTTTCGACATCGGGATAGCCGTTCGCCCGCGCGGCGGTGATCCAGTCGGCATCCTCGCGGCCCATGCCCTTGATCTGGCGGAACCCCAGCCGCAGCGCCAAGGCGCCGTCGGCCCGCCGTTCCAGCGTGGAATCCCATTCGGAATCGTTGACCGAAACGGGCCGCACCTCGACCCCGTGCTCGCGCGCGTCGCGGACAAGCTGGGCGGGGGCGTAGAAGCCCATCGGCTGGCTGTTCAGCAGCGCGCAGGTGAAGGCGGCGGGGTGGTAATGCTTCAGCCAGGCCGAGACATAGGCCAGCATGGCAAAGGCCGCGGCATGGCTTTCGGGAAAGCCGTAGTCGGCGAAGCCCTTGATCTGCTCGAAGCAGCGGGCGGCGAAACCGGGGTCATAGCCGTTGCCGATCATGCCCTGGACGAATTTCTCCTCGAAAAGATGCACCGTGCCCATCCGCCGGAACGAGGCAAGGCTGCGGCGAAGCCGGTCGGCCTCTTCCCCGGTGAAGCCCGCGGCCACCTGGGCGATCTGCATCGCCTGTTCCTGGAACAGCGGCACGCCCATCGTCTTGCCCAGCACGCCGCGCAGCGCCTCCGAGGGGTAGTCCTCCGCCTCAAGCCCCTGGCGGCGCTTGATGTAGGGCTTGACCATGCCGCCCTGGATCGGGCCGGGGCGGACGATGGCGACCTCGATCACCAGATCGTAGAAGGTCTGCGGCCTCATCCGCGGCAGGAAGTTCATCTGCGCCCGGCTTTCCACCTGGAAGACGCCCACGGCATCGGCGCGGCAGAGCATGTCGTAGGTCGGCCTGTCCTCTTGCGGGACGGACGCGATGGTCAGGGTCTTGCGCTCGTGGCTTTCCAGCAGGCCAAAGGTCTTGCGGATCGCCGTCAGCATCCCCAGCCCCAGGACGTCGACCTTGAGAAGCCCCAGCGCGTCGATGTCGTCCTTGTCCCATTCGATGACGGTCCGGTCCTCCATCCGGGCGTTCTCGATCGGGCACAGCTCGTCCAGCCGCCCCTGGGTGATGACGAAGCCGCCCACATGCTGCGACAGATGGCGGGGGAAGCCGATGATCTCCTGGATCAGCGCGGCGGCAAGGCGGATGCGGCTGGCGGCCGGGTCCAGCCCCGCGCCGCGCATCTGCGCGTCATCGGGCGCCTTCGAGGACCAGCCCCAGATCTGCCCGGACAGTGCCGCCAGCACGTCCTGGCTCAGCCCCATGACCTTGCCGACCTCGCGGATCGCGGCGCGGCTGCGGAAATGGATGACGACGGCGGTCAGGCCGGCGCGATGGCGGCCGTATTCCTTGTAGATGTGCTGGATCACCTCCTCGCGCCGCTCATGCTCGAAATCCACGTCGATGTCGGGCGGTTCGCCGCGGTGGCGCGACACGAAGCGTTCGAAGACCATGGTGATGGCGTCGGGCGAGACATCGGTGATGCCCAAAAGGTAGCAGATCAGCGAATTCGCCGCCGATCCGCGCCCCTGGCACAGGATGCCGTTGGCGCGGGCAAAGCTGACGATGTCGTGGACCGTCAGGAAATAGGGGGCGTATTTCACCTCGGCGACGAGGTCGAGTTCGTGGCGCAGCTTGGCGACAAGGCGCGTGGGCAGGCCGGCGGGATAGCGCCGCCGCGCCCCCTCGGCCACCAGCCGCTCCAGCCGCTGCTGTGCGGGTTCCCCGTCCCTTTCTTCATGCGGATACTGGTAGCGCAGCTCGTCCAGCCGGAAGCGGCAGCGCGCGGCGATCTCGACCGTGCGGCGGATCGCCTCGGGGTGGCGGCGGAAGAGACGGGCCATTTCCACGCCCGGTTTCAGCCGGCGTTCGGCATTGGGCAGGCGGTTCCGGCCGATCCCGTCGATGGTGCAGCCCAGCCGCAGGCAGGTCAGCACATCGGCCAGCGGGCGGCGCGAACCATGGTGCATCAGCACGTCGCCCACGGCGACCAGGGGCAGGGCCGCGGCCTGTGCGACCTGCGCCAGAAGGTCGAACCGCGCCGTATCGCGCCCGTCATAGCGCGGCGCGGCGCCGAGAAAGCAGGCGCCGGGAAAGCGGCGGGCGATCTGGCGCAGGTCGGCAAGCGGATCACCCGCCGCCGCCAGCGGATCGGGCGGCAGCGCGATCAGGATCAGGCCCTTGCCCCATTCCGCCAGATCGGCGCGGGTCAGGCGGCACTGGCCCTTTTCCGCCCGGCGCTTGCCCAGCGACAGAAGCCGCGTCAGCCGCGACCAGGCGGCAAGGTCGGTCGGCAGGGCCAGCCATTCGACGGCACTGTCCGCCAGAACCAGCCGGCTGCCGGCGATCAGCTTCGGCAGGGTTTCGAACACCGGCAGGCCGGGCCTCTTGCCCTCGCCGAAATACTGGCGGCTGGAGGGGTCCTGCCGCTGCCGCGACCTTATGGTGAAGGTGCCGTCGGCAATCGCCTCGTCGCGCACCCGCGCCAGTTCCTTCAGGGCCGAGAAGGCGCGGACCACCCCTGCCACCGAATTGCGGTCGGTGATGGCGATCGCCGCAAGCCCGAGACCGGCCGCGCGCAGGACCAGTTCCTCGGGGTGCGAGGCGCCGGTCAGGAAGGTGAAGTTCGAGGTGACGCAAAGCTCGGCATAGCCGGGGACCGGGGCGGGGGCGGGGGTGGGGGCGGGGGCGGCGGTCATGCGAATTCCCCCTGCACGCGCCAGCCGGGCGCCTGCGGCGTGTGATAGACCCAGAGCCGCGGCCCTTCGCGCGTTTCCACCCGCCAGTAGTCGCGCAGGCCGCTGCGCCAGGCGGGATCGTCGAACCACCATTCCGGGGCAATGCGTTCCGGCCCGGTGGCGCGTAGCACCGTCAGCGTCCGCCGCCGCCAGCGAAAGCCCGAAGGCGGCAGCGGATCGGCCGGGGACAGGGGGGTGGCCTCTTCGGGCGGGAAGATCACCGCCGGCCGCGGCGGCAGCGGTGGGCCGGGGGCCTCGGCAGGCGGCGCCGGGGCGTCGTCATGCGCGGCCGGCACGATCAGGAAGCTGCGCTCGGGGATCAGGCTTTCGGCGGGGCGCAGCCGCAGCACCCGGTCGAAGCCCAGCCGGTTGCCCAGCCGCGAGACCAGGTCGGCCAGCGCATCGCCGCCCCTGTCGGGGGGGCGGGTCTCGGCCTGTTCGGGGGCGAGGGGTTCGGTCAGCGGCGCGGAAAGGCGCAGCCCGTCGATGCCGAAGCCGGCGTCGACCTCGTCCACGCCCCTGGCGAACAGCGCGGCGATCCGCGCGGGGTCGCGCATCGGCCGGGCAAGGCCGATCTCGACCTGCGCCGTCGCCCGGTCCACCCGGCGCAGTTCCAGCACCAGCCGGCGCGCGCCCCGGTGGTGCAGCGCCAGCCGGGCGCACAGCCGGTCAAGCAGCCGCGCAAGGCCGGCCATCACGTCGGCCTGCAGGCCGATCGGTTCGGGCAGCGTGATCCGCACGCCGAAATGCGGCGGCGCGGGATCGGCGGCCACCGGTTCGGGCTGCGCCCCCAGCGCCTGATCCAGCCGCAGGATCAGCCCCGGCCCGAAACGCCGGGCCAGCGGCGCGCGGGGCAGGGGCAGCAGGTCGCCGATGCGGCCAAGGCCCAGCCGGCCAAGGGCTGCCGCCGTGTCGGGGTCGATCCGCAGCGCGGCGACCGGCAGCCGGGCCAGCCCGCGCGCCGTGTCGCCGGGGCCGATGACGCCGCCGCCGTGGCGGGCCAGCGCATGGGCCGCGCCCCGCGTGTCGGCGATGGCGCTGTGGGCGGCCAGCCCCATCCGGTCAAGCCGGGCGTGAAGATCGGTGCGCAGGCCCGCCTCGCCGCCGAAAAGATGCGCCACGCCGGTGATGTCGGCGATCAGCCCGTCCGCCCCCTCGGCCGCGACAAGCGGGGCATAGCGGCCGGCCCAGCGGCAGAGCGCGGCCAGAACTCCGGCCTCGTGCCGCAGGTCGGCCGGCCGGGTTTCCAGCGCGGGGCAGATCGCGCGGGCATTGGCCAGCGTCATGCCGCGGTGCAGGCCGCGCGCCTGTGCCGCCGGGTTCAGGCAATGCAGATGGTCGGTGTTGCCGGCGCGCAGCGTCAGTGCCAGCGGGCCCTCAGCCGGCCGCGCCCTGAGGCTCGCATCGCTCGCCAGCCTCGGAAACCAGATGGAAAGCAGCCGACGCGCCATTCCAGTCTACCGTCCAGTCCCCGAAAGTTCCCGATTTGTTCTTGTTAAGCGACCACAGGTGCAGAGTCGAGTCCGGCCCTGCGCCGGGATGCGGCAAACCGGGACGCGGCAGCCGGGGGCGGGGGGCGCAGGACCAGCGCGTCTCGGTCGCGTTGCTGCCCGCCCCTTCGCGGATCAGCAGAAGCCCGGTCGTCCGCCCGGCCTCGGCCGCAAGCTGCAGCCGGCGGCCCGCGGTCAGCGACAGCGCCTCGGCCGGTTCGGCGATGACCAGCCCTGCGGCGCGGGCGCGCAGCGCCTCTTCCGTGGCCCAGAGAAGATCGGTCCCGCCGCGGGGCGTCACCAGATGCAGCCGGTCGGCCACGCCTTCGGGCAGGCCGCGCGGCATCGGCCGTTCCGGTTGGTGCGCGGGCAGGATCCAGATCAGCGGACCGGGATGCCGCGCCGCCTGGAACAGCGCGAAGATGCGCCGCCCGTGGCCCCCGGCTTCATGCACGCGGGCGTGGGCCAGGGCCAGGGGGCTGTCGGCGGCGGGGCGGTGACGCAGGGGTTTCAGCAGCATGCGGGTGGCGGGGAGGCGGCAGGGGGCGGGCGTGAACAATACAGGAACACATGCCGGATGGAAAGGCCCGCCGATCAGCCATCCCCGGGGCGGCGCCCTGCCTCCGGCGCCGCCGGGATGCAGGTCTTCGGCCGGCCGGTCGCGGCCAGGGGGCAGGTGTTTGCCGCAGGGCCAGGGCGTGCCGCGACGGGCATGCCGGACCAGCAGGCGCGGCACGGCCGGACATGGCGATCCCGTCCGCCGGGCGCGCCGGCCGCAATCCGCCGGACCTGCCGCGGACAGTCTCGACGGCGCCGCCGGTTTGCAGCAGATTTACCACCTGAAGCAGATGGTTGGTCGAAGCATTGCAATTCCCGGCACTCCTGGATGTTCGGATGCCCCGTCCCCCGCTGACCGCGCAGGTCGGCGGGGCGCGGGCGGCAAGACCTGTCCGGACCGCAGGGCGCGTGCATGGCGCGCCTGTCGCTCCGGTCTTCCGGGATGGCGCAGCGGGGCATGTCGTAACTGATCCAGAGCGGTTTGCGGGGGCGGGCTGGCGGGACTCTTGTCCGGAACTTGCAACTTAGGCGGAGAAGGCATGTCGGAAGGCGAAGGCGCGCTGCAGGGGCGGGAACGTCAGGCCCTTGCCCGGATCGAGGCCCTGGGGCGGGGGCCGATGCGGCGGGCGGCGGCATGGGCGGTGCTGTCGGGGCTGATCTGGCCGGTGCAGGCGGCGCTGGTCGCCTGGGCGCTGGGCGGGCTGGTGGCGGGGCAGCCGGTGCCGGGCCTGACCGTGGCGCTGGGCTTCGCGGCGCTGGGCCTTGTGCGGGCCGCCCTGGGCTATATCGCCGACCGCGAGGCGCAGGCCGCCGCGCAGACCGTGGTCACCGTCACCCGCAGCCGGATTGTCGCGGCCGAGGCGCAGCGGGCCGAGGACAGCCCCTTCGGCGGGCCGGGGGCGCTGGCGGCGCTGGCGGTCGGCAAGGCCGAGCGTCTGGCCCCCTATGTCGGCCGGCACGCGCCCGCACTTGCCCGCGCGGTCGTGCTGCCGGCGGTGCTGTTCTTCTGCGCGCTTGGCCAGTCCTGGGCGGTGGCGGGGATATTCCTTGTCACCGCGCTGGCGGTGCCGGCGGGCGTGGCGCTGGTGGGTCTTGCCGCAAGGGAGCCGGGCCGGCGGCAGCTGGCCGAGGTGGGGGGCCTGAACGACGCGCTGGCCGAACGCCTTTCGGCCCTGGTCGACCTGCGGCTTCTGGGGGCGCGCGACCGGGCGGTCGCCGATTTCGCCGCCCGGGCCGATGCGCTGCGGCGGCGGACGACCGGCGTCCTGGCGGTGGCCGTCCTGTCGGACACGGTGCTTGACCTTGCCGCCGGCATCGGCATCGCCATGGTCGCGGTCTGGGTCGGCTTCTCGCTGCTGGGCGAGATCGGCTTTGGCACCTGGGCCGGGCCGCTGACGCCCGAGGCGGGCCTCTTCCTTGTGCTGATCGCGCCCGAGTTCTACCGGCCGCTGCGCGACCTGGCGGCGGGCTGGCACGATCGCGCCGCGGCGCTGGCGGTGGCAGGCGATTTCGCCGCCTGGGACGAGTCCCTCGCCGCGCCGATCCTCGGGACGGGGGCGCGGGTGGCGCCGCTGCCGGGACCGGCCAGCCTGTCGCTGGTCGGCTGCCTGGCCGCCGACGGAACGCGCCTCCCTGAAATCACCGTCCGGGCCGGTGAAAGCGTGGCGCTGGTCGGGCCCCACGGATCGGGCAAGACATCGGCGCTGCGGCTGATGGCGGGGCTGGTACCGCCGGCCAAGGGCCGCATCACCGTGGCGGGCAAGCCGCTTGGCACCGGCAATGCCGATGCCTGGCGGGCCCGGCTGGGCTGGATGCCGCAGGCGCCGCATTTCCTGAACGCCAGCCTGCGCCGCAACCTGCTGATGGGCCGCAAGGGCGACCCCGGCCCGGCCCTGGCCACGGCCGGCGCGGAAGAGGTGGTCGCCGTCCTGCCGCGCGGCCTTGACACCTGGCCGGGCGAGACTGGTGGCGGCTTTTCCGACGGCGAGGCGCGACGGTTGGCGCTGGCCCGGGCGATCCACGGCCTGCCCGATGTGATCCTGGCGGACGAGCCGACGGCCGACCTTGACCCGGAAACGGCGAAATGGGTGGCCGACGGGCTGGTGGCCGAGGCACGGCGCGGCGCGACGCTGATCGTGGCGACCAACGACATGGCGCTGGCCAACCGCATGGGCCGGATGATCCGGCTGGGCGAGACGCGGGGGCGGCGGGGATGAACGCGCTCTGGTCGATCCTGCACCTGATCTTGGCCGGGCAGCGCAAGGCGATCCTGCGCGCGGCGGCGCTGGCCTTCCTGGTCCTGGCGGCAGGTGCGGCGCTTCTGGGCCTTTCGGGCTGGTTCGTGGGGGCCGCCGCAACGGCGGGGCTGGCCGGGGCGGGAACCGCCTTCGACGCCTTCCGCCCCGCGGCGGTGCTGCGCACCCTGGCGCTTGGCCGGGCCGCGGCGCGCTATGGCGAACGGCTGCTGGCGCATGACGCCACGCTGCGGGCGCTTGGCACGCTGCGCCCGCGGCTGCTGGCGCGCTATCTGGCCGCCCCCTATCAGCGGATGGTCCGCATCCGCGATGACGAGGCCGCGAACCGGCTGATCGCCGATATCGAGGCGCTGGACGGCGTGGCCGGGCGGCTGGTGCTGCCGGTCGTGGCCGGCCTTGCGGCGCTTGTCGCGGCGCTTCTGGCGCTGTGGTTCCTGGTCGGGCCGGGGCTTGCGCTCTGGACGGTGCTGGGCTGGGGCCTGGGTGCGGCGGTCATCTTCGGCCTGGCGGTCAGGGGTGCCGCCCCGGTGGCGCGGCGGACCGAGGCGGCGGTCGAGGCGGTGCAAAGCCGGCTGGTCGACCTGATCCGCGCGCGGCGCGAACTGGCGGTCTATGGCCGGCTGTTCGACCAGTGGGAGGCGGTCGAGACCGCCGAAAGCCGCCGGCTGGCGCTGCGCGGCTGGCTGGACCGGGTCGACCGCAGGACGGGGGCGGCGCTTTCGGCGCTGGGCGCGCTGGTCGGCGGCGGCGTGCTGGCGATCGGCATCGCGGCGGCACAGGCCGGGCGGCTGGCGCCCGCGATGGTGGTGCTGGCCTTCCTGGCGGCGCTGGCGCTGGGCGAGGCGGTGCTGCCGCTGCGCCGGGCGGCCGCCGAACTCGGCCGCATGGCCGAGGCCGCCCGCCGCGTGCGCCACGATCTTGCCCAGCCCGAGGCGACGCTTGGCCGGGCGGTCGCGACCGGACGGCGGGGGATCGCGATCCACGACCTGTCGCTGTCGCGGCCGGGCGGGGGGGCGCCGCTGGTCTCGGGCCTGTCGCTGACGGTCGAGGCGGGCGAGACGGTGGTGCTGACCGGGCCAAGCGGATCGGGCAAGTCGACGCTGATGCTGGCGATCGCCGGGCTGCATCCGGTGGGCGAAGGGTCGATCCTGATCGGCGGCCTTGCGGTCGGCGACTGGAACGAGGACGACCTGCGCGCCTCGGTCACGCTGGTGCCGCAGGCTTCGGTGCTGATGGCGGGAACCGTGGCCGAGGCGCTGCGCGCCGGTGCGCCCGAGGCCGATGACGCAACCCTGTGGGAGGCGCTTGAGGCGGTGCGCCTTGACCGCGCCGTCGGCCGGCGCGGCGGCACGGGCCTGCGGCTTGTCCATAGGGGCAGCGGCCTTGCCCCGGGCGAGGCGCGGCGGCTGGCCCTTGCCCGCGCGATCCTGCGCCGGCCGGCGGTCCTGTTGCTGGACGAACCCACCGCCGGGCTGGACGAGCCGACGGCGCGGGCGGTCCTGAAGGGGATCAGGGCCTTCCTGCCCGAGACGGCGATCCTGATCGCCTCGCACGGGCACGTCGAGGGCGCGGCGGCCGACCGGGTGGTGGCGCTGCGCTAACCGCGCTGCGGGCGCCCCTCAGCCGCCCCAGGTGCGCCGCAGCAGCGCCTGCCAGTTGCGGTGTGCGATCTTTTCCAGAAGCGTCCGGTCGTAGCCGTGCCGTTCCAGCGCGCCCAGCAGCGCGGGCAGGCCGGTCACGTCGCCGATCACCTCGGGCGTGGTCGCCCCGTCATAGTCCGACCCGAAACCCAGGTGATCCTCGCCCAGCATGTCAAGCAGGTGGTCCATGTGGCGCAGCACCGGATCCCAGCCGCAATCGGGCAGCCGCCGGCCGTCCGGCCGCAGGAACGCGACCGAGAAGTTCAGCCCGACCATGCCGCCGCTGTCGCGGATCATGCCCAGTTGCCGGTCGGTCAGGTTGCGCGAGGACGGCGTCACCGCATGGGCGTTGGAATGGGTCGCGACCAGCGGCGCGTCCGAGATCGCGGCCACATCGTCGAACCCCGCCTCGTTCAGGTGGCTCAGGTCCAGCATGATCTTCAGCCGGTTGCATTCCCTGACCAGCCGCATCCCCGCCTCGGTCAGCCCCGGGCCGGTGTCGGGTGACGACGGATAGGCGAAGGGTACGCCATGGCCGAAGGCGGTCGGCCGGCTCCAGACCGGGCCGATCGAGCGCAGGCCGATCGCGTGGAAGAGATGCAGCATCTCCATCCCCTCGTCCACCGCCTCGGCCCCTTCCATGTGCAGGATCGCGGCGATCGTGCCATCGGCTATGCAGCGGTCCAGTTCATCGGCGCTGCGCACGATCTTCAGCGCGCCGCCGCTGGCCCGTTCCATCCAGAGAAGATGCCCCATGGCCGCCATGGCAGGCCCGATGGCGCGGTCGAAGGGGATGGGGGCGGGCAGGGGCAGCGCATAGGGCGGGTGCTGCATCATGCGCTGGCGGTCCTCGTCGTCGCCCGCGGGGGGCGAGGGCAGGTAGACCGCGAAGAACCCGCCGGCAAAGCCCGCGGCCTTCATCCGGTTCAGGCTCAGGTGGCCCTCGGCATCGTCGTCGAGGAAGATCGTCTCGCGCCGGCCCGGTTCTTCCAGCAGGCGCAGGATCAGGTCGTTGTGGCCGTCGAAGACGGGGATCATCGCATCCTCCGGTTCAGCCCAGAAGCCGGTCGGCCGAGGCGTCGAACAGGCTGCGGGCATAGGCCGTCTGCATCCGCGCGCCGGCCAGCGCCTCGCGCGACAGTTCCTCGACCGCGCGGCCGTGCTGCATGACCAGGATCCGGTCGCACATGTGGTCGATCACCGCCAGGTCGTGGCTGACCATCAGGAAGGTCAGCCCGCGTTCGGCGCGCAGCCGGTCGAGGAGGTTCAGCACCTCGGCCTGCACGCTTGCATCCAGCGCCGATGTGGGTTCGTCCAGCAGCAGGATTTCCGGTTCCAGCATCAGCGCCCGGGCAATGGCGACCCGCTGGCGCTGCCCGCCCGAAAGCTGGTGCGGATAGCGGAAGCGGAAGGCGGGGGGCAGGCCCACATCGGTCAGCGCCTTGACCACCCGCGCGTCGGTGTTGCGGATGCCGTGGATCGCCAGCGGCTCGGCCAGCGTCCGGTCGATGGTGTGGCGGGGGTGGAGGCTGGCATAGGGGTCCTGGAACACCATCTGCACATGGCGCGAGAAGGCCTTGTCGCGCCGCGCGGGCAGCGCCTTGCCGCCGATGCGGATCGTGCCGCCGGTGACCGGCGCCATGCCGCAGATCGCCCGCAGGATGGTGGACTTGCCCGATCCGCTTTCGCCGACAAGGCCATAGCTTTCGCGCTCGCTGACCGAGAGGCTGACGCCTTCCACCGCCCTGACCTCGTGCCCCTTGGCGCGGAAGGTGACCGACAGGTTCTCGATCTCGATCATCGCCATCACGCGGTTTCCTTCGCCCAGTCGCCGCTGCGGTCAAGGCTGGGCAGGGGTTCGCGCGGGCCGCCGATGCGCGGCAGGCAGTTCAGCAGGCCCTGGGTATAGGGATGCTTCGCCTGCAGCAGGTTCTTCGCCGCCACCTCCTCGACGATCTTGCCCTTGAACATGACCAGCACCCGGTCGCAGAAGCGCGAGACCAGCCGCAGGTCGTGGCTGATGAAGATCAGCCCCATGCCGCGGTCGCGCACCAGCCGGTCAAGGATCGACAGGACTTCGGCCTGCACCGTCACGTCCAGGGCGCTGGTCGGCTCGTCGGCGATCAGCAGGTCGGGTTCCGGGATCAGCATCATCGCGATCATCACCCGCTGGCCCATCCCGCCCGAAAGTTCGTGCGGGAAGGCGGTCATCACCCGCTCGGGGCTTCTGATCTGCACGGCTTCAAGTGCGGCGATGGCCTTGTCGCGCGCCTCGGCCCGGCCAATGCGGTCGCGCCGGCGCAGGCCTTCGGTCAGCTGCTCGCCGACGTTCATCACCGGGTTCAGGCTGTATTTCGGATCCTGCATCACCATGCCGATGCGCTTGCCGCGAAGCGCGCGCATCTCGCGTTCGCCGGCGGCCATCAGGTCCTGCCCGTCGAACAGCATCCGGTCGGCCTCGATCCGCCCCGGCGGCCGGATCAGCCGCAAGACCGACCGGCCGGTCATCGTCTTGCCCGAGCCGGATTCGCCGACGATGCCCAGCCGTTCGCGGCCGAGGCTGAAGGAAACGCCGCGCACCGCATGGACGGGGCCGGTCTCGGTGTCGAAGGTCACGCGCAGGTTCTGCACGTCGAGAAGTGCTGTCATTTCCCGGCACTCCTCGGGTCCAGCACGTCGCGCAACCCGTCGCCCAGAAGGTTGAAGCCAAGGCTGACGATGAAGATGGCAAGGCCGGGCATGGTGGCGACCCACCATTGTTCGAACAGGAACTTGCGGCCCGACGAAATCATCAGCCCCCATTCCGGCAAGGGCGGCTGCACGCCAAGGCCAAGGAAGCCCAGGCCGGCCGCGATCAGGATCACGCCGGCCATGTCCAGCGTCACCCGGATGATGACCGAGGGCAGGCACATCGGCACCACATGACCAAGGATGATCCGCGCAGCGCCTGCGCCCTGCAGGCGGATGGCGGCGATATAGTCGGAATTGCGCACGGTCAGCGTTTCGGCCCGGGCGACGCGGGCATAGGGCGGCCAGGCGGTCAGGGCGATGGCAAGGACCGCGTTCTCGATCCCCGGACCCAGCACGGCCACCAGCGCCAGCGCCAGGATCAGCCGCGGGAAGGCGAGGAAAATGTCGGTCAGCCGCATCAGCACCGTATCGACCCAGCCGCCGAAATAGCCGGCGACCGTCCCGATCAGCAGGCCCAGAAGCGGTGCCGTCACCGCGACAAGGCCGATGATGTAAAGCGTGATGCGCGATCCCCAGATGATCCGGCTGAGGATATCGCGGCCGAAATCGTCGGTGCCCAGCAGGTTGCCGGGCGTGCCGGGCGGCAGCAGGCGGCGCGACAGGTCCTGCATCAGCGGATCGTGCGGTGCCAGCACCGGCGCCAGCGCCGCCACCAGCAACAGCAGCAGCACGATCACCAGCCCCGCCATGGCCAGCGTGTTCCTGCGGATGCGCAGCCAGGCAAGCCAGGCCTGCCCAAGCCGCGCCTGCCGGCGCGATGACGGGTTCGGATCGGTCAGCCAGGCGCGCCAGGTGGGGGCCGTCGTCATCCGCGCGCCCTCGGGTCGACCAGGCGGTAAAGGATGTCGCTTGCCATGTTCAGCGTGACGAAGACCACGCCCACCACCAGCGTGCCGCCCAGCACGGCGGGACGGTCGGCGGCGAAGAGCGCGTCGGTGATATAGCCGCCCAGGCCCGGCCAGGCGAAGATCGTCTCGGTCAGGACCGATCCTTCCAAGAGATAGGCGTAGGAGAGCGCGATGACCGTGATCAGCGGCACCATGACGTTGCGCATCGCATGGACCCAGATCACCCGCCATTCCGGCATGCCCTTCACCCGCGCCGTGGTGATGTATTCCTGGCCGAGTTCGTTCATCATGAAGCTGCGGGTCATCCGGCTGATATAGGCCATCGACACATAGCCCAGCAGCGATGCGGGCAGGATGATGTGGCTGACCGCGTTGCGGAACATGTCCCAGGCGCCGTTCAGCGCGGTGTCGACCAGCACCATGCCGGTATACTGGGTCAGCTGGAATTCCATCATCATCTTGAACGAGGCATCCAGCCTGTCGGGCCCGGCGACCCAGCCAAGCCAGCCGTAGAACACCAGAAGCCCGATCAGGCCCAGCCAGAAGACCGGCATCGAATAGCCGATCAGCCCGACCACCCGCACCACCTGATCGGCCAGGCTGCCCGGCCGGGTGGCGGCCAGCACGCCGGCCGGCACGCCGACGATCACGCCGAAGAGCGTGCCGAGCGTCGCCAGTTCCAGCGTGGCGGGGAAATAGCGGGCCACCTCTTCAAGGATCGGCTCGCGCGTGCGGTAGGAAATGCCCAGATCGCCGCGCACCGCATCCCAGAGATAGCTCAGGAACTGCTGCCAGTAGGGCCGGTCCAGCCCCAGTTGCAGGCGGACCGCCTCATACTGCTCGGCCGTGGCGCGTTCGCCGACGATCGACAGCACCGGGTCGGCGTCGACCACCCGGGCGATGATGAAGGTGAAGATCAGCAGGCCCAGCAGCGTCAGCGCAAGCGACAGGATGCCGCCACCGATGGCCAGAAGGACGGGGCGAAGCCGCGAGGCGCGGCCGGGCGGGGCGGAGGTATCGGTCATCTGGCGGTCGGCCCGCGCGGCAGGGGTGCCGCGCGGGCCGGGGCCTTACTTGGTGGCCAGCCAGTAGCTTGCAGAATCCACCGCGCCGCCGGTGTAGAAGCCTTCGATATTGGCCCGCAGCGCGGTCTGCTGCAGCTGCCCGAACATCAGGACAAAGGCCGAATCGTCGCGGTGCTTGGCCTGGATGTCCTTGTACATCGCGGCGCGCTTGTCGCCGTCCATCTCGGCCACCGCCGCCTCGGTCGCGGCGCCCAGTTCACCCGGATCCCAGGCGGTGCGCCAGGCCAGGTAGCCGGTCGCCTTGGCCTCGTCCGAATTGTCGGGGTTCATCGCGAAGGTCGAGGCGTTGGTGTGCGGATCGGGATAGTCCGGCCCCCAGGTCTGCAGCGTGATCTCGTGCTGGCGGGCGCGATACTTGTCCAGCACGGCGGCGCCGTCGCCCACGTCCAGCGTCAGTTCGATGCCGACCTGCGCGAAGGTGTTCTGGATCGACTGGGCGATGTCCATGCGTTCCTGGTTGTTGCGCACGGTGAGGCTGACCTTCAAGGGCAGCGCCACGCCGGATTCCGCCATCAGCGCCTTGGCCTTCTCGACATCCAGCGAATAGGGCGTGTCGTCCAGCGCACCAAGGAAGCCCGAGGGCAGGAACGCCTGATGCACGCCCCACTGGCCCTTGAGGATCGTGTCGGTCATGCCGGTGTAGTCGATCGCCCAGCGCATCGCATCCAGCACCGCCGGGTTGGCCAGCGCCTCGACCTTCTGGTTCATCGCCAGATAGTAGATCTGGCCGCCGTTGTCGGTCGTCACCTTGATGTCGGCATTGCCGGCCATGCCCTCGATGTCGGTCGGCGTCAGGCCGCGGGCGATGTCGGCATCGCCCTTCTCAAGCATCAGGCGCTGGGTCGCGCCTTCGGGAACGTGCTGCATGAACACGTTCTTGATCTTCGCATCGCCCCGCCAGTGGCCGGCGCGCGCCTCGATGATGTAGCCCTCGTTCGGCTTGAACGATTTCAGCACATAGGCCCCGGTCCCGGCCGAGTTGGACTTGAGCCATTCGTTGCCCATGTCGCCGTTCACCTCGTTCGCCATGACGGTCTTCATGTCGACGATGTTGGCCACGCCGGCGGTCAGGCAGTTGTAGAAGAAGGTCGGCGCATAGACCTTGTCGGTCTTGATGGTGACGGTGTCGCCGTCGAAGGTGATCGCGGCATCGACGTTTTCGGGGGTGAAGCCGAACTGCGTCAGGATGAAGGCCGGGGTCTTGTTCAGCTTGACCACGCGGCGCAGCGACAGGGCGGCATCCTCGGCCGTCAGCGGGTTGCCGGACGAGAAGGTGATGCCCGGCTTGATCTTGAACGTGTAGGTCATGCCGTCATCGCCGACGGCCCAGCTTTCGGCCAGGCCCGGCATCAGCACGCCTTCCTGAGTCGGGTCCAGCTCGACCAGCGTGTCGTAAAGGTTGTTGTTCAGGTCGATGCCCGAGAATTCGAACGCCTCGTGCGGGTCGATCGACACGATGTCGTCGATCGCGTCGACGACGACCAGCGTGTCGGCCGGCGTCTCGGCGAAAAGCGCGACTGGGGCTGCGCCCGAAAGCAGGGCGGCAAGGGCCGCGGCGCGGCCCGCTCGCAGGGTGAGGGTCATTTCAGTTCTCCCGTTGGGTGTTTGCCGGTCCTCATGTCCGGGCCGGTTCCTTGACCAGTTGGACAAGTGCCGCGCGGCGAAGTCAAGCGCCTGCGCGTCCTCAGGGGGAAACTTCCGCCGGCGCCGCCCCGGGCGTCAGCAGCCAGTGCCGGCCGGCGGTCAGGCCTTGCCACGGGCCGGCCGCGCCGCCGGGCCAGATCACCCGCACCTCGGCCGCGGCAGCCGCGCCCAGGCCAAAGCCCTGCCAGCCCAGATGGCCGCCGCCATGGCCGCCGCCGACCACGATCTCGCGCGTCTGCAGCACGCCGCCTTCGGGGCGAAGTTCGACGATGGCGCCGATCGCGTCGCGGTTGCCCGCGGGCATCGACAGGCGCAACGAGAGCCAGTTGCCGATGCCCGGCCCGCCGGTGTTGCGCCAGACTTCGGACGGGGCGTTCCTGTTGACGGCGATCAGGTCGGGCATGCCGTCGGCGTTCAGGTCGACCGCCGCCCCGCCGCGGCCTTGCGCGAAACTGGCGACGCCCGCCGCCACCGATCCTTCGGTGAAGACCCCGTCGGCGCCCTGCAGCAGCAGGTTGTTGGGGTCTTGCTGGGCAAAGTCGGGCATGTCCCAGACATTTCCCTTGACGACGAAAAGATCAACCAGCCCGTCCAGATTGACATCGGAAAATTCGGCGTGCCACGCGGTCGAGGGCCGCAGGTCGCTGCCGGCATGCGGCCGGTGCGCGGTGATGCCGCGCTTGAAGGCCTGATCGGCATAGCGCGGCTTCGGCCCGCCCTCGGCCCCCGGATCGGCCAGCACCTGAAACTTGTTGTCGGCCATCGAGGTCAGGTAATAGTCGGGGAAGCCGTCGCCCGTCACATCGGCCTGGGCGATGCCCATGCCCCAGATGCGCAGCCGGGACCAGCCTTCCGCCTCGGTATAAAGCGCGGGCGCGCCGCCATCGGCGGGCACGTGCCACAGCTGCTCCTGCCCGCCCTTGTAATATTCGCGGTCGTTCGACACCCGCAGCGATACGGCGCCGCTGCGGTTCCAGTCGGTGAACAGGATCGACAGGGCGCAGAAGCCCGGGGTCAGCGCGACCGGCGCCTGATAGCCGCCGCCCGGTGCCGGATAGTAAAGCTGGTTGGGCGTGCAGTTCCCCCAGGGAAACGCCTCCTGCATGCGGTCGATATAGGTGCCGACCGCCAGCACCGGCCAGTCACCGCCCGGCAGCCAGGTTGCGGCAAAGGCGGTCGACCAGAAATCCAGCCCGTCGAAACCCCATTCGGCCGAGGCATCCCGGAACCGGCAATCGCCCAGGCCGCGCATCAGCCGGTCGGGCCCGACGCGCAACAGTGCAAGGTCGGTGATCCCGTCGCCGTCCACATCCAGCGGCCAGGCGCCGGAAACCGCGTCGATGTCCAGCCCGCGGTCGGGGGCGGGGGCAAAGGCAAGCGCCCCACCCGGCGTGCTGCGGTTCAGGAAAAGCTGCGCCGGGGCGGTGCCGCCGGCGAGGAACACTTCGGGCATCAGGTCGCCGGAACAGTCGAAGACCGCCGCACCGCCGCCGACCATGAAGGTCCATTCGCCGGCGAAGGTGTGGGTCAGGCCCGATGCCGCGGTTTCATCGGCGAAGACCGGCACCGGCGGCGTGTCGGCATGGGCGGCCGCGGGCGCCAGCAGGGCGGCGGCAAGGACAAGCGGCCTCATTCCGACATCCTCAGCGCGGCGGCGAAGGCACCGATGCAGCGGCCCTGTTCCAGCCCCAGCTCGATCGCCGAACGGAAATGAATGCCGCCGTAAAGCCGCGAGATGCCGGCATTCTGCGCTGCCTCTTCGAAGCTGGCGAAGGGGCGCGGGTCCATGCCCTCGTCGCCATGCGTCGTGTCGATGAAGGCATGGTCGGCGCCGAAATCCGTCGCCAGCACCACGGCGGCGGCGCCGGACTGGGTGGAATGGCCCGAAGGATATTCCGGGAAGGGCGGGGTGATCAGGATCGGCTGCCATTTCGGGTCGATCACCCGCTGGATGTAGGTGACCGGGCGGACCAGATCGTATTCGTATTTGTCATGCCAGCAGCCGATGAAACTGTCGGCGACAGCGATCCCCAGCCGCGCCATGACCAGCGCCCAGCGCGGCGCATCGGCGCCTTCAAGCTTCAGCTCGGTCGCCGCGACGAAGATCCAGTGGCCGGGCGGGGTTGACGACAGCATGGGATCGTCCGACCAGAACCGGGCGATGGCGGCCTGTTCGGGGGTCAGCGACCGGACGGTGTCGTAGACTTCCTTCGCTTCCTTGTAGAACTGCGAGCCCGGGTCTTCGGAATATTCCGGCGGCGGCGGCAGGCGGCAGGTCGTCGCCTCGGGCATGGCGAAGGTCCGCGTCTTGCCCCAATCGGGCAGCAGCGGAAACTGCTGCACCGCCACGGTGGAGGTGGGCACCCAATGCGCCGGCCCCGGTGTCAGTTCGTATTCATAGGGGAAGCCGAGGTTTTCCACCACGGCGCCGCCATCGGTTGCCGACCAGGCGATGACATGGGCGGCGACGGCCTCGCCATAGGCAAGGCTGCGGGCCAGGACCGCGGGGTCGACGCCTTCCGCCATCTGCCCGGCCAGCGCCTTCTCCATCGCGTCCATCGCGCGCTGGCCGGTCGGGCCGGTGTTCGAGAAATAGGTGCGCACGGCCGCGGTCATCGCGGCATTGACGACCACGCCTTCGTCATAGGTCGCGGCTGGATCGCGGGCCGGGGGGGCGGTCAGTTCGTGCAATTGGCCGGCCAGCGTCACGCCGGGGCCGGGGCCGCCGACCTGCGCCTCATGCGCGATGATGCCGGTATAGGCGAAGGCCCGGGCGGCGACCGGCGGCGAATAGGTGGGCGTATGGCGCACCAGTTCCAGGATCAGCCGATACCAGTTCTCCATCGAAACCGCGCCGTCGCCCGCCCGCAGGGGCGTTGCGGCCAGGCAGACGACCATCGCCATGCCGGCAATCCACCGCAGATCGCGCATGATCCCCTCCCCCAAGGCTGCTTGTCCGGTCGCCCCCCGCGACGACAGGATGAAAGCACGCCGGGGCGGTTTCCGGCAAGGCCGCTGCTTGGGGCGTCAGACCTCGGCGATGTCGACGCTGTGGCCGCCCGACTGCACGCCCTGCATGCGCAGCATGCCGATCACCGGCGCGGCCTCGGAATAGTCGCGGGCCGCGCCGACGACCACATGGTCGGCGCCGACGAAACAGGCGTTGGTCGGGTCGTATTCGACCCAGCCGCCATCGGCCCCGGTCCAGGCGCGCACCCAGGCATGCATCGCATCCGCCCCCACCAGCCGCAGCCTGCCCGGTGGCGGGCGGGTGCGCAGATAGCCCGAGACATAGGCCGCGGGAATGCCAAGGCCGCGCAGCCCCGCGATCATGATCTGCGACATGTCCTGGCAGACGCCGCGCCGTGCGGCGAAGGCGGCGGCGATGGGCGTGTCGACATCGGTCGCCTTGGGGTCGAAGGTCATCGCACGATTGAGCGCCCGCCCCAGCGCCTCGACCGCGGCGGTGACGGTCGGCGCGCCGGCGGTCGCCTCGGCGGCGAAGGCGGCGATCTGGGCGACCTTCGGAATCCGCGGCGAAGGGGCAAGGTAGTGGTGCGGCGAGGCCGGGCCGACATCCGTGACCGCCGCCAGCGCCTCGGCCAGATCGCCCGGCCGGCCGGACAGGTCGAAGGCTGGGCCGGGGTCAAGCCGCTCGACCCGCGCCTCCATCTCGAAGCGCACTTCGGACAGGCCGTGGGGGAAGGTGAAGCCGGTCACCTCGAAGCCGTGGAAATCGCGGAACCGCCCGGTTTCCTGCGGTTCCGGCACCATGGTCAGCCGGCAGCGTTCCACCTGCTGCCGCCCGTCGATCCGGGCCGGGCGGACGCGCAGCAGCTGTCGCCCCGCGCCGGTCGGCCGCTCGAATTCATAGTGGATCGTCAGGCGGATATCGTAGCGCATCAGATCAGGTAGGTGGCGGTCAGCAGGTCCGAAAGCCCGGCGATCCGGTTGCGCGTTCCGGCCAGAACCGCGGTGGTCAGCGCCTCGGCGTCGGCGACGGCAAGGTCGGTCTGCAGCCGCAGGATATCGCGCGCGACGGGCGACAGGACGCCCTCTTTCCGCGCGTCGGGCAGCAGGTCGATCTGCGCGCGCAGCCCGTCGATCTGGTGGCGAAGCGAGCGGGGGTTCATCGGGTCCAGCGCCAGAAGGTCGATCACCGTCTCGCGCGAGGTGGCGACCGAGAAGCGCCGCCGGTGGGTCAGCACGCTGTCGCCCACCTCGACCGCCAGTTCCAGCGCGCCCACCGGCGCCCCGGGATCGGCCAGCGCGATCAGCCAGTCCGACATCGCCATGGCGCGTTCGTGCTGCCGGCCGATCGACAGGAAGCGCCAGCCGACGAAGCGATACATGTTTTCATGCACCAGCCCCGAGATGCCGGCCAGCTTGCGCAGCAGGGCCGACAGCGCGCGCGCCGCATCGTCGCCGGGCGTGACCCGCGCCGCCATGCGGTTCGCGGTCTTCTGCAGGTCGGCAAGGGCCGTCCAGGCGTCGGGCGAGAACCGGTCGCGCACCTGCCCCGCGCTGCCGATGGCCGCGCCGAGCGTCTGCAGAAGCCCGGTGGGAATGCCCTCTTCGGGAACCACGCCCTGCGCCGCGAACAGGGGATCGAGGCAGTCGAACAGCGGCCGCGCCGCGCTGCCGCTTTCGGCAAGGCGGGTGTTCCGGGCGCGCAGCAGGCGGATGATGCCCTCGGCCCGTTCGACATAGCGGCCCAGCCAAAAGAGGTTGTCGGCCGCCCGCGACGGCAGCGAGGTGGGCAGCGGCCGGCGATATGTATCCGGCCGGCTGGGCACCATGCTCAGCGCCGCCACCGGGCGGGGGCTGACGATCCAGACATCCGCCGCCTTGCCGCCGCGCTGCATGGCGATGGCCGCGGGATCGGGCGTGGCGCCGACGCGGGCGAAACCGCCCGGCATCACCGTCCAGCCGGCAGCGGTGCGGGCCAGGAAGACGCGCAGCGTCACCGGGCGCGGCACGATCGCGCCGTCGATCAGCGCCGGCGTGGTCGAGAGGGTCACCGATTCCTGCGCCACCAGCGCGCCGCCTTCCTGCGCCAGAAGGGCGGCCAACGCATCGGGCAGCAGCCGGTCGGCGGCCACCCGTTCGGCGGCCGGATCGAAGGGCAGGGCGGTCGACAGCGCCGGGCCAAGGATCATCCGCGCCGGCGCCGCCTGCACCGCGCCCCGCGCCGCCGCATCGCCGCACCACCAGGTCGCCACATTCGGGATCTGCAGCGGCGCGCCCACCAGTTCGGGGGCAAGCTGCGGCAGGAAGGCCATCAGCGCCTGCGTTTCCAGCACCCCCGACCCAAGGGCGTTGATCAGCGACACCTCGCCCGCGCGCAGCGCATCAATCAGCCCCGGCGTGCCGATGCGACTGGCCTGATCCAGTTCCAGCGGGTCGGCATAGGCGCTGTCCAGCCGCCGCCACAGCACCTCAACCGGCTTCGGCCCCGATACCGTGCGCAGCATCAGCCGCCCGGAATCCACCGTCATGTCCTCGCCCTGCACCAGGTTGAAGGCCAGGTAGCGGGCGATATAGGCGTGTTCGAAATAGGTCTCGTTCAGCGGGCCTGGGGTCAGGATCGCGGCGCGTCCGTTGCGGTCGGCCCGGTGGGCCAGGATGGAATCGCGGAAATCGCGAAAGAACCCGGCAAGCCGGTGGACATTCTCCTCGGCATAGACCTCGGAGAGGGCGCGCGAGGTGGCGACCCGGTTTTCCAGCGCATAGCCCGCGCCGGAAGGCGCCTGCGTCCGGTCGGCCAGCACCCACCACTTGCCATCGGGGCCGCGCCCCAGTTCGAAGGCCAGGAAATGCAGGAAATGCCCCGTCCGCGGCCTTATGCCGACCAGCGGCCGCAACCATTCGGGATTGGCCGCCACCAGTTCGGGCGGCAGCCTGCCGGTGGCGACCAGGCGGTTGTCACCGTAAAGATCGGCCATCACCGCTTCCAGCAGGTCGGCCCGCTGGGTCAGTGCCGGGACCAGCGCCTGCCATTCGCCCTCATCCACCAGAACGGGCACCGGGCTAAGGGGCCAGCGCCGCTCGGTCGAGCCTTCGCTGCCATACATCCGGTAGAACACGCCGGAATCGTTCAGATACTGGTCGGCGCGGGCGAAATGGGTGGCGCGTTCCCCCGCGGTCAGCCCGTCAAGGTGGCGCGCCAGCCCCTGCCAGAGCGGGCGGATGCGACCCTCGGCATCGACAAGTTCATCCGGCACGCCCGGAAGCGGGCGGTAGGCCAGAAGGCCGCCGTCGGACGGATGCGCCTTGCCCTGCATCTGCATGCGACTTTAGACCCCGGCGGAACGCCGCAGGTCAAGCGTGAAGGGAAACGCGGGGTGGATGCGTTCGGCGGGCGGCCGGTGGCCGTGGCCGGGCCGGTGGCCGAAGGGTTCGAACCGCGCCAGACGCCGCGCCTCGGCCTCGTTGCCGTTGACCGGGAAGGTGTCGTAGTTGCGCCCGCCCGGATGGGCGACATGGTAGGTGCAGCCGCCGACCGGCCGGCCCGACCAGTTGTCGTAGATGTCGAAATGCAGCGGCGCGTCCACCGGGACGACCGGATGCATCGCCGATGCCGGCTGCCAGGCCTTGAACCGCACCCCCGCGACCGAGGCGCCGCCGCCGACCGGCGTCAGGGGCAGCGTCCGCCCGTTGCACAGCACCTGCCAGCGTTCGGGCGCGGCGCAGGTCAGTTTGGCCTGCAGCCGCTCGGTCGAACTGTCGGTATAGCGCACCGTTCCGCCCACGGCGCCGGTTTCGCCAAGGACGTGCCAGGGTTCCAGCGCCTGACGGATTTCCAGGGTGACGCCATCGACCGCAACCTCGCCGCAGAAGGGGAAGCGGAACTCGCCCTGTGCGACGAACCAGTCCTCCTGCATCGGAAATCCGTGCTCGCGCAGGTCGCGCAGCACGTCGCGGAAATCCTCCCAGACGAAATGCGGCAGCATGAACCGGTCGTGCAGCGCCGTGCCCCAGCGCGTCAGGTCGCCGGTCGCCGGCGTGGCCCAGAACCGGGCGATCAACGCCCGCAGCAGCAGTTGCTGGGCAAGCGACATCCGCGCGTCCGGCGGCATCTCGAAGCCGCGGAATTCCACCAGACCCAGCCGGCCGGTGGGGCCGTCGGGCGAAAAAAGCTTGTCGATGCAGATTTCTGCCCGGTGGGTGTTGCCGGTGACATCGGTCAGGATGTTGCGCAACAGCCGGTCGGTCAGCCAGGGCAGCGGCGGGGTGCCGGCGCCGGGGGGTGGCATCTGCGCCAGCGCGATCTCCAGTTCATAGAGACTATCGTGCCGCGCCTCGTCGATGCGCGGGGCCTGGCTGGTCGGGCCGATGAACAGGCCGGAAAACAGGTAGGACAGTGACGGGTGGCGGTTCCAGTGCAGCACCAGCGATTTCAGCAGGTCCGGCCGGCGCAGAAAGGGGCTGTCCATCGTGGTGGCCCCGCCGACGACCACGTGGTTGCCGCCGCCGGTGCCGCAATGCTTGCCGTCGATCATGAACTTGTCAGCGCCAAGACGTGATTGGCGGGCTTCCTCGTAAACGCCGGTGGTGATGGAAACGCAGTCTTCCCAATTGCTTGCGGGGTGAATGTTCACCTCGATCACCCCGGGGTCGGGGGCGACGCGGATCACGTTCAGCCGCGCGTCATGCGGCGGCTGATAGCCTTCGATATGCACCTTCAGGCCAAGACGCAGCGCCGCCGCCTCGGCCGCGTGGAGAAGATCGAGGTAGTCCTCCAGCATCGGCACCGGCGGCATGAAGACGCAAAGCCGCCCCTCGCGCGGCTCGACCGAAAGCGCGGTCCGCACCAGGCCCTCGACCTCGCTTGCCACCTGCGGCACGATGCCCTGCACCGGCGTGGCGGGGGTGAAACTGGCCATCGGCTGCGACCTGCGCCGGTCGTCGTGGTCCGCCGGATCGGGCAGGTCCGGCAGGTCGATGGTCGGGTCCATCGGGTTGGTATAGGGGTATTGCGCCGGCGTCAGGTAGGGCAGGCTGTCCAGCGGCAGCCGGTAGCCGACCGGGCTGTCGCCGGGCACCAGGAACACCCGCCCGCGCCGCAGCCGCCAGCGTTCCGACTGCCACCTGCGCCGCCCGGCCTGCCCCTGCCAGGGCTGCACCGGCAGGACGAAGCCCACCGGATTGGTCAGGCCTCGGCTGAAGACGGTGGCGATGCGGTGGCGTTCCTCGGCGTCTTCCAGCATGGAGTTTTCGGGCGTCACGTTCTCGGGCAGGTTGGCCTCTTTCACCAGCCATTCGGCCGGGTCTTCATAGGCGGGCAGGATGTTGTCTTCCGGCAGGTCCAGTTCGGCGGCGATCTCGCGCAGGAAGTCCTGCGCCTGCGTCGCGTCGGCCGCGAAATCCTGTCCCTCGTCGGCGATCAGGTCGGGGTTCTGCCAGACCGGCTGGCCGTCCTTCCGCCAGTAAAGGCTGAAGGTCCAGCGCGGCAGGCTTTCGCCCGGATACCACTTGCCCTGCCCGTAATGCAGGAAGCCGCCGGGCGCGAACCGCCGCCGCAGCCGCCGGATCAGCCGGTCGGCCAGCGCGCGCTTGGCCGGCCCCACGGCGGCGGTGTTCCATTCGGCGCTTTCGAAATCGTCGATGGAGACGAAGGTCGGCTCGCCCCCCATGGTCAGCCGCACGTCGCCCGCTTCCAGCGCCGCATCGACCTTGCGGCCGAGCGCGTTCAGGTCGTCCCAGGCGGCATCGCTGAACGGCCTGGTGATGCGCGGATGTTCGGCCACCCGCGCCACCTTCATGTCGAAGGCGAACTGCGTTTCGGGCGCGCCGGCGGCCGAGAAGCCGCCGACGATGGGTGCCGCGCTGCGGTAATGCGGAGTCGCCGCCAGCGGGATGTGGCTTTCCCCCGCCAGAAGGCCCGAGGTCGGGTCCAGCCCGATCCAGCCCGCGCCGGGGATATAGACCTCGGCCCAGGCGTGCAGGTCGGTGAAATCGACCTCGGTCCCCGAAGGCCCGTCCAGCGCCTTGAGGTCCGGCTTCAGCTGGATCAGGTAGCCCGAGACGAACCGCGCGGCAAAACCGAAGTGCCGCAGCGCATTGACCAGCAGCCAGGTCGAATCGCGGCAGGACCCGGACCCGATGCCCAGCGTTTCCTCGGGCGTCTGGACGCCGGGCTCCATCCGGATGGTGTATTTCACCCGGCCCGCGACCATCGCGTTCAGGTTGACCACGAAATCGACCGTCCGCACCCGCGCCCGCGGCACGGTGTCAAGGAACGCCTGCAGCCCCGGACCGGCCGGTTCCGCGCGCCGGTAGATTTCCAGGTCCGTCGCCAGGTCCAGCGCATAGTCGAAGGGCCAGTGTTCCGCCGCCTCCTCGACGAAGAAGTCGAACGGGTTGTAGACCGTCATGTCGGCCACCAGATCGACCTCGATCTTGAATTCGCGCACCGGCTCGGGAAAGACGAAGCGCGACAGCCAGTTGCCGAACGGGTCCTGCTGGTGGTTCACGAAATGCTTTGCCGGGCTGACCTTCAGGCTGTGCGACAGCACCCGCGTGCGGCTGTGCGGCGCGGGGCGCAGGCGGATGATCTGCGGCCCCAAGGTCACCGGCCGGTCATAGCGGTAGTGGGTCAGGTGGTAGATGCTGGCCTTGATCGACATGTCGGGGTCCGGGGCTTGGCGGGTGACTGCCGCCCAAACTGTCGCCCGCCGCGCGCGAAGGGAAGCACGGGTGCGGCCGGACGACTGTTTTTTTGGCAGATGCCGGCGATGGGGCCGCAGATGCCGGTTTTTCGGGCATTGCGGCCGGCGCCCCGATGGTGCCGGCGACGCGCCCGCCTCAGAAGCTGAACCGGATCGACCCGTCGCCCAGTTCCGTCACCAGCCGCAGGCCCTGGGTCGCCAGCGCCTCGGGCACAAGGGCGAAATGCACATGGCTTGCCCCGACGCCGCCGGGCGCTTGCGGTTCGGTCAGCACTTCCCAGAGCGCGGGGTCGACCCGCATCCGCGCGGCCGTCGCCAGGATCGTCCAGCCGCCTTCGGAGAGCGTGATCCGCACATTGCCGCCATAGGGCAGCGCGGTTTCCACGCATTGCAGCAAGAGGAACGCCAGCTTCACCTCGCGCCGGGCCAGATCGGCGGGGCTGGACCAGTCGACCTGCAGCCGCCCGCCGCGCGTCATGTCGTTCAGGATCGAGACGACCTCGCCCCGCGCGATCCGCTGGTCGCCCGTCGCCGCGCCGAACGAGATGCGGAAGAACCGGATGCGCGCATTGGCATTGGCGACACTTTCGGCGATCAGCGCCAGTTCGGGGCTTGCCGCCCCCCGGTCCATCATCAGAAGCTCTACCCCGTTGCCGATCGCGCCGATCGGGCTGATGAGATCGTGGCAGATACGCGATCCGATAAGGGCGGCGAGGTCGGGCTTGTCTTGCATTCTATCCTCGGGGTCTTGCGCAATGAATTCGTACCTGGAACCCGGCATGTTCGTTCGCCACCCCGCCCGCCCCGACTGGGGAACGGGCCAGGTGCAGTCGGTGATCGACTGGCGCTGCACGGTGAACTTCGAACACGCGGGCAAGCAGGTGATCGACATGCGACAGGTTGATCTTGTTCCCGAATTTCCGGGATGACGGCATAGTGTGTATTCCGCGCCGCAATGCAACCGCAGATGGCAGCGCGCATGCAACACCCCGCAACGCCGGGGGGCAGGGGGACGTTTCCGTTGCATTGCGCGCGGGTGCTGTCTAAGTCAGGGGCGCCCCATCAAGGCCGCCGACATGCTGCTTGCCGACGATACGATCTATGCGCTGCGCCTGGCCACGGACGACCGTGACCTATTCGGTGCGCAACGCCTGCGTTACCGGGTCTTCGTGCAGGAACTGGGCGCCGACGGCCCGCTGGTCGACCACGACGCCGGGGTTGAACGCGACGAATTCGATCCGTTCTTCGACCATCTGGTGCTGGTCGACAGGCGCGTGGCGCCGGAAACCGGCGACCATGTGGTCGGGGCCTACCGCCTGCTGACATCCGAGGCGATGCTGCGCGCGGGGCGGTTCTATTCGGCGGGCGAATATGACCTTGGCCCGCTTGTTGCCTCCGGCCGGCGGCTGGTGGAACTGGGCCGGACCTGCGTCCATCCCGACCACCGGGGCGGGCCCGGCATGTTCCTGATGTGGAACGGACTTGCCGAATATGTGCTGGAACGCGGGATCGAGGTGCTGTTCGGCGCCGCCTCGTTCCACGGCACCGATGTGGCGGCGCTGGCGATGCCGCTTTCCTATCTTTACCACCATCACCTTGCCCCCCCGGACATGCGCGTCCGCGCGCTGCCGCCGGGCCGGGCCGAGATGAACCTGATCCCGCCCGCGGGACTGGACCGGGCGACGGCGATGGCGGCGATGCCGGCGCTGATCAAGGCCTACCTGCGGCTGGGCGGCTTTGTCGGCGACGGCGCCTTTGTCGACCTTCCCTTCAACACCACCGATGTCTGCCTTGTCATGGACACCGGCCGCATGTCGGCCAAGCACCGCGACTTCTATACCCGCAAGAAGGGCGCGGCGTGACCGACTGGCAGAAGGCAGCGGCGCCGCAGCGGCGGATCGGCCCGGCCGGCTGGCTGCGCGCGCTGGGCCGCGGCGTGCCGATGGCGCTGGTCACCTACGGGGCGCTGGTGCTTCTGCTGCTTCTCCGTCTGGTCGAATGGCCGCTGTTCGGCCCGTCGCGGCCCTGGACGCCGTATCTGACCCAGTTCGTCTGCCGGGCGAACCTATTCTTCCTTGGCCTGAGGCGCGAAACCCGGGGCCAGCCGATGAAAGGCAAGGGCGCGGTGGTGGCGAACCATTCGTCCTGGCTTGATATCTTCGTGCTGAACGCCGGGCAGAGGATCTACTTCGTCGCCAAGGCCGAGGTTTCGGGCTGGCCCGGCATCGGCTGGCTGGCGCGGGCGACCGGCACCGTCTTCATCGAACGGCGCGGAACCGAGGCGAAGGCCCAGCAGAAGGTGTTCGAGGACAGGCTGCTGGCCGGGCACCAGCTGCTGTTCTTCCCCGAGGGCACATCGACCGATGCGATCCGGGTTCTTCCTTTCAAGTCAACGCTTTTTCAGGCGTTCTTCACCAACGGGCTTGACCGCGTCCTCAGCATCCAGCCGGTCACCGTGGTCTATCATGCCCCGGCCGGTGAAGACCCGCGTTTCTACGGCTGGTGGGGCGACATGGACTTTGCGCCGCATCTGCTGCAGACCCTTGCGGCGCCGCGCCATGGCCGGGTCGAAATCGTCTATCACCCGCCGGTGCCGGTGGATGCCTTCGCCACCCGCAAGGAACTGGCGGCCCATTGCGAGCGGGTGATCCGCGCATCGCATGGGCTGGCGGGCAACTGAGGCGGCCAGGCGAACCTGTGAAGATCGCCGGGCAGAATATAGAGATAAAAGGATTTCGGCCGGTATCCCGCCCCGGGCCGTCCTAGCCCAAGGGGGCCAGCAGCGCCCGCAGCGCCGCCGCCGGATCGTCCGCCCGCCAGATTTCCTCACCCACCGCGAAGAAATCGGTGACGGGGCCGAAACGCCCGACCAGTTCGGCCGTCAGCCCGCCTTCGGCGATGACCGGCACTTCGATCATCTCGGACCACCATGCGAAGAGATCGCGCCCGGCCAGCGCCCCGTCGCCCAGCCCGGTGCCGCCGACGGGGCCGAAGGCCACGTAATCCGCCCCCGCCTCGCCGGCCGAGATGCCCTCATGCCGGGTGGTGCCGCAGAAGGCGCCGACGATCGCATCCGCGCCAAGGTCCTTGCGCGCCTTCCTGACCGTCCGCGCCCCGTCGGTCAGGTGAACCCCGTCAAGGCCATGCCGTTCGGCCAGCGCCAGGTGGTTCTCGATCACCACCGCCACGTCGCGGGCATGGGCGACCTCGCGGCAGGCATCGGCCGCGCGGCCCAGCGTATCGGGGTCGCGGCTGGCCACGGACAGCCGCAGGCAGGCGATCTCCACCGCATCCAGCACCCGCGCCAGAACGTCCGGGAACGTTTCCAGATCGGGCGAGGGGGGGGTGATCAGGGTGATCTGCGGGCGGTCTTCTGCGGCCATGCTCGGGCTCCGGAACTGATCGGGCCGTCCTATCAGCCTTTGCCGGCGCTGGCCAGCTTGCCCCGTGGCGCGGCCCGGACTATCAGGCGGCATGATCGAACCCGCCTTCATCCTTGTCAGGCCCCAGATGGGCGAGAACATCGGCGCCGCCGCCCGGGCGATGCTGAACTTCGGCCTGGGCCGGATGCGCCTTGTCGCGCCGCGGGACGGCTGGCCCAACCCGAAGGCCGCCGCCATGGCCAGCGGCGCGGGCCGCATCCTGGACCACGCCGGCCATTTCCCCGACCTCGCCGCCGCCGTCGCCGACTGCGATTTCGTCTTTGCCACCACGGCGCGGGGGCGGGAACTGGTGAAGGAGGTCGTCACCCCCGAACGCGCCATGGCCATGGCCCGCGCCTTCGCGGCCGAGGGCCGGAAGGTGGGCGTCCTTTTCGGCCCGGAACGGGCGGGGCTGGAAAACGACGACATCGCCCATGCGAACGCCATCGTGACGATCCCGGTCAACCCGGAATTCTACAGCCTGAACCTGGCGCAGGCGGTGCTGCTGCTGGCCTATGAATGGGGCCGGCAGGGCAGCGACATGCCGGCCTCGGTGATGGAACTGGCGCGGACCGAGCTGGCGACCCGCGAGGAAGTGGCGCGCCTCGGCGACCATTTCGAGGAACGGCTTGATGCCGCGGGGTTCTTCTTCCCGGCGACCAAGGCCGCGGGCATGCGGCAGAACCTGCGCAACATGTGGGGCCGCCTTGGCCTGACCCGGGCCGAGGTGCAGACATTGCACGGGATGCTGCGCCAGATCGCCTGGAAGCTGAAGAACCGGGACGGCAAGACCGGCGACTGACGGCGAGGGTCCGCCCGCCGACCGCGGCCGGGGCGCAGGCGGGGTTCCTTGCCGGGCGGCAAGCCTGTAGGATCGCGCAAAAGAACAAGCAGGCGGGCAGAGATGATGGCAGGGCAGCACCTGACACGGCGGCTTTTCACCCTGACGGCGCTGGCGGGCGGCCTGTCGGCTTGTGTCGGCGGCGGCGGCGCGTCGGTGGCACCGGGGGGTGAGGCCGCGCCGCCCCGCCCGGTGCCGAACCCGGCCTTCGACCAGTGGCTTGCCGGCTACCGCGACCGGGCGGCCGGGCGCGGCATCAGCGCATCGACCCTGTCGGCGGCCTTCCGCGGCGCGGGCTATCTGCCCGAGGTCGTCGAGAAGGACCGGAACCAGACCGAGTTCCGCCGCACGACCGAGGATTACCTGAACATCGCCGCCTCGGACGAGCGGGTGGCGATGGGGCGGCAGAAATACGCAGCCCTGGGCGGGGTGCTTGCGGCGATCGAGGGGCGCTACGGTGTCGAGGCGCATGTGGTGGCGGCCTTCTGGGGGCTGGAAAGCTACTTCGGCACAAGGCGGGGCAATGTGCCGGTCGTGTCGGCGCTGGCGACGCTGGCCTTCGACGGGCGGCGGGGCGATTTCTTCGAGGGCCAGCTGACCGCGGCGCTGCGCATCCTGCAGGCGGGGGACGTGGCCCCCGGCGCCATGACCGGCAGCTGGGCCGGCGCGATGGGGCATACCCAGTTCATCCCGACATCCTATCTGGAATATGCGGTCGACTTCACCGGCGACGGGCGTCGCGACATCTGGGCGGAGGATCCGACGGACGCGCTGGCCTCGACCGCCAACTACATGCGCCGCGCGGGTTGGCAGCATGGGCTGCCCTGGGGGATGGAAGTGATGCTCCCCGCGGGCTTCCCCACCGCGGCGCTGGGGCGCGGCAAGGGGCGGTCGGCGGCGGAATGGTCGTCCATCGGCGTGACGGCAGCGCAGGGCGGCGCGCTGGCCGCGGGGTCGATCATCGCGCCGGGCGGGATGGGCGGGCCGGCTTTCCTGCTGACCCAGAACTTCAACGCCATCCTGCGCTACAACAATGCCGAGAACTATGCGATCGGCATCGGCCATCTGAGCGATCGCATCCGCGGGCAGGGGCCGCTTCGGGCCGCCTTTGGCCCGGACCCGACCGGCATGACCAAGGCCGACCGGCAGGAGTTGCAGCGACGGCTGACGGCGGCCGGGTTCGATACCGGCGGCACCGACGGGGTGATCGGCGCGAAGACCGAGGCGGCGATCAGCGCCTTCCAGGCGGCGCGGGGCCTCGCGGTGACGGGCAGGCCGTCGCTTGACCTGCTGGCGATGCTGCGGCGCTGAGGGCCGCGCGCGCAGCCGGGGGCTGTCTGCCCCCGGACCCCCGAGGATATTTGCAGACAGAAGAAGCGGCGTGGCGGCGGTCTTTTGGCCGCCGGGCGGCCCTTGAAGGTGCCGGGCGGCGGCCCTAGTCTCCCCCCGCGCGACGCATGAGGGCGAGATGGCCGGAAAACGCAGCATCTTCGAAGAGGTCGGCGACGGGGCGACCGCCCGGACGGCACCGGCGGGCGGCATGATCGACCAGCATCCGAAAGGCGCGCGGGGCGCGATCCGGCTGTGGATGATCGCGCTTTTCCTGATGGTCGCGGCGATGATCCTGATCGGCGGGCTGACCCGGCTGACCGACAGCGGCCTTTCGATCACCGAATGGCGGCCGATCATGGGGGCGATTCCGCCGCTGAATGCGGCCGACTGGACCGCGGTGTTCGAAAAATACAAGGAGACCCCCGAATTCGCCCTGCAGAACACCCAGATGACGCTGGAAGAGTTCAAGACGATCTTCTGGTGGGAATGGGGTCACCGGCTGCTGGGCCGGCTGGTCGGGCTGGTCTGGGCGGGCGGCATGCTGTGGTTCTGGCTGCGCCGGGCCATTCCGCCGGGCTGGGCCGGGCGGCTGGCGCTGCCGGGCCTGCTTGGCGGGCTGCAGGGGGCGATCGGCTGGTGGATGGTGGCCTCGGGCCTGACCGGCGACCGGGTCGATGTGGCCAGCTACCGGCTGGCGATCCACCTTGGCCTTGCCTTCGCGATCCTTGGCCTGCTGGCCTGGTATGTGATGCTTCTGGGCCGCAGCGAGGCGGCGCTGATGACGGCGCGCCGGGGCCGCGAGGCGAAGCTTTTCTCGCTGGCGACCGGGCTGATGCATTTCGCCTTCCTGCAGATCCTGCTTGGGGCGCTGGTCGCCGGGATCGACGCGGGCCATGCCGCGCCCGGCTGGCCGATGATGAACGACGGCTTCCTGCCGACCGATCCCTTCCATGTGCCCGACGGCGCCGGCGGGTCGAAGGCGGCGTGGCATGCGTTCTTCGAACATGGCGAGCTGGTGCAGTTCAACCACCGCATCGCCGGCTATCTGCTGCTGGTCTTCGGCGTGGTCGTCTGGCTGCGGGGGCGGCGGTCGGCGCACGGGCAGACGCGGTTCGCCTTCCACATGGTGATGCTGATGCTGGTGGCGCAGGCGGCGCTGGGGGTGGCCACCATCCTGACCGGCGTCCACCTGCATGTGGCGATCACCCACCAGCTGGGCGCGGTGATCCTTTGGGTGCTGATCCTCAGGGCGCGGCACCTGGCGCAATACCCCGTGGCGGGGTCGATCCGGGAAGGGACGGCATGATGCGACCGGCACTGCAGAACGACGCCTACGAGGCGCTGATGGCTTTCGCGCGGGAAACCGTCGCGCTGGAGCAGATTGCCGAGCGGCTGGGCTGGGACCAGGAAACCATGATGCCGCGCGGCGCCGCCGGGCAGCGGGGCGAGGAGATGGCGGCGATCGAGGGCGTGCTGCATGCCCGCCGGGCCGACCCGCGCGTCGCCGACTGGCTGGCGGCGGCGGAACCGGCCGATGCGGCGGCTGCGGCGCAGGTCGCCAAGCTGCGGCGGGCGCATGACCGGGCGACGAAAATCCCGCTGCGGCTGGCGCAGGAAATCGCCCGGGTCACCAGCCTTGCGCAGGGCATCTGGGCCGAGGCGCGGGCGCGTGACGACGTGGCGGCCTTCCTGCCGACGCTGGCCGAGGTGGTCGCGCTGGTGCGCGAGCAGGGGCAGGCGCTGGCGCAGGGCGGCGACGCCTATGATGCGCTGGTCGACGACTATGAACCCGGCATGTCCGGCGACGCGATCGCCGGGATGTTCGGGGCGCTGCGGCCGCGGCTGGTTGCCCTGCGCGAGCGCATCCTTGGCGCCGACCGCCGGCCCGCGGCGCTGGAGGGCGCCTTCGGGGCGGATGCGCAGCTGCGGCTGGCGCGCGACCTGGCGACGGCCTTCGGCTATGACTGGAGCCGGGGGCGCACCGACATTGCGGTGCATCCCTTCTCCAGCGGCAGCGGCAACGACGTGCGGATCACCACCCGCGTCGCCGAAAGCGATCCGTTCAACTGCTTCTATTCGACCATCCACGAGGTCGGCCACGCGGCCTATGAACAGAACGTCGATCCCGACTACCTGCTGACGCCGATCGGCAAGGGCGCGTCGATGGGCGTCCATGAAAGCCAGAGCCGCATCTACGAAAACCAGCTTGGCCGCAGCCGCGCCTTCACCGGCTGGCTTTACGGCCAGATGACCGAACGGTTCGGCGCCTTCGGCTGCGCCGATGCCGACGCGTTCTTCGGCACGGTCAACCGGGTGCAGCCCGGCTTCATCCGCACCGAGGCGGACGAGGTGCATTACAACCTGCACATCATGATGCGCTTCGATCTGGAACGCGCGCTGATGCGGGGCGACCTGGCGGTGGCCGATCTTGAAGCCGCCTGGAACGACAGGTTCAAGGCGGATTTCGCCGTTCAGGTGGACCGGCCGAGCCACGGGATGCTGCAGGACGTGCACTGGTCGGTGGGCATTTTCGGCTATTTCCCGACCTACAGCCTGGGGAACCTTTATGCAGGCTGCCTGCACCGGGCGCTGCGGGCGGATGTCCCCGATCTTGATGCGCAGATGGCGGCGGGTGATCTTTCTGCCGCGACCGGATGGCTGCGCGAAAGGGTGCAGCGCCACGGCAGCCTTCTGGCCCCGCGCGAGGTGATCGCCCAGGCCTGCGGGTTCGAACCGGGCACCGGGCCGCTTCTAGACTATCTGGAAGCCAAGTTCGGCGAGATCTACCGGCTTTGAACGACGGCGCGGACCCGGCGGAAAGGCTGGTCGGCGACAGGCTGGCGGTCTGGCTGCTGGCGCTGGGCCAGACCCTTGTCTATGCCGGGACGCTTTACGCCTTCCCGGCCCTGCTGCCCGATCTTGAGGCCGCGACCGGCTGGTCCAAGGCCATGCTTTCGGCCGGGCCGACCGTCGGGTTTCTGGTGATGGCTGTCCTCAGCCCGCTGTCGGGCCGGCTGGTCGACCGCGGGCTGGGGGGCGAGCTTCTGGTGGCCGGCCCGGTCGCCGCCGCCGCCGGGCTGGCGGCGCTGTCGGTCGCGCAAGGCCCGGCGGTCTGGATCGCCGCCTGGGCGGTGATCGGCGCGGCCCAGGCGGCGAGCCTTTATGAGACCTGCTTTTCCTTCCTGACCCGCCGCCTGGGCGCGGGCGCGCGGGGCGCGATCACCCATGTCACGCTTGTGGCGGGCTTTGCCGGGACGGTGGCCTTTCCGCTGGGGCGCGTGCTTGGCGCGGCCTTCGGCGGACAGGGCGCGATGGCGGTCTTCGCCGGGATCGTCCTTGTCGGCGTCGTTCCGGTGAACCTTCTGGCGGTCGCGCGCCTGCGCCGGCGGGAGCGCGCGGCGCAGGCGACGCGGCCGCCCGATCCGCCCGGCGCGCTGCGGGCGGCGTTGCGGCGGCCGGCCTTCTGGCTGATCGCTGCGGGCTTCGGCCTGGCCTATCTGAACCACGGCATCCTGATCACCTTCATCCTGCCGCTGATGCAGGACCGCGGCGCCGGCACGGTTCTGGCGGCGACGGCGGCGGCCTGCATCGGGCCGGCCCAGGTGGCGGGACGGCTGGCCCTGCTGCTGGCGGGGGCGCGCATCTCGACCGGGGCGGCGGTGATCGCCTCGTTCGCGGCGATGGTGATTGCCGCGGCCTGCCTCTGGGCGGCCGGCCTGTCCCTGACCCTGATCTTCGCCTTCGCGCTGCTGCAGGGCGCGGGCGCGGGGCTGACCTCGATCCTGCGGCCGGTGCTGATCGTCGAGGTGCTGGGACGGACCGGCTTTGGCGCGATCTCGGGCGCGGTCTCGGTGGCGCCGATCCTGGGTTCGGCCGCGGCGCCCGCCGCCGGCGCGCTGCTTCTGGCAGGCGCGGGCGCGGGCGGGCTGGTGCTGACGGCGGGGGCGATGGCGCTGGCGGGCCTTGCCGCAATGGCCTGGCTGATGAGGAACCACGGTGCCGGCTGATCGGGCCGGACCGGGAGACCATGGAGACGACGGTGGATCAGAAGATGGACGTGGCGGCGCTGACCGCGTTTCTGGCGCGGGAGTTCGGTCAGGTGGCCGACGATTTCGTGATCGAGCGCGCCGATGCCTCTGGCGTGACCCTGCGCCTGAAGGTCGAGGACCGGCACCTGCGCCCGGGCGGCACGGTCAGCGGGCCGGCGATGTTCGCGCTGGCCGATGTGGCGATGTATCTGGCGATCCTGACGCGGATCGGCCCGGTCGCGCTGGCGGTCACCACGAATTGCGCCATCGACTTCATGCGCAAGCCGCCCCCCGGGCGCGACCTTCTGGCCGAGGCGCGGCTGCTGAAGCTGGGCCGGGTGCTGGCGGTGGGCGACGTGATGATCTTCGGGGCAGGCGGGACGGACCCCCTGGCGCGGGCCGGGCTGACCTATTCGATCCCGCCGAAAGCCTAGGCCCGCGCGGCCGCGGTCCGGTCAGACCTTCGGGCGCGCGAACCGGCCCTCGATCTGGGCGCCGCTTTCGATGACCAGCGCCGAGTAGGTGATGTCCGCCGCGACGATGCTGGTTGCCCGCATGGTGAAGCTGTCCGAGGCGACCTTGCCGTCAAGCCGCCCCTTGACCTCGACCGACTTGGCCGAGACCGAGCCGGAGATGCGGCCTTCCTGGCCCACGGTCAGCGTGTCGGCCGACAGGTTGCCGTCAACCTCGCCGAACACCTCGATCGTGCCGGACGAGGTGATTTCGCCGGTGATCTTCAGGTCGGAGCCAAGGACCGACCGGCTGGCGTTGCCCCCGGTCGTCGGTCGGGGGGCAGTGGTCGGGTCGGCGGTCTTCGAGAACATGTGGAGGCATCCTGTGATGGCTTGGTGCGATAGGGCAAGATGGGCGCGCGCAGGTCAAGGGGGCATGGGCCCCCGGCGATGCCGCCGGCGGATTTCCCGCCCCGACCTGTCGCTTCGGGGCCTGACAGCGGCGGGGCCGGATGCTTGGATGGGGCCGGGAATCGCCCGCCGCAAGGGGCGCAGCAAGGGGGGCAGGCAATGACGGAAGGATTTTTCACGCCGGTGTCGGGGTTCGACCTGCCGCGATTCGCCGGGGTGCCCAGCTTCATGCGGCTGCCGCATGTGCCCTTCGGCCACGACAGGTTTGCCGAGGTCGAGATCGGGCTGATCGGCGCGCCCTGGGACGGCGGCACCACCAACCGGCCCGGTCCGCGCCACGGGCCGCGGCAGTTGCGCGACCTGTCCACCATGATCCGCTCGGCCAACGGCGCCACCTGGGTCAGGCCGTTCGAGATGGTGAACTGCGCCGACCTGGGCGACGTGGCCCCCAATCCGGCCGATCTGATGGACACGATGGCGCGGATGGAGGCGTTCTATGGCCGCGTCGTGGGCGCAGGCATCCGGCCGCTGACCGGCGGCGGCGACCATCTGTGCAGCCTGCCGATCCTCAGGGCGGTGGCGAAGTCGCGCCCAAGTCCGGGGCCGGTGGGGCTGATCCAGTTCGACAGCCACACCGACCTGAACGACATCTACTTCGGCACCTCGCGCTACAACCACGGCACCCCCTTCCGCCGCGCGGTGGAAGAGGGGCTGGTCGACCCGAAGCGCTATGTGATCATCGGCATCCGCGGCACCGCCTATGGCCGCGAGGACTGGGATTTCGCGGCCGCGAACGGCATCCGCATCATCCCCATCGCCGAGTTCCACGCCCGGGGAGACGAGGATGTGATGGCGGAAGCGCGCGAGATCGCGGGCGCCGGGCCGGTCTACGTGACCTATGACATCGACTTCGTCGACCCGACCTTCGCGCCCGGCACCGGCACGCCGGAAGTGGGCGGGCCGAATTCGTGGCAGGCCTTGCAGGTGGCGCGGGGCCTGCGCGGGCTGGATGTGGCGGGGGCCGATCTTGTCGAGGTGTCGCCGCCCTTCGATCCATCGGGCGGCACGGCCTGGCTCGGCATCAGCCTGATGTTCGAGATGCTCTGCGTGATGGCCGAGGCGGTGGCGAAGGCGCGCGGGGCTGCGGGTTCGTGACGGCCGGCCGGGGGTTTCACACCCCCGGACCCCCGTGGGATATTTGGACCGAGATGAAGGAGCGGGCCGGTGCAGGCTGAGATGATCGTGACGAATGCCAGCGTGCTGACCATGGACCCGGACTGGCCGCGGGCCGGGGCGGTGGCCCTGGCCGGGGGCAGGGTGCTGGCGGTGGGCGCGCCGGCCGAGGTCGGGCGGCTTGCCGGGCCGGGGTGCCGGGTGATCGACGCAGGCGGGCGGACGGTGCTGCCCGGCTTTTTCGAAAGCCACCTGCATCTGGTGTTGGGCGGGGCGGAACTGGCGCAGCTGCAGCTGGGCGGGGTCGAAGGGTTCGACGCACTGAAGGCGGCGTTCCTGCAGTATGCGGCGGCGAACCCGGACCGGACGCTCCTGATGGCGCAGGGCGCGGCCTACGAGGTGCTGGACCATCCGGTGACGCGACAAGACCTTGACGCGATCATCGCCGACCGGCCGGTGGCGATGATGGCGCCGGACCATCACACCGTCTGGGCCAATACCGCCGCCCTTAAGGCCGCGGGGCTGCTGCACGGCGCGCCGATGCCGCACGGGCATGTGGTGGTGATGGCCGCGGACGGCACCGCCACGGGCGAGCTGCGCGAGTTCGAGGCCTTCGGCCCGGTACTGGCGCTGGGCGGCGAGGCGCATCTGCAGCTGGGCATCGCCACCGGCGGCGAGCCGGAGCCCTGGCCCGATGCGGCGACCATCGCCGCCGACATGGACAAGGCGGCGGCGGGGCTGGCGCATTGCGCCGCGCATGGCATCACCGCGATGGTGAACATGGACGGCAACCGCTACACCTGTTTCCTGCTGCAGAAGCTGCACGAGGCGGGGCGGCTGACGGCGCGGGTCAAGGTGCCCTTCCACATGAAGCCGCACATGGACCTGGCCGAGCTTGACCGCGCCAGCGCCATGGCGGCCGAGTTCCGGTCGGACTGGGTGATGTCGGGCTTCGTCAAGATGTTCATGGACGGCGTGGTGGACAGCCGCACCGCCTATATGCTGCAGGACTATCCCGGAACGACCGCGCGGGGCGAACCGCTGTTCGAGGCGGAGCGGTTCAACGACATCTGCGCCGAGATCGACCGCCGGGGCCTGCAGATCGCCGTCCACGCGATCGGCGACGGCGCGGTGCGCCAGACCATCGACGGCTATGAGGCGGCGGCCGCGCGGAACGGTGTGCGCGACAGCCGCCACCGGATCGAGCATATCGAGCTGATCGCCCGCGCCGACGTGCCGCGCCTGGGCGCCCTGGGGATCACCGCCAGCGTGCAGCCGCCGCATCCGCCGGGGGCGATGGATTTTCCGATGTCGACGATGGAGCATGTCTTCCACCGCGACCGCTGGCGCGACGCCTATCTGTGGAGGACGCTGGCCGACCACGGCGCCCCCCTGGCCTTCGCCTCGGACTGGCCGGTCACCGATGTCAGCGTGATGCGCGGCATCCAGGCGGCGCTGACCCGGGTGCCCTATGACGGGTGCCAGGATGAGAGGGTGGGGTTGATGGCGGTGCTGCACGCCTATACCGCCGGCGGCGCGCGCGCGGCGCATATGGAAGGGCTGACCGGCATGCTGCGGCCGGGGCTGGCGGGCGATCTGGTGGTGATCGATGGCGACATCGAAACGATTCCCGCCGGCCGGATCGGGGCGACCGGCATCGCCCTGACCGTCGCTGGCGGCAGAATCACCCATGCGATGCCCGGTTTCGGCTGACTTATCCCCATGTTTCCGGTGGATAACCGCCGAAGCACGGGGCAGGGGCCGGGAAATCCCGCCTGTTTCGCAGGGGGCGACAAAAAAACCGTCACGTTCCGCCATTTTCCTCTTGCGCCCCCCGGGCGGCAGACGTAAATAGCCCCTCACCGAAGCGGACGGGGCGCGGCAAACGCGGTCTGGACGGTTGCGGCAGCGGGGCGCAGACCTCGCGACATCTACCGGAGGCAAGGCTGCAGGATGCGCCAAGAGATTGGCGGCTCTGCTGTTTTTGTGTCCATGCTCTTTGACATTGCTGTTTTATGAAGGGATATGCGGGCGGTTTGGGCGCATCGGCGTCGGACGTCTAGCATATCGGCTCACTAGGGAAGTTGCCTTTGGGTGATGGACCGATGATGTGAGTGTCAG
>Ga0268299_1000248_pt1 | contig 203611 bp, 182 predicted proteins | sample NOBtaG_FD_193484 | JGI IMG/M metagenome (GOLD analysis project Ga0268299, IMG submission 193484) | Activated sludge microbial communities from bioreactor in Nijmegen, Gelderland, Netherland - NOB reactor | ecosystem: Engineered > Bioreactor > Aerobic > Activated sludge | place: Netherlands... | reverse complement strand
GTGTGCTCAAGCTGGTCCAAGCAACCGCGGGATCGCACGCGGGCCGGAGCCAACCAACTCCCATTTTCAGCGCAGCGCCAAGCGATCGATCTTCCTGCGGGAAATCTTTTCCCCGCAGGCTGCTAGATAGGCGAACCGCATACCCGCCTACTGCGGCGGCCGCGGCCTACCTGCTGCGGGCGGCCTCGTCACTGCGCTGCTCCACGGGCCGAACAAGCACGCGCCCGCTGCTCGTTCCTCGGGCGCCCGCCTCGGTTCCGGCCGACGTCCGCCTCGCGACGGCGCGTATGCGGATCGCCCATCTAGAACGGCGAGCTGCCGCCGCAGCCGCCCCGGCCGCACGAGCCGGGCACCGACTGCATCATGATCCACACGAACGCCCCGAAGCCGACCGTCGCAAGCGTCTGCACCGTCGCGACGCCCATGATCGTCCAGAACCACCAGCGCGCGTACGCGGGCATCGCCTGCTCGACCGGCTCCGGCATGAGCTCGGCCGACGGCACCAGCGGCGGCGGCGGCGGGCTGGTCAACGTCGAGGCATTCAACAACAGCGCGGCGATCACGGCTTTCATGCGGGTACCTGCTTTCTGAGCAGCTGCCGTGGGGTCGGCGGCCTGATGTCGGGTGCGTCGAGCGGCTCTTCCACGATCTCGAAGAGCCCGTTGTCGAAAGGACTGCCGGGAGCCGGTTTCTTGGGAACCAGCCGTTCGCGGCGGCCCGCTTCCGCGAGCGTCTTCGCGCGGTAGTGGCAGTAAGGGTTGTTGCCGGGCCGCCCGAAGAACGCGTGCGACGTGAACGTACAGCCCGCGAGGCACGCTTCGGCGAACGGGCACGTGCGGCAGAAGCCCCACAGATCGTCCACGGTGCGGCGCACCGCGAGCTTCGGCCAGACCTCCGCGAGCGGCGCTTCGAGCACGTTGCCCTTCACGTATGCCGACGACTGCAGTGAGGGGCACCCCTTGAGGCTCCCGTCGGACTCGAGGCCCATCACCTGCTTGCCCGCCTGGCAGCCCTGCCAGTGATCGCTCATGCCCGGGCGCGGCGAGCGCAGCGTCGCCTCGCCGGGGCCGAAGTAGCCGAGGTTGTTGCCGGGCTGAATCGAGATGCCGGCCTCCTGCCACGCGCGGTGCTTGAGCCGCACGATGCGCGGCACGAGCTCGACGAGATCCCACGGCTGCAGCAGCATCGCCGGGCGATCGGCCGCGCGCCCGAGCGGAGCCGTCAGCTGCACCTGCCACGCCCCGATGCCGAGCTCCTTCAGCACCTCGTACAGCGGCTCGAGGTCGAGGTGGTTCAGCCGGTTCAGGTTGATGTTCGACGCCGTGCGGAGGCCCGCGGCCTTCAGTGCCTTCAGCGCCGCGGTGGCGGACGCGAAGCTGCCGCGCGAGGCCCGCATCAGATCGTGCGTGGCCTCGAGCCCGTCGATGCTGACCGACACGGTGTGCAGCCCCGCCTCGGCCATCGCCTTCGCTTTGGACGCGTCGATGCCGCGCCCGCCCGTCGTCATCGACGGGCGGATGCCGGCGGCACGCAGCGCGCGGATGATGTCGAGGAAGCCATCGTGCAGGTACGCCTCGCCGCCGATGAGCACGACCTCGAACGTGCCCTGCGCTTTCAGCTGGCCGACGACCTCGAGCGCCTGCGCGGTGGTCAGCTCTCTGGGGCGCGCTGCTCCGGCGCGGGAGCCGCAGTGGGTGCAGGGCTGATCGCACCTGAGCGTCAGCTCCCACACCACGTAGGTGGGCCTCTCGTTCTTTCGAACGTCGAAGCGCCGGAACAGCTCGTCGCGCCCGTCGCTCACTTGCAGAGACGATCCCACTCGGCGTCGTGCTCGCGCGTGCCACCGTCGGGCCCCGGCGCGTTGCAGTCGTACGTGGTGCAGCCGAGCGAGTCGTTGTCGCGCCGCGAGCCGCCGTCAGGCAGGTTCACGGTCGCGGCGCAGGGCGCGCCGTAGCAGGCGGACAAGGTGATCGTGGCGAGGCCGGCTCCGGCGAACGCGAACGGCGCCATCCACCAGGCCTTCTTCGTGGAGCGGCAGTTGGGACACTCGGTGATGCCCTGGGGGACGAATCCGTCACAGCGGGTGCAGCGGTGCATTTTCTTCAGTCTTTCTCCGGCCGGGTGACCGCGTTCAGCAACGCGCGCGCCAGCACGCTCTGCCTCGCGCGACGCGGGGTTGCGCGGTGGAGCATGCGTGCTCCGCCCTGGCGCAGGCGCGCGCGTCAGCCAGGCATCGGAGCGTGCGCGGTGACTGGCCGGAATGCTCCGGCGGTCTCGTCAGCCGCCGCGCGCGCGGGCCGCAGTGACGGTGTTGCTCATCAGCATCGCGATGGTCATCGGGCCGACGCCACCGGGCACCGGAGTGATGTACGAGGCGCGCTCCTTCGCGGCCTCGAACTCGACGTCGCCGGAGAGCTTCCCGTCGGGCTTGCGGTTCATGCCGACGTCGATGACGACGGCGCCCGGCTTCACCCACTCGCCCTTCACGAGGTGCAGCACGCCGACGGCCGCGACCACGAGATCGGCGCGGCGGACCTCGGCGGCGACGTCGCTCTTGCTGTGGCACACGGTGACGGTCGCCGACGCGTTGATGAGCAGCGCGGCCATCGGGCGGCCGACGATGTTGCTGCGGCCGACGACGACCGCGTTCTTGCCCAGCGGCTTGAAGCCGATCTCTTCGAGCATGCGCATGACGCCCGCCGGCGTGCAGGCCACGAGGCCGGGGCGGCCCTGGAACAGGTTGCCCGCGTTGACCGGGTGGAAGCCGTCGACGTCTTTCTCGGGAGCGATCGCGAGCAGCACCGCGTTCGAGTCGATGTGCTTCGGCAGCGGCAGCTGCACGAGGATGCCGTCGACCTTGGGGTCGGCGTTGAGCTTCGCGACGAGCGCGAGCAGCTGCGCCTGCGTGGTCGAGGCGTCGAGGTGGTGCTCCCAGGAGCCGAAGCCGAGGCCCTCGGCGGTCTCTTTCTTCTTGGTGACGTAGACCTTGGAGGCGGAGTCCTCGCCGACGCGGACCACGGCGATGCCGGGCGGGAAGCCGCGCTTGCCGGCGATCTCTTTCACCTGGGCCCTGAGTCCCTCTTGCACCTTCGCCGCCAACGCCTTGCCGTCGATCAGTTGAGCCGCCATGGCGTGGGCACTCTAATGTCGGGCCGAGCGCATGTTCGGGAAAATCCTCGGCGCCATCGTCGGTGTGATCGTGGGCCTGCTCTTCCAGTCGGGCACGATGGCGATCTTCTTCGGCTGCATCGGCCTGGTGATGGGGCACCTGCTGTTCGACCGGCAAGACGAGATCCCGCCCGAGAAGCTGAAGAGCATCGACGAGCTGCTCGGGCCGGAGGCGGCGGAGGCGCCGCGCCGCCCCATTCCCCGCACGAACCCCGACACCGTGCTCGCGAAGCTGCTCTGCCCGCTGTTCGTCGAGGTGGCGCGCTCCGACGGGCCGGTGACGCAGCCCGAAGTGAGAGTCATCCGCGAGTACTTCGAGCACGAGCGGGGCTTCGATCAAGACTCGCTGGAGCAGGTGCGCATCGCGCTCAAGGCCGCCCTCGCCGCGAACCCGGTCGAGCTCGCGGCGGCGACGAAGAGGGCGCGCGGAAAGCTGACGCCCGCCGAGCGGCCGCTGTTCGTGAACGCGCTGTACGAGCTCGCGCTGGTCGACGGGGACCTCAAGCGCGCGGAGTCGGACGCGATCAAGCAGATCGTGAGCGGCCTGAACCTGAGCGACGAGCAGCTGCAGCAGATCACATCGATGCACCTCGGCAGCGGCACGAAGCACTACGCGCTCCTCGGGCTGACCGAGGGCGCGAGCGACGACGAGCTGCGCACGGCGTACCGGCGGCTCGCGAGCGAGTTCCACCCCGACCGGTTCGCCGGGAAGCCGAAGCGAGACGTGGACGACGCGGCCGCACGGTTCCGCGAGATCACCGAGGCGTGGGCAGAGCTGCGGAAGCTCCGGGGGATCTAGGGTTCCGGCTCGCCGTCGCGGTCGTACTGCCGCTGGCAGAGCGGGTGGCTGTCGCCTTTGTGGCGCACCGAGATGGTGAAGCTCACCGCCGGGTGCGCCGCCTGCACGAACACCTGCGCGAGCTCGTCGCACTCGGGCATCGTGTCCACGATGAAGCCCTGGCACAGCGCCAGCAGCGGGCTGTCGCCGACGTTCCTCGGCACGTGCCCGCCGTCGAGCAGGTCGGAGAACGCCGCGATCATGTCCGGGTTGTCGAAGACCGACGCCTCACGGCAGCCCGCGGCGCGAAGCTCGGCGGCGCCCGGCGCCTGGGCTCCGCGGGCGCCGTCGCGGAAAGCCCCCATGATCGCCCTGCCCGGGTCGCTGTTGGCCGCGCGCCACGTCAGCACGCCGCCGGCGAGGCACAGCAGCCCGAGCACCGCACCCACGACGAGGAGCGCGACGACGCAGCCGCTGAGCTTCTTCTTCTCAGGCGCGGGCTCCATGGCGCGGGCACACTACCGTGGACTCCGAAGGCGCGCCGTGGCATCAGGAATCGGAATCAAATGGCTCGCGAGCTCATCGATCTCCACATCCACGTCGGCGGCGCCGTCGGCCCCCACATTCTCTGGTCCATCGCGCACAGCCAGGGCTTCAAGCTGCCGGTGAAGAGCTACTTCGAGTTCGTCGAGCTCATCACGGCCCGGCAGGACAAGGTCGGCTCCCTCGAGGACTACCTGAAGATCATGCACACGTGGACCGAGAAGATTCAGTCGTCGCCGACGGCGATCGAGCGCTCGGTCTACGAGGTCATCGGCAAGGAGTATCGCTCGAGCCGCGTCACGCAGATCGAGCTGCGCTTCAACCCGATGAAGCGCAACCTGAACAGCGAGCTCGATCTCGATCACATCATTCACGCGGCGCTGCGGGGGATGGATCGCGCCGTCCTCGAGTACGGCGTGCGCGCGTGCCTGATCTTCTGCCTGGCCCGCGAGTGGGACCACAAGCTCAACTCGATCATTCTCGACAAGGCCATCAAGTACAAAAGCCGCGGCGTCTACGGCATCGACCTCGCCGGCACCGAGAAAGACGCGCTGGAGCTCAAGCCCGAGGTCGTGCCCGCCTACGTCGACCTGTTCGAGCGGGCGCGCGCCGCGGGGCTGCGCTGCACCGTGCACACCGGCGAGACCGCCGGCACCGGCGCCGAGGGCGTCATCGCGGTGGTCGAGAAGCTGAAGCCGCACCGCATCGGGCACGGCATTCGCGCCGCCTACGACGAGTCGGCGATGAAGCTGCTGAAAGAGCGCGGCGTCGTGCTCGAGCTGTGCCCCACGTCGAACCTCTACACGCGGGCGGTCGACGGCATCGCCGAGCTCAAGCACATCGTGCGCACGCTGTGGGATCGCGGCGTGAAGATCACCATCAACACCGACGGCCCCTACCTGCTGGACACCGACATGGGTCGCGAGGTCGAGCTGATCGAGTCGAACGGCATTCTCACCACCCAGCAGGTCGACCAGGCGCTCGCCTGGGCGCGCGAGAGCTCGTTCATCCCGCGGAGCTGAGCGGTGTACGCGTCGGTCTTGAAACCCCTGCTCTTCCGGCTCGACGCGGAAGACGCGCACCACCTCGGCATCGGAGCGCTCTCGCTGCTGGACGGTGCCTTGAGCCTCGCGAAGCGCCTGCGCGGCCCCGACGACCCGGCGCTCGAGCGCACGTTCTTCGGGGTTCGGTTCCCCAACCGCATCGGGCTCGCCGCGGGGCTCGACAAGAACGCCGAGGCGCTCGTCGGGCTGTTCGCGATGGGGTTCGGCTTCGTCGAGGTGGGGACCGTGACGCCGCGGCCGCAGCCCGGCAACGACCGGCCGCGGCTGTTCCGCGTGCCCGAGCACCACGCGCTGATCAACCGCATGGGCTTCAACAACGCGGGCGCGCACGCGATGGCGTCGCGGCTGGTCGAGCTGCCGTGGCGGCCGGCGCCGGTCGGGGTGAACATCGGCAAGAACAAGGACACGCCGAACGAGCGGGCGCACGAGGACTACGCGGCCTGCGCGCGGATCTTGTCGCCGCTGGCCGACTACCTGGTGGTGAACCTGTCGTCGCCGAACACGCCGGGCCTGCGCGCGCTGCAGGAGCCCGAGGCGCTGCGGCGGATTCTGCAGGCGACTCGCGCGGAGGCCGGCGGGAAGCCCGTGCTGCTGAAGATCGCGCCGGACCTCGAAGACGAGGCCGTCGACGCGGCGATCGCGGTCGCGGTGAGCGAAGGCGCGGCCGGGCTCATCGCGACGAACACGACGATCACCCGGCCGTTCATCCACCCCGAAGCGGGCGGGCTCTCGGGGCAGCCGCTGTTCATGAAGTCGACGCACGTGCTGTCGCGGTGCCGCGGGCGGCTGCCGGCGATCGGGGTCGGGGGCGTGTTCACGCCGGAGGACGTGAAGGCGAAGCTCGAGGCCGGCGCGAGCCTGGTGCAGATCTACACGGGGCTCATCTACGAAGGTCCGGGGCTCGTGAAGCGGCTCGTCAGCGCGACGGCGCGTCCGGGAGGTTGACGCCGTGGGCCTGCTCGACGGCCAGCGCGACCTCCCGCAGACGCGCGCGGGTGCGGCCCGCCCGAGTCAGCGCGGGAAGTGCCCTGCGCGACCGCGCCGAGCACGTTGAGCGCATCCATGACGTTCGCCGCAGTCTCGTCCCGCTCGCTCAGCGCGACAGCCCCGCCGCGCTGACGGCGGCCGCGATGATGAAGAAGTACGCGAGCCCGCCGCACCCGCACAAGATGATCACCGGCGCCAGCACCGCCGCCACGGCCTTCCCCGCGCTCACGCGCTGGAGGTGCATCAGCGTGATGCAGTGCAGCACCAGCGACCACAGCCCCATGACCGTGGCGCCGCACACGGGCAAGAGCCCCAGCATGAACGGCGCGAGGCCGAGCGCGTGCGCGCGCAGCGTCGACGTGTACCCGCCGATCTCGCGCTCGCCCATGAGGTGCAGCGCGAGGTGCTCGATGCCGGCGAGCCCGAACAGCGACACGATCTGCATGCCGATGATCAGCACGACGTAGAACACGAACACGACGATCGCCCCGACGACGCCGAGGCCCAACGCCGGGCCGCCCATGCTCTTCTGGCCCTCGGCCGCCGCGAACAGCATCGCCCCGCCGAACGCCACGAGGTAGATGAGCAGCGTCGGCATGATGCCGACCAGGTTGCAGATCATCGCGTACAGCAGCGACGACCCCACCGGAGCGTCCCGCGGCGCCGACTGCAGCGTCGCCGTCGGCTCGAGCATGAGCGCCTTGCTGGTCATCCACCACGCCCGCATCATCCCCAGCTGATCGCGCTGGTCCCACGCGAGCGTCGAGCGCGACCGGCACGTCACGCAGTACATCTGCCCGTCGGCCGACCGCTCGAGGCAGGCGCCGCAGTAGAACGTGCCGCAGCGGAAGCACGGCTGCAGCGCCGGCGTCTCTTTGTGAGTCGCGCAGACCGCGTCGCCCGCGCGCGCGACGGGCTTCGGGTCGGCGACGAGCTGCGTGCCGCAGGCCGCGCACTTCACCGCGCCGGCAGGGTTCGAGTAGCCGCAGACGGGACAGGGCATGGCAGCTATTGCTCCAGGCAGTAGAGGCGCGCGGACGCGGTGCACGGCTCGCTTCGGTAGTTGGTCCAGTCAGCGGCGTCGTTGGCGTCACCGACCGTGCCGGCGCCTACGTTCATCGACCAGCTCGTGCAGACCAGCGTGGTGCGCATCCCGCCGGTGGCCGTCCCGGTCCACACCAGCTCGGGGAGCCCGATCACCGCCATGCCCTGCTCGGTGACCTCGATGTCGACGAACGGTTGCGTCGCGAGGTTCGCCTTGTTGTTGAACGCGATCTGCGATGGCCGGCCGGGGCCCTCGAGCGTGAGCCAGGGCCCTACCTCGGCGATGCGGTCGATCGCGTTGGTGGTCGCGTCCGACAGCCACGCCTTCCAGGTTCCTCCCAGGTTCGCGCCCTGCGCTGCCGTCTGGCACTTCGCGTCGGCTCCAGTCACACCTCCGAGCGTGGCCGCGGGGTGACGCACCGACGTGAGGAAGATGCGCTTGCCGCTCGGCGCGCCGCCCGCGCTGCCGCCACCGCCGCCGCTGCCCCCCGCCGTGCCGCCGGTGCACGTACACGAGTCGAACACGCCGCTGCCGAGGCAAACCTGCGCGCCCATGCGCCCGTCGGTGCAGGCGCAAAGCTGGCTCGTCCCAGCCACGCACGTCGTCGACGGCCCGCCGGAAGAGCACGCGAGCGCCGCCGCCCCCACCCCCATCCAGATCGCTCGAATCATCGAGCGCGCGGCTGTATCACAGCACCGGCTGACCAGCGATGGGCAGCAGCGTCACCTTCTTCGCGTCGATGATGCCCTCCTTGCGCCTGAGCTCCGCGAGCTCCGCGCGCACGGGCGTAAGCACGCGCGCCACCAGGTCTTCGGGCAGCACCTTCGCCGCCTTCCCCGACGGCTCGAGCAGGGCCTCGAGCCGCGCGGCGTCGAACGGCTCGACCTTCACCTCGCCTGTGACCTCCGCCCACGCCGCCGCCGCCGCGAACAGCCGCTGCGCCGTCAGCTCCGACAGCTTCACGCCGCCGAACCGGGCGATCACCTCGGCCGGCGAGGGAGCCAGCAGCCGGCTGAACACGTCGCGCTGGGCGCGCACGCGCTGCAGCATCACCTCGCTCTCGCCGAGCTCGCGCCGCCAGCGAAACGGCACCGGCTCGGCGCCCGGCACCCGCACCGCCTTCAGCGGCCGGCGCCGCGACAGCGCCTGCAGCGCCGCCACCTCTTCGTCGAGCGCGAGCCACGTCTCGGCCCACTTGCTGCCGGCTTCCGCCGCCAGCTTCTCGACCTGCCGCTTGAGCTGCAGCGTCAGCGAGAACCCGATCTGGAACACGAGCTTCAGCGGCCGCTCGCGCAAGACCTCGGCCGCCCCTTCCGGGTTTCCGCCGCAGAGGTGCTCCAGGCCCAGGTTCAGCGTGTCGCGCGCCTGCTCCGAGAGCCGCAAGACCGCCTGCGGGTCGCCCGGCTCGGCGCCCTCTGCCACCAGCGCAGAGTTCACGAGGTAGCGCACCTGCGCCTCGAGCACGTTGCGCTCGTGCGCGTCGAGGCCGGCGAACGCGCGCGCCACGAAGTTCTCCTGGCTCGCCAGCGCCGGAGCGCCCGACGGAGGCGCGTACTTCGCCGGGTCGACCCACGCGAACAGCTTCACTGCCTCTTCCATCGGCGGGAACCCGAGATCCTGCAGGCGGGCCGAGCGGAACTGGTACGCGGTCTCTTCGAGCTCGGTGGGCAGCTCCCAGCGCACGGCCTCGAGGAAGCGCGAGAGCTCGAACGGGTTCTGGGCCATCAGGTCCATCGTGAGCTGGCGCAGCGCGACCGCGTCGGCGCCCTCGATGTTCAGCTCGACGAGCCACTTGTTCTCGGGCGTCTCGATCGTGATGCCCTCGGGGTTCGCGTCGGGGTTCTCTTCGAGATCGTGGAGCGTCACGAGCTTCTTGAACAAGAGCTCCACGACCTCGATGTCGAGGCCTTTCAGCTTGTGCAGGTACGCCTCTTCGTCGTCGCCGCGCGCGGCGCGCAGCCAGTGCAGCACCTCGAGCACGTCGATGCGATCTCTCTGCCACGCCGCGAGATCGACGTAGGTGCGGAACTGCTCGGGCGTCGAGAGCTGCACGACCTCGAACGAGTCGGCGAGCCCCACGTCGATGATCGTCGCGTAGACGTCTTCGGCCGGGAGCGAGCTCACGAGCGCCCGCCCGTCGACCTCTTCGAGCATCGCGTCGAGGCGGCGCTTCGGTACGAGCGCCTCGAGACGGCGAACGAGCTCGGCGCGCTTCGACTTCTTCTCCGCGCTGGCGCCGCTCACATCGGCTCGATAACGCAGCTCCAGTTCAGGTCAAAACCTTTCAGCACCGGCGTGGAGGCGCCGTTGTTCGACTGGAGCACGAACTCGACGCGGATCCACCGGGCCTTCGGGATCATCAGGGCCGCCAGATCGATCGGCGAGCTCGTGTACGGCCCGTAGCGCATGACCGCGGTGTTATCGAGCTCGGCCCGCGTGGCGGCGACCTTCACGAACACCTGCAGCGTCGTGCCCGTGGGCACGTCGGCGTCCCAATTGAGGGTCCTCCACCCCGTCATGTCGCTGCAGCCCTCGAAGTCCTTGCGGTACGTCCCGCGCGGCGCCGTGAACTTCCGCAGCTGGTAGCCCGTGAAGTCCGAGTACGTGTACAGGCCCGCCGGCTGCTGGGGCGTTCGCGTCACCGCGCCCGTCACCTTGTCGATCTTCATCGCGTTGCCGGTGTAGTTGTTGACCCACGGGTGCCCGTCGCCGTCGAGCCCGACGCCGATGCTGTTGCTCGTCTGCGCGTCGGTCGCGTCGATGCACCCTGCGGTGCCGAACGGGATCACGGCTCCGGTGTCGGCGTTGAAGCGAATGAGCTGCGCGCGGCCGTTGTACGCGCTCATGTACACGTTGCCCTGGTCATCGGCCGCGATGCCGCGGCCGTTGCCGATCGCCTGGTTCATGCCGCCCACGCACTGCGTGCCGGTGAAGTCGAACCGGGTCCACGTGTCGGTCGCGCGGTCGTAGCGGCAGGCGATCGCGCCGGCGCTCCAGCCGGGCAGCCAGAGCCGATCTTTGCCGTCGATGCCGAGGGCGTACGCGGAGCACGTCGTGCCGGCGGGCGGCGTGACGGACGGCGCGATGATGCTGCCGTCGAGCGTGTTGATGATCGCGACGCGCGCGACGCCCGGCTCGACGACCCACAGGCGCTGCTGGCCGTCGACGATCATCCCGTACGGGCCGAACGTGAGCGTGATGAACGTGTCGCCGGCGGCGTTGACGGGGATGATCTGGCCGTTCGCGCTGCTGAGCTTGTAGACGCGCTGCTCGCGGAAGTTCGCGACCCAGACGTCGCCGGCGGTGCCCTCGAGCCCCTTCGAGATGGCGATGCCGCGCTCGGCGACGTCGCCTCCGACGGCGCCCACCGGAGTCGAGAACAGCACGCACTCGTCGTAGTCGAGCGGGTCCGCGGGGTTCGCCGGCACGATCATCTCGCACTCGCCAGCGACGCACAGGGTGGTCGAGATCTGGCCGTCGCCGTCGATGTCGCGGCTCGTCTTGATCCGCCCGTTGTTGTCGCGGTCGATGCACGACGACAGGTCGTTCGCGATCTTCGTCACCGAGCCCTGCACGCCGATCGCGCGGTTCGCGACCCACACGTCGCCGTAGATGTCGATCGCCGTGCGGCTCGGGTGGTTGCCCTGGTTGTAGCGGAGCGCGGGCTGACCACCGCCGTTCGCGCACGGCGGCCCCGCACTGCCGGCGCAGTCTTTCGGGATGCTCGAATAGTAGCGGCCGACCTCACGGCCCGTGCGGGTGTCGTACTTCGAGACCCAGCCCTGGGCGTCGTTGGCGATCCACATGAAGTAGAACTCGGAGCTGCCACTGTTCAGCACGATGTAGCCCGCGTCGGGCTCGAGCTTCACGCCGGTGCCCTGGCTGTTGCCCCCGCCGTCGAGCTGAAAGCCCGGGCCGCCGGAGCCGGGGCCCGTCGGGTTGTGAGTCGTGCCGTCGCCGCCGTCGACGTTGCTGCTGCCGGCGCCGCCGCCGCGCCCGCCGCTGCCACCCGCGCCGCCGGTGCCGCTGCCGCCGCCCGTGCCGCCGGTGCAGACCGTCACCGCCTTGCAGTCGGGGTCTGCGCAGTCGACGAGGCCGTCGCCGTCGTTGTCGGTGCTGTCGCTGCACGCGCTCGCCGTCGACTCGACGCTGCTGCACTTGCAGCCCGCGAGCGAGCCGGCGAGCGAGCAGAACGCGAGGGCAACGAAGAGACCGTGCTGCTTCATTTCGACGGCACCATAGCACCCACGAGTCTGTCCCACACCGCGTCCACCCCGATGCGCTCGGTCGACGAGAACGGCACCACCGCCTCGAGGGGGACCTGCAATTCCTGCGCGATCTTCTGCCGCCGCCCGAACCACTTCGACTTCGCGACGCGGTCGATCTTCGTGGCCGCGACCAGCACCGCCGGCCCGTCTGCCTGCGAGAGGTAGTCGATCATCTGCACGTCGCTCTCTTGCGCGCCGACCTCGGCGTCGACGATCGCGACGACGGCTTTGAGGGCGCTGCGGCCCTCGAGGTACTCCGAGATCATCTCGCGCCAGGCCTCGCGGTCGGCCTTCGAGGCCTTCGCGTAGCCGTAGCCCGGCAGATCGCACAGCCTCAAGGTGCGCTTCTTCTTGTCCACCTCGAGGTCGACGTCGAAGAAGTTGAGCGTGCGGGTGCGGCCGGGAGTGTTCGAGACGCGCACCAGCTTCCGCCGCGAGCACAGCGTGTTGATCATCGACGACTTGCCGACGTTCGAACGCCCCGCGAACGCGACCTCGGGGAAGGCCGGCTTCGGGTATTGGTGCGGCTCGGTCGCCGTGGTGAAGAACCGGGCGTCGAGGACCCGGATCACTTCTTCTCCGGCTCTTTCTCGGCCGCGGCCGCGCGCTTGTTCCGCTCGACCGTCCAGTGATCGATCGCCTTCAGCTTCGTCACGAAGTCGAACGGCTTGAGCGACGGGGAGCTCGAGTCGTGGCAGGTGCGGCAGCCCTTCTCGCTGGGGTCGGTGAGGCCCACGAGCCGCGCGAGCTCGGGGTCTTTCATCACGTAGCGCGCCGAGTAGTACTGCCCGCCCCCGTGGCAGGTCTCGCACGACACGTTCGTGATCTGGTTCTCGGCCTCGGCCGGCGAGTGGCACGACAGGCAGCGCGCGTCTTTCTGCTGCTGCGGCGACAGCGTGTCCTTCGCGCGGGCGTGCGGCGTCGCGCGCCAGGCCGCGTAGGCGTCGGGGTGGCACCCCTGGCAGCTCTCGGCCCCGAGGTAGCCGTAGCCGAGCGCGGCCGACGCCGCCACGGTGACGATGAGGAGCAGCCACTTGGCCATGACTCCTCTTACCTCAAACGATATTGATGACGGCCAGGAAGAAATGCTCCCGGTCGCCCTCATCTCGCTCCTGCTCGCCAAGCCGTGGAACGGCATCACCCCCGGTGTCTCGACGCGCGACGAGGTCCTCAAGAAGTTCGGCGAGCCCTCGAAGGTCGTGACGACTGCCGGCCGCGACGTGCTCGCGTACCAGACGGGCAAGCTCATCAAGGGCACCACGCAGACGCAGTTCCGCATCGACCAGAAGACGAACGTGGTCGAGCGCATCGACGTCTTCCCCGCGCCCCTCCTCACGCTCGACGACATCACCGGCGCCTACGGGCCGGCGTGCACTCCGCAGACGCCCGAGACCGCCGAGAAGCCCTGCTACCTGAAGCGCGAGGACGAGAAGCGGTTCTACGTCGTCTACGTGAAGCTCGGCCTCGCGGTGTTCTTCACCTCCGACGGAAAGAGCGTGCAGACCATGGCGTTTCTGCCCGAGAAGAAGGAGTGAGCGTGAGCTCCCCCCGCTTCATCGGCATCACCGGGGGCATCGCGAGCGGCAAGAGCACCGTCACGAAGATGCTGCGCGAGCTCGGCGCGAAGGTGCTCGACGCCGACGAGATCGCGCGCGAGGTGGTCGCCCCCGGCTCCGAGGGCCTCGCCGAGATCGCGAAGCGCTGGCCCTTCGTCGTGGGCGCAGACGGGGCGCTCGACCGCAAGAAGCTCGGCGAGCACATCTTCAGCTCGCCCGCCGACCGCAAGGCGCTCGACGCCATCACGCACCCGCGCATTCAGGGCATCGTGCTCGAGCGCACGCAGGCGCTCTGGGCCGCCGGAGCGCCGGTCGTCTTCTACGACGCCGCACTCCTCATCGAGAACAAGCTGCACGAGGCGATGCACGGCGTGGTGCTCGTCTGGGTGCCGCGCGAGACGCAGCTCACGCGCCTCATGCAGCGCAACGGGCTGGGCCGCGCCGAGGCCGAGGCGCGGGTCGCTTCGCAGATGCCGCTCGACGACAAGCGGCAGTTCGCGACCTGGCTCATCGACAACTCGGGCACGCTCGAAGCGACGCGAGCGCAGGTCGAGAAGGTGTGGCAAGAAGTGACGCGATGAGTGGAAGCGGGGAGACGTACTTCGTCACGGGGTACCCGGGGTTCATCGGCAAGCGCCTGGTGCGCCACATCGCCGAGAACGATCCCAAGGGCCGCATCTACCTGCTCGTTCAGCCGAAGTTCATCAAGGAGGCCCACGGCTACGTCTCGGAGCTCAAAGGGGCTCCGATCGAGCTCTTGCAGGGCGACATCGTCGACATGCACCTCGGCCTCGCGGGCGAGGAGTACAAGCGCCTCTGCGAGTCGGTGACCCAGATCTTCCACCTCGCCGCGATCTCGTACATGGGCATGCCGCGCGAGATCGCCCACCGCGTGAACGTCGGCGGCACGCGCAACGTCGTCGAGCTCGCGCGCGACTGCAAGCAGCTCCGCCGCCTGAACCACTTCTCGACCACGTACGTCTCGGGCGACCGCGTCGGCGTCATCGCCGAAGACGAGCTCGACGTCGGCCAGGGCTTCCGGAACCCGTACGAAGAGACGAAGTTCGAGGCCGAGAAGATCGTGCAGCGCGCGGCCGCGACGGTGCCGGTGACGATCTACCGGCCGTCGACCGTCGTCGGCGACTCGAAGACCGGCGAGATCGACCGCTTCGAGGGCCCCTACTACCTCGGCATGGTGCTGGTGATGTCGCCGCTGATGGTGCCGCTGCCGCTGCCGGGCAACGGGGTGGCTCCGCTGAACGTGGTGCCGGTCGACTTCGTCGTGAACGCGGTGTGGTCGCTGTCGAGGAACCCGGCGGCGGCAGGCCGCACGGTGCACCTCGTCGACCCGAACCCGATGAGCGCGCGCCGCGTCTACGAGCTGATCGCCGCCAAGGCGAACAAGCGGCTGCCGCGGTTCAACCTGTCGGCGCGGGCGGCCGACGCGATCTTGCGGCTGCCCGGCCTCGAGAAGCTCGCCCGGCCGCAGCGCGCCGCCATCAACTACGTGAACCACCTCGCGCTGTACAACTGCCACACGGCGCTCGAGCTGCTCGACGGCACGGGCGTGCGCTGCCCGCCGCTGACGACGTACCTCGACAAGCTCGTCGAGTACGCGCGCGAGCACTACGCGCGCAGCCGCGACAGCGCTGAAGTCGATGATCCGCTCGACCGGCCCGCGTGAACCGGCTAGTGGAGCGGCATGTCTGGCTCCCCAATGACGAAGCAGCTCTCGGTAGGCGACACGTTCACGCACGTGCGTGAGTGCGACAAGTACCGGCCGATCTACTACGCGGCCGCTTCCGGCGACTTCAACCCGATTCACATCGACCCCGACGCCGGCAAGGCGGCGGGCCTCGGCGGGCCGATTCTGCAGGGGCTGTGCACGCTCTCGTGGGCCGTCGAGGGCGTCGTGAACCACGTGCAAGACCCGACGCGCATCGCGAAGGTGAAGGTGCGCTTCTCTCGCCCGGTCATGATCGACGACGTCGTCACGTACACGGGCAAGGTGACGGCCATCGAGAACGGGCGGGCCGTGTTCGAGGTGTCGGCGAAGAACCAGAAAGGCGACGACGTGCTCAAGGGCGCGGTCGTCGAGGTGAGGGTCTGAGCGCCATGCCCATCGACAAGAAGAACATCGGCAACAAGTACGGCCCCACCGTCTACGAGGTCGGCGCCGAGAAGCTGCGCGAGTTCGCGTACGCGATCGCCGGCGGAGTGCCCTCGATGGGCTTCACCGGCACCGGCGCCCCGGCGTCGCTGTTGCCCGCGCTGCACCAGGGCAGAGAGATCGTCGGCTTCCCCTCGTTCTGCAACGTGTTCGCGATCGCGCCGTTCGGCCAGGCGGTGAGCGACCCGAAGCTCGGCATCAACCTGCTCATGCTCGTGCACGGCGAGCAGGAGTACGAGTTCTTCGAGGCCATTCGCCCGGGCGACACCATCACCAGCACCGGCGAGATCACCGACATCTTCGAGAAACAGGGCAAGGACTTCGTGACCGTCGTCACCGAGTCGAAGAACCAGCACGGCAAGCTCGTGGTGCGGGGGCGCTGGCTCGCGGTGATCCGGCACTGACGCGAAGCTCACCCCTTCGAGATGACGCCCTCTTCCACCAGCTGCGCGAGGATGCGCGCGGTGTCGAGCCGCGACATGCCGCTCACCGCGAACAGGTCTTCGAACGAGACGCTGCCGTCGATCTGCGCGAGCACGAAGCCGGCGCGGTGATCGAGGTTCAGCCAGATGATCTCGTCGTCCTTCAGCTTCACGCGCGGCGTCTGCGCGAGGTCGCCGAGCTTCGACTCGTACATGGCCTGCAGCGTCCGCTCGCTGCGCTCCTTCAGCTTCAGCGCCGCGGCGTCGGCGGGGTCGAGCTCGAGCGCCTTGCTGATGAGCTCCATGGCCCCCGAGTGATCGTCGAGGTCGAGCAGATCTTTCGCGCCGCTGAGCAGCGTGGCGACTTCCTCTTTCAGCTGCTTCGGGCTGCGCGGCTTCGGCGCCGGCGGAGGCGTCGAGATGAGATCGAAGCCCGCGCCCTGCGAGCCCGCGTCGATCTGCGAGATGTCGATGCGCGGGTTCGACTTGTCCCACGCGGTCTGCGGCGCGTCGGGCGGGTCTGACGGCACCGGCGGCGACGGCAGCGGGCCCGGCACAATGTCGTCGAAGTTGAACTCGAGCGTCGCCGACGACTTCACCGGCGGCGGCAGCGGGTCATGCTCCGGCGGCGCCGGCTCCTCGTCGATCGCGAACGCCGGCATGCCCGGCTCGGTCGCCACCTGCAGCTCGCGCGGCGACGACCCGAACTGCATCGTCGTAGACTTGCCCCCCGGGCTCGCCGTCACCGGAGCGATCGGCGGCGGCGCGCTCCCGCCCTGCGCACCGAACACCAGCGTGCTGTTCGCCGGCCCGTCTTTCACGCTGCCGAAGACGAGCGTGCCGCCCCCGGGCCCCGCGACCGGCGGCACCTGCGGAGGCGCCGCCTTCTCGCTCCCGAACACCAGCGTGCCGCTGCCGGCTGCGGCTTCCTTCGCGTTTCCGAAGACCAGCGTGCCGCTGCCCGCCGGCGCCTGCGTCACCGGAGCGACGGTGGGCGGGGTCGTCTTCTCGCTCCCGAACACCAGCGTGCCGCTCCCGGGCTGCTGGGGGTGCGAAGACGCCTGCGGGGGTGGCTCCGTCCCGCGCGAGGCGGCTCCGCCGAAGACGAGCGTGCCGCTCGCGGGCACGTCGCCCGAGCGCGCGGTGGGCGGCACGGGCACTCCGCTCATGCCGAAGACGAGCGTCGAGCTGTCGGGAACCGGCGGCTCGTCGTCGGCGCCGGTGATCATCACCTCGCCGTGCGGGTCTTCGAAGCGCGGCACCTCGGGGATCTCGGGCGCCGCGGCCTCGCCGAGCCGCACGGTGTGCGTGCCCGGAGGCGCCGACTCGCCGAACGGCCGCGTCGTCGACGACTTCACCAGCGGCGGCTGCAGCGGCGCGACCGGAGGCGGCGTCGGCGACCGCCCCGTCGCGAGGCCCCAGTCGAGGTTCGACACCGGCGCCGCCGGCTGCTGCGGCGCCGCCGGCGGAGGCGAGTCGAGCAGCTGCCGCGCCCGCGCGTTCGTCGGGTCGAGCTTCAGCGCCTGCTCGAACAGCCGCTTCGCGCCTTCGTGGTCGCCCGAGAGGCGAAGCCACAGCCCGGCCTCGACGAGCTGGCTGGCCCGCTGCGCGCTCACCTCGTGCCGATCCTCTGAATCACTCCACGGAAGAGGTTCAAGGTGCGATTCAGCGTATCGACCGCTTCGGCCACCGCGGCCAGGTTGCCCTGCTCACGCGCGCGGCGCGCCGACTCGAGGCCCTTCACGGCCTTCGCGACGGCGTCGACGCCGAACTCCGAGCCCTCGGTGACCTTCTGCACCTTGGGCAGCATGTCGCCGACCTCCTTCATGACGGCGTCGAGCTCGCTGCGCTTGTTCTTGAGCTCGTCCGAGGCGCGCGCCTCGAGCATGTAGTCGCCCTGCTCCTCGAGGATCTTCTGCAGCTCGTCCTCGGTGAGGCCGCCCGACGCCGTGACGGTGATCGACTGCTTCTGGCCCGTCTCTTTGTCGCGGGCCGACACCGACACGATGCCCTCGGAGTTGATCTCGAACGTCACCTCGATCTCGACCTCGCCGCGCTTCGCCGAGCGCAGGCCCGTGAGGATGAACTCGCCGAGCAGCTCGTTCTGGTGCGCGAGCTCGGCCTCGCCCTGCAGCACCATGATCTTCACCGTGGTCTGCTCGTCCTTCGAGGTGTTGAACAGCTCGGTCACCGACGTCGGCACCGTCGTGTTCTTGGGGATGAGGCGCCGCACGTAGCCGCCGGCGATCGCGACGCCGAGCGACTGCGGCGTCACGTCGAGCAGCAGCACGTGCGACTCTTCGCTCGTCAGCGCGTCGGCCTGCACCGCCGCCCCCAGCGCCACGACCTCGTCGGGGTGCACGCCCTTGCACGGGTCTCTCTTGAAGTACTTCTTCACCGCCTCGACGACCTTCGGCATGCGCGTCATGCCGCCGACGAGGATCATCTCTTTCAGATCCCCCGCCTTCACCTTCGCCTCGCCCAGGACCTGGTCGCAGTGCACGATGCAGCGCTCGACGAGATCGCTGCACAGCTCCTCGAGCTTCTCGCGCGTCAGCGCCTTCTGCAGGTGCAGCGCCGCGCCGCCACCCGGCGGAGTGCAGATGAACGGCAGGTTGATCTGCGTCTCCTTCACCGTCGACAGCTCGATCTTCGCCTTCTCGGCCGCGTCTTTCAGCCGCTGCAGCGCCATGCGGTCTTTGCGCAGGTCGATGCCGTGCTCCTTCGCGAACCCCATCACCAGCCACTCGATGACGCGGTTGTCGAAGTCTTCGCCGCCCAGGTACGTGTCGCCGCCCGTCGCGATGACGTCGAACACGCCGTTGCCGACCTCGAGCACGCTGACGTCGAACGTGCCTCCACCGAGGTCGAACACGGTGATCTTGCCGTTCACCGTCTTGCCGAAGCCGTACGCGAGCGCCGCCGCCGTCGGCTCGTTGACGATGCGCAGCACGTCGAGGCCCGCGATGCGGCCCGCGTCTTTCGTCGCCTGGCGCTGGCCGTCGTTGAAGTACGCGGGCACGGTGATGACGGCGCGCGTGACCGGCCGCCCGAAGTACTGGTCGGCGTCGGCCTTCAGCTCGCGCAGCACCATCGCCGAGATCTCGGGCAGCGAGATGTCTTTGCCGCCCAGCTTCACGCGGATGTCGTCGTGCTCGCCGCAGACGACCTGGTACGAGAGCACCTTCAGCGCGTCCTGCACCTGCTGGCTCGAGAACTTCCGGCCGATGAGGCGCTTGGCGGCGTAGACCGTGTCCTGCGGGTTCGTGATCGCCTGCCGCTTCGCGATCTGGCCGACGAGGCGCTTGCCGGTCTTCGACACCGCGACCACCGAGGGCGTCAGGTTCGAGCCCGTGCGGTTGCGGATGACGAGCGGAGCGCCCCCCTGAACCGTAGCCACCACGCTGTTCGTGGTGCCCAGGTCGATGCCGATGACCGGTTCCTTCTCAGCCATGTAAGGAGCCGTAGCTTAGAACGGCCAGCGGCCCTTGACGTGCTTTTTGGCCTCGTGGTGCTTGGGGTTCAGGCGGAGCGCCTCTTCCCAGTGCTTCTTCGCCAGGGCCTTGGAGCCGGTGTGGTCCATGATCTTCGCGACCAGCGCGTGGAAGTCGGGGTTCTTCGGGTCGTTCTCGACGGCCCGCTGCGCGAAGTGCAGCACGTCTCTCGAGTCGTGCGACTTGTCCCACATCAGCTTGGCGACCATGTAGGAGGCCTTCGCGTTGTGGGCGTCGATGTTCACCGCGGTCTTGAACGCGGCGAGCGCGCCGTTCTCGTTGCCCTGATCGAGCAGGTCGAGGCCGCGCTTCAGCTCGTTCTCGGAGCGGTGGAGGTCATTCTTCGCGCGCACCTCGGCGAGCAGCTTCTTCGCCTCGTCGTTGGTGGCGTCGAGCTGGTGCGCCATGTGGAGGTCGGTGAACGCGTGCCCCCAGTCGCCCTTCGCCATGTGCTCGCGAGCGCGGCCGAGCAGCTCCTTCATGCGCTGGCCCTTGGCGAAGTACGGGTGCTTCGAGAAGCGCGCGCGCCGCTCGGCCTCGCGAGCGTCGTCTTCGGGAGTGTGCGGCCGGGGTACCTCGTTCGACTTCGTGCGAGGGATCGCGACGACCGGGGCGTCGACGAGCAGCTCGGGGTGCGCCCTCAAGTACGCGGCCCGCTTCTGATCGTCGGCGAGCAGCTCGTGAACGGCGGTGAGCCGCCGGTACACGTGCTCGATGCGCGCGCGGTAGCTGCCGATGTTCTTCTTGAAGTAGCGGTCGGGGTGAAACTTGCGCGACAGCTCGTAGAACGCCTCGCGAATCTGCTTCGTGTCGGCCGACGGCTTCACGCCGAGCAGGTCGAAGTGGTTCTTGGTCTCGAGCGAGATCTCGAGGTCGAGGATCTCTTTCTTGCGCTCCTCGGTGAGGTCGACCTCTTCCTGCATCGCGGCGGCCGAGGCGACCCCCGGAGCCTGCTGCCCGCGCTGCACGCGCGCCGGCACGATGGCGCCCTTCGCCCGCAGCGACAAGAGCAGCGCGATCGTCTTCGCCTCGGGCAGGTGCGAGCCCGCCACGAGCTGGAAGATCTGCGCCGCGCGGCCCACGCGGTCGAACAGGGCCCGCTCCTCTGGGGTGAGGTGGAGCTTCGTCGGGTCGACGTTCGGCACCGAAGCGACGAAGTCGGTCTTCTCCCCCAGGCCGGCGATCACAGGTTTCAGCAGTGTAAACCGTCAGAGACTCTTTTCGAAAATGCTCAGGGCCTCGACCAGCTGCTCGCGGGTCACGAGGTAGGGCGGAGCGAAGCGCACCGTCTTCTCCCCCGCCAGGTTCACGAGCATGCCGTTCTGGCGGCACCTCGCCACCACCTCGGCCGCAGGCACCGCGACCTCGATGCCGAAGAGCAGGCCCCGGCCGCGGAACTCTTTGACCACGTCGCCCTTCTTCGCCATCAAGGTGCGGGTGAGCTCGGAGGCGTAGCGGCCCTTGGCGACATTGTCCTCCATCGTGCCGGAGTCGGTGCACAGCGAGAACGCGACGTTCGCCGCGGCGGCGGTCACCAGGTTGCCGCCGAACGTCGAGCCGTGCGTGCCCGACGGCAGCGCCTTGCTGGCCTCGTCGCTGCAGACCATCGCGCCGATCGGCAGGCCGTTGCCGAGCGCCTTCGCGAGCGAGAACGCGTCGGGGAGGATGCCCTCGTGCTGGTACGCGAACGCCTTGCCGGTTCGCCCCAGGCCCGTCTGCACCTCGTCGACGAGCAGGAGCAGCTTGTGCTCGTCGCACAGCGCGCGCAGGCCCTTCAAGAACCCCTCGGGCGCCGGGCGCACCCCGCCCTCGCCCTGAATCGGCTCGACGAGAATCGCGCCGGTGTTCGGCCCGATCGCCTTCTTCACCGCGTCGAGATCGCCGTACGGCAGGTGCCGGAAGCCCTGCGGGAGCGGCTCGAAGCCGGCCTGGTACTTCGTCTGACCGGTCGCGGTCAGCGTCGCGAGCGTGCGGCCGTGGAACGAGTTGTCGAAGGTGAGGATCTCGTACCGGTCTTTCTGGCCGCGATCTTTCTGGGCCCGGCGCGCGAGCTTGATGAGCGCCTCGTTCGCCTCGGCGCCCGAGTTGCAGAAGAACGCGCGCGCGTTCGGCAGGCCCGAGGCCGCCGTCAGCTTCTCGGCGAGCGCCACCTGCGGCTCGGAGTAGAAGACGTTCGAGCAGTGCCACAGCCTGTCGAGCTGCGCCTTCGCGGCGGCGGTGACGGCCGGGTGGCAGTGGCCGAGCGCGCAGGTCGCGATGCCGCCGAGCATGTCGAGGTACTTCTTGCCGTCGGCGTCCCACACGTAGCAGCCCTCGCCCTTCACCAGCGCGATCGGCTGCTGCTTGTAGTTGAGGAGCAGGCGCTTCTTCGCGCGCTCGATGATGTCTTCGTTGCTCATGGCGGCGCTCACAGGATGTACTTGGACAGGTCTTCGTCTTTGACGAGCTCGGCGAGGCGCTTTCGAACGTACTCGACGTCGACCTTCAGGGCCGAGCCGCTCAGGTCGGGCGCATCGAAGCTGACGTCGTCGAGCAGCTTCTCGAGCACGGTGTGCAGCCGGCGGGCGCCGATGTTCTGGGCGCGATCGTTCACCGACTGCGCGAGGCGCGCGATCTCGACCAGGGCGTCGTCGGTGAAGTCGAGCTTCACGCCCTCGGTCTCCATCAGAGCGGTGTACTGCTTGATGAGCGAGCTCTTCGGCTCCTTCAAGATGCGCACGAGGTCGTCGCCGGTGAGGGCCTCGAGCTCGACGCGAATCGGGAAGCGGCCCTGCAGCTCGGGGATCAGGTCCGACGGCTTGCTGACGTGGAAGGCGCCGGCCGCGATGAACAGCACGTGGTCGGTCTTCACCGGGCCGTACTTCGTGGTCACCGTGCTGCCCTCGACCACGGGGAGCAGATCGCGCTGCACGCCCTCGCGGCTGACGTCGGGGCCGACGCCCTTCGCGCCTTCGCGGCTGCAGATCTTGTCGATCTCGTCGAGGAAGATGATGCCGTGGCTCTCGGCGCGCGCGAGGGCGTCGCGGTTGACGCGGTCCATGTCGACGAGGCGGCCGGCCTCTTCGTTCTCGAGCACCTTCAGGGCGTCGGGCGCCTTGAGCTTCCGCTTGCGGGTGCGGCCGCCGAAGCCGGGCATGTTCTTGAAGAGATCTTGCAGGTTGACCCCGACCTCCTCGAGGCCCTGGCCCGAGAAGTTCTTGAGGAAGGTGACGCCGGTGTCGGGCACGTCGACCTCGACCTCGGTGTCGTCGAGCGTGCCGGCGCTCAGCTTCGCGCGCAGCTTCTCGCGGTCGGCGTCGCTGATGCGCGGCGCCTGGGGCGGGGCCTGCGGCGCGGCGAACCCGAAGCCGCTCGACGAGCGCGCCGGCAGCTGGCCGCCGTGCTGCAACAGCTCGTGGAGCCGATCTTCCGCGGCCTCCATCGCGCGGCCGCGCACCTTTTTCGTCTCTTCCTCGCGGATGAGCGCGATGGAGGCCTCGACGAGATCGCGCACCATCGACTCGACGTCGCGGCCGACGTAGCCGACCTCGGTGAACTTGCTGGCCTCGACCTTGACGAACGGAGCCTGCGCGAGCTTCGCGAGCCTTCTGGCGATCTCGGTCTTCCCCACGCCGGTCGGCCCGATGAGGATGATGTTCTTCGGGTGAATGTCGTCGCGCATCTCGGCGCCGACCTGCTGACGGCGCCAGCGGTTGCGCAGCGCGATGGCGACGGCGCGCTTGGCGGCCTTCTGGCCGACGATGTAGCGATCGAGCTCTGCGACGGTCTCTTTCGGAGTGAAGGACTTCACGGCTCAGAGCTCCTCGTACGCGACGTTGGTGTTCGTGTAGATGCAGATCTCGGCGGCGATCATGAGCGACTTCTCGACGATCTGACGGGCGGTGAGGCTCGGGTGTTCCATGAACGCGCGCGCGGCGGCCAGCGCGAACGGGCCGCCGGAGCCGACGGCGGCGATGCCGTAGTCGGGCTCGATGACGTCGCCCGCGCCCGAGAGAATGAACGTCTTCTCTTTGTCGGCGACGACGAGCAGGGCCTCGAGCTTTCTCAGGTAGCGGTCGGTGCGCCAGTCTTTGCCGAGCTCGACGCAGGCGCGCTGCAGGTTCTTCTGGTGCTCCTTCAGCTTGCCCTCGAAGCGCTCGAAGAGCGTGAAGGCATCGGAGGTGCCTCCGGCGAACCCGGCGATGACGTTGCCGTCGCCCAGTCGTCGCACCTTTCGTGCGTTGGCCTTCATGACCGTCTTGTCGAGGGTGACCTGGCCGTCGCCGCCGATGACCGTCTTCCCTTCGCGGCGAACGCAGAGGATGGTCGTCATGGCCTGTGTCCATAGCAACGGGCACGGCCGTACGCGAGGCTTAGGGAACCGAGCCCCGCGGGACGACCCACTCGGCGTCCTGTCCGGTCACCGCCGCAATCCGATCGAAGTCCGAGTCGTAGTGGAGAACGACATGTCCCGTGCGCTCTGCGACGGCACAGATGAGGAGGTCGGGGATCGTCACACCCCGATGCTGCGACTTCTTCGCGAGCTCTGCCATGACCTCGACGGCGCGCGCGAAGTCTTCGTCTCGGATCGGCAGGCGTTCGTACGACGCCTCGCGAAGCGCGATCAGCTCGAGCAGGTCGCGGTGATTGCGGGCACTGAAGCACATCTCGAGGTCGACGATTCCGCAGGTGGCGAGCTCTCCGTCGTTGAGGAGCGGCGCGATGACCTGCTCGACCTCGGGGATGAAGACGCGCGCCAGGGCGCTCTTGTCGGCGAGGTAGCGCGCGGCCACTCAGCGCCAGGCCTTCTTCATGGCCTCGAGATGTGCGGGCCTCAAGTTCTTCAACCGCTGAAGCTCGCGGCGTCGCGCGTCACCGGCGAGCACCTCGTCGAGCGCCCGATCGATCGTGTCTTTGATGCCACGGGTGCCGAGGATCGCCTGGGCCTTGCGGACCTTGCCGTCGTCCACCAGCAATGTGGTCTTGTGCATGCTCCGAGTATATACACCGGCTCCTACTGCAGCCATACGACTCAGGCGTGCGGGTGGGCCTTGTCGTAGGCCTCCTGCAGCTGCTCGAAGCTGACGGCGGTGTACCGCTGGGTCGTCGAGAGGCTGGCGTGGCCGAGCAGCTCCTGAATGGAGCGGATGTCGGCGCCGCCGGCGAGCAGGTGGGTCGCGAACGAGTGGCGGAGCTGGTGCGGGCTGACGTGCCGCGTGAGGCCCGCTTTGAGCGCGTGCTTCTCGAGGTGCCGGCGCGTGTTGCGGACGCCGAGCCGGCCGCCGCGATAGTTGAGGAAGAGCGCGGCGGGCGCCTTGCCCTTCGCGAGCTGGGGCCGGACGGCGAGGTAGGCGTCGAGGGCCTCGAGGGCGGTGCCGTTGACGGGCACGAGGCGCTCTTTGCTGCCCTTGCCGAGCACGCGGACGATGCCGGCGGCGCGGTCGACGCTGCCGGTGTCGAGGCCGCAGAGCTCGCTGACGCGCAGGCCGCAGCCGTAGGCGAGCTCGAGCATGGCGCGGTCGCGCAAGCCGAGGGCGGTGTCGTCGGGCGGGGCCTCGAGCAGCGCGAAGGTCTCGTCGATGGGCACGGCGCGCGGCAGGCGCTGCGGCAGCTTCGGAGACTTCACGCGGCGCGCCGGGCTGACCTCGATGACCTTGCGGCGCACGAGGAACTTGTAGAACGACTTGATGGCGGCGAGCCGGCGGGCGCGGGTGGAGGAGGCGTGGCTGGCAGCCTGGACGCCGAGGAAGCCGCGCAGGTGCAGGTGGGTGGCCTTCTCGATCGGGACGTTCGCTTTCGCGAGGTACTCGGCGAGCTGCTTCAGGTCGCCTTCGTAGGCGCGCAGCGTGTGCGGGGAGGCGCCGCGGGTCAGCTCGAGGTTGCGGAGGAAGTCGGCGATCACGGAACCGATGGTAGCTGAGGGCCGGCGTCCGTCGAGTCCACGGCAGGGTCGAACGGCCGTACGCGCACCGTCACCGGCGCGTCGCCGAGCCGCGCCAGCGTCTGCTTCTCTGTGCGCCAGATGCCCTGAACCTCGATCTGGTAGAGCGGGTCGTAGCTCTCGAGCCGCTGCGGCACGACCTCGAGCTCGCCGGCTCGGTCGGCGAGCGCCGCGAAGTCCAGGCGGGGTGCATCGCCGAACGCGAGGTGCGTCAGGTGAACCGTCGCCCCGGCGATCGGCGTGCTCGAGCGGTCCACGACCCGGAGCTGCAGCCCCCTCGAACGCTCCATGGGAATCGCGGCCTGGGTGATCTCGCCCTCACGGACGTCGACTTCCGTTCGGCCCGTCCACAGAACACCGTCCACGAGCGCCCTCGCCCGAACGACGGTGTGGCCGACCGCGACGGGCGTCACCTGCCGGGGCAGCAGCGGCACATCCCGCACGTCGTAGGGTTCCTGCAGCTGAAGGTGGACGCCGTGCTGGGGACCCTTTCGAACGTAGAACCGGACCCCGCCTGTCACGAGCCGAATGGAGAGCCTCAGGTCGGTGGTCCCGGCCGGCACGAGGCGCCAGCCGGACGACTTGCCGTCCAGCGTCGCCTGTACCCTCACTGCCGCCGAGCGGACCTCGTGCGCAAAGACACCGCCGGGCTTCGTAAGGGTGACGAACGTCGACGGTCCCCGACGAGGGCTCGGCTCGACGATGTGAACCTCCGCGCGCTCGAGCGGGCGGCCGCGCTCGTCGGTGACGGTTCCGGAGATCAGCGCCGGCTCGGGAACCGGGACTACGCGCAACGTCAGCTTCTGCAGCCCCGGCGTGACCGTGACCACCGAGGGGTCGGTTTCCGGCTCGATCTCGTACGTCTCGGGCGGCAGCGAGATCCGGCCGAAGCCCATCACATCGGTCGTCAGCCAGCCGTAGCTGCCGCGGCCTCCGTCGTAGCGGGTCGAGAAGCGGAGCTCGCGCGCGGCTTCGTGTCCGTGCGCACCGAAGACCTCGACGAGCATCTCGACCTCGCTCGCGCCGGCGTCGCGCGGCTCCGGGCCCGCCGCCGGCGGCTGAGCGATCGCCACGCCTGCAGGCGAGACCGCGGCATCGACTGCGTCGGAGAGCACCGGCGCCGGCCCGTCGACATCTCGCGCCGCGTTCGCGATCTCCTCGGGTGCGGCGCGCCACCACCAGGCGACAGCTCCGAGGAGCAACAGCACCGCAATCGTCCAGAGCCAGCGCATCACCTGCAGTCACACGCAATGCTGTCGCCGCTGTTCAACGGCATCCGGTGACTGCACGGAATGTCGCCCGCCGCGCCCGATTGCATCCCCGCGCAGTCCACCACAGTGCCTGTGCACACGCTGCTGTTGCCGGTAGTGATGGGACGATGCGAGCGCGCGCTCACGTCCGCGCAACTGCTTTCGCGCGTCCAACCGGCGCTCATGTCAGTCGTCGGTGCAGTACTCGCCGCGGTTGAAGTCGCACGTCGGGATGCAGATCGGCGCCGGCCTGCACGTGCCCGCATCGCCGACGACCTTGCAGTAGTCGCCGGCGCCGCACGCGGGGTTGCATGCCACGAGCGAAATGCAGACGCCGTCGGCACAGTAATGGCCAGCGGGGCAGCTCGGTATACAGAGGGCCTTGCACATCCCCACGGTGGGGTCGCAGTACTGGGTCCCTGCGGCGCACGCCGGTGAGCAGTTCAAGAAGGGCCTGCAGGTGAAGGTCGAGGTGTCGCACCACTCCTGGGCGCCGCACGCCGGCGCACACGTGATCTTCCGGCACCTGAACCCACCGTCCGTGACACCGCCGTCCCCGCTGCCGCCTGCCGTGCCGCCGCTGCCGCCTGCAGTGCCGCCGCTGCCGCCTGCCGTGCCGCCGCTGCCGCCTGCCGTGCCGCCGCTGCCGCCTGCCGTGCCGCCGCTACCGCCCGCAGTGCCGCCGGTGCCGCCTGCAGTGCTGCCGGTGCCGCCTGCAGTGCTGCCGCTGCCGCCTGCAGTGCTGCCGCCCGCAGTCGCTTGCCCACCGCCGGCCGACCCTCCGCCCGTGCCGGAGCCTCCCCCCGTCCCGCCTCCGGTGCCAGGGGTGCACGACAGAGCCGCAGTCACGACCAGCACAGCGAGCCATCGGCGCATGGCGCGAACTATACGCTACGCCTTCAGCGCCCCCTCGATCGTCCCCTGCCACCTCGACGCCAGCCCCTCGGCCTTCCCCCCGTACGACAGCACCGCCGCGAACAGGAAGCTGTTCTCGACCGTCACGTAGATGCGCGACTCGAGGTTGTCCGCGTCCAGGATCAGCACCGCCGGCGCATCGATCACCGCCACCTTCCCCTCGAGGGCGTCGCCCGCCGCCGTCGTCACCTTGAACGGCGCCCCCGATGCCAGCCCCTCGAGCTTCCCCTCCTTCGCGAACCCCTTCGCGCCCAGCAGCGCGCCGAACGCATCGGCCCCGGAGCCCGTCAGCGGAAGCATCGCCACCGTCTGCACGCACCGCCGCCCCGCCCACCGCTCGCAGTAGTTCTTCAGGTTCGACAGGAACACGCCCCAGCCGCGCGTCACGCTCTCGAACTCGTCATCCCAGTCGGCCTCCACCCCGAACCCCGAGTTCACCAGCCGCAGCGTCGTCGTCCCGCCCTTCCCTTCCAGCACGTAGTCGATCGCCAGCGCCGCCCGCTTCGGGTCTTCCTCCTTCGCGTCGGGATCGCGCCCCGTCTTCAGCCGCTTGTTCGGCTCCCAGATCTGGATCCCGTGCGTCATCTCCATGCCTGGCCCGTACGACACCATCACCTTCCCGCCCTGCCCCGGCGTCACCTGCGCGTCGGGCGAGAACCACGCCTTGATGCCCTCGGCCTCGGCGATCGCCTTCCACACGACCTCGGCCGGCGCGTTGATGGTCACGCTCTTCTCGACACTGCGCGTCTTCTTCTTCTCGCTCATCACTTCTCCGGAGGCACTGCGGGGTAGGAGCCGACGACGAGCCGGAAGCTGCGCCCGCCCTCGGCCGTTGCGTCGTGGTACTTCGAGACCAGCTTCGCGACCGCGGTCGACAGCTCCTCCGCGAACGCCTTGCGGTCGGCCGCGCTCTTGAACCGCACGTCGGTCTGCAGGGTCAGCGTCGGCAGCTTCTTGCCCGCGTCTTCAGCCTGCGCCTTCAGCTTCGCGACCTCGCCGATCGCCTGCCCGCACACTGCCACCAGGTACGCCGCCGAGAACCGGTCGGTCACCGCGTCGGGGTTCGCCAGCGAGCCCAGCGCCTCGGCGCTCACCAGGTACGAGCGCGCCGTCGCCTTCACCACGCGCTCCAGGCAGTTGCCCTTCTTCCGCTCTTCCACCAGCTCGACCAGGCCTTCCGCTTCGAGCGCCTTCAGGTGGTAGTTCACGTTCTGCCGCGGCACCTCGAGCCGGCGCGCGACCTCGGAGGCCGTGTCGCCCTCCGCCAGCTCTTCGAGGATCCGCAGGCGCATCGGCCGGAACAGCGCGCCCTGCCGGTTCATGTTCGCCGCTGCCGTCGACATGCCGTGCCGTATACCGTCGACAAACTTTCTTTGTCAAGACGCACAGAACATGACGGTGGCACGGGGCACACCCCTCCCTCCGAACCGCCGGGGGGCGGCGCCTCAAGCGCCCGTGAACTTCGGCGTCCGGCGCTCCTTCGCGGCCGCGACGCCCTCGGCGAGATCCTTCGTGCCGTAGCTCACCGACTGCGCGGTCGCCTCCATCTCGAGCGCCGCCTCGAGCTCGCCGGGGTGCTGCGCCATCAGCGACTGCTTCACCTGCGACACCGCGATCGGCCCCGCGGCCGCGATCTCTCGCGCGAGGCTCTTCGCGCGCGCCAGCAGCTCCTCGGCCGGCACCACCTCGTTCACGAGGCCGATGCCCCACGCCTCGCGCGCCTCGATCTGCCGCCCGGTCATGAGCAGCTCGGCCGCCCGCGCCGGGCCGACGAGCCGCGGCAGCAGCCACGTCGCGCCCATGCCCGGGTGCAGCCCCAGCTTCACGAAGTTCACCGCGAGCTTCGTGCCCTCGGCCGCGATGCGCAGATCGCACGCCATCGCGAAGCACAGCCCCGCTCCGATCGCCGCGCCGTGCACCGCCGCGATCGTCGGCACCGCCAGCGTGCGCACGGTCAGGAAGTCGTCGTAGAACCGCCGCATCGCGGCGTGGTTCTCGGTGGACGTCGCCTTCAGCCGCTCCTCGAGGAACTGGAAGTCGCCGCCCGCGCAGAACACGGCGCCCTCGCCCGAGATCACCACCGCCCGCGCCGGCGAGCGCGCCACGAACGCCACCGCCTGCGACACCTGCCGCCCCATGTCGGGCGTCATCGCGTTGCGCGCCTTCGCCCGCGCCAGCACGATCGAGGCGATCTCTCCGTCCAGCTCGACCTTGATGACGGGCTCGCTCATGAGGTCACGGAACTTTGTCCGCGACGTACACGCCCTCGCGCTGCCGCTCGGCGATCAGGTACGCGACCTGTGTGCCCGAGTCGTTGAGCAGGTACGGCGGCATGCGGATCTGCTGGTCGAGCGTCTTGAACTCCCCGCTCTTCAGGTTCAGCACGCCCGTGTCGTACAGCTCGCCCTGCATGCGCGCGTACGTGTACAGCACGCGCGAGCCGTCGGCCGACAGCCGGAACCCGAACACGCCCTCGACCAGCTTCTTCGGCGGCTCCTTCGGGTTCGCCACCGAGACCGAGAGCAGGTTGCACGCGCGGCCTTCGCGCACGCACTCGGCCCGGAAGATCACCCGGTCGCTCTGCGGCGTGAAGTCGTAGTCGTACACCCAGTCCTTCACGTGCACCGCCTGACCGTCGCCGTCGACCCGCCACAGGTACAGGTTCACCGAGCGAATCGGCTTCACCACGTCGAACGCGAACGCGATCGCCATCGAGTCGGGCGACCACTCGAAGCTCCGCGCCCGGTTCCCCACGCGGCGCGGCGCGCCCTCGGGCAGCTCGGCCATCTGCACGTCGCCGTAGCCCTCGGCGTGCTCCGGCACGTAGTTCTGCCGCCAGGCGATCTTCTTCACGTCGGGCGAGAACGCGAAGTCGCGCACGTTGGCCCCGAAGTTCTTGCCGGCGCCCGAGCCGTCGGCGGGCGACACCCAGAAGTCGCCGCCGGCCTCGGGCGAGCTGCCCTCGAGCCGCGCGAGCCACTTCGAGTCGGAGCTGAACTTGAACGCGAAGACGTTGTCCCCGACCTTCTTGTCCTTCAGCGTGGCGGTCTCGGCGAGGTAGAGCCGAAAGCCCCGGTCGGAGGGCGAAGCCTTCGACGCGAACGCGATGCGCTTGCCGTCGTCCGAAAGCCGGTAGTCGCCGACCAGGTCCGCGAGCTTCTTCGGCTGCTCCTTCGGGTCCGCCACCTTCACGGCGAGCAGGCTGCCCCCCGCCGACTGCTTGCGCTTGAAGAACAGCAGGCCCGAGTCGGGCGAGAACTCGGCGTTCGCGACCTCGCCGTTCACGTCGCGGAAAGGCCCGGCCGGCAGCGGCCCGAGCTTCAAGATGCCCTCGTCGACGAACGCGACCCACTTCGAGTCCGGGCTCGGCACCATGTACGTCACCCGCGACCCGAGCTTCTGGGCGTCCGCGCTGCCGTCCGAAGGGGCGATGTCGAGCTCGCCCGCCTGCGCCGACGCGTTGTAGCCGACCAGCTCGAGCACCCACTTCGAGTCGGGCGTGAACAGGTAGCCGCCCGGGAAGTTCGAGACCCCGTTGCCGAGCTTCTTCGGCTCGGCGCCGCCCGCCGTCGGCACCACCCACAGCTCGCCGACGCGCATCGTCGGAGGCACGCCCTCGAGCCGCGGCTTCTGCGCCTCCTTGAGGTACGCCGCGACCTTGTTGTCCGGCGAGATGCGCAGGTCGGTGGTGAGGCCGGCCGCGATGCGCACGCCGACTCCGCCGACGAGGGCCGCCGCCGGCTTCTTCTTGCTGCACGCGGCCGCGCCGACGACGCTCAGCACGAGCACCAGGCCGATGCGCGTCACGCCGCGAGCCCCTTCACGCCGCTCGCCCACGCCTCGAAGTCGCGCAGCGCCCGCTGCGAGTACAGCGTGCGGCGCTCGGCCTTCTTGTGGCGGCCCTCGAGCGGCGGGAACAGCGCGAACACCACGTTCGTCGGCTGGTACGTGTAGCCGTCGGGGTGCGCCTCGCCCGTCACGTGGCGGTAGAGCGCGCCCATCGCCGTGGTCGAAGGCGGCGGAGCGAACGTGCCCCCCGTCAGCCGCGCGTGCACGCTCAGCGCGACGAGGAAGCCGCACGCGGCCGACTCGACGTAGCCCTCGACGCCCGTGATCTGCCCCGCGAAGAACAGCCGCGGCTCGCTCTTCAGCGACAGATCGCGGGCGAGCAGCCGCGGCGCGTCGATGAACGTGTTGCGGTGAATCTGCCCCATGCGGATCCACTCGGCCTTCTCGAGCGCGGGGATCATGCCGAAGATGCGCTTCTGCTCGCCCCACGTCAGCCGCGTCTGGAAGCCGACGAGGTTGTACGCGGTGCCGGCCTTGTCTTCCTTCCGCAGCTGCACCACCGCGTGCGCGTCGGTGCCGAGGCCGACCGGCTTCATCGGGCCGTGCGCGAGCGTCTCGACTCCGCGCTCGGCCATCACCTCGATGGGCAGGCAGCCCTCGAAGTACTTCGGCTCCTCGAACGCGTGCGGCTGGAGCTTCTGGCCCTTCACGAGCTCGCCGACGAAGGCCTCGTACTCGGCCCTGCTCAAGGGGAGGTTCAGGTAGTCGTCTCCGCCGCCCTTGCCGTAGCGGCTGGCGGCGAAGCACTTCGACGGGTCGATGGAGTCGGCCGCCACGATCGGCGCGATCGCGTCGTAGAAGTAGAGCTTCTCGCCGGTGTGCTTCGCGAGATCTCGCGTGAGGGCCTCGCTGGTGAGCGGGCCGGTGGCGACGACCGTGAGCCCTTCAGGCAGCCCGGTCACCTCGCCCGGCGCCCAGTCGACGAGCGGCTGCAGCCGGGCCTGCACGGCCTTCGAGAACTCGACGCGGTCGACGGCGAGGGCGTCGCCGGCGGGCACGCGGCAGGCGTCGGCGCAGCTCAAGATGACCGAGCCGACGCGCCTCAGCTCGGCGTGGAGCAGCCCGATCGCGCTCTCGACGTTGTCGGAGCGCAGGCTGTTGCTGCACACGAGCTCGGCGGGGCCGTCGAGCTTGTGGGCGGGCGAGCGCACGGCGGGCTTCTGCTCGCACAGCCGCACCTTGTGCCCGAGGCGGGCGAGCTGGTGGGCGCACTCACTGCCGGCGAGGCCTGCGCCGATGACGGTGACGTCGGTCATTCTCGAGCTTCTGGGCGGCCTTAATCCGCCAGCGTGACCTCGTCAAAGTGAGCTTTGCGCGCCGCGTCCATCGTGGCGGCGAGCTGCTCCAAGGTGACGTCCCGCTCGGCCTCGAGCAGCAGCCTGCGGCCGCCGAGCGGCGCCAGCTTCGCAGGGAGCTCCTCGAGGGTCACCGTGGCGCCGTTGAGAGAGATCACCTCGCGAGAGACGTGGACGAGCGGCACCGCGCTGGCGCCCGGCAGCGGGCGACCGGGCGACACCGACGCCGGCAGCACGCCCCAGGTGACGAGCCCCGCGCCCGAGACGAGCACGAACACGATCAGGTTCATCAGCACGTCGAGGTACGGCGTGAGGTTCAGCTCTTCGGGAGCGTCGTCCATGCAACGGGAGCCGACACCGGCTCACCGGCGGACGTTCCGCTACTCCTTCTGGATGACGATGAAGCGGTAGTTCTCGAGCTCGTTCTGCCCGGCGGTGTACAGCACCGACATGAGCAGATCGTACTGAATGCGCTTGTCGCCGATGACGGTGAGCTCGTGGCTGAAGGCGTTGCCGCCGCGCTCCTCGATGGTCTTGAGCTTCTCGACTTCCTTCTTCAGCGCCTGGTCGAGGGGCACGACGAGGCGGCCGGCGAGGTCGCCGGGGCGCAGCTGCCCGTTCTCGAGCTCGACCTTCGGCTTGTCGCCGACGAGCACGTGCTTCGGGGTGATCGTCACCGCGACGGTGTCTTTCGGGGTCAGCCGCGTGGTCGAGATGGGCGGCTTCAAGTCTTCGGACGACGTCATCGTGACGGCCGACGACGCGTACGACTTGATGAGGAACACCAGGATGATGGTCATCATGTCCATCATCGCGGTGATGTTGAGCTCCTTGATCTCGCCCTCGGCCTGCCGCTCGTGGCGCCGCTTGCGCGCCATCGCCTTGCGAAACCGCATGCGCTGGCGGTCGTCTTCGTCGATCTCGACGCCGCCTCCGCCACCGCCTGCCGCCGCTGGTTTCGCCGCCGCCATCAGTAGACCGCCAGCGTGACGTCGGGGAAGAGCAGCTTGTGATCGCCGGGGGTCTCGCGGGTCGCGTCCATCGTGCCGACGAGCTCCTCGTACTTGGTGTCCGACTCCGCCGCGAGAATGACCTTCGACTCGTCGGGGAAGGCGGTCTTGATCTCCTTCATCTTGTTCGTCAGCGCCGCGTAGTCGAGCGTGCCGTCGGGCAGCCGCGGAATCGCCGGGGGCCGATCACCCGAGGGCACCGCCGCGTTCGGGTCTTCGGCCGCGCCCCCGAGCACTCCGCCGGTGGCCGCGATGTAGAAGCCCTTCTTGCCGATCGCGACGTTCAGCAGCAGCGGCGGCTTCTGCGGCGAGTCGCTCGACGCACCGCCCGCGCCGTAGTTCGGCGCGTTCACGTTCAAGATCCCAAACGTCGCCAGCCCCGTCATCGACAGGAGCATGAAGATGATCAGGTTCATGAGGATGTCGAGGTACGGGACGATGTTGAGCTCGCCCGTCTCTTCTTCCTCTTTCGGCCGGATCTTCCGTTTGGAGAAGTAGAACGCCATTGCAGTCTGGGTTGCCGACAACCGTCAGCGAGAGAAGTTCCCTACCCCGCCTTCTCGTAGTCCATGGCCGAGGTTTCACCGGCCTGGCGCCGCGAGAGCAGGTTCTCGAGCTTCATCGCGTTGAGCTCGACGGTCTCGACCATGCGCTTCGCATAGGCCGTGAGGAACAGGTGGAAGATGATGCACGTCACGGCGATGCCGAGGCCGAACGCGGTGTTGTTCATCGCTTCCGAGATGCCCTTCGAGAGCAGCGCCTGCTTCTGATCGGCGGGCACGTTGCCGAGCGACTTGAACGTACCGATGAGGCCGACGATGGTGCCGATGAGGCCCATGAGCGTCGCGATGTTCGCGAGCGACCAGAGCCACGGAATGCGCGCCGAGATGTGCGGCGTGTTCTCGAGCACCGACTCTTCGACCGCCTTCGCGACCTCGAGCTCGCCGCGGTTCGCGCGGGTGAGCCCCGAGCGGATGACCTTCGCGAGGGGCGCGTTGGGAGCGGCGCCGCAGAGCTTCACGGCGCGATCGGGGTTGCCGGTGAGCACCAGCTTCGTGATCTGCTCCATGAACGGGGGCGCGTTCAGGTTGTACCTGAACATCAGCGTCACGATGCGCTCGATGATGACCGCCACGGCGCACGCCAACCAGAAGATGTTCACGAACATGAAGGGGCCGCCTTCTTTGAAGAAGGAGACGATGCCTTCTACGAAGCCCCCTCCCGCGGCCTTGGCTGGTTCAGCGTTCAACACCACGTCGAGGATGTGGTGCACCATGCTTTCCCTTTCGAAATCGGCAAAAAGACAGCGGGAACTTTTAGTGGGTGCGGTGTGGCACGTCAACAAACCTCTGGAACCTAGACTTTTTTGAATCGGCGCCCGGCGTGCTCGGTGATGAGGCCGCGCATCGTCAGGTCGAAGATCGCGGAGCTCAGGGCTCCGGCATCGATGCCGAGCTCGAAGACGAGGTCGTCGAACGAGGTGACCTGGCGCTCGATGATGGCGAACGCCGCCTTCGCATCTCTCGAGAGCATCGACACGTCGACCCGGGTCTGCTCTTCGGCCATCGAGGGCGGCTGCTCCGACTTGCGTCCGCTGACGCCGACCGCGGCGAGAATGTCGGTCACGCTGAGCAGGAGCTGGGCCCCGCCGCCGTTGATGATCTTGTTGCAGAGCTCGGCATGCGGGTTGTCGAGCTCGGCCGATGCGGCCAGCACCTGACGCCCCTGTTCCCAGGCGTACCGCACCGTGTGCCGGGCGCCCGACCTCGCGCGGCCGCGCAAGACGCAGACCGCGTCTGAAGCGCCCGAGATGAGCCGGTTGCGCCGCGGAAACGTCTTTCGCTCGGCGCGCACACCGGGAGGGAGCTCGGACCAGAACGTCGCCTTCTTCGGCTCGAGGGCCTCCCACAGCTTTCGCTGGTGGTAGTCGAGCTCGTCGAGCGCGGAGCCGACGAAGGCCCAGGTCTCGCCGTCCATGCCCGCGGCTTCGGTGTGGGCCAGGGTGTCGATGCCCGCGGCGGCCCCCGACACGACGCCGACGCCGTGACGTGCGGTATCTCGAATGATGCGCCGGAAACCGGGCAGGCACTGCGAGTCGGGCTGGCGCGAGCCGACGATCGCGACGCGCTTGCGGGGGGCGGCGTCGGTCCCGGGACCCCAGTAGAAGAGCATCGGCGGCGGGTCGCGGATCTCGGCGAGGCGCGCGGGGTACTCGGGCTCACCGAGCCACGCGATCTTCATGTGCTGCTGGCGGGCGCGGTCGAGCAGCCAGTCGCCGATCTGGCCGAGCGTCTGGCCGCGCGGAATGCGCTCGCGCGCATAGGTCGGCAGGTCGGCTTCGCGGACCCACTCGGCGATCAGGGCGTCTTCGATGTCCGCGAGACGGAACTTCTTCGCGAGGCGCACGACGTTCTTGGGGCCGATGCCAGGAACGGCCCAGAGGCCGGCGATGGCGCGTTTGTCTTCCACGCTGCGAAGACATACCGCGCACCCCTGACACTCTTCGTCAGCGGGGCTTGCGGGCGACCCAGCTGTACATCGGGGTGAAGATGTCGAGCTTGCCGGCCTCGACGAGCGAGGTCTGGGCGAGGCGGAGCACGCCGTGCATCTGCAGGGTGCCCTTGGGAGCGATGCGGGCGCGCTCGAGCACGCGCACGAGCTGGTGGGTGGCGAAGGCGCCGGCGCGGCTGTTGCGGAAGCCGGTGAGCGAGACGCCGGAGTCGAGCGGCGAGTACCAGGGCAGGTCGGCGTCGCCGTCGTGACGCATGTCGCGCGTCTCGAGGATCTCGAAGCCCGAGTCCGTGAGCGCAGCGTCGAGCTCGCCGTACTTCACCATCGGGGGCAGGCCGTTGCCCTTCTCGACGCCGAGCTTGACGCGCTCGTGCTCGGAGTCGCCGGGGACGTAGCGCTCGGTCATGACCCAGTCGTAGCCGGCGAAGAGGGCGCCGGGCTTCAGGGTGCGGAAGATCTCGCGGAAGGGGCCGCGGCGGTCGGCGGCGTGGCAGCACGCCTCGATCTCGTAGGCGGCGTCGAAGGTGTTGTCCGCCATGGGGAGCTTGTTGAAGTCGGCCTCGACACCCTCGCAGAGGTGCGAGAGGCCGGCCTTCTCGTTGAGCAGGCGAATGCGCTGAATCTGGTACGGCGAGATGGTGACGCCGGTGACCTTGGAGCCCGAGATGGCGGCGATGGCGCGCATGGGGCCGCCGACGCCGCAGCCGGCGTCGAGCACGCGCATGCCGGGCTTGAGGCCCAGGCGAAGAGCGAGCTTCTGCTCGTGAAGGCGGATGGACTCTTTGAAGCCCTCGGCGTGGCGGAGCGGAGCGAAGTGAAACGACTGGCCCCAGCCGTACTCGAAGAAGTCGGTGACGAGCTGGTAATAGTCGCGGGCGACCTCGACGGCGGTGGCGCGGCGCTCGTCGCCCGACTTCTCGAACTGGGCCTCGTAGCCGGTGACGGTCGACTGGACCTTGTCGGCGTGAACGCCGCCCTGGAACACCTGGCCGACCTGAGAAACGCCGTTGGAGCTGCCCCTCAACTGCTCGATGGACGTCGTCATTTGTGGGGCGCACATCGCAGACGGGAGGAGGTTCCGTCAAGTTGGGGTGTCGGAGCGCCGCGTGAACGACGAGCTCAGCGACGGAGCTTCTTCTTCGAAGCAGCCGCCTTCTTCATCGGAGCAGGCTTCACGGCCCTCGCAGCGCCCTCGCGAGCAGCACTCCCCCGCACACCCTCGACGACCGGAACCACGGGCACGACCTCAACAGGCCCGGCCTCGACCCGCACGCTCCTGGGGGTCAACCCCGCACGAGCGGCCTCCCCGCCGCCTTCGGGCCAGATCATGCGCCCGGCGAAGGCCACCGAAGCCAGCACCACCGCCGCCACCGACAGAAACACCGCCCGGCCCCGCCGCGGCGCCGGCTCGTCGAGCTCGAGCTCGATGGGCTCCCTCGAGACCGCGCTCTCGCCGGTGTCCTCGATGTGAATCAGATCGGCGTCGTCGACCGTGGCGATCTTCTGCGTCACCTCGAACGGCAGGAGCGCCTCCGACAGCGCCCGCATCGACGCATGGCGGGCCGCAGGGTCCTTCTCGAGGCACCGCATCAGCACGCCCTCGAGCTCCTCGGTGATCGCCTCGCCCGAGCGCGACGTCTTCGGCAGCGGCAGCGGCCGCTTCGCCACGATGTTCGCGACGAGCTGCCCCGCCGTCACCCCGTCGAACGGGAACCGCCCGGCGAGCAGCACGTAGAGCAGCGTTCCCAGCGAGTACAGGTCCGACCGGGCGTCGACCTCCTGCCCGAGCGCCTGCTCCGGAGACATGTACGCCGGCGTCCCCACGATCTCGCCGGTGTCCGTGTGCCCGCTCGTGCCTCGCTCCTCGCGCAGCTTCGCCACGCCGAAGTCGAGCACCTTCACGAAGTCGCCCTCGCCCTTCCCTTCGACGAGGAAGATGTTGTCGGGCTTGATGTCCCGGTGCACCACGCCCACGCGGTGCGCCGCGTCGAGCGCGTCGCAGACCTGCCGCACGATCTTGACCGACCGCGCGATCGACAGCGTCTCGTCGCGCCCCACCACCTTCAGCGTCGCGCCCTTCAGGTACTCCATCACGCACCACACGCGACCCATCTCGCGCTCTTCGACGAAGTCCGTGATCTCGACGATGTGCGGGTGGTTCACCTTGTTCACCGCGCGCGCCTCGTCGAAGAAGCGCTTCACCTGCGCCTCGACCCGCACCAGCTCGGGCTTGAGGAGCTTGATCGCCACCTTGCGCTGCAGCTTCGCGTGCTCCGCCAGCCACACCTGCCCCATGCCGCCTTCGCCGAGCAGCTCCTTCAGCTCGTACGGCCCGAGCACCTTCGCCTCCGCCTCGAGCTTGCCGCGCACCACCGGCGGCTCGTCGACCGGGCGCATGCTCACCGTGCCCATTCCGTCGCGACCACTGCCGTCGCGAACACTGCCGTCGCGCATGGCGCTGCCCATCGTCAGCCGCGCGGCGTTCGCTTCCAGCAGCGCGTCGCGCGCCCGATCCATCGAGGGGTAGCGGCCCTCGAGGTCCTTCGACAGGCAGCGGTTCAGCCACGGCTGCAGCCACGCCGCTCCGTCGGGCAGCCGGGGCACCGGCGCCGTCATGTGCAGCCGCCGGGTCTCTTCGGCGTCGGCGCCCTTGAACGGCGGCCGCCCCGTCAGCATCTCGAAGGCCAGCACGCCCAGGCCGTACACGTCGGAGCGCGGCGTCGCCCGCTGCCCGCAGATGCGCTCGGGCGAGAGGTACTCGGGCGGCACCAGCACGAGCTTCGACGACGTCTTCAGCGACTTCGTCGAGCGGAACAGCAAGAGCCCCATGTCGAGCAGCTTCGGCACCGGCGACTCGATCGGGCCCGACAGGAAGACGTGCGACGGTTTGAGGTGCCCGTGCATCACGCCACGGGCGTGCAGGTAGCTCAGCGCCTCGCACAGCGGGATCAGGAAATCGAGCGCCTGCTCCGGAGCCACCGCGCCGAGCGACGAGAGGTTCAGCCCCGAGATCGACTCCGAGACGGCGAAGAGCCTCCCGTCCTGCCGGCAGCCCGCCTCCTTGAGCTGCACCAGGTGCGGGTGCACCAGCTTCTGCCGCTCGCGCGCTTCGTCGAGGAAGCGCCCGTACAGCTCGATGTCGTCGGACAGCCCGGGCCGCGACACCTCGACGAGCACCGTGCCCGTGTCGGTGCGGGCGAGAAACGCCTCTGCCGCCGAACCGTCGGCGACCTTCTGCAGCAGCTCGAGGGTGGCCACGAAGACCGGGAGTGTAACGCTCCGCGGCGAGCCCGTCGCCGGGGGAAAGTGCCTACAAAGAGCGCGGATCGCGCACTGCCGGAACTACGAACCACCGACCACCGACCACCGACCAGATCAGCGCGACGCGCCGGGGGAGGTCGAGCCGCCGATGCGCATCTGCACCAGGTCGCCCGGAGTCAGCTCGCGAATCGCGTTCACCACGAGGCAGCTCGTCGCGGTCGTCTTCACTTCCCACGCGATGCAGTGCCCGACCTCTTCGTCCGGGTACTCCTCTTCGCGGTACGAGGGGTCGTTCATCACCTCGTGCGTGAGGCCGTCTTGCTGGCGCACGATCGTGAACACGTTGCCCGGCTGCACGCCGTGGTCGCTGCCCTTGTCGATGATGACGGTGATGTACGTGCCGATGCCGAGCTGCGCGACCAGCGTCGCGTCGAGCTTCTTGTCGTTCGGCTTCGTCGCCACCCGCTTCGCGAGCGCCTCGCTGTACGGCGCCACCAGGCTGCCGCGCTCGATCCAGTCGTACGCGTCGGTGATCAGCGCGGTCACCATCGGCCCGTCGGTGCGCGTCACCCGCATCACGCCGATCAGCTGCGTGAGGTAGCCGACGTCGGCGCCCGTCCTCGGGTTGCTGAGCTCTTCGGCCGGGCGGAAGATCACGAGCTTGTCGCCGATCTTCACCGTGCCCTTGTTCTTGAACTGCAGGTAGCAGGTGTTGTTCGACGAGAGGTAGCTCGCCTGCACGAACGAGCCCGCGATCGTGCCGGCCTCTTCGATCTCCTTCTTCGTCACGAAGCCCTGCACCCGGTAGATGAGCGTGTTCGTCGGAACGAACCCGATCTTCCCGCCCAGCTGCACCGCGTCTTCGTCGATCGCCTCGCCCGGCGTCACGTCGGGCGCGCTCCCCAGCTCGACCTGCGTCGGAGTCTCTTCACCCGTCCCGAAGAACCGCACCACGTTGCCCGGGTAGATCCAGTGCGGGTTCGCGATCTCGGGGTTGTACGACCAGACCTTCGGCCAGTACCACGGGCTGCCGAGGTACTTCTGCGACAGGTCCCACAGCGTGTCGCCCCGCTCGACCGTGTGCTGCGTGCCGGGGCCCGCCTTCTCGGAGCCCGGCGCCACCTTCATCGAACCCTCGGGCGGCCCGCCGCCCTCGTCGTCGTCGCCGCCGCCCTCGTCCCCGCTCTCGTCGAGGTTCACCGGCTTCTTGTCGGCGACGCCCCTCGCCTTCTGTTGGTAGCTCTGGCCGAAGGCGAGACCCGAGACGAGCAGCGCGAAGATCACGTAACGCATGTGTTCACCTCAACTGAGTCAGACGGCCCTGTGCCTGCGTGGCCGCCATGGTTCCGGGAAAACGAGAGACGATCTTCTCGTAGACGGCGCGCGCCTCTTTCGGGCTGTTCAGCTTCAGCCGGCACTCGGCCAGCTTCAGCATCGAGTCCTGCACCGCGTCGCCCGCGGGGTACCGCGACGCCACCTCTTCGAACGTGCGCGCCGCGTCTTCGAAGTCGTTGAGGCCCATCATGCCCACGCCGCTGAAGTACAGCGCGTTGTCCGCCTTCGCGTGGCGCGGCGCCGCGCTCGCGAACTTCTGCAGCTCTACGATCGCCCCGCTCACGTTGCCGGTCTTCAGCGCGTCGAGGCCCTTCTGGAAGATCTCGTCGCCCTGCGCGGCGTCGATCTCCTCGGGCTCCGACGGCTCACCGCGCTGCTCGGCCTCGATCTTCTTCATCGCCGCCAGCACCTCGGGGCTCGGCTCGAGGACGTCGACGTCGGTGCGCAGCTTCGGCGCCGCTTCCTTCTTCGGCTTCAGCTTCACCACGGTGAGCGAGGGAACCGAGACCTCCCTCTCACCCGTACTGGAGCCGGCCGAGGTGAGGGGCGCCGCTGCCTGCGCGGGCGCCTGGGCCTTCGCGACGGGCGCCGCCGCGGCGATCACCGTCTGCTGCTCGAGCCGAGAGAGCTTGGCCTCGAGCCTCGCGTTGTCTTCGCGCAGCGCGCGCACCGCGGCCTTGAGCTCGAGCAGCTCTGCGTTCGAAGCCGAAGACGTCGCGCACGCGCAGAGCGCGCACGAGGCCAGCGTGATGCACACGTACCGGATGACGCCGAAGTGTAGGGACCAGCGGCGGCGCCGCGCAAGATTTCGCCGGGTGGCTCCGGTGTACGCTACAGGCCTGTGGCGCCCTCGCCACGTGGCTGTGGCCACTCGTTGACGATGAACGAGACCTGCCGTCCCGGGGCTCCCTTCTCGCGCCGGTACGAGTGGAAGCGCAGATCGCACGACGTGCACAGATCCCCCGCATCGTCGATCTGGCTCACCCCGGCACGCTGCAGCTGCAGCCGCACCGTCTTCGCGAGATTGAGGTACGGCTTGCCGTCGCGCCGCTCGACGACGGGCGCCCCGTAGCGCGAGCTGAACTGCTCGCTCAGCTCTTCGCTCACCACGTAGCAGCACACGCGGATGCACGGCCCTATCGCCGCGCGCAGGTTCTTCGGGTCTCCGCCCAGCGCCGTCACCGCGAGCGGAGCGATCTCGGCCCACGTCCCCCGCCACCCCGAGTGCACCGCCGCCACCCGCTTCGCCACCGGGTCCTCCAGCAGCAGCGGCACGCAGTCGGCCGTCTTCACGCCCAGCGCCACGCCCGGCCTCGCCGTCCACAGCGCGTCGGCCTCGGCTCCACCTTCCGCCGCCTCCACGACGCGGTTGCCGTGCACCTGGTGCACCGTGACGAGCTTGCGCTCGGGCTCCTCGTCGCGGGTCGGGAAGCCGTGTACGGCCGTCAGGAGCTTCGATCGGATCACGCACACATCATGACACACGCCGTGTTTGACAGGGCCCCCTGCGACACACACACTGCGCCGCGCTCTTAAAAAGGTGGGGCCGGAGCTCTTCACTCCCTGAAATCCGTCGGCAACAAACTGCTCTGGAGCCTCGCGGTGCCCGCGCTGGCGATCTCCATCGTCGGGGTCGGCGTGCTCTGGCGCCGGGCCGATCACGCGGTGCGCGAGGCGACCCGCGAGCAGGTCGTCGGCCAGGCCGACTTCCTCGCCACCACGTTCTCGCTCGCCGCCGAGAAAGAGACGCACGCCCGCGAGGCGCACCGCGCCGCCACCTGGGCCGTGCGGAACAACCCGGTCGTGCTCAAGCACGTCGCCCACCTGCGCATCATCGATCGCAACGGGGTCGTGCGGTGGTCGCGCTCGATCGAAGAGGAAGACAAGCCTCTCGCCGACGCTCCGCGCCTGCTCGCGTACGGGCCGGGCACCGTGAACTTCGAGGAGCCGAAGTGGCCCCTGCCCTTCCTCGGCGAGGCGGGGCGCGGCGAGGTGGTGTACCCGCTCGGCGGCATCCAGTGCGCGGGCTGCCACGCGGGCCAGGCGACGATGCGTGTCGGCGTGCTGCAGCTGACCGTCGACGAGCCGTCGCTGCGGCAGGAGGTCGCGCTCGTGTTCGTGCGCGGCCTCGGCGGCCTGTGGATCTTCTGCGTGCTGCTCGCGATCGGCGTGAGCCTCGCGCTGCGCACCTTCCTCACGCGGCCGCTCGCGCGGCTGACCGCGGCCATGCAGCGCGCCGAAGAGGGCGACTTTCTCGCGCGCTCGCCGGTCGTCGGCGACGACGAGATCGGGCGGCTGTCGGCGTCGTTCAACCGCATGGTCGCGAAGATCACCAGCTTGCGCGCGAGCGAGATCGATCAGCAGCGCGACCTCGACCAGGCCCGCGTCGAGCTCGAGCTCAAGGGCGAGCTCGAGAAGACGAACGCCCAGCTGTCGAGCCGCCTCCAGGAGCTCGGCATTCTCTACGACGTCTCGCGCACGCTGAACGCGACGCTGAACCTGAAGGAAGTGCTGCAGGGCATCACGCAGATCGTGCCGGCGCGGCTCGCCGTGCCGAAGTTCTCGATCATGCTCGTCAACCCGGGCGGCGACCTCGAGGTCGTCGCGGCCCAGCCGTCGGGCGCCGGCAGCGAGGGCCTGACGTTCGCCGTCGGCGAGGGCATCTGCGGCCGCGTCGCGCAGACGCGCAAGTCGGTCTACGTGCCGGACCTCGAGAGCGACACGACGTTCCGCGTGCGCGGCGGCGCCGGAGCCCGCGGCCGCGGCTGCCTGCTCAGCGTGCCCATGATGATCCGCGGCTCGCTGCTCGGCGTGCTGAACTTCGAGCGGCCCGAGAAGGCGGCGATCTCGGCCGAAGAGATCGAGCTGTGCACCGCCGTCGCCGACCAGGCCGCGATGGCCGTGCAGAACGCGCGGCTGCACGAGCAGACCGTCGAGCTCTCGATCACCGACCCGCTCACCGGCGTACCGAACCGGCGGCACCTGTTCACCACGCTCGAGGCCGAGATCAACCGCGCGAACCGCTTCGGCACGCAGCTGTCGATCTTGATGGTCGACATCGACTACTTCAAGAAGCTGAACGACGCGGCCGGCCACTCGGCGGGCGACGAGGTGCTGCGCGAGGTCTGCTCGCTGATGCGCCGCATGGTGCGCCGGGTCGACACGCTCGCGCGCTACGGCGGCGAGGAGTTCGTGGTGGTGCTGCCGCAGGTCACGCGCGCCGAGGCGCTCGAGGTCGCCGAGAAGCTGCGCCGGGCGGTCGACGAGGCCCCGATTCCCCACCGCGAGGTTCAGCCCGGCGGCAAGGTGACGATCTCGGTCGGCGTGTCGAACCTGCCCGTCGACGCGACCGAGCAGGCGCGGCTGGTCGACTGCGCCGACGCGGCGCTCTACGCGAGCAAGCGCGGCGGCCGCAACCGGTGCACGGCCTTCGCGCAAGGCATGGAGATGCACCCCGGCCGCGAGCGCGGGCCGCACGCGCAGCGCCGGCGGACGACCGGCGAGGTGCCGATCATCAAGCCGGCGAGCCGCGAAGGCTGACTTGGCCGCGTGAACGTGAACCTGAACGTGAACGGCTGTCGCCAGCGCCGCTAGAAGCCGTTCACGTTCACGTTCACGTCCGCGTGCTTCAAGCTCGGAGCTGCTTCTTCAGCGCGCCGAGCTGCTTCTTGATGGCGGCGTCCTTCGACAAGAGCTCCGCCATCTTCACCAGCTTCGTGCACAGGTGGTCGGCCCGGCTGTGCTTGTTGCCGAGCTGCACCGAGCGCCCCACCCGCGCGCGCTCGGTCGCGAGCTGCAGCTTCGCGGTGACCTTCCCCTTCGCGCCCTCGGGCGGAATGCTCTCGCCGAGCACCTGCTTCACGTCGGCGTCCAGCGACGCCTCGATGCTGTTGATCTGAACTTCCTCGCGCTCGCCCGCGGGGCCGGTCATGACGAGCCGCGCCACGCTCTCGCCCTCGAACCACGCGATGAGCATGAGCTCACCGTCCGCCGAGCTGAACCGCGCTTCGATCTCGAGCGACACGCGGCGCGCAGCATACACCCGGGCTCACCACCGAGAAGGCGCCGCGGTGCGAGCCGGTGCGAGTGACCGGACTCTCCGACGCGGGGTCGGCGTCACCGCCCGCTGTGACGCGGGAACACCGCGTCACAGCCCGCTATGTCGCGGGAACACCGCGTCACCGCCCGCTGACGGCCTCGAGTTTCTGGCTCGGCCGTCACCGGGTGACCGGGTCTACCGCCCGCTGTGACGCGGGAACACCGCGTCACCGCCCGCTGACGGCCTCGATGCGCTTGCGCGAGAGCTCGAGGTACTGCGGGTCCATCTCGATTCCCACGAACCGCCGCCCCTTCGAGACGGCAGAGACTCCCGTCGTGCCGCTGCCGCAGAACGGGTCCAGCACCACCTGGTCTTCGTTCGAGCTCGCCTCGACGATGCGGTCGAGCAGCGCGAGCGGCTTCTGCGTCGGGTGGCGCCCGTGCTCCTTCTCCGAGTTGCGCGGGGTCAGCATCGTCCACACGTCGCGCATCTGCTTCCCCCCGTTCGCCGCCTTCATCGCGTGGTAGTTGAACGTGTGCTGCAGCTTCCCCTTCCCGCCCGGCGACGCCCACACGATGATCTCGCTCGAGTGCGTGAAGTACCGGCACGACAGGTTCGGGCTCGCGTTCGGCTTGAACCACGTCACCGTGTTGAGCAGCTTGTAGCCGAGCGACTGCATCGCGAAGCCGACGTGGAAGATCACGTGCTGCGTACCGCTCACCCACAAGGTCCCGCTCGGCTTCAAGACCCGCTTCACCGCGCTCAGCCACGCGGCCGTGAAGTCCTGATCCTGCTCCACGCCGTGCGAGGCGTCCCACCCGCCCTTCTTCACCGGCGCGCGCTTCCCGCTCTGGCAGGTGAAGCCTCCGTTCGACAGGAAGTACGGCGGGTCGGCGAACACGAGATCGAACGTGTGGTCGTCGAACTTCGACAGCACGTCGAGGCAGTCGCCGCGGTACAGCACGTAGTCCTTCGAGCGGGAGTGGACGTAAGACGCAAGGGTGTCGTCGCTCGCGGCGCGAACGAGGGCGTTGGACACGGGAGGTGCCTTTCGGGACTTGAAACCGTTGTTGGGCACCGAAACGGTTTGCGTCGGCCTCTCGGCGTCGGCGTTCGCTTCAGCGCGCTACACGGTAGAAGCAGTCGGATCGGCCCGCAAGAAAACGGCCGTCACGCCGCCTTCGCCAGCTCGAAGCTCGGGTAGATCGTCACGCCCTCTTGCGCCTTCGGAGCGCCCTGCTCCCGCGCCAGCGCCCGCTCGAGCGACAGCAGCGCGATCTCGAGCTGGTCGTCGGTCGGCTCTTTCGTCGTGATGCCCTGCAGCCAGATGCCGGGGCGAACCAGCAGCCGGATCCACGCGGGGCACGACTCTTTCGCCGACAGCCGCTGCAGCTCGTACGCGATGCCCGCGATCGGGAGCGCCATCGGCACCTTCACCAGCACGAGCAGCAGGTTGTTGATGAGGTCGTTCGCGTGCATCCGCGGGACGAGCGGAATCAGCGCGATGTGCACCAGCACCGCCACGAACACGACGATGAACAGAAAGCTCGTGCCGCAGCGCGGGTGCTGCGTCGTGAACGTCTTCGCGTTCTCGACCGTCAGCGGCTTGCCGCTCTCGTAGGTCCAGATCGCCTTGTGCTCTGCCCCGTGGTACTGGAACAGCCGCTGCGCGTCTTTCGTCCTCGACAGCGCGGCCATGTACCCGACCAGAATCGCGATGCGGATCACCCCGTCCACGAGGTGGAACAAGGGCCCCGTCGTGTCCATCGCCGGGCCGACGAACTTGCCGACCAGCCACGTGAGCAGGTGCGGCACCGCGATGAACAAGCCCACCGCGAACACCGTCGCCAGCGTCATCACGAAGCCCGAGCCGCCGCTGGACTTCGCCTTCTCGGCTTCTTCGGGCGGCATGCCGTGCTCGGCCGAGAAGTTCAGCGCCGAGTAGCCGTTGTGCAGCGACTCGACCAGCGTGATCTGCCCGCGGAAGAACGGCCAGCGCAGGAACTTGAGCCCCGAGAGCAGGGTCTCCCACGGCTGCTCGCGAATCGCGATCGAGCCGTCGGGCTTGCGCACCGCGACCACGAAGCTCTTCGGCGAGCGCATCATCACGCCCTCGATGACGGCCTGCCCGCCGATGTACGGCTGCTGACTCAAGCCTTCGCCGGCGGGGTCTTCGTATCGGTCTTCGTTCCGTACTTCTTGCGGAAGCGATCGACGCGGCCCTGCGTATCGACGAGCTTGTACTTGCCGGTGAAGAACGGGTGGCAGTTCGAGCAGATTTCGACGTGGAACGAGCCGCGCGTGGAGCGGGTCTCGATGACGTTGCCGCAGGCGCAGGTGATGCGGCACGGCGGGTAGACGGGGTGCGTATCGGGCTTCATAGCGGAAGGGGGCCCTTAACAGCCCTACCCGCCCCTTTGCAAACTCACTTCGTGAATGACCGGGTGAACAGCTGGGTGCCGCTCGAGTTCACGAACGTGACGGTGGCCGTGCGGTCGATGAGGGTGATGTACGTGAAGCCCTCGATCGAGGCCGTCTGGAAGTGCGTCGCGTTGTTCGTGTTCACGCTCGTCGTCTTCGCGCCCGCGCCCGAGACGATCATCTCGGTCGCCTGGCACTGCGCCGTGATCCACTGCATGGAGTGGTCGTGGCCGGACAACGAGATGTCCATCTTTCCGCACAGCTCGTCTTCGAAGAAGTCTTTGACGTTGCCCCCGAGGAACGGGATGCCCTCGTAGCTGCCGGCGTTGCCGTGCGGGCCGTTCGACTTGTAGGGGTGGTGGCCGAGCGAGATCTTCCAGGTCGCCGTCGAAGCCGCGATCCAGCTGCGCAGGTTCATCGTCTGCTGCGTGTAGCTCCAACCCGAGCCCACGATGGGCAGCCCCGCCACGTAGACCTCGTTCGTGTCGGTGGCGAAGAACTCCGCGTGCCCCGCGGTGAAGTGGTAGTGCTTCGCCGGCATCTTGAACTTCGTCTGGCCCGGCTTCATCGCGTAGGCGACCTCGTTCGCGCCGCGCGCCATGTCGGTGCCCGAGCCGCCCGCGCCGTAGTCGTGGTTCCCCAGCACCGCCCAGAACGGCAGGTTCACCGCCGCGTAGGGCTGCTCGAACTTCGTCACCCACTGCGGGTCGTTCGGGCCGTCGACCCCGGTGTCGTAGATGTTGTCGCCGAGCATCACCACGAAGTCGCACGGGTGCAGCGGGTTCGCGCACCACGCCGCGATCGCGTTGCCGACCGCCGTCTGCTCGGTGTTGCCCTCACCCGTGTCGCCGATCGCGATGAACCGCACCGCGTTCAGCTGCTGCGCGCCGCCGCCGGTGCCGCTGCCGCCCGCCGTCGCCGCGCCGCCTGCCGTGCCGCCGCTCCCGCCTGCCGTGCCGCTGCCGCCCGCGGTCGCGCTGCCGCCCGCGGTCCCCGCGCCGCCCGCCGTCGCGCTCCCGCCCGCCGCCGCGTTGCCTCCAGCGTTGCTCGCTCCGCCGGCGGTGCCGCTCCCGCCGCTGCCGCCGCTCCCCCCGGTGCCGCTGCCCGCCGTGCCGGCGCCGCCGGCGTTGCCGGTGCTTCCGCCTCCGGTGCCTCCGGGGGGGACGGGAGACGAGCACGCGATCGCCGAAAGGCAGAAAACGAGCGCGAACAGGGGGAGGGCCGAGCGCATGACCGACCCAAGTATCAGATCCGTCAGCTCTCGGACAACGCGGCCAGGCGGAATTGGGCCGCCTGCGCGATCGCGTCGGAAGAGCCCGGCAGTTCCGGGTAGTGCCCGAGCAGCGCCCGCTGCGTGTACCGCCTTTGCTGCACTGCGTTGCGGTAGCAGCGCAGCGCCGCCTCGCGCTCGCCGCGCTTCTCGTGCACCTGCGCGAGCAGGTAGTGGCCGAGCGAGAGCGTCGGCTCGAGGAAGAGCGCCTTCTGCAGCTCCGACTTCGCCTCCTCGAGCCGGCCCTCCTGCAGCCGGGCGAGCCCGAGGTAGATGCGGGCCTCGACGCACAGCGGCTCGGCGCGCAGCGCCTTGCTGAAGCAGTCTCGGGCCTCGTCGCTGTTGCCCATCAGCGCGTGCACGTTGCCGAGCGTGAGCAGGGCCGCGAGATCCTGCGGGTGGTCGTCGGTGAGGCGGCGCACGGCCAGCATCGCCTGGGGGAAGTCGCCCTTCTCGATCAGGCGCACCACGTCGTCGAGGCGCTCGACCGGGCTGCGGTGCACCTCGGGCGGCCGCTGCTGCGGCGCAGGCGCGCTCGGCGACGGCAGCGGAATGCGAAACGTGCCGGTCGTGGGCCGGCGCGGCAGCACGTGCTGGAGCGGCCGGGGAGCCGAGGGAGCCGGGGGCCGCGGCGCCGAGGGCTTCGGCGGCGGCGCCGCGGGCGAGCCGTCTTGCGGCCACGGTCTTCGGTACGCGAACGTGCCGTCGACCTCGAACATCTCGAACTTCGACGTGATGCGGAACAGGCTCTCGGAGTAGCCGAGCAGCAGCACGCCTCCTGGTCGCAGCGCGTCGAAGAACCTGTCCATCAGGCCGCGAATCGTCGGCTGGTCGAAGTAGATGATCACGTTGCGGCAGAGGATCAGGTCCTTCGTCGCGGGCAGCACGTGCGGGAACACCGGCGCCGCGAGGTTGTGACCCTCGAAGCGCACCATCTCGCGCACCGCGGGGATCACCTGGTACCCCGCGTCGCTGAACGTGAAGAACCGCTGGATGCGCTCCTCCGAGATGCCGATCATGCGGCGCACCGGGTACAGCCCGTCGCGCGCGAACTCGACCGCCGCGGGGTTCAGATCGGTGCCCCAGATGTCGACCTCTCCGCCCAGCGCCCCGGCCTCGACCGCGACCATGGCGAGGCTGTACGGCTCTTCGCCGGTGGCGCAGCCGGCGCTCCAGATCTCGACGTGCCGGCTCGCACGGCGGGCCCGCGCGAGCATCTCTTTCATCAGCGTCTGCTCGATGGCCTTGAACTGCCGCGCGTCGCGGAAGAACTCGGTCTTGCCGACGGTCACGAGCGGCAACAGGCCGCGCAGCTCGGCCTCGCCGGCGAGGTGCTTCAGGCGGCGCACGTAGTCCTGCCCGTCCGACAGGCCGAGCGCCGGCATGCGCGCCTGCATCGCGAGCCGCAGGCCGTAGTAGCCGTCGGGCGTGATCTTGAGGCCCACCTTCTCGAGCAGCAGCGTCGCCAGCATCTCGAGCGCCGTGCGGTCGATCTGCAGCGGGCTGTCCGCGGGGTTGGGGCTCGGGGGAGGATGACTCATCGCTTCACCCGGATCACGGCATCACCCACTTCACCAGCTGACCGGCGATCTGATCGAGCGGCAGCACGACCTCTGCCGCACCCAACGCGATCGACTCGCCCGGCATTCCGAACACCACGCTGGTCGCCTGATCCTGCGCGATCGTGTGGCCGCCCTTGCCGCGAATCTCTTTCAGGCCGCGAGCGCCGTCGCGACCCATGCCCGTCAGCACCACGCCGATCGCGTGGGCGCCGAACGCGTTCGCGCACGACTTGAGCAGCACGTCGCACGACGGCCGGAAGCCTCCGACCGCGGGCCCCGGGTCGAGCTCCAGCGTGCCGTCGGCGCGCACCAGCGTGTGCGTGTCCGACGGGGCGACGTAGAAGCGCGACGGCTCGAGCTTCATGCCCGACCCCGCCTCGACGACGTCGTGCCGCGTCTCGACCGCGAGGTACCGCGCCAGATCGTCCGCGAACCCCGGCGTGATGTGCTGGCACATCACCATCGGCGCCGCGAAGTCCTTCGGGAGCGCCCCGATCAGCCGCGCCAGCGCCTTCGGGCCTCCGAGCGACGCCGCGACCGCGACCACCGGGTGGCCCGCCGGAGCCGAGCCCGGCCCGTCCTTCGGCTTCCGCTTGCGGCCCTTCACGTGCTTCACGACCTTCACCTTCGCGAGGAAGAGCACCTGGCGCTGCAGCGCCCTCCACGCGTCGGGGCTGTCGAGCGCCGCGATCTCGAGCGCGCCCGCGGCGAGCGCGCGAATCGCGTGCTGCTTCTGCGTGCGGCCCTCGGTCACCACCACCATCGGCACCGGGTGCTCGGCCATCACCGTCTCGATCGCCGCCACCGCCTCGAGCGGAGCGTCCTCCAGATCCACCACCACCACGTCGGGCGTGTGCCGCTGCACCTGCTCGAGCATCAGCGCCGGGTCGGCCGGCGGGGCCGCCTCGATCACCCCGCCCTGGTACAGCGCGCGCGCGTTCTTCGACACGCGGCCCGACCGCTCGATGATGAGCACACGGCAGGTCATGTGAGGCGATCGATGGCCAGCGCCAGCGTCTCGACGCCGAGCTCTCCCTTGATCAGGTACGCGTCGGCGCCCGCGTCGACGCCGCGCCGCTTGTCCTCGGGCGAGGCCAGCGACGAGAGGATGATCACGGGGATGCGGCCGAAGTCCGGGTGGCTCTTCACCCGCCGCGTGAAGCTGAAGCCGTCGAGCTTCGGCATCTGAACGTCGGTGAGGATGAGGTCGAACGGCTCGCGCTGCACGCGCACCCACGCGTCTTCCCCGTCGACCGCCTCGGCGACCGCGTGCCCCAGCGCCTTGACCAGCGCGCCTTCGGTCGCGCGCGCGATGGGGCTGTCGTCGACGAGCAGCACGCGCAGCCGCTTCGTCTGCGCGGGCTCCTGCACGGGCCGCGCGACCTTGCGCACCTCGGCCATGATGTCCGGCACGTGCAGCAGCACCGCGATGCGCCCGTCTTCGAGCGCCGCCGTGCCGGCGATGAACGCCGCGCCCTTGAGAAACTCGCCGCCGCACGGCTTCACCGCGACCTCGCGCTCGTCGACGAGCCCGTCGACCACCAGCGCCGCGCGATCTTCGCCGTGCCGCACCACCACCGACGGCGGCCGGTCGTGCCGCGGGCCCCCGTTCAGCCCCAGCAGGGGCCCCAGCGCCACGAGCGTCGTGGGCCGGTTCCTGTGCATGACCGCGAGCGAGCCGAACACCTCCATGCGGTCTTCCGGGCGGAAGCGCGCGACCGCCTCGACGTCGGCCGCCGGCATGCCGTAGACGTCGTCGCCGAGGCGCACGAGCAGCACGCGCATCAGCGCCAGCGACTGCGGCAGGCGCAGCGCGATCGTCGTGCCGCGCCCCACCCGGCTCGACACCGAGACCGAGCCGCCGAGCGCCTCGACCTTGCGCTTCACCACGTCCATGCCGACGCCGCGGCCCGACAGCTCGCTCACCTCTTCGCGCGTCGAGAAGCCCGGCCGGAAGATCAGCTCGATCGCCTCGCGCTCCGAGAGCGCCGCAGCCTGCGGCGGAGTCAGCATGCGCCGCGCCACCGCCACGCTGCGCAGCCGCTCGGGGTCGATGCCGCGGCCGTCGTCCTCGAGCTCGACCGCGAGCATGTCGCCGTCGGCGCGCACGCGAATCGAGACGCGGCCGGTCGAGGGCTTGCCGAGCGCCTCGCGGAAGTCGGGCGCCTCGAGGCCGTGATCGACCGCGTTGCGCACGAGGTGAATGAGGGCGTCGCGCACGTCGTTGATCATCGAGCGGTCGACGCCGACGCCGCTGTTCTCGATCTGCAGATCGACCTGCTTGCCCTGCGAGCTCGCGATGTCGCGCACCGCGCGCGGAAACGCCTCGAAGACGGTCGACAGCGGCACGAGCCGCGCCTCGGCGACCGAGTCCGCCATCTGCGACAGGCTGCCGTGCAGCGTGTTCACGGCGTCGACGTGCCCGCGCACGAAGCGGAAGGCGTCGTCGCGCAAGAGGTGCAGGTCGCCCTCGAGCCGGTCGACCTTCCCGTGCGCCCCGTCGGGCTGCGCCACCGACTGGAACACCTTCAGGAAGTTGTCGCCGAGGCGCGAGAAGCGCTCGAGCAGCTGGCTCAGCTCCTCGCTGCGCAGGCGCGCGCGGGCGCTCTCGACGAGCAGATCGCCCGCCAACAGGCCCAGGGAGTCGAGCAGCTCGACCGAGACGCGGATGCTGCGATCTTGCAGCGCCTTGCGCTCGGCGGCCTCTTCGATCGCGGGCTGCTCCACCAGCGCGGGGCGGTCGACGCGCGTGACCTCGTCGTCGTCGTCGCCCGGCACCGGCGGCGGCGCCGGCGGCGTCGACTGCGGCGGCTGCGGCAGGGGCGGCACCGGCGGCGTCGGCCGCGTCGACTCGCCGCTCGGGGCGCGCGGCTGCGCCTTCAGCGACCCCTTCTTGATCCCCTGCGGCGCCGTCGGCTTCATCGGCGGCAGCGGCGCGCCCGCCAGATCCGACAGGCTCTGCGCCATCTCGCCCGACGCCGTCGAGCCGTTCTTCGCGGCCTCGATGTCGTCGAGCAGCTCCTGGAAGGTGTCGCACGCGCGCAAGAGCGCCTCGACCGCCGGCTTCACGGCGACCTTGCCCTCGCGGTGGGCCTTCAGCACGTCTTCGCACGCGTGCGCGAGCTGGCCGAACGCGCCGAGGCCGAGCATGCGCGCCTCGCCCTTCATGGTGTGCAGCTCGCGCGCGACGTTGTCGTAGGCCTTCGAGGCGGTGGGCTTCTCCAGCTCGAGCACGCCGAGCTGAATCGTCTGCAGCCGGTCGCTCGTCACCTCCAGGAACTTGGAGATGAGCGACTTCTTGAGGGCTTCCGTGTCGATGTCGCTACCGCCTCGTCAGTCTGCCTTGAATCGCTTGATGAGCTCTGCGAGCCGGCCCGCCAGCTGCGTGAGCTCGGCGGCCGCCCCCGTGGCCTGCTTGCTGGCCTGCGTGGTCTGGCGCGTCACGTCTTCGATCTCGGCCATCGACGCCACGACCTGCTCGGTCGCGGTGCGCTGCTGCTGCGTGGCGAGGTTGATGACGCGGGCGGCGTCGCTCGTCTCTTGCACGCCGGCGAGAATCGACTCGACCGCCGACGCCGCGGCGCTGCCCAGCTTCTCGCCCGACTCGGTGGCCGACTTCGAGGCGTCGGCGGCTCCGGCGGCGGCCGCGGTGGCCTCGCGGATCTCGGTGATGAGGTTCTTGATCTCCTTCGTCGAGTCCAACACGTTCTCGGCGAGGCGCCGCATCTCGGCGGCGACGATCGAGAAGCCCTTGCCCGCCTCGCCCGCGCGAGAGCCTTCGAGCGCGGCGTTGAGGGCGAGCAGGTCAGATCGGTCGGCGATCTCGTCGATGACCTCGACCACCGTGCCGATGCGCTCGACGCGCTTCGAGAGCTTCGCGATGGAGTCGGCGACGGCCGCGCTGTCGGCGCGGATCTGCTGCATCGCCTGAATGAACTCGCCGATGGCCCCGCGGCCCGACCGCGCCGACTCGAGGGTCTCTTCCGCGACGCGCGCCACGGCTCCGGCGTTCTCGGCGATCTGGGCCGAGGCGTGCTTCAGCTCTTCCATCGTCGCCGTCGTCTCGTGAATCGCGGCGGCCTGCTCGGTCGACGACGACTCGTGCTGCGTGCTCGCGGCGAGCACCTCGTTCGCCGACGACGACAGCCGCAGCGCGGCCTCGTTGATCTCGCGCACGAACGTGCGCAGCGTCTCGATGACCTTGCCGAAGCCCTCGAGCAGCGGCCCGAGCAGCGGGTCGTCGGTGGTGTTGCTCGCCGTCCACCGGTTCAGCTCGCCCTGCCGCACCAGCGCGATCAGCGCGTCGAGCGCCTGGTCGACGACCTGCACCGTCTGCGCCTTGCGCGCCTCGAACTCGGAGTTGCGGGTCGAGACCTGGTCGAGCACCTGGTTGAGCAGCGCGGCGACCTCGGCGCTCTCGCCCTCGAGCCGGTCGACCTCGGCGCGCGCGGTGAAGTCGCCCTTCGCCGCGGCCTTCAGCGCCGACGTGAGCGGCAACAACCCGATGCTGCCGTTCTTCGAACCGCCGCCGCCCTTCTTCTTGGGCGCTGGAGGCTGGCCCGGTTCGTCTTTCGTCTCTGCCGACATGAAACCCTTCCCCTCGTTTTAGGAGGCCACCATCCGCGCGAGGTCCACCAACAGCACCGCCTCTTCGCCGTCCAACCACGCGCCGATCGGAACGTGCCCAACCCTCGCCGGTGGCGGCAGCCTTCGCAAGCTCTCGATCGAGACGGTGCGCACCCCCGCCACCTTGTCGATGTCGAGGCGCTTGAGCTCGCCGTCGCTCGCGCGGAAGACGAGGGCGCGGTTGCCCTGGTGCGGCACTCCGAGCGGGGCGCCGACCGAGGGCTCCTCCACCGGCCGGTCGATGCGCACCACCTGAGAGGCGTCGGCGCCGAAGCGCACGCCGGCGACCTCGAACACGAGAATGTCGACCGTCGGGCTCACCTGGCGACCGCCCGCTGCCGCGCCGACTGCAAGACGCGCACGAGGTTCAACAGGTTGATGGCGCCCTCGCCCTCGCGGTCGGTGGTGACGATGCCGAGCAGGAGCTCGGCCGGCACCTGGCCGGTCACCGGCGCGGGCCAGATGTCGGCGGTGAAGACCTTGCGCAGGCCGATCACGGCGTCGGCCATGAACGCGGCAGAGAGCGAGCCGGCGACGCCGATGAAGATGCGCGCGCGGGGTGAAGGCTTGAGCTCGCCGACGCCGAGGAAGCGCAAGAGATCGACGACGGGGAGCACCTCGCCGCGGTGGCCCACCACCCCGAGCACGGAGGCCGCCATGCGGGGGAGCGGCGTCATGGGGCCCATGCGAGTGACCTCGCGCACGTTTTGAGACGGCACGCCGAGCGTGAGGTCGCCCAGCCTGAACATGAAGAACTCCTGCTCGGGGCGAGCCGCCGCGACGGTCGCCCGGTCGGGTGCAGCTCCGAGGGCGCGCTGGAGCGGAGTCGGCGTCAAAGTGGCACCGAGTATCGAAACCACCTCGTGTACGAGTCAACAAACTGTTCACGGGCCTGTAGCTCGGCTACAAGTGCCCAGGAATGGCTGCGCGCGTTCTCGTCATCGACGACAGCCCCATGACGGTCGATTTGCTGAAGGGGGCACTGGCCAACGCCGGTATCGAGGCCGATGCCGCGTCCGACCTCGCCGCGCTCGACTCGAAGCTGAACGCACAGAGCTACGAGCTCGTGCTGGTCGACGTGAACATGCCCGAGATGTACGGCGACGACGTCGTCGAGTTCCTTCGGGCGACGCGGCAGATCAAGTCGACCCTGCTGCTCTACTCGGACCTGCCCGAGAACGAGCTCGAGAAGAAGGCCATCGCCTCGGGCGCCGACGGGTTCATCACGAAGTCGAGCGGGCTCGAGGCCGCGGTCGAGCGTGTCGCACAGGCGCTCACGAGCACGCACCGCCCGCGCCGGGTGCTGGTCGTCGACGACTCCGAGGCGACGGCGAAGCTCTTGGAGGCCGAGCTGTCGGCGCGCGGGTTCGAGGTCGCGACCGCCGACTCGGCCGACAAGGCGACCAAGATCATCTTGAAGAAGAAGACGCGGCCCGACCTGGTGCTGCTCGACGTGAAGATGCCGAACGTGAACGGGGAGCAGTTCTGCCGGTTCATCAAGTCGAACGCCCTGTTCGCCGGCATCAAGGTGCTCTTGTGCTCGGGTGAGAACGAGGCCGAGCTCCAGCGCATCTGCCGCGAAGCCGGAGCCGATGGCTACGTCCAGAAGGACGCGCTGATTGCAAAAGTCATTTTGGATGAGCTGACCTGAGGGAAGTCAGCGCTCCATGTGGTTTGGAGCATTTGCGCGCCGCTGTAAACATTCTTGGATAATTGTTGTCAGTAGTTCCGAGGCGTTCTACGAGCGTCACGCTGGCGCGCCACTTGAAGTAGGCCGCCGCATTGTCAGAGGGCGGCATAGGGCCAACCTCGAGCGGGACTCCGGCTTTCCCCCTTTGGCCGGAGTCCCGTTTGTTTTGCGGGGTACGGATCTGAGCCGCTGATCAGCCGCGCCGCTCGGACATGCCGCGCGCGAAGTTCCCGATGACGAGCCCCGGCCGGGCCCGCTTGAGCTCGGCCATCATCTTCCCCACCCCGATCGCCGGGCCGCCGGCGCCCTTGTCGCGCGCCGTCTCGAGGTGCTGCAGCGGGTCGATGCACAGGCTGCGCGTCTGCACCTGGTCCACGCGGTACCTCTTCACCAGCCGCTTCAGAGCGTCGACCTCGCCGCGCCGGTCGGTCACGCCGGGAAACAGCAGCAGGTTGAGCGCGAGGTACGCGCCCCGGTCGCGCGCCAGGGCGATCGAGGCCTCGACGTCTTCCCAGCCGTACTTCACCGGCTGGTAGTACGCCTCGTACAGATCCTTCACGGCCGAGTTCAGCGAGACGCGAATGGCGTCGAGCCCGGCGTCGAACAGCTTCGCCAGGCCGGCCGTCAGCGACCCGTTCGTGTTGATGTTGATGGAGCCCTTCTTCGTCTGCGCGCGGATGAGCCTGATCGCCTCTTCGATCACCTTCCACCGCGTCAGCGGCTCGCCCTCGCAGCCCTGCCCGAAGCTCACCATCGTGCGCCCCGGAGCGTGCGTCAGGTGCCACACCCCCACCTCCGCCATCTCGCGCGCCGCGGGCCCGTCGCTCATCCGCTCGTGCGACGCCGGAGGGCCGTCTTCCGGCTGGTCCGAGATGCAGCCCACGCACTGCGCGTTGCAGTACGTCGACGCGGGGATCGCGCCCTCGTCGCGCGCGTAGAAGACGTTCTGGCTGGTGAAGCAGCGGTAGACGAGCGCGCACACCTCGAGCTGCTTCAGCACGCGATTCTCGGGGAAGCGCGCGCGGTGCGCCTTCACGAGCCGCTTCACCTCCGGGGTCGAGAAGCGCTCGGGAGTCCAGTGCTTGCGCCGGTCGGTGTGGAGCGCCCACGCGACCGGCCGGCCGTCGACCCACGCCGCCGCCGTGTACGCCCACTGGGGCAGAATCGGGCCGTCACCCTTCACCTCGCCGGGCAGCAGCGTGCGCGTGTAGCCGGGAGGCAAGAGCGCCCCGACCGCGTGGTAGCCGGGCACCGGCACCATCTCGCCGGTGTCGGGGTCGACTCCGACCGGCAGCCGCCCCGGCAGGTGCACGAGCCTGCCGGCCGCCGGCAGCGGAATGGGCCGGCCGTGCGCGGGCATGAGCTCCTCGCCGCTGCGCACGGTCGCGAGCAGGTGGGGGTGCTCGAACACGCGTCCCTTGGAGTCTGAGATGAGGAGCTGGGCCTTCACGCAGGCCGTACTTAGCGCGCACGACGGCTGACGGCGATGCGGCGGTTGCCCGAAACTGCGGTGCCGAGCCCACACGTCTGGAAAGTCGTACAGCCTTCAGCGCGCGGGCCTTCGAATCGTGGACAGGATTCCTGTCCACTCCATGAAGCACCCACCATCGAAGGCTGTGCAACCGTCCAGATGTGAGGTGCCGAGTCGCCGGCCGCGACGGAGCAAAGCCGCCGGCCTCCCGTCGGCTGACGCGTCGTGCGCAGCGTCGCCGGCGAGACACGGTCGATCGACCGCAACGAAACGGGGCACGATAGCGTTCAAGAAGGCATGCTCCCCCTGCTCGTCCTGCTGGCCGCCCCGCTCCAGATCCGCACCAGCGTCGACGGCAGCAAGCCCGTCGCCGGCTGGGTCTACGCGCGCGTGGGCCAGAAGGTCGTGCTGCACGCCCCGCCGGGCGGCTCGCCGCAGTGGTTCCGGCTCGAGCCCGTCGACCCCTACGTCGACAACACGACGCCGTCGTTCCACTTCGCCGCGATCCGCTTCAATGCCGTCGAGCTCGAGCGCTGCCGCGGCAAGCAGACGTGTGAGGTGAAAGGTCCGGGCCTGCCCGGCATCGAAGGCGTCGGCACGGTCGCGTACCAGCTGCGCGACGGCGACCGCGCGACGCCCGGCATCGAGGCCACGAAATGGGGCGGCCTCACGAAGGACGTGCACCGCGTGACGTTCCGCCTCGACGACAGCTACCTCGGCTACGTCACCGAGCTCGCCGGCACTCCGTACATCTTCGGCAGCGCCGGGCCCGACGGGCGCAACCAGACCGACCTGCTCATCGGAGCCGACTGCGCCGACCTCGCCGTCTACGGCCAGCGCCGGCTGGGGCGGAAGGCCGAGTACGTCTCGACGTACACGCTCGACCGGCAGGCGCCCGAGGTGAAGGGCCCGGTGCAGAAGGGCGACGTGCTGCACTTCCCGTCGTCGCGCCACGTCGCGGTGCTGTGGGAAGACAAGGAGCCCATCGGCGTGCTCGGCGAGAACGACCTCATGCTGCACACCTGCTGGGCGCCGCCGACCATCGAGCCCATCGGCGCGAACCGCGCGTGCGCCTCGGAGCCGATGCGCGTCTTACGCTTCCGCTGACCTGTGCCCAGGGCCGGACTTGAACCGGCACGGCGGTTTCACCCGCCTGCGGATTTTAAGTCCGCTGCGTCTACCAGTTTCGCCACCCGGGCATGATCTCGATGATATAGGCCAGAAGCGATGCTCGAGACCGTCAGCAAAGGTTTCCGCGCGGCCAAGAACCGCCTCGCAGGCAAGGCCGAGATCAGCCCCGAGCTCGTCGACGAGTCGCTGCGCGACATACGCGTCTCTCTGCTCGAGGCTGACGTCACCTTCGACGTGGTGAAGAAGTTCGTCGCCCGCGTGCGCGAGAAGGCGATCGGCGCGACGGTGCAGACGACCATCACCGGCAAAGACGGCAAGAAGGTGAAGGTCAGCGCCGGCGATCACTTCGTGAAGATCTGCCACGACGAGCTCGAGGCCCTGATGGGCCCCGTCGACACGTCGCTGAAGCTGAAGGCCAAGGGCACGCTCTCCGGCATCATGATGGTGGGCCTGCAGGGCTCGGGCAAGACGACCACCGTCGGGAAGATCGCGAACAAGCTGCTCAAAGAGGGCCGCAAGCCGCTGCTCGTGGCCGCCGACATCTACCGCCCCGCCGCCGTCGATCAGCTGAAGGTGCTGGGCGAGCAGCTCGGCGTGCCGGTGTTCAGCGAGGCGGGCGTGCAGCCTCCGCAGCTCGCCGAGAAGGCGTACGCGTTCGCGCGCGAGCACAAGCACGACGTGGTCATCGTCGACACCGCCGGCCGCCTCGCGATCGACGAGCCGCTCATGCAGGAGCTCGAGGCGATCAAGAAGATCGTCCAGCCCGACAACACGATCCTGGTGTGCGACGCGATGATCGGCCAGGACTCGGTGAAGACCGCGGCCGAGTTCGATCGCCGCATCGGCATCGACGGGTTCATCTTGACGAAGCTCGACGGCGACGCCCGCGGCGGCGCGGCGCTGTCGATCAAGGAAGTGACGGGCAAGCCGATCAAGTTCCTCGGCATGGGTGAGGGCCTCGACAAGCTCGAGGAGTTCCGCCCCGACGGTCTCGCGAGCCGCATCCTGGGCTACGGCGACATCGTCGGCCTGATGAAGGACTTCGAGGGCGTCGTCGACGAAGCGAAGGCCGAGGAGGACGCGAAGAAGCTCCTCTCGGGCAACTTCACGATGCGCGACTTCGTCGAGCAGATCCGCACGGTGCGGAAGATGGGCCCCATCAAGGAGCTGCTCGAGAAGTTCCCCATCTTCGGCGAGATGACGGAGCAGCTGAACCCCGACGACAAGGAGCTCCAGAAGATCGAGACGCTGTTCGACTCGATGACGGAGGCCGAGCGGCTCTCGCCGTCGCTCATCAACGAGGGCCGCGCGAAGCGCATCGCGAAGGGCTCCGGCCGCACGACGAAAGACGTCCAGGAGCTGATCCAGAAGTACACGATGATGCAGCAGGTGATGGGCTCGATCGGGCAGAACCCCGGCCTGCTCGGCCGCATCCCCGGCTTCAAGCAGCTCGGCCAGCTCTCGCAGCTCAAGGGCATGGACCTGAGCCAGGTCTTCGGCAAGGACGCGAAGATGATGGAGCAGGCGCTCGGCATGGGCGCGGGCGGCAGCCAGCCGATGCAGATGCCGCAGGTGGCGCGCGGCTACACCGCTCCGATGGGCCAGAGCGCGATGGCGAAGGCGCGGCTCATGGGCTACTCGACGGCGCCGCAGGGCCAGGGCATGTCCGACGCCGAGCGCAAGGCGATCAAAGAGCGGCGCAAGCGCGAGAAGCAGAACAAGAAGAAGAACCGCAAGAAGTAGCGGCTCAGGTCGTCTTGCGCCTGACCGCGCGCGCGCCGAGGGCGACGGCGGCGAACGTCGCCAGCAGCACCCCGCCGCCGACCATGAGGCCGCTCTCGAGAGCCTCGTCGCTGCCCATCGCCGCCGCTCGAAGGCCCTGGACCTCGTAGACGGCATGCAGCACTTCTTCCTCGGCGGCCTGCTCCCACGCTCCGTCCGTCCCATCAGCGATACGACCACGTCCCCTTCCGAGCCGGGCAGCCACAAGGTCAACGCCCGGTCGGCGCCGGCTTCGGTGCGAACCTTCGCGAAGGCGCGGGAGTACTCCTGGCGCAGCTCGCGCACGGTTCCGACGCGCAGGCGGACGCGGTCGTCGCTGGCCCACACGAAGAAGCGGGTGTCAACGGCCCCTGCAGGCGGAGGGGCCTCGCGAACCTCAGTGGAGCCACGCGTACGCCGTTTTGAGCGCCGCCTTGCCCGCGAACGGTTCACCGTGCCCGGGCAGTACGAGGTCGAGCTCCCGCGCGAGCACTGCGTCGATGCTGCGCCGCGCCGCCCGCTTGTCGGTGAACGCCGTTCGCGCGATCACGCGGCTCACCGCGATGCGCCCGTAGAAGCCCGCCGCCTTCGTGTACCACCGGGTCCACCAGTGGTCCGGCTCGCCGATGTTGTGAACGAGGTCGGCGGTGACGAGCACGCGGCGGAACAGCAGCACCGTCTCCTCCAACCGGAAGCCCTCGATGGGCAGCTCGACGATCTCTCCGTCGAAGTCGGCGGTCGTCGCGTGCAGGCGGTCGATGCGCAGGTCCTTCCGCTTCTTCATGAGCCCCTTCGGGGCGTGCAGCCGTGCCCCGGGAAACGCGGCCTGCCACTCGCCGATGCGCAGGTGGTGGAACGTGTTCGGCGAGTAGAGGTGCTTCACGGGCCCCAGGGCCTCGACGGCGGCGCGCCGCTCGGGCGTGCAGCCGATCGGCGAGTGCAGCAAGAGGCCACCGTCGGACAGCCGCAGCACCGTCATGTTCGCGGTGAGGTGAAGGCCCAGGAAGCGCACGGGGGCCGTGTCGATCCACACGCCCTCCGCGACGCGGCGAAGTCCCGGCTTCAGGGCCGTTCGGGGCTCGACGGTGTTGGAGCATGAGACGCTCATGGGCTGCACGGCCTCCGCCCGCGTCCCCGTCCCCGGCAGCTGCGGTAGCGAGCACGGCGCGAGCTCAAGTCTCGACCTGGGTGTCCTTGTCCTTGTCCTTCGCCGCCGCGAGGTTGCGCTTGGGCACGACGAGCCCGCGCGACAGGCGCTTGAGCACCACCTCGCGCTGCCGCTGCTTGTATCGCTCGTGGCTGTTCTCGCCCTGCTCGTTCAGCACCGCCTGGGCCTCGTCGCAGATCTGGAACTCGCAGAGCGCGAGCGCGATGCGGCCCTTGCGCGGCCGCGGATCTTTGTCGGGCGGAGGCAGGTACGCGTCGAGCCGAATCGGCACGTCGGCCACGAAGTTCAGGATCTTGTAGCTGGAGCCCGAGAACCGGTTCCCGGGCTTGTGCATCTCGCGCTCCTCGTAGTCCTCGTCGAGGTGCAGGTCCTTCACGACCTTCTGGAAGTGCGGGTAGTCGCGCAGCAGGTCCTTGAAGTTGATCAGCGAGTTCTCGGTCTGCGTCGGCACCAGGAAGTTGAACGGCACCAGCTTCTGCGTGAGGTAGTAGAGCACCGGCAGCACGTCGGGGCGCTCCTTCACGATGATGCGGAAGCGCGTGCGGTCGTAGACGGTGCCGGCGGTCGACTCCCGCTTCGAGATCAGCTTCGAGATGATCGACTCGCGCGTCTTGATCGAGTCGGCGATCTCGACGATCGGCAGGCCCTTCGCCTTCATCTCTTCCGCCATCGCGATCACGCGCTCGGTGACGAGCTGGGCGAGCTCGGCCTCCGAGACGGCCAGCTTGAAGAGCAGGTCGCGCCCCTCGATGTGCTGAATCACGTGCATCACCTTCAGCACGATGCAGGCGATCTTCCGCAGGCGCCTGGGCTCCTTCGCGCCCGACGCGTAGAGGAACAGGTCGTGAATCTCGGCGGGGTTCGCGACCGCCTCGGCGACCTTGTAGTCGAACGTCTTGCGCAGGTACTCGACGGCGTCGGCGAGAATCACCCTCACCCACTCGTCGTCGTGCGGCTTGCTGGGGTCGATCTGGCACAGGCGCAGGAAGCGGTCGACCTCGTCGCGCTCCTTGAAGTGCAGCCGCCGCCACTCCAGCACCGAGCCGCCGCGCAGGATCAAGCGAATGCGCTCGAGCTCCTTGAGCCCCATCTCCTGAACCGTGCGCACCGGCAGATCCGGCAGCGCCGGCTGATGCTTGAGCGCGGTCATTCGCAGGTGAATCCTCGACGAGAGGTGCGCGAAAAAGCCAGCAAAAGAAACGCGCCGCTCGCGCGCTCCCCGCCGGTAGCCGTGCAGCGCTCGCCCGCCGCCCCGCGCCCGGTTCGCCGTCGACCGCCTCAACCTCGCTCCCATGTCCCTTGCGCTCGCTCCTTGCGGCGGGAGCAATAACCCCGCTCGCCTGCGTGCGCAGGCTCACGCTCGAGTCATTTCCAGGAGGTGACGGGTGACGCGTTACCCGCTCAGAACTTGAACGGGAAGACGACCGGCTCGGCCATCGCCGTCTTGTGCTTCGGGAACTGCCACTGCTTGATGAGGCCCCCGACGCAGCCGGCGATGTAGCTCGACTTGAACTCCTCGGACTGCACCTCGACCTTGGTCGCCTTGCCGCTGGTCTGAATCGTCCACTTCATGACCAGCTTGCCCGAGGAGCCGGGCTCCTTCTGCTTCTGCTCGTCGACGCACTTCTTGATCGCGCCGATGTTCGCCTTCACGACCTCCATGACGTCGGCCTGGCCGAGCGTCTCGGGGATGCTGCCGCCCTGCCCGGGCGCCGGCGGAATGTAGACCGACGACTTCTTGGTGCCGCCCGAGGACTCTTCGGACGCCTTCTCGGCCTTCGTCTCTTTCTTCTCGGGCTTGCCCGTACCGAAGGCGTCGTCGAACTCGTCTTTCGTGCCCTTCGGCTCGATCACCGGCTTCGACTTCTCTTCCTTCGGCGGCTTCTCGACCGGGTCGGCCTTGGCGACGGGCTTGCCTTCGGTCGTCGACTTCGTCGAGGCGCCGATCGGCTTCGGGGCCGTCGGCTTCACCTGGTTGTTCGTGTTCGCCGCCTGCAGCTCGGGCTTCGCGGGCGTCGGCTGGGCCGGCTGCGTCCCGCCGGTGCCCGTGGGAGCCGGCTGCGCGGGCTGCGCGGGCTGGTCCGGAGAGTTCGGCTGTGCGACCGTGTTCGGCGGCGGCTGCTGAGGCTGCTGGGGCTGAACCGGCGGCGGCTGCGGCGGGTGCTCGACGTGCGCGGGCTTGTTCATGCTCACGAACACGAACGCGCCGATGCCGAGCACGGCCACGCCCGCGAACGCGATGATCGCGATCAGCGCCACGTTCGTCTGCTGCGGAGGCCGGTACTGCGCGACCGCCGGCGACGAGTACGTCGCGCCGGGGTTCGCGATGTACGGGTTGCGCGGCCCGTGCGCGGCGGTCATCTCGCCCGCGCCCGGAGGAGCGCTCGAGCCGTGGCCGTTGACGCCCTTCGACGGCTTCGGCTGCGCGATCGACGCCTCGGGCAGATCCGAGAGCAGCCCGCCCGACGACACCAGCGGTACGTCGCCGCCGACCGGGTCGCTGACCGACGCCTTCGGAGGCGGCTTCGCGAGCGCCTCCATCTCTTCTTTCACGAGCGAGGCGAGCGCCGACGCCGCAGACGGCCGCCAGCTGCCGGTCTCTTCGGGCGCGGCCGCCGCGAGCGGCACCTGCACCTCGCTGCGCACCGACTTCATCACGCCGCCGGCCGAGAACGCCGACTCGACCGGCACGCTCACCACGGGGCCCGGAATTCCGCTGCCGGTCATGGGCGCGACCATCACCGGCTTCGCCGGACGCGGAGCGAGCTCGGACGCGAGATCAGCCACCTCGCTCACCGGAATCCAGTCGGAGAAGCCCGCGCGCCAGCACAGCGAGTCGGGGCCGATCTCGCCGCGCTCCCAGTGCTCCTTGATCTTGTCGAGGGTGAGCGGGCCCGTCTGCTTGTCGTCGATCGCGACGAACCAGTCGGTCTTCGGAACTTCCTTCTTCTCGTGCCCGTTGCCGTTCTTCGCCTCGGCCCCTTCGCCGCCCGTCTCTTCGGCGAGCTTCTTCACGACCTCGGCGTCGAGCACGCGCGTGCTCATGCGGTCGTCGCCTTCGCCGCCGACGGCGGGGCGCTCGAGCTCGGTCTTCTCGTCGGTGGGCTTGCTGCCCTTCGGAATCGAGTGCGCGCCCGAGTTCAGCACCTGATCGAACACCGCGCCGATCTCGTCTTCGCTGGCGTCGAAGCCCGACTTGGCCGCGGGCATCTGCGAGGTCTTCTCGTCGTTGATGCCGGGGGCGGTGCCGTCCATGCCCTCACCGGGAATCGGCAGCGTCGCCGCGGGCGAGCCGCCGAGCGGGTTCTGCATCACCTGCGTCGCGAGCGCGTCGTCGGGATCATTCGAGAGCGGAACCGGAGCCTGCGGAGGCGGCGCCGCCGCTTGCTTGCTCGCGTGCCCGTTCGCATCAGCCTTCTTGACCAGAATGACGTAACCGCACTTCTTGCATCGGACCTTGACGCCCTTGGGCCCGACCTTCTCGTCACTGATCATGTACTGCGCGCGGCAGCTGTCGCAGACGAATCGCATGAAACTCCGGAAGCGTAGGTGTGTGCACTCGAGTGGTCAAGCTGACGGACGCCGGAGTGCGGGCACAGGTTCCCCCATGGCTTAGGCGTCTAACACCTACAACTCACCGGCGCGCGATCACTTCCACGTGTGTCCCGACGGCGACACGCAGCGCGTGCAGGTCTTCGCCGAGCGCGAACACCATCAGATCGCGGATCTTCGAGCGCGGCTGCACGCGGAACGCCGCGCCGCTCTCGCCGAGCACCATCTTCTTCACCGGCTCGATCTCGCCCGCCACGAACATGCCCGTGCGCACCGCCGACAGCTCGGCCCCCTCGAGGTAGTTCCTCAGGTCGGCCGGCGTCGCGTGCTTCACGTACTCCTTCGTCACGCGCGACAGCGCGGCGCGCGCCGGCTCGGGCAGCGTCTTCTCGAGCATGCGCCGCTCGGTGTCGAGCGCCCGCGGGTCGGCCGTGAAGCGGAACCGATCGACCGACAGCGACAGCGCCGCCTGGAACACCGCCTCGAGCCGCTCGGCCGACAGCCGCTGCGACAGCGCGAGCTCGGGCCGCAGGAGCGCCAGCGACCGCCCGAGCATGTAGTAGACCTCTTTCTGCCCGGTCTCCGAGAAGAACTTCCCGCCCACCTTCAGGCACGCGGGCTCGGTGTGGCAGATCTCGACGCCGATCATCGGCTCCGGAGCCGGCTCGGTCGTCTTCTTCTGCATCCGCTCGCGCGTCACCGTGAGGAACGGCGAGAACAGCGAGACGCTCTCCATGCCCAGAATCCGCGAGACGTAGCGGAAGTGGTGGATCTGGTACTCCTGCGCCGAGTTCACGTCGATGTAGTGGCGCCGCTTGTCGATCTGGTACTTCGTGAACTCCTCTTTGTAGATGTGCCGCGCGTACTCGTAGAGGATCGCCATCAGCTCGCTGATGGGGCCGCGCACCCGGGGGTGGAACAGGTGCGAGTGCCACAGCCGGTCGGTCAGCGCCCGCTGCGCCACCTCTTTCTTCTTCGCGTACGGCGTCAGCTTCGTGAGGATCTCGCGCTCGTTCGGCCCCACGTCGCCGATGAGCCCGCTCACCACCTGCGCCGCCAGCCACGCCGAGTCGTAGTCTTTCCGCTTCGCCGCCAGCGCCGCCAGCGCAGACGCCACCTTGCCCGGGTTCGCGGTCGCCGGCAGCGCGCGGCGCCACGCGTCCATCGCGCTCTCTTCGTAGCCCTGCTGCTCGCTCGCCAGCTCGGCGAACATCTCCTGCACCTGCGCGTCTTCCGGCAGGCCCATCGCGACCACCTTGAACACCTCGACCGCCGCGTCCGGGCGCTTCAGCTTGTGCTGGTACAGCTCGCCCATCGCGCGGAACAGCGTCATGCGCGCCTGGTGCGTGTCGGCCGACTTCGGCAGCCGCTTGATCATGCGGTGGTAGTTCTGCTCCAGCGACTGCCACATCTTGTTCTTGCCCAGCATCGCCTCGAGCGCGCTGAACGCCTCGATGAAGTGCCAGTCGGCGTCGAGCGCCGCGTTGAACGCGAGCTCCGCCTTCTCGACGTCGTTGAGCTCGTCGCGCGCGATCTCGCCGAGCGCGAAGTACACCCGCTTGATGCGCTGCGTGTCGCTCTTCAGCTCGGGCACCGCGAGCATCTTCTCGAGCGTCTCGGCGGCCTTCGGCGCCTGCCGCGTCTCCCGGTACATCACGTAGAGAGAGTCGAGAACGTCGAGCGCGTCGGGCTTGATCTTCACCGCGGCGAGGTACGCGTCGATCGCCGTGTACGCGTCGTTGAGCTTCTCTTTCGCGAGCTTCCCGAGCTCCACCGCGACCTGGTACTTCGGCTCGTCCTCCAGCACTTTCAGCAGGCTCTGCCGGTACTCGGCGCCCTTCTCGAACGCGCTCGTCTGGTCCGAGATCGCGATCATCGACCGCAGGCTCGGCTCGTGGCCCGGGTCGATGCCGAGCGCCTTCTCGAAGTGGTTCTGCGCGCGGTCGAGCTGGCGCATCTGCAGGTGCACGTCGCCGAGCGTCCAGTAGATCTCGACCACCTCGAGATCGGTCAGATCGTCGCGGTGGTGAATGAGAATGGTCTGGTAGACCTTGAGCGCCTCGTCGAAGCGCTTCGCCTGCACGAGCAGGTTGCCCAAGCCCTCGAGCGCCGGCAGGTACGTCGCGTCGAGCTGCCACGCGCGCTCGTAGCACTTGAGCGCCTTGTCCTTCTTGCCGAGCTTCTCGCAGACGTAGCCCAGGCGATACGCCTGCCGGCACAGCTCGCGGGCGATGCTCCCGTCTTGATCCTCCGCCGCGCGCTCCGACATCTTGAGCACGACGATGTCGAGCATCTTCTCGGCGAGCGGCCAGTCTTCGCGGGCGACGTAGACGTCGGCGAGCGGCTTCGCGGCGCCCTCGTTCTGCGGGTCGAGCCGCAGCGCCTCTTCGTAGAAGCGCGTCGCCGAGTCGCGGTCTTCCTTGCGCTCGAAGTAGTAGCGCGCGACCTCGATCATCGCCTTCGACTTCTCGTACTGATCCTCGGTCTGCTCGGCCTCCTGCACGAGGGCCTTCTCGAACGAGTCCCAGTCCTTCTCGATCTCGTAGATGCCCTTGAGCGCCCTGATGCACGGCAGGTAGCTCGGGTCGATCTTCAGGGCCTCGAGGTAGCAGCGCTTCGCCGACCCCGGGTCGATCAACATGTCCTCGTTGATCTTGCCCATGCGGTGGAACAGCTCGACGGCGTCGGCCGTGTTGCCCGCGGCGATCGCCTCTTTCTCGAGCATGTCGAGCGCGAACGGCCAGTTGCCGCTGCGCTCGTACAGCATGCCGAGCGCGTGCATCGCCGGCCGGCACCGCGGGTCGAGCTCGAGCGCCTGGTGGTACGCCGTGACCGCGCGATCCACCTGCTTGAGCTGCTGGTGGAAGATGTCGCCCATCTCGACGCACAGCTCGGCCTTCTCGCTGGGGTGCGTCAGCAGCTGAATGTGGCGGTCGACGACGCCGATGAGCTCGTCCCACCGGCCTTGCGCCTTCCGCAGGCGCTCGAGCGTCTTGATCGCCTGCAGGTTCTGCGAGTCGATCGTGAGCACGCCCTCGATGCACTGATCGGCGTTGCCCAGGTTCTGGTACGTGTCTTCCCAGATCTGGGCGCTCTTGAAGAGCACCTTGACCTTCTCGCGGTAGTCCTCCGTCAGCTCGATCTGCCGCTCGTAGACGGCGAGCAGCTCGGCCGGCCGGTTGAGGCGCGTGTACAGCTGCTCGAGCGCGTTCAGCGCCGCGACGTTCGCCGGGTCGAACTCGAGCGCCTGCCGGTACGCCTCGATCGCCGACTCGTCGTCCTGCAGATCGCGCTCGTAGAGCTGCGCGACCTCGACCTGAATCGCCGAGCGCTCCTCCGGAGTGCCCGCGATGTCGCGCATGCGCAACAGCGAGCTCGCGACGTTCTGGAAGTCGCTGGCCGCGCGCTGCAGGGCGATGAGGCTCTGCAGCGTCTGCGCGTCGGGCTCGAGCTCGAGCGCCCGCTCGAGGGCGCCCTGCGCCTCCCGCGGGTTGTTCATGCGCTCGGCGAAGACGCGCGCGATCTCGCGCAAGATCTCTTTGCGCCGCTCGATCGACCCCGCCGCCTCGAGCTTCTGCTCGAGCGCGACGATGTACTCCTTGTCCCTCCCGCGGCCGCTGAACAGCTGCGCGAGCGCGTCGAGCGCGATCTCGTTCGTCGGGTCGAACTCGAGGATCTTGCGCAGCGACGCTTCCGCCGCCGGCACGTCGTTCAGCTTCTCGCTCTGGACCTTCGCGAGCACCAGGTACAGCCGCTCGGCGAGCGGGCCGCGCGGCACGTTGTCCGCCACGTGCTCGTACGCCGTCGCGAGCTCCTCGTACCCTTCCGTCTCTTCCGCCAGCCGCTCGACCTGCTCCCGCAGCTCGTGGTCCGCCGGAGCGAGCTCGACCGCCCGGAGCAGCTTCAGGAACGCGACGTCCTTCTGGCCGAGCCGCTGCTCCTGGACCTGCGCGAGCTCCTTGAGGCTCGAGACCTTCTCTTCGTCGGTGACGAGGTTCGAGAGGTACCGATCCATCGCGGTCGTGTACGCGCGCCAGTCGTTCACCGAGCTGTACAGCTTCAGCGCCCGCTCGTACGCGACCCGGTTCGACGGGTCGATCTCGAGGATCTTCTCGAGCGCCGGGCCCGAGGCCTCGGGCTTGTTCGCCGTGTCGGCCCACAGGTCGGCGACCTTGAACATCGTCGCCACCGCGGCCTCGCGGTCTTCCAGCCCCTGGTACACCGTGCACTCGAGCTCGAGCGCCCGCACGGCGTCGGGGTAGGCCTTCAGCGCCATGAAGATGTTGATGACCCGCTCGAGCTCCGGCACCGCGTGCGGCTCGACCTCGAGCGCGCGGCGGGCCGCGTCGAGCGCCTCTTCGCGCCGCCCGCCCTGCGCCAGCACCTCGCCCAGGCGAATGCGCAGGCCCTTGACGCCGGTCGCGTCCTCCTGCAGCGGAATGAGGCGCCGCAGCACGATGACGATGTCGTCCTTGCGCTCCAGCTGCTCGAAGATGTCGCGCAGGCACTCCAGCGCGCCCTTGTGCCGCGCGTCGCGCTCCAGCGCGGCCTTGAAGTACCCGATCGCCTCTTCCGCGCGGCCGAGCTGCTGGAACAGCACGCGGCCGACCTTCTCGTTGAGCCGCACGAGCTCGCGCGGGTCGACGGTGACCGTCAGCTTGCCCTTGAGCAGCTCGAACAGCTCCTCGTGCTGCCCCGCCTTGTCGAGCAGCTTCTCGAGCTGCGCGAACGCCTGCTCGTTGCGCGGGTTCTTCGCGAGCAGCTCGCGGTAGACCGAGATCGACTCCTCGACGTTGCCGAGGCCCTCCGAGGCCACCGACGCGATGCGCTGCAGAATGCGCTCGCGCTCGGCGCCCTGGGCGCCCTCTTTCTGCGCCTCCAGCACCCTGTACAGCTTGTCGTGGAACTGCGCCTGCTCGTAGAGCTGCTCGAGCGCCCGCAGCGACGGCAGGTGGCGCGCGTCGAGCGTGAGGATCTTCTCGAACGCCGCGGCCGCGCGGTCGGGGCTGTCGAGCTTCTCCATCGCGAGCTGGCCGAGGCGGAACAGCAGCGCCACGCGCTCCTGCGCTTCGGGGGCGAGCGAGGCCAGCGCGTCGAGCACGCCGGCCTGCTGCTCGTAGTTGCCGAGGTTGCCGTAGATGCGGTCGAGCGCCGGCAGCGCGCGGTTGCCGACCTCGGGGTACACCTCGCGCGCCTTCTCGTAGAAGCCGACCGCGCGGTCGGACTCGCGCAGCTTCGTGTCGAGAATCTGGCCGACCTTGAGGCAGATGACCGCCGCGTCTTGCGCCTCGGCGATGCGCGGCAGCTCTTCCTCGTACGCCGAGACGAGCTCTTCGTAGCTCTTCGCCGCCTCGGCCGTCGTCTCGAGCCGCTTGCGCAGCTCGCCGTCGTTCGGGTCTTCCTTGAACGCGCGCCACAGCGCGAGGAACGCGAGCTCGGGCTCGTCTTGCGCGTCGCGCACCGACGCCAGCTCGGTGAGCAGGACTTTACGCTCGTAGCCGTCGGGCGAGACCGCCACGCGCGACTCGATCACCGCCGCGAGCTTGATGAGATCGCCGGTCGCCCGGTACGCCTTCAAGAGCACGTCGACCGCCACCGCGTTCTGCGGCTCCTTCGCGACGATCGCCTCCATGCGCGTCAGCGCCCCGGAGTTGCGCGGGTCGGAAGACAGCAGCTCGGTGTACAGCTCGATGGCGCCGGCCTTGTCGAGCAGCTTCGTCTCGCGCACCAGGCCGAGGCGGTACTTCGCCGCGAACAATGCGTCGCCCTGCGCGACCTTGAGCCGCCGGCCCAGCACGTCGGCGAGCTCGGGCCAGCGCTCCTGCGCCTCGCACAGCCGGTCCATGCGCTCGAGCGCGTTCGGCTCCTCGGGAGCGATCTCGAGCAGCCGGCGGAACGTCGCGAGCGCGCCCGCCTGGTCCTTCAGGTAGTCCTGCTGCAGCGAGCCCATCTGGAACAGCAGCCCGGCGCGCCGCTGCGGGTCGTCGGCCATCGCGAGCTGGCGCTTCAGCACGTCGATGAGCTCCTGAATGCGGCCGCCCTTGCCGAGCAGCTTGCCGACGGTCTCGAGCGCCTCGGCGTCGGTCGGCTCGAGCTCGAGCACGCGCTTCCACGCCTCGATCGACTCCTCGGTCTCGTCGTTCAGCGCCGCGATGCGCGCGAGCGCCCGGTAGAGGTCGGCGCGGCGGTGATCGTCGGCCGCTTTCGGGGCGACCTCGGTGAGCAGCGCCACCATCTCGTCGATGGCGTCGGCGCGCTGGTACAGCCGCAGCACGAGCTCGAGCGAGCCCTCGTCGTCGGGCAGCTCACGCAACGAACGGGCGGCGGTGACGAACGCCATCTCGCCGTTGTCCATCTGCGTCGTGTAGACCTCGGCGATCTTCTTGAGCAGCGTGACGCGCTCGCGCGGATCCGGCTCGGTCGAGACCCGCGACTCGAGCATCTGCACGAGCTTGAGGTGCTCGCCCTCGCCCGCGAACACCGGCTCGAGCGTGCTGGCGGCCTCGCCCTTGAGCGGCGAGTCGGACCTCGCCATCTCTTCGAGGGCGCCGACGGCGCTCGCGTGGGCGGCCTTGCGCTTGAGCACTTCCTGGAACTGGCTCAGGGCGCCGCGGGGATCATTGAGGCGGCTGAGCTTCAGGCGGCCGAGGCGCACCATGAGCTCGAGGGCCTGCTCGGTCTGCCCCTTCTGCTCCGCGAGCTGGATCTCGCGGCCGATGAGCACCGCGAGCTCGGGGTAGCGCTCGGTCTCTGAGAGCACGCGCGCGAGGAACTTGATGGCGTTCGGGTCCTCCGGCCGGCGCTCCAGGATCTCCTGGTAGCACTGCGCCGCGAGCGCCTTGTCGCTCAGCGTCTCTTCCGCCAGGTTCGCGAGCTCGAACAGCAGGTTCACCTGCGCGGTGACGTTCGCCTCGAGCGCGAGCTGGCGGCGCATCACCAGCGAGAGGTTCTTGAAGTCGCTCGTCTTCCTGAAGATGCGCGCGAGCGCGTCGAGAACGAAGAGGTTGCGCGGGTCTCGCGTGAGCACCTCGTTCCACGCGCGGGCCGCGAGATCGAGCCGCTGCAGGCGGTCGCCGTAGATCGCCGCGAGGCGGCGCCACAGATCGTCGGCCAGCGCCTCGTCGGCGCCCCGCTCGAGCGTGTCTTCGTACGCCGCCGCCAGCTCTTCGAAGCTCCCCAGGTCGGCCGCGAGCCGCTCGAGCTCTTCGCGCGTGGCCTCGTCATGCGGGGCCTCGGCGAACGCGCGAAGGCGCGCCGCGAACGCGAGCGGCTTCTGGCCGAGCCCCTCGCGCAAGACCGCCATCTCGGTGAGCAGGGGCAGCCGCAGCTCGTTGTTCGCGATGCCGACGCGAACCTCGAGCACCTCGACGAGCTTCTTGAGATCTTTCAGCCGCCGGTAGCACGGCTCGAGCAGCCGGGCCGCGTCGGGCCGCACCTGCTCGACGCCCATCAGGCGCTCGAGCCCCGCGACTGCGTTCGCCTCGAGCGGCGACACCTCGAGCACCGTGCCGAACGCGCGAAGGGCCTCGACGTGCTGCCCCTCTTTCTCGAGGAGCTGGGCCCGCCGCAAGAGGTACTGCAGCCGCAGCGTGTCGTCGTTCGTCATCGCGGCGAGCTGGTCGAGAACGTCGGCCTGCTCCATGTGCCGCTTCGCCTTGCCGAACAGCCGGTCGAGCGCGACGAACGCCGACGTCTCGCGCTTCAGCGCCAGCGCCGACTTGAACGCGTCGATCGCCGCGGCGTCGTTGCCGCTCGCCTCGTAGGCCTCGCCGGCCTTCACCAAGAGGTCGAGCCGCTCGGCGGGGTCCGACGCCACCTGCGCCTTGCGCGCGAGCACCTCGGAGAGGCTCTTCGCGTTCTGGCTCTTCTCGAACAGGCGCGACAGCGAGTCGAGGGCCTGGCGGTCTTGCGGCTGCAGCTCGAGCACCGCCTTCCACCCGCGAATCGCGTCTTCCGGCTGCTGCAGCTGCTCGCGGATCTCGGCGGCCCGGCGAATGAGCGAGATCTTCTGCTCGTCCTTCGCGTCTTCTGCGGTGCTCTCGTAGATCTCGGCGAGCTCCTCGAACGCCTCGGTCTCGCGCGCGAGGCGCTCGAGCTCGGGGCGAATGCCGTCGCGGTCGACGCCGTCGGTGAACGCCTTCAGCGCGTTCATGAACGCGGCCTGGGGCTGGCCCAGGTCGCGCTCGTAGATGGCGCGGATCTCGGCCGAGAGGCGGGCGCGCTCGCCCGAGGTGGCGCCGGCGAAGCGGGACTCGCGAATCGCGATGCGCCGCGCGTGGTCTCCGGAGCGCGCGAGCACGGGGTCGAGGATCTCGATGGCCGCGGCGCTGTCGGGCGAGTCGCTGCGCGCCCAGTTCTCGAGCGCCTCGGTCGCCCCCGGGTGCGCCGCGTCTTCGGCCAGGATCTGCCGGTACATCTGCAGCGCACCGGCCGGGTCGTTCAGCTTCGCCACGCGCAGCTGCGCCAGGCGGAACGCGAGCTCGCGCCCTTGAGGGCTCTGCCCTTCCTGGTTCCTGCGCAGCTCGAGCGCGAAGGCGAGCTCCTGCGGCTTGTCGAGCTTCGTGTAGAGGCGATCGAGCGCGGTGGCCGCGTCTTTCGCGAGCACGTCGCGCGCGGCGATCGAGCGCCAGTTCACCGCGGCGCGCTCGAAGTCTTCGATCTTCTGCTCGCACAAGATCGCGGCCTCGCGATCGAGCTCGGTCTTCTCGGCCGGGTCGGCGGCGGCAGCGGCGAGCATCTCGACGACGGGAACCAGCTCGTGCCACTCCTCGCGAACGCGGTGCAGCCGGTGCAGGCCTTTCAGCGCGTCGAGGTTCTTCGGCTCGAGCTTGAGCACCGCGTGCAGGTGCTTGACCGCGTTCGCCTGGTCGTTGAGCTTCTTCTCGTAGACGTCGGCGAGCTCCTTGTGGAGCGCGAGCGCCACCGCCGGCGAGCGCCCCTCGAGCAGCTCGCTCGTCAGCTCGGCGTACGCGTCGAGCAGGTCGGCCTCTTCGGCCGAGGCCCGCGTCTGCGTGCGGATCTCGGCGTCGTCGGGTACGAGCCGCAGCGCCTCGGCCATCGCCGCGAACGCCTGCTCGGGCTGCCGCAGGTGGTGCGAGTGGATGCGCGCGGCCGACTTCAGCGCGTTCAGCTTCTCGAGGCCGTCTTTCGTCGCGTTCGCGATCGCCGAGAGCGCGCCGACCATCTTGCGGTGGTCTTTCACCGCGTCGTAGGCGGGCAGGAGCGCGCGGGCCGCGTCTTCGCGCGTCGCGGCGTCGGCCATCAGGTTCTCGAGCGCGGCGATGGCCTCGGGGTCCGTCGCCTTGCGCGCCAGCACCTCGGCGTAGTGCTTCACCGCGCCGGCCTTGTCGCCGAGCGAGGTCTCTTCGAGCTTCGCGCGCTTGAGCGACAGCGCGTGCGCCTTCTCGGCGTCGCCCGCCTTCTCGGCCAGCGCGATCAGGCGCGCGAGAACGTGCGCGAGCTCCTCGGGCTTGTTCGCGGCCTCGAGCAGCTGCGCGAGGCGGGGCAGGTGCTCCTCCTCGCTCGCGCCGAACTTGATGGCCTCGGCGAGCGCGATGGCGGCCTCGCGCGGGCGGGAGAGGCTCGTCGAGACGTTCGCGAGCTGGAGGTAGAGGTGCTCCTTCTCGGTGTCCTCGGCGAGCAGGAGCTGCTTGCGCAGCACGCCGTCGGCGTCCGACAGGCGGCCGGCGCCGAGGTACAGCTTCGAGAGCCGCGACAGCACCTCGACGTCGTCGGGGTTCTTGTTGAGCGCGGCCTTGAGCGCCGACGCGGAGTCGTCGATCGCCCCGCCCTCGGCCGCGAGCTCTGCGGCGTCGAGCGTGAGCGACTTCGCGAGCGCGGGGTCTTCGACCTTCGCCGCGGCCTCGGAGAGGAAGCGCGAGTACTCGGCGTGAACCTTCTGCGCGCGCGCGAGGCGCAGCGCCTCGGCGCGGAACGTCGAGTCGCCCGGGTCGAGCGCGAGGCCGCGCAGGCGGTACTCGTACGCCGCGCGCTCGTCGAGCAGCCGCTTCTCGGTCGTCTCGGCGAGCAGGTCGAGCAGGCCCTTCTGCTCGTCTTTCTCTTGAACGCTCGACAGCTGCACCAGGAGCGACGCCACCTGGCGCTGGTAGTCGCCCGCCTTCGCGTACTGCGGAGCGAGCGCGCGCGAGATCTCGGCCTGCCGCACCCCGCCCGCCGCGAGCCGCTCGAGGCCGCCGATCACCGCGGCGTTGTCGGCGCCTTCGGCGAGCAGCTGGAGGAAGAGCTTCGCGGCCTCGTCGCGGCGGTTGAGCCGCTCGGCGTAGAGCTGCGCGAGGCGGCTGCGCCACTCGGCGCGATCGGCGCCCGACTCGGCGAGCGCCATCAGCCGCTCGGCGACGACGGCCACGTTGTCCCACTGGCCGAGCGAGGTGTAGGCGGCGCCGAGCTTCTTCAGGGTCGGAACCGAGTCCGGCTCGAGCTCGAGGATCTTCTTGTAGACCTCGGCCGCGCTGACCGGGTCGGCCGCCGTGGACTCGAGGCGCCGGGCCTCGGCCTCGAGCTTCTGGCGCGGGTCCTGCGGGGCCTCGACGAGCGACTTCTGCAGCACCTGAATCGCCTGCTCCGCCGAGATGTCGTTCGGGCTCTTGCGTGCGACCTCGTGCCACGCCTCGAGCGCGTCGACCGGCTTGCCGAGCGGCCCCTGGAGCAGCTGCGCGAGCTCGCGCCACAGCTCGGCCGAGACCTTGTCGTTCGACGCGAGCGTCGCCGAGCGCTTGAGGGCCCCGGCGAGCTGCGGCATCGCGTCGGCCTTCTGCGCCATCTCGGTGAGCGCCTTGAGCAGGCCGGGGCGATCGGGCTCGAGCGGCAGCGCCCACGCGAGCGACTGGAACGCGCGGGGGAGCTGGTTGTCCTCCTCGAACAGCATCGCGACGCCCTCGAGGAAGGCGACCTTCTCTTTCGGCGGGCGCGGCGCCGAGACCGCGAGTTCGAGGTGCGGCCACAGCGCCTCGAGCTCTTCGGCGTCGGCGAGCAGCTTCGCGAGCCTGTACGACGCCGTCGCGTTCGTCGGGTCGAGCTTGACCGCCGCTTCGAGGTGCTTCTTGGCCGAGGCGTCGTCCTTCGCGGCCGAGTGCCACATGTCGGCGAGGCGCAGGTGCAGCGTGACCTTCGGGTCCTTCTCTTTGAGCGCGGCGAGGTGGCGCTCGAGGACCTCGAGCCCCTCTTTCAGCTTGCCCTGCTCGATGAGCGCCTCGCTCGCCTGACCGGCGGCGTCGGCGCGCGCAGGATCCAACCGGGTCGCCTTGTCGAACGACTCGAGCGCGGCGGCGGCGTTGCCGAGCCGCGACAGCTGCACGGTGCCGACGCGGAGCAGGAGGTCGACCTGCGCGGTCTTGTCTTTCGTGTCGGCGGCGAGCTTCGTGAAGACCGCGACGACGACGTTGAAGTCGCCGGTCTTCTCGCCGACGCGCTCGAGCAGGTCGAGGGCGTCGGGCATGGCCGGCCAGAGGAGGAAGCAGCGGTCGAGCGCCTCCTTCACCTTCTGGGTCGAGTTCGGCTCGTAGAACGAGAACAGCTTCGCGACCTGCAGCGAGAGGCGCGCGGCGGTGCGCCGGTCGCGCTCGTCGAGCGACCTGGCTCTCAGCTCGCGGACCTTGTCCTTCCAGACCTCGGCGAGCTTCTCCATCGAGGCCTTCGCGGCGAGCGCGCGGGCGTTCTTGGGGTCGACGGCGAAGCAGCGCTCGAGGGCCTTCGCGACGAGCTCGTGCTGGTGCGGGTCGTCGACGAGGGCCTCGACGAAGGTCAGGTAGTCCTCGAGCAGGTCGCGCTCGCCGAGGATGCCGCGCTCGCGCTCGAGCGACTCGAACGCGGGAAGGTGGCGGCCGTCGGCGAGCAACAGCCGCCGCGCCATCTGGAAGGCCTGGCGCTCCTGGGGGGCGGCCTTGCTCGCGAGCTGGCAGCACAGCACGGCGCGGTCACGGCGCTGGAGCTTCGTCTCGAAGATGGTGGCGGCCTTCAGGTACAGCGGAGCGGCGGCCGGGCCGTCGGTGGCTGCGGCGAGGCGCTCGATCACCTCGGCGAGGGAGGCGGAGTCGTTGCGCTGCTCGTAGAGGGCGCGCAGGCCCTCGAGGGCCTCGCGGGCGTTCGGCGCGTAGACCAGCGCGCGGCGGTAGAGATCTTCGGCGCGGGCGAGGTTCTTGAGCTTCTCGCGGGCGAGCTCGCCGGCGCGGGACAACAGATGCCCGGCCTCGTCGGCGCTCGGCACCTCGCGCGAGCGGCCTTCGTAGAGTCGAATCAGCTCTTCGACGCGGCCCGACTTCTCGAGCTGCGCTTCGGTTTCGTCTTTGGCGGCCATGGATCCGGGTCCCCGACACTACCTCCAGGGGCCGGAAACCAGAATGATTTAGCTCGCCCCGGAGGCTCGGCGGCGGCGCCTTCGCAGGAACGCCGCACGCACCGCGTCAGCCTGCTGCCGGAGCCTCGGGCTTCACGTCTTCGTCGCCCGGCTCGGGCGGCGGCGGCGCGGGAGCCACGGCCGGCCGCGGCAGCTTCGCCACCCGCTGCGCGTTCTCTTCGTCGTTCGCGCGGTGGAACATCTCCTGCGCCTTGTCGAGCTGACCGAGCGACTCGGCCATCGTGGCCGCCTGCGCCCAGTTGCCGAGCTGCTCCAGCAGCGGGAGCGCCTTGTCTTTGCGCTCGGCGAGCAGCCAGGCCTCGACGGCGGCGGCGGTGTCGCCGAGCATCTCGAGCCAGCGCGCGTGGGTGGCGTGGGCCTTCTCGACGACGGCCTTCTCGACCTCGGACTTCGCGTACGCGAGGGCCTCCTGGTCGAGCTTCAGTTTCTGCATGAAGCGGAAGACCTTGGGGCCAGGCAGGCCCTTCAGCGCCTCGATCGCCTGGTCTTTGAGCTGGGCGGCCATGAGCAGCGTGGCGGCGCCGAGCCGGTCGCCGCGCTCGATGAGCTTCTTCACCTCGAGATCCCGAACGCGGTTCGCGGCGGGCAGATCTTTCGCGCGCTCGTAGGCCTTGCGGGCGAGCGAGAGCTTGCCGGCGCGCTCGTAGGCGAGAGCGGCCTGGTCGAACTGCTTGCTGCGCTCGTAGAGCCGCGCGACCGCCTCGTAGTTGCCGGTCTTGACGTGGTGCTCCATGAGCTGCTCCCACGCCTGGGCCGACTCGAGGATCTTGGGGACCTCTTCGGCGGGGACGTGGGCCTTGAGCTTCTCGACGCGGGCGTCGTCCTTCGCGCGGAAGGCGCAGCGCAGCGCGGCCTTGAAGTCGCCGCCGACCTCGTAGAGGCGCGAGGCCTCGGCCCACGACTCGTGCTCCTCGTGCATCTTGCCGGCGTCGCGGGTGCGGCCCTTCTCTTCGATGTCGCGCGCCTTGTAGCGCCAGTCGCCGGGCGTCAGCTTCTCGGAGCGAGGCGGCGGTGCACCGCGCGGCGGCCTGGGGCCCCCGCGTTCGGGGCGGCCGCCCGGGCCTGCGGCGGCAGCGGGAGCCTCGGGGAGCGCGGCGTCGGCTTCCGGCGCGGGCTTGCCGCTGGCCTCGAACGCGCGGTTCGCCTTCTCTTCGTCGGCGAGCGCGCGCCAGATGCGCCCGAGGAGCTGCATCACGTCTTGCCACTGCGAGAGCTTCGAGGGAGCCGCGGGCGCAGCAGGCGCGGCCTCGGCCGGAGGAGCCTCAGCGGGCGGCGGCGGTGCAGCAGCCTCTGCCGGAGCCGGCGGCGCTTCACCTTCGGCCGGAGGCGGTGCGGCTTCCGCGGCAGGCGGAGCCTCCTCGGAAGGGGGCGGAGCCTCGGCGGGAGGCGGAGCTTCAGCCGCAGGGGGCGGCGCCGTGGGAGCCTCTTCGGGCGGCTTCGGCTGGCGGCCGACGCGCAAGAGCGACGTCAGCAGCTTGCCCTTGGTGCCGAGATCGAGCCCGTCGATGGACTTGAGCCGCATCGGGCGCAGCGCCTTGAGCACGGCCTCGAGCGACTCGCGCTGGGCGGCGTAGTCGGCCTTGGTCAGCGCCTTCTCGAGGGTGCCGAGCTCGCTGACGACGCGGAAGCCTTCGCTCCGCTTGTCGTCGCGTCCGCCGCGGCCGCCGCGCCGATCACCACCACCGCGCTTCCCATCTCCACGCTTCCCATCGCGTCCGCCCCGCCCACCCGGCGCGGGGCCCCGCTCGTTTCGTCCAGGCATAGTGCCTAGAACGAGTAGCGCAGCGTGGGCGTCAGCGTCACTCCAAATGTGGTGGTCACCACCATCATCTGGAACATCGCTTCGAGACCGATGGCGAAGTGCCGCAGCCGCGTGTAGTACTCGATGCCTGCGCCCGCCTGCACCAGGACGTCGACGCCGCTGACGAGGGTGTTGGGGAAGTAGAAGTTCGCTCCGCCGGCGGCGCGCGCGTACAGCCAGAGGCGCTTCACGTCCTGGCTGTCGGCGATGCCGATGATGTTGACCTTGGCGGCGAGGCCAGCGCCGAGCATCGCGAAGTCGCCGGAGGGCGAGCCGGGGGCGGTCGAGAGACACGCGCCGCTGGGGCCCGTGGGCATGCCGCCGGTGCCGAAGTAATCGGTGCCCGCCTTGGCGTGAGCGGCCTGCACCATCGCGGTCACCACGAGCAGCGGCACCGCACTGCGGGGGTCATCGCCTCGGGAGCCGATGTCGGCGCCGACGTCGATTCGCACCACCTCGTTCGCGAGCGAGGCGCCAGCGCGCTTGCAGCCCATGTTTCTGCCGCCGGCGTCCAAGCTGATCTGGTTGCCGGGCAGGTTGAAGAGCGGCGCCCAGCCGGCAGCCATGCCGATGGTGAAGCCGCGCTCGATCTCGTTGAACTTGATCTCTTCCTTGTCCTTGAGCGTCTTGCCCTGGGCGAGGGCGACGCAAGGCACGAGGCAGCACACCAGGACCCAAGGGCGCATCATGAGGGCGCGATCATTAGCACGCCCGCGGCCCGCGCAAAGCCGAGAGTCGTGGCCCTTTGACACGCCCCGGACGATTCACGAACCGTCCGGGGAGGCTCAGCGGTGTTACTTGCCGCCCGACTGCGAGAAGACGAACGGGTACGTGACGATGACGACGCCACCCCCCTTCGGCTTCGGGAACACCCAGGTGCGGACGCGGCCGGCGACGCAGGTCTCGAGCTCGGCGTTCTTCACGTCAGACTGCGCCACCTGAGACTGGGCGACGGTGCCGGACGCCGAGATGACGAACTTGATGGCGACCTTGCCGTGCAGGTTCGGGTGCGAGGTCAGCTGCGACTCGTAGCAGTACCGGATCTGGCCGCGGTTGCGGTGGATGACCTGGCGGATGAGCTCCTTGTCCAGTGAGCCCATGACCGTCGGCTCCGCCGAGGTGATGCCGATGTCGACGTCTTTCTTGCCGCCGAGCACGCCGACGCCGGAGCCGTAGCCGCCGGTGCCGCCGCCGCGGCCGCGTGTGCCGATGCCGCCGATGCCGATCGTGTCACCGACGCCGCCGCCGCCCGAGCCGGAGCCGCGCAGGCCGAGGCCGCCGAAGCCCTGGGCGTCGCCGGGCGCCGCGCCGAACATGTTGCCCATCGCGCTGCGGAGCTCACCGCCGAGGCCCTGGTGGCCGAAGATCGTCGAGATGCCGCCGCCCGACGAGCCGAACACCTTCGCGACCAGCATGCGGGCCTGGTCCTTGTTGTTCGGGTCGCCCTTCGGCGCCGCGTGAGCCGAGCGCTTCGGAGCGTCCTTCTTGCCCATCTGGCCTTCGTCGTTCTTGTGCTTCTGCGCGATCTCGCCGGAGTCCTTCTTCTTCTCCATCTTCGCGAGCGTCTTCTGAACCTCGGGAGGCTTGATGAGCAGCTTCGCGATGCGCGAGTTCGAGGAGTCGAGCTCGTCGGCGTACTCGTCGCCCTCGAGCGAGTGGTTGATCGCCGTGATGACGAAAACCGCCCCGAGGAAGAACGAGATGAGGAAGATGTTCAGCGCCGTGAAGTCGATCGTCTCGGCGAACGGCACGATGACGGGCTTCGGGACGGGCTGGAAGAACACCTCGACGACGATGCCGCCGCCCAGGTCGATCCACGCGAAGTCGTCGCCCTGCATCTGGATCGAGTACGCGTCGCCGTCGTTGCTCGCGACGCGCTTCTCTTTCGCCTCGGCGAGCGTCATCACCTCGTCGCCGGAGCGCCGGTGAATCTCGCCCTTCATCTTGCCGGTGAAGCGAACGGTCGCTCCGCCGCCGCCGGTCTTCTCGGTGCGCACCAGCACGAACGACGGGCCGCCCAGCTTCGAGTCGCTGCAGGTGAAGTCGCAGCTCGCCGCGCTGCCGACGGTGAACTTCTTCTCGGTGCCGGGGTGAATGAAGTGGCTCGCGACCATCTGGTCGCTGCCCCACATGAACCGCATCTCGACGCCGAGCGGGCCGCTGCCCTTGCGCGCGCGCGGGCGGGCGCGAACGGGCTCGCCGGTCTGCTCGTTGACGACGGCCTGCGCGGCAGGAGCCTCGGCCTGCGCCGGCGCCGGAGCCTCGGCCACCGGAGCAGGAGCCGCAGCCGCGGCGACCACGGGGGCCGGAGCCGCAACGGTCTGCGTCGGCTGCGCATCGCGGCCGGTGAGCTCGGCGGGAGCGCCGGACTGAACCGGGACCTGCGCCATCGCGGGGACGACGGCGGTCGGCACGTCGGTGATCGGAGCGCCCTCAGCGGGGGCCACGGCGGGCGCGGCGCCGGCCTTCTCGACCTTGATGGTGGTGTTGCCGACCTTGATCTCGTCGCCGAAGGTCAGCGTGCCCTTGTTGACGCGCTTGCCGTTGACGAAGGTGCCTTCGACGCTGCCCATGTCGATGATCGACAGCGCGCCGTCGGGTCCGACCTCGATGACGGAGTGGATGCGCGAGACCTTCTCGTCATCGAGGCAGAGGTGAGCCGAGGACAGCCGGCCGATCTTGATGATGTCTCGGTCGTAGTCCTTCGCGGTGACCAGCTGGTCACCCTTGAAGACGCGGAGTGTGAGAGGGACAGCCACTGATTCCTCCTGATGAGAACTGTGCAGGTACGGACACCGCGAAAGCCGCGGGGTTCCGGTCTAGAGCTCGCCGACCGACTGCATGACCTTGTCTTTGAACTCTTCGCGAATCTTGATGAGGTTCGAGTGCTTGACGCGCTTGCGGGCCTCGACGTACTCGCCGTCGGGCTTCGTGAGGTCGCCTTCGATGGTGTCATCGTCGAAGGAGTACTCGGTGGTCTTCTTGTAGGTGACGTTGCCGTCGCCGCCCTTGGGGGCCGCGGCGAACGCGTAACCGCTCGCGATGAGCGCGGTGATGATGATGAGGTTCCGCATGTACGACCTCCAGTCCCTCTTTTCCCGCGGGAGACTACTGCGACATCTACATCTGGTCGACAGACCTAACGATTTTGTCGTCCCAATTCTCGCGAACCTTGATGAGGTTTCGGAATTTCGGTGAGTTACGGTACGTGATGATGGTGCCGTCAGGCGTCGACAGCGTTCCACCGATCAGGTCCGGGTCGAAGACGATCTCCTGTTTCGGCACCGGCTTCTTCTCAGGAGCAGCAGCGGACAAGGCGAAGGCGAGCATGAGAGCGGTCATGCCCGCTTGAACGCCTAGAGCGCGTCATCAGGTTCGTCCGGGTTGCTCTTCTTCTTCGGAGCCGGAGCGGCCTTCTTCTCTTCCGGCGGAGGCGGAGCCGCCTTCTTCTCTTCCTTGGCCGGAGCCGCGGCGGGCTGCTTGGCCGTCTCCTTCGTGTCCTTGGCGTCCTTCGGATCCTTGGCCTCGGCGTCAGCGGCGGCGTTCTTCGCGGCGTTGCCGCGGGCGTCCTGCTGCTGCTTCTTGAGCTCCTCTTCCTTCTGCTTCTTCTCCTGCTCCTTCTGCTGCTCCTCCATCTTCTTCATCTCCGCCTCCATCTTGGCGGCTTCCTCGGCGGCCTTCTTGTCCTCCTCGCGCTTCGCGATCAGCTCTTCGCACTTCTTGATCGACGCAAAGACGCCGTGCTTCTCGGACAGCGACGCTCCGCCGCCGGACATCGAGATGTACGACTTGTAGAGCTCCATCGCCTTGTCGCAGTCGCCCTTCGCGCCGTAGACGAGGCCGCGGTTGTAATAGATGGCCGCGAGGTTCGGGTTCACCTTCTGGGCTTCGTCGTACGTCTTGAGGGCGTCGTCGTACTTGCCCATGCCCTTCTGCGCGACGCCGAGGTTCACGAGCGCCTCGGCGTTCTTGCCGTTGCGCTGGAGGATTTGGCGCAGGCTCTCTTCGGCGCCGCCGTAGTCCTCCTGCTGCAGCGCCATCTTCGCGAGCTCGAGGTGCGCGGGGAGGAAGTCGGGCCGTGCGTTGACCGCGGCCTTGAACTGCACGCGCGCCTTCGAGGGCTCCTTCTCGGCCATGTTGATGAGGCCGAGCGTGAAGTAGATCTCGGGGTCGTTGTCCTGGATCTTCGTCGCGCGCAGCGCGCAGAGGCGGGCCATCGAGAACTGCTTCTGCTCGAAGTTCACCAGCATCATCGTCTTGTAGGCCTGGAGCGTCTTCGGGTCGCGGAACAGCGCCTCCTTCGCGAGCTTGATGGCCTCGTCGCTCTGGCCCTTGCGGCGCGCGATCTCGGCGAGGCGCGCGCGGCTCGAGGCGTTCTCGGGGAACGCGTCGAGGATGCTCTGGAAGATCTTCGTCGCCTCGTCCTCGTTGCCCTGGTTCTGCGCGATGACGCCGAGGTTCTCGGCGGCCTGCCACAGCGACGGCCGCGCATCGAGCGCCTGCTTGTAGAGCTGGGCCGCGTCCTTCACCCTGCCCTCTTTCTCGGCGATGACTCCGCGGTTGTAGAGGGCCTCGGCGAGGTTCGGGTCAGCCTCGTACGCGTGCTTGTAACGCTCGTCGAGCTGCTTCCAGTCGAGCTTCCCCTTCTTCTGCATGTCCTCGTACGACTTGTTCGCGTCTTCGAAGCCCAGCTTCGCCTTCGCGTTGATCTGCGGAGTCACCTCGCCCGGCGTCCCGTCGCCCTGGGAGCCGTCGCCCGACCGGTTCGAAGCGCCGTTGTCGTCGCGCCGGTCGTCTTTCTTCGTGCTGCTGCCCGTCGTCGTGCACGCGACGGCGAAGACCACTGCCAACAGGAGTGCCGCTCTCACAGCGCGTCCTCCGGCTCGGCGTCGCCGCCCTTGTCCTTCTTCGCCGGCGGGTCACTCTTCTTCGCGGGCGCGGGGGCCGGCTCGTCCTTCTTGTCGGAATCGGCCTTCGCGACGTTCTTGCTGACCGGCGGATAGTCGCCCGGCTTGCCCTCGGCCTTCGCCGTCTGTTTCGGCTTGTCCTCGCCCAGGTCCGGCGGCGGCGCGCTCTCTTTCACCGTCACGCCGCGCGTGGAGCCGGCGAGCTTCTCGCCGCCCTGGTTGATCGGCTGAATCGAAGTCAGGATCTCGTTGCCGATCGCCATGCTCTTCGCGGCGCTGTCGACCTTGATCTCGAGAATGTCCTCGGTCATCTGCGGGAACGTCTCGGGCTTGAACTTGTCGCGCAGCTTGTCGAGCGCGGCCGTCGTGCACGGGTTGTACACGTCGAGCTCCTGGCTCTTCTGCACCGCGGCCATGAACGCCTCGGCCGCCTTGTCTTTGATGGGGCGCGCCTGCTCGTCGAACTGCGCCTTGATCTCGAGCAGCAGGTCGTCGGTGACGCCCTTCGGCACCGGCGGGTTCGCGAGCTGATCGGCGAACTGCTCGTACGACAGGCCGATCTTGTGGAGCGCGCAGATCGCAGGGTCGGCCGACTTGAGCGAGACGGTCTCGGTGTACAGCTTCGTGATGCTCTCGAGCGCCTTCGACTTGTCCTTGATCGAGCCCTTGAGCTCGCCGACGTTCTGCAGCTTCGACCACTTCAGCTTCACCTGCTTGTACTTCGCGAAGTCGTCCTCGTTCGCCTGGAAGTTGCAGCGGCCGACGGGGTCCAGCGCGGTGATCTCGAGCCCCTTCTGCGTCTTCTTCGGGAGCTGGTCGTAGTACTGCAAGATGCGCTTGCAGATCTTCGCCGCGTTCGCGCGGTTCTTCATCTTGTCTTCCCAGAGGTCCTGGATTCTGCCCTCCGCCGTGAGGACCTTGTTCGGGTCCTTCACGAACTTCATCTCGTACGCCTCGAGCTGCTCGGTCGCGGCCTTGTACTTCCCGTTTCGCTCGTGCAGGTCGACGATCGAGAGGAACACCGCCTCGCTGTCTTTGTCGTCGGGCCACAGCGCCAGGTAGCGCTGCCGGTTCTTGAGCGCCTTGCCGTACTGGCCGAGGCCGTCGCGGAACACGCCGGCGTTGAAGATCGCGATCTTCGCCTTCGCCTCTTCCCAGATCTGCTCGCCCGCCTTCCCGCCGCCGTCCTTGTCCTTGTCTTTGCCCTTGCCCTTCTTCGGGGCCGCGGCCTTGCCGCCCTTGCCGCCGCCCTTCGACTTCTCGTACGCGTCGGCGTAGTCCTCGTAGTAGTCGCTCGCGTTCGCGAAGTCGGCGATCGCCTCGAAGCCCTCGGCCAGCGCGAACATCGTCTGCGGCACGAACTGCGACTTCGGGTACTCCTTGATGATGCGCTTGCGGGTCTCGATCGCCTTGTCGAGGTGCTTGCCGTTGTAGAAGTCGATCGACGCGTTGAACATCGCCTTGTCGGCGAGATCGGACTTCGGGAACTCGTTGATGAAGGCCATGTAGGCCTCGGCGGCCTTGAGGTACTCCTTCTGCGCGTCGAGCTGGTTCGCGAGCTTGAACGTCGTCTGCTCGGCCAGCTTGTACATGTCGTTCTTGAACTCGGGGTTCTGCTGCGCGCACTTCTCGTTCGCGAACTTGCGCGAGTACTCGTTCATCTTCGCGGTGTCGCCGCGGAGGTTGAACGCGTCGATGACGAGGTTGCCCGTGATGACGCAGGGCTTCGACCCGTCTTCGAACTTGTGGTCGGCGTAGTTGAGCGTGATGTCGGTGAACCGCTTCACCGACTCGTCGAGGTGGTTGTACTCGTAGTAGATGCGCGCGGCCTTGTAGGCGATCTCGACCTTCTTCTCGCCGTTCGGCACGTACTTGAGGTACCGCTCGCAGGCCTCGAGCAGCGCCTTCTTCTCGGGCGCGATCTCGGCGGGCTTCGACGGATCTTTGATGTCGGGCGACTTCAGCTTGCCCTCGTTGAGCGCCTTCTTCACGACCTCTTCGTTCGCGAGGATCGAGTTGAACGCGGCGTTCAGCATCCACTTGCCGGGCTTGCCGGGGTTGCCCTTGTCGTCCTTCTTCTCGACGCGCTCGACGTCCTGCAGCAGCACCTTCGTGTACTCGTTGGCGCTCTGCTCGTACTTGTTCAGGTTGTCGTTGAGGAGCTCGGCCCAGAAGAACCGCAGGTCGTACGCCTTCGGGTTCTCGGGGAAGAGCACCAGGTAGTCGCCGTAGACGTCGTTCGCGAACTTGTAGCAGTCGTCGTCGCGCGTCTTGCGGCACTCGTTGTGCCAGGTCACCGCGAGGTTCGAGAGGATGCGCTCAGCGAGCTCGCGCGCCTCTTCAATTGACGTCTTGTCTTTGCCCTGAGGGTTCGGGTTCGCCTTGAGCACGTCGTCCATGACCTTCACCAGGCGGCGAACCTGCTGAACGGTCATCTGCTTGTTGCCGGCGCGCAAGACGCAGTCGATCACCTTCGACTGGAAGCCGGGCGCCTCGGGAGCCGTCGGCCGCTCGTTGATGAGCATGTTGAACGCGAGCGCGGCCTCTTTGTCCTTGCCGTCTTCGTAGAAGAGCAGCGCGAGCTGCTTCATCATCAGGCGCAGATCGTCGGGGTTCTTCGCGATCTTGCTGAAGCGATCTTTGCCGTCGGCGGGCGACGCGTTCGGGATGCGCGCGTAGCTGCGCACGTAGTCGTTGCGCGCCTCCTTCACGAGGCCCGCGCGCGGGCTCTTCTTGCCGCCCTTGCCCTCCGCGCCCTCGACCTCACCGGTACCGGCGATCTCGGCGTACAGGATGACCGCCTTGAACTGGTCCATCGCCTTCTCGTACTCGGTGAGGTTGAAGTAGCACCAACCCTGCTTGTAGAGCGCGTAGCCGTAGACTTGGCTGTCGGGGAACCCGGCGGCCTTCTTGTACGACTCGAGCGCCTTCTCGAGCACGTCGCGCTTCGCCTTCGAGTTGTTGAAGTAGTACTCGCCGAACGCGAGGTGCGCGTCGGGCTGGTACTTCGACTTCGGGTACTTCTCGATGAGCCGCTTGTACGCGACGAGCGACTTCTTCTCGTCGCCCATGTCCATCAGGTTCTTGCCGAGGAAGAACAGCACCTCGTCGGTGCGATCGAAGTCTTTGTACTTCTGGACGATCTCCGCGTACTTCTCGGTCGCGATGCGCGCCATGTCCTTCTGCTTGGCGAGCAGGTCGTCTTTCTCCTGCTTCGCGCGCGCCTTGCCGGCCTCGTCGCCGGCGTTCATCGCCTTGATGTAGTCGTCGTCTTTGCGGTTGGCCTCGAAGAAGAAGTACTGCGACTCTTCCCAGTAGAGCTCGCCGAGGCGGAACAGCAGCGTCGGCATCTCCTTCTTGTCCTTCGTCAGGTTGATGATCTGCTCGAGGTTCGCGATCTGATCGCGGCGCTTGCTCGCGACCTGCAGCTCGACGCCGAGCCGGAACTGGTCGTACGCCAGCGCCGGAGCCGCCTTGCCGGTCTCGGTCTTCTTGCGCTCGAGTGAGCCGGCGAGATCTTTGGCCGGGCCGCCCGCACTCTCTTTCTTGAGGTCGGTGTCCTTGGCGGACTTGCGCTCGTCCTTCTTGTCTTTTTCGTCTGCCGCCAGGGCGAAAGACGATGTGAGCAAAGCGGAGATGATGAGGAGTCGTTGCATGATGGCGAATGTCCTGACCGGCGATGGGGGCGCCAGTCGAACCCTTTGGAACCGGCGGCCGATGTTAGCGGCATTCTTAATGCGCGACCAGCCGCTTCACCGTCGCCATCACGTCGTCGAACATGGCCGGCGTGAGCCGCCCGGTCTGCGTGTTCTGTTGGCTCACGTGGTAACAACCCACGATGCGGTCGTTCAGCACCGAACCGTGCGCAAACTTTGGGAGCGGTCTCGCCCAGTCGAGGTGCCTGAGGACGGCTGACCACGCGATCGCGCCCAGCGCCAGGTAGACGCGCGGCTTCAGCAGGTCGAGCTCGCCGGTGAGATACGGGCGGCAGGTCTCGATCTCTTCTGGGGTGGGCAGGTTGTCGGGAGGCACGCAGCGCACCGGCGCGGTGATGAAGGCGCCGTGGAGCGTGAGGCCGTCATCGCGTGCGGTGCTGTGCGGCTGGCTTGCGAAGCCCGCGCGGTAGAGGCCCGCGTAGAGGAACTCGCCGCTGCGATCGCCGGTGAACATGCGGCCCGTGCGGTTGGCGCCGTGGGCTCCCGGGGCGAGGCCGACGATGACGAGCTTCGCCTTCGGGTCGCCGAAGCCCGGCACCGGGCGGCCCCAGTACGTCTGATCGCGGTACGCGGCGCGCTTCGTCGCCGCGACCTCTTCGCGCCAGGCGACCAGGCGCGGGCACAGGCGGCAGTTGATGATCTCGTTCTCGAGCTTCGACAACGCGCGCTCGACGGCCCCCTCACCCCGGCCCTCTCCCCTACGAGGGGAGAGGGGGCGCGTTCTCGAGCCCTTCCTCATCGGTGCGGCCCGAGGCCGAGCTCGTCGAGCAGCTGGAGCGCCTTCTTCGCGGCGGCCTCGTCGGCGCCGACGGCGAGCTCCAGCTCGGCGGTCGGGTCCTTCACCACCGTCGACTGGATCAGCCAGCGATCGGTGTCGGCGGCGACGATGACCACCGGAGAGCGCCCGCAGGGGAATGCTCCGCTGCCGAGCAGCAGCAGCGTGGCGAGGTGCACCCGCGCCGCAGGCCCGTCGTCGGTGCCGGAGCACGCGCGCGCGGGCTCGAGCGTGACGAGCTTTCGCCCCGGCAGCTGCTTGAGCAGGCTGAACGCGAGCACGTCGACGTCGGCCGGAGCCGTCCACTCGACCCACTCGGGCCTCGCCTTCCGCAGGCGGTCGAAGCCGGCCTCGTCGAGCGGGCCTTTGAGCTGCACCGCGAGGGGCCTGGGGCCCAGCACGCGGGCGATGCCCTTGCCTTCGAGCTGCGAGGCGTCGAGCCAGACTCCGGCGCGCGGGGCGGCGGCGAGGCCGTTGACGTGGCCGTCGTTCACCGGAGCGCGCAGGCGCACGAAGCTCGAGTCGAAGCGCTTGAGGTGCTCGAGCGTCGAGGCCTTCAGCACGTTCGACTTCGTCTCGAGCCACAGCGTGACGCGCGGCCGCGCGAAGGCGCGCAGGGAGTCGGGCTCGAGATCCTCGTGCGCGCGCACGTGCACCACGAGCGAGGGAGGCGCGATGACCTCGGGAGATCGTGACGGCAGCGGCTTGAGCGGCGTGGGCGGCGCCGCGCCCATGCACCACAACGCCAGCAGCGCTACTTGGGCTGCCCGCTGATCCACTTGCTGAACGCGTCGTCACGCGCCTTCTGGTCGGCCTCGGCCTGCTCCCAGATGTCGGCGCCGACGACGACCTGCTGGTTCGCCTGCAGATCGACGAAGCGCTTCTCCCACTCGTCGGCGCTGACCTCGGTGGGCCCGGCCACCTGCTTGCGGTCGCCGGCGACCTTCTTCACCTTCTTGCCCATCGCCTTCTTCAGCTCGGCCGACGGGTTCACGCGGACGACGCCGTCCTGCACGTGGACGATCGACACCTTCGCGCCCTTGACGAGCTCGGCGGCGTCGATGCGGAAGATCGTGCCGCGCACGCCGGCGACCGCGCGCTCGGTCTCGACCTGAAACGGCGCTCCGCCGACGGCCTTCTTCACGTTCGTCCAGAGGCTGCCGGACTTGAGGAAGCCGAGGAAGCCGTCGCCCTTGCGCTCCTGGCCCTCGAACTCGGCCTTCGCGATCTTGAGCTCGCTGCCCTCGTTGATGGCGATCACGCTGCCGTCGTTGAGCTCGAACTTGAGCACGCCCTTGGTGGCCTTGAGCGTGTCTTCGAGCTGGACGAGCGAGCCGACCTTCAGCGCCTCGCTCTTGCCGTCCTTTCCGGCGCGGGTGGCGGTGCCGACCTCCGAGACCTTGCCGACCTCGGCGAGCGCGACGAGCGGTACGGCGATGAGCAGCGCCACGATCTTCTTCACGGACCACCTCCGGTAGCAGAAGGAGCGAGCGTCACGGTCAACGCAGCGCGCACCCCGTCGGGTTCCACGTATGTCTCGAACGGCCTGTAGCCCTCTCTACGGACCTCGACCTTCCTCATTCTGTCGCCGAGCGACAGCCCCTTGCGGCCGGAGAACTCGACGCAGCTGCCGACGGGCACTCCGTCGAGCCAGACCTCCGAGTCTTTGGGCTCACACGACAGGCTCAAGTCCCCCGAGCGCGACACCGTGCCGGTCTTCATTCCCTCGGCGGCTCGCGCGAACAGCTCCGACGGCTGCACTGTCGAAGTCGCCGAAGTCGCGCAAGCCGCGAGGACGAGCCCGGTCACGGCGAGCCTCACTTGGCGATGGCGACCTCGAGCAGGTTGTTCTTCACCGAGAGCACCTGGAGCTTCTTCTTCTTGTAGGTGGTCGCGATGAGGGCCTTGCCGAGATCCTGCGCCTTGCCGAGGTAGGTGACCTCGTACTCCTGGGTGCCCTTCTCGAAGTCGCCGGAAGAGGTGACGCCGCGAACGTTGGCGACCTGCTCGACGGCCTGCTCGAAGTCCGAGACCTCGCCGAAGTCCTTGAGGCCCGAGACCTTCATGCGGAGGTCGGCGCCGTTGACGTCCTGGTTGCGGAGGTACTCGAGCACGGGGTTGCGCAGCTCGCTGACGATGCGGGGAGCGTCGCGCTTGCAGAAGTCGAACGCCGTCTGGGCGTACGACTTCGAGGCCTGAATCTGGTTCATGTTCTTCTGGTCGAACTTGCCGGCGACCTTCGCGAGCTGGCGGCCGGTCGAGACCTCGAACATCTGCAGGTCGTACTCACCGGTGACGAAGAAGAGGATCTGCTCGCCCCGCTCGTTCTTCTCGGGGATGAGGCCGCCCGTCACGGGGGGCTGGTACCGGAACGCGACCGAGCCGTAGATGATGTAGTCGGCGTCGGCCTTGCGGGCGAGCTCCTTCGCCTCGGGCATGCCGAGGCCGGCGGCCTGGTTCACCTTCATGCCGACGCCGGTCTTCTCGCCGTCGCCGGTGCCCTTCTCGTCGATCAGGCGCCAGCCGTCGGTGCGGAAGATGTCGGTGAGCGACGCCGAGAGGGTCTCGCTCTTCGTCGAGATGCCTTTGTCGTCGATCGAGCGCTCGTCGAGAATGACGATGAGCTTGTTCTTGCCCATGCGGCCGATGAGGCCCTTGACGGCGACGAGATCTTTGTCGAGCTCGGTGCGGCCGACCTCGGCGCGAATGACCACGGTCATGACGCCCCGCTCGATCTTCTTGCTGACGACGTCGTGCTTCTTCACGTAGCCCTGGCTGGTCGCGAAGACGCGGTCGCGCACGAGCTGGCTGTTGAGCGTCATGCTGTCGCCCTGAATCAACACGCCCGCCGCCTTCTCGACGGCGTCGCGCATCGCGCGGCGCTTCGCCTCGTCGAACGCCTTCTCTTCGCCGATGCCGCTCACGGCGACACTGCCGGTGCCCTCGGCGGTCATGACCTCGTCGGCTGCCTGGGCCTGGAAAGCGAGGAGCACGGCGCACAACGAAAGGGTGATCGTCTTCTTCATGGTCTGTGGTTCTCCCTCTCGGTGTTTCTTCAGTTCAAGGACATGACGACGATCACCCGGCCCTCGGAGAGGAACGAGGTGTTCGTCGCGTTGAGCTTCTGGAGGTCCTCGGCGGCGAGCACGATGTCGGTGCCCTTCGCCTCGGCGGCCTTGATGACCAGCGGCTTCTCACCGGCCTTCATGCTCTTCTTCGCCTCCTCGAGGCTCTGCACGTAGCTCGCGACGCCGGCGCTCTTGCGCGCGTCGGGCGACAGCGAGTCGATCGAGTAGACGACCTTGGCGTCGGGGTTCGCGAGCAGGCGCGGCGCGAGCGCAGGAGTGACCTTGAGGCCGCGGGCGTCGATCACGAGGCCGGTGTTGGCCTTCTCGCCGTCGGTCTTGGTGGCGAGCTGCTGCTGGGCGGGCTCGGGGTCGATGACGTCGGTCAGCATCGCGAGCGGGACCTCGACGTCGACCTCGACGCCGCCGTCGCTGTAGTAGCGCTTGCCGGTGACCTTGAAGCCCTTGACGATGCCCTCGACCTTGGCGCGGATCTCGTCCTTCGCCATGGCGTCGGACATCGTCTTGCCGGCGCTGATCTGAAGGCCCTTCACCTGGGCGAGGAGGTTTCTGAAGGCGTCGAGCTGGGCGGCACGCTCGGCCCCGAGGCGGGCCTGAGCGGGGCTCGTGGCCTTCATGTCGGGGGCGCCGGCGCCGGTGGCCTTGACGACCTGGCCGCTCCAGTTGGGGCCGGGGGTGGCTTTGGGGTCGCCTTGGAACTTCTTGGCCTGCCCGGAGGCGAGAGAGAGAGGCAGGGCAAGGCACAGCACCAGCGCAATTCGCTTCACGAGGACCCTCCGCGAGTCTGTGGTCACAACCGGGGGAAGAGAGTCGTGAAGTTAAGCAGAAATTCTTCGCTAATGCATCGCGGCAATGTGCGCGCGGCTACTCCTGTGTGTGCCGGGCGACGTACTGCTCGATGAGGCGGCGGTGGCGCTCGGTGAGCAGCGTGAACTTCACGCCGGAGCCCTCGCGGTTCTTGCTGAGTGAGGCCCACTCGCGGACGACCTCGCCCTCGGCGTAGATGACCTCTTCCGAGCCGGGGAGCTGGAACTGGAGGCCCACGCGGCGGCCGTTCAAGTCGGGCTCGATGAGGTGGGCGAGGCTCACGCCCTCTCTGCTGATGTTGGAGGTGCGGGCCATGTAGGGGACACCCGCGACGTACTTGTTGAGATAGATGTCGAGTGGAACGCGCCCGTTCTTGCGCTTGTCGCTCATTGGAGATCTCCGAAAGAGGTCGCTTCAGGGGTGAAGCGAGCTGTTGCGAAGGGTAGAGGCGATCAGCGCGCGGTCAATTTTCCGGCCGCCGCGGCTACTTCCAGGCTTCCACGTCGGTGATCTTGGTCACCGGCCCGAACTTCGACAGGTCGCCGAGCTTGTCTTCGGGGCCGACGATCACGATCTGAAACGCCCCGCCCTGCGCGAGCGAGGAGCGCGCGGCCGCGGCGGCGTCGACGTTCACCTTCGCGATGTTCTCGCGGAAGGTGTCGAGGTAGTCGTCGGGGTAGCCGAAGAGATCGAGCAGCGCGCGCTCCCACGCGATTTTGGACGCGGCGTCGAACCTGAACGCGAACGAGTTCACCGCCATGTCGGCCGCGGTGACGAGCTCGGGCCTGGTCAGCGCCGCGTCCTTCCCCTCGAGGATCGGCAGACCGACCTCGATGGCGGCCAGCGCCGTCTCGGGCTTGCTGTCGAAGCCGGCGGTGAACGTGCCGGTCGTGGGCCCGCTGCCGGCGGAGCACCACGCCGAGTACGCGAGGCCGCGCTCGTCGCGGATCTCTCTGTAGAGCCGCCCGACCCCGAACGAGCCCAGCGCGGTCGAGACCAGGCGCATCGCGTACTCCTGCGGGTCGAGCCGCCGGTACCCGAGGCCCCCGATGCGGACCTTCACCTGCGCCGTCGGCTTCGGCACGAAGATGACCCGGCGCTCGAGCTTCGGCGGAGGCCCGTAGTCGCGCCTGGGCAGCTCGCCGCCCTTCCACGCTCCGAACAGCTGGGTCAGCTTCGCCACCACCTTCGTCTTGTCGAAGTCGCCGGTGACGAGCAGCGACGTCGTCACCGGCCCGAACGCGCGCGCGTGCAGGGCCTTCAGATCGTCGACCTTCACCGCCTTCAGCGTCGCCAGAGTCGCCTCGCGCCCCAAGAGCGACGCGGGCCCGAAGATCGCCTTGGTGAGCGCGCGCGACGCGAGCCCCTCGGGGCGGTCGGTGCGCCGCCGCATGTTCTCGTTCAGGCGGTTCGTGGCGACCTCGACGCGGTCGGCCTGGAAGCGCGGCTTCAAGAGCACGTCGGCGAAGACGGGCAGCAGCCGGTCGAGATCTTCCGCGCGCATCGACAGCGCCACCGACGAGAACTCGTCGCCGGAGCTCGCGAACAGATCGGCGGCCTGCTGCTCCAAGAGCTCGTCGAGCTGGTCGGCGCTCTTGTCCCCTGCCCCGCCCGAGCTCAAGACCTCGAACAAGAGCTCGTTGAGGCCGAGCTTCGCGGCCGGGTCGTCGTGGTTGCCCACCTGGATCAGCGCGCGCACGCTGACCAGCGGCGCCGCGTGATCTTCGCCGAGGTAGACCTTGAGGCCGTTCGGCAGCGCGATCTTGTCGGGCTTCTTCACCGTCAGATCGAACGGCTTCGTGGCGATGGCCTCGGGCTTGACCTTGAGGCCCTTCGGCAGCGGGAAGTAGCCGGCGCCGTCGGCGGACAGCACGAGCATCAGAGCGAGCGCTGGGGTCATTTGTGCAGGTCCACCGTGACGGAGTTCTCTCTCTTGAAGTACGTCTGCGCCGCCTTCTTCACGTCGTCGGCGGTCAGGCTCGCGACGACCTTCGCGTGATCGATCACGTAGCGCCAGTCGCCGAACAGCGTCTGGTACAGCGACAGCGTCGCGGCGAGGCCCGCGTTCGACTCCGTCGCGCGCGCCACGTTCACGGTGAGCCGGTTGCGCGCCTTCTCGAGCTCCTTCTCGGTGACCGCCTCGGTCTTCAGCTTCTCGAGCTCGTCCCAGATCGCCGCCTCGATCTTCTCGATCGACGCGCCCTGCAGGGGGGTGACGGCGACGATGAAGAGATTGGGGAGCCGGGAGCCGGGCGCTCCGAAGGTGCCGGCGCTCTGCGCGAGGCGGTCTTTCAGCACGAGCCGCTTGTGCAGCCGGCCGGTGCGGCCCTCGCCGAGCACGACCTCGAGCAGGTCGAAGACGTAGTCGTCGCGCGCCGGGGCGTTCGGCTTGTGGAAGCCGACGAACAGCCGGGGGCTCGCGTCGAACGTCACCGACGAGCGGCGCACCGCGCGCTTCGGAGTCTCGGCGAAGACCGGCGCCGGCGGAGCCGGCCCGGAGGGGATCTGCCCGAACGTCTTCTCGAGCAGCTTCTTCACCTCGTCGAGCTTCACGTCGCCGACGAGCGCCCCGACCGCGTTCGACGGGACGTAGTACTTGCGGTGGAACGCGTCGGCGGCGCGCAGGCTCATGGCCTGCAGATCGTCGGTGTAGCCGACGGTCGGCCAGCGGTAGGGGCTCGTCACGAACGCGATCTGGTTGAGCTCCTCGTACAGGGCGCCGCCGGGGTTCGCCTCGATGCTCATGCGGCGCTCTTCCTGCACGACGTCGCGCTCCGTGTAGAAGTCGCGCAGCACCGGCGAGCACAGCCGCTGCGCCTCGACGGTGAGCCACAGCTCGAGGCGGTTCTTCGGGAAGCTCACGAAGTACGACGTCACGTCTTTGTCGGTCGTCGCGTTGAGGCCCACGCCGCCGTTGAGCTGGTAGAGCTTCGCGAGCGCGTTCTCGTCGGTGAGCGCCTTCGCCTTCGCGTTGAGCGCTGCGAGCTTCTCGCGCTCGGCGGTGCTCGGCTTGCCGGCCCGCTCGAGCGCGGCGATCTGATCGCCGACGGCCGCGATCTGATCGAGCAGCGGCTTCTCTTTCTCGAAGTCCTTCGTGCCGAGCATCGGCGTGCCCTTGAACGCCATGTGCTCGAACAGGTGGGCGAGGCCGGTCTGGCCCATCTCTTCGTCGAGCCCGCCGACCTTCACGCGCACGAAGCCGGTGAACACCGGCGCCTGCGGGCGCTCGACGATCAGCCACACCATGCCGTTCTTGAGCTTGAGCTCCTTCACTTCCTCCGGCGCGAGCGCCAGGGTCAGCAGCAGGAGCCCGGTCATTTCAGAGCGCTCTCGGTGGCGCGCAAGAGCGGCGCCGCGCTCACCGGCTCGCCGCTCGCGTTGATCATCCACAGGTCCGGAGTCACCGCGCCGTACTTCGCCATGCGCCGGAACTCGGGGCCGAGCTTGCCGCTCTTCTTGACCTGCTCCTCGATCTGGAACGCGATGAGGTGCCCGAGCGGGTAATTGAAGAGGTACAGCGGGTACGCGATCATGTGCGAGTAGATGCCGAGCAGCGGCGTGTCTTTTCCGCCGAGCACGGGCGCGTAGTACTTGTTCCACACGTCCTTCGCGATCTTGACGGTGGCCTCGCGCAGCTCCGCGGGCTTCGCCTTCGGGTGCTCGTACATCCAGTGCCACACGGCGATGTCGACGAGCGCGACGCCGGCGATCTCGAGCGTCTGCCAGAAGTCGTTCAGCACGCGCAGCCGCTCGGTGTCGGCGTCGGGCTTGCCGAGGCCGAGCAGCTCGGTGTCCTTCGCCTGGAAGACGAACGCGAGCGCCTCGGTGAACGCGGTGTTCGGCACGCCGGCGAGCAGCGTGTGGTCGACCTCGTAGAGCGAGTAGAGCTGCTCGATGTTGTGGCCGAGCTCGTGCACCGCGATGTTGTAGCCCTTGAAGTCCATGCCGTCGGGCATGACGCGGGTGCGCAGGTGCGGGAAGTCGCCGCGCCGCGCCGCCTGCAGCGCGTGGCCCGCGCCGCGAGCCGGGTCGACGACGAGGTGCTCGGCGAGCCACTTCGCCTGGTCGGGCGGGAACTGCAGATCTTTCAGGATGCGGGGAATGTCCTTCGCGAAGGCGTCGGCCGTCGGGTACCTCTTGCGCGTCAGCTCCGAGAGCTTCTCTTCGGGGATCTTCCCGCGCGGGACGAAGCCGTTGTACCAGAGGTCGACGGGCTCGAGCTTGCGGCCGAGGCGCTTCTCCATCTCGGCGGCGACCTTCGGCACGAGCGGAGACTCGAGCACGGCGGTGAGCAGCTCCTTCACGCGGGCCTCGGGCATCTCGGCGCCGAGGTCGAACGCGCGATCGATCGCGGTGGGGGTCGCGGGCGAGAACGGGTCGGCCTTCTTCGACGCCTCGAAGTTCGCCCAGAGGCGAACGTAGCGGACGTCGGCTTCGGCCTTGCCGCTCACGTCGACCGCCTTCTTCGGAGCGCCCTCTTCCACCTCGGCGGCGGGCGCCGCGGTGACCTTGTTCGAGAACGGGTTCCAGTCGACGTTGGGGTTGTCGATGACGGCGGCGGGAATCGTCTGCGTCACGATGCGCTCCATCACCTTGACGATGAGGCGCTGCTTGTCGAGGCCCTTCGCGGTGTCGGCGTAGTCGGCCTTGAGCTCGTCGCGCAGGTTCCAGTGCGAGATGAGCTTCATCTTCGGCGGGAAGAGCCGCTCACCCGAGTCGGTGAGCACGTGGTGCATCCACACGTTGTACTCGTCGATGTACTGGTTGCCGAGCGCGCTCGCCGCGGCGATGCCCTGGGTGACGTCGGCGGGCACGCGGCGGGCGAAGCGGCCGGTGAGGCGGGCCTCGGCCCACTGATCGCGCGACCAGCCCTTGCCCTCGTCGAGGCGGGTCTTCAGCGTGGTGAGCGGCCAGTTGAGGAGCGCGATGAACGCGAGCTTGTTCGCGAAGAGATCGTCGGTGACGTGGGCGGCGGGCTCGTAGGTCGCGAAGATGTCGTCGGCGGGCGTCTTGGGCCCGAGGTCGAGCTCGGTGGCCTTGCGGATCTCGCGGCCGATCTCGAGGAAGTGGCCGTCCATCTGTTCGAAGTTCGACTGGTAGTGATCGAAGGTGAGCTTCAGGAGCTTCGGGTCCGAGATGAAGTGCTGCTTCACGAAGGCGTCGAAGTCGCCGTCGGTCTTCTTGTTCCACAGCGCCTTGCACTGGTTGATGCCGCGCTCGATGCGGGGCTTCTGGGCGTCACCGTGCTGCTTGATGAGATCGTCGGTGAGCGCACTCATGAGGGAAATAGCGACGAGGGAGAGCACGTTTTGTCCTCCGGAAACAACAAAGCCCGCTTCGCTATTGCGCGAAGCGGGCCTCGAGTCGAGGACGAATCAAGGATGAGGTTCAGCTGCCGGCGGCGCGAACGTTCTGCGCCTGAAGCCCCTTCGGGCCGCGGGTGACGTCGAACTCCACCTTCTGGCCTTCGGTCAGAGTGCGGAAGCCCTCCATCTGAATCGCGGTGTGGTGGCAAAAGACGTCTTCACCGCCCCCGTCCTGCGTGATGAAGCCAAAGCCCTTCGCATCGTTGAACCACTTCACGGTTCCAGTCGCCATTTTCTGCTGTCGTCCTTGTTTCGGTTGCGTCCCCCGACATGGAGGCGGCCACTTTGTAGCCCACTCACCAACCGCACCTCAAGTTGCGATTCTGCTCCTTGAGCCAGCGTGAGAGGGGCTCGAAGTACTCGAGAATGGCGGTGGCATCCATCTGGCTCTCGCCGGTCATGGCGTAGAGCGCTTCTTGCCAGGGCTTGCTGGCGCCGAGCGCGAGCATGGCCTTGAGCTTCGCGCCGGCCTCGCGGTTGCCGTAGATGCTGCAGGTGTAGAGCGGGCCCTGGTGGCCGGCGGCCTTGCACATCGCGCGGTGGAACTGGAACTGGAGGATGCGCGCGAGGAAGTAGCGCATGTAGGGGACGTTCGCGGGGATGTGGTACTTCGCGCCCGGGTCGAAATCGAGCTCCGAGCGCAGCCCGGGAGCGCGGAGGCCCTGGTACTTCGCGCGCAGCTCCCACCAGTGGCGGTTGTACTCGTTGGGCGTGGTCTTCCCCGAGAACACGTCCCACCGCCACTGATCGATCATGCGGCCGAAGGGCAGGAAGGCGATCTTCTCGAGCGCGTCTTTCATCTGCAGGTTGATGAGGCCCTTGTCGTCTTTGGGCACGGCGGGGATGAGGCCGAGCTTCTTCAGGTACTCGGGCGTGATGGAGAGCGTGAGCGCGTCGCCGATGGCCTCGTGGAAGCCGTCGTTCGCGCCCTGCTGAAAGAGCACCGGCAGCTTGTGGTACTGCATGAAGTAGTAGTCGTGGCCGAGCTCGTGGTGGACGGTGGTGAGATCTTCCTCGTCGATCTTGATGCACATCTTGATGCGCAGATCGTTGCTGAACTGTACGTCCCACGCGCTGGCGTGACAGACGACGTCGCGGTCTTGCGGCTTCTTGAACTGGCTTCGCTCCCAGAAGGTCTTGGGCAAGGGGTCCATCCCCAGCGAGGTGAAGAACGATTCCCCCAAGCGCACGAGCTTCACCTCGTCGTACTTGAGGCGGCGCAGGCTCGCGGTGACGTCGAGGCTCGTCTGGCCTTTGTAGGGCTCGACGAGCGGGTAGATGTTGCCCCACTCCTGCGCCCACATGTTGCCGAGCAGGTGCGCGGGGATGGCTTCACCCACCGGCACCTTGGCTTCACCGTACTTCTTCGCGAGCTGGGCGCGCACGTAGCAGTGCAGGTCGTCGTAGAGCGGCTTGACCTGGTTCCACAGGCGGTCGGTCTCGCGCTCGAAGTCGGCGGCGGGCATGTCGTAGCCGGCGCGCCAGAGCTCGCCGGTGTTCGAGAAGCCCAGCTCCTTCGTGCCCTCGTTCGCGAGGTCGACGAGGCGGGTGTAGTCCTTCCGCATGTCGCGCGAGATGGTGTGCCAGCCCTCCCACGCCTCGAGCTGCTCGTCGTAGCTGCCGCCCTTCGCGAGCACGGCCGAGAGCTGCTGGAGGTCCCTGCACTTGCGCTTCTCGGGCGGAATCGACTCGTCCTTCCCGCAGTACTTGCCCTTGCCGTACATGCCCTCGAGCCGCGCCTTGATGGTGGCGAGGGCCTCGCGCTTGAGCGGGTCCGACGGGGCGGGCAGCGCCTGCGCGAACTTGAGGAGCGTCAAGGAGCGCTCGACGTCCGGCTCGAGCCCTTTGAGGCCGCGGTACTTCGCGGACTCCTTCACGGTGCGGCTCAGGTACTCCATCACCTCTTCGTCGATGGCGGCCGCGTTCCGCTCGGTGTCGTCGGTGATGTAGGTCGACTTGATCCACTCGGCGGTGGACTGACGCGTCCACAGCTTCTTGAGCTCGTCGTTCACCTTCGCCACGAACGCCTTGGCGTCGGCGGCCGTGGGGCCGGCGGGTGCTGCGGGAGCGGCGGCGGGAGCGGCTGCGAGCAGGAGCGCGAGGAGCATGCCGCGCCTCTACCATGTCACGGCGGCGGGTTAGAGTGCCGACATGAGCACCGCGAAGCGCCTGCACTACTCCTACCAGCAGTATCTTCGCTTGCTCGCAGACAGCGACATCAAGCTGGAGTACTGCGACGGCGTCATCTACGCGATGGCCGGCGGGACCCCGGCGCACGCCTTTCTGGGCGCGGCCATCGTGAGCATCTTGAGGCAAGCGCTGCTCGACCGTTGCCGGGTGTCCACATCGGATCTGAAGGTCCGCATCGAAGCGACCGGGCTGAGCACGTTTCCCGACGCATCGGTAGTCTGCGGTGCGGTGCAGACGTCGACCATCGATGCGAACGCGGTCACCAATCCGGTGCTGCTGGTAGAGGTCACGAGCGAGTCGACCGAGGACTACGACCGCGGCGACAAGCTGAGCCACTACAAGCAGATCCCCTCGCTGCGCGGAGTGGTGTTCGTCTCGCACCGCACCCACACGATCACCTTGATCGAGCGCTCCGCTTCCGCGTGGGACGAACGGGAATTCCGCTCCGGCGAAGTGGTCTCGGTGGCCGAGCCCGCGGTGAGCTTCAAGGTGGACGACGTCTACGCCGGCGTCACGCTCGACCCGAAGTAGAGGCCGTCACTTCGGCGGCGCCGGCGCCGCGGCGTCGAGGTGGATCTCGAGCTTCGTCACCTTGTCGGGCGCGATCTCGAACTCGACGCGCTTCCACGGGCCGTCGGAGCCGAGCTCGCGCACCTCCATCACCTGCTTGCCGGTGCCGAGGTAGACGTCGGCGAACGGCGCCTTCAAGATCGTGTCGCCCATCTTCACCTCGGCCGGGCGATCGGTGGAGACCGAGACGCGGCCGACGCCGGCCTGGGTCTTCTGCGGCGCCATCGAGCGGTACACGAGCACGCCGCCGGCGGCGCCGAGCACCATGGCTCCGAGCGCGCCGATGACGAGGATCACGGTGCGGCCCCCGCCCCTCTGCGCGGGCTGCGTCTGGGTGCCCGGCCCGCCCGGGATCATGCGCTGCTCGGTGCTGAGGTTGCGGCGCAGCGGGGCCTGCGGCGCGGGCACCGACGCCGGCGTCTGATCTTCGGGCGGCAGCGGCGTCGCGCGCGGGCGCTGCGGAGGGAGCGGCAGCTCGCCCGACGTGTCGGCGAGGCTCGGGCTCATCATGCGCGGCTCGGTGACCATCGTCGTCGGCGCGGGCGCGCTCGGGATGTCGGGAATCGGCCCTTCGTCGGTGATGCGGTCACCCTCGCGCCCGCCACCGCCCTTCGCGGCGAACTCGGGCATGAAGAACTTCGTCGGAGCGGCCGGGTCGGCCTCCTTCGACTGCACCGGCGGCCGGCTCGGAGGGCCCTTGCGCGGCGGCGTCGTCGACGGCCGCGGAGGCCGCACCGTGCTCTGCCCGGTTCCGCCCGGCCCGCTGCCGGGCAGCGTCTTGTCGGGCACCGGCAGGCCGACGACGGTGCGAACGTCGTTGCCGGCGAGCTCCTCGTCGCTGAGGCGCTCGCGGCCGACGTCGGTGGTGGCGGCGGCCGAGCCCTCGTCGGGGATCATGGCGAGCAGCACGCCGAGCTGCTTCTGCCGGTCCTTGAACAGATCGGCGACGAACTGGCCGCAGCGCTCGGGGGGCCAGGCCGTCGAGCCGGCCGCGAGGCCCAGGTCGCGGATGAGCTCGATCGGCAGCTGGTAGCGCCTCGAGACGCTGCGCTCGAGCGCGCGCAGCACCACGGCGTCGAGCGCCTTCGGCACGCGCTTGTTGACGACCGACGGCACGGGGATCTCGGCCTCGTAGACCGCGGCCATCTCTTTGCCCGGGTTGCCGCGCGCGAACAGGCGCTGGCCGGTGAGCAGCTCGTGGAAGATGGTGCCGAGCGAGAAGATGTCGGTGCGGGTGTCGACCTTCGCGTCGATCGCCTGCTCGGGGCTCATGTACGCGGCGGTGCCGCGCACCATGCCGGCGACGGTGCGGCGCGAGGCGCCGACGGCGCGCGCGATGCCGAAGTCGAGCACCTTGCCGATGCCGTCGAACGTGACCATCAGGTTCCGCGGCGTGACGTCGCGGTGGATGATGGGCATCGCGGCGCCCTTGCTGTCCTTGTAGCCGTGGGCGTGCTGCAGGCCCTGCGCGGCGTCGCGGATCGCGGCGATGACGAACCCGAGCGGGAGCACCTCTTTGCGCTCGGTGACGGTCTCGACGAGCTCCTCGAGGTTCGCGCCCTGGATGAGCTCGATGACGAGGATCACGTCTTCGCCGGCGACCTCGAGATCGAGCACCTGGGCGACGTGCTTGTGGTGCAGCTGGGCGGTGAGCTTGGCCTCGTCGATGAGCATCTGCAGCGACGAGGGGTCTTCGCGGTGGTCCGAGAGGATGCGCTTCAGCACGACCGGCTTGAACGCGAACGGGCCGGCGAGCGGGAAGCCGAGGAAGATCTCGGCCATGCCGCCGACCGCGAGGCGGCAGAGCACCTCGTATTTCCCGAAGCGCCTACCGGTGAACTCGTCGGCGACGAAGGGCATGGGCCGCCGCGAATCTACTGAGCACCAGCCACAGAGTCAGCGAAACTTCCGCGCCGCCTGCGGTGCACTGGCAGACAGGTGGGGGATTGTCGCCGCCGCCACCGCCGCCGGTGCCCCCACCGCCGCCCCCGGTGCCGCCGGCGCCACCGTCGGGCGACGGGAACTGGGCGACGAGCGCGGGGTAGAAGCCGGCGCACAGGGTGCTGACCTTGCTGGCCGCCGGGCAGGCCACGACGCCGGTGACCTTCGGCCACGTGAGCAGGGGCTGGAGGCCGCTGCCGGTGTCGCGGGCCACGGCGAACCCGTCGTACTCGGGCCAGCCGCAGGCGTAGAGGCGCTGCTCGTACCGCGAGACGCAGCTCTGCCGGGTCGGCCGCGGCAGCTCGGCGAACGGCGCCCCGTTGGCCGAGTGGAACAGCCTGCCGGAGCTCGCCGCCCAGATCTCGGCTCCATCGGCGGAGAGCGCGATGCCGTTCAGCTGCTCGGGCGTGCCCATGAGCTGCTGCCAGCTCTCGCCGCGGTCGCGGCTGACGACCACGAACGACCAGCGCGGGTCGTCGTCCTGCTGCAGCACCGCGTAGAGCGTGTCGGGGTCGGCCGGGTGCACCGCGTAGACGTTGAACGAGCCCTTGGCGAGGCCGAGGCCCGCGTCGCCGATCGGCACCATCGGCATCTTTGCGCTCACGTCCACGCGGGTGAAGGTGTCGCCGTTGTCGTCGCTCCAGTAGAGGGCCTCGGTCGGCGACGGGCGGAACCACCAGGCGCCGACGTAGAGCCGCTGGGGCCGTGACGGCGCCGAGCGCACGGTGCTGAAGAACTGGCCGGCGGTGGCGATCGAGAGCGGCTGCCAGGTGGTGCCCTCGTTCATCGAGCGCCAGACGTTGTTGATGACGCCGTACTTGCCGCTGGCGGCGAACAGCGCGAGGCCGTTGCTGTGGAGGTCGGCGACGCCCGGCCCCTGCCCTCCGTCGGGCTGCTCGCCGAAGTCGGCCTGCGAGCCCCACGTGCAGCCCTGGTCGATCGAGACGAACAGGCCGCGGAAGCTGCCGCTGAGGTAGCGGCCCGAGGGCCCGACCCACCACACAGGAGAGAGGTTCGAGCCGTAGCCGATGGCCTCCTCGCAGATCCACTTCCAGTCGTCGCCGTCGTCGGTCGAGACGAGCAGGCCGAACGTGGTGCCGGCGAAGAGCGTCGAGGGCTGCTGCGGGTGCTCGAGCAGCTGGTACGCGAGCGGGTAGGCGCCGTGCGACAGAATGAGGAGGGTCAGGAACGACGACACTGTCCAGGCACCTTAGCCGAGCGTCAGCGTCGCCGCCGCGCTGGAGCGCGACGGCTCGAACGTGGCCACCGGCTCGCTCTTGCCCTTCACCTGAACCGCGGGCGCGGCGCGGTAGTCGAAGCCGGGGGCCTGCTGGCGCGTCGACTGGGAGACGAGCACGGCGGCCTGGTGCTGCTTCGTGAGCCCCTCGATGCGGGAGGCGAGGTTCACGGTGTCGCCGATGACGGTGTACTCCTGCCGGGTGTCGGGGCCGATCTCGCCGAGGAGCGCGGGGCCGGTGTGAATGCCGATGCCGATGGCGAGCGGGGCGAGGCCCTGGGCATGCCGGTCGGCGTTGAGCCCCTGCAGCGCGTCGACCATGTCGAGCGCGCAGGCGACCGCCTTCGTGGCGTGATCGGGCTGGTTCTGCGGGGCGCCGAAGTACGCGAGGATGCCGTCGCCCATGAACTTGTCGACGTTGCCGTCGTGGCGCTCGATGACCTCGACCATGCGCGAGAGGTAGACGTTCAGCTGCGCGACGACCTGCTCGCTCTGCAGCTTCTCGCTCATCGCGGTGAACCCGCGGAGGTCGCTGAAGAGCACGGTGACCTCTTTCGTCGAGCTGGCGACGCCCTTCTCGACGAGCTGGGCGACCGCCGGCGAGAAGTGCCGCGCGAGGTTCGCGACGCGGCCGACGAGCTGCGTGACGCGCGTGACGAGGTACCAGCCGGCGAGGCCCGTCATGCCGAGCAGCGCGGTCGAGCCGAAGAACCACGAGCGGTCGGGCGCGACGCTCGAGAGCAGCCACAGCTGCATCGGCAGCGCGACGAGCGCGGCGGTGATGATGACGCTGCGCTTGAGCGTGAGCATCGCCATCAGCACCATGAACGCGAAGAGGCCGAGCGCGTACATCGCGTTGCCGAGGGCGTGGGCGTTGCCGACGACGCGGCCGTACTCGATGGCGAGCACGACGGGCACGTCGACGAACGGGACGATCCACAGCGTCCACTGGCGGCCCTTCCAGACGCGGGCGGCCGCGACCGCGGCGGCCGACAGCACCAGGTAGCCGGCCGGCACCGGCAGGTGGCGCTGCAGGTCGGCGGCCTGGTCGAAGTCCGAGACGCCGACGCCGAGGACCCAGAGGGCCGCGCCGACGAGGCGCACGTAGCGCAGCCGCGTGGCCATGTGCTCGCGCTCTTCCGCGAGCGCCCGCTCGGTCGACGGTGCGAGGTCGGCCATTGCGGCGCGCAGCATAGGTCGGGCCGCGGAGCGACGCGACGTTCCGGCGGGGGCGTCGTGCAGCCAGAGAGTCCGTGGCGACGACCGCCGAGCTCGGCGCGCAGGCCGACGATCGGCGCCACGCGGCGGCGGTCGTCGCCGCTGCGTCTCTGGCTCGGCCCGTCACCGCCGCTTCGCGGCGACGGCCTCTTCGATGCGCCGCTCGACCTCGGACATCGGCAGGCTGCTCGAGTCGATGCGAATGGCGTCGGGCGCGGCCACCAGCGGAGCCGCCTCGCGCTCCCGGTCGGCCTTGTCGCGCTGCTCCTGCTCGGCCTGCACCTCGGCGAGGCTCTTCTCGACGCCCTTCTCGAACAGCTCCTCGAAGCGGCGGCGGGCGCGCACCGCGGGGTCGGCCTCGAGGAAGATCTTCACGTCGGCGTCGGGGAACACGACGGTGCCGATGTCACGGCCCTCGAGAATCGCGCCCGACTCCGACTCCAGGGCGAGGCGGCGCTGCACGTCGAGCAGGTGCGCGCGCACGGTCGGCCGGCTCGAGACCTGGCTCGCGGCGAGCGAGTTCTCGGGCGTGCGGATCGCCTCGGACACGTCGCGGCCGCTCAGGAACACGTGGTTCGAGTCGCCGTCCATCTTGAAGCTCACGTGAATGCCCGCGAGCACGCGCTCGAGCCCGGCGTCGTCGTCGAGCTTCACGCCCTGCTCCCGCGCCGCGAGCGCGACGCAGCGGTAGATGGCGCCGGTGTCGACGAGCGAGAAGCCGAGCCGCCGCGCGAGGATCTTCGAGACCGTCGACTTGCCCGCTCCGGCGGGGCCGTCGATGGCGACGATGAGCGGGCGCTTCGCGGCCACGGTCAGCCTCTCAGGATCTCGCCGAGCGCCTTCACGAGCCGCTCGTTCTGCGACTGCAGGCCGGCCGAGATGCGCAAGGCGTTCGGCCAGCCGCTGCCCGGCACCGGCCGCGTGATGATGCCGCGCCTGAGGAGCTGCTCGTACACCGGCTGCGCGTTCGACTTCAGGTTCACGAACACGAAGTTCGCGTGGCTCTTGGGCACGTCGATGCCGAGCGCGCGCAGCTCCTTCTCGAGGTAGCGCAGGCCGCGGTGCGTGGTCTCGCGCGTGGTGCGCACGTGCTCGACGTCGTCGAGCGCGGCGATGCCGGCCGCCTGCGCGATGCTCGTCAGGTTGAACGGCATCTTCGTGCGGCTCAGGTACCCGGCGAGCTTCGGGTTCATGATGCCGTAGCCGAGGCGCACACCGGCGAGCCCGTAGATCTTCGAGTACGTGCGCAGCACGATCAGGTTCGGCAGCTTGCGGAAGTAGTCGAGCCCGTTCGGGTACTCGGGCCAGTCGACGTACTCGAAGTACGCCTCGTCGAGGATGACGAGCGTCTCGGGCCCGACTCGTCCCAGAAACGCGTCGAGCTCGGCCTTCGAGAACGCCGTGCTGGTGGGGTTGTCGGGGTTCGCGAGGAACACGAGCCGCGTCGACGGCGTCAGCCGCGCCGCCATCGCCGGCAGGTCGTAGCGGTAACCGGCCTGCATCGGCACTTCCACGAACTTGCGGCCGTGCGACTGGAGCGCGACCTTGTACATGACGAAGCTGCCGGCGCTGAGCAGCGTCTCGTCTTGAGGCGTGGTGAACGTGCGGATGATGAGCTCGATGATCTCGTTCGAGCCCGAGCCGACGAAGACCTCGGAGGGCTCGACGTTCAGGTGCTGCGCGAGCCGGCGCACCAGGTAGTAGCTCGAGCCGTCGGGGTACAGGTGCACCTTGCGCGCGGCGGCCTCGATGGCCTCGATGGCGGTGGGCGAAGGCCCGAGCGGGTTCTCGTTCGACGCGAGCTTGATGACGTTCGTGACGTTGTACTCGCGCTCGGTCTCTTCGATCGGCTTGCCCGGGACGTAGGGCTTGAGCGACTCGACCCACTCGGGAACCAGGGGACGCATGCGTGAGGTCACTTCCCGGAGAAGACGCCCAGGCTTCGGAACTTCGCGTAGCGGTCGGCGATGATGCGGTCGGGCTTCATGCCGAGCAGCGGCGTGAGGTGCTTGCGCAGCACCTTCGCGAGCGACTCGGCGGCCTTCGCGGGGTCGCGGTGGGCTCCGCCCGGCGGCTCGGGCACGAGCTCGTCGACGACCTTCAGCTCGAGCAGATCGCGCGCGGTGAGCTTCAAGGCGTCGGCGGCCTTCTCGGCCATCGAGGCGTCGCGGTAGAGAATCGACGAGCACGCCTCGGGGCTGATGACGGAGTAGATCGAGTTCTCCATCATGAGCACGCGGTTGCCGACGCCGATCGCGAGCGCGCCGCCGCTGCCGCCCTCGCCGATCACGGTCGAGATGATGGGCACGCCCAGGCCGGCCATGACCTCGAGGTTGAGCGCGATGGCCTCGGCCTGGCCGCGCTCCTCGGCGCCGATGCCGGGGTAGGCGCCGGGCGTGTCGACGAACGTGAGAATGGGACGCTCGAAGCGGGCGCCGAGCTCCATGAGGCGCCGCGCCTTCCGGTAGCCTTCCGGGCGCGGCATGCCGAAGTTGCGCGCCATGTTCTCTTTGGTGCTGCGGCCCTTCTGGTGCCCGAGCACCATGACGGGCCGGCCGTCGAAGCGGGCGAAGCCGCCGATGATGGAGGGATCTTCGGAGTAGAGGCGATCGCCCGAGAGCTCGACGTAGTCGGTGAACAGCGCCTGGACGTAGTCGAGGAAGTACGGCCGCGCGGTGTGGCGGCTGAGCTGCACGACCTGCCAGCGGTTGAGATCGGAGAAGATCTCGGCCTGGAGCTTCTTGGCCTTCTTCTCGAGCTTGCCGATCTCGGTGGTGAAGTCGACGGCGCCGGAGGACGACAGCGTGCGGAGCTCTTCGATCTTCTTCTCGAGCTCGAGCAGCGGGCGCTCGAAGTCGAGGGCGTGGGTGAAGGTCAAGGCCATGTGGCGCGCTGGCTATACACGCGGCAACGGCGCGTCGCCAGCGCTGAGGAGCGCCACGTAGGGTGCGTAGACGAATACGCGGTTGCGGCGCCCGCCGGTGAGCTCCTTCACGAACGGCATCTTCGCGAGCGCTGCGGCAACAGTGGGAAAAGTCAGCCGCGTCGCCTTCTGGAGCTGCGCGATGGTGGCGATCGGTCTTCGCTGCAGTGCGTCGTAGACGGGGCCGCCGGCCTGGCGGCGGTGCGCGTCGAACAGCACGAGCATCTTCCGTGCGAGCTCGAGGCCGTCTTCAGCCGAGACGGTGAGCGCCTCGAGGAAGAAGCGCAGCCACCCTTCCCAGTCGCCGTCGCTGCGCACGGCCTTCAGCCGGTCGTAGTACTCGCGACGGTGGGCCTTGAGGTGCGTGCTGGCGCAGAGCAGCGGCTCGGTCATCAGGCCTTCGGAGCACAGCAGCAGGCTGATCATCAGCCGGCCGAGGCGGCCGTTGCCGTCGCGGAACGGGTGAATCGTCTCGAGCTGGACGTGCGCGAGGGCGACTTTGAGGAGCGGCGGCGTGTCGCTGCGGAGAAACCGGTCGAGCTCTCGCATGCAGCGCGGGACGTGGGACGCGGGAGGCGGCACGAAGCTCGACCCGCGGATCCACACCTGCTCTCGGCGGAATTGGCCGGTGCTCGAGCGCAGCAGCACGCGGTGCAGCCGCTTGAGCAACGCGACGGTGACCCGCTTTCCGAGGCCGGCCTCGAGCGCGGCGACGTAGTCGCTGACCTCGCGGACGTCCTCGAGCGGCACGCCAGGCTCCTGCTTCGTCTCGAAGAGCAGCAAGTCGGCCAGCGACGGCCGGGCCCCCTCGATCTGCGCGGAGAAGACGGCCTCGCGACGCACGTACGAGTACAGGAAGTGCGAGGTGTCGGGCAGCAGGCGGCTGAGGCCGTCGAGGCGGCTGATGGCGCGCTCGGCGCGTTCGAAGAGGACGTCGTCGACGTCGACGTGCGGCGATGGCGGGAGCGGCAGCGGCACGAACGCGAGGTGCCCGTCGCCCTGCGTGGTCGCGCGGACGAGGCGGCCGGTGACGCGGGCTTTAATAAGCTGGCTCCATACCTGCGCTTATTAAAGCAGACTTTAATTACGCTCGATCACGACCCCGGTCAGCTTCGCGACCACACCCTCCTCGACCGCGACGCCGAAGGCCCCGCTGTGAGTGCCGTTCAGCACGAAGTGCACGCGGTGCGGGCCGACCGGCAGGGGGATCGCGCGGCTCAGGGAGATCGGCGTCTTCTCGCCGGTGTTACGGCCGTCTATCCACACCTCGGCGCCCAGCGGCTTCGTCGCGCAGGCGAACTTCCCGAAGCCGGTGCGCTTCGAACGGTCCGGCATCGGAAGCGGCTCCACCACCGCCGGGGGGCGCGGCGGCGGAACCACCGGCAGCGGCGCCAGCTCCGGGAGCCGGTGGTACGGCGGCGCACGACGCGGCGCCGGCTGGACGATCGGCACCGGCGGCGGCGCGGGCGGCGGCACGATCAGGAAGCCCCTCACCAGCGAGCCCAGCGTCAGCGCCAGCCCGAGGCTCATGCCGGCGGCCAGCAGCACCTGCGGCCGTCGCGCGAGCTCCGGAGCGACCCGCGCTCCGCAGCGCAGGCACGCGCGGCCGTCGGTCAGCGATCCGCACTGCATGCAGTGCGGAAAGGCCGTGGGGAGCTCGCTCACGAGCACAGCTTACGCCGAGCGGGCCGCCCAGGGGCTACCCGGCCTTGATCGTGTGCATGCTCGAATGGCGGGCAGCGTGATCTGGCAGCCGTGACGCCAACGGCTGCCCCTCACCCTGCCCCTCTCCCCTACGAGGGGAGAGGGAACTCGTTCAGGCCGCCTTGATCTTGCTCGTGGCCGACAGCGCGTACCACGCGGTGCGGAACGCCTTCAGCTCGCGCAGCCCCGCGGGGTGCCGGCCGAGCGCCGGCGCCACCGTGACGGGCAGCCCGATCTTCTTCTCGACGTTCTTCGCGTTCGCGAGCTCGTTGTTCCGCCGCTCTTCCGTCACCGGGCAGGTCGTCTTCGGCAGCACCCGGTTCACGAGCACGCGCTCGACGGGCAGCTTCTTGCCTTTCAGGTACTCCACCAGCCGCTCGGCCGGAGGCGTCGCCATCTCTTCGCCGCGCGTCACCACCACGAACCGGCACTCGCTCGGGTTCAAGATCGCCTCTTCGAAGCGCTTGGTGTGCTTGAGCATCGCCGTCAGCTCGTCGCACAGCGGCCCGAAGCCCTTCGCGCGATGCTTGAGGAGGACGGCGTGCACGGCGGTCAGCCAGCCCTTGAGCAGCTCGGGCAGCTCGAGGATGCGGAACGTGTTCCCCGTCGGAGCCGGGTCGATCACGATGCGCTTGAACCGCTCCTGAACGAGCGCGTCGGTGAGCGCGAACATCGCCGACAGCTCGTCGATGCCGTGCGGAGCCAGATCGAGCAGGTTGCGGATCAGCTCGCGGTCGATCGCGAACTCCTGGCCCTTCACCTCGGGCCCGAACGCGCTCTCGGCCTTCTCTTTGATCTTCCGGCGCAGGTTCGCGTACCAGTTCGCGAAGTCGATCTCGCGCGCGTACAGGCCCTTCGTGCCCTTCACCTGCGTCTCGGTGTCGGTGAGCCGGCTCTGCAGCACGTCGGACAGCGAGTGCGCCGGGTCGGTCGAGATGAGCAGCACCGGGCCCTCTTTCTCGGTCAACGTGACGGCCGCGGCGGCCGCGCACGAGCTCTTGCCGACTCCGCCCGAGCCCACGAAGAAGATGAAGCGCGTCGGAGGAAGCGGAGGCGCCGCGATCGGCGGCATCGACGGAGCGCGCACCAGCGCCGGCGGGCCCTCGGCGGCCGAGAACTGCAGCGCCTTCGTCTCTTTGCCGCTCGCGACGTCCTTCGCGAACTTCTTCATCTCGTCGAAGCCGCGCGGGCCGACGATGCGCCGGTGGATCAGCTCCACCTGGGGCACGAGCGTCTGGTACTTGCGCACGTGCGGCGCCTGGAGGCCGCGGCGGTTCGCGACCTCGCGGCTGTCCTTACCGTCCTCGATCTGATCCGCGAGGATCTCGACGATGGGGATCTGGCGCTCCTTCAGCTGGTTGAACAGGTACCGCGTCTGCGCCTCGGGCACCGGCTCGGCCAGCGCCACGAGGTGGAACGCGAAGCGCGCGGGGTCGCGGAGCAGCGCGATCAGCTTCTCTGCCTTCGCCGCGAACTCGTCGAGCGGGTGCGGCGCCTTCGGAGGCGCCGACTTCGCCACCTTGCCCGGCTTCTCGCCGCGAATGAGGCCGATGAGCTTGCGCAGCTGCGTGGGGACGTCGATCACGCGCAGCGTGTGGGCGGCCGCCAGGCCGTCGACGACGATGCGGTCGAACTCCTTCGACTCGAGCAGGTCGAGCAGGTGGAACATCGCCGCCGCTTCGCCGAACGCCGTGGTCGAGCTGTCGAGCAGCTTCTCGACGTCACCCTGGTCGAGGATCACGCCCTTCGTCGCCGAGGCCTTGAGCGCCGGGCGGTACTTCTCGTTCCACCCCTTCGCGAGCGCCGCCGGGTCGAGCTCGGCCGCGAACAGCCCGCCGTTGCCCTTGCCGGCCTGCAGCTTCGCCGGCTTGTCGCTCAACTTCTTCTTGACGAGATCCGACAGTCCGCCATTAGGTTCGATCGAAACCAGGAGAACCTTGTCTTTTCCCAGCCGATCACTCAGCTCCAGCGCGAAGGCAGTCGAGAGCGTGGTCTTCCCAGCTCCTCCTTTTCCTCCAAAGAAGTGCAGCACCTGTCCGTCGCTCATCGTTCGCTCGCCTTTACCGGTAAGACCATCAACTGGGTAGAAATCGGGGCGCGGAATTTCCCAAAGCAGTGAAAAAAAGTCAAGTTAGTCCGGGGATTTCTACTTGTGTAGTTAAAGGTGCGTAGCCATTCATGATCAGCCTCTTCGTCTTCGTTGCCCTGTCTGCCGCACCCAGCCCCAAGCCAACCAACGCCCCAGATAAGGACGTTCTTCTCGACGCGCTCGTTTCAGAGCTTGCGCGAAATAAATCGGGGCTCAAGGGCGAGAAAGACGCACCCCTCTATTACCTGTCGTATCGCGTGGCAGACGGCGAGAGCTGGGCGCAGTCGGCCAGCTTCGGGGCGCTGGAGGGCACCAAGACGACCCCTGGGCGCCTGGCGGGGCGGTCGCGGGTGCTCGACGTCTCGGTGCGCATGGGGTCGAGGGCGCTCGACAACACGCACAAGGTCCGCGGCGGGGGCGGCTGGTTCGAGTTCGACTTCGGCGGCGGCGGGCGGCCGCTGCCCGTCGACGACGACGGCGGGGCGCTGAAGGTCGCGATCTGGAAGGCGACCGACGACGCCTACCGCGACGCGGCGAAGGCGATCTTGAAGGTGAAGGCGAACGTCGCGGTGAAGGCCGAAGAAGAAGACAAGGCGGACGACTTCAGCGACGACAAGCCGCACACGCGCATCGAGCCGAAGGCGGTGTCGCTCGCCCAGGCGATGGACCAGGGCAAGTGGCCCGACGTGCTCAGAAGGCTGTCGGCCGCGTTCAAGAGCCACCCCCAGATCTTGAGATCGTCGGTGTCGCTGCAGGCGGCGTCGGTGACCGCGTACTTCGTCGACTCCGACGGAGCGCGCATTCGCGAGCCGCGCTTCTTCGCCCGCCTCGCGGTCTACGGCACCGTTCGCGCCGAAGACGGCATGGAGCTCGACTTCTTCGACGACGCCGAGGCGACGTCGCTCGAGGCGCTGCCGTCGGAAGAAGAGTTCAGCAAGCGCGTCACCCGCTGCATCGAGAAGCTCGAGGCGCTGCGCAAGGCGCCGGCGATCGAGCCGTACAACGGGCCGGCGATCGTCACGCACCGCGCGGCGGGCGTCTTCTTCCACGAGATCTTCGGCCACCGCATCGAGGGGCACCGGCAGAAAGACGCCGACGACGGCCACACGTTCACGAAGCGCGTCGGCCAGCGCATCGTGCCCGAGTTCATCTCGGTGACCGACGACCCGACGCGCCGCAACTTCGGCGACGTTCCGCTCAACGGCTACTACCTGTTCGACGAAGAGGGCCAGCCCGCCCAGAAGGTGAACCTCGTCGAGAACGGCGTGCTCAAGGCCTTTCTCATGGGGCGCTCGCCCATCGCCGGCTTCCCGAAGTCGAACGGGCACGGGCGCGCCATGCAGGGCCTGCGGCCGGTCGCGCGGCAGGGCAACCTGCTGGTCGACTCGAGCAAGAAGGTGCCGTTCGACGCGCTGCGCACGCGGCTCATCGAAGAGGTGAAGGCGCAGGGCAAGCCGTACGGCCTGCTGTTCGAAGAGATCAGCGGCGGCTTCACGAACACGCGCACCGGCGGGCTGCCGCAGGCGTTCAAGGTGATCCCCCAGATCGTCTACCGGGTGTACCCCGACGGCCGGCCCGACGAGCTCGTGCGCGGCGTCGACATCGTCGGCACGCCGATCGCGTCGTTCGAGCGCATCATCGCCACGGCCGACGACTTCCGCGTGTTCAACGGCTTCTGCGGCGCCGAGTCGGGGTGGGTGCCGGTGTCGGCGGTGGCGCCGTCGATTCTCATCAGCGCGATCGAGGTCGAGCGCAAGGCCAAGGGCCACGAGCGGGGGCCGCTCCTGCCGCCTCCGCCGCTCGTGAACCCCGGGCCGGGCAAGGAGGTGGGCCCGTGATCGCCCTGCTCGCTTCGCTGCTGCTCGCCGGGGCCGCGCCGGCGCCGAAGCCGGCTCCGCCGCAGAAGTTCGACGACCCGCTGATGCAGGTGCTCGCCGACGAGGTGGGCCGCGCGATGACGCTGAAGATGCCGAAGCGCGCGGGCGACAAGGCCGAGCCCGAGAAGCCGTACTACGCGCGTGCGTACCTCAACACCGACAGCTCGTTCGCGGTGTGGGCGAACTTCGGCGCGCAGTACGCGCCCGTGCAGGGCCAGCAGGTGAAGCTCGGCACGCAGGTGCGGGTCGGCTCGCCCGAGCTCGACAACACGAACTTCCAGCAGGGCGGCTTCGGGTTCGGCGGAGGCGAGGGCCGCTTCTCGCACCCCGCGGAGCTCGACCTCGACGCGATTCGCCGGGCGCTGTGGCTGCAGTTCGACGGCGACTACAAGCGCGCGGTCGAGGCGATGGCGCGCAAGCGCGCGTACCTCGAGACGAGCCAGGTGAAGGAGCGCATCCCCGACTTCACGATGGTTCCGCCCGACAAGGTGATGCTCGAGGCGAGTGCGGCGCCGAAGCTCGATCTCGAGAAGTGGGGCGGCATCGTGAAGCGGGCGTCGGCGGCGTGCCGGTCGTTCGCTTCGCCGCACTCGTGCGTCACCGGCCTGGGCGGGAAGCACGGCTGCCAGCGGCTGGTCGCCTCCGACGGGGCGGCCCACCGCTTCTGCGAGACGCGCATCGAGGTCTACGTGCAGGCGAACGGGCAGGCCTCCGACGGCATGCCGGTGGGCGCCGACTGGAAGCAGTACTACCGCACCGAGGGCGACCTGCCGACCGAGGCGGAGCTCGTCGCGAAGGTGAAGGAGATGGGCGAGCTGCTCGAGAAGAAGCTGAAGGCGCCCGCGCCGGCGGAGGACTACGCGGGGCCGGTGCTGTTCACGGCCGAGGCGGCGCCGGCGTTCTTCTTGAGCGCGCTGGCGAACCCGCTGTCGCAGCCGCGCGAGTCGCTGGGCGCGTCGGAGCAGGGGCGGCTCATCGAGCGGCTCGGCAAGCACATCGCGGTGTCGCAGCTGACGGCGGTCGACGACCCGACGCAGCCCACGTGGACGTCGCCGGCCGGAAAGGTGCTGCCGCTGTTCGGCTACTTCCCGGTCGACGACGACGGGGTGAAGCCGCAGGCCATCACGCTGGTGAAAGACGGCGTGCTGCAGACGTACTACATGAGCCGGCTGCCGACCCGGCGGATCCAGAAGACGAACGGGCACGCGCGCAACGAGCAGGGCTCGACGGGCGCGCTGTTCGTCTCGACGAGCAACCCGCGGCCGCTGAGCGAGCTCAAGAAGAAGCTCGTGGAGCTCGCGAAGGAAGAAGACCTCGACTACGGGCTGATGGTGGGGCGGCTGCCGCAGGCGTGGGAGTCGCGGCCCGACACGTCGCTGAAGCTGCCGAACAACCCGCTGCTGGTGTGGCGGGTGTATGCCGATGGGCGCGAGGAGCTGATCCGCGGGCCCGCGTTCCGGCCGACGACGTTCCGGGTGCTCAAGGACATCGTGATGATGGGCGACGACCCGACGCTGCTGAACGGCGATCAGTTCGGGCAGCAGGTGTCGGCGGTGGCCCCGTCGACGCTGGTGAAATTGCTGGAGCTGAACAAGCCGAGGGATGAGTACGGCAAACCCCCTGCCCTGCCGCGGCCGGCGATGAAGTAGTCGCGATCCACGCTTCGGGGCCGCCGTGTCCACCACGACATGGCGGCGCACCAGTGCTCGGCATGTGGGACTCCCACGTATGAGACGCGGCAGACGGTCCGGTACCAGACACCGACCGGGCCGGTGACGCTGCAGAACGTGCCGGTGCACCACTGCCCGTACTGCGGAGATCACGAGATCACGCTGTCGCGGGCTCCGGAGCTGCGCGGGGAGGTCGCGCTCGCGATCGCGCGGAAGCAGGAGCGGCTGGAGCCGCGCGAGGTGCGGTTTTTGCGCGAGTTCCTGGGGCTGACGCGCACCGAGCTGGCCGACACGGTCGGGGCGAACGAGGACACCGCGACGCGGTGGGAAGATCTCGAGCACCCGACCATGATGGGCCCGCAGGCCGAGCGGCTGCTCCGGGTGCTGGTGCTGACGGGGAAGCGGCCCGGTCGGGCGTGAAACAGTCGGCAGTCGGCAGTTTGCAGTAACTGCCGACTGCTGACTGCCGACTGCCGACTGCCACCTTCCTCAGGCGTAGCGCTGGCGCATGAGGAACACGATCGCGTCTCGCGCCGACGCGTCGGTGTAGCCGTACTTCTTCGCCATCGCGTCGAGCGTCGCGCGCACCGCGGTCTGCTCCTTCGCCGACAGCGTGCCCTTCTCGTCCGAGAAGTACTTCAAGATGTTCTCGACGTTCTTCCGCAGCGTGCGCTTGCGCTCTTCGTAGAAGTGGTCGCGCAGCTTGCGGAACAGGTCGGGGAAGATGCGCGAGTAGTCGAGCACCGCGTCGGGGTTGTCGATCTTGTGCGCCCCGATCGACGCGATGAGCCCGCGGCGGAACTCGCTCGCGTCTTCGCCCTTCTGCACCACGTAGCCCTCGAACTCGGTCATGCGGCCCTCGTCGGGCTTCTCGTACTGGCCGGTGACCTTGTTCTCGACCTTCTCGCCCTTCACCCAGCTCGAGACCGTCTGCACGTAGCGCTCGAACAGCTCCTGGTACTGCTTCTCGGACACGAGGCCCATCGAGTCGCGCACCTCTTGATCGACGACGTCGAGCCAGTCGTTCTCGACCAGCGTCACGAACTCCTCGTGGTCGTGGTAGCCGTCGACGACCTCCTGCTGGAGGAACTCGTAGACGCTCTTGTCCTTGCAGAGCGCCGAGAGCTCCTTCATCACGGCGAGCGGGTGCAGCCCGTCGTGATCGGGGCTCTGCGCCGCGTTGAAGAGCGCGGTCTTGATCTCGCGCGCCGAGGCCCCGCTGCGGCCCTCGAAGTTCGGGTACGCGTCGGACTCTTCGTAGAGCGGGGCGAGGTGCTTGCGCAGCTCCTTCGACTGCTGCAGCGAGAGCCGCTCGGGCGGCGTGCCGTCTTGATAGAGCTTCAGCTTCTCGAGCGGCGAGATGCGCTCGACGAGCGCACGCACCTCCTGCGGGTAGCGGTCGGGAATCGGCTTCTTGAGCCGCGTGAGCGTGGCCCACATCGCGGCGACGCGCGTCGCGTGCGGAGCCACCGGCCGGCCGACGGTCGTGACGTTCACCTGGGCGTCGTAGATCTCCTGCTCGACGCGCCAGCGGCGCACGTACGGCACGCGCACGAGCTCGATGCGGCCCTTGAAGCTGGCGAAGTCGGGCAGCTCCTTGAAGGCGTTGAGGTGCTTCTCGTTCGCGCTCGCGATGAGCACCTCGTCGAGCTGCAGCACGAAGTGCTCGAGCGGCACCTCGCCGGTCTCGCTCGCGCCGAGCAGGTACTTGAAGGCCTCGAGCGGGCGCTTCAAGAGATCGCTGTACTCGATGAGGCCGCGGTTCGCCGAGACCAGCGCGCCGTGCGGCTCGAACAGCACGACGTTCTGCAGCGCCGGAGGCAGGTTCGCCTGGCTGCGGTCGGCGGTGACCTGGTGGTAGGCCGCGTCGACGGACATCTGCGGCTCCACGGTGCACGTCGCGACCTGGTAGCGGCGGCTCACGTAGAAGCGCTCGACCTGAACGTGCCGCAGCACCTTGAGGTAGTCGCCCTCGTACGAGCTCAAGAGCGCGTCGTAGATGCGGCGGCTCTTCGCCGACAGCTCGCCCTCGAGCACGTAGTGCGGGATGACGAGATCGCGGCCCGCGGCGCCGAGCGCCTCTTCGATGAGCTTCTTGCGCTCGCGCTTCGGCACGAGGAACAGCGGGTGCTCGCGCAGCGGGTTCGTGATGCGCACGTCGATGGCCTCGGCCTCGAGGTGCGCGAAGCTCTGCAGTGAGCCGGTCGACTTGCCGCCCTTCTCGCCGCCGAAGCCGATGTTGCCCTTGACCAGCTTCTCACTCGGGAAGACCCAGTTGAACGTGTAGAGGGCGCCCTCGGGTGACTGCGAGTACAGCTCCATGCCGCGCTTGAGGGCCTCGACGATGGAGGACTTCGCGCTGCCGTTCGGGCCGTGCAGGAGGATGAGCTTGTTGATGCGGCCCGCGCGAACGAAGTTGCCGAGCAGGCGGTAGATGGCGTTCTGCACCTCTTCCTGCCCCGCGACGCGGATCTCGCCGTCAGCCTGGGGGCCGTCGAAGATGCGGAAGCGGCGGATCTTGCCGGTGGGGTGCGGGACCTGGTCGGTGCCGAAGTGGTCGATCGCGTCTTTGAGGTACTGGGCCGCGTTGCGCACCTGCTGCCTGGGGCCCTGCCCGAAGAGCGCGATGTACTCCTCGAACGAGAGAATCGAGCGGTTCTTCACGAAGTCGGTGGAGACCTCGGAGCCGACGGTCTGGAGGAACTTTCGTGCGTCCATTGAGCTCGAACGTTAGCCCAGGGCCGTGACCGCCGCCCGAATGTCGTCGGGCAGCGGGCTCTCGACCACGACGTCCTCCCACTGCAGCCGCGCCGCGTGCAGCGGCGTGCGGGCGATCAGCGCGCTCTGCTCCGTGTGCCGGTACTTCGGGTCGAACAGCAGCGGGTGCCCCGCGTGCGCCAGGTGCACGCGGATCTGGTGCGTGCGCCCGGTGAGCGGCTCGGCCTCGACCAGCGTCGCGCCTCTCAGCGCTTCGAGGGGCCGCACCCTCGTCTGCGACGGCTTTCCGCCCTCGGCCACCTTCATCCGCCCCTTCCTGCCCGCGGCGATCGGCCAGTCGAGCAGCCGCTCGGCCTCGAGACGGCCCTCGACCAGCGCGAGGTAGCGCTTGTGCACCTCGCCGTGCTCGAACGCCATCGACAGCGTCCGGTGCAGCTGTGCGTTCAGCGCGAACAGCAGCACCCCGCTCGTGTCGCGATCGAGGCGGTGCACCACCCACAGCCGCTGGCCGAGCTCGGCCTCCAGCTGCGCCTTCAGGTTCTCGCCGCCTTCGCGCCCCGGGATCACGTTCAGGCCCGGCGGCTTGTCGACGGCGATGAAGCCGTCGCCGCGCAGCAGCACCTTCACTCGAGCTGCGCCACCGGAAGCACCGTCACCGCTCCGTACTTCCCCACCACCTTCTCGAGCTCCGTCGCGTTGCCGACCAGCACGATCGTGCGGTCGCCGTCGGGCAGGTGGTTCGCCGCCGCCGAGGCCGCCGCCTGCGGCGTCACCGCCGCGATGCGCTCGCGGTACTGGTCGACCCAGTCGTCCGGCAGGCCGTACAGCGCCATGTCGGCCATCGCGGCCGCGATCGACTCGTTCGTCTCGAGCCGCGCCGGGTACAGCCCCGAGATGTACCGCTTCGCGCTCTCGAGCTCCGAAGGCTTCGGCCCCTTCGCCCTCATCTTCGCGACCTCGGCCAGCGCGACGTCGAGCAGCTCGGTCACCGTCTCGGTCTTCGTGAACGACGACACGAAGAAGCCGCCCGCCGTCGCGAGCTGATCGAAGTGCGAGCCCGCCCCGTACGTCAGGCCGCGCTTCACGCGGATCTCCTGCATCAGCCGCGACGTGAAGCTGCCGCCGAGCACGCAGTTCATCACGGTGAGCGGGAAGTGATCGGGGTGCCCGCGGTACACGCCGCGCGCGCCGATGCGCACCTGCACCTGCGTCTGCTCGGGCTTGTCGACGACCACGACCTCGCCCGCGCGCGCGGGCTTCGTCCACTCGGGCAGCGAGACGAGCCCCTCGCTCGCGCCCTTCCACTCGCCGAACGTGCGCTCGACGGCGGCGAGCACCTTCGCCGGGTCGACGTCGCCGACGATGAAGAGGTGCCCGCCGTGGGGCACGACGCGCTCCTGGTGAAAGCGGACCACGTCGGCGCGGGTCATCGCCTCGACGTGGGCCTTGAGGCCGATCGTCTCGTGGCCGTACGGGTGCGAGCCGAACATCGCCGACACGAGGGCGCGGTCGGCGACGTCGTCGGGGTCGTCGAGCGCGTTCGAGAGCTGCGCGAGCGTGCGCCGCTGCGCGAGCGCGACCTCGCCTTCCGGGAAGTCGGGCCGCTGAACGATGCGCGAGGCGACCTCGAGCATGGCGTCGAAGTGGGCGACGGGCGTGGTGAGACCGACGCCGAAGCTGTCTTCGCCGGCCCAGGCCGACAGCGAGGCGCCGACGTAGTCGACCGACTCGTTGAGCTCCTCGGCGCTCTGGCCGCCGGCGCCGCGGCGCAACAGCCGCGCGGTGAGCTCGGCGAGCCCGAAGCGGCCGGGCGGGTCGAAGACGCTGCCGGCCTTCGTGATGTAGCGGGCGGCCACGAGCGGCAGCGGGCCGCGCTTCACGATCGTGACGTGGAGCCCGTTGCTCAGTGTCGTCACCTCTCGCGGCGGGAGTCGCAGCGGCCGCAGGGTCAGCCCCGACGTGTTCTTCTTCACGCGCGCCCCTCCGGGTCTTCCCCCGCGCCGCGGGGCCCGTGCCTCCCGAAGGCGGTGCCTTCGTCCGGCGCGGGCACGAGCGTGACGACGCTGCGCCGCACCGGCTTCAGGTACTTCGCGGCGACCTCCTTGACCTGGGCCGCGGTGACCTGCTCGTAGCGGCTCGCCAGCGCGAGGCCGTCGCGCCACGAGCCGAGCAGCGCCTCGTAGTGGCCGAGCGCGTGGGCGCGGCCGTTGTTCGTGCCCAGCTCGCGCAAGAGCTGCGCGGCGAGGTTGTTCTTCGCCTTCTGCAGCTCGCGGTCGGTGATGCCGTTCGCCATCACGGCCTCGAGCTCGGCGTAGAGCGCCTCTTCGGCCTTGCGAGAGTCGGCGCCGGGCTTGAGCTCCATGGCGGCGACGAAGGCGCCGGGGTCCTTGCGCCAGCTCCAGTCGATGGAGACCGAGACGCAGGCCTCCTTCTCGTAGACGAGCGACTTCACCAGCCGGCTCGACTGCCCGACCGACAGCGCGTACTGCAGCACGTCGAGCACGAGGGTGTCGCCGTCGCGCGCCGCCGGCCCGCGCCACGCGATCATCAGCGTCGGCGCCTGCGCCGGGTGCCGCACCTCGGCGCGGCGCTCGCCCTTCTGCTCCGGCTCGGCGTCGAGCACCGCGGGCGGAGCCTTCGGCCCCGGCTTGATGCCGCCGTAGTACCTCTTGATGAGCTTCAGCGCCTCTCTGGGCTCGAAGTCGCCGGCGACGTACAGCGTCGCGTTGTTCGGCGCGTAATAGGTGCGGAAGTAGTCGAGGCAGTCTTCGCGCGTGATCGCCTCGATGTCGCGCATCCACCCGATTACCGGCCAGCGGTACGGGTGCGCCTTCCACACGAGCGTGCCGAGCTCCTCGTCGAGCATGCCGGCGATCTCGTTGTCGACGCGCAGCCGCCGCTCCTCGATGACGACCTCGCGCTCGCTCTTCAACATCTTCGGCGTCACGGCGAGCGAGCGCATGCGATCGCTCTCGAGGTCGATCACCTTCTCGAGCGCCTCGGACATGAAGTCCTCGTAGTACACCGTCATGTCGTTCGACGTGTACGCGTTGCTCGAGCCGCCGTTGCTCTCGAGCGTGCGGTCGAACTCGCCGGGCCCGTACTTCTTCGCGCCGTTGAACATCATGTGCTCGAAGAGGTGGCTGATGCCGGTGATGCCGGGGCGCTCGTTGCGCGAGCCGACGTGAAAGAACGTGTAGTAGCTGATGGTCGGCACGGCGCTCGACGGCACGAGGCGGACCTTCAGGCCGTTGGGCAGCTTCGACTCGACGACGGAGTCGGCGATCGGTTTCAGCTCTTTGGGGATCATTTGTGTCTCTCGAAGAAGCCCAGCACCTTCGTCCACACCTCTTCTGCAGCACGGTTCCCCACCACCAGATCCATGTGACCGTACTCGGCCTTCGCCCCGTGGGCTTGGGAAACCAGCACCCACTCCTTCGGCCCGCCCAGCGCCCGGTAGCCTGCCTTCACCGCGGGCACCGGCGCGACGCGATCGAGGCGGGCCGCCACCACGAGCACCGGCGTGCGAATGCGCGCCATGTCGGCGCGGAAGTCGAGCTTGCCGTCGGCGCTCTCGAAGCGGCCCTTGCCGACGCGGGTGAGCTGCGCGACGACTCCGCTCGCGATGTTCGCGGTGCCGTACGACATCAGCCGCGCGAACGTCGCCGGCGGCACGTTCTCGGGGTTGTAGAGCAGCCGCTCGATCGGAGCGTCCCTCAGCGTGCCGTGCGACGGGGCGAGCAGCCACGCTCCGAAGCCCGAGGGCACGGTGAAGCCGCCGGGCATCGCGCCGATGAGGCCGGCGCCCGAGAGCCCCGTGTCGAGGTTCACCGGAGAGCCCAGCGTGGCGACCGCGTTGAGGCCCGAGCCCCCTTCCGCGAGGTACGCGTAGGCGACCATGCCGCCCATCGAGTGGCCGGCGTAGTCGAGGGTCTGGGCGCCGCTGACGCGGCGCACCTCGTCGATCGCGGCGGGCAGGTCGTGCTGCCAGAAGTCGTCGAAGGTGTTGTCGGGCGGGTGGGTGCTGGCTCCGGTGCCGCGCAGCGACATCGTCCACGCCTCGCGGCCTTGCGCGGCGAACCAGCGCGCCATGCTGTGGGTCTCGTCGAGATCCATGTTGCGGTCGTTCGCCGAGATGCCGTGGCACATCAGCACGGGCCGGCCGGCGCCTCGGTAGCGGACGAGCGAGATCTCGACGCCATCGTTCGTCTTCGCGCGGTACGTCTCGGCCGTGTCGGGCAGCGGCACGAAGCGCACGCACGAGCAGAGCAGAACGAGCACCCCCGCAACCTGCGCCTTCTGGCTCATTCGTCGAGAAACCTCTGCGCAGGCTCGAACACGTCGGTGCGCGCGCTCGCGCCCTGCAGCAGCGACAGGTGGCTGTAGTCTTCGCTCGAGAGCTCGAACCGGCTGAACGTCTTCAGGCGCACGTCGGCCTTCACCGCGATCTCTTTCAGCGGCGTGCAGAACTCGGGGTTCGCGAAGCCGTCGAGCAGGCCGTCGAAGAGCAGCGTCGGCCGGTCGTATTCCTGCAGGCGCCCGAGCACCGTCGACCCGTCGTCGAGCTGCAGGTTGCCCGTGTACATCCAGTGCAGCAGATCGCGGCTCGTCAGCGCGCCGAGCGAGGCGAACGCGTGCGCGCGCAGCGCCTCGAGGCGGCCCGGCCGGAACCTCCCGCCGAGCCAGAACAACAGCTCGAGCGCGCGCGTGCCTTCGGCGTCGAGGGCCAGGGCGCGGAAGTCGCCGCCGCCCTTCAGCACCGCGGTCGCCACCGGAGACGGCACCTCGGGCACCGCGGGCGTCGCGACCGCGACGACGCGCTTCACGCGCCCTTTGAGCTCCTTCACCGAGGCGGCGAGCGCGAGCGTGCCCGCATAGCCGTGCGCGACGAGATCGAACGGCTCGCCGACGGCGTCGGCGATCGCCGGCAGATCGCGCGAGACCCGCTCGGGCAGGCCGTTCTTGCGCAGCTCGGCGACGTAGACCGTGCGGCCGCGCGCGGCCAGGTGGTGAGCGAGCCCCTCGCCTTCGAGATCGAACACGGCGCGCGTCGTGCCGAGCTCGGGGAGGAGCAGCACCGGCTTCAGGCCCGGCTCGCCGTACCGGTAGAGCGCGAGCGCGACGCGATCGGAGCTCATCACGCGCCGATGCGCGACGGGAGCGCTCGACGCGATCAGGCTGCACAGCAACAGCGGGATCACAGCTCGACGAACCCGGCCTTCAGCGCCAGCACGACGGCCTCGACGTGCGAGTTGACGCCCATCTTCCGGTAGATGTGGCTCAGGTGCGTGCGCACGGTGCGGCGCTCGAGCGTCATCACGTGCCCGACCTCGGCGTTCGAGAGCCCTTTGGCGACGTAGCGCAGGACGTCCATCTCGAGTGGGGACAGGCCCCACGGGTTCTGAGGCTGCTGAGGCTTCGCCTTCACCGAGTTGAAGTAGTTCCAGAAGCGCTTCGCGATCTGGGCCTCGAGCACGGTGCCGCCCTCCATCACCTCTTTGATCGCGGAGCGGATCTTCTCGGGCCCGACGCGCTTCACCAGGTAGCCCGAGGCGCCTGCCTGAATCGCCTCGTACACCTTCGTCTCGTCGTCGAACGACGTGAGAATGAGGATCTCGACGTCGCTCGCGCGGCGCTTCACGCGCTTCGTCACCTCGATGCCGTCGATGCCCGGCAGCTCGAGATCGAGCAGCACGATGTGCGGCCGCAGCTTCACGATCTCCTCGACGCCGGCCTCGCCCTCCTGCGCGCTGCCGACCACCTCGAGCTCGGAGAACGTCGACAGCACCTTCAGCAGGTTCTTCAGCAGCTGCGGCTGGTCCTCCACCACGTAGACGCGGGTTCGGGTGCTCTCGGTCATTTGTTGTTCTTGAAGATCGGGATCAGGCGGGTGGTCTTGCCGGCTTCGATGCGGGTGGGCGCGTCGTATTTTTCATCCGTTCGGGCGTCGATCACCACGATCTTCCGCAGGCCGGCCGGCAGCGCGATCTTCGAGAGCGAGCCACACACGGCGTCGCCGTCGATCATCACCGTGACCGGCTTCTTCGAGTCGACCGAGAGGAAGCCCAGCGGCGCGCCCTTCTTCGTCGTGTAGCAGCTCTCGACCTTCGGGCGGTCGTCGTCGGCCAGCTTCGAGGGCGGCGGCGGCCTGACCGGGGGCGGCGGCCTGCGCGGCGGCGGCGGGCGCGGCCGCTCGACCACCGCAGGCGTGTAGACCTGAACCGCCCCGCCGGAAGACCACTTCCACGTGCCGAGCAGCAGGAACGCGAGCGCCGCGAGCGCGCTGCCCGCGACGATGGGAATCCACCTCTTCCGGGCGGCCTCGAGGCGCGCGATGTTGCGCTCCTCGGTGATCATGCGCCGGCGCTTGCCGTCGGGCAGCACGATCGAGTTCTCGAGCGACACCGGCTGGCTCTCGGCCTCGCGCGGCTGCTTCGGCACCGGCACCACCGGCGCCTTCTCGGTGACCGCCGCCTTCTCTTCTCTCTTCCCGGGGAAGATCTTCGGCAGCTCCTGCGTCTCGGCCTTGTCGGGGGCCACCGCCTCGTTGCGCGGGCTGCTCTCGAAGTCCTCGATGTGGCGCACGCGCTTGAGCACGTCGGGGTTGATCGACTCCTTCGGGCCCGAGCGCGCGGTCAGCGGCATCGCTCCGGCCGGCGCGTGCCAGTCGGTCGATCGCTCGCGCTCCGGGTCGTACGCGGGCGGCGTGAGCCCGTCGGGGCCGGGGTTCTCTTCGGTCTCGGCGCCGGCCGCGGCGACCGCGGGGAACTGCTCGAGCGACGCCGAGAACGACGCACGCGGCGTCAGCACCATCGAGCGCTCCTCGACGTCTTCGACGTCGGCGCCGTCGATGCCCTCGAGCGTGAAGGCCTCGGCGAAGGGCACCGCGCCCGACGGCACGATCTGCACGTCGTTCGGGAAGAGCTGGTCGACGAAGCGCTTGAGCTCCTCGCGCGGCGGCAGGCCGCCGTTCGCGGTCACGTACTCGCGCAGCGACGCGGCGAACTCGACCGGCGACTTGTAGCGGCGGCCGGGCACGGGGTCGAGCGCGCGCATGATGACCGGGTCGATGCGCGAGTTGAGCCGGCGATCGAGCCGCGACGGCGGAGGCAGGGCCTCGCGCCGCGTGCTCACCTGCGTGCCCTCGCCCGCGGCCTCGCGCAGCGTGAGGAGCTCGTAGGTCATCGCGCCGAGCGAGTAGACGTCGCACTGCGCGGTGATGGCCTCGCCCTTCATGAGCTCGGGGGCGCGGTACGCCGAGCGGCCGCGCCCGGCGAAGTTCTTCTTGAGGGCCGGGACGGAGTTGAGCGCGGCGAGCGCTCCGAAGTCGCAGACCGACGGGCGGCCCTCGGCGCTGAGCAGCACGTTGCCGGGCGTCATCGCGCCGTGCAGCACGCCGGCGGCGTGAGCGTCGCTGACGGCGTCGAGCAGGTCGATCACGAGCGCCATGGCGAGCGCCGACGTGATGACGACCTCCTTCGTGTTGAGGCGCTGCAGCGCCTGGCCGAGCGTGTAGCGGCCGCGGTCTTCGCGGACGATCGCGAGGCGCCGCTTGACGAGGCCGATGTCGACGACGTGCGCGATGCCCGGGTGGGTGACGCCGACCAGCTTGTGGGTCGCCTCGGCGATCGAGCGCGCGTACGCCTTCACGCTCGTCTTCTCGTGGAAGAGCTTCACGACGGCCGTGCCGCCGCCGTCGCGCTCGGCGCGGTAGAGCTCCGCGAGCTCGCCGCCTTCGAGCCTGCCCGTCAGCCGGTACGCAGACGCCACGATCGGAAGGAGCTTAGCCGCTTAAGTCCCGGGCGGAACGTGCCGATGAGGCCGTCAGGCGATGTCCGGGTCAGCGCAGCGGGTCAGAGGCCGGAGGTGGGCGGTGACGGTGCTCGCGACCGCCGCGGTCGCGGTGCTGGCGAGCCTGGGCCTCGCCTCAGCGCAGAACGCGCGCGAGCAGGCAGCGAGCGCGCAGCGGGTCGCACACTCGCACCGGGTGATCGAGACGCTCCAGCGCATCCCCGCGGGCATCGCCGGGGCCGAGAGCGCGCTGCGCGGGTACGCCATCGCGCGCGACGACGGCTTCCTCGAAGAGATCGACCCGGCCTGCCGGGCCGCGGCCGGCGCCGTCGCGCAGGTGCGCGCGCTCGTCTCCGACGACCCCTCACAGCTCGAGCGCCTCTCGGAGGTCGACCCGGTGGTTCGCGAGCGCCTGCTGCTCATCGCCGAGCGCAAGGCCGCCCTGCAGGCGGGAGGCGAGGCGCGGGTGCCGGCTCGCGCACACGCGCTCTCGCGCCAGATCGACTCTGCCGTCGAAGAGCTGACGCGCGCCGAGCGGAGCCTCCTCGACGCGCGGGCCTCCGAGACCGCCGCGGCCGCGGGCCGCAACCTGCGCTCGGCGATCATCGCGCCCGCGCTCGCGTGCGTGTTCATGATCCTCACGCTGCTGGTGCTGCGGCGCGAGCTGACGGGCCGCCGCGCGGCCGAGAGCCACCTGTCGCTGCTGCTCGAGCTGGGCCAGCTCCTCCAGGCCTGCCGCTCGCTGGACGAAGCCTTCGACGTGAGCCGCAAGTACCTGCCCCGCTTCTTCAGCGGCAGCGCCGGCGTGCTCGCGCTCCTCGGGCCCGGGGGTGAGGCCGAGCCGCGCTGCAGCTGGGGGCGCGCCGGCTCGGGGCACGCTCCGCACGGGTTCAGCGCCGAGTCTTGCTGGGCGCTGCGCCGCGGCCAGCCGTTCGCGAGCGGCGCCGGCGACGGTGACGTCCGCTGCGCGCACGTGGGCGAGGCGGGCGACGCGCTGTGCGTGCCGCTCGCGGCGTACGGCGAGCTGATCGGCGCGATCTCGATCGCCTCGCCGCCCGGCCTGGCCGCGCGCCACCGGCTGCTCGCCGAGTCGGTCACCGAGCAGATCGCGATGGCGCTCGGCAACCTGATGCTCCGCGAGGAGCTGAAGGCGCAGTCGATTCGCGACCCGCTGACGGGGCTGTTCAACCGCCGCTACACGGAAGAGACGCTCGAGCGGGAGCTGAAGGGCGCGGCGCGCTCGAAGGCTCCGGTCGGCGTGGTGATGATCGACGTGGATCACTTCAAGCGGGTGAACGACACGCACGGGCACGACGGCGGCGACGTGGTGCTGAAGGCGATCGCCGAGCTGCTGCGGTCGCGAACGCGCGGGCACGACGTGGTGAGCCGGCTCGGCGGCGAAGAGCTGCTCGTGCTGCTGCCGGGCGCGAGCCTGGAGTCGGCGAAGGCGAAGGCCGAGGCGCTGCGCGAGGCGATCGCGAAGCTCGAGCTGACGCACCGCGGGCGCCGCGTCGAGGTGACGGCGTCGTTCGGAGTCGCGGCGTTTCCGGAGCACGGCTCCGAAGGGCCCGAGCTGCTGCGCGCGGCGGATCAGGCGCTGTACACGGCGAAGCGCACGGGCCGCGATCGCGTGGTCGCGGCCCCGTCACCGGGCAACCCGGCCTCGCTCGCGCTGAACTGAGCGCGATCAGTACGACTTCAGGTACACCGGCGCCACGGCCTCGAAGCGGAAGCCGCACCACACGCACGAGTCGCCGCGCCGGCCCGGGGGCAGCTCGAGCAGGCAGCCCGGGCACCTGGGCCGCGGCCGCCGGCGGCGCGCGACCCGCGAGCGCTGCGCCGCCTCGCGCTGCGGCGCCCTCGCCTGGGCGAAGCCGTTGCGCACGCGCGCCTCCAGCAGCTTCATTCGAAGCTCCAGCTCCTCGATGCGCGCTTTGAGATCCCGGACCTCGTCCTTCTTTCGGCGGCCCGCCATGTGATTGGAAAGAGTGCCACGCCGTAGTACGCAAGGGAAACTCTTGGAACCGCTTCACGGCAGCAGGCTCGGGCCGATTGATCAGCAGAAGGCGCTGGACCTCGGCAAGCGCGCGGCCGGCATTCTTCAGGACGGCGAGCTGCAGGGGCTGCTCACGTCGAAGCGCGACCTGCCCGAGACCGATCGCGCGCGGCAGGTGTTCGTCAACCGCAACCTGCGCCTCGCGAACATCGACCTGATCGGCTTCGACATGGACTACACGCTGGCGATCTACCACCAGCGGCGCATCGAGCAGCTGTCGTACGACATGACGCTGCAGCGGCTGATCGACGCGTACCAGTACCCGAAAGAGATCGCGTCGATCGCATACGACCACCAGTTCGTGATGCGCGGGCTGTTCGTCGACAAGCGCCACGGCAACCTGCTCAAGATCGACCGCTTCGGCCACGTCGGCCGCGCGTACCACGGGCGCGAGGCGCTGCCGGATCAGGTGATGAAGCAGCTGTACCGCAACGAGCTCGTGCGGCTGAAGAACCCCGAGTACGCGTGGATCGACACGCTCTTCGCGCTGCCCGAGGCGTGCCTGTTCGCCGGCATCATCGACATGCTCGAGAAGGCGCAGGGCAAGCGCCTCGACTACGCGAAGCTGTACGACGACATCCGCGAGGCGATCGACACCGTCCACCGCGACAACTCGCTGAAGACCGAGATCAAGAAGGACATCGGCAAGTACATCTTCAAGGACCCCGAGCTCGGCCCCGCGCTGCACAAGCTGCGCAGCGGCGGGAAGAAGCTGTTCCTGCTCACGAACTCGGGGTGGGACTACACCGACGCGGTGATGCGGTACCTGCTCGACGGCGTCGTGCCCGAGTACCCGTTCTGGCGAAACTACTTCGACGTCGTCGTCTGCGCGGCGCGCAAGCCCGACTTCTTCGCGGGCGTCGAGCCGTTCTTCGAGGTCGACCCCGCGACGGCGCAGGTGCGCGCGGCCGGCGAGCCGAGCGCGCTCGAGCGCGGCAAGGTGTACCAGGGCGGAAACCTGCAGGCGTTCGAGCGGCTGACGCAGTACGCGGGCGAGCGCGTGCTGTACGTCGGCGATCACATCTACGGCGACATCTTGAAGTCGAAGAAGACGTCGCTGTGGCGCACCTGCATGGTGGTGCAGGAGCTCGAAGACGAGCTCAACTACACGTTCGCCCGCTCGGAAGAGATCACCCGGCTGTCGGAGCTCGAGATCCTCCGCGCGCGCGTCGACGACGAGATCGGCAAGCACAAGGCGATGCTGAACTCGGTGGAGCGCAAGCTCGAGCGCGACTCGATCGAAGGCCCCGCGAAGGCGGCGCTGGAGGAAGAGCGAAAGCGCTTGAAGGCCGAGCTCGATCGGCTGCGCAAGGCGTACCGCGAGACGAACGAGATCGCCGAGGTGCTCGAGGCCGACGTCGAGACCGGGTTCAACCCCTTCTGGGGGCTGATGTTCAAGGAGGGGAACGAAAACTCGCGCTTCGGCGAGCAGGTCGAGCAGTACGCGTGCCTGTACACGAGCCGGGTCTCGAACTTCCTCTTCTACTCGCCGGCGCAGTACTTCCGGTCGCCGCGCGACCTGATGCCGCACGAGAAGGCCGGCGCTCCGACCGCGAAGCTGGCGCCGCTCGGCGGCGAGGGCCCGCCGAAGGGCACGAACCAGGCCTGAGGGGCTGTCCCTAGACTCCGCCCCGCACGCGGGCCCAGACGACGTCGGTGTAGCGCGACAGCGGCTCGGGCGTGAGGCCGAGGCGCTTGATGTCCTGGGTGTAGCGGGCGCCCTTGACGACGACCCACCTGCGCGCCGCGCGCCGCGCCAGGCCGATCGCCTCGGCCGGCAGCGGCGCGTGATCCGCGTGCGCGCGCAGCAGCTCGAACGCCGGCGAAGCCTTCTTCCGCTTCCCGAACATCGGGTCGAACAGCACGCAGTCGAAGCTCTGCGGCCGCTGCGCCTTCAGGAAGTCGACACAGTCGGCGTGCCGCACCTCGATCGGCGCCGCCTTCGGGCTCTGCACCTGCCCCTTGAGCCCTTCAGCCGCCAGCGCCCACAGCGGCAGGCTCTTCTCGATGCCCACCACCCTGCCCTGGCCGCCCACCACGTGCGCGCAGACCTGCGCGTCGGCTCCGAGGCCGAAGGTGCAGTCGAGCACGTGGTCGCCGGCCTTCAGCTCGCAGAGCTTGACGAGCACGTCGTCGGTCTCGCCGGCCTCGAGGCGCTTGATGCGCAGCCGCGCGAGGCCCTCGCTGAAGCGCAGCGCTCCGTTCGCGTCGCGCAGCGTCCACCCGTCGCCGCCCAGCACCAGGAACGTGCCGGGCGGCAGGCCGGTGTTCTTCTCGCGCTCGTGGAAGGGCAGGCCCCAGGCAGTCGCGGCCTGCCGGGCCCGGGCGAGCAGCTCGGGTGCCACCGAGTGGCTGATCGTGACGTGGATCACGGCTCGCCTGCGTCGAGCTCGTTCGCGATGCGCTCGACCTGCGCGTAGCCCTCGACGTCGGGCTCGACGTAGCCGTTCACGCTCATCGACGAGAGGATGTCGCGGTCGGCCTTCTGCCGCATCGACAGCCGCAGGAGCAGCTCCTTCACCGCGTCGCCGACCTCGCGCGGCAGATCTTCGCGCACGCAGATGAGATCCTGCGGAGTCCGCGGCATCTTCGCGATCACCCGGAACGACAGCGGGTCGACTCCGGACTTCGACTTCAGCGCCCCGAAGCTGCCCTGCCACGTCGCCCCGGCCTCGACGCCACCGTCGAGGATCGCGAGCAGCACCCCGTCGTGGCTGCCGACGAACCGCGTGCTCGAGAAGAAGGTATCGGGGTGGATGCCGCGATCCTTGAACAGCTTCAGCGGGTACAGGTAGCCGCTCGTCGACGCCGGGTCGACGAACCCGAAGCTCGCGCCGCGCAGCTCCTCGATGGTGCGCCGCGGGCTGTCGTCGCGCACGATGATGTAGCCGCCCGAGGTCGAGCTGCCCGCCGAGATCGCGCTCACCAGCGGCCGCACCTTCGCCTTCTGCTTCGCGCGCACGAACGCGTAGGGCGAGAACTCCGCGAGCTCGAGCTCGCCGCGCTTCAGCTGCTCGCCGACGTCGTCGTAGTCGGCGCCGATCACCATCTCGACCGGAATGCCGAGGCTGCCCGAGAGGTAGGCGATCAGCGGCGCCCGCGTCGTGCGCATGCGGTCGCGGCTCAGGTGCGGCGTCAGGCCCATGCGCAGCTTCGTGATGCCCGGCGGCGGCTTGAACGAGAACGGCTTTTCCTGCGCGCCCGAGGGCGTCGGCAGGTGATCCGGCGGGTGCTGCGTGCACGCGGCGGCCGCCGCCACCAGCACCAGCAGCGCGCGCTTCATGCCGCCACCTTCGACGTCACGACCTTGTTCCGGCCCTCGCGCTTCGCGGCGTAGAGCGCCTGGTCGGCCGCGACCAGCAGCGCCTCGGGCGTCTTGCCGTTCTCGGGCCACGTCGCGACTCCGACGCTCACCGTCACCTTCTGCGTCCACCGGCCGCCCTGGTTCACCTGCTCCTCGACCGAGAGGCGAATGCGCTCGGCAGCGCCCGCCCCCTCCGACTTCGGCGTCTCGGGCAGCAGCACCGCGAACTCCTCGCCGCCGTAGCGCGCGAGCAGGTCGGTCTGGCGTAGCGTGCTCTGAATCACCTGCGCGAGCTTGCGCAGGAGCTCGTCGCCGGCCGGGTGGCCCATCGAGTCGTTCACGCGCTTGAACAGATCGACGTCGATCATCAGCACCGAGACCGGGCGGCCGCTGCGCTGGCTGCGCAGCACCTCGGCGGCCAGCGCCTCCTGAAAGCGGCGGTGGTTGTAGACGCCGGTGAGGCCGTCGGTGACGGCGAGGCGCTCGAGCTTCAGGTTCAGCTCCTGCAGCTCGCGCGTGCGCTCGGCGACGGCGCGCTCGAGGTTCTCGCGCTGGCTCTGCAGCGCCTGCGCCATGTGGTTGATGTTGTCCGACAGGTCCGACAGCTCGCGTCCCGACAGCTTCGGAGCCCGCACCTCGAGCGAACCGGCCTCCATCTTCTTCACGGCCCGCTGCAGCGCCCGGATCGGAGCGACCACCAGCCGGTCGAGCCCCGCGTAGAGAATCGCGCCGAGCACGAGGAACAGCGCGACCGCCACCGCCACCCACTGCGTGCGCGTCTTCGCGATCGACGCGTGCACGCCCTCGAGCGACCAGCGCGTCACGACGGTGGCCCAGCGGATGCCCGCGCGCGCCGGCACCGCGAGCCTGAGCTCGGTGCGCGACCACTTCCACACGGGCTCCTCGGAGCCGATCGCCGACGTCGTGAACGGGTCGCTCAGCGTGGTGTTGAACGCCTCGGGGTCGGAGTGCGCCAGCACTCGCCCGTCGTCGTCGACGATGGCGAGCTCGAGCAGCTCCCGCTTGTTGGCGTCGGTGAAGAGCGCGACCAGCGTGTCGAGGTCGGCCATGTCGTTCTGGGCGACGTGCACGGCGGCGGTGAGGCCGATCGCCTGCAGCACCTGGAGCCGGCGCAGGCGCAGATCGTTGAGCTCGTCGCGCCGCTGCTGCTCGGCCGCGAGGAACGCGAGCGACACGAGGCCGATGGCGACCACGCCCGGGACCAGCACGGTGAGCTGTCCTCGTATTCCCACGGTGGTGACGTCTTAGCCGGTCGGCCGCTTGTTGCCCGCCTGCATCTGGGCGACGGTGACCGACTGGTTCCGGCCGTGGCGCTTCGCGAAGTACAGGCACTGATCGGCGAGGTCGACCATCGCCTGCTTCTCGGTCGCGACGTCGGGGAAGGTGGCGATGCCGAGCGACAGCGTGACCTTCAGCGGCCCCTGATCGCTCTGGTGGACCTCGTTCATCACGGCCTCGCGGATGCGCTCGGCGATGACCTGGGCTCCTTTCGCGTCGGTCTCCGGCATGATGATCGCGAACTCCTCGCCGCCGTAGCGGGCGACGATGTCGGTGTCGCGCGCCTTCTCGCGCAGAATGCGCGCGACGCCCTTCAACACGAGATCGCCGACCGGGTGGCCCCAGGTGTCGTTCACGCTCTTGAAGTGATCGATGTCGGTGAGAATCAGGCTGCACTTGCGGCCGTAGCGCCGCGCCGCGGCCAGCGCCTCGTCGAAGCGCACCTGAAAGGTGCGATGGTTCAAGAGCGAGGTGAGGCCGTCGGTGGTGGCCATCTTCTCCATCTGCTCGAACAGCTGGGCGCGCAAGACGGCCTGCGCCGCCTGAATCGCCATCACCTCGAGCATGCGCTGGGCCTCGCCGTCGATCGCGCTGCGCTTGCGCGAGCCGGTCACGAGCGTGCCGAGGATGCGGTCGCCCGCCACCAGCGGGAAGATCTTGAGGCTCTGCAGGCCGCGCACCTGCGTGTCGCCGTCGAAGATCACCTGCCGGTCCATCGCCACGACCTCGCGTCCGGGCAGCGGAGCGCCATACCTCACGACGTTCGCCACCAGCCCGTTGTTGTCCGCGAACGACTTGCCCTCCAACGCGCGGCCCTGCGCGGTCACTCCCGTCATGCGCGCGATGCGGTGGAGGCGCTGGCCGTTCTGATCCGACACCAGCGTCACCGCGCAGAAGTCGAGCGGAGCGATCGCCTTCGCGCTCTCGAGCACCGCGAGGAACACCTGGTCGGGAGAGCCGGCGCGGTTGAGCTCTTCGATGGCGCGGAAGAAGCGGTCTTTCTCGTCGCGCGTCTTGCGGATGTAGCCCATCACGCGCTCGACCTCGACGGCGCGGAGGACCTCGCTCGCGATGGTGCCGAGCAGGCGCTCGTCACCTTCGGTGAACGGCTCGGCGGTGAGCCGGTCGGCGACGAGCACGCCGCGCACGAGGCCGCCGCCCTCGAAGATCGGCACCGCCACGACGGCGCACGGCGCCGGCCCGCCCGGCTCGTAGTGCGTGACGCCCTTCACTCCACCCGGTGACGAGAGCCGCATCGCGACGCCGCGCTTGAGCAGCGCCCCGAAGATGCCCTCGCCGGCGGGGAGCTTGTCGCGCTGCACGCGATCCGAGGCGCTGCGGCAGTCGTGGAGCTTGAGGCTCTTGTCGTCGCTGCCGAGCAGGAACACGGCGCAGGTGTGCGTGCGCAGCGCCTGCTCGGCGATCTCGAGCGCGGTGCCGAGGGCGCCTTCGATCTCGCGCACGCTGGCGAGCACCCACTTCTCTTTGTCGTTGATCGACGGGCTCGAGTCCTGACTGCCCGAGGTCGCGAGGCGGAAGGTGCGCGCGCGCTCCTCGACCTCGCGCAAGCGGTTCTTGACGGCCTCCGACTCGGCCTTGCGCGCGGCGGCGAGGCGGGCCGAGAGCACCACGTGGTACAGCGCGGCGAACGCGGCGAGGAAGATCGTGTGCGCCACGAAGGCCGCGGGGCGGGTCGCGAGCGTCGAGAGGGCGTCGAAGAGCACGGCGGCGCCGAGCAGCGTGAGGGCCGCGGGGCGCGAGAAGAACGTCACCGCGAAGGCGCTCAGCAGGTAGACGATGGGGTACGTGCGCTCGCCCGAGAGCGCGACGGTGGCGAAGGCGGCGGCGAGCACGCAGCCCCCGAGCTCGAGCTCGTCGCGCAGGTGCACCGAGGCGCCGCGGCGCAGGCGGCGAACCGAGGCGAGCGCGGTGCCGGCGAGCAGCCCGAGGGCGGCGGCGAGCTCGTAGGGGCCGAGCGTCGAGAGCGAGTGGAAGCCGCCGCGCGCGAGGACTCCGAACGTGAAGAGGGCGGCGAGGCCGGGCAGGAGGCGCACGGCGGCGGCGATGCGCGTGCGCGGCGCGGGCGCGACGAGGGGCAGCGAGGCCGCAGGCGTCATCGCTTCTCCTCGAGAGAGATGATGAGCTCGTGCGGCTTGACGAAGCCGAGCTCCTCGCGAGCGGCCTGCTCCTGGGCCTCGGGGCTCTCGTGCAGCGCGCGGATCTCGGCGGACAGCTGCGCGTTCTTCTGCGCGAGCTTCAGGTTCTTCTCGCGGAGCGCGGCGACGTCGCCCTCGAGCTTCACGTAGCGCCGGAAGCCGCCCTCGGCCGAAGCGCTCCACACGGCGAGCAGGAAGGCGGCCGCTACCGCGGCCCAGATGAGCTTGCGACGAGGAGACATGCGTGCCGGGGTGTTCACCGGCACGGTACCAGCGCGATCGGAGGCGGCAAGAAAACCGCTTCAGACCTGTAGCGGCATCAGACGGGAGGCTGCTCGACGCTCTCGTCGGCCTTGGTGAACACGCCCTTCGCCCAGTCGGAGGCCTGCTTCACCGGGGTGGTGCCGTCGGCGTCGAACGGCGTCAGCACCCACAGCAGCGCATACGCCCAGAACGCGGCCCCGCCGGTCACCGCGAGGCTGAGCACGAACAGCACGCGCACGAGCACGGCGTCCCACCCGAGCTGCAGCGAGAGCGCGGCGCAGACGCCTCCTGCCACGCGGCCCGGCAGGTTCCGGTGCATCAGCGGGGCGTCGGGCTGCCGGGAGCCGCAGTGCGAGCAGCGGCTCGCCTTGCGGGCGATCTCTTCACAGCAGGCAGGGCACGTCTTCTTCACGGGGCTGACGGGAGTGTCCATGCCCCTACTACGCGGCCGGCCTGGCGCGATTTCCTCGGGTCGGCCGTCGGCCAGTCTTCCGGGTCTTTCGTCCGCTGTGACGCTGTCGCGTCACCGCTGCCCGACGGCCGACTTGCGGAGGTACCGCGTCAGGAGCGCCGTGCCCAGGAACAGCGCGATTCCACCGGCGGCCCACAGCATGGCATGTGTCTTTGCGCCGGCGACCCCCGCATAGACCTGGGCCGACAGCACGGTCACCGCGGTCACCCCGGGCACGTGCCCGAGGCCCGAGCCGAACAGGAAGATGTGCCAGCGCACGCCGGCGGCTCCGGCCGCCAGGTTCGGGACGATGAACGGCAGCGGCAGCGCGCGCAAGACGAGCATCGCGGTGAAGGTGTTCTTGTCGAAGCGCTGGTCGAGGCCCTTCTTTGCGAGCCACGCCGAGATGCGCTCGGCCCCGAGCGCGCGGCCGATGAAGAAGTGGAGGTTCGAGGCGACGTTGGCGGCGAAGAAGCAGATGACCCAGCCCCACGGCAGGCCCCAGGCGACCCCGGCGACGATCGCCATGGTGAAGCCCGGGACGGCGAGCGAGGTGATGACGAAGTACGCGGCGACATAAGCGCCGACCTGGGCCGCGGGGCTCATGCCGCGCAGCCACTCGAGGGCCGCCCGCGGCTCCAGCACGGCAGGAGCGAAGATCCGGAGCGCGATGGCCCCACAGCCGACCAGGCCGAAGACCACGGCAGCTCGAGCGAGGGGCCTCATGGACGAACTTTTTCGTTGAAAAGGCGGCGGTGAACTACGAGAACGCTACTGCCATGCCAAAGGACACTCTCACCGTCACGGATAACCGCACCGGCAAGACCTACGAGCTCCCCATCGCGGACGGCTGTATCCGCTCGATGGACCTTCGGCAGATCAAGACCGGCGCCGACGACTTCGGGCTGATGGCGTACGACCCGGCGTTTCTGAACACGGCGAACTGCAGGAGCTCGATCACCTTCATCGACGGCGACAAGGGGATCCTCGAGTACCGCGGGTACCCGATCGAGCAGCTCGCCGAGAAGTCGACGTACCTCGAGGTCGCGTACCTCACCATGAACGGCGAGCTGCCGACGAAGAGCCAGCTCGAAGAGTTCGTGCACAAGGTCACGCACCACACGTACATCCACGAGAACGTGAAGTCGTTCATGGACGGCTTCCGCTACGACTCGCACCCGATGTCGATTCTGGCGGCGACGATCGCGGCGCTGTCGGGCTTCTACCCCGACGCGAAGCACGTGAAAGATCGCGCGACGCGGCGGCAGCAGATGATCCGCCTGATCGCGAAGATGCCGACGATCGCGGCGTTCAGCTACCGGCACAGCCAGGGCCTGCCGTACGTCTACCCGGACAACGAGCTGTCGTACTGCGGCAACTTCCTCGCGATGATCCGGCGGATGACCGAGGCGAAGTACAAGGTCAACCCGGTGCTCGAGCGGGCGCTCGACATTCTCTTCATTCTCCACGCGGACCACGAGCAGAACTGCAGCACGACGTCGACGCGCGTGGTGGGCTCGTCCGAGGTCGACCCGTACTCGGCGGTGGCGGCCGGCATCACGGCGCTCTACGGCCCGCTGCACGGCGGCGCGAACGAGGCGGTCTTGCGCATGCTGCGTGAGATCGGCTCGGTGAAGGCGGTTCCCGAGTTCATCAAGCGCGTGAAGGGCGGCGAGGGCACGAAGCTGATGGGCTTCGGGCACCGCGTGTACAAGTCGTACGACCCGCGCGCGAAGGTGATCAAGCGCACGGCCGACCAGGTGTTCGAGGTGACGGGCAAGAACCCGCTGCTTGAGATCGCGCTGGAGCTCGAGCGCATCGCGCTGGCCGACGACTACTTCGTGCAGCGCAAGCTGTACCCGAACGTCGATTTCTACTCGGGCCTCATCTACGAGGCGATGGGCTTCCCGGTCGACATGTTCCCCGTGCTGTTCGCGATTCCGCGCACGGTGGGCTGGGTGAGCCAGTGGGAAGAGATGATCACGGACCCGGAGCAGAAGATCGCGCGGCCGCGGCAGGTGTTCACCGGCGCGAAGCGGCGGGACTACGTGACCATCGACAAGCGCGCCTGACGCGCTGACGGGTTGGGCCTGGGCCTGGGCCTGCACAAGGAGAGATTGGGCTGGGGGGAGATTGGGCAGGCCCGTTCGGCTCGCGATTCTCCCCGCAGTGCCCCCTTGGCCAATCGAACCCTGTCCAATTCCCCCCTGCGCTGGCCCAGGCCCAGGCCCAACCTGCCAGCGATCAAGCGGCGGCAGCGTCTTTCACGGGCGCCCCACCCTCGGCGTACATCGCCGCACGGGCGCGAAGCGGCGGGACTACGTGACCATCGACAAGCGCGCCTGACGCGCTGACGGGTTGGGCCTGGGCCTGGGCCTGCACAAGGGGAGATTGGGCTGGGGGAGATTGGGCAGGCCCATGCTCGCGATTCTCCCCGCAGTGCCCCCTTGGCCAATCGAACCCTGTCCAACCTGCCAGCGATCAGGCGGCGGCGGCGTCTTTCCCGGGCGCCCCACCCTCGGCGTACATCGCCTCGATACGCGCCTGGTACTTCTCGGCGCACACCTTCCGGCGCACCTTCAGCGTCGACGTCAGCTCTCCGCCGTCGATGGTGAAGTCGTGCGGCAGCACGTCGAACTTCTTCACCGTCTCGAACTTCGACAGCCTCGGGTTCACCTCGCGCTCGATCTTCTCGTGCAGGTACCGGCGGAAGCCGTCGTGGGCCGCGAGCCCCGACGGAGTCGCCGGCCACCCGCGCGCCGCCCCGAACGCCGCGGTCTTCTCGGGGTCCGGCGCCAGGATCGCGACCAGGTAGTTGCGGTTGTCGCCCACCACCATCGCGTTGCCGATCGGCTCGATCGCCTTCAGCATCGCCTCGATGTTCGCGGGCGCCGTCTTCTTGCCGCCCGACGTCACGATGATCTCCTTCTTGCGGCCGGTGACGCGCAGGAAGCCCTCGGCGTCGAGCTCGCCGACGTCGCCCGAGTGCAGCCACCCTTGCGCGTCGATCAGCTCGGCCGTCGCGACCGGGTCCTTGAAGTAGCCCATGCACATGTTCTTGCCGCGCGCGAGGATCTCGCCGTCGTCGGCGATGCGCACCTCGATGCCGGGCATCGGCCGGCCCAGCGTGCCGAGCCGCGTGTGCTGCTGCGTGTTCACCGTCGTCGGCCCGGTCACCTCGCTCTGGCCGTAGACCTCGCGCAGCACCATGTCGACCGACGCGAAGAAGTCGAGCACGTCGCGGCCGATCGGCGCCGCCGACGTCGCGAAGACCTTGCAGCGGTCGAACCCGATGCGCTCCTTGAGCTTCTGGTGCACGAGCTGCTTCGCGAGCGCGTACTGCGCGGCGAGCGGCAGCGGCATCGACAGGCCCGCGAGCGCGACGTTCTGGTACCTCAGGGTCACGTCGCGGGCCCACGCGACCAGCCGCTTCCGGGGCCCTTTGAGCTCGGCCATGCGCGCTTCGGCGCGCGCCTTGAACTTCTCCCAGACGCGCGGCACGCCGAAGAAGATCGTCGGCCGGCACTTCTTCAGATCCTCGGGGAGCTTCTCGAAGCTCTCGGCGAAGTAGAGCTGGTAGCCCTTGAAGATCGGCACGTAGATCGAGCCCATCTGCTCTGCGATGTGCGAGAGCGGCAGGTAGCTGAGCAGGGTCTCGTCGTCGCCGAAGTCGCCGCACTGGAGCAGCGACTCGGCCGTCCACACGATGTTGCGGTGGCTGATCATCACGCCCTTCGGGTGGCCGGTGGTGCCCGAGGTGTAGATGAGCGTCGCGAGCTTCTCGGGGTCGAGGCGCTCGACGCGCTCCCAGTACTTCGAGTCCTCGGCCTTCGCGCCGAGCTGCAGCACGTGCGCGTAGCTGAGCACCCCGGGCCGCGCCGTCTTCGGCGGGTCCATCACGATGACCTCTCTCAGCGCCGGGCACTGAGCGCGCACCGACAGCAGGCGGTCGAGGTAGGTCTCGTTCTCGACCAGCACGATCGGGGCCTCGCTGTGCGAGACCAGGTACTGCACCTGCTCGGCGCTCGACGTCGTGTAGATGCCGACCGGCACGCCGCCGAGCGCCATCGCCGCGAGATCGGCGACGAGCCACTCTTCGCGGTTGAAGCCCATGATGCAGAGGCGGGCTCCTTCGGGGAAGCCGAGCTGGAGCAGCCCGAGCGCGAAGTGGCGGACGCGGGTCGCGTACTCGCGCCAGCTGGTGGGTACGTACGAGCCGTTCTTCTTCGACCAGAGCGCCGGCCGGTGCTCGAGCGTGTCGGCGCGCTCGTGGAAGCAGTGGATGATGGTCTTGGGGAGCATGCAGTGTTCCTCGCTCGTCACGAGGCTGCCAGACAATCGCCCACCTCGCACCCGACTCCGCGGAGTGACGGGTCGCGATTGGGTTGACATGCCGTTTCCCGCTGCCTATCTGCCCTGCGCGGGAGAGGAAATGACGATCGATTTCACCTGCGTCAAATGCGAAGGAAGCTTCGAGCTCGACGCACAGGACATCATCGACGGCACGGAGAAGCTCGAGTGCCCCCATTGCAACACGAAGGCGCCGCAGGCGGCGGTCGATGACTTCGTCGCGGCGATGACCGAGCTGAACGCGCAGGTCGCCTCGATGTCGAAGCGCTTCACGCTCACCATGACGATCGAGTCGGAGGACGTCGATGCCGACGACGACGACGACGACGATGACGATGAGGGCGAAGACGACGACGAGGATCTCGACGACGACGACGAGGATGACGACGACGACGAGGACGAAGACCTCGACGAGGACGAAGACGACGAGCGGTAGTCGGAGTCGGCAGTCGGCAGTCGGCAGTCGGCAGGAACTCAAAAGCCCGGCCCCCCCTCCCAGGGAAGCCGGGCTTTGATGCTTCAGGACTTCGTCGCTTCAGAGACTCAGAATTTTTCGCTCAGATCGGCGACCAGGGGGATTCGCCAGCGCTGCCCCTGCATCGCCTTCACGATGCCCATGATGGCCATCACGAACATCGCGGGCCAGAGCAGGCAGTTGAGATACGCCAGCGGCCCGAGGACGCCGAGGAACATCGAGCCGAAGCCCACCAGCGACAGGACGAGGCCCTGCTTCGCGTGCCACTGCACGAAGGGGCTGTCTTTGACGGTGAGGAGCGGAATGAGGCAGAGCAGGCCGATGTACGCGAGGACCAGGTGGACCTTGTCCTGCTCGCGGACGACGTCGGCACCGCCGCCGACCGGCGAGATCTGAGGCTGCTGCTGCTGTTCAGGAGTAGGCGTCAAAAGACCTCCGGCACGAGAGAGCGCCGGAGGTCGTAGTGAACGTTCAGATCGCTGTCAACGCTCAGAGGAACAGGAAGCTGGCGACGACCATCCACACGCCGACGCCGATCGCGGCGAGGCCCAGCATGCCCTGCTTCGGCTGCAGCTTGGCGAGCGTCTCATCCATCTTGGCCTGCGCCTGCGGGTTCTTGATGAACGTCTTCAGGGTGCCGATGCCGAGAATGAGCCCGAGCGAGAACAGCAGCACCGCGTCGGCCAACCACGTGGCCCACCAGATCGGGTACGTGGTGAGCCAGCCGAGGTTCAGCACCGCTCCGATGATGCCCCACACGCCCCACAGGCACGAGATGGCACCGATCCACCCCTGGTAGGGCGCGAGCTTCGCGATGAGCTCCTTCGCGTTCGGCTTTTTCGCAATGATCATACTCGGCACTGCGAGTACGCCCAGAACCGCCAACCAAATGCCATTGACCATGTGAGTGTTCCCCGTGGTTAAGGTGGACCGCGGCGCGCACTCTATTCGCTCCACTCAATGGCGCTATCACTTTTTTCTACCCACCTTTCGTACATGGGGCAAAAAGCGCAGGGGCGCTGCAAGAGTGTCCCGAAGTCGCTTCCCCACCCGCTGGCCCTCCGGGTAGCGCACATCGATCGAAGTCGGGTTCAAGCGGCGAAGCTGTGAAAGCAGCGCGGCCGCGCTCGCTGCGCGCGCGGCGATCGCGCGATCGTCGGTGAACGAGAGATCCACGTGGAGCTCGGTGAAGTGCCCGCCGCGATCGCGCGAGGCGGTCACGAGCGCGCCGGCCCAGCGCGACGACCAGTGGTCTCCCCCGCCCCACGACGGCGCCTGGTGCAGCCAGGCGGCCGCGGCGTCGAGCGAGCCGTCGCGCACGTTCAGCGTGACGCGGTCGCGGGCGGCGAGCGCGCTGCGCAAGAAACCGGCGGCGAGGAAGCTCGCGGCCTCGACGCCGGCGAACGTGTCGAGCTGGAGCTCGAGCGCAGGCGCCGGAATCGGAGCCACCTCGTCGAGCTCGGCCGACAGCGCGCGGAAGTCCGAGAACGCCATGCCGAGGCCGACGATGACCTCGAGCACCTCGAGGTGCGGCGGGGCCGACCCGGCGATCGAAGGCAGCGCCCTCCAGTCGGCGCAGAGGTGGCGCACCGTCGGAGGCAGCGGCGTGAGCTTCGCGCCCCGCTTGAACGAGAGCTTCGTGGGAAACGGCCCGTAGAACGCGCAGCGCTGCAGCTCGACGAGGCCGGCGGCGGCGCCGAGCCACTCGGCTGCGTGGGCGGTCTGCATCAGGCGCAGGCGGGCGGTCTCGCCCTGGAGCTCGAGCGCGAGGGCTTCTCCGCGGGGGTCGCCGCGCTCCAGCAGCCAGTCGGCGAAGACGGCATGCTGGGCGCGGTCGTGTGGAGCGTCGGCGAGCTGCGCGAGGTATTGCTCGTACGTCACAGAAGTCGGCAGTCAGCAGTCGGCAGTCTGCAGTCGTTCGAATCGTCACACCCTGCGAATCGCGAACTGCAAACTGCCGACTGCCGACTGCCAACTCTTCACAGCTTGACGCTGTCGACGGTCTTCTTGACGCTCGCGAACGACTTCTCGAGCTCGGCCTTCTCGGCCGCCTCGAGATCGAGCTCGAGCACCTTCTCGACGCCGCCGGCGCCGATCTGCGACGGCACGCCGATGAAGTAGCCGCGGATGCCGTACTCGCCCTCGAGCAGCGCCGCGCAGGGCAGAATGCGCTTGCGGTCGAGCAGGTACGACTCGGCCATCGCGATCGACGACGCCGCCGGGCCGAAGTACGCCGAGCCGGTCTTGTAGAGCGCGACGAGCTCGGCGCCGCCCTCGCGGGTGCGCTTCACGATCGCGTCGAGCTTCTCTTTCGGCAGCAGCTTCGTGATGGGCACGCCGCCGACGGTGGTGTGGCGGAGCAGCGGCACCATGTCGTCGCCGTGGCCGCCGAGCACGAGCGCCTCGACGTCGCGAATGGAGCAGTTCAGCGCCTCGGCCACGAAGCACTTGAAGCGCGACGTGTCGAGCACGCCGGCCATGCCGCACACCATCTTCTTGTCGAAGCCGGTGATCTTGTGGAGCGCGTACACCATCGCGTCGAGCGGGTTCGCGACGTTGATCACGAACGCGTTCGGAGCGTGCTGCTTGATGTTGGCCGCGACGTCCTTGATGATCTTCAGGTTGATGTCGAGCAGGTCTTCGCGCGACATGCCGGGCTTGCGGGGCACGCCGGCGGTGATGATGATGACGTCGCTGCCGGCGAGGTCGGCGGGGTTCGTCGACGCGGTGACGCGGCAGTCGTAGCCGTCGACCGCCGAGAGCTGGTTGATGTCGAGGGCCTTGCCCTTGATCATGCCTTCGGCCGCCGCGATGTCGTACAGCAGAACGTCGCCGAGCGACTTCTGCACCGCGAGGAGCGCGAGGTTGCCGCCGATCTGACCGCCGCCGATGAGACCAATCTTGTGTTTGCGCATGGGGTGTCCGTGTCCTTGCTCTACATGTGCTTGACGATCGCCTGGCCGAACTCGCTGCACTTCAGCTCGTTCACGCCCGACTGCCCTTCCTGCTTCATGAGCCGCGCGAAGTCGTACGTCACGGTCTTCGCCGCGATCGCGCGGTCCATACCCTTGATGATGAGGTCGGCCGCCTCGTTCCACTTCATGTGGCGCAGCATCATCTCGGCGCTCAAGATGACGCTGCCGGGGTTCACCTTGTCCTGGTTCGCGTACTTCGGCGCCGTGCCGTGCGTCGCCTCGAAGATGGCGTGCCCGCTGAGGTAGTTGATGTTGCCCCCGGGAGCGATGCCGATGCCGCCGACCTGCGCGGCGAGCGCGTCGGAGAGGTAGTCGCCGTTCAAGTTCAAGGTCGCGATGACGTCGAACTCGTCGGGCCGCGTCAGCACCTGCTGCAGCGTGATGTCGGCGATCGCGTCTTTGATCACGATGCCGGCGCCGGGCTTGCCCTCGGGGATCTTGCACCACGGGCCGCCGTCGAGCTCGACCGCGCCGAAGTGCTTCTTCGCGACCTCGTAGCCCCAGTCGCGGAAGCCGCCCTCGGTGTACTTCATGATGTTGCCCTTGTGCACGAGCGTGACGCTCTTCCGCTTCTGCTGAACCGCGTACGAGATCGCGCTGTGCACGAGGCGCTCGGTGCCGAGGTAGCTGACGGCCTTGAGGCCGACGCCGACCTGCACGGTCACGTCGCGCTTGCCCATGCCGATGCCCTCGAGCTGCGTCTGCCAGCCGGTGCTGGCGGCCGGAGTGCCGAAGCGGATCTTGGCGAAGTCTTTCGGGAACTCCCTGGCCCAGAAGTCGAGCACCTTCTGCGCCTCGGGAGAGCCGGCCGCGTATTCGATGCCGGCGTAGATGTCTTCGGTGTTCTCGCGGAAGATCACCATGTCGACCTTCTCGGGCGCCTTCACCGGAGAAGGCACGCCCTTGAAGTAGCGGACGGGGCGCAGGCAGACGTAGAGGTCGAGCAGCTGGCGGAGCGCGACGTTCAGCGAGCGGATGCCGCCGCCGACGGGCGTGGTGAGCGGGCCCTTGATGCCGACGAGGTACTCGCGAAACGCGGTGACGGTCTCGTCGGGGAGCCAGTTGTTCTTGAGCTTGTGGGCCTTCTCACCGGCGAGGACCTCCATCCAGGCGATCTTCTTCTTGCCGGAGTAGGCCTTCTCGACGGCGGCGTCGACGACGGCCTGGGAAGCGCGCCAGATGTCGGGGCCGGTTCCGTCACCCTCGATGAACGGCACGATGGGGTTGTCGGGTACGTTGAGCTTGCCGTCCTTCAGGGTGATCTTCTCGCCAGCCATCTGCCGCTCCGTCGTTTGAATGAAGTGGACACTACGTCGCGCTTTATCCTGCGGTCGTCAACGGTATAGTCGCGTCGCAAGTGCACCAGCTCACCGAACCCCTGCAGAGCCCGGGAGCGCTCCTCCGCCTCGACCCGAAGACGGGCACGCTCAAGGAGCGCAAGTACAAGGTCCAGGTGGTCGCGGGCCCCGACAGCGGCAAGTCCGTGCCGATCGAAGGCGCGATGAAGATCGGCTCGCACACCGACGCGGGCCTGCCGCTGACCGACACGACGGTCTCGCGCTTCCACGTGGAGCTGCAGCCGCGGCCCGAGGGCGTGCTGGTGCGCGACCTCGAGTCGAAGAACGGCACGTATCTGAGCGGCACGCGCGTGCAGGAGGTCATCGTCGAAGACCAGGCCGTGATCACCGTGGGCAAGACGGGCCTGAAGATCTCGATGATCGAAGAGGATCTCGGCGTGCCCGAGGCGCAGGCCTCGTTCGGCAAGGTCATCGGCAACTCGCAGACGATGCGGCAGCTGTTCGGCATTCTCGAGAAGGTCGCTCCGACCGACTCGACGGTGATGCTGCTCGGCGAGACCGGCACCGGCAAAGAGGTGCTGGCCGAGGCGATTCACCAGCGGAGCAAGCGGGCCGGCAAGCCGTTCGTGGTGGTCGACTGCGGCGCGGTGGCGCCGACGCTGATCGAGAGCGAGCTGTTCGGGCACGTGCGCGGCGCGTTCACCGGAGCGGTGAGCGATCGCAACGGCGCGTTCCTCGAGGCCGACGGCGGGAGCATCTTCCTCGACGAGCTCGGAGAGCTGCCGCTCGATCTGCAGCCGAAGCTCCTGCGCGTGCTCGAGGGCGGCACGGTGCGGCGGGTCGGCGAAGACAAGCACAGGCGGGTCGACGTGCGAGTCATCGCCGCGACGCATCGGGATCTGGAAGCCGAGATCGACGCCGGCAAGTTCCGCCGCGATCTCTACTACCGGCTCGCGGTGGTGCTGGTGCAGGTGCCGCCGCTGCGCGACCGGCTCGACGACATTCCGCTGCTCGCGAACCACTTCGTGAAGGGCATGGGCCGCGGCGACTTCGAGCTGCCGCGCGGGCTGATGGCGCGCTTCGCGGCGTACCACTGGCCGGGCAACGTGCGCGAGCTGCGCAACCTGGTCGAGCGCGCGCTCGCGGGCGCCGACGTCGACCCGCTGCCGAACGAGTCGTCGTCGGCGCGCTCGCTGCAGTCGAACGAGGGCATCACCGATCTGCCGTTCAAGGAGGCGAAGGAGCGCCTCGTCGAGAGCTTCACGAAGGAGTACCTCGTGGCGCTGCTCGAGAAGTGCAACGGCAACATCTCGCAGATGGCGCGCGAGGCCGGCATCGCGCGCAACTACGTGCACCGGCTCGTCACGAAGTACGGGCTGAAGGCGCACGAGTAGTCGGTGGTCGGTGGTCGGTAGTTGCGACCAACTACCGACTCCCTTCAGCTTCCGCCGGCCATGCCTCCGGCTTCACCGCCCGCCTGGCCGCCCGCATCTCCGCCAGCGGTTCCTCCCGATGTTCCGCCAGACGCGCCGCCTGCCGTCGCTCCGCCCGCCGTCGCTCCGCCTGCGGTCGCTCCGCCTGCCGTCGCTCCGCCTGCCGTCGCTCCGCCCGCCGTCGCTCCGCCCGCCGTCGCCCCGCCTGCCGTCGCTCCGCCGGCCGTCGCGCCGCCTGCCGTCGCCCCGCCTGCGGTTCCACCCGCCGTCGCTCCACCCGCTGTGCCGCCTGCCGTCGCTCCACCCGCGGTGCCGCCTGCCGTCGCTCCACCGGCCGTGCCGCCCGCAGTCGCTCCTCCGGCCGTGCCGCCTGCAGTCGCTCCTCCGGCGGTGCCGCCTGCAGCTCCACCGGCGGTGCCGCCGCCCGCCGTGCCTGAGCCGCCGCCCGCGCCTCCGCCCATGCCGCCGTCGTTCGGCGCCCGGCAGCGGAGGTTCGACATCTGGCACCGCATCGAGGCGCAGTCGCTGTTGACCGCGCAGTTCTGGTTCGTGCCGCAGCGCGGGCACATGTTCGGCCCGCCACAGTCGACGTCGGTCTCGGAGCCGTTGCGCAGCCGGTCGGTGCACGTCGGCGGGTTGCAGGTCGGGCAGATGATGACGCCGCTGTCGCGCGGGGTACCCGCGTCGCCTTCGATGGGCATGCCGCCGTCGCTCAGGCGATCGGTGCGCATCAGGCAGAACGGCGAGAGGTGCGAGGTGTTGCCGCGCACGACGAGCTTCACGCGGTCGACCTCGGAGTCGTTGAGCGACCTCCAGTCGCCGTAGCCGCCGCCGTCGAACAGCTCGCGCGTGTAGATGCGCACGAGCGAGGGCGAGAGCATGTCGATGCCGCTGTCGAGCACGTCGTAGCGGAACGTGACCGTGGCTTCCTTGAGGAAGAGGGTGCCCTCGGTGCCGATCTCCCAGACATCGCTGAGCTGGCCGCCGGGGTTCTCGTTCGAGGGCCGGATGAAGATCTGCCGGTCTTCGGGCAGACCGTTCACCGGGATCTCGATGCAGACCCGGCGATCGGGGAGACAGAGCTCGCCGCCGGCGGCTCCGATGTAGGCACCGACAGCGTTGCCGTCGCAGCTCGCGAGGGCCACGGGCACCACCGCGTACAGGAGCTTGCGCACGGCGCGGCAGTATACCCGCTCCAACATCTCCTTGACGATTGTCGAAAGCGCGCGAAAGTCGCGGCTCAAACGAAGGGGAAACCACTCATGCGCAGAGCCATTCTCTCGTACAGCGTCGCCATGCTCCTCGCCTGTGGGGGCGGCACCGACGCGAACAAAGACGGCATCGTCGACGGCATCCGCAGCCCGGACAGCGTGTCGCAGGTCGCTCCGAGCACGCCGATCGGCTCGCTGTCGGGCCAGGTGCTGAAGACCGACTTCTCGGGCCTCGACGGCGTGAGGGTGCGCGTGATCATCGGCGGCACGGCCGACGCCGACGGCATGGCCTACGAGGCGACGACCGACAACGACGGCATCTGGGCGGTGAAGGGCCTGCCGGCGGCGGCGAACGCGCAGGTCGTCTTCACGAAGGCCGACTTCGTCTCGGTGCGGCTGCAGGCGATGGTGCCGGGCAATGCGGGCAACTTCCCGGTGAACAACGGGAACGGCAACGTGGGTACGATCTTGCTGCCCGAGCTCAAGGGCAAGCTGACCTTCCAGGTGGTGACGTCGAACGGCGCGCCGGCGCCGATGGTGAAGGCGCAGCTCGAGGTGTCGCCGGCGTCGGTGCGCTGGTCGGAGTTCGGCGGCTACGGCAACGGCCTCGGCGTGCACGTGATGGAGGCGAGCACCGACCCGAACGGTCAGCTCGTGTTCGACAAGGTGCCGCAGCTGTCCGAGCTGGCGCGGCTGGGCGCGACCTACTCGGTGACGATCGGCGCCATCGACGAGAACATGGACGGCCGGTTCGAGCTGCTCGGCTCGCGGCGCGACTTCCAGGCGCGAGATCTCTTCCTCGGCACGGCGTCGACCATCATCACGCTGCCGGTCGTGCGCACGCCGGGCCCGCTGCAGCTCGTGGCGAGCAACGTCGACTCGATGGTGAACGGGGTGGGGAACCCGCTGCGCAGCATGGTGAGGCCGACCGAGAGCCTGTTCTTCACCTTCGACCAGGCGCTCCTGCAGTCGTCGGTCTCGGTGAAGGTGACCGACGAGCTGGGCACGTCGACCACGATCATGGCGATGAAGACGTTCAAGGCGCCGAACATTCTCGAGGTGTCGGTGGCCGGCCTCGAGACCGGCAAGGAGTACAACGTCGCCCTGCGCGCGACGTCGGCCGAGAACGGCTCGACGTTCGAGAGGGCGGCGTACTTCTTCGGCGGTGACCCGACGATGCCGAAGATGTTCGGCGTCGAGAAGATCACGTGGCGCAGGCCGCCGGGCGGCAGCACGATGATGCGGCTCGAGGTCGGCGACACGGTCGTGATCACGTTCAACCAGCCCATTCGCCAGCTCGGGGCCGCGCTCGAGGTGCAGTTCGACTACGACATCAACGCGCTGAACGGGAAAGGCGACGTGCCGGGCGAGCTGTCTCCGCCGGGCGCGATGAACCCGCAGACGGCCGGCTTCGTGGCGCTGCCGCGGGAGCCGATCGCCGAGATGGGCAGCACGTTCTCGAACCTGGCCTCGAACTACACGACGCGGTACGAGTTCGTGTACACGCTGCCGGGCACGGTGGCGGTACCGACGAACACGCAGCTGCGCATGATGTTCTCGAAGATCCCGTCGAGCCTGGCCGGCTTCCGCACGCTGTGGGGCACGGCGGTCGAGGCGGACATTCAGCAGGCGTTGACGAATCCCTGAGTTAGACGACCGGGAATGACGGCGGCTCTGCTCGTACTGGTGTTGGCGGCCGATGCCGGGCTCGCCGACGCCGGTGAAGCGCCCCGCCCCGCCGTGCGGGTCCGGGTGCAGCCGGGCGCCGCGAAGCCGGGCGACGCGGTGCTGGTCACGGTCTACGGCGCGAAGGAAGCGCCCGAGGGCTCGCTCGGCGCGTGGCACCTGAACTTCCTGCCGTTCCGCGGCGGGCACCAGGCGCTGATCGGGCTGCCGACGGACCTCAAGATCGCTCCGCTGAAGCTGACGGTGCGCTTCGTCGCCGACGGCAAGGAGCAGGACTACGCGCTCGCCCTCGACGTCATCGAGCCGAACTTCCGCAGAGACGAGCTGAAGGTGGCGAGGAAGTTCATCTCGCCGTCGAAGGCCGAGAAGAAGTGGATGCGGGACGATCAGAAGGCGTTCGACGCCGCGTTCTCGCAGCCGCTGCAGCCGCGCAAGTTCGACGCGCCGTTCGAGTGGCCGCGGCTCGACCGCATCGCGGCGCCGTTCGGAGACCTGCGGCTGTTCAACGGGAAGCGGCAGAGCCAGCACTACGGCATCGACATCGACGGCGAGATTGGCGACGTCCCCTATGCGTCGAACGATGGCGTGGTGGTGATGGCGCGCGAGTGCTTCGGCTCGGGGAACACGGTGCTGATTCACCACGGGGCGGCGCTGTACACGGCCTACTTCCACCTCTCGCGCATCGACGTGAAGGTGGGCCAGGAGCTCCGCCAGGGCGACGCGGTCGGGCTGATCGGGAAGACGGGCCGCGTGACCGGGCCGCACCTGCACTGGGGCGTGAAGATCGACGGGCGCTGGGTCGACGGTCAGAGCGTGCTGGGGCTGGATTTCGAGTGAGTCGGCAGCTGGCAGTTGGCAGTTGGCAGAAACTGCTGACTGCCGACTGCTGACTGCGAGCTCACCTGTCGTTCCACTTCGGCGGGCGCTTCTCGAGAAACGCCGTCACGCCCTCGGCCGCGTCTTCGGCCATCACGTTCAGCGACAGCTGCGACGCCAGCATCTCGAGCGCGTTCGGCAGCGGCAGGTCTTCCGTGTTGAAGAACGAGCGCTTCCCCAGCGCCACGATCGCCTTGCTCTTGCCCGCGAGCTTCTCGGCCAGCGCGTTCGTCGCCGCCTCGAGCTCCGCGGCCTTTGCCACCTGGTTGATGAGCCCCCACTCGAGCGCCTGCGCCGCGGTGAGCCGCTCGCCGAGCAGCACGAGCTGCAGCGCCCGCTTCCGGCCCACGTGCCGCTGGAGCAGCGCCATCACCATCATCGGGAACAGCCCGCGATCGATCTCCGGAGTCCCGAAGCCCGCCGTGTCGGCCGCGATCGCGAGATCGCACGCGAGCACGAGCCCCAGGCCACCCGCGAGCGCGTGCCCGTTGATGCGCGCCACCGTCGGCTTGTGCTGGCTCTGGATGCGCTGCAGCAGCTGCCCGTAGCCGCGCCGCCCGTCGTGCCCCGCGAGGAAGCCGTCGCTCATGCCCCCACCGAGGTCGCCGCCCGCGCAGAAGACCTTCTCGCCCGCGCCGGTCAGCACGATCACGCGCACCGCAGGGTCCGCGTCGGCGCGCGCGAGCCCTTCGGTGAGGCCCGCGATCACACCGGGCGAGAGCGCGTTGCGCGCGCTCTCGCGATCGATGGTCAGGCGCGCTTGAGCGCCCGTGACTTCGTACCGGACTTCTCGCTCTTCCATGACCCGTCTCCCGCGACGCCGTTCAAGAACGTATCGGCGATCTGTTTCGCAGCGGCGTCGATCACCTCGGGCTTGCGATCGAGCAGGCCCATGATGAGCGCGGTGAGCCCCATCTCGACCGCTCCGAACATCATGGCCGCGCAGATGAGGGGCTCGAGCTTCGGGTCGAGCTCGCCGCGCTTCTGGCCGTCGCGGAAGATGACGGCGGCCATCTCCATCGCGCCGCCGAACGCGTTGCCGCGGTTCACGCTCTGGCCCGCGGGGTTTCTGCCGACCTCGAGGATCAGCACCTTCACCGCGCGCGGGTCCGTCTTGTAGGCGTCGAACGCGACGTCGATGATGCCGCGCACCTTCTCTTCGACGGTGCGCCCCTGCAGCGAGCGCTCGGTGATGCGGCTGACGAGCGCCGACCAGCCGTACTCGAACACGCTCTGGAGCAGCTCGTCCTTGTTCTTGTAGTAGTGGTACACGAGGCCGTACGCGACGCCCGCTTCCTTCGCGACGTCGGCGATGCGGCAGCCGTGGTACCCCTTCTTCGAGAAGACCTCGATCGCGGCGCGAAGAATCGTACCCTTGCGATCGGCCTCGCTCTTCCCCGAATCGCTCTTGCTCGACTCGCTTCTGCTCGAATCAGCGCTGCCAGCCTTGGTGGTCGCGGTCACAGGACCGCTCACGTACTGACTATGGAGTCACACTTCAAGAGGCATGACCCGGATCAGGGCGGGACGTTCGGCAGGCTGTTGTAGATGGTGCCGGAGACCTGATCGGGGATCGTGATGGTGTGACCGCCCTCGGGCGACGCCGTGAACTTGCAGATCAGGTTGGCCTCCCAGTCCTGGGTGGTGCTGCCGGTGCGGCTGAGGTCGCAGACCATCGGGGCCGGCACGTAGGGCGGCGGGTAGCAGCCCGGCTGGGGCGGGCACGTCATCGGGCGCGGCATGCGATCGAGCGCGTCGACGATGGTGTACGAGTAGCCGTCGATCGGCGGGTAGGTGAACGCGATGCCGTTGAGCGCGCCCTCGGGCACCGTGACGTTCATGGTGACCGACTGCTTCGAGCAGCCGTCGCTCTGGCCGTTGCGGGCCATCGCGTTCCACCACGGGTCGGCGATGAGCAGCGTGTAGCCGGCGCTCTTGAAGCAGCGGATGATCGCGTTCGGGTTGCCGGCCTGGCCGCGGCGCACCACCGGCTCGGCGCCGGTGTAGTCGTCAGGCTGGTTGATGCCGTAGAGGGCCTCGTAGGGGACGCCCGTCCAGAGGATGCGCTCCTGGCGCCAGATGTACGTGCTGGGATCCCAGCGCTCGTTCTTGCCGTCCCACTGGCCGTTCTTGTCGGTGTCGACGTACTTCTCGTCGACGTCGTACGTGCCGTTGTCGTTGGAGTCGACGAACGGCTCGGTGATGTCGATCGGCTCTTCGTCGGCGTCGAAGTTGCCGTTGTTGTTCTTGTCGATGAAGCCCTCTTCCCCGATCGTCCAGGCGATCATCGAGACGAGATTGTCGCGCGGGTTGTTGACGGGCATCTGCGTCGGCTGGTCGGGCCGCCGGCGGATCGGGTCGAAGCGCCGCGGCTCACGCAGGTTGTTGCGGTCGTACATCGGGTTGTTCATCAGCAGCGTGCTCAGCGGGTTCGTGGTCCAGGTGTAGGGCTCCATCCACAGGGGGACGAGGAACTCGCCGTTGCACCGGAGCTTGTTGCCCTCGGCGCACGAGGTGTCGGGGTTCCACTGGAAGCCCATCGCGTACGGGTCGGTCTCGCGCGGGAGCGGCAGCGACGTCTTGTAGAGCACCGTCGCGTTGCCGACCACGTCGGTGACCGTCGCCTCGGTCGGCTCGATGGTGCCGGCCTCGGTGTAGAACGAGACGCTGGCGTTCGGCACGCCGTCGCCGTTGCGGTCGCCGAGGTGCGCCGTGCACCTCACCTTGACGCCGGCGATGAGGTGACGCGCCGGGTCGTAGGCGCCGATCGCGTGCACGCCGCCGGAGGCCGTGCCGGCGATCGCACCGCACTGGAACGTCATCTGGCTGTGGTTCGGAATGCCGGTGCCGCTCACGGTGATCGGCGGGCTCTTCGCGATCTTCCCCGAGCCTCCGTTCGCGGTGACGACGATGGCGCCGGGCGTCGTCGCGATGAGCTGGGTCGAGACCTCGCCGCTGCCCTTGAGCGACATCGCCATCACCGGGTTCAACGTGATGCCCGTCGTCTCGCCTTCGATGCCGAACGTCACGAGGCTGCCGGCCTGGGGCACGCCGCGGTAGTCGGCCAGCTTGAACTTGACCGTGAAGATCTCGTTCGTCCGCGGCTGCGCCGGAACGACTTCGACGAACTCGATCGTGGCAGGCGCACCGGAACACGCGACACAGGCGAGGACGGTCAGACCACAGAGCGGGCGCAGTGACATAGGCCCGGCATCTTATGCCCCTCACCCCGACGTGCCCAGCGTTCCGAAGCCGGTGATGGTGAGTGTCGCACCCAGGTCGGGGAAGAAGCCGGGCCGGTAGGTGCCGAAGACCTCCAGGCGCCAGCACTCGCAGGCGGGGCCATACGACACGCCGAGGGTCTGCTGGGCCGGCAGCTGCACCTTCGACAGGTCGAGGTAGATGCCGTCGTAGCGCAGGCCGAAGCCCGCGATGCGGCCCCGCGCTCCGAACGCGAGCACCTGCGAGAACGAGCCGGGCACCACCCGCGGCCCCACCAGCAGATCGATCGGCTGCCGGGCCCGGTCGGTGCCGACGTCCGAGATGTTCTCGTAGCTCGTGTACAGGCTGAAGCCCCGCGGCAGGTTCGCCGCCGCGATCGCGCTCACGCGCGTCAGCTGCCGCAACACCGGGTCCACCCGCACCGTGCCGTTCAGGGTGAAGTACGGCGACGTCACGCTCAGCCGCGCGAACGTCTCGCCGGCCGTCACCGGGGCGAGCAGGTGCACGCTCTGCCCGACGTCGAAGCGCGCCACGTCGCCGCCCCCCTTGCGCTGCAGCCGCTGGCGCACCATCGCGACCGCCTGCACCGCGGGCCCGGCGCCGACCGCGGTGTCGACCTCGTCGTACTGCGGCAGGCTCGCCGCCGGGCTGCCGAGCACCACCGGCACCGCGCGCGCCTCGACGATCGGAGCGATCGTGTGCCGCCACGACTCCCCGAACGTACGCGCGAGCTCGGTCTGCGCCGAGGCGCCGAACAGCGGGTAGCCACGGTGCAGCGCGTTGCCGGTCGTCTCGGCGAACCACACGTTCTGCCGCCACGCCGCGAAGCCCTGCAGGCTCAGGGCGCCGGCGATCACCCCGCCCGCCTCGAGCCGCGGCATCAGGTCGAGCCTGTCGTACGGAGCCAGCGAGCCGGCCCGGTACGACAGCGGCCCCAGCCGCGCGAAGTCGGCGCGCCCCGACGCGAACAGGGGCCCTGCGAGCTGCTGCGGCGGCAGCGCGACCGTGAAGCCGGGCAGGCGCTGCACCGGGTTCGGCGAGCCCGGCCGGGAGCTGAAGATCGTGTCGCCGGTCGACAGGTCCTGCCGCACGAGCGCGTCGAAGCCGGCGAAGTGGTTCACGCCGCGGTGGAAGATGACGGCGCTCGAGCGCAGGTAGCCGAGCTCGCGCGCGAGCACGTCGGGCGTGATGTCGCGCTGCAGGTAGCCGTCCGAGAGAAACGACACGTTCACGCGGTCGTGGAAGCCCTTGCCCAGGTCCTGCAGGTGCACCCAGGAGCCTTCCGCGCGCAGGCCGCGGCGCCTCAACGGCTCGGGCAGCACGGTGGGGTTCACCGGGTCTCGCGCCCAGCGGCGGTCGATGAGCAGCCCCAGCGTCGCGCGGCCGCTCGTGCCCGCCGACGGCGTGTAGCGGAGCTCGGTGTGCAGCCGCGGCCCCTCGATGCCGTAGGGGTTCGCGGGGTTGCCGCCGAAGAAGTAGCCCGGCGTGAACGTGAGGTCGGCGCTGCGGCCGAGCGTGACGAACACGGGCTGCTCGAGGCTGAAGCCGTTGAGCGCGGTGAAGCCGGGGCGCGGCACGAGCAGGCCGGTCTGCCGGTCGGACAGCGGCAGCGACAGCCAGGGGAACCACAGCACGGGGATCTTCCAGACCCAGATGGTCGGGAAGAGCAGCGACGCGCGCTCGGCCTCGAGGTCGAGCGTGGTGCGCGACGTGCCGATGTGCCACGAGGGCTTGTTGAAGTCGCACTCGCACGGCGTGAACGTGAGCTCGTCGATCGTCCACGTGTCGTCGTCGTTCTTCACGAGGTGTGTCGCGTTCATCGACATCACCGTGTTGCCGGCGCGGCGCACCTCGTCGGGCGTGCGGGCGGCCCGCAGCGCCTCGGCGGTGACGTTCTTCTTCCGCAGCGCGACGCCGTCGTAGATGAAGACCTCGCTGACGTCGTCGCCGTCCATGCGCACCGTCACGACGTCGGCGATGACCGCGAGCAGGCCCTTCTGCGTGAGCCGCAGCGTCACGTTGCCGCTGGCCGTCGCGGCGCCCGCCGCTTCGTCCCACGTGATGCGGTCGGCGCTGAGATAGGCGTTCTGCGCGACCAGGTCGGCCTCGCCCTCGGCGGTCGTGATCTTGCGCGCGTCGTCGTGGACCAGGCGCTCCGCGGTCAGCTGGACCGTGGCGCTCAACGCTGCGGTGATTACGAACTCCAGCAGATTCGCCCCTCACCCTGTCCCTCTCCCCTACGAGGGGAGAGGGGACTCTTCGTCTACTGTTTGGGAGGCTCGAACTCTACCGTCACTTCGTTTCCGCTCTGGCTCACGCGGTACGGCACCGGCTGCTTGAGCACCACCAGCACGTTCACCCCGCCCTGCGGCGCCGGCTCAGGCCGCACCATCGCGACCGCCGTGTCGAAGAACGACGTGTCGAGGAACCGCTCGTTGTTCGGCAGCCCGATCTTCGTGTTCTCGAGCGACACCACCACGTTGCGGTCGACGTCTTCCTTCACGCCGATCTGCACCGGAGCGCTCATCTTGATCGACACCCGCCCCACCCCGTTGTCCTGCCGGAAGCCGATCGCCTTCATCGAGGCCGGCTTGCCCGCGGTCGCGACCGGCTGCGCGGGGGCCGCGGCCTCGGCGGGGGGCGGAGCCGGCGACTCCTCGGCTTTCTTCGCCGCCCGCTCGGCCCTCTCGGCCTCCTTCGCCGCCTTCGCCTCGGCGAGCAGCCGGGCCTTCTCGGCCTTGTCGGCTTCCGCCTTCTCTTTCGCGAGCCGCGCGAGCTCCGCCTTCTTGGCGGCCTCGTTCCTCGCCTCCTGCTCCTTCGCGGCGCGCTCGGCGTCGGCCTTCTCTTTCGCGAGGCGGGCGAGCTCGGCCTTCTTGGCGGCCTCGTTCCTCGCCTCCTGCTCGGCGGCTTCACGGGCCTCCCTCGCGAGGCGCTCCTTCTCGGCCTTCTCTTCGGCGGCCTTCTTCGCGGCCTCTTCGCGGGCGAGGCGCTCGGCCTCGAGCTTCGCGGCCCTCTCTTCGGCCGCCTTCTTCGCAGCCTCTTCGCGGGCGAGCCTCTCGGCCTCGGCCTTCTCTTTCGCCTGGCGCTCCTTCTCGAGCTTCGCGAGACGCTCGGCCTCGGCTCTTTCACGGGCGAGGCGCTCCTTCTCGGCCTTCTCTTCGGCCGCCTTCTTCGCGGCCTCCTCGCGGGCGAGGCGCTCGGCCTCGAGCCTGGCGGCCTTCTCTTCCGCCGCCTTCTTCGCCGCCTCTTCGCGCGCGAGCTTCTCGGCCTCGGCCTTCTCTTTCGCGATGCGCTCCTGCTCGAGCTTCGCGAGGCGCGCGGCCTCGGCCTTCTCTCTGGCGAGGCGCTCCTTCTCGGCCTTCTCTTCGGCGGCCTTCTTCGCGGCCTCCTCCCGGGCGAGCCGCTCGGCCTCGAGCCTGGCGGCCTTCTCTTCGGCCGCCTTCTTCGCGGCCTCTTCCCGGGCGAGCCGCTCGGCCTCGAGCTTCGCGGCCTTCTCTTCGGCGGCTTTCTTGGCGGCCTCGGCCTTCGCGAGCTTCTCGGCTTCGGCCTTCTCTCTGGCGAGGCGCTCCTTCTCGGCCTTCTCGTCGGCGGCCTTCTTCGCGGCCTCCTCGCGGGCGAGCCTCTCGGCCTCGGCCTTCTCTTTCGCGAGGCGCTCCTTCTCGGCCTTCTCGTCGGCGGCCTTCTTGGCGGCGTCTTCGCGCGCGAGCCGCTCGGCCTCGAGCTTCGCGGCCTTCTCTTCGGCGGCCTTCTTGGCGGCCTCCTCGCGGGCGGCCTTCTCGGCCTCGAGCTTCGCGACCTTCTCGGCCTCGGCCTTCGCGATCAGCGTGGGGCTCGGCGGGAGCTTCACGCGCAGCACGTTGCCGTCGGCGGAGATCTCGGTCTCGAGGTCGCGCTCGAAGCCGATCACGATGCGCGCGATCGCGGCGGAGGCCGAGCCGTAGCCGGCGGTCTTGATCGACGTCACGGTGCCGTCGTTCACCTTCAGGTCGGCGGGCACGCCCTGGAACACGGCCTCGGAGAAGTCGATCACGAGGCGCGGCGGCTCGGGCAGCGTGAACGTGGTGAAGCTCGGCTTCTTGGTGCCGGCGATCTCGAGCACGTTTCCACGCACTTCGACGCGCGTGATGGAGTTCAGGGACACGCGGTCCTGGGCGTGAGCCACGCCTGTCACAACGAGCACGAGCAGGAGCCGCCGGAACATTGCTACAGGACGCTACCTCAAGGGATCAACGGGCCAACTTTCTGGCTGATTCCGGTAAGGTGCGCGCGGAACCATGGGTCTGAACTTCATCGAAGAGATCGTGGAAGAAGACAACCGCACGGGCAAGTGGGGGGGGCGCGTGCACACACGATTTCCTCCGGAGCCGAACGGCTACCTCCACATCGGCCACGCCAAGAGCATCTGCCTGAACGCCGGCCTGGCGCGGAAGTACAACGGCCTCTTCAACGTCCGGTTCGACGACACCAACCCCGCGAAGGAAGAGCAGGAGTACGTCGACTCCATTCTCCGGGACGTCGCGTGGCTCGCCGGAGACATCCCCCAGGAGCGCATCTTCTACGCCTCCGACTACTTCGGGCAGATGTACGAGTGGGCCGAGACGCTGGTGAAGGCCGGCAAGGCCTACGTGTGCGACCTCACGCCCGACCAGATGCGCGAGTACCGCGGCACGATGAAGGAGCCGGGGAAAGAGAGCCCGGGCCGCAAGCGCACGGTCGACGAGAACCTCGATCTGCTCCGCCGCATGAAGGCGGGCGAGTTCGACGAGGGCAAGTACACCCTGCGCGCCAAGATCGACATGGCGTCGGGCAACTTCAACCTGAGAGACCCGGTGATGTACAGGATCGTGAAGGCAGAGCATCACCGCACGGGGAAGACGTGGTCGATCTACCCGTCGTACGACTGGGCGCACGGCAACGAAGACTCGCTCGAGAAGATCACGCACTCGATCTGCACGCTCGAGTTCGAGAACCACCGCCCGCTCTACGACTGGTTCCTCGACGCGCTGGGCATCCACCACCCGCAGCAGATCGAGTTCGCGCGCCTCAACCTGACCTACACGGTGCTGTCGAAGCGCAAGCTGCTGGAGCTGGTGAGCGGCAAGCACGTGCGCGGGTGGGACGACCCGCGCATGCCGACGATCTCGGCGCTGCGGCGGCGCGGCTACCCCGCGAGCGCGGTGCGCGCGTTCTGCGAAGAGATCGGCGTCACGAAGGTCGACAGCGTCATCGACGTCGGCCGGCTCGAGAACGCCGTGCGCAACGAGCTGAACCGCACGGCGGAGCGCCGCATGGCGGTCTTGAAGCCGCTGAAGGTCGTGATCGAGAACTGGCCCGACGGCAAGGTCGACGAGCTCGAGGCGGTGAACAACCCGGAAGACGAAGGGGCGGGCAAGCGCAAGGTGCCGTTCGGCAAGGTCCTCTACATCGAGCGCGACGACTTCATGGAGAACCCGCCGAAGAAGTTCTTCCGGCTGTCTCCGGGGCGGGAGGTGCGCCTGCGCTGGGCGTACTTCGTGACCTGCAAAGAGGTGAAGAAGGACGCGAGCGGCAACGTGACCGAGGTGGTGTGCACGTACGACCCGGCGACGCGCGGCGGCGACGCTCCCGATGGGCGCAAGGTGAAGGCGACGCTGCACTGGGTGGCGGCGGACTCGGCGATCGACGCCGAGGTGCGGCTGGTCGATCGGCTGTTCAACGTCGAGAGCCCCGAGGGCGACGACTACCTCACGAAGCTGAACCCGAGGTCGCTGGAGATCGTGAGCGACGCGAAGCTCGAGCCGTCGCTCGCGGCCGCGCCGGTGGGCCGGGTGTTCCAGTTCGAGCGGCTCGGCTATTTCAGCGTGGATCTCGACTCGAAGCCTGGGAAGCTGGTGTTCAACCGGACGGTGACGTTGAAGGACACGTGGGCCAAAGAGCAGGCGAAGGGAGACTGAAGATGGCGATCCCCGAAGACGATGATCTGAACAACGAGCGGGTGGGCGCGCTCGAGGGCTTCGCCGAGGCCTCGGTCGGCAGCATCAAGCAGCTCTCCGATCGCATCGAGATGCAGGCGTCGCACATCCGGGCGCTGACGGCGCTGACCGAGATGCTGGTCGAGCGGCTGATCTCTCGAGGGGCGCTCAACCGCGGCGACCTGGGCTCCGAGATCGAGAAGATGAAGAAGGCGACCGCGCCGGTGAAGCGCTGACGATGCGGTGGGCGGGGCCGCTGCTCGTGGCGGTGCTGGGTGCGGCGTGCGTGCACGTCGCGCCGAGCGGGAAGTTCAGGTCGAACGAGGTGAAGCCGATGGACGACGAGCGCGTCGTCGACGACTTCGAGAACCACCGCGCGAGGCCGGTCTTCGGCGACGTCACGGTCGTCGAGAACGACGAGAACGCCGGGCTCGACGTGGTCGACGGCACGCTGAAGAAGTTCCGCGGGCAGGACATCGAGGTGATCGGCACCTTCGAGATGAGGGGCGAGACGCACGGGCCGTTCTACCCGTCCGACTACCTGAACGTCGGCCGCAAGATCTTCTGCTGGCCGCAGGTGCCGCTCGCGTGGCTGACGCTCGGCATCTGGCTGATCATTCCGACGTCGTACTTCTGCTACGGCCAGACGCCCGTCGACCGCGACCACTGGATCGCGTGGGTGAAGCAGATGGTCGACAGCGCCGGCGGGAACCTGGGCGTGGTGACGTTCTCGCCGACCCGGGAGCGCATCGACGTGGCGAAGGGCTACGTGCTGAAGGTGGTGGCGCCGGCGGCACCGCCAGCGACGCCTGCGCCACCCGCGCAGCCGGTGCCCACCGCGGGTCCTTGAGCGGGAAAGCGGAGGTCTGGGCTGCGCTCTCTGCGGCATGCGTGCCGGGAGCTGAGCCAGCCGGCCCGAGAAGGCCAGCCCGCGCCGGCGCCCGTGAACGAACGCGGCACCGTCCACCGGCCCGAACGCGAGGAACCGCACGCGAGAAACCCGGCCCGAAACCCGGCCCGAGAACCTCGCCCCCGACCCCATGCGCTGGGCGAGACGTCCAGTCCAGCGGGTTCTCCGCAGCCAGACCTGCGCCCGTCACTGCGCGTCGATCACCGAGTCCCAGTGCTTCGCCGACGCGAGGCCGAGCCGGTCGACCCATGCCTTCCGCCCGGCCGTGTCCAGCTCGGCGATCTCCGGCCACCTCGCCTTCGGAATCGGCAACGGCTCGACCACGTCGACGCGCGGAGGGCTGTACTCGAACGACACCGCCGCCCGCGGCACGAGCAGCAGGCGCTCGCCGTCCTCCTCGAAGCGCATGGTCTCGTACGGAAGAAACGGGCGCGGCGCCGGCGGGTTCACCTGCGGAGCCGCGTTCCCGTAGAAGAACGGCGACAGCGTCGAGAGCATGTGCTGCGCCAGGTTCGACAGCATCCACAGCACCTTCGGGCTGTCGCGCTGGGTGAACGCGCAGAGCTCGAAGTGCGTGAAGCCCTCCTTCACCGGCACCGGCACGCTGAGCGCGCTGATGCCGGCGGTGGTGCTCACGTAGCGGCCCTCGCCGAGCTTCACGACGACGGCGATGTGCGGCTGCTTCGGCTTCTCGGGCCCGACCTCGCCGATCACCTCGGCGTCGTCGAACGGCTGCGTGCGATGCAGCTCGTCGAGCAGCGCGTTGAAGTACAGCTGCGAGTAAGGTTTGTCGGCCACGTCAGCGGATGCGCGGCAGCGAGGGAGCGCGGTTGCGATGAACCTTCGCGTACTCGACGAGGTTCTTGATGTCGTAGCAGATCTGCCGCACGTCGTGCCCCATCGTGACCTCGATGTGGCTGTTGCCCTTCACGGGGCGCCACAGCAGGTACTCGCTCTTCGCGGAGCGATACACGCTGCGGGTCGAGGCGACCGAGGCGAGCGGGTCGGCGTCACCGAAGATGATCGCCATCGGCACCTTGATCTTCTGGAAGCCGCGCTTGAAGTCGTAGCCCGTGCGGTAGCAGACGATCTCGTTGTTGCGGATCCACCGGAAGAACTGCTCGGCCACCTTGCGCGGCTCGCGGGCGCCCGACTCGCGCAAGAGCCACCGCAGGTCGGACGACGACATGCGGTCTTGCCGGGCGAGCCAGTTCACGCGCGAGGCCACCATCGAGAGCACGGGGTTCTGCTCGGCGTAGTCGAGCACCGAGGCGATCGTCTTGAGCCAGGTGTCCATCGGCACGTAGCGGTACTGCAGGTGCCGCGGCACGTGCGGAGCGTCGCGCTTCTGCGCCCGCGCGAGCAGCGACTGCGTGAGGTGCGCGAAGCCGCGCTGCAGGTTCAGCGCACCGAGCGACGAGTCGACGGCGGCGCCGATGCCCGGGCCCGCCATCGCGAGCAGCTTGAGCGGCAGCGAGCCCTTCCCCACCTCGGCGGGGGCGCCGATGGTGACGATGCCCTCGAAGTGATCGTCGTGGATGCCGGCGTAGCCGTAGCCGAGGATGCCGCCCATCGAGTGGCCGCAGTAGAAGATGCGCTCGCGGCGGGTGATGCGGCGCACGCCGGCCACGGCCGCGGGGATGTCGTAGAGGAAGTACGAGTCGATGTCCCAGTCCCACTGCAGGTCGGCGGGCGGGCTTCGCCCGAACTTCGCGGCGCGCTCGTGCTGAAGCGCAATGGAGCTCTTGCCGTGGCCGCGCAGCTCGAGGATGTGGATGTCGAGGCCGAAGAACAGCAGGTTCTTCACGAACTCGCCGCTCGTCCACGCGTGGCGGTTCTGCGAGAAGCCGTGCACCAGCAGCATGGGCTCGCCGTAGAGCGGCTGGGTCCACGACTGCGCGGTCGGCTTGTACCGCGTGATGACGAGGCTCCAGCCGTCGGCGGTCTCGACGACGTACTTGGTCTTCTTGTACAGCGCCCGGAACTCGACGTCGTCGACGGTGGGCTCTCGGGGGAGTGCAGTCACGTGGCCGCCATCATGCTATGTCGCGCCGCACCATGGCCAGAATCGTCAAAGGCGGTCTGATTCAAGTCGGTAACGCGAAGTCGGAAGGCAGCGTTCAAGAGATCTGTAAGGCGATGCTCGACAAGACGCTCCCGTACGTCGACAAGGCGGGCAAAGCGGGCGTGCAGATGCTGTGTCTGCAGGAGGTGTTCAACACCCCCTACTTCTGTCCGGCGCAGACGCCGAACTGGTACGACGCGGCCGAGGCGTGCCCGGGCCCGCTGACGAACCTCTTCAGCGAGTACGCGAAGAAGTACTCGATGGTGATCGTGGTCCCGCTCTACGAGCGCGAGATGGCGGGCGTCTATTACAACACCGCCGCGGTCATCGACGCCGACGGCAAGTACCTCGGCAAGTACCGCAAGCAGCACATCCCGCAGACGAGCGGCTTCTGGGAGAAGTACTACTTCAAGCCCGGCAACCTCGGTTACCCGGTGTTCAAGACGCAGTACGGCGTGGTCGGCGCGTACATCTGCTACGACCGGCACTTCCCCGAAGGAGCGCGGCTGCTCGGGCTCGCGGGCGCCGAGGTGGTGTTCAACCCGTCGGCGACGGTCGCGGGGCTCTCGCAGTACCTGTGGAAGCTGGAGCAGCCGGCGCACGCGGTGGCGAACGGCTACTTCGTCGGAGCGATCAACCGCGTCGGCACCGAGGCGCCGTGGAACATCGGCAAGTTCTACGGGACGTCGTACTTCGTGGATCCGCGCGGGAACTTCCTCGCGACCGGCAGCGAAGACAAAGACGAGCTGATCGTCGCGGACTTGAACCTCGACCTGATCGAGGAAGTGCGGCGCACGTGGCAGTTCTACCGGGACCGCCGGCCCGAGACGTATCAAGACCTCGCTCGCCTGCTGCCGTGACGTCGTCGCCCCGGGATTTGCTCGCTGGCGCGTGTTCCGCGCCGCGGTGCCCGTTCGTGCGCCGACTGACCCACGCGACACGACGGCCGACGCGCAAGCGCTCACTGTTGGGTTGTCTCGTGCCGCGGTGCCCGTTCGTGCGCCGACCGACCGACGCGATACGACGGCCGACGCGGAAGCGGCGATCACCTGCTCGCTGTTGCGTTGTCTCGCGCCGCGGTGCCCGTTCGTGCGCCGACTGACCCACGCGGCGACCTTTCGATGCGGGGCGCCGACCGGGGGGCGGCAGCCGATAACTCTGTCCCATTTTCGTCGGTCGCCGACGACTTCGAGGCAGAGTTATCGGGCACGCGACGGCCGAAGCGGCAGCCGCGTCGGAGTGCGCATGGAGCTGCTGACCCGCTCTTTGCCGGTACCTCGTCCGGCGCGACCCTTGAGGCGCGGCGGCGCGACGAGCACCGGGCCGTCGTACGTCTTGAGCAGCGGCTTCTTGAGGAAGGCGCGGCTCAAGAGCGCGCTGCTGATGAGCAGCGTCTCGGCCATGTCGGCGACGGCGGCGGGCTGCGAGCGCATCAGCGTGTTGGTGAGCGCGATGCCGCCGCAGGCGACGAAGAGGATCAGCCAGCCCACGACCCAGGCCGGGTTGCCGCCGATCTCGGAGACGAAGGCGTAGTGCACGTACGCCATCGCGAGGAACAGGCCCGAGACCGGAGCGAACCATTTCACGTCGGAAATGACCCGGCGCGTCAGGCCAAAGCGCAACTCATGCGCTCAGCACATCAATCTCAACGGTTCCGCGGGTTTCCGTGCACAACATGAAGAGCAGCTCCTCGACGGCTGCCATCTGAATCGTCGACAGCTCGGCCTTCTGCTTGAGGGCGCAGGCGACGTTGAAGGCGTCGCCTCGGGTGCAGCCGCGCTCTCGGCGGTAGCGGAAGTACTGGCGAAGCATGAGGCGGGGCGGGACGGCGCTCATGGGAGGTACGTACGTAGGACGGGGCGGAAAGTTCTATCGACAAAGGTTCTTGCCCCAGAGCGACCGGTTTGCCTTGCTCGGGGCATGACTTCGCTCTTGTCGGCCGCCTCCTCGAAGCGCGTCATCGACGATCTCAAGGAGCTGCGCCGCCTCACCGAAGACGAGCGCGGCGCCCAGCGGGTGGCGTGGGGGCCGGTGTGGCGCAAGGCACGCGATTGGTTCTCCCAGAAGGTCGAGCGCGACGTCGGAGTGAAGGTGACGCGTGACAGCGCCGCCAACCTCTGGGCCAGCCTGCCCGGCCGATCGAGCAGGAGCATCGTCATGGGCAGCCACCTCGACTCGGTGCCCGGAGGCGGCTGGCTCGACGGCTGCCTCGGCGTGCTCGCGGGGCTCGAGGTGCTGCGCGCGTACAAGTCCGAAGGCGGCTCGCTGCCGGTCAGCCTGCACCTGATCGACTGGGCCGACGAAGAGGGCGCCCGCTTCGGCCGCAGCCTCACCGGCTCGGCGGCGTCTGCGGGTGCGCTCGACCCTCACAAGGAGCTCGCCCACCTGGTCGACCGCCAGGGCGTGAAGCTGCCCGACGCGCTGGCCGAGAACGGCGTCACCCTCGACGGGATGAAGAACGCACGCGCCGAGTTCGAGGCGGCGAACCCTGAGGCGTATCTCGAGCTGCACATCGAGCAGGGGCCGGTGCTGGAGTCGATCAAGAAGCCGGTGGGCGTCGTGCTGGGCACGATGGGCGTCGAGCGGTATCAGCTGCGCTTCAAGGGCCAGGCCGCGCACTCGGGGGCCGCCCCGCTCCACCTGCGGCAGGACGCCTTTCTCGCCGCGGCCCAGTTCGCCCTCGGGTGCCAGAAGGTCGGGCTCACCCTGTCGGGCAAGACACCGCGGACGCGAGTGGTGGCCACGTGCGGCGTGGTGAAGGTCGAGCCCAACTTCGTCACCGCGGTGCCCGGAGCGGCCGAGATCTCGATCGACCTGCGCGCGCTCGACGCCAAGGTGCTCAAGAAGATGCTCGCCGGCGCGAAGAAGGCATCGCAGGCCGCGGCCAAGCGGTTCCACGTGAAGGTCGAGTGGAGCCCGCTCCTGCACATCACCCCGCGCATCTTCGACGAGACGCTCACCCGGTTCGTGCGGGACTCGGTGAAGGCGGTGACCGGCTCGGCGCCGGAGCTGCCCAGCGGCCCGCTGCACGATGCCAGCGAGATGGCCGCGGTGGTGCCCACCGCGATGGTCTTCGCCCAGTCGCTCCCGGGCATCTCGCACACCCGCATCGAAGACACGCCCGAGCCCGCGCTCGACCAGTCGATTCGCGCGTTCTTCTCGCTGGTCGACAAGACGGTGAAGCACCTCGGCTGAGCTGGTGCTCTGACCGGGGCGTAGTGACACCTGCCTCGTCGCTTGCGGTGCTCGACGTGCCTTCAGGCACGCCTCCGCTCCGCTCTCCTCGGGTGCGCCGTCTCGCTTCGGTCTCGCTCGTCTCGGTGCCGTCACTACGCCCCGGTCAGAACACGAGTACGACAGCCCGGAAGTTCGTGCCGTGCTGGGCGGCCGATCCATCCCCGCTGGCTGCGTTGCGCTCCCTGCAACGCACCCTAGCGCCGAACGGCCGTGGGCTCCCGCGCCGCGTTCGCGCGCCTCACGGCCTCGTACACCGGCGCGAACGTCGGCCGGTTCACGTACCGCCCGGTTCCGGCGGCGACGTCGAGCTTCCCGTCGGCCCAACACACGCGCCCCTGGCTCAGCGTGTAGCGCGGCACGCCCGTCACGGTCATGCCTTCGAAGATGTTGAAATCGACCTTCTGGTGGTGGGTCTTCGCCGAGATGGTGCGCGTGCCCTTCGGATCCCACAGCACGAGATCGGCGTCGGCGCCGACGCTCACGCTGCCCTTGCGCGGGTAGATGTTGAAGATCTGCGCGGCGGCCGTCGACGTCACGCGCACGAACTCGTTCGGCGTGAGCCGCCCGGTTCCCACGCCGTGGTGCCACAGCACGCTCATGCGGTCTTCCACCCCGCCCGTCCCGTTGGGGATCTTGGTGAAGCTCTCTTTGCCCATCGCCTTCTGGGGCGCGCAGAAGCAGCAGTGGTCGGTCGCGGTCGTCTGCAGGTTGCCGGCCTGGAGGCCCTTCCACAGCGCCTCCTGGTGCTCCTTCGGGCGGAACGGCGGGCTCATCACGTGGGCGGCGGCGAAGTCCCAATTCGGGTTGCGGTAGACCGAGTCGTCGACGAGCAGGTGGCCGGCGAGCACCTCGCCGTAGACGCGCTGGCCCGCGAGCCGCGCGCGCGTGATCGCCTCGAGCGACTGAATGCACGAGTTGTGGACGATGTAGAGCGGCGTGCCGATCACCTTCGCGACCTGAATGGCGCGGTTCGCCGCCTCGCCCTCGACGTCGGGCGGGCGCGACAGCGGGTGCCCCTCGGGGCCGGTGATGCCGCGCTTCACGATCTCCTGCTGCAGCCAGTACACGAGCTCGCCGTTCTCGGCGTGCACGGTGGGAATGGCGCCGAGCTCGAGGCACCGGGTGAAGCTCTTCACCAGGTTCTCGTCGGGCACCATGATCGCGTTCTTGTACGCCATGAAGTGCTTGAACGAGTTCACGCCGTGCTCGCGCGTGAGCACGCCCATCTCTTCGCGCACGCTGTCGGCCCACCAGGTGATCGCGACGTGGAACGAGTAGTCGGCGCACGACTTCTTCGCCCACTCGCGCCACTGCGCGTACGCCTTGAGCAGCGGCACGTTCGGGTCGCCGATCACGAAGTCGATGATCATCGTGGTGCCGCCCGCGAGGCCGGCCGCGGTGCCGCTGAAGAAGTCTTCGCTGGCGACGGTGCCCATGAAGGGCAGCTCCATGTGCGTGTGCGGGTCGATGCCGCCGGGCATGACGAGCAGGTCGCCGGCGTCGATCGTCTTGGTGCCGGCCGGGACGTCGAGCTTGTCGCCGATCGCCTTGATGACGCCGTCGACGCAGAGGACGTCGGCGCGGAAGGTCTGCTCGGCAGTCACCACGGTTCCGCCACGAATGAGGGTAGACATGGCGCCCTCTATACCCGACGTAGAGTGATGCAGGGAATGGAGGCCGCCTTCGAGCTGACCGACGCCGACCTGCACGAGGTGCAGCGGCACCGGCTCATGCGGAGGCGCGAGTGGGCCCGGCGCTGGAACCTCCCGGTCGTGGGCGCTGCGACCGCGCTCGCGACGGCGATAGTCGGGAGCTCGCTCGACGTGCCGCCTGCGCTCCTGGCGTACTGCGGAGTCTTGGCCGGGCTCGTCGTGCTGCTCCTCGTCAGGCGCGGCCTGCAGAGCGATCGCTCACCCGCCTGCACGCGCAGCTGCGGCGCATGACCGAGCGGGCGGTGAAGGCGAGCGCGCTCGGCCCGGTCACGATCGTGCTGACGGCGACGAGCGTGAAGCGGCTGCGCGAAGGCGCCCAAGCGCTCGAGGTGCGCCCGCGCGACATCCGCTCGCTCACCGTCTCGCCCACCGTGCTCACGCTGCACCTGACCGGGAAGAAGGTCCTCGCGGTGCCGGCTCGGGCGTTCCGCGGCGACGCAGAGGCCGTCGAGTTCCGGCGCCGCGTCGAGCAGCTCGCCGGCAAGACAGCCGAGCTCATGTACTGCGACTGATCGACCGCCCCCTCACCCCGCCCCTCTCCCCTACGAGGGGAGAGGGAGCGCGGTGTCGAGCTACGGCGCCTGAATCTTCGCCCACCAGAACTGCAGCCGCGCTGGCGTGCCGGCGTCGTCGTAGTAGCTCTTCATGCGCAGCTTGTAGAAGGCCTCGCCGGTGTCGACGACGTAGAAGAGATCTTCGCGCGTCACGAGCTTGTGCACGCCGAGATCGTACGTGTACCAGCCGCCCTCGGCCCCGTTGAACACGGTCTCGGCGCCGTCCTGCAGGTAGCCGTCGGCGGGCGCCTTCGTCAGGCCCGCGAAGTCGCCGTCCTTCACGACCGCGACGCGCACCTTGCCGCCCCCGTTCGGGCCGCTGTTCAAGGCGATCTGGAAGCGCTGGAACGCGAGGTCCCACCCCTCGTCGACGCCCACGACCTTCGCGGCGTCGAGGTCGACGTAGATGCGCGCCTCCTTGTTGGTGGCGTCGATGGTCGACAGCGTCAGCTCGCCGTCCTGCTTGTTCTCGAGAAAGTCGCCGTTCACGATTCCGTCGAAAGGGTAGTCGTCCCTGAGGTCGGGCGCGCACGAAAAGAGCAGCAGCAGCGAGAGCCAGCGCATCGTCAGTACTCCAACTGTACACCTGCGATGAACCGCCGCGGAGGCTGCGGCACGTACGTCGCGTCGCCCGCGTTCAGCAGGTTCGTCACGCCGGCGAACACCGAGCCCCACGTGAACGGCCGCCACGTCAGCTGCACGTCGAGGTTCACGAAGCCGCGCGTCCAGATCTGCTCTTCGACCATGTCGCCGTCGGAGTCGATGTAGAACGGCCGCGGGCCCAGCCACGTCGCGCGAATGACGGCCTCGAGGCCCGTGGGCCGGTACTTCGCGGTCAGCTGCGCCGACACCTTGTGCACGGCGCGGCCGGCGAGCGCGGCGTTGCGCACGTTGTCCTTCGCGTCGGTCAGCACGTACGCGAGATCGAAGTAGGTGCCGCGCGAGAGCCGCATGCGCAGCGCGGCCTCGAGGCCCTGCGCGTACGCCGACGACACGTTGCCGTAGCGGAAGCGGGTCGTGTTGATCGGGTCGATGGGCGCCGAGGTGTCGATGTTGATGAGGTTGTTCAGGTTCGTGTGGAAGAACGACGCGCTCGCCACCCAGCCCTCGATGGGCAGCCGCACGTCGGCGGCGAGGTTGACGGCCTGCGAGGTCTCGGCCTTCAGGTCGGGGTTGCCCTCGACGACGTAGCCGACCGACGTGTTCTGGAAGAGCAGATACAGCTCCTGAAACGACGGAGCGCGGAAGCCCCAGCCGTAGCTCGCGCGCAGCGTGACGCGCGGGTGCGGGTCGAGCTTGAGCGCGAGGCGCGGCGTGGGCGCGCTGCCGAACTGCGAGTCGACGTCGACGCGCACGCCGGGGAGCAGCTTCACCTTCAGCTCCTCCAGGCCGGGCACGTCCCACTCGTCTTGAGCGAAGACGCCCACCCGGTAGCGCTCGCCGTCCTTCGAGAGGCGGCTCGAGTACAGGCGCTCGGCGAGGAACTGCGCTCCGACGGTGACGGTGTGGGCGCCGGTCTTGTGATCGACCTGCAGGTCGACGGAGTACAGGCGGTCGAGGCTGGCGGTGAAGGTGTCGAGGGCGGCGGAGCCGCGCTGGTCCTGCTGGAGCTGGTCACGGAACAGCGCCATGTGGCCCCACAGCGCGACGTGGGTGGTGCCGAAGAGCTGGGCGTCGCCGCGGACGCTGACGTTGAACTGCTCCGAGCGCTGGCGGCGGTCGAACGTCGCCCCCGACGGAGCGATGTCGACCGCCTTCACGTCGCGCAAGAGGTAGTCGGTCTTCGCCGACACGCGGACCTTGTCGAGGATGTTCGCGGCGAGGGCGAGGTCGGCGTCCCACCGGGTGAAGCCGGCGCCGCTGGTGGCGACGTCGCGCGTGTCGAGATCGTAGGCGCCGTAGTTCTGGTAGCCGGCGCCGGCGCGGGCCTCGAGCCAGCCCAGCTTGCTGGCGGCGTGGACGCGCCCGTCGCCGAGGTCGGCCTTGATGCCGGTCTGGGGAGCGTTCGACAGGCCGCCCTGCACGCGGCCCATGAGCTCGAGCGTCTTGGTGGGCCGGCGCGTGATGAGGTTGATGACTCCGCCGATGGCGTCGGAGCCGTAGAGCGCGGCGGCGGGGCCCTTGATGATCTCGATGCGCTCGACGTCGCGCAGCGAGAAGCGGGTGAGGTCGAGCACGTTGCCGACGCGGCCGGTCTGGCGCTCGCCGTCGATGAGCACGAGCACGTACTCGGGGCCCAGGCCCTGCAGCGAGACGGCGGCGCCGCGGAAGCTGTACTCCATCTCGACGCCGGGCTGCTGGAGCAGGAGCTGCTCGAGGTTGCGCGCGCCGATCGCCTCGAGCTGCGGCCGGGTGATGACCTCGATGGGGACGACGGCCTCCTCGAGGCGGTGCTCGGTGCGGGTGCCGGTGACGACGGTCTGCGACTTCGCGGCCTCGAGCTCGGGGTCCGGAGCGCCCAACGCGTAGTTCAGCTTGTCGGCGGCCGTCTGCAGCGCGGGCCGGCCCTCGAGGCGGCTCGCCCAGTGCTGCTCGATGACGGGCAGGTACCGGTCCCAGCCGTTGCGGTTCCACAGGCCGTTCGCCTGCGCGTACGGCACGTGCTCGGGGAGCTCGCGGCGCACGGCCTCGCCGGCCGTCCAGAACAGCACCGCGTGCCACAGGTTGTCGGGGGCGGTGGGCCCGAGCGCCTTCTCGAGCGGGCCCATCATGGCGTGCGAGGTCTCGTGGAAGAGGATCTCGGTGCCAGAGGCGCCCTGATCTCTCGGGTCGAGGCTGGAGGCGACGATGTGCACGCCCGCGCTGGTGGTGGTGTACGCGCCGCCCCAGTTGGCGACGGCGACGACGTCGACGCGAATGGGCGTGGGCGGGAGCTTCGCGCCGTAGGCGGTCTCGAGCGTCTTGATGATGGCGGCGCCGTGGGCGGCGACGTCTCTCTCTCGCTCGGCGAACCAGGCGCGGTTCTGGGCGTCGTGCTTCGGCCAGGCGCCGGAGCGGTAGATCGGCGCGACGTCGTTCAAGACCTTCACGGTCTCGGCGGGGATGCCGGGGTCGGCGAGAACCGCGTCGTTCTCGTGGGCGGCGAGCAGGCCCTTGATGCGGAAGAGATCGTCGTCGAAGAGCAGGTCTTTGTCGGCCCAGGCCGCCGCGTAGTGATCGACGGCCGGCTTCCACGCGGGATCCGGGGGGATGCCGAGGTCGAACGGCGGCGGGCCCCACAGCTTCGCGCCCTGCTCGACGCGCTGGCGGCGGCCGAGCTCGTAGAGCACGTGGTGGAGGTTGAGCCAGAAGCCGCTGTGAGGCTCGTAGTACGGCTGCGACTGCGAGAGGACGGCTGCGGCGATCAGCGCAGGAAACACGGACGGCGGCTCTCTTCGGGCCGAACGCGGCGCGCGTCAAGGGCGGCGACGCGCGCAGACAGAGACTCCGCAGCGATTACCGCCGAGCAGGGCGCGTTGCTCGACGGCCAACGGGAAAGCGGCGGCGGTTCGACGTTCGAGGGATCCGCCGTCTGCCTGCCGGCTATTTGAGCGCGGGGGGAGACATCAGATCGCATGTCCTCCCGCTCACTCGAAATCCGCCGAGGGAGAGGTCGGATCCCCCGCGCGGGAAAAGCCCGCCGTTGTTGCCGGCCGCCGAGCAGCGCCGGGCCCTGCGGTCGTCGCCCGGATCTCCTGGCAGCGCTCAGGCGAGATCGCCCGGCGCGTCACCGGCGCGATCCGACCTTGCGCGTCACGAGCATCACGTCTCGCTCCGTGAGGTCCGAGAGGCTCGCCTTGGCGAGCGCCAGGATCCGTTCGGGCGGGGTCATCCGGCGGCACTTCGCGCACGTCACCGCCGCCGCATCCTCCGTCGCGATGCCTTCGACCTGCGCCCGGTGCGCGGCCTCGCGGTCGCGCGGGTTGCACACGAGCATGCCGTCGGCGTTCAGCGCGTGCAGATCACGCTGCGTGCGGCGATCCCTCCTCGCCCGCGTCACCGGCGCCGCCGCAGCAGCCGCACCGCCGCCAGCGCGAGCAGCAGCTCGGCGGGCCCCATCACCGACGCGCAGCCGAGGTCGGCGAGCGTCGCGGTGCCGGTCTGGCTCGCGATGATCTTCCGCCGCGACAGCGCGGCTTCGTCGCACGGCGTCGGGGGCCCTCCGCGCGGGTACGTCGTGCAGAACCCCTCCTTCGACCCGAAGTCGATCAGCCGCTTCGTGATCTGCCCGATCGGAGCCGTGGGCTCCATGGTCGAGCCCTCCATGTCGACGTGATCGAACCCGACCGCGTGGCCGATCTCGTGCGTCATCGTGTTCTGGACGTCGGTGGCGACGCAGGTCACCGTCTCTTCGCCCTCCTTGCACGGAGGCGAAGAGATCGTCGTGAACAGCCAGTCGGCGCCGTTCAGCTCGATGTCGGCGTCGTAGATGGCGCCGGTGCGCACCGAGTACGTCGTCGTCGTCAGCGCGAGCGTGAACTGCCCGTGGTCCCAGCAGCGGTGCTTGTTGACGCAGGTGCCGTCGGAGAGGCACTCGTCCTCCATCGGCACGACGGCCTCGCAGCTGCGCTCGCGCCAGACGACGACGTTCTGCATCTGGGTGCCCTTCCCCACCTGCACGTTCGGCACGCGATCGCCCTTGATGAACTGGAAGTCGGAGCACTCGTCCGAGATGCCCTGCCAGGTCGCGAACGCCGCATCGATCGCCGTGAACTCGGAGTCGCCCGGCGTGCGCGCGCTGCCGGCGGCGTCGACCTCGTAGGTGAAGTCGCGCCGGTTCCACGTCACGCACAGCGTGCTCTCGGGGTCGCTCGTGCGCGTGCGCACGTACTGCGCCGAGGCCTCGGCGGCAGCGAGCAGCACCAGCGCGGGCGCGACCCGGAGCATGCGTCAGCGTCGCCTCCGCACGAGCAGCGCGGCGAGGGGCAGGAGCAGCAGAGAGGCGCCCGACCCGCAGCCGCAGCCCCGGTACAGGTCGCCGAGCTTCGCGTTGTACGGAGCAGAGCCGACCGAGCTCGGCGGCCGGATCACGCAGTCTTTCGCGACGGCGCCCACGGGGTAGGCGTCGCAGGGGTACTGCCGCGTGCCCAGATCGAGCGTGCGCTTGCTCGTCTCGCCCGGCGGAGCGCTCAGGTACATCGTCGACGCCGGGGAGGCCACGTGGTCGAGCCCGAGCGCGTGGCCGATCTCGTGCGTGAGGGTGTTCTGGATGTCCCAGGACGTGCAGCTCGTCGACCAGCTGCCCGGCGGGACGCACGGCGTATCGACGGTCGTGAACAGGAAGGTCTGCTGGGGCGACGGCTGCGTCGATGCGTTGAACTCGATGTCGGCGTCGAGGATGCCTCCCGACCGGGGATCATACGTGGTGGTCGCGAGTGCGATCGCGCTGGCCGGGTGGATCCAGCAGTCGAACTTGTTGCCGCAGTCGTCGGAGTCGTCGGCGTCGTCCCAGCACGAGTCGGTCACCGGAGCCGCCTCGCTGCAGAGCTTCGTGCGGAACACGAGGATGTTCTCGTTCTTGTCCTTGTCGGCGGCGGCGCTGAGCCAGCCGATGTCGCGCGAGGCGGTGCGCGGGCCCTCCTGCAAGCGCAAGCTCGAGCAGCTGAGCGCGTCGCTCCAGGTCGTGAACGACGCGCGCATGGCGTCGAACTCGGTCTCGCCGGGCGTCGCGGGGTTGCCCAGAGCGTTGGCCTTCCACGTGATGACGGTGTCCTCCGTCCAGTAGAGGCAGTGGTCGGAGGCCGTGTACGGCTTCACGCGGCTGCGGTTGTAGCCCTGGGTGAGGACCATGGCCGCCATGAGAGCCACGATCACTTCACGGCCTTTCGCGGCTCGACGATCGGGTTCGGGGAGCGCGGCTCGCCGGCGACTGAGGGCGGAGCGAGCAGCGCGCGCACCTTCGCCTTGAGGTCGTCGAGCTTCATCGCCTCGGTGCCCTTCGACACCGGAGCGTGCGTCACCGGGTCGAGGAGCAGCACGTCGCCCTCGGGCGCCTGGACGGCGAAGGCGGCGGCTCCGTCGGTGGAGCGCTCGACGCGGAAGACGCCCTGCGCCATGCCGGTGAACATGAAGCGCGGCCCGCGGCGCTCGAGGAAGCCGACGATCTCTTCGCCGGCCTGAAGAGGAACCGTACCCGCGACCTTCTGCCCGATGTCCCCCACGATTCCGCCCTGCTGGATGATCTCGACGGTGGTGGCCCGGTCTCCCTTCAGCACGTCGGTGACGTCGACCATGATGTGCGTGGTGATGCGGCTGCCGTCCTTGCTGAGGCGGGGCTCGACCTTGGTGATCTTGCCCACCACGATGGCGTCGGACGACCGGGTCAGCGCGGCGAGGTCGAGCGCGAGGAGCGTCGTGGCAAAGGCCGGAAGCGCAGTCAGGACCAGCACGACCGCGAGTCGAAACAGGGTCTTCATGATTCCCCTATGTAAGCCCATCTGGTAACTGCGCGCGACTCATGAAGCCCCGAGTTCGCTTCGCTCCGTCTCCCACGGGTTACCTGCACATCGGAGGCGCCCGGACGGCGCTGTTCAACTGGCTGTACGCACGGCGGAACGGCGGCGTCTTCGTGCTGCGCATCGAGGACACGGACCAGGAGCGGTCGACCCCGCAGTCGGTGCAGGCGATCCTCGACGGGCTTGCGTGGCTGGGGCTCGACTGGGACGAGGGCCCCGGCAAAGAGGGACCTTACGGGCCCTACTTCCAGACGAAGCGGCTGGCGTCGTACCAGAAGTACGCGGATGCGCTGATCGCGCAAGGCAAGGCGTACCGCTGCTGGTGCACGAAGGAGGAGCTCGACGCGCGGCGCTCGGCCTCGAAGGACCCGGGCTGGAAGTACGACGGCAAGTGCCGCGACCGCGCCTCGGGCAGCGGCCCCGCGGTGGTGCGCTTCAAGATGCCGCAGGGCGAGGGCTCGCTGTCGTTCACCGACGAGGTGCTCGGGAAGATCACGAAGACGTACTCGGACCTCGACGACTTCGTGATGATGCGGGCCGACGGGATCCCGCTCTACAACTTCGGCTGCGTGATCGACGACCACGAGATGGAGATCACGCTCGTCGGCCGCGGCCAGGAGCACGTGAACTCGACGTTCCCGCAGCTGGCGCTGTACGACGCGCTCGGCTGGTCGAAGCCGGCGTTCGCGCACTTTCCCTTAATCCTCGGGCCGGACCGCGAGAAGCTCTCGAAGCGGAAGCACCCCGAGGCCGACGTGATGCTGCACAAGACGAACGGCATTCTGCCGGAGGCGCTCCTGAACTTCGTGGTGCGCCTGGGCTGGAGCCACGGCAACGACGAGGTGTTCTCGGTGCAGCAGCTCACCGAGTGGTTCGCGTTCGACGGCGTCGGGAAGACGTCGGGCGTGTGGAACCCCGAGAAGCTCACGTGGCTGAACCAGCAGTGGCTGAAGAAGCTGCCGCCGGAGGACATCGCGAAGCGGGTCGGCGTCGACGACGCGCGTGGGGCGAAGCTGGTGCCCGAGCTCGCGAAGCGGTCGAAGACGCTCGTCGAGCTCGCCGCGATGATGGCGCCCTACTTCAAGCACGGCGTGACGATCGATGCCGAGGCGGCGGCGAAGGCGCTCGACGCCGGCGGGAAAGAGATGCTCTCGAAGACCGCGGACGTGCTGAAGGGTGTGAGCGCGTGGACTGCGGCGTCGATCGACGACACGCTGAAGAAGTTCGCCGAGACGTCGGGCACGAAGATGGGGGTCGTCGCGCAGCCGCTGCGGGTCGCGGTGACGGGCTCGACGACGAGCCCCGGCATCGGCCAGACGCTCGAGCTGCTCGGCCGCGACGAGGCGCTCTTCCGTATCGACGCGGCACTAGGGCACCGGTCGGGGTGACGTGATACCTGCGACGAACGATCCTCTCGCTGCGACGCGCAGCCTCGTCGCGTGCGGTGCTCGACGGGCCTCTGGGCCCGCCTCCGCTCCGCGCTCCTCGGGTGCGCCGTCTCGCATCGGTCTCGCGCGTCTCGGTGCCATCACCTCACCCCGACCGGAGCCCTGGTGATCGCCCGGCTCGCACGAACCTGGCTGCGCGAGCTGGGCTCCGAGCCGACGGTGATCATCTGCGGCGCGAGCGCGCTGCTGGTGATCTCGCACTACCAGGGAGCGACCGGCTACTTCCGGAACGTGGTGGGCGCGCGCTTCGACAACCACCCGGCGTACACGGTGATGTCGTACTGGTGGTGGTTCGGCTGCGCGATTCTGCTCTACCTGTTGATGCCGCTGCTGCTCTCGTACGCGACGCGGGGGAGCTTCAACCGGAAGTACGGGTTCGGCCTGGGCGACTGGCGCGCGGGCATGAAGGTGTCGCTGCTGTTCCTGGTGGTGATGCTGCCGGCGACGTACATCGCGTCGAAGACGCCGTCGTTCGCGGGCGCGTACCCGCTCGCGGGAAACAGCGCGTACACGCTGGCGCTGGGCGGCGGGAAGACCGAGACGTCGGTCGGGCTCTTCCTCATCTACGAGCTCGGCTACGTCATGTACTTCGTGGGCTGGGAGTTCTTCTACCGGGGCTGGATGCTGAACGGGCTGCTGCCCTACTTCGGGCGCGCGGGGGCGATCTTGATCCCGGTGGCGCCGTTCGCGGTGATGCACCTGGGCAAGGCCGAGCCCGAGGCGCTGGGCAGCATCGTGGCGGGGGTGGCGCTCGGGGTGCTGGCGCTGCGGACGCGGAGCTTCTGGTACGGGGTGATCGTGCACGCGGCGGTGGCCGTGTGGATGGACTTCTTGTCTGCTTCACCTGCGCTGTTTCCGAAACTATGGTCGGCGCCGTCATGAAGCGGCTTCTCGTGGTGGTGGCGGTGCTGGTGCCGGCGGCGGCGCTGGCGATCAACGACGTGGGCGAGCGCGTCGGTGGCGCGGCGATTCCGATGTACGCGCGGAAGGTGGCGGAGCAGCGCTACCGGGTCGCGGAGGACTGGGAGAACATCCAGAAGTTCTATGGGCGCGAGTACCCGCGGAAGAGCTACCCGTGGCGGGACATCATCAAGCAGCCGGGGATCCGGGCGTTCCACATCCTGAATCCGTCAGGAAAAGGGTGGGAAGGCATCAACGTGTACGAGACGAACGACGAGATCCGGGTGTACGTGGTGCTCCCGGACTCGGCGAAGACAAAGGGAAAAAAGTCGGGTAAGAAATAGCGGCATCGGTTCTTGGGGAATCGTCTAACGGCAGGACAGCAGACTCTGACTCTGCTTATCTAGGTTCGAATCCTAGTTCCCCAGCTCGCAGAGGTAGGCCCCTGAGCCGTACGGCAAAGCGCTTCGAGGCTCAGCTGACGCCCGTTCCTCACGGCGGCCACTACGTGACCGTGCCGGCCGCGGTGGCCGAGGCCGCCGGGCTCGCGCACGGGGCGCGCGTTCGCGGCACCATCGAGGGCGCCCCGTACCGGAGCGCGCTCATGAAATACAGCGGCGTCTTTCACCTCGGCATTCACAAGGCGACGCTCGCCCAGGCCGGTGTGAAGGGCGGCGACCGCGTCGCGCTCAGCATCGAGGTCGACACCGAGCCGCTGCCGACCGACGCGGTGCCCGTAGACCTCGCCCGCGCGCTGAAGAAGGCGCCCGAGGCCGCGGCGAGCTTCAAGGCGCTGTCCCCCGCGGTGCGCCGCGGCTTCGTGAAAGACGTGCTCGAGGCAAAGAAGCCCGAGACCCGCGCCCGGCGCATCGCGAAGACGGTGGCGCTGCTGCAGAAGGGCGTGCCGCCGCGGCGCACCTGGTCGCCGCGTTGAGCTGGAGCCCGCGCCGGCCGGCGCTCGACGTTTACGGCTGCGCTTCGCGAATCAGCTCCGTCAGCGCCTTCGGGTCGAGGTCCTCGAACCTCTTGAAGGTGACGCAGCACTTGCCGATCTTCGCCTTCGGCAGCCGCGACTGGTAGCGCTTCACGAAGTACGGGTCAGGCGACTCCCACGCGATCACGTACAGCGAGATGTAGCTCGCGTTGCTGGCCACTCCCACGTAGCACGCGTCGCCCTCGCGCCCGCTCGCGTACTCGTAGTGGTACGGCCCGTACGCGAGCCCACCGTCGAGGATGAACGGCTTCAGCTTCGGAGCCGCCTTGCGAATGAGCTCGTCGAGCTTCGTGACGTCGCTCTTTCGCGGCTCCTTCAGCTTCGCGAGGTACTGCTTCGGCGTCGAGACCTTCAGCTGACCTTTCATCGCGCGCGCAGGTCCTCCGTGATTCGGCCGACGAGGCTCGCCTCGCCGTCGTGGCCCTCGTCGCGGAAGGTCTCCGCGAGCGCGGCCTTCTCCCACTCCTTCATCGACGGCAGCTCCAGCAGCCGCTTCCAGTAGTCGGCCGCCGCGCCCTTCACCTCGACGCCGTACGTGCGGAACCGGAACGCGACCGGCGCGAAGAACGCGTCCGCCGCCGTGAAGTTCTCCCCGACCAGGAACGGGCCGCCGAACTTCTTCAGCCCCTCGCTCCACCGCTCCTCGATGCGCGCGATGTCGGCCAGCAGCTCGGGCGGCCGCTTCTCGACCGCCACGCGGATGCCCACGTTCATGCTGTGCAGGTTGCGCAGCGCCTGGAAGCCCGAGTGCATCTCGGCGCACACCGACCTCGCCCACGCGCGACCGCTCGCCTCCCGCGGCCACACCTTCTCGTGATCCTCCGCGACGTACTCGACGATCGACAGCGAGTCCCACACCACGATGCCTCCGTCGACCAGGCAGGGCACCCGCCCCGACGGAGAGAAGCTCTTGAACGCGCCCTTAGAAGACTCCGGGCCGAAGCGGTGCAGCTGCTCCTCGAACGGAATGCCGAGCTGCTTGAGCAGCACCCACGGCCGCAGCGACCACGACGAGTAGTTCTTGTTGCCGATGTGCAGCACGTACATGGCTCAGCCTCTCCTCAGGTCGATGCCGTAGACCAGGTACGCCTTCAGGCACAGCAGCATGTTCACCCAGCCCTGCGTCTGCTGCGCCAGCCGCTTGATGCCGGCCTCGTCCCCTTCCCACTCGCCCTCGCGCACGTGAACCCGCGTGCCCCCGTCTCTCGCCTCGAACGTCGCCTCCACCGTCGACTCCATCGAGAAGCCGGCCCACGTGAACTTCAGCCGGACGCCAGGCTCGGCCTCGAGCACCTTCACCGTGGCCTCGGCGTTGCCGAAGTCGGCCCAGCGCCAGACGACGGTCGCGCCCTTCTCGAGGCGCCCGCTGCCGGTGGTGATGAAGTACTTCGCCAGCTTCGCGGGGTCGGCCCACGCGTCGTAGACGTCCGCCGGCGGGCGGGCGATCTGCAGCTCGGTCTCGGCGGCGAGCTTCATCGGCAGCAGCTCGGGTCGCACGACGACACCGCTCCGGAGTACGGCCCCTTGCCCCAGTTGCTCTCGCTCGCCCACATGCAGTCGTCGCCCCAGCGCTTGCAGCCGTTGCACTCGCTCGAGTTGTTCTTCTGCGCCTGCTGCGACGCCGCCGCGAGCTGCTGCTGCCAGGCCGCGATCTCCGCCGCCGCCACCACCGCGATCGCCTCGCGGCAGTCGAGCGTCTGGAACACCGCGAGCTGGTACGGCGTCAGGCCCGAGCCCGCGCACTCGGCCAGGCACGGCTGCTTGTACGCGGGGCCGAAGCCGCCGCACTGCAGGTAGTAGTTGCACGCGCCTTCACACGTGCCCTTCGCCGAGAGCGGCGGCGCCTTGGTGGCGGCAGCGGCCTTCGCTCCCTTTCTCGTGAGCGTGACGGGCTCGTCGATGTCGCCGCCCGAGAGCGTGATCTGATCCTTCCCGAGCTTCAGCTTGTACGTGGTCGTCTCGCCGTCCTGCGTGATCGCGAGCGTCTTGTCGGTCGCCTTCCACTTGATGGCTTCAGGCGGCACGCCCGGCCCGTCGGACATCGTGCCGGTGCCGTTCGCCTCGAGGGTGATGATGAACAGCCCGCCCTCCCACTTGCCCGCGAGCGGGGGATCGGCGGCCAGCGCGACTGCGATCAGGGTCAGGAGCATGCGCGCAAGGTAGCATCGGGGCCGTGCTCGCGCTGACCCATGGTGCTGGCCGCCGCTCCGGCGCCGGGGGCCGCGTGAGACGGCTCAGCGTGCCGTGCGCGATGGTCGCCGGGTGCACGTTCGGACCGGCGACCATCGACCAGCGCGTGTTCGCGTGCGCGTCGGACGGCGACTGCATCGAGGGCTATCGGTGCCTCAACGCGGTGTGCAGCATGGGCGGCAGCGCCGGCGGCTCGACGGCGGGCGGCTCGACGGCAGGCGGCGCGACGGCGGGCGGCGCGACGGCGGGCGGCGCGACGGCGGGTGGCGCGACGGCGGGCGGCTCGACGGCGGGTGGCGCGACGGCGGGCGGCTCGACGGCGGGCGGCTCGACGGCAGGCGGCGCGACGGCAGGCGGCGCGACGGCGGGCGGCGCGACCGCGGGTGGCGCCACGGCAGGTGGCGCACCCGTCTGCGTCGTCGACGCCGGCATCTCCGCGGTCGGACTCGCCGGGTTCTGGAAGTTCGACGAGCCCAGCGGCAGCACGGTGATCGATCACTCCGGCTCGGGCAGCCCCGGCAGCATTTCCGGCACCTGGAGCCGCGCGCCCGGCGTCATCGGAAGCGCCGTCATCTCTTCCGACGGCGGCTTCGGCTCCATCGACTTCGGCTCGGCACCGGCGCTCAACCCGCAGGGTCCGTTCTCGTTCTCGCTGTGGGCGAAGACGTCGGCGCTCGACTCCGTCTCGCAGCAGGCGTTCGTCACGAAGGGGATTCACCCGACCGCCGGCTGGGAGCTCCTCGACGACGGCCAGCACAACGCCATCGTGCTGTTCCGCGTCTACCCCGCGAACTTCCCTCGCGCCTCCGTGCCCAGGGCAGACGTGAACGACGGAAGCTGGCACCACTACGCGGGCGTCTTCGACGGCGGCAGCGTCGCGCTCTACCTCGACGGCGCCTGGCGCGACGACGACGCGACGAGCAACTTCGTCGCGGCGACCGCCAATGCGCTCCGGCTGCGTTCTTACGGGCAGAAGGAGCTCGCGTTCGACCAGTTGCGCTTCTACGGCCGCGCGCTCACCCCCGCGGAGGTCGCTGCGCTCTTCAAGGAGCCCGCCGCGCTGCAGGCCTGCGATGGCGGGTAGCGCTCAGGGCTCAGGGCTCTTCAGCAGCCCCCGCAGCCGAATGACGGCTGCACGCAGGCGTTGAGCCCGTTGCGCGGGCACTTGCAGCAGGTGCCTCCGATGCAGCCGCCTTGCGAGCAGCACCCGTTGCCCTGGTTCGTGCAGCACAGGTGCCGGTTGCCCGGGTGATTGCCGCACACCTGCCCGCTCGGACACACGAACTTCAGCTCCTGCAGGTTCACGCAGCACGGAGAGCCCACGCCCAGGCCGCACGGCACGCAGCGGCCGAGATCGATGTCGCAGACCTCGCCCGGGCTCGTGCAGTCGAAGTACGACGCGCACGGCTGGCCGGAGCTCGTCCCGCCCGCCATCGCACCACCCGCCGTCGCGACTCCGCCTGCGGCAGCGCCGCCGGCCGTCGCGCCACCGGCCGTCGCGCCGCCCGCGGCAGCACCGCCCGCGGTGGAGCCTCCCGCCGTTCCACCGCCTGCGGCTCCTCCCGCCGCGCCGCCCGCACACGCCTGCCCGCCCAACGGGCAGCGCGAGCCGTTCGCGCAGGCGTGCGGGACGCTCCACTCGGTGCAGCCGGCCGGGCCGTTCACGCAGCGCTCCTCGAGCCCCGCCAGCGTGCACCGCGTGCCGCCTGCGATGCACGCATTGACGCAGCTGCCGGCATCGACGCACGCGCCTGAGTTGCACAGCTGCTCGTGCGGACAGCCGGCCAGCCGGAGGAAGTCGGCGCAGCCGTTGAGCTGCCTCACGCACTGCGCCGGGAAGCCGTCGTCCGAGCAGCGGTTGCCGTCGGCCGCCGCGCAGCGGTCGGCGCACTCGCTCGTGCACGCCTTGAAGCACTCGTCGTCGGAGCAATCGGCGAACATGTCCCCGTCGTCATCGACGCCGTTGCCGCAGACCTCGCCCTCGAGCGTCGCGTTGGCCGACGAGCACACGCATCCGGCGAGCAGCAACAGGAGGACCGATCGCACCCCGCTCTCACCCCTTTGCCCACACCCAGGTGCACGCTTTCTGCCGCCACTGAACGCGCTTTCAGTTACAATTCCGGCGCATGAAGCCGCAGGCGATCGCGAACCCTCCGAACCCGTGGGCGAGCACCGAGGTGGAGTACCTGGAGGAGATCCCCGTCGCGAGGCCCGAGGTGTGGGCCGACGCCTCGCGCGAGATCATCGCGAAGAACGACAGCCCCGACCTCGGCTTCACGTACAGCGTGAACCCGTACCGCGGCTGCGGCCACGCGTGCGCCTACTGCTTCGCGCGGCCGTCGCACGAGTACCTGAGCTTCGGCGCCGGCACCGACTTCGACACCAAGATCGTCGCGAAGCTGCGCGCGCCCGAGCTCCTGCGCGCCGCGTTCGACAAGCCCTCGTGGAAGGGCGACGGCCTGATGTTCAGCGGAGTCACCGACTGCTTTCAGCCGCTCGAGGCATCGCTCAAGCTCACGCGCGGGTGCCTCGAGGTGTGCGCCGAGTACAAGAACCCGGTGTGGATCGTCACGAAGGCGCCGCTCATCGAGCGCGACATCGACGTGCTGCAGCAGCTCGCGCGCGATGCGTTCGTGAGTGTGGCGATCAGCATCCCGATCTGGGACCAGGACCTGGCGCGGGCGATCGAGCCGGGCGTGGCGACTCCGCGGCGGCGCGTTCAGGCGATCGACAGGCTCGCGAAGGCCGGCGTACCCGTGGGCGTGATGGTGGCGCCGATCATCCCCGCGGTCAGCGACGAGGGCGTCGCCGAGGTGCTCGAGGCCGCGCGGGCCGCCGGAGCCGAGTACGCCGGCTACGTGCTGCTGCGGCTGCCGGGCAGCGTGAAAGAGGTGTTCGAGACCCGCATCCGCGCCGCGCTGCCGATGCGGGCCGACAAGATCCTCCACCGCATCCGCGAGACGCGCAGCGGCAAGCTCTATGACTCGCGCTGGGGCGTGCGCGGGCGAGGCACCGGGCAGTACGCCGATGCCATCGAGGCCGTGTTCGAGAAGACGGTGCAGCGCCTCGGCTTCAACGTGACGCCCCGCCACCACGAGCCGAAGAGCTTCCAGCGGCCCGTGAAACCGACCGCCCAGCTGTCGCTCTTCTAGATCGTGCGCGTGCCGGCGACGTCGAGCGGACGCTCTGGGTGAGTTCGTGCCGCGCCCAACCGGCACGATCTCACCCAGTGTGTCCGTCGCCGGCCCAGGTGCGCGCTTGACAGCGCACATCACAGGTCGTCATCAATGCCTCAAGGAGGCACTCATGGGAATCCTGGCTTGGGTCGTTCTGGGTGGCATCGCCGGCTGGCTCGGCAGCATCGTCGCCGGCACGAACGCGAAGATGGGCATCCCCGCGAACATCGGCGTGGGCGTTCTCGGCGCCGTGGTCGGCGGGTGGATCTTCAACTTCTTCGGGCACGCGGGCGTCTACGGCTTCAACCTGTACTCGCTCGGCGTGGCGTTCGTCGGCGCGACGGTGCTGCTGTTCATCTTCCGCCGCGTGCTCCGCTAGACCCGGTCGTCGATCAGATCCTGCGCGGTGAGCTCGGGCGCGGCGCGGCCGTGCTCGTAGCCGAGCAGCCCGAGCTCGGCGTACTTCGGCTTGATGCGCTCCGAGAGCAGGCCGATGCGCTTCAGGTTCGGGATCACGCGCTTGAACATCACGTTGCGGAACGTGGCCATCATCTCGGACGCCGAGATGAGCGCGTCCCACTGCCGCCGCGTCATCGCGTGCCCGTAGTACTCGTCGTACAGCTCGTGCGCGAGGAAGCGGTTGCGCAGGAAGAGACAGACCTCGAACGTCCAGTCTTCGCGCTCGCGGCGCTCCTTCTCCGAGAGCTCCTTGAGGTAGTCCTGCAGCGCGATGACGCCGAAGTGCACGTGCCGCGCTTCGTCGGTGATGACGTACGTGAGCAGCTTCTTCAGCAGCGGCTCCCGCGTCTTCTGCTGCATCATGCCGAACGCGCCGAGCGCGAGCCCCTCGATCATGATCTGCATGCCGAGGAACTTCATGTCCCACCGCGAGTCGCTCATCAGCGCGTCGACGACGACGTAGAGGTTGTCGTTGATGTCGTACTTCTTCTCGAGCTTCTTCGTCAGGTACGCGTGGAAGACCTCGACGTGGCGGCCCTCGTCGACCACCTGCGTGCTGCCATAGAGCTTGCCGTCCATCCACGGCACGGCCTCGGTCACCTGGCACGCCGCGAACAGCGCGCCCTGCTCCCCGTGCAGGAACTGCGAGAGCACCCACGACGTGAACGCGCGGCGCTGCTCGCCCTTCTGCGCCTCGTTCATGCCGGCCGTGCACGGGTGGCCGAACACCGGGAAGAACGTCTCGGGCAGCAGCAGATCTTTCTGCTCGCAGTCGACGGTCTGGCTCCAGTCGAGCTCGGTCGTCGCGTTCCACTGGCTCGTCTTCGCGGCTTCGTAGAGCCGCGCCAGCGCCGGGCGGTCGCGCACGTAGTGCCAGTCGAACAGCGCCTGGTAGTCGACGGGCATCGGGGTCACGCCCTCGCCCCGCCCGCGCTGCTGAATCAGCCCGCGCCACGCGGGGCCGAGCAGAGAGCGCAAGACCGTCATGTTGCCGCTCGCGCTCGCGTCTTTGAGCAGCGGCGCGGTCTTGAACAGCCGATCGAACGTCGGAATGAGCTCCATGGCGTGCGGCCCCTTTCTGGTGCGGCTTACGAGAAGACGCGCTGGAACTGCGCGTTGATGTCCTTGGGGCGGTGCGCCTCGTCGAGCAGCCCGTACGCGAGGAACGTGAAGAACGCGTCGGCGATCTGCTTGGGCGTACGGCCGCTGTCTTTCTTGTACCAGGTGGCGACCCAGTTCGCGGCGCCGAAGCCGAAGTGGCGCACGAGCTCGATGTCGAGCACGGGGCGCGACTTGCCGGTGGCGTAGGCCTCGGCGAGCAGGCCGTCCCAGTACTGCTCGTAGCGGTGGCGCGCGCGGTCGAGGCCGCGCTTCGCCCCGATGGGGAGCGAGCGCCAGTCGAACAGCATCACGAACAGCGCGTCGTCGCCCTCGAGGAGCAGCTCGAGGTACTTGCTGATGCCGACGCGCAGGCGCTCGATCGGGTCGGGCACGTTCTCGATCGCGGCGTCGACCTCGGCGATCGCCTTGTCGACCGCGCGCTCCATGAGGGCGATGAGCACGTCGTCTTTCGACGGGTAGCGGTAGTGCAGCGAGCCCGGCAACATCTCGGAGGCAGCGGCGATCTCGCGCACCGTCGTGGCGGCGTACCCCTGCTCGCGGAAGAGACGGGCGGCTTCTCGGAGAACCCGGTCGTTCGATTCAGCCTTGGTCATTTGGCCAAGGTATTTGGCCAGACGACCAAATGTCAAGAGGGGTGGGTCACCACACCTCGCAGCGCTCGCTGCCCTTGCGCATCATGGGAGCCGCGTCACGGCACGAGAACGCCCGCTTGAAGGCGTCGAGGTTGCCGAGGGGGCCGTTGACGCGCCAGTACGGCGGCGAGTGGGGGTCGGTCGCCGCGCGCAGGCGCGCCGTCTCGGGCCGGTACTTCGTGCACCACGACTGCGCGAACCCGAGGAAGAACTGCTGCGACGGGTCGTAGCGGTACTTCGCGGAGAGCGGCTTCGCCTTGAGCCACTCCTCCATCGCGGCGTGAGCGAGCTTGAGGCCGCCGAGGTCGGCGACGTTCTCGCCGAGGGTGAGGTCGCCCTTCACGTGAATGTCCTCGATCGCGATGTACGCGTCGTACTGCCGCTTCACGCACGACGCCTTGTCGACGAACGCCTTGCCCGAGGCCTCGCTCCACCAGTCGCGCAGGTTGCCGTCGACGTCGAACTGCCGGCCCTCGTCGTCGAAGCCGTGCGTGATCTCGTGCCCCACCACCATGCCCATCGAGCCGAAGTTCACCGCGTCGGTCGCGGCCGAATTGAAGAACGGCGGCTGAAGGATGCCGGCGGGGAAGACGATCTCGTTCTGCTGAGGCTCGTTGTACGCGTTCACGGTCGCGGGGGTCATCACCCACTCGTTGCGATCGATCGGCTTGCCGATGCGCGCGAGCCGCCGCCGCGACTCGTGCGTGCGCGCCGCGACGCGGTTCGAGAGGAAGCCGCCGCGCGCCGTCGACAGCGCCGAGTAGTCGCGCCACACGTCGGGGAAGCCGATCTTGTTGTTGCCGGCCATGCGGGCGACCTTCTCGTGCGCGGCCTTCCGCGTCGGCTCGTCCATCCACGCGAGGGTGTCGAAGTCCTTCTCGATCTCGGCCTGCACGGCCTTCACCATCGCGAGCGTCGTCTTCTTGCCCTCTTCACCGAAGTGGCGGCGCACGAACTCGCGGCCGATCACCTCGGGCAGATCTTGATCGATCAGCGAGACGCACTTCTTCCACCGCGGGCGATCGGCCTTGGCGCCGGTCAGCGCGGCGGCCTCGTAGCGGAAGCGCTCGGCCTGGTACGCGGCCGGCAGCGCCGGCACCGACGCGCGCAGCGCCACCCACTGCAGGTACTGCGTGAGCACGGCGGGCTTCGTCTCTTTGAAGACCGAGTTGAGCTCCTTGAAGTACGTCTCGCTCGTCACGTTGATCGCCTGCAGCTGCGGCATGCCGAGGGCGGCGACGTAGACGTCCCACGGCAGGCTCGGCGCCAGCTTCTTGAGGCCCGCGCGATCGACGCGGTGGGCGAGGTTCTTCGGGTCGCGGCGCTCGACCTGCGTCTGCTGCGCCTTCGCGAGGCGGGTCTCGAGCTCCATGATGTTCTTCGCCGCGTCGGCCGGAGCCCCCCACAGCTTCAGCATCGTCGTCAGGTGCTCGAGGTAGAGGTCGCGCACCTTCTTCGTCTTCTCGTCGTCCTTCACGTAGTAGTCGCGCTCGGGCAGCCCGAGACCGTTCTGATCGAGCCCGGCGATCATCTCGGAGCTCTTCTTGAAGTCCTGCAGCGAGTCGACGTCGAAGAACGCGTTCCACTTGCGCAGGTGAAACGTGGCGAGCGTCTGGGCGAGATCCTTCGCGGTGCCGACCTTGACGCCGTCGACGAGGGCGTGCAGCTCCTTGGCGCCGTCTTCGAGCTTCGGCTCGTCCATGCAGGTCGCCCAGTAGTCGCCGAGCTGCTTCGCGAACGCGGTGCCCTCGGGCAGCTTGCCCGCCGCCGCGTCCTCGCCGATGGCTTTGAGCTTCAGCTCGTTCTGCTCGAGGATCGAGACGAACCCGCGCGAGAACAGCGGGCGGTCATCGGGGATGGGGGTGGCCGCCATCCAGCCGCCGCACGCGAACTGGTAGAAGTCGGTGCAGGGGTCGGTCGAGGTGTCCATCGCCGACTCGTCGAGGCCGGGCGGCATCGGCAGCACGGGCGCGGCCGGAGGCTTCTCGGCCTTCGTGTCGGGCGGCTCGGGCTTCTTGTCCGCTTCAGGCGCCGGCTGGGGTCCCGTGGCACACGACAGGAGGAAGATCGTCAGGAGTGAGGTGCGCATTCAGGGCGCGCACCCTACCGGACGCGTTATTTCGCGCCCAGCATTCCCGCCTTGAGATCGTCGTCGACGGGGTCCTTGCCGAGCCACACGAGGAAGACGGCGTCGGCGAAGTCCTTGCCGGGCACCGTCATCTCGCCCGCGGCCGCACCCTTCACGGTGGTGCCCTTGCCGGGCACGTACGTGATACTCAGCACCTGGCCCTCTTTGAGATCGGGGATCGCGGCGGAGAACTTGTCGAGCCGCTCCTTGAGGGCGCCGAGCTTGTCCTTCGAGTTCTTCTCGATGCCGTCGTGAATCGCGCTGACGATCTTGTCCTTCGGGAGGTCGCGCTTCATCGACATGTCGACGCGGCGCACGCTGTCGCTCGCGATGATCTTGTCGGGCTCGTTCGTCGGGCTCTCGAGATACAGGCCCGCGACGTAGACCTTGAACATCGCCTTCGTGCGCAGGCCCATGCCCTGCAGCTTGAGCGCCTTGCCGTCGACGTTGAGCGTGTCGGGCATGGTGACGCCCTTGAGCTCACCGGCATGCGCGGCGAGGGACAGCAGCGACAGCACCAGCATCGTCTTCTTCATCGTGCTCACCCGTTGGCCTTCGAGAAGGTGTCCATGAACGACACCAGCGTCTTGATGTCTTCGACCGAGACTGCGTTGTACGCCGAGACGCGGATGCCGCCCGCGCTGCGATGGCCTTTCAGGCCCACCATGCCAGCCTTCTTGGCCTCGCCGACGAATTTCTCCTCGAGGGTCTCGGACGGGAGGCGGAAGACGATGTTCATCACCGAGCGCGAGGCCGGCTCGACGGGCGCCTTGTAGAAGCCGCTGGCCTTCTCGATGGCGCCGTAGAGCACCCGGGCCTTCTCTTGGTTGCGGGCCTCGAGGGCGGTGAGGCCGCCGATCGACTTCATCCACCGGAGCACGTTGCGGCACAGGTAGATGCCCCACGTGTTCGGCGTGTTGTAGAGCGAGTTGTTCTCGGCGTGCGTCTGGTACTGGAAGATCTTGGGGATGTCGGTGCGCCGCTTCGCCAGGAAGTCCTTGTTCGCGATGACGACGACGACGCCTGACGGGCCGATGTTCTTCTGCGCGCCCGCGTAGATGAACGCGAACCTCGAGACGTCGATCGGCCGCCACATGAAGTCGGAGCTCATGTCGCAGACGTGCGGAACGGCGCCGGTGTCGGGCAGCACGTGGAACTGGGTGCCGTAGATGGTGTTGTTCGACGTCGTGTGGACGTACGCGGCGTTGGGGTCGAGCTTCAGCTCGCTCTGGGTGGGAACGCGCACGAACTTGCCGTCAGGGGGCTGCCAGGCGGCGCGGACCTCGCCGAGGTACTTCGCCTCGGAGATGGCCTTCTCGCTCCACACGCCGGTGACGACGTAATCGGCGGACTTCCCCTTGGGGAGGAAGTTCATGGGGATGAGGCCGAACTGCAGCGACGCCCCACCCTGCACGAACGTGACGGAGTGGGTCTTGGGGATGCCGAGCAGCTCGCCGAACAGCGCGACGGCCTCGTCGTGAACGGCCTCGTAGACGGCGCCGCGGTGGGAGTGCTCCATGATCGACATGCCGGACTTCTGGAAGTCGATGAGCTCGTCGCGCGCCGCCTCGAGCGCGGGAAGGGGGAGACCTGCGGGACCTGCGTTGAAGTTGATGACGCGCATGACGGGCCGGAACTTAACGGGGTTCGAACAGATGGACCACGAGTCCTGAACGCAGCTTCGGCTCGAACCAGGTCGACTTCGGCGGCATGATCTCGTTGGCGTCGGCGATCGCCATCATCTGCTCGACGCGCGTCGCGTACATGCTGAACGCGACGACCGCCTGATCGCCGTCGACGCGCTTCTCGAGCTCGCGCGTGCCGCGAATGCCGCCGACGAACTCGATGCGCGCGTCTTTGCGCGGGTCGCCGATGCCCAGCAGCGGCTGCAGCAGGTTGTTCTGGAGGATCGAGACGTCGAGCACGCCGGTCGGCGTCTCGGGGTACGAGCCGGGCTTCGCCTCGAGCGAGAACCAGTGGTCTTCGAGGTACATCGAGATCTGGTGCACGCGGTCGGGCTGCGGCTTGCCGTTGCGCTGCACCTCGAACTTCGCGGCGATCTTCTCGAGGAGGTCGGCCGGGCTGTGCCCGTAGAGGTCTTTGACGAGCCGGTTGTACGGCAGGATCTTGAGCTGGTCGTGGGGGAACACGACGGCGAGAAAGAAGCCGTGCTCGCCCTTCTTTCCCGCTCGCAGCTTCGCGACGCGCGAGGCCGCGGCGCTGCGGTGGTGGCCGTCGGCGATGTACAGCGCCTTCACCTGCGCGAAGGCCTCGCCGATGGGGCCGTTCATCGCGGCGGGCGCGACCCAGAACGTGTGGCCGATGCCGTCGTCGGTGGTGAAGTCGTACTCCGGGGCGGCCTGCGTGACCCGCTGGAGCAGCGCGTCGATGTCCGAGCGCGAGCGGTACGTGAGAAACACGGGCTCGTCGTTGGCGCTCAAGCCGTCGATGTGGCGGGTGCGGTCGTCTTCCTTGTCGGCGCGCGTGAGCTCGTGCTTCTTGATGAGGCCCTGGTCGTACTCCTGGACGCTGGCGGCGGCGACGAGGCCGGTCTGCACGTGGTCGCCCATGCGCTGGCGGTAGACGTAGAAGCGCGGCTCGGCGTCGACGACGAGCGTGCCGTTCTTCAAGAACGCGTCGAGGTTCTCGCGGCCCTTGTCGTAGACGGCGTCGGCGTGCTCGTCGACGTCCGGAGGGAGATCGACCTCGGGGCGCGAGACGCGGAAGAAGCAGTCGGGCTTGCCGGCGGCGTACGAGCGCGCCTCGGCGCTGCTGACGACGTCGTACGGCGGGGCCGCGACGGCCTGCGCCTTCGTTTTGTTGGGGCGCGCCCCCCTGAACGGCTTAAGAAGTGCCATTGACGACCATGGCTTTAGCCGATCTGCTCAGCCGAAAGTTGGTGATCGTCACCGGCAAGGGCGGCGTGGGGAAGACGACGGTGACCGCGGCCATCGCGCGGGCGCTGGCGGCGTCGGGCCGGCGGGTGCTGTGCGCGGAGATCGTGCCGCACCCGGATACTCCGTCGCAGCTGGTCGAGGCGCTCGGCGGGCCGGCGCCTCGCGAGGAGCCGGTGACCGCGGCGCCGGGCATCGACGCGGTGCTGCTGACTCCGACGATGGGTCACCGGAGGTTCCTGCAGGACACGCTGCCGCTGAAGGTGCTGGCGGACACGGCGATGCGGTCGCAGGGGTTGAAGAAGTTCCTGATCGCGGCGCCGGGGTTCGCCGACATGGGCGTGATGTACAGGGCGATCGATCTCATGCGCAAAGGGCGGTGGGACACGATGCTGCTCGACTCGCCGGCGACGGGGCACGCGCTGGCGCTGGCGCAGATTCCCGAGTTCCTGGCGCGCGTGATCCCGAAGGGGCCGATCGCGCGCATCGCGAGGGACGGCGTGGCGACGCTGACGGACCCGAACGTCACGTCGGCGGTGGTGGTGACGATGCCCGAGACGCTGCCGGTCACCGAGGCGCTCGAGCTCGCGAAGGGGCTGCAGAAGCACCGGCTGCCGGTCACGGGGCTGGTGGTGAACCGGGTGCCGGTGGATCCGTTCTCGGCCGACGAGCGCGCCGAGGTGAAGAAGCTGGTGTCGAACGGGCACGCGGTGCTCGGAGGCCGCGAGCTGTCGCGCATCGAGCGCAGCGAGACGGCGCTGCAGCTGCTGCGCGAGTGGGGCGCGAAGCCGCTGCTGGAGCTCGAGGAGCTCGAGATCCGCGGGCCGGAGCTCGCGAAGGAGCTCGCGGGGCGGCTGAACCTGAGGGCGTAGCCCGGCGGAGTGGCCTCCGGCCGCGGGCGCTCGCGGCCCGCTCACCGCGCGGCGGATCGCCGCTCGCTCTCGGGCCCGGGTCGCGCCGCCGCTCCGACGCGCGTGCCGAGCGGCCAACGCGGGTACGGCGGATCCCTCACCGGCACAGCCGCTGATCGGGCCGCCGCGGGGCTCCTCGGGAACAAAACCGAAGAAGAATCGCGATCGCGTGTCCCTGAGTCGAACGCCGGCGGTTCTGTTGTGGGTTTGTTCCCGCCGGCGCGCTCGCCTCCCGATCGGCACGACGAGCGCTCTCGCTGCGCGGGAGAAGAGCCGCCTGTCACCCGTCGGCCGTCGAGCGTGCGCGGCCCTGCGCAACCCGAAGGGCGCGAAGCGCGGCGCAGCCGTTGCGCGGAGCAGGCCGCCGGTCGAGGTACGCCTACGACGCTTCAGGTGCCGGCTGCCGCTGCAGCTTCGCCAGCGCCAGGATCAGCACTCCGCCGAGCACCATCGCCCCGCCGATCAGGATGCGCGGCCCGAGGCGATCGTCGAGGAATACGACGCCGAGCAGCACCGTCAGCACCGGCGACGCCAAGAGGTACGGCGTCACCCGCGCGACCGCGTGCCGCTGCACCAGCACGTAGAACAGCCCGTGGCCGAGCAGCGAGACCACGAGCGCCGCGTACCCCACGCCGAGCCACGCCACCCAGCTCGCGCCGCGCATCGCCTCGAGCGCGTTCGGCTCGCCGGCGGCGACGCTCCAGACGAGCAGGGGCACGATGCCGATCGCGGCCGACCAGCCCTGCTGATCGATCGGCCCGAGGCCCTGCAGGCGCCGCATGAGCACGGTGCCGAGCGCGAGGAAGAACGCCGACGAGAGGATCAGCGCGACGGCCGACGGCGTCTGCAGCACGACCGGGTCGAAGCCCATGACGAGCACGCCCGCGAAGCTGACCGCGATCGCGAGGCCGGCGAGGGGCGCGACGGGCTCCTTCAGCAGCACCCACGCGAGCAGGGCCGACATCGGCACGTACGACTGCAGCATGATCGACGGCGAGGCGAGCGTCGCCGACTGCTTCAGCGCCCAGAACCCGAGGCCGAAGTGCACCACGCCGTTGCTGAGGGCGACGAGCACGAGCCGCGCGCGCTGCGCCTTCGGCGGCGGCTTCATGAAGGCCGCGAGCACGAGCGTGAGCAGCCCGAGACGGAGCGCCGTGTACAAGAGCGGCGGCAGCTCGCGGAGCGCGAGCTTCGAGAAGAAGAAGTTCCCCGCCCACGTGACGCAGACGATCACGATGAGCAGCCAGTCACGCGGGGTGAAGCGCGCGGTCACGCCGCCTTCGATGCGGGCTGAAGGCCCGTCAGCTTCTCGCTGATCTCCCAGAGCTTCTTCGCGGCCTCGTCGTCCTCCGCGAACCGGTTCGGCCGCTTCTCTCTACACTTGTCGAAGTACTTGCCGGTGACGCCTTCGACCTCGGGCGACGAGGCGAGGTACACGCTGGTCTTCGCGCCCTGCTCCTCGTCGATGGCGAAGAGGTAGGCGAGCGGCTTGATGATGCCCCAGATGCCGCCCTTCGACAGGAAGTCGGAGGCGACGAAGCCGGGGTGCAGGCAGTTCGCGGTGATGCCGCGCGGCTGAACGCGGCGGGCGAGCTCTCGCGTGAAGAGAATGTTCGCCAGCTTGCTCCGGCCGTACTGGCGGAAGGCGCTGTAGCCGCGCTCGGCGTTGAGATCGGTGAAGTCGATGTCGCCCGGCCGCCGGTGCGCCTCGGACGCGACGTTCACGATGCGCGGCTTCGTGCCCTTCTCGAGCTCGGGCAAGAGCAGGTTCGCGAGCAGGAAGTACGCGAGGTGGTTCGTCGCGAACGTGCGCTCGAAGCCGTCGACCGTCGTCTCGCGCGACGGGTTCATGGCGCCCGCGTTGTTGAGCAGGACGTCGAGCTTGCCGTAGCGCTGCTTCACGTCGGCGGCGAGCTGGCGCACCGCCGCCATCGACGACAGGTCGGCCACCAGGAACTCGGCGTTGAGCTCCTTCGCGACGCGCTCGGCCTTCGCGGCGTCGCGGCCCTGCACGATGACGCGCGCGCCCAGCTTCGCGAGCTCGAACGCGGTGCGCTTGCCGATGCCTCCGGTGGAGCCCGTGATGAGGACGAGGCGGTCTTTCATGCCGCCGTGGTGTAGCGCACGTGGCGTACCGCGCCCAGCCGCTCGAGCACTCGCAGGCAGAGGAAGCCGAGGTCGAGCTCGTGCGCCCTCAGCCCCATGCGCGCGGAGCCGGGGAACGCGTGGTGGTTGTTGTGGAAGCCCTCGCCGAACGAGAGGACTCCGAGGAGCCAGCCGTTGGTGCCGGTCTCGGAGGCGCCGTCGATCTTCCACGGCCGCTCGCCCCACACGTGGCTCGCGTAGCCGATCGCCCAGTGCGCGAGGATGCCGGCGGCGGTGCGCAGGCAGACGCAGACGGCGACCGCCTCGGGGCCGAGGGTGACGCCGAGGAGCACGGCCAGCGCGAGCACGTGCAGCGGCCAGGTGCGCTCGAGGAGCTTCAGCCAGGGGTCCGGGAGCACGCCGGCGGGCAGCCGCGCCTCGTAGCGCTCCCAGGAGCGGGGCTCGAAGCGCAGGTGCAGGTTCCACCAGAAGTCCTTCAGCATCGAGTGGCGGTAGGCGAAGTACGGCGGGCAATCGGGCTCGTTCTGGTGGAGGTCGCGCACCGCGTGGAGCCGCGCCCACGACAGCGGGCCGCCCAGGCCGGTGAGCACGAACAGCTCGGCGAGCACGGCGCGGGTGACGGGGCCGGCGTCGTAGGTGCGGTGGATGACGCCGCGGTGCAGGCCGACCGAGTGACCGAGGCAGAGCGTGAGGAACGCGAGGCCGAGCGAGGTGGCGACGAGGCGGGCGTCGAGCGCGGGCAGCCCGAAGGCGAGGCCGGGCAGGAGCATGCCCCACAACCACAGGGACTTCGCGGGGTCGAAGCGGATGCGGCCGTTCATGCCCGGTGATACCGGAAGCAGCGGCGGCGGTTGCGGGTGCGCGCTACACTTCCGGGCCGTGGCCGGCGGCATCGAGCGCGAGCTCACCAACCTCATCAAGAACCGGAAGGTGATCGTCTGCTGCGGCGCGGGAGGCGTCGGGAAGACGACCACCTCCGCGGCGATCGGGCTGGCGGCGGCGCGGGCGGGGCGGCGGGTGCTGGTGCTGACGATCGACCCGGCGCGGCGGCTGGCGCAGGCGATGGGCATCTCGGAGAACACGCGCACGCCGGTGGCCCTGTCGAAGGAGCGCCTCGCCGAGGCCGGCGTGACGGAGGGCACGCTCGACGCGTGGATGCTGAACCCCGACGTCGTGTTCGAGAGCCTGGTCAACCGCATGGCGACGTCGAAGGAGCAGGCGAAGCGCATTCTCGACAGCCGCCTGTTCAAGGCGCTGTCGGAGCTGGTCGCCGGCATGCAGGAGTACACGGCGGCCGAGGCGCTGTACGAGTTCTCGACGAGCGGCACGTACGACCTCGTGGTGCTCGACACGCCGCCGGCGCGCAACGCGCTCGACTTCCTCGAGGCGCCCGGGAAGCTGGCGCGCTTCCTCGACGAGCGCATCCTGGGGCTGTTCCTGCCCTCGAAAGAGCGGCGCGGGCTCGGGATCTTGAAGAAGGCGACCGAGCTCATCGGCACCGTGCTGACGAAGGTCTTCGGGGGCGAGTTCTTCGCCGAGATCCAGGAGTTCCTCGGGGCGTTCAGCGGCATGTTCGGCCCGATGCGCAAGCACGCCGAGGGCGTGAGGCAGCTGCTGGGCAGCAAGCAGGCGGCGTTTCTCTTGGTGACGAGCCCCGAGCAGGCCGCGCTCGCCGAGGCGCGGTACTTCCGGGAGCGCATTCTCGAGATGGGGCTGCCGTTCGCGGGGTTCGTGTTGAACCGCAGCTGGGCGCGGACGGACGGGTTCGTGGAGCCCGAGTCGCTGGAGCTCTCGGGCACGGCGAGCGGGCCGGCGCGGACGGGGCTCGAGAAGCTGAAGAAGCTGGCGAAGGTCGAGCTGCAGCGGGTGACGCGCGATCGGGCGCTGCTCGAGAAGCTCGGCGAGGAGCTGCCGGGCTCGGCGGTGGCGGTGGCGGCGCCGTACCTCGGCGAGGCGATCGAGGACCTGAAGGGGCTGGCGCGGCTGGCGCACGGAATCGGCGAAGCGCCGGCGTGAGCCGGGTGGTATAGGGCCGGACCCATGCCCCTCCAGATCGACGACATCAAGGTTGGTACCGGCGACGAAGCGACGGCCGGCAAGAAGGTCACCGTGCACTACGTCGGCACGCTGACGAACGGCTCGAAGTTCGACAGCTCGCGCGACCGTGGCCAGGGTTTCGACTTCAAGCTGGGCGCCGGCCAGGTCATCAAGGGCTGGGACCAGGGCGTCGCGGGCATGAAGGTCGGCGGCGTGCGCAAGCTGACGATTCCGCCCGAGCTCGGCTACGGCGCCGGCGGCTTCCCGCCGGTGATCCCGCCGAACTCGACGCTCGTGTTCGAGGTCGAGCTGCTCAAGGTCGGCTGAGCGTCCGTGCGCTTCAGCACCTCGAGCGCGACCGCGTACACGCGGTACAGCCGCTCGGGGTCGATCTGGTCGGCGGTGTCGCGAAAGCTGTGCAGCCTGCCGAACGCGAACGGCAGCGCCGACAGGTAGTCGCCGGCGTCGAGCAGGTTGCAGTCGGCGAACACCAGCACCGGCCCCTCGTGCGAGCGGGTGAACCAGCTGCGCTGCGGGAGGATGCCGCCGGGCAGCCAGCCGAACATGAACCCGCGCAAGACGTCGCGCCCGGGGCTCATCTCGGCGAACGCGGAGTGATCGCCTCCGGCTCCGAGCGGCAGCGCGCCGGCGCGCAGGTCGAAGCCCTGCTCCTTCGCGACCTGCCGCGCGAGCTTCGCGAGGTCGCGGTTGCTCTCGCCCTTGATCACGCAGCTCTGGTCTCCGCTCGAGCCGACGCTGTCGACGTTGAGGGCGAAGCGCAGCCGCGCCCACTCGGCGTCGCTCAAGCGGGCGGCGTGGGCGCGGGCGCCGCGCAGGCCCGACTCTTCGGAGCCGGTGATGAGCACGCGGTAGGTGCGCCGGAGCTTCGCGTCTTTGAGCGCGCGGGCGAGCTCGAGGGCGATCGCCGTGCCGCTCGCGTTGTCGAGGGCGCCCTCGGTCAGAAACGACCACGCGATGGCCTCGTCGAGCAGGCCGTTGAAGAGCAGGCTGACGACCTTGAGCAGGTTGGCGTCGGCCTTGTCGGCATGGGCGAGCACGTAGACGAGCTCGTCGGTCTCGCCGGGGAGCTCGATCACGACGTTGTGCTGAAACGAGAACCAGTCGATCCACTCGGTGCGCAGGTGCTCCGACAGCCCCAGCTCGGCGGCGCGGGCCTCGACGGCCTTCAGGCGGCCGGGGGTCCAGCCTCCGTCGACGACTGCCTGCAGCGACGTGCGCAGGCTCTCGGCGGCGGCCCGCGCCTCGCCGTCGAGCCCGCCGGACTCCGGCAGCGGCGGAACGCGGCTGTGCGCGCAGGCAGCGAGCCCGAGCAGCACGAGCCAAGGCTTCACGTGATGAGCCCGGCGCGCCGCGCGAGCTCGAGCCGCTTCTGGGCCACCGCGATGGTCGCCTGGTCGACCATCTCTCCGTCGAGCTCGATCGCGCCCTGCCCCGCCGCCTCGTAGGCGTCGACGATGCGCCGGGCCCTGAAGATCTCGTCGGGCGTCGGCGTGAACGCCGCGTGAATCGGGTCGAGCTGCGACGGGTGAATCGCCCACTTTCCGTCGTAGCCCATGCGCGCCGAGCGCTGCGCATCGCGCGCCGTGGCCGCGGGGTCCTGGTACTGCACCGTCACGCTGTCGATCGCCTGAACGCCGGCCGCCCGCGCCGCCACCAGCAGCTGCGAGCGCGCGTACCCGAAGTCTTCGTCGCGGAAGTCGCGCGCGCCCACGTCGGCCGCGAAGTCGGCGACCCCGAAGATCAGCGACGTGACGCCCGGCACCTGCGCGATCTCGTACGCCTTGAGCAGCCCCGCCGCGGTCTCGATCAGCACCTCGAGCTGGACGTCGTCGGGCAAGAGCTCCGCGACCATGCGCACCTCGTCGGCCGAGCGCACCTTGGGAATGACGACCATCTGCGCATGGCGGGCGATGCTGAGGTCCTCCTTCCACCACAGCGTGCCGACCGCGTTGATGCGATACGCGCGCAGCTTGCCGCCCGTGAACTGCAACGACTGCAGGGCCTCGGCCACCAGGGCCCGCGCCTCGACCTTCTTCTGGGGAGGGCACGCGTCTTCGAGATCGAAGATCACCTCGTCGGCCGCCGAGGCCGCGGCCTTCGTCATCATCTTCATGGAGTGGCCGGGGCACACCAGCTCGCTTCGCCGTACAGGCGTCGACATGGGTCGGTGTTATACGGCCGAAGTCGCATGAACGAGAACGCGCTCAACGCCAACATCGGCGCCCGCCTGAGGGCCTTGAGGCTGCAGCGCAACGTCAAGCAGGCCGACGCCGCCCGCGAGCTCGGGGTCAGCCCCGCCTACCTGAACCTCATCGAGAAGGGGAAGCGGGTCACCCCCTTCCCCCTGCTGTGGAAGGCGCTGCGCTACTTCCAGGTCGACCCCGAGAACTTCATGACGCAGCTGTCCGAGGGCCGCGTCGACGAGACCCTCGCGCAGCTCCTGCAGGACCCGCTGCTCAAGACGCTCGACCTCGACCCCGAGTCGCTGCAGTCGCTGTCGGCCGAGCCGCGCCTCGCCGGCACGGTGGCCGCGCTGTTCAACCTCTACAAGAACACGCGCACGCAGCTCGAGAACGTGATGGCGCAGCTGAACAGCTCCGACCGCGCGCGCACCGGCGGCGACCAGGGCCCGCGCCTCGACTACTCGCCGTTCGACGAGGTCTCCGACTTCCTCGAGCGCCACAAGAACTACTTCCCCGAGCTCGAGGCCGAGGCCGAAGGGCTGCGGCAGGACTTCAAGCTCGGGCGCGTCGTGCTGTCCGACCAGCTCATCGCGCTGCTGAAAGACCGCTTCGGCTACGCGACGGTTTTCGAAGAGTCGGGCAGCGGCAGCTCGGTGGTGCGCCGGCTCGACCAGGAGTCGAAGCGGCTGGTGGTGGCGCCGACGCTGACCGAGCAGCCGCTGAAGTTCCAGCTCGCCTCGTCGCTGGGCCTGCTCGTCATCGACAAGACGCGGCTCATCGAGCGCATCGTCGAGGGGCGCACGCGGCACGCCGAGACCCCGCGGCTCATCAAGGTGAACCTGGCGAACTACTTCGCCGGAGCGCTGATGCTGCCGTACGGCGCCTTCTACGACGCGGTTCAGCGCACGCGGTACGACATCGAGCTCATGACGTACGAGTTCGGGTGCACGTACGAGACGGTCGCGCACCGCGTGTGCAACCTGTCGGACCCGAAGCGCTCGGGCCTGCCCTTCCACTTCCTGCGCACCGACATCGCCGGGAACATCTCGAAGCGGTACAGCGGCACGGGCTTCAAGTTCGCGAGCGGCGGAGGCTCGTGCGGGAAGTGGGCGGTGCACCTCGCGTTCCTGAACCCGTCGCAGATCACGCGGCAGTACTCGCAGATGCCCGACGGCACGACGTACTTCGACTTCGCGCGCGTGCAGCTGCAGCCGCTCGAGGGCTCGATCGTGCGCGGCACCGCGTACTCGATCGGCCTGGGCACTCACGCCGACAACGCGAAGTACCTGGCGTACGGCCTGCCGACGACCGACCTGCGCCGCGACGCCGTGCCGATCGGCTCGAGCTGCCGCTTCTGCGAGCGCACCGACTGCAACCAGCGGGCGGCCGCCAGCTACCGGTTCGCGTTCTCGTTCGACGAGTACACGAAGAAAGACTGCTTCTTCTCGCCGCTGCTCACCCACGAGGCGCGGAAGAAGACGTGAAGTCGTCAGTCACTCCCGACTCCCGACCTCCCGACTCCCGACTCCCGACTGGTTTGACTCCGGCGTCGGTCAGGAGCATTGATTCGGCCGCCATGCGCGCCCTGCTCCTCGTCGCGGCTGTGTCGTCGACAGCCCTGTCACTTGCTGCCTGCGGTGGGGGCCCCCTGCCGCTGAAGATCTCTCCGAACGCGACGCTGGCGCCGCCGGTCTCGAAGGTCAGCCCGCCGCCGGGCGTCTTCAACGGCGACCTGAAGCTCATCTTCACGACCGACCGGCCGGCGACGATCTTCCTCACGACCGACGGCTCCGACCCCCGCACGACCACGGCGACGCGGCAGGAGCATGAAGCGCCGTTCGAGCTCGTCATCACGGCGACCACCACGGTGAAGTGGTTCGCGAGTGACGAAGGGAAGGAAGAGGCGCTCCACACCGAGACGTGGACTCGGGCGGGCGGCGCGAAGGGCACCATTCGCGGGGTCGTGGTGGTGGGCTCGTTCGCGGTCGACAAGACGATCGGCGTGGCGCGCAACTTCGATCTGAAGAGCCTGCCGAAGGCGACCGAGCCGAAAGAGATCCCCTTCCTGTTCGAGGGCGTGCAGACCGGCACGCACCAGCTCGTCGCGCTGATGGACCGCAACGGCGATGGAGTGCTGCTCCCGGTGATCGACTTTCAGTCGCCGCAGGTCAGCATCGAGATCGACCTGAACGACCCGTTCAAGGCCGCCGCCGAGAACGTGAAGCTGTACCTCGGAGCGTCGGCTCCGGACTTCTGCACCATCAAGGGCAAGATCAAGCTGCCCGACCCGATGTTCGGCGCGCAGCTGCGCATCTCGGCGCTCTCGCCCGAGAGCTTCCTGGGCGGGTTCGACCCGCAGAACCTGCTGACGCTGCTGCAGGCCGGCTACCAGATCTTCACGAACTCGACCGACACCGAGTACCCGTACGTGATCACCGACCTCAAGCCCGGGCGCTACGTGCTCTCGCCCGCGCTCGTCGGCTTCGGCGCCGGCGGCCTGGCCATGAACTTCATCGCGAACCCGCTGCGCCCGGTGAGCTGCACCGCCGGCGGCGAAGAGACGCAGGACTTCGCGTTCGGGCCGGTGTCGATCTCGGGCACCGTCTCGCACCGGCCCATGCAGGCCCCGCCGGGCCTCGTCTACGGCGTGGTGGCCGCGCGGCACAGCTCGCTCAGCGAGGGCATTCAGGCGATCTTGATGCCGGCCGTGTTCGCACCCGACGGGCAGATGATGGCGGGCGGCTTCGCGGGCAACTACGCCGGGCAGGCGCTGCGCCCGAACGTGACGTTCGCGATGCGGGCGTTCGTGAGCACGTCGAGCCCGAACCCGCTGACCGACTCGCTCGCGTGGGTGATCAACCCGTTCGCCGCGCAGCCGCCGCAGGTGAACCTGCCGGTCGGCACGCAGAACGTGGTGCAGGACATCACGGCGCCGTAGCGGGTGCGCTCGGCCGCGGAGTCGGAACGTCGGGCGGCCCCTCGGGGAACAGCTCGAGCACCTTGCTGCGGGATCGCGGGGTGAAGCTGTTGCGGCGAATGAGCCCGCCGAGCACGGTGAGCGCCCGGCGCGTCGTGTCGAGCGCGCTCTCGACCGCCGCCCAGACGTCGACGTCAGGCCCGCGGTACAGCTCCCGGCCGCCGGTGCCGTTCACGCCCTTCAGCTTCCCGAGCGGAGACCCCAGCGCCAGAGAGAACAGGTAGAGCCCGCGCATCCACCCGTCGACCTCGAGCTTCGACGGAGCCTCACCCACCGAGTCGTTCGACGCCACGCGCAAGAGCTCGTACAGCCCGCGCCCGATGCCCTTCGGCCCCGAGTCCTTGCGGATCTGCAGCTTCGTGCGCACCGCAGAGGTGCCGACCAGCGGGCTGCCGTGCAGCTCCTGCATGAGGAACAGCGACTGCACCCACTCGATGCGGCCGCGGGCGGCGACGAGGCTCTCTTTCGCGGTCCGGTGCTTCAGCGCGAGGCGGTGCACCGCGGGCTCCAGCGCGCGGACGACGGCCAGCTGCGTGAAGTGCCCGGCGAGGAAGGCGAGGCCGGCGTCGGTGCCTACGAGGGCTCCGTTCGCGACGAGCTCGGCGGCCTTGAGCCCGAACGCGACCGGCGCCCGCTCGCGGAACAGGCGCGCGAACCGCGGAGCGTCACCTCTTCCGAACCACGCCTGCAGGCCGTGCGACCAGCCGCCGAACCACGGCAGCTCGGGGAGCGCGGCTCCGAAGCGGGCGTACTCGAGGTCTTCACCGAGGGCGCGCGCGAACTCGGGCGGCAGTGCGCTCGCGTGGGCTGCCAGTCGCTCGACGGCGGTCAGTGAAGACAGGATTGCGGGCACGAGACGGCGGTAGACGGACCTTACCTTTCTTGTAAGGTCCGCACCCATGAACTTCACCTTTGCCGGGGGAGATTCAGCGCGCGCCAAGGCCGACGTGCTGGTCATCCCCGTCTTCGACAATGAGCTCTCCGACAAGAAGAAGCAGGCGCAGGCGCTGACGAGCGCGGACAAGAAGCTGAGAGGCCTCTTGCTCAAGACCGCCGCCCAGGAGGGCTTCAAGGGCAAGGGCGAGCAGATGCTCTCTCTGCACACACACGGGAAGCTGGGCGCCCCGCGGGTGCTGCTGGTGGGCCTGGGGCCGCGCGCGAAGTTCAGCGCCGAGGTCTTGCGGCTCGCGATGGGCCGCGCGGTGAAGGCCTCGAACAAGCTGCGCGCGAAGGCGGTGGTGGTGGCGGTGCCGGTGCTCCGCGAGACCGAGGCGGGCGTGCGGGCGATCGTCGAGGGGTTCGAGCTGGGCGGTTACCGGTTCGACCGGTGGAGGACGACCAACAAAGACGAGAAGAACGCTCCGCGGGTCGAGAAGGTGACGCTGGTGCTGCCCGAGGGCGTGAAGAAAGACCGCGCGCTCGACGCCGCGATCACGCTGGGCCGCCGCGTGGGCGAGGCGACGAACTGGGCGCGCGATCTGACGAACGAGCCCGCGGGCTCGCTGACGCCGTCGGCGCTGGCGGACCAGGCGAAGAAGATGGCCGGCGAGACGGGGCTGCACGTCGAGGTGCTCGGCCGCAAGGACATCGAGAAGCTGAAGATGGGCATGTTCCTGGGCGTGACCCAGGGCAGCGTCGAAGAGCCGAAGCTGATTCACCTCTCTTGGGTGCCGGAAGATCCGAAGGAGGCGAAGCGGGCTCCGCTCGCGCTCGTCGGCAAGGCGATCACGTTCGACTCCGGAGGCCTGTCGCTGAAGACGGCCGAGGGCATGGTGGACATGAAGACCGACATGGCGGGCTCGGCCGCCGTGCTCGGAGCGATGCGGGTGATCGCATCGCTGAAGCCGCCCTTCCCGGTGCACGCGTACATGGGCGCCTGCGAGAACATGCCGAGCGGCACGGCGTACCGGCCCGGCGACGTCTTGGTGTCGCGGCTCGGAAAGACCGTGGAGATCACGAACACGGACGCCGAGGGGCGGCTGGTGCTCGGCGACGTGCTCGCGTGGGCGAACGAGCTGAAGCCCGCGATGATCGTCGACCTCGCGACGCTGACGGGCGCGTGCATGATCGCGCTCGGCAACTACATCGCGGGCGCGTTCGGAGACGACGACCAGGCGGTGTGGTCGGTGCTGGAAGCCGCGCGCAACGCCGGCGAGGAGCTGTGGCGCATGCCGGTGACCGAGCTGCAGCGCGACGCGCTGAAGAGCGAGATCGCGGACATGAAGAACGCCGGCGAGCGCTGGGGCGGAGCGATCAACGCGGCGCTGTTCCTGAAAGAGTTCGTCGGCGACACGCCGTGGGTGCACCTCGACATCGCGGGGCCGTCGCAGTCTCCGAAGGAGCGCGGGTACTACGGGCGCGGCGCCACCGGCATCGGGGTGCGCACGCTGGTGGAGCTGACGCGGCGGCGGGCGCTCGAGCTCGAGCACGCCGAGAAGGAAGCGACCGCCGCTAAGCCGGAGTGAGGCCGGCGACCTTGGCGCAGCGCCAGACTCCGACGGCCGCGACCGCGATGAGGCCGGCGGCGAGCGCCATCGAGAGCGCGCCCTCGACGGCGCCGATGGTGGCGGCGACCAGCACGACGACCGAGAACACGAGCCCGACCGTGGCGCGGAAGGCGCTCACCGCGGCGGTGCCGTTGAAGGCGCGGAAGATGACGTCGGCGCCGGAGCCGACGAGCAGCATCGAGACGGTGCCACTGGCGAGGCCCGAGACGGGGTTGTCGGCCGCGACGTGGCCGATGCACACGAACAAGGCGACGAGCCCTGCGAGGGCGAGCAGCCCTCCCACGAGGAGCCCGGCCAGCCCTTTCCCGTAGTGTGTGTCGATCATGACGAGGCGGAGTACACAACCCCTGCCCGCCTCGGCAAGTGCAACCTGCGTGGAGGCGTTCGGCTCCGCCGCCCGGCGCTCGAGCGTTCACCGCTGGCCGCGACGCGGCCTGCCCTCGGCCAGCGGCTCTGGCGTGTGCCGGCGCTTGGGCAAGCTCGCCAGCGTTGGAAGCAGCGGTTTCCTCGCTTCCCGCAGCCGCAATGAGACGCGTGTCTCGCGTCGCCGCTCGGGCCCGCGGCGCCTTCAGGCGTAACCGGCCACAACCACGAGCCCGGCACGGCGCAGGGTGCCTCCGAGACGTGGGCTTGTCCCGCTGGAGTGGACACTGAACCGGAGGACTGTCTCAGTGTCGGCAATGGATGATGGCAAAGTGGCGGAGTCAAAGAAGAAC